>Ga0187894_10000037_pt1 | contig 191164 bp, 158 predicted proteins | sample GBC1701081metaG_FD_136650 | JGI IMG/M metagenome (GOLD analysis project Ga0187894, IMG submission 136650) | White microbial mat communities from a lava cave in the Kipuka Kanohina Cave System on the Island of Hawaii, USA - GBC170108-1 metaG ... | reverse complement strand
CGCCTGGATCAGCTCCTTCAGACGACTTGCGACGCGATACGATCGGGACCATCGGATCTTTCTCGCCTTTGCCCACATCGCCTGTGCGATGATCGCCTTGAGGGGGTTATGAAACCACCTCTACAACTGTTCGCCGACCGGACGAGCTCGCACACGATGCGCGCGAACCAGATCCGTCTGTGGTTCTCGTCGGTCGCCTACACCCTGATGCAGGCACTGCGGCGGCTCGGACTTCGAGGTACGTCGATGGCCCGGGCTCAGTGCGAGACGATCCGGCTGAAGCTCCTGAAGATCGGAGCGCGAGTCCGGGTGACGGTTCGCAAGATCTGGGTGTCGTTGGCAGGTGGATGTCCGTATGCCGAGATCTTCGCAAGCGTGCACGCGAACCTTCGGGCATCGCCAATCCCTTCGAGCTGAACCGCTCCGCTGGTGCGCATCCTCGATGTCCGGTTCGAACCCAGGGCGGAAGTGTCTCGATGAGACGTTCGGGACACTCGAATCGGGGTCGGACGGACACGCCCCCGAGCAGAACCCGAACACGATCGGCCGAATGAACGCAATGAAGAGGGATAATCCGCACTCAGCGATCCGGATGAGGCGAAATCACTCAACAGCTGATGGGCTGTGAGAAATCCGGGCTAGGCGGTTGTGAGGCTGTCACGTGCTTTGGGAACCACTTCGGGACGGCCGCCCGGTTGGGTTGCGGCGAAGGAATTACCTATCGCCCTCCGAACCGACTTCCACAGCTTTCGGGACAAATCCCGAACGGGTGCGAGATCTCAATCTCGACGTGAGCGGAAATACCAGGCGGCATGCATCCCAGCCTCTGTGTGAAGGGGCGAACGAAGGGGCCGCTAGGTCAATGCGGGGAGTACGCGGATGTGACACCAGAGATTCCTGCCCTGCACCGGATGCACTTCGAGAACCACACAGCTCGGAACGTCAGTCGTCAAGCCCGCGGACCCCTCCTTAACGATTTCGCCACCGCCGGACTAATTGAGATCAGAAAGGAGGTGAGGAAACTATGGCTACAGCTCTCTACATGAAGCGCATCCTCAGGGTGATCGCTTTCGGTCTGGCGCTAAGCATGGCGGGGACCGGCGACGCAAAGGGACCGGCGGACGCCTTCGGCGTTACCAGTGTTTCCGCAGGGCAGGCCGACTGGGCCTGCGTCGGCCAGAGAAGGTGGGAGACGTACAGAGTCAGCGGGGTCTCCTGGATCCGCGCCTGGGAAAGCGGCGCCTCCACAATGTTCGATTGGCAGTGCAAGGATGGCGACTGCAGCTATGGCTACATGTGGTTGGAAGACGGCTGCCAGTGCGCTGAGGCCATCCGGCAGGCGGCTCTCCGTATCGCCCGGCCGAGGGTGACTCTGGTTTTCTATAGTGTCGATGGCGACGGTGCCGCCGAAGGGATGTGCATCGGCGGACAGTGAAGTGACCGGTCGTTCGATAACCGGGCCGCGCTCGCCATGCGAGTCGCGGCCCGCGAGGAGCTCAAGATGACTGACGATTCTCGGCGCGGCTCCAACGCGTTCGCCCTCGTGGCGACGGTCGCCCTCCTGGTACTGCCCACGCATGCATTCGCGGTTCAGTGGACGAAGAGCACCGAGGGTGACAACGGTACCTACCGTCGTTTTGGAAACGTCCTCGAGTACTCATGGGTCCACAAGGACGCTCGCCGCGGCGATCTCGAGATGTACCTCTCCTTCACGGCGAGCGATTTCGACGCGATGCAGACGGCATATCGGCAGGCATCCCACGGAATCGATCGCTACGGAAGGTTCGTCTTCCAGGATCCCTTCGCTTCGTCCCTGCCCGTCGTGGCAGGCGAGCTGCAAGGGCTGGCCTCCGCGAACGGCGTGCTGGTCGCGGACCTCGCCCTCTCTTTTGTTCAATCCTTGAAGTACGACGACGACAATCACGGCTACCAGCGCTACGCCGTGGAGACTCTCCTGGACGGCACGGGAGACTGCTCCGATACCGCCGTACTCCTTTCGGGACTCTTTGAGGCGCTTGGATTCCGGTGGACGTTTCTGGAGTTCCCCAATCACCTGGCTGTGGGGCTCGCGGGCGACCCGTCAGTTCCCGGACAGTACTATGCGCTCCATGGGTTCCGCTACTTCTATTGTGAGAGCACCGGTTCGGGCTACGCAGTCGGCGAAGCCCCTTCCGACTACGCGCAACGGTCTGCCAGGGTGCTCGAACCATGGGACCGTGTCTGATGTCGATTCCCGCGATCATCATTGCTCTCGGGCTCACCCTCATTGCCGCCGGGGGGAAGCGCGTTCAGGGGGATAGCGAGTTCGATGAACGATGCAGCGGACCGGTTACTCTCCCGATGCAGTGGATGTGTCTCGACGTGGTCAAGCTCGAGGAGCTTTCCGAGGAAGACTTCGAGGAAAACGGCGGGTGGCTGACGTGCATCATGCCAGTCGGGACGCGTCCGGACCGATCCGAGGGGGAATGCGGCCGGCTGTGTATCCCCGGGCACCACGCCGCCGCGATTTCGGCCGCCGCTAGTGACTTCAAACAGAGGTACGGACGATTCAACATCGCGTTCTACAAGAAGGGCTGGTGCATATACGCCCGCCGGAGGGGACGGTGAAGAGGACAAGGACAATCGCATGCATCGTAGGGCTCATGGCCCTCCTCGTGAAGTCGTCGCCCTCTGCCGTGGCGGGCCCTCGGCCCAGCCCGGAGCTCCTGAAAAAGTGCCGGCTTGCCACAGAGGACGCGAAGTTTCTCGCGGACATAGCGCTTGGAGAAGACGCCCCGTTCACCTGGCCTCCGCAGATTCGCTACGCGCTCTTCTCTCTCACCCACTACCAGATCAGCAGTCGCATCTGCGAGGCTGCGGCACGCGGGGAATTCGTTAACCCGGATCACATCATTCGCTTCAACGTGAGGTTCGTGGCTCTTATGGTTAGCGAGGGCAACAGCACCGACGAGGATCTTGCGGGTACCATGTGGGGTGAGGCGAGAAAGACCTGCGCGGCGAAGGGGTATCCGAACAAGTGGGTCGGGATCGAGCGCTGCGGGTACGCGATGGCACAGGCTCACATCTCCGGCGACATGCGAACCGTCTTTAACGAAGTCGGATGCGGGAGCACCAGGGACTGGGACCATGTCTTCATCTCGATCATCCAACCCTCGGTGGACGAAGCAACGAAGTACCTGGCCATCACGACGGGCAGGGGTTGGCTCGCAGCGGCACCGACCGCCAGTGCTTTCGGGTCCTACATCGTGAAGCTGTGGCGAAACAGGATGCGCGTGGCGGCGGACTGCACGCAGTGAGCCGGCGGTAAGGCGATGGACGAGTTGACCTGGCTCGCCGAGAGATACCGCAGGACGCGAGAGCCCGCAGATGGGATCGCGGTGTGGAAGGCAGCCAGACCCGATGTCGCTCGCCTGGCGCTCTTGCTGAGCATCCAGCGGGAGGATCGAGAGGACTTCATCGAAGAGGTCCTGGAAGACGCGATTCTAGAGATCCGCAAGTACAAGCCTGGCTACCGTTTCTTCACTTTCTTGTTTCTCCGTTGCAGAACTTTCGCCCGGAGATACCGCCAGCTTGCGCTCCGCACGAACAGAGTGACCAGCATCGAGCGACAGAGGACGGTGACGCCCGTACTCTCAGTTGAGGAGGTCGCCTTGCGTAAGGAGCGCCTGGAACGCATTTTCGCGTGTACGCGGAGCTTGACCGAGCGACAGCGCGAGGTCTTGAGTCTCTACCTCGAGGACTACTCCAATAAAGACATCGCCCGAATCCTATGGATCACGCAGGGAAATGTGAGAGTGAATTTGGCCGAGGCCTTCAAGAGAATCCGCAGGGTATACAGCGGGACAGCGGTCCCGTCGGAAAAGGATCCGAGACGTTCGACGAGCGGGGTTACACAGTCATGACCGTGAGACACAAAGCCGATCCGCAGCCCGACGAGACCGTACGCCGATTCCTGGCGGACGTAAGTGAGGTAGGCCATGCCTTTCCTCCTGTCGAACTGCCGTCTGGGCTCATCGAGAAACTTGCTGCCTCTCCCTCCCGCTCGGTGGGTCCCTGGCGTCTTACCCTCGGCGTGGCAGCCGCGCTGATAGTCGTCATCGTGGGGTGGGCAGCCGTAGGCGCCGTGCGAACCTACCGCGATTTCAAACGCGGTGAAACGCTTCTCGCCCAGGGCCGTCACGACGACGTCGCCAAGGTCTGGCGAAACATCGCCCTGAGCTCGCAATCCCGGTTTGTTCTGGGACGACGGTCGCAGGTGGAGATGCTCGATTTCCTCGCACTAACAGCTCTGGATCGCCGAGAAATCCAGGACGCCCTGAAGTTCGCCGACAGCGCGCAGGTACTGTTGCAAGCGGCCAGGATCGACGACAGAACCATGCTTCGCGATCACTACCGGCTCGCTACCCTCATCCTGGGAGACAAGAGAGCCGATCGTTCCAGAGCCCAGGTCGAAGAGGCCTTCGCCAGATTTCACGACGCTGAGAAGGGGATCGCCGTCAAGCACCCCGGGCGCGTCGTGATATACAGCTGCATGAATCCGGAGTTCGACGACGCGTTGGAGAGGGCTCTCCGAGACGAAGAGCATATCGACGTGGAGATCGTCAGCTTCGAAGGCGCGTCGAGTCTCCTGGGCGATCTCGTGAAGCCCGACGGATCGGGCGTACCCGACATGCTCTTGGGGGGAGACATCGCGTTTCATGAGAAGTTGCGAACGCGAGATGCGCTCGCCAATATCGAGGACGTGAGCGCGCAGCGTTCTGACCAGCCATCGAGCCCATACTGGCGTGCATGGTATCGGGGCTACATCGGCCTCATCGTGCGTTCCGGAATCGGGCGGGTGGGAGACTCACAAGAAGGCTGGGAGCTGCTTCAGCAAGCGCCCGACACGTTCCGAATCGCGATCCCGGATCCTGCCGACACCGGCGGCGGGTTCGTCTTCATGGCGACTCAACTGGAACGACTGGGCAGGACCGAGGGACTTCAATGGATGGAGAAGCTCATTCGACCAAATGTCACGTTCACGCGTCCCAGCATCGAGGCCGTGCACATGGTCGGAAACGACGATGCGGACATGGCCGTTGCCTGGATCCACGATGCCCTACGCGTGAGGGACGCCTTTCCCGGGTACAAGTACGAAGTGCTTGTTCCTGACACGATCGGCAGCGAGATCGGCGGTGTCTCAGCACTGAAGGATACGCGTCATCTCCAACTCGTGAAGCGAATCGTGACGTTCCTCGGGGAACCACGGGCGGCGGAGCTGAATTGCGAGTTCGGCTACCGCACTCCGCTCGAGGGTGATCGGCCGTGTTTGATAGGAGCGGAGGACTACCTTCACGGGAAAACTGTGCTTCCCGTCGACCGGAAATCTTGGGTAGTCAACAAAGCCAACTGGGAAAGAGCATGGCGACAGATGCTCGCAGCGCACCGACCGCAAGCTGTCGCGTCGTTTCACGATCACTCGCCTGCCTCCACCCAAGCGGTGACACAGAGGAAGAGTCGCCTTCCGTCACCGACAAGTACTCGGTCGCAGGAACAACGGCCCGCGGCCGTTACTCCGAGCTGAATCCCTCAATCGGAAACGGCTGCGGTGCGGCGCAACCGCGATGTCGGCCGTCTTCGTAACGACGTCGAAGATCGTCTTAGGTCCGCCCTCGAGCGGTAGATCGTTTCCGAGGACGCGGCGTCCGTGTCGATCACGGTCCCGTACTGCCTCGCTGCGACGATGCCCTCCCGGTCGACCGCCATCAGCCGGACCTCACACTCGATGGGGTAGGTGTACGAATCCCCCATTCTCGTTGAAGCCGCTCTGCGTCTCCAGGATCTGCCAGGCGTTGTCGCTCCTCGACGGGAGACCGTACGCCGGAAGGCCGCCATCGATTTGAGCTCGCGACTTTGTCTGCATGCGTGCCTCACCGCGGGGGTCTCCACGGGGTTGTTGTTCACCACCCTTCGGAACTGGATCGCAAGCGCGCTGAAAGCCAAACGACTGTTAGAGCTACGGATCTGACAAGGTCGTACTACGGCGACGTGCCGGACATCACGAAGCCGGCCCAGTAATACGGATGCGCCCAGGGGTGCGTCCCGCCCGACTCGGCGCGGCGCAGTGAGAGCTGCGCTTTCTGGAGCGCCCGGGCCGCTTCGCCGGGCGCCGCCGCGAAGGCGCCATACATCTCCTTCATCAGGCGCGCGGTGCTTGCGTCCTCGACCTGCCAGAGACTCGCGACGACGCGCCGCGCCCCCCGTTTCTGCACGATGCTCGTCAGTCCTTCGACCTCGCGGCCGTCGTCCGTGACGGCACCGCCGAGACCGGTCTGACAGGCCGATAGAGTGAGGAGCTCGAGCCCGGTCAGGTCGAACTTCGACAGGGTGTCGAGCGTCATGCGGGAGCCGTCCCCCAGCACGAGGAACGAGCGCAGGGCGTTTCCCGGCCGCAGACTGAAGTGCGTCCCAAGATGAAGTACGGAGTAACCCCCGCGCTCGTCCAGAACCTCCTCGAAGCGCGCCTCGGTGAATGCTCGATCGGCGAATCCTTCTCCGGGGATCGCGCCGTTTCCGGCGCCGGGGGCGGTGCAGAGTCCACCGGGTGTCGCGAGTCCGGCGATCGGCCCCTTCACGATTGCGCAGAGCTCATCCGCGACTGCCGGCAGGGCCGAGTAACCGGCGACGGGCAGAGTCACTCCAAGGCCCCGCACCTGCAGGGCGCGCGCGGTGCGCGGCGGCGCGTCCTTCTCCTCGCGGGCGTAGGTCTCGATGGCGTAGCGCTCGACGAGCGGCGCCTTTCCGTTCGACAAGGCGGCGAAGGGCACGTAGCGCAGCGCGCCGTCGAGCCAGAGAACGAGCCGCTTCGCGCCGGCCTTGCGCGCCGCCGCGTCGAGCGGGCGCGCGAGCACGTCGTACAGGCGGCGCGACCCGGCCGTGACATCGGCGCGGCGTGAGATGCCGTCGAGGAACTTCCCGATGTCGGCGCGCAGCGCCGCGCCATCCACGGAGATCAGGTGCTCGCTCTGGCCGATCCGCGTCGCCACGAGCAGGCGCAGGTGAGTCTCGGTCAGGACGTAGATCCCGATCGCCGTCCCCGGCCCTGAGCGCTCCAGAGCCGCAGCAAGACGGTCTGCGCGGATGGGCCGGGCCTGCGAAACCGCGGGCGCGGCTCCGGCGGCGCGTCCCCCGGCGATGAAGGCACCCAGCCGCGCGGTGCGCTCGAGTCCCGCTACGCTCTGCTCGGCGAGCAGCGCGTCGAGCCGCTCGCGCTCGGCGGGGGTGATCTTGCCCGTCTCACGCAGCCGGCCGAGCCGGGCGATCTCCGCCCCCGCAGAGCGGTCCGCCGCCAGCGCCTTCGCATAAGCCTCGCGCAGCGACTCTTCCTCGGCGGTGAGCGTGACTCCGGCCCCCGCGGCGGGCCAGCCATCGCCGCGCGTGACGAAGTCCGACAGCTCCTCGGACTTCAGCAGGCCGAGGACTTCGATCCCCTCGTCCATCCGGTCGGCGGCCATCAGCCAGTCGGCGATGGCGCGATACACCGCGGTCTTGTCCCTGAGGAATGTCCGGTCGAACCGCAGGTCCTCGCCGGTGAAGTGGCCGCGCAGCCGCTCGATCTCGGTGATCGACTGCTTGCCGAAGAAGATCGCGAGCCGGCGGTCGCCCCGGCGGTCGAGCAGCCCGGCGACCCTGAAGAGATCGCGCCAGAGCGGCTCGGGAGTTCCCAGCGCGGCGGCGGCCGAGACCGCGCTCACCGCGTGATCGTGGGCGGCGGACAGGTCGTCCCGCGCCTCGGCGGCGCGGCTCTGATTCCACAGGACGGCGGCGGCGAGCGAGGGCTCCGTCTCGCGCGCGGTGCCGAGGCGTGTCCGCGCGTCGCCGCACGAAGCGCCGGGACCGGAGGGGGAGTCGATCTCGAGACCGCAGAGACCGTTGATCACACGCAGGATCACCGGATGCGAGTCGGGCAGCCGGCGCCGGTACAGCTCGAGCGCTTCCTGCAGCCGCGCGCGGCTCTCTTCCGGATCGCGCGCGCGATCCGCCTCCGCCAGACTCAGAAGAACCCCGGCGCGCTCGGTCGAGAGTGTGGGATCGTCGCCGGCGGCGGCGAGCCCGGCCTCGAAGGCAGCGCGGGCCATGTCCTCTTCACCCAGCTCCAGGGCGACGCGGCCGAGGCCGTCGTAGTGCGCGACCAGGATCTGCTTCTGGATGTCGGCCGGGCGGGCCTCGATGATCCGGCCCGCGCGCTCGTAGTCATGCAGGGCCTCGGGGAGCCGCCCGAGGGTGCGCTCGATGAGCCCCAGGTTGCCGAGCACGCGCACGAGCGAGGGCGCATCGGGGCCCAGCGCCGCCTCGCCGGTCTCGAGCGCGCGCCGGGCGTACTCCAGCGCTTCCTCCGGTTTGCCGCGGTCGTTCAGCAGCCTGCCGAGCGCCATCAGCGCGGGCAGGGCGTGCCGCTGCAGCGGACCGTCGGGGGATTCGGAGAGGCGCAAGGCTTCACGCAGAGCCCGCTCGCTCTCCTCGTACTCGTCCAGCCTCTCGAGCACCTGCCCGAGGAGCACCCATGCGGTGACGAGCTGGGCGGCCGGGCTCTTCATCGCCGTCTCGATGCGGATCTGCTCCTCGGCGTGGCGGCGCGCATCCCCGAAGTTCTCCTCACGCATCGCCAGATTCGTGTAGACGTTCTCGACCGCCGCGGCGGCCTCTCCGATCGTCTCGCCGTTCTCCTCGAGGATCCTCCGTGTGCGGTCGAGGGCGACGCGCGCCGCCGTGAACTCGCGCTGCGCGACACGCACCTGCGCCAGACCGACGAGCACCTTCTGCAGCTCGATTGTCTTCGGCCCCGGATTCTTCTCGCGCACCGCGAGGGCCGCTTCCCATTCGCGCCCGGAATCCGCGAGACGCCCCTGCCGGAAGTAACTCCACGCGTGCGCCACGTGGATCTCGGCGACCTCCGGCGCGTCGGGGCCCAGCCGCTTCTCCAGGATCGGCAGCGCGAAGGCGAGCAGCGGCTCCGCCTCGGCGTGGCGGTCCATGAATGCGATCAGCGGAGTGGCGAGCGAGCCGACCCACCAGGCCATCTCGACCGAGTCCTCGCCCTTCTCCCGTGCGACGCGCGGAATCGTCGAGCAGAGCAGTTGCACCGCCGCGGTGGGATCGGTCTCGATCAGCGACTCGACGCGCTTGCGCAGCTCCGGAATCGGCGTGACGGGATCGGGAGTGCCCGGCGACTCGGCGCACGTCGGCGGCAACTCGAAGGGCGCGGCGGCAGCCGTTGCCGCGACCGGCGCGAGGAGCGGCGCGCCCGCCAGCAGGACGAGTGCCGGCAGCCGGCGGATCACGGCTCGCGGGGCGGCGCGATCTCGATCATCAGGACGCCGTCGGCCGGCGCCGGGATCCTGTGCCGGTCGAGGACCTCGCGGACCGGGCCGGGGAGCGGCACGGGGAGATCGGCATCGATGCCGAACAGCCCCAGACGCTCATATCCCGTCGCCTCCACCCCCGCGGTCCGGAGCTCCTCGAGAAGAGTCTTCTGCAGAGCGGCCGGTTCCGCGCTGTCAATTCGGAAGACCCCGCCCGGCGCGGAGCGCACGGTCGGCGTCTCTGGTGCCGGAGGAGGCTGGCGCCACTGAAGAGCGGCGACAACGGCGAGCGTCGCCACCGCCGCCGCGGCGGCCAGCCCGCGCCAGCCGCCGATCCAGCCGGCGACACGCTCCGCGAAGGACTGCTCGCCGCGGGCGCCGGCGACGGCGGGATGCGGGAGAAGGCCTTCCCTGCGCGCGCGTTCGATCAACGCCTTCTCGCGATGCGGATCGGTCTGCGGGATCGGCTGTCCCTGCGCGATCGAGCGCGAGAGGATGCCTGCGCGCAGCCCGGCCGCCTCGCGCGAGGCGATTGAGCTCTCACCGCCGGCAGCCCTGCCTGCGAGCGCATCCAGCCAGTCCAGGTCGTCGTCGTGGATCACGTGTCACCTCGTTCCGAAGGCGAGCGCATACCATTCGGCCATGTGGATGCGCGCCCGCTTGCGGCACTGGGAAATGAACTCGCGCGTCGCGCCCGGGCTCCGGCCGAGCAGCGCGGAGATCTGGTCGTTGCTCATGCCGTCCTCCACGATCCACGACATCACCGCCGCGTGCGCCGGCGCCGCGGTCTGAAACTCTTTCCAGCAGCGGCTGAAGCACTCGCCCAGCTCGCGCCGCCGCATGGCATCGAGCGGCGAGGCGGGCTCCGGCGCGGCGCGGCCGGGGTCGGACGGAAGCCGGCTCAACTCTTCCTCCAGGTCCGAGGCGATCTCCCGCTCGGGCCTGCGCACGTGGTCCAGAATGGCGTGTCGCAGAATTGACCGGATCCACGGCAGGAGCTCCGAGTCCCCGCGAAAGCTCGCGCACCGCTGCCAGACCTTGATGAACGTCTCCTGCACGAGGTCGCGGGCGCTATCGTCATCACGAAGGGACCTCAGACAGTCGCGGTAGAGAACGGCGAAGAACGATCGGTCCAGCGCACGGAGCGCCTGCTCGATGGCGTCGCCCCCCTCCCGGCAGGCACTCATGAAAGCGTCTTTCGTCACGTGCGAATGCGATCCGTTCTTCCGGCGTCTCCTCCCCGCAAGGATAGCAAACGTACCCGGCGCCACGCCGGGCGCACACCCGTAGAGACGGGCCTGCCGTCGGGGTGTCAGGCTTCCGGTATCGTTACGCCGCCGGCCCGGCCGGGGGAGACGAAGCGAGCTCGTGAGTCCGCGCAGATTTCTGGATTCCTGGATTCTTCCCTGCGCACTCGTGTCGGCGGCGGCACTCTTCTGGGCGCGATTCGGCCGCGCGTACCCCGATGAGGGATTTCATCTGGCCTGCGGATCGCTCGCCTGGGACGGGCTCGTGCCGTATCGCGATTTTTTGTGGACGCAGGGGCCGCTTCCTCTCTATCTCTTCGGCGCCGCGGCGAAGCTGATCGCGCCAACGATCTGGGCGGGCCGTGCCATCTCGGCGTTTCTTGCGGCCGGCGCCGGCATCGCCGCGGTCGCGCTCGCGCGAAGATCCGCGGGCCCGAGGGCGGGTCTCGTTGCAGCGGCCCTGATCGCAACGGGCGCATTCGCGATGGCCCACCTGTCCTTCACCAAGGGCTATTCGTCCGCGGCGCTGTTGCTCACGCTCGGGGTGCTGGTGATCGCGCCGTTGTTCGAACATGGCGCCGCCGAGTCGGTGGGGCGGGCGGCGGCCGGCGGAGCGCTCCTCGGCGCAAGCGCCCTCGCGCGGCCGACGACTGTGGTCTTCCTCGTGGCGTTGACCGTCTGTCTGGCCGCCGCCGGCAGGCCGAAAGGCGCGGCGGCCGCAGGGCTCACCGCAGCCGCCACGGCCGTGGCGGGCTTCGCTCCGTTCCTGATCCTGGCGCCCGCCGGTGTGCGATACGGACTCCTGAGATTCCACGAGGCTGGAGTGCTGGCCAATCCGGATCCGTGGCGGGATGCGCCTTACCGGTATCTGCCAATCCTCATCGTCGCGGCTGCGGCCGCGGCGGCGGGCCCGCTCGCGCGCGGGCTCGCGCCGTTCAGGAGACATGCCGTGTCGCTGCCGCTCACCGTGTCGATCGCCGCGCTCTTGATCGTGCAGACAGTAGTCGGCGGAAGGAGGGCGGAATATCACTGTCTCGTGTATCCGCTCGCTGCCGCTCTCGCGGCGCTGTGGCTGTCCCCGGAGAAGACGGAGGCGGAGGCGCCTACGAAGGCCGCGGGGAAGGGGAGGCGGCCCGCGTCACCGCCGCCGCGGCTCGTCCCCGCTGCCGGGCTGGCATTCGCTGTGATCTGGGGGGCGTTCTTCTCGGCGCCCGAGGCCGCCTGGCTCGTCCCGGGTTCGTACTACCCCGACCCGCCCGACACGCTCGTTACGGCGATCCGGACGCACTCTGCTTCCGGCGACCCGCTGCTCTGCCTGCGGCCCGAGCTGGCGCTGCTGGCCGGCCGCCCGTTGCTCCGCGGAACGGAGATGGGTACCTTCGCCCTGTTCGCGCCGCGCACGACTCCGGCGGATCCGGGCGAGCCGCCGGGACTGGTCCGGACTCCGGAGTGGCTCTCGCTCATCGGCGCGCGACAGGTGACGCTCGTTGCGCTTCGGGAAGGGGATCTCGACAACTTGAATCTCGCCGCGGCGGGAACCCGCGGAGCCCCACCCTTCGAAGACGCCCTTCTTCCGGCACTCCAGCGGGGCTATCGCCTCGTGCTCCGCACGACCGGCGACGAGGGTGGGAGGCGCCGCCACGTCTGGGAGCTCTGGGAGCGGCTTCCCCGATGAGCGCCGCCAGCGCAGGGGCTCCGGGGGCGCGGACGAGCTGGCCGGCACGCATCCTGCTCGCGGCCGGCGGGCTTCTGTTCTCGCTGCTCCTCGCCGAAGGCGGCATCCGGCTGTACGAGGCCCTCGTCGGCCCCCTCGGCGCGCGAATGCGCACCAGCGGGAACGAGGTGAAGCGGCACCACGACCTGCTCGACTACGAGTACATCCCGGGCGCGCGCAGCGCGCGCGTGCGCTGGCCCGAGCATCCCAACGGCTTCATCGAGGTCGGGGTGAACAACCTGGGCCTGCGAATGGACCGCGACGTCACGCGCGAGAAGCCGGCGGGGACGCTGCGCATCCTGACCCTCGGCGATTCCCAGACGGCCGGGATCGTGGACAACCCGGAATCCTGGCCCAATCTGCTCGATGCCCGGCTGGCCGCGGCGGCGGGACGGCCAGTCGAAGTCCTCAACGCCGGCGTCACCGGATACAGGCCGATGCAGGAGTATCTCTGGTGGCGCGTCAACGGCCGCGGCCTGCACCCGGACTACGTCATCCTCGGCTATTACACCGGCAACGACTTTTTCGACGCCGCGCGAGGCAGGCTCAAGCGCGGCGCCGGCGGGGCGTGGACGCTGGACGAGACCCCTTGGCCCGACAGCGGACCGGGTCCCTGGGAGAGGGCGCTGCTGCACACACGGCTCTGGTCCATCCTCATCGCGCCGCTGCGGCCGAAGCCGTTCGAGGGCTTCGACCGGCGCCCGGACGCTTTCGACGATCCGGCGTTTCGAGCGCGGTACGAGCCGTTGTATCTCAACGCCCGCCGCGAGTGCGTCGGGTGCTTCAGCCAGTCGTTCCTCCAGGCGCACATCCTGCTGGTCGGCGATCCGGACGAGCTCGACGCCGACCGCGACGCGACGCGCGAGCTGCTCGCGCGCCTCCGGAACGAGACCGCCGAGGCCGGCGCGGGCCTGCTGCTCGTCCTCATCCCCGGAAAGCTCCAGATCGAGGAAGACGGATCGGGCCGCGCTGCGAAGCTGGCGGCGGAGATGGGGCTGCCGCCACCCTCGCAGCCAATCGAAGACCGGGTGCGCGCCGAGATGACGCAGATCGCGGCGGGGCTCGGGGTCGAGATGCTCGATCCGCTCGACGCGCTGAAGGCGGCGCGCGCCGCCGCGCCGAAGCCGTTCTACTACGACGAGGACTGGCATCTGAACGTCGACGGGAACGAGGCGCTCGCGCGGATCGTCCAGGAGCGGCTGGTCAGCGGCCCGCTTGCGGCCGCCCCGCCGCACTGAGAAGGAACGCGCCCGCCCCCGCGAGACCGTAGAAGAGATAGTCGAGCGAGTGCTCGTACGTGTGCGCGGCATAGAGATCGGGCAGCGACCATCCCACGGCCCCCGGGGGCCTGTTTGCGCCGACGTCATGCCCTGAGAGAAGCAGGAGCGCGAGCAGCGCCACCGGCGCGGCGCACGCGACGGCCCAGGGCAGACATCTTCGAATCAGCGGATCGGAGCCGCCCTGAGGGTCCGAACCGGCGCGACCGGCCGCGAGACCCGCCTGCATCACCAGCCACAGCCCGAGCAGCAGCGGCAGCGCCACCGGCAGGTCGGTTCCCGTCGCTTCGCGGAACTGGTGCCCGAGGAAGCGCGGATCGGTAAACGGCTCCAGTCCTGGCAGCGCGACGACCGTGACCGCGGCGTAGAGCGCGGCGGCGGCTCCCGCGGCGCCGGCGGAGATCCGCCGGCCCGTTGCGGCGGCGATCAGGCCGCAGCCGGCGATGAACGCGATGCCGCTCAGGAAGTGGAAGCGCCAGTGCGCGCCCCAGGCTTCCGGCGCCGTGTCGTTCGAGCGGAATTGAAGCAGATCGCGCAGCGCCTCGGTGGCGCCGGTGCGGGACGCGGCGTGCCCGAAGGCGGCGATGCACAGCACGGCCGCCAGCCCCACGCAGGCCCAACCGGCGCGGCCGAGCCGGGCGCGGCGCCGCGCGTCGAGCGCAGGGACCGGATGCGCGCTGCGGAAGAGGCAGAGACCCGCGGCAAGATACACGAGCTTCACCGGCCACTCGCGGCAGAAGTGGCTGATGAAGAAGATGGTCTGGCCGAGCGTGTAGAGACCGCTCTCGTGAACGATCACCCCCCAGAGATCCCAGCGCCCGTACATCCGGACCATCCAGAGGTAGGCCCCGGCGAGCGCGAGGCAGGGGAGAAGCAGAAGCGCGGCGCCGGTGCGGCGCAGGCCCCCGGGGCTGCTCACGGGCGCGGCGGCGGTTCGAGGATGGCGGAAGCGGCGCGGCGGGCCAGGAGGACCGAGGAGTTGAGCGCGCGGCTCTCCGGATAGATCTGCGTCGTGTTCGCGAGGAAGAGACCGCGGACCGGCGTCTTCACGCCCGGCATGACGCGGCTGTAGTTCACCGTGAAGACCGGCTGCGTGAACGGCGCACGAAACACCCAGAACCGCTCGACATCCTTTGCGGGGTCGAAGCGCGGGAACATCTTCACGAGATCGGCCGAGAAGCGCTTCGCGATGGACTCCTCGCTCTCCTTGAAGAGCGGGTCGTCGTTCGCCAGATACTTGCCGAGATACACGAGATGCGCCCCGCCATAGTCCGAGGCGGGCATGAAGTTGGTGTGCTCGATCACGGCGACGAACGGCATGCCGCGGCTCGCGACGTTGATCCAGTAGTACTCGGAGAGGGGCTGCCGCAGCGACAGGATGCAGCAGAGGCTTCCCTGGTACGAGATGCCGGAGATGGCGGCGGCGTAGTCCGCGGGCAGGCCGGGAGCGAGGGCGGTCAGCGCGCGGTTGGGGAGAGTGCAGAGCACCGCGTCGGCGCGGATCTCCTCGCCGCCCGCGAGGGCGGCGCCCGAGCAGGCGCCGTCGTCGATGAGAAGGCGCGACACCGCCGTGTTCAGCCGCACCGCGCCGCCCCGGCTCTGGATCGATCGGGCGGCGGCGTCGGAGATCTTCTGCAGGCCGCCGCGCAGATACCCGAGCCGCTCACCCTGGGCCCCTTTCGCCGACTTGCGCCGGTCCGTGATGCGGTTCCATATCCACGCGGCGGAGATCCGGTCCGACTCCTCGCCGAATTTCATCTTGAGGAGCGGTCTCCAGATGATCTCGCACGCCGGCTCGCCGGTGTATCGCCTGAGGAACGAGAGGGCGCTCTCTCCCTCGATCGTGCGGTAGTCGGAGATCCGTTTCATGAGCAGCGACGAGGCTCCGAGACGCACGCGCGACATCAGCGGGAGAGGGGAGAACCTCAGCAGGTCCCAGGGAGTCTCGAAGGGGTACAGCCGCCCGTCGTAGAAGAACCCCATCCGGGCGCGGTGCCAGACGAGGTCCGACGAGAGTCCCAGCTCCTCGAGCAGCGTGAAGAGGGCCGTGTGCCCGCCGAAGAAGTGGTGATAGAACTTCTCGAGTGTCGCCTCGCCTACGGGGAACCCCGCGGCGAGACCGCCGACGCGATCGTCCTTCTCGACGACGACGACTTCGTGGCCCGCTTTCGCCAGCTCGTGCCCGGAGAACAGACCTGTGACGCCGCCGCCGAGGACGAGGATGCGCATGGACGGGAGATAGTAAGGCTTCGGTGCGCGCGGGGCTATCCGGCGGGAGGCGTCGGCCAGATGTACCAGACGCCCTGCGCCGTCGCGAGCGTGCGGCCCTCGGGATCGGCGAGCGTTCCTTCCGCAAAGGCCACGCGACGGCCCCTGCGGACGACCCGCCCGGTCGCCGTGATCGTCGTTCCGGCGCGCGGCCCGTCCACGAACGTGACGGAGAGCTGCATCGTCGCGCACCACTCCTGTTCGGTCATGGTCGAGACGACGGCGCCGCCCATCGCCGAGTCGAGGACGGAGCTGACGACGCCGCCGTGAGCCACGCCGCGGCGATTCGCGTGGTGCGGCTCGAGGTCCAGCGCGACGACGCAGTGACCCGGCTCGCGGGAGATGAGCCGGGTGCCCAGGAACTCGTTGAACGGTGTCGATTTCATGCGGGGCCGGCCGCGCCGGCCGGCGATCCTCCCCCGGCGGCGGTCAGCGCGTCCAGCGAAGAGGAGGGGGGACGCGTGCCCAGGCGGGTGAGCGTCATCAGTCCGATCCCCACCAGTCCCAGCACGAGCCCGATGAGTCCGCCGACGACCGGCACCAGCGAAACGAAGAGGAACAGCAGGCAGCCGAGGAGGGCGCGGCTCATCACGGAGAGCTCGCGGCCGAGAACGTTGCGCCCGAGCTGCCCGCCCGTGAGCGCGTAGATCGAAGCCAGCCCGGTCCATTTCACGAAGATCAGGCCCATCCACGCGAGGACCGCGATCGGGATGCCAATCACCGTGACGGCGAAGATGAGGATGCAGATCCAGACGAGGGCGGTCACGACGAATCCGGCGATCAGGGATCGGCCCCAGCACCGGGGGAGCATCGAAGCGGCGAAATCGATCCTCTGCGCGAGCAGCGCCGTCACGATCAGGATCGCCAGCGCCAGGAAGGCCGCCTTGATCAGCGCCACCCACAGCGCGAGCCAGATGATGAATGTGAGAAAGGAGCCTCCCCGCGCGAACCGCGAGAGGTCGATCAGCTCGATCCGCACCGGGTTCTGGCCCAGCACCGCGCCGGGAGGGATCTGCGACGAGCCGACCACGGAGACGAGCTGCCCCGCGAGGCGCGCCGTATCCGTGAGCTCCACCGAGGACGCGACGGACACGACGTCGTCCTCGATGGTACCGGCGATCCGCGCGCGGGCGCCGATCAGGATCACCTCGCCCCGGACCACTCCGTCCAGGTCCAGCGAGCCGCCCAGCATCACGAGATCGCCGTTCTTCACCTCGCCCTGATGGATGACGACGTGCTCCCCGCCGAGCGAAACGTCGGGGACGTACACCTCGCGCAGCGAGGGCTCCTGCGGCGCGGCCTCGGAGGACGCGGCGGGCGCGCCGGGCGTGGCTGCCGGTGAAGCCTCCTCTGCGGCGCGGCAGGGAGCGGGAGCGAGAAGGACCCACGCCGAGAGGAGCGCGGCAGTGCGTCGTGCGGTGGGGAGCTTCATGCGTGTGTTCTCCATGGGGGGGAGGGGCGGGAGAGATCGCGCGTCAGCGCCGCCGCGGCGGCGACGACCACCGCAGCCAGCGCGAGCCCCGCGGCGAGTGTCAGGACGTTCCATGTGACGGCGCCGGAAGGCGCGGGAAGGGACGCGATCGCCGCCGCAGCTCCGCGTCCGAGCGCCGCGGCCAGCGTCACCGCGGCCCTGAGCATCGCATCCGCAGCTTCGCCCGCACGCCCCGCGAGGATGGCGCACGCACGGACCACGGCCGGCGCGCCGGCTCCGGCGCCCGCGAGGAGCGCCGCCACGCCGACGGCGCCCAGGGCCAGGGTCTGCGCCGCGACGCCGACGACGATCGGCAGCGCCTCGTCGCGGGCCGACCCCGCGGGGAGGGCCGCGATGCGCGCGCGCACCGAGGCTCGAACATCAACGGCGAGGCGGGCCTCACGCAGAGGCGAGAAGAAGGGGTCGAGAGGGTCGTGCTCGAGCCGGTTCACGGCGTGTCCTCGATGAGATCCGAGAAGCGGGAGCGGATCACGTCCTCGAGACGCGCGCGCGCCCGGTGGAGCCGGGTCTTCACCGCGCCCTCGCTGAGCCGGAGGATGGCGGCGATCTCGGCCACGGTGCGGCTCTCGAGATACAGCAGCACGAGGGGCACGCGGTCGCGCTCCGGAAGGGTGGCAAGCGCCGAGCGCAGGCGCGCCGCGCGCCGTCCCATGGCCAGCTCGTCTCCGGGGCCGGGCGCCTTCGCCGCGAGGTCGTCGGGCAACTCGTCGGTCCTTCGCGCCTCGCGGCCGCGCCGCAGGACGTCGAGCGAGGCGTTCACGGCGATCCGGTACAGCCATGAGGTGAACGGGAACTCCGGGTTGTAGGCCTCAAGGCTTCGATAGGCTTTCACGAACACGTCGCTCACCAGGTCCTCGATCTCTGCGCGCGGCACGCCCAGCTTCCATCCCACGCCGGCGACGAGGCCCTGATACCGCGCCACGAGCGGCTCGAACGCCTCCGTCCTTCCACTCAGGACGCTCAGGATCAGCGAGCGGTCATCGTCGGCGTCCATCGGGGCCAGGGCCGGTCCTCAGGGAATACCCGCCGGGGGGCGTTCCGGTTTCAGGGGAAGCGCACGCTCTCGGCGGTCCGGGACAGGGTCCGGGTATCCACCGAGCCGGAGAGCACCGGACAGCGGTAGATCAGCGCCAGGTCGCGCCCCGGTCCCTGCACGAGATGGAACTCGAACCAGCCCCGCGCGCCGTCGGGCGCCGTCCCGGCGGAGGCCACGCGCACGCCGGGGCCGGAGACAGCCTGGAACGGCTCGGGCTTCGGTTCGTCGAGAGAGAGACCCGACCCGGTGACCAGTCGCTCGAATCGTCGCTCGAGATCGCCTTCCGCGGGCTCCGCATGCGCCAGCTCCGCAATGCGCAGGACGGCGCCGGGGACACCGGTCCGGAAGTCCGCCTCGCCGTTTTTCCCGGTCGTCCAGCCGGGGTGCAGGCGCAGCCGCGCCTCGACTCCCGGGGGACGCACCTCAGCCCATTGCCCCGGGTCCTCGGCGCGCAGCCGCGCCAGCAGCCACGCACCCTGGATCAGGGCCAGGATCCCGAGGATCCAGAGGGCGATCACCAGCATCGCGCGTCTTCAGGCCCGGAGCGCGACCTCGCGGTGCGCCCGCGCCGCGCGGCGGCATCCTTCCGAGATCGCCACCGCGCGCCGGCCGTCGGTCGCGGTGATCGGCACCGGCAGCTCGCCCCGGATGGCCGCGGCGAATGCGCGCAGGCACTCGCGCACCGTCGGCACCGGGTGCGCGACGGGGAGCGGTGTCGCCTCTCCCTGGTGAAGGCGAACGAGCGTGCCCAGCACGTGATCTCCGACCAGGCTGCCGTTCTCTCCCACCAGCTCGATGCGTCCGCAGCGTCCGGCGGTCAGCCGGCTGTTGTCCACCGTCGCGAGCACCGGGCCCGGCTCGAGGTGGAGCAGCGCGGCGAACGCGTGATCCGCCGCCGGCGCGTCCTCCCCGTCGGGGATGGTCCGGCAGGACACGCGCGTCACCTCCGCCCCGGTCAGGTGGCGCACCAGGTCGAAGGCGTGCACTCCCGTGATCCGGAGACATCCGCCGCGCTCCGGGTCCTCGATCCAGGCGAGCGGGAGCGGCTCGTAACGCTGCGACGTCGAGAAACCGTGGACCCGGCCGATCGTGGCGGCGGCTGCCGCCATCGCGCGGACGACGCTGTTGAATCTCAGCGTCTGCGCGACCATGAGCAGGCCTTTCTTCTTCGCCGCGCGCTCGATCGCGAGCGCCCCGGCGAGATCCGCCGCGAGCGGCTTCTCGACCAGGACCGCCTTGCCCGCGGCGAGGGCCGGCAGCGCGAACTGCGCGGTGAGATCGGGAGGAACACACAACACGACGGCGTCGGCGCCGGGGTCGGCCACGGCGTCGAGCGGGCTGCCGGCCCACCGCACGCCGTGCTCCGACGCGAACGCGCGCGCTGCGTCGGCATTGCCGCGGGCGACGAGCTCGAGCCGGAGGCCGGGGACATCCCCCGCGAGCAGGTGCGCGGCGTATCGCGAGCCGTGACGGCCGAGGCCGACGAGCGCGACGTTCACGCCGCCGCCCCGGCGCTCGTATAATCGTCACAGGACGCGCAGCGCGCGACGGGAGGCACCGGCAGATGACACTCGAGATCGAATACTGCGGCGTTTGAAACTACCTTCCGCGGGCCACCAGTCTGGCGGCCGAAATCAAGAAGGCGTTCGGCGTCGACGCGAAGCTGATCGAGTCGAAAGGCGGGGTGTTCGAAATCCGGCGGGACGGACAACTCCTCTTCTCGAAGAAGGGCCTCGGGCGGTTCCCCGAGGATGGCGAGGTGGTGAAGCTCCTGCGGGCCTGACCGCGTCATGAAGACCCGCGAGTCTAGCATCTCGCTTCTGGCGGCCACGCCGTCGCGCGCGCACGAAGACGCACTGCGGCGCTTCGGGCGGGAGCGCTCGGGTCTGAGGATCGTGTTCCTTCCCGGCGATCCGTCGCGCGCGCTGCTCAAGCTGATCGAGGCGGTCGACCTGTTCATGCCGCGGGCGGCTGTCTGTCTCGGCGAGAGCCGGAGCGGGGCGGCCGGCGCGTGGACGATGAGCGCCGCGGCGCGCAACGGCGCGCCGGGCGGGGATCCGGTGGATCCCTCGGGGCCGGAGGCGCTCGACGCCACGCTGCCCGCGGCGCTCTGGGCGGAGGCGGCGCGGCGCCGCGGGGGCGCGGCGGTCGCGGGCGCGCTGCCGTCGGACGGCGAGCTGGGGGCTCTTGCGTACGGGCTGATCCGGTACGTCTCGCTCCGCGGGACGGAGACCTGGTTCGGCCGTCGTCCTCCCGCGGGCCTTTCGTGCCGGGCCGGGTGCGCCGAAGGCGTGCCGGACGCAGGGAGCGGTCTTGCCGCCGTTCTCGAGGCGGCGGAGGAAGCGGCAGCCTCCGCTCCGTGACTGCGGGGGCCCGGCGGACCTCGTATACTGCGCCGCCCCGACACGAGGAAACGCCGCATGGCATCCAATCCGGCTCAGCCGGCCCGCGACCTCTCTTCTCTGCGCATCGACCCCGCGGATCTTCGCGGCGGCGTCCGCCGCCGGCGGGTCTGGCTCCCGATCCTTCTGCTCCTCGTCGCCACGGCGGCGCTGCTGGGCTTCATCGCTTCGCGAGCGCGCGGTCCGGCGCTCGGCAGCATGACGGTTCCGCCGCCCGCGCGTCCCGCCTCCGACGTCCTGCTCACCGCGACCGGCTATGTCGTCGCGCAGAGGAAGGCCGCGGTCGGCGCCAAGATCCCGGGAATCCTCGAGACCATCACCGTCGAGGAGGGAACACCCGTGCGCAAGGGACAGGTGATCGCGCGGCTCGAGGCGAGCGACCTCCGCGCCGCGGCGGCGAGCGCCGAGGCGGAGATCGCCGCGGCGCGGGCCGATCTGGCGCAGGCGCGGGCCGAGCAGGTGGAAAAGCGCCGCGTGGTGCGGCGACTCACGGCGCTGGTCGATGAAGGCGTGGTAGACCGCGCCGGACTCGAGGCGGCTCAGGCCGGCGAGGAGGCGGGTGAAGCGCGGATCGGCGCGTTGACCGAGCGGCTGCGCGCGGCTGAGGCCCGCGCGGCGCAGGCGCAGGCGATCCTCCGGCAGGCGCAGGTCGTCGCCCCGTTCGACGGTGTCGTGCTGACGAAGGATGCCGACATCGGCGAGTCGGTCGCGCCCGCGGTCGGCGGCGGTGGAACGACGCGCGGCTCCATGGTCACGATGGCCGACATGGACTCGCTCGAGGTCGAGGCGGACGTCAGCGAGTCACAGATCGCCCGGCTGTCCGTCGGGACGCCCTCGGAGATCGTGCTCGACGCCTTTCCCGACAAGCCGTTCCCCGCGGTGCTGCACCAGGTGGTCCCGACGGCGGACCGCCAGAAGGCGACGGTCCAGGTGAAGGTCCGGTTCACGGGAGACCGCACCGGCGCCCTGCCCGAGATGAGCGCCAAGGTGAACTTCCTGTCCCCGGAAGCGCTCACGCGTCCGGGCCCGCGCAGCGTCATCACGATCCCGGCAACGGCGCTGCGCGGCGATGGCCTGCAGAGGACCGTGCTGCTGGTCGACGCCGGGACCACGCGCGAGGCGTCCGTGACGCTCGCCCGCGCTCCCCAGAGCGGCCAGGCGGAGGTCACCGGCGGTCTTTCCGGCGGCGAGGAGATCCTGACGGCACCGCCGGCGGATCTCGCGGCAGGAACCTCGGTGCGCACTCTTCCCGCCGCCTCGTAGGGGCGCTGTGGCCGCGCCGCTCATCGAGCTGATCCGGCTCTCGAAGTCCTACCGCAGGGATCAGTTCGTCATCCCGGTGCTGCGCGATCTTTCGATCGAGATCGCAGCCGGGGAATTCGTCGCGCTGATGGGGCCCTCCGGATCGGGCAAGACGACGCTGCTCAACCTGATCGCGGGCATCGACCGGCCGTCGGCCGGCACGATCCGCGTCGCCGGGCAGGAGCTCACGCGGATGAGCGACCGCGAGCTGGCGCGATTCCGCTCCCGCCACGTGGGCTTCATCTTTCAGCTCTACAACCTGATGCCGGTCCTGACCGCGTACGAGAATGTCGAGCTGCCGCTGCTCCTCACGCCGCTGCCTCGTGCCCGCCGCCGGCGGCAGGTCGAGACGGCGCTCGACATCGTCGGCCTTGCCGACCGCATGGACCACTACCCGAGCCAGCTCTCCGGCGGCCAGGAGCAGCGCGTGGCGATCGCACGGGCGATCGCCGTGGATCCGCCCCTGCTCGTCGCCGACGAGCCGACCGGCGACCTGGATTCGGTATCGGCCTCGGAGATCCTGACGCTCCTGTCCCGGCTGAACAGCGAGTTCGGCAAGACCATAGTGATGGTGACGCACGATCCCAGGGCGGCGGCGCGCGCCCTCCGCCAGCTCCATCTGGAGAAGGGCGTGCTGGTGGACGACCGCGGCGCGCCGGCGGCGCCGGGAGCCGCCGCGCCGTGAAGGGCGCCGGGCTGATCCTCCGGAATCTCCTCCGGAACAAGCGGCGCACCCTGCTGACGGTGCTGTCGATCGCCGTCTCGCTCTTTCTGATCACGTTCCTGATGACGATCCTGACGGCGCTGCGCAGCAGCACCGAGACCGACACGTCTCACCTGCGTCTCATCACGCGCCACAAGGTGTCGCTCACCAACTTCCTGCCGGAGAGCTACTGGCTGAAGATCCGGCGTCAGCCGGGGGTGCTCGTCGTGTGCCCGGCCTCCTGGTTCGGCGGCATCTACGTGGACGAGCGCAACTTTTTCGCCCAGTTCGCGGTGGATCCGCGCTCCCTTCTCGCGCTTTACCAGGGGGAAAAGAAGTTCCAGGTCGATCCGGAACAGGCGCAGGACTGGGTCAACGACCGCCAGGGCGCCCTGGTCGAGCGCCGCCTCGCGGAGAAATACGGCTGGAAGCTCGGCGACCGGATCACGCTGCGGGGCACCATCTACTCCCTCAACGCCGAGCTGAACATCCGTGCCATCGCCAGGACGGGCGACGATCAGGTGTTCTTCCACTACGACTACCTGAACGAATCGATCGGCCGGCGGGGGATCGTCGGCACCTACTGGATCAAGGTGGCCCGCAGCGACGATCTCGCTCCCGTCGCGAAGAAGATCGACGCCGCATTCGCGAACTCGGACGCCGAGACGCTCACCGAGACCGAGCAGGCTTTCCAGGCCGGCTTCATTTCGATGCTCGGCAACGTTCAGGGGCTCGTCGTCAATCTGTCCCTCGTCATCGCCTTCACGATGCTGATGGTCGCCGCGAACACGATGTCCATGACGATCCGGGAGCGGACGGTCGAGATCGCGGTGTTGCGCTCGCTGGGTTTCGGTCCGGGGCCGCTGCTGGGTCTGCTGCTGGGGGAGGCGACGGTGCTCGCCGTCGCCGGAGGGGTGATCGGAATCGGAGCCTGCGCCGGTCTCCTGCACCTCTGGTTCACGGTGCTCGAGTACCGGATTCCGCAGGTCTGGTTCACCCTCGTGCCGCCGCCGGGCCTTCTCGCGGCCCTCCTGGCCGGCACCATCGGCCTCGGCGTCGCGAGCGGGATCGTGCCCTCTCTTGCGGCCGTGCGGCGCCCGATCGTGGACGGGCTGCGGCAGGCGTGAGGTCCCGGTGATTCCGTTTCGCGTGAACCTGCGCTCGCTGCTCGTGCGGCGCTCCAGCACGCTGCTGACGATCACGGGCATCGGCCTCGTCGTCATGGTCTTCGTCGTCGTGGCCAGTCTGTCCAGCGGTCTGGAATCGGTATTCCGAGCCTCGGGGGACCCGCGGAACATGGTCGTGCTGCGCGGAGCGGCGGTTTCGGAGCTGGAGAGCGGGATCGACCGCCGGGCCTACTCGATCGTGACGACGCTCCCCGACGTGGAACGCGGCCCCGACGGCGAGCCGCTCGTGTCGGGGGAGCATTTCGTGGTGATCAATCAGCCGCGGCGGGACGATCCCGAAGGCAGCGCGAATCTGGTCGTGCGCGGCGTCACCGCCGCCGCATTCGCGCTGCGGCCCGAAGTGCGGCTCACGGCCGGCCGGATGTTCCGGCCGGGGACCGAGGAGCTGATCGCCTCCGAGGCGATGGCGGGACGGTTCCAGGGATGCGGGCTCGGGGAGACACTGCGCATGCGCGGCAGGACGTTCACGATCGTGGGTCTCTTCGACGCCGGCAGCACCGCGTGGGACTCGGAGCTGTGGGCCGACCGTGACGTTCTGGGCGATGCCTTCAACCGGCGGCGGATCGTCTCGTCGATCCTGCTGCGCTGCTCCGACCCGGCCGCGCAGAAGCGGCTCATCCAGTCGGTCGCCGACGACCGGCGGCTCAACCTGAAGGCGCTCAACCAGGTGACCTACTTCGAGGCGCAGACGTCTTCGGCCGCGACACTCAAGCTGCTGACGGGGATCCTCACGGTCGTGCTCTCGATCGGCGCCTGCTTCTCCGCCGCGAACACGATGTACGCCGCCGTCGCGGCGCGCACGCGCGAGATCGGGACGCTGCGCGCGCTGGGGTTCCCGGCGTGGGGAATCCTGTTCGCGTTCGTCGCGGAATCGTTCGTGCTCGCGGTCGTGTCCGGGGCGATCGGCACCGCCGCCGGCGGGCTGCTCATGGCCCTCTTCGCGGGCTACACAGGCACGAACAACATGCAGACGTTTTCCGAGGTCGCGTTCAGATTTCAACTCACCGCTCCGATCGCCGTCGCGGCGATCGCTCTCTCGGGCGTCATGGGGGTGCTGGGCGGCTTCCTGCCGGCGCGGCGGGCCGCACGGATCCCGATTACGCAGGCGCTCCGTCAGACGTGAGCAGCGCGCGCAGGAGGTCGATCGAGCCCGGCGCGTAACCGGCGTAGTGGTTGTTCACGAAGACGAACGAATTCCCCACGCGCGCGGACAGCGACCTGAGCGCAGCGGCCCAGGCTCTCATCGCCGGGCCGCGGTCCACGACGATCCGGCTCCACGGCTTCGTCCCGTTGCGCGCCTCCTCGTCCGCGACGAGCCGGTCCATCCTTTTGTGGTCGCCCAGGAATCGCACGTAGAGGAAATCCGCAGTCACCGGATCGCAGAGGGACAGCAGCTTGCCGATCGGCGGCATCGTGAAGTAATCCACCAGCGCGAGAGCGATGCCGCGGCCCCGCAGCAGATCGAGCAGCGGCGGCGCGATCCACTTCTCGTTCCGGATCTCGACGACGTATCGCAGGTCGCCAGGCAGCGCGGCGAGAAACGGGCCGAGCCGCGCGCGCAGGCTGTCCCCCGTCTCGTACTCGCGGGCGTCGGCGCGCTTCGCGACGTAGGGGAACTGCAGGAGCAGGGGCCCCAGGCGATCGCCGAGACGGCGCATCACGCCGAGGAACTCGGCCATTTCATCCTCGCAGCCGACCAGTCCCTTCTCGTGGGTCACGGAGCGTGGCACCTTCGCCGCGAAGACGAAGCCCTCGGGCGTGCGCGCGCGCCAGCCGTCCACGAGCCGCGGCGCGGGGATCCGGTAGAAGGTGGTGTCGACCTCCACGGTGTCGTAACGGCTGGCGTAGATCTCGAGGAACTCCGCCGGCGGCGTGCCCTCGGGATAGAACGGCCCCGCCCAGCCATCGGAGGACCAGGAGGATGCCCCCAGCCGCACGCCCGGCGGGAGCGCGGCGTCGGCGGCGTTGTTCAGTTCAGCGAGAGCTTCAGCGTGGCGTTCTGCCCTGCCTGGACCTCGACCGTGCCCGAGGCGTGCTCGCCGCCGCGCGTGGCGGTGACGGCGTACTTGCCGGGAGCCAGACTGGGGAAGCGGATCGAGCCGTCGGCCCCTGTCGCCGCCGGCAGGCCCGCGAGCATGCGAAGGGCCGGCATGAGCGGCGCCAGGTCGACACCCGAGGGATCGGTGATCCCCGGCGTGACGCCGGAGACGGATTTGCCCGCGGCATCCTGAATGCGCAGATCGAGCGATCCGCCGGCGGGGACGCGGATCTCCACCTCGCCGTCCCCCTCTTTGGGCACGAGGATGTCCTTCGTGATCGTCAGCGGCACATCGCGCGAGATGAGCATGATGGTGCAGGGGCCCGGCTTCAGACCGCCGATGCGCGCCGTGCCGTCGGCGGCCGTCGCGACCGAGCCGCGCCCGCCGAGCCTGATCGTCCCCGAGTCGTCCAGCACCGAGACATAGGCGTCGCGCAGGGGCCGGCCGTCCGGGTCGATGGCGCGCAGACGCAGATACGCCGCCGGATCCAGCGTGAAGTTGGCGCCGGACTCCCCATTCCCCTTCACCTTCAGGGCCGCCGAGGTCTCCGACGCGAGACCCTCCGCCTCGACGGTGACCTTGTAGCTTCCCTCGGTCAGGCCCTCGATCCGGTAACGGCCGGTGGCGTCGGATTTCCCCGATCCGCCGGGGGTGCGACGGCCCGGCGTGCTCGTGGCGGCCGTCTCGCTCTCGCGGGCCGCGCGCACCTGCGCTCCCTCGACCGGCGTGTTGTCGGAGGCGCGCAGGACGATGCCGGTGAGGACCCCCGCGGGATACACGAGGTCCTTGGAGAGCTGGTCGGTGTCCTTCGGAATGTCGACCTCGAAGGAGGTCGAGGCGGAGAGAGGCATCTCTTCCTCGGTGACGCTCACCGACCACGCCCCCGCCTGGGGCAGGGCCACTTCGTAGCGACCGGATGCATCGGTGGTCGCCGAGCGCATCGCCGACGGCATGCGGGCCTCGCCGTCGGCAGGGACCGGCGCCCAGAAGAGCCGCGCGTTCGGCACGGGTCCCGCGGACCGCCGCAGCGTTCCGGCGACCTTGATCGTCCTCTCACCGCCGATGTTGACGACGACCGTCTCGCCGTCTTTCACCTCCACCTGCTTGCTGTCCATCCCGGTGCCGATCATCATCGTGCGCCGGCCGCCGGAGCTGCTCCCGCCCGCCTTCATGACGTTATACGTGCCTGGTCTCAGCCCCTCGAACGCAAAGACGCCGGAGCCGTCGGTCGTGACCGGCGAGACGCCCATCGGATCGGCCATCGTGAACGCAGCCACGAGCACGCCGGCCTGCGGAGCACCCTGTTCGTCGTGGACGGTGCCGGTGAGCTTTCCGCCGCGGCCGAGCACGAAGGAGATCTCCTCCGGCGGAACTGCCGGGTCGACCCTGGTCGGCGCTTCGCTCTTCGCGTAGCCGGTCTGCTCCGCCACGATCGTCTGCGATCCGGCGGCGACCCCCTTCAGGACGAAGCGGCCGTCGAGGCCGGCGATGGCGGTGGGACCGTTGTCGTCGCCGAATCGGAACATCGACGACGGGCGCAGCGAGATGGCCGCGCCGGCGACCGGGGACCCTGCGGTGTCGATGACCCTGCCGGTGACGGTGCCGCCGGTCTCCAGCCGGATCGTTCCCGCGTCGGCGGTGCCTCCCGGCTCCACCTGCACGCCCGTCAGCGTCTGCGGCACGAAACCGTTCGCGCTGACCTCCAGCGTGTACTCGCCTGGCGAGAGACCTGCTAGCCGGAGCTGCCCGCCCGGATCGGAAAAGGCGCGCGATCCTCCCGCGGTGTCGAAGACGACTCGGCCCGGCCGTGCGGAGTCCTTCTGCTCGGCGCGCGCGAAGAAGCTGGTGACCGGGCGCGGCGGATCGCCGGTGACGATCCGGGCCGTCAGTCCTCCCGCTTTCTTGAGCGTGAAGTCCACGCCTTCCGTGTCGGGCGCCACGTCCGCGATCTCGCCGCGAGCCCTTCCTTCGCTCGTGACGGAGACGGTCAGCTTCTGATCGCCGACTCCCGCGAGGACGTACCGGCCCTCGGAGTCGGTCTCTGCTTCGATGTTGGTGAAGGCGCCGGGCGTGTAGCGCCGGGAATGCACCGAAGCCCCTGTGATGAGGGCTCCGTCCTCGTCGCGAACACGGCCCGTGATTGTGCGGCCCGGATCGAGCTTCACCGTGCCGAGATCGAGCGTCTCGCCCGGGATCAGCTTCGCGGGGTCCACCGAATACGGCGCGAAGCCGGGGGCGCGCAGCGTCAGCGTGCCGTCGCCCGCGGGAAGCCCCGAGAGAGTGAGCTTGCCGGCGGCGTCGACCTTCACCTGGGAAGCGCCGCGGGTCCAGAAGAAGGTGCCGGATCGCCCCGGGGAGGCCGCGTCCTGCTGGTCGACGTCCACCGCCGTCTTCGTCACCGGGTTGCCGGCCGGGTCCTGCAGGATCGCCGTGAGCGATGCCGGCCGGTCCAGGACGATGTCGAGACCACCGACCGCCGCGCGGGTCCCGGCGGGCGGAACGGCGACGCGGCCGCGCGATCCGTCATCGAGGGAGGCGGCGAGGCTGAGCTGATCCACGGCGGGGATCCCGGGGATCTCGAACCGGCCCGAGGCGTCGGTGCGGGTGCGCAGCGCGGCCATCGTTGCAAAGGATCCGGGGCGGAGCCGGGGCGGCAGGGCCCGGCTGACGGACACCTCGACGTCCGCGACCCCTTTCTGCGATTTGTCGAGCACGCGCCCGCTCGCCGCGAAGCCGCGCTCGAGGAAGACATCCAGCGGATCGGTCTGCGCGGGATCCACGGCGCGGCGCGGGATCACGGCGAGGGCTTTCCCGGTCGCGCTCACACGGATCGTGTAGAAGTTCGCCACCAGGCCGTCCAGCGTGTACGCACCCGTCGCGCCGCTCGTGGCGAGGGTGGCGAACCGATCGGGATCCTTCGGATCGCTGAAGCCGTGATTGAGCGCCGGAACCGCGACGATGCGCGCCCCTTCGATCGCCGCGCCGCCGGTCTGGTCGTGCACCGAGCCGGCGAGCGCCAGCCCCTTCTCGAGCGTGACCGCCACCGGAGTCTTTCCGGCGCGCTGCTTGTCGAGATACGCGGGTGCGAAGCCGCTGGCCTCGGCGCGGAGATTCCATGGCCCTGGGTTCGTGACCGCAAGGCTGAACTTCCCTTCGGCGTCGGTCGTGGCGGTCAGGAACTCGGGCGGCGGCGGATCGTCGCCGGGACGCTGGCGGCGCCATTCCGACAGGGACGCGCCGGGGCCTTCGGAGTCGCTGGGAGTGGCGACGAGGGTGACCTTCGCCTCCGCCGCCGGCTTCCCGTCGGGTTGCGTGATCCGGCCGCTCAACGAATGGGACGCGGGGGCCTTCGGCGCCGGGGTATCGTCGGCGTGCGCCAGCGGGGGCAGCGCGGCGAGGACGATCGCGGCGGCGACGGTGCGGAAGTGCGGGAACCGGGTGCGCGAATGGGTGTGGATCACGGACATGCGTCGCTCCAGTAAGTGATGGGGGACTTATGATACGCCGCCATGGCGGCGCGGCTGCTCGACCGGCTGAGCACGGCAATCGAACTGGCGGCGCTCGGCGCCGCCGGCGCGATCGTCCTCACGGGAGGGTGGCAGGGCATGATCGGTCCCTGGCATCTCTCGGCGAGGGACGCCTCGCGGGCGCTCCTCGTCTTTTCCACCTTCTTTCTGGTGAGGTCGCTCACGAACCGCCCGGGCTGGGAGACGCGCGCGCTCGCCTGGTCTTACGACCCGTGGAAGGGAAAGACGGGGGGCGGGCTGCTCCGGGCGGCAGTCGGGTGCGTGGCCGCATGGGGGGCCGCCGGGGCCGCACTCGGCCTCGGCGAAGTCGCCGGGCTCCGGGTGTCGCATCCCGATCTGTTTCCGGACTGGGGGGCCGCGGCCTGCGTGCTCGCGGGGGCCGGAGTCCTGTACGGCACCTGTTTCGCCGCCCTCGCTCCGCCCGCGTTCGCCGTGGCGGCGATCCCGCGTGCGGCGCGGCACAGCCCGGAGCGGGCTGGCCGGCTCGGCCTGGCGTTCTTTCCCCTCGCTGCGACCTGTCTCCTCGCGGGGGAGCGCTCGATCTGGTCCCTGCCCCCATCGGCGGCGGGCGCCTTGCGGATCGCTCCGGGGCTGGCCGTGCTCCTCGCGCTGCCGGTTTTCGGCTGGCTCGCCTGCAGAGTCGCGCCGCAATTCCTGACGGGAGCCAGAAGCACCGTGGTCGTGTCGGCCCTCGCAGCCGTGCTCCTGTGCGTCGCGGCAACTCTCTGGTTCGGCCGGGGTCGATCCGAGCCCTCGCCGATCACCCGCATCGCGGCAAACGGGGGGCGCACCAACCTGCTTCTCATCACCATCGACACGCTCCGAGCCGACCGCCTGGGGTGTTACGGATCGTCGGTGCGCACACCGCACATCGACGCGCTGGCCGCATCGGGCGTGCGGTTCGCCGACGCCGTCTGCTCGATCCCGGAGACCGGGCCCTCGCACACGTCGATCCTGTCGGGCCGCTACCCGGTGGCGCACGGTGCGCGGGCCAACGGGCAGCAGCCGCTCGACCTGCCCGGATTCCCCGAGGTGCTCCGGGACGAGGGCTATCGCACCGGCGCGATCGTCTCGGGCTACACGCTCAAGCGCGGTCTCTCGGGGACCGACCGCGGATTCTCGAGCTACGACGACTCGTTCTCCGCGTGGGCCGGATTGTCGGGTCTGCAGCTCACCGCATGGCTGGAGCGGCGAGGCGCCATTTCGTACGTGACCCTCTGGAAACTCTGGGCCGAGCGCCGCGGCGACGACACGACCGACCGGGCCATTCGATGGCTGGATGCGAATGCGGTGGCGGACGCGCCCTTCTTCCTCTGGGTGCACTACTTCGACCCGCACGGCCCATACGACGCTCCCGCGCCCTGGAACCGCATGTACTACTCGGGGAACGAGCGCGACCCGGCGAATCACTCGATGGACGGAGTCGCGATCCTCCATGCGCACCAGCGCAAGCCGGGGGTCACCGACGTCGGCTTCTATGTGGCGAGCTACGAAGGGGAGGTGAGCTGGGCCGACTCCCAGGTCGGCCGGCTCCTCGAGCGCCTCGACGCGCGCGGGCTCCGCGGGAGCACGCTCGTCGTGCTGACTGCCGACCATGGAGAAAGCCTGACGGAGCATGGCTATCACTTCGCCCACGGCGGCGATCTCTTCGAGCCGTCGGTGCGCGTGCCCCTGATCGTGAGCGGACCCGGCGTGGCGCCGGGGCAGGTCTCGCCGCTGCCGGCCCGGAGCGTGGACATCGCCCCGACGATCCTCGAGAGTCTGTCGGGCGGGGCGGGTGCGATGAAGAATCTCGGGGAGATCGACGGCTCGTCGCTCGTGGCGGAGCTGCGGGCTCCGGGTTCGGAAGCAGGCGGGGCGCGGGCCGCGCTCATCGAGGGGGAAGTGACACGCGAGCGCGGCGGGATGCGCTACGACGATCCGGTGGAAGGAAAGCTGTACGCGATCCGGGACTGCGCGCGCAAGCTCGTGCGCACGCCCGGGCAGGCGGACGCCCTCTACGATCTCGATGCGGATCCCGGGGAGCTGAGCGACGTCGCGTCGGTACAGCCAGCCCTCACGAAGGAGATGGGCGACCGGCTGGCGGCGTGGCTGCGCGCACGGTCCGCCGAGGCGCCGTCGCGTACCCTGACGGACGAGGAGAAGGCGATTCTGGAGAGTCTGGGTTATGCGGGGCGCTGAGAAGGAGCGCGCGAGCGCCGAGACCATCGGGAGGAAGGCGCTCCGGATCGTCCTCGATCTGCTGGCGGCGGTCCTTCTGGCGCTGCTCGTGTGGCGATTCATAGCGGGGGACGAGCTGCGTCTCGGAGCGGTGCGCATCGCTTCCATGCGCACCCTCTCCCGGCCGGTGTGGGGCCTGGCGCTGCTGCTCGTTCTGAGGCATCTGCTCGTCGGGCCGGGGGGCTGGGTGGACCGCCTGACGCTGCCGCTCGCCAGGCGCTTCGCCGCGGCGGGTGAGCGGTTTCTGACCGGATTCGATTCCGGCCAGAGGAAGACACTGCAATGGATCCCGGCGGGTCTTCTGATCTGGGGCTGGGCGGCGGCGGCGAGCGGCGCGACACGCGCTCTCGCGGCGCTGCTCTCGACGGAGCACCTGGAGCTGACCCCCTGGCGGCAGGCAGCCGCCGTTCTCAGCGCGGCCTCCACGGAGTTCACCTGGGGATTCTTCAGCGCGATGCCACTCGCGGTGCTCATCGCATGGTGGGCGAGCCGGGCGCTGCGCCGTCCCGATCTGGTTCATCTTCTGTACTGCGACGGGTTTCTCGCGGCGGCGCCCCTCGGGCCGTGGGGCAGGGAGCCCCGCTGGGACATGGCGCCCGCATCCCGCCTTCTCGGGCCCGGAGCCTCGTGGCTCCTCGCCGCCGCGATCTCGCTCACGGCGGTCTGGGCGATCGCCGGCTGTCTGCGGCCCGACGGCGCCGGTGGGCTCCGCTCTCTGAAGCGCACGGTAGCGGCGGCGCTCGCCGGGCTCGCGGTGTACTTCCTCACCCCACTCCCGCGTCTTCTGTTCGGCGGGCCTGAAGGCCTGCTTGCCGGCGCCCGCTCTACGGCGCAGCCCTCGCCGGCGGATGCGCCGGCGCACATCCTGCTCGTCACGATCGACACTCTGAGAGCCGATCACATGGGCTGCTACGGCTACGCGCGGCCGACGAGTCCATCCATCGACCGTCTGGCCTCGATGGGTGTGCGATTCGACCGGGCCTACTGCGGCATGCCGCTGACCGATCCTTCGCACACGTCGATCCTGACGGGCTGGTATCCGCGCGGACACGGCATCCTGCGCAACGGCACCTCGATCATCGAGCCGGCGGTGCTGACGGCACGCGCCGCCCCGGGGCCGGTGCCGTCGCTGCCGGAGCTGCTCCGTCAGGCGGGCTACCGCACCGCCGCGATCACGTCGCGGCAGCATCTGCATCCGGGAGACCTCGGCATCCGCGGGTTCGAGTTCTGGAGTGTCCCGTTCAGTGAAGAGCTGGTTCCCGCAACGGACACTCTGTCGCGGGCCCTCGACTGGCTCTCTGTGCACGGGCACGAGCGCTGGTTCCTGTGGGTCCACTTCTTCGACCCGCACTTCCCCTACACGCCGCCGGAGGAGATCGCGCGCCTTTTCGCTCCCGACTACCACGGCGGCCTCGACCGGGGGAACAACTACACCGGCAGCCGGTACTCCGACGCCGACGTCCTGTATCTCACCTCGCTCTACGACGCGGAGATCGCGTTCGCAGACGAGGCGGTCGGCCGGCTGATCGACACCGTCCTGGCCGTGGGGGAATCAGGCGACCCGCCGCTGCTCGTTCTGACGGCCGATCACGGCGAATCGCTCGGCGAGCTGAAGAGCGACGAGGACTACGTGTTCGCGCACGGCGAGTATCTGGTCGAGCCGCAGATCCGCGTCCCGCTCATCGTCGCCCGCCCCGGCGTGATCCCCGCGGGGCGCACGGTCGCGGACGTCGTCGAGAACCTGTCCGTCGCTCCGACGATCGCAGGGCTCGCCGCGCCGGGCCGGCGCTTCGACGCGCAGGTCCCGGGTCTCGATCGCTGGCTGACGCCGGCGGCGCCGGCGCCCGGCGGCGACGCCGAAGCGTTCGTCCAGCGCCGCTTCTACGAGGACCCGCCGAAGCCCTTCCACAAGGTCGAAGAGGACGCGATCGTGACGGCCGACTGGAAGCTGATCACGAATTCCGTCCTCGGCCCGCGCCTGCGCCGCCTGGCCGACGATCCCCTGGAGAAGCGCGACCACTCGGCGTCGGAGCCCGGCTTGATGCCCCGGCTGTCGCAGGCCCTCGACGAATGGAAGGCGGGCCACCCGATCCCGGCCGAGGCGTTCGGCGCGATCTCGCCCGAAAAGATGGAACAGCTCCGCGCGCTGGGGTATATCCAGTGACCTGGCCGCGGGCCCGGGTCCAAGGTGGACAGGATGTTTGGACCTCTGAGAACATTGCGGCTCAAGCGCTCACGGGCGTGTAGCTCAGGCGGATAGAGCAGGAGTTTCCTAAACTCTTGGTCGGGGGTTCGAGTCCTCCCACGCCCACCAGGCGGCGGAAGGCCGGTCCCCGATGCGGCCCGGGCGCTTCCCGAAAAGAAAGGACTGGAGCAGGCATGGCGGAACGGCGGATCACGCGCCAGCAGATGAAGCACGACGAGATCGCGGACACCCTGACCGCGTGGAGCCAGTGGATCGAGGAGCACTGGCAGTTCGCGGCCCTCGTCGTGGGTGGAGCGATCGCGGCGGTTCTCGCGGCGTACGGAGTGACGACCTGGATGCAGTCCTCCTCGGCCGCGCGCGCATCGGAGCTGGCCCGCGCCTCGTCGCTGCTCGGCGCCGAGGTCGTCGCGCAGGGGGCGAAGCCGGCCGACCCGCTGGCCCCGACATTCGCCACGGCGGCGGCGCGCGACGAAGCGGCCCTCGTCGCCATCGATGCCTACGTCCGCGATTACGGAGAGGATGGCCGCGCGCTGACGTATCGCGGGGTCGCGCTGACGCGTCTGGGCCGGAACTCAGAAGCGGAAGCGACACTCACGCGTGCGATCGAGGCGGCCCTGCCCGTGGACGTCGGCATCGCGAGGCATGCCCAGGCGTCGTGCGCCCTGGCGCGCGGCGATTTCGCGACAGCGGTGCAGAGGTTCAGCGCCCTGGTGGACGCGCCTCCACCCGGCTACCCGGTCGATCTGCTGCTGGCCGAGCTGGCGCGCAGTCAGGAGCTGGCGGGGCACCCGGAGGAAGCGGCCCGGACACGCGAGCGCATCGCCGCCGAATTCCCCAATTCGCCGGTCGCCGACGCGCTGCGCTCGAGGACCTGAAGCGTCGCCTCAGAACGGAATATCGTCGTCGGAGTATTCGGCATCGGGCATTTCGCCCGCCGCCTGCTCGCCGCGGGGCGCTGACTCGCCGCGGGGCGCTCCTTCGCCGCGGCCGCCCAGGAACTGCACGCGGTCCGCGCGCACCTCCGTGGTCGTTCTCTTGGCGCCTTCCTTGTCGGTCCACTCGCGGGTCTGCAGCGAGCCTTCGATGTACACCGACCGGCCCTTGGCGAGGTATTCCTTCGCGATCTCGGCCTGACGGCCCCACACGACGATGCGATGCCACTCGGTGCGCTCCTGCATCTGGCCGCTCTTGTCCTTCCACCGGTCGTTCGTGGCGACGGTGAAGTTGCAGACGGCGACGTTGCCGGGGGTGTAGCGCATTTCGGGGTCGCGCCCGAGGTTGCCGATCAGAATCACTTTGTTGACGCTCGCCATGCACGCACTCCTGTTTTTTCGGTGCGGTGAGTGTAGCACTCCGGGGAGGCCCGGCCGCGCGGCAGGGACCGCGCCTTCCCGCCCGCGGGACGCGCCATTTCCCCCGGCTGGAACCCCTGCGCCGCCGTTCTGGACCCGCTCCTGCCGCTCGGTGAGAATGCCGCCGTGAAGGTCCTCCTGCAGAGGGTCTCGCAGGCGTCGGTGCGGGTCGAGGGACGGCTCGTGTCCGAGATCGGAGCCGGCCTGCTCGTTCTGATCGGCATCGAGCGGGGTGACACCGCCGCGGACGCGGAGTGGTTCGCCGAGCGGACCGCGGGCCTGCGGATCTTCGACGACGAAGCCGGGCGAATGAACCGCTCGCTCCTGGAGAGCGGCGGCGCGGCGCTCGTCGTCTCGCAATTCACCCTGGCCGCAGCGACGCGCCGGGGCCGTCGGCCTTCGTGGGACGGCGCGGCGGAGTCGGAGGTCGCCCAGCCGTTGTGCGACACCTACATCCAGGCACTCGAGCGGGCCGGAGTCCCGGTTCGAACGGGGCGCTTCGGCGCAAGGATGCAGGTCGCCCTGTCGAACGAGGGGCCCGTGACGATCCTGCTGGATCCGAAGGGGGACGAGTGAGCGCGCCGCGCAAGCGGGCTGCCGGGCCCTCGCCGGTGGAGCGCGCCTGGCTCGACCACCTGGCGGCGGAGCGGGGCCTCGCGGAGCATTCGCTGCGAGCCTACGGAGCCGATCTCGCGCATCTGCGCCGCCACCTGGCCGGCTCGAAGCGCCCGCCCGAGTCGGCGAGACGCGACGACATCCTCGACCTGCTCCGGCTTTGGCGCTCCGCCGGAGCCTCCTCGCGGACCGTCTCTCGCCGGCTCTCGGCGCTGCGCGGCTTCTTCGGCTGGCTGCTCGAGGACGGCGCCATCGCAGTGGACCCGACACGCGATCTCGCGCGCCCCCGGCCGTCCCGGCCGCTTCCTCGGGTTCTGTCGGCGCGCGATGTCGCCGCCTTGCTGGGCGCCCCCGACAGAGCGACGCCGCTCGGTCTTCGAGACGCGGCAGGCCTCGAACTGATGTACGCCTCGGGTCTGCGCGTCTCGGAGCTGGTCGGGCTCCGGTTGGAGGATCTGCATCTCGCCACAGGCACGCTGACCGCCTTCGGCAAGGGATCGAAGGAGCGGATGGTCCCGATCGGAGAGATCGCCGCGCGCACCGTCGCGAAGTACCTCGACGATGTCCGGCCGGCGCTTTCCGGCCGCAAGATGCCGCCGCGGCGCGAGGTGTTTCTCAACGCGCGGGGCGCGCCGCTCTCCCGCCAGGCGTTCTGGAAACTGATCCGCCGCTACGGCGTGCGCGCCGGGCTCCGGGCGAGGCTGTCGCCGCACATGCTGCGTCACTCGTTCGCGACCCATCTGCTGGAGGGTGGTGCCGATCTGCGCGCCGTACAGATGATGCTGGGCCATGCCGACATCGGGACCACGCAGATCTACACTCACGTGGAGCGGTCGCGGCTGCAGAAGGTGTACCGGCGTCATCACCCGCGCGCGGAATGAGCGCGCCCGGGCCGGATCTCGTTCGTTCGCGTCTCACGACCGATCAGAACGCGCTCGTGGATCGCGTCTGTGCCCTGGCCTGGTCGCAGGGCGGGCGCGCCGGTCTGGTCGGCGGTGCCGTACGCGACGCGCTGCTCGGACTGCGACCCGGTCCTCTCGACCTCGTCGTCGAGGGCCCCGCGGGCAAGTCCGCCGGAGGATGGTTCGGCATCGCCGTCGGCCGGGCGCTGGCGGACGCGCTCGGTGTGCGGCCGGTGGAGCACGAGCGGTTCGGCACGGCGGTGCTCCGTTCGCCGAAGGGCCCGGAGATCGACATCGCCACGGCGCGTCGCGAGACGTATCGCGCGCCGGCGGCGCTGCCCGACGTCGAGGCGTGCCTCATCGAAGACGATCTCGCCCGCCGGGACTTCACGCTCAACGCGATCGTGCTCGTTCCGCGGCCGGACGGGACCGCGGCCCTCGAGGCCGTCCCCGAGGCTTTCGGCGACCTCGCGGCGCGGCGGCTGCGCGTGCTGCATGGGGAATCGTTCCGCGACGACCCCACGAGACTGTTCCGCGGCGTCCGGCTCGCGCGCCGGCTCGGCGGTTCGATCGAGAGCGGAACGGAGACGCTGATGCGACGGGCCGCGGAGCGCGATGCGGCCGGGGCCTGCGTCGCCGACCGGCTGACCGCGGCGCGCCTCAGACGCGAGCTCCTCCTTCTGTTCAGGGAGCAGACGATCGCCGCCGCCGAATCGGCGCTCTCCGCTGGCGGTCTGCAGACGGCGGTGGCCCGGGGGCTCGCTGCGATCCGCGGGCGGCCGGCAGCCTGGGACGAGATGCCCGGCGAGCCGGACCCCGCGGGGCGGCTGGTCCGGTGGATCGCGGCGGCATCCTCTGATCCAGGCGCCGCCGACGCCGCCGCAAGGAGACTGGATCTGAGCGCGGCCTCGGGCCGGCGGGCGGCGCACCTGCGCGAAGCGCTCACGCGGATCGTTCATCTGGCGGAGCAGCGGCGCGGGCCGGAAGAGTGGAGTCTCCTCCACGATGCGATTCTCTCCGCGCCGGCCGGAGCGCCCGGGATTGCGTGCGGCGAACGGCCCGACCTCGCAGACACCGTGCGCGCGGCGTCGGAAGAGGTCCGCGCATCGACTCCGGCCCTCTCCCCGTCGGATCTCATCCATCTTGGCCTGCCCGAGGGACCGGTCATCGGGCGCGTGCTGAAGCTGCTTCGCGCCGGGCGCCGGTCCGGAAGAATCCGAAGCCGGGAGGACGAGGAGGCGGCCGCACGCCGGGAACTTCTTGACAGCCCCCGGGGGGCGGTCGAGACTCCTTCGCGATGAGAGGAGACGAAGAGGGTTTCGAGCAGCCGATCATCGAGCTGGAGCGGCGGATCGAGGAGTTGTCCGGGTACACCGACGACGCACGCCTCCGCGAAGTCGAGGGGCTGCGCCGCCGGCTCGACGACACGCGCCGTGAAGTGTTTTCGCATCTGACTCCGTGGCAGAAGACGATCGTCGCGCGGCATCCGAGGCGCCCGTACACCCTCGACTACGTCGAGCACCTCTGCACCGATTTCACAGAGATCCACGGCGACCGCAATTTCGCCGACGATCCCGCGATCGTCTGCGGGCTCGCGACGTTCCGCGGGCGCGGGGTGGCGATCATCGGCCACCAGAAGGGACGCGACACGAAGGAGAAAGTCCTGCGGAACTTCGCGATGGCCCGTCCCGAGGGCTATCGCAAGGCGCTGCGGGTCATGCGGATCGCCGAGAAGTTCGGCCGGCCGATCCTGACTTTCATCGACACACCCGGAGCCTATCCAGGCATCGGCGCCGAAGAGCGCGGACAGGCCGAGGCGATCGCCACGAACCTGCGCGAGATGGCGCGGCTCGCCGTGCCGGTCCTCGTCACCGTCACCGGCGAGGGGGGCAGCGGCGGCGCGCTCGCCCTGGGTGTCGGCGACCGCATCAACATGCTCGAGCACGCGATCTACTCGGTCATCAGCCCCGAGGGCTGCGCCGCGATCCTCTGGCGCGACGCGGGGATGGCGCGCGAGGCCGCGAAGGCGCTCCGGCTCACGACGCAGGACCTGAAGGATCTCAATGTGATCGACGAGGTGATTCCCGAGCCTCCGGGCGGGGCGCACGCCGATCCCCCGGGAGCGGCCGCGCGCGTCGGGGAAGTTCTTGCGCGCCAGCTCGAAGCGCTCGAAGCGATCCCCTCCGCGGAGCGGCTCCGCGAGCGCTACGAGAAGTTCCGGCGGATGGGCCGGTTCGCCGAGGCGATCTCCTGATACGATTCCCGGCTCACCGGCACCCCGCACGACATTCGATTTCTGGAGGCTTTGTGACCCGATCTCTCGCCATCGCCGCAGCGATTCTGCTGGCGGCGGACACGACCCCCCGCGCCGCCGAGACCGCGGCGGCCCCCGAACCCGAGCACATCACCGTGCAGCACCTGCTCGTCGGCTTCCAGGGCTCGCTGCCCGGCAAGGTGGTGACCCGCACCAGGGAGCAGGCGGCGACACTCGCGAACGAGCTCCTCGAGAAGGCCCGAAAGGGCGAAGACTTCGACGCGATGGTCAAGCAGTACACCGATGACGCCTGGCCCGGGGTCTACTCCATGGCGAACAAGGGAATCGCGGTCGGCGGATCCGGCGAGTACCGCCGCGAGGGGATGGTGCCCGCATTCGGCGACGTCGGCTTCAAGCTGAAGGTCGGCGAATACGGCCTGGCGCCGTACGACCCGAAGACGAGTCCGTACGGCTGGCACATCATCAAGCGGGTGAAGTGAGCGCTGCCCCGCTCCGGCTGGGCGATCTCGCGATCGCCCCGCCGCTCGTCCTCGCCCCGATGGCGGGGATCACCGACCGGCACTACCGGAGGATCATCCGCGAGGTCGGCGGCGCCGGCCTCGTGACGATGGAGTTCATCTCCTCCGAGTCGCTGGTGCGCGGCCACGAGCGCACGCTCAACAAGCTGGCGTTCCTGCAGGAGGAGCGGCCGCTCTCCATCCAGATCTACGGGGCGGACGCCGGGCGGATGAGCGCCGCGGCGGAGGTCGTCCAGGAAATCGGCGCCGACGTCTGCGACATCAACATGGGCTGCCCCGCGAACAAGGTGCTCAAGGGCTGCGCGGGCGCCGCGCTGATGGGGGACCTCGAGCGCGCGCGGGAGATCATCGCCCGTGTGCGCAGGCGGCTGACGATTCCCCTCACGGTGAAATGCCGCGCAGGCGTGGACGCGACGCGGGAGAATTTCCACGAGCTGGGACGGATCTGCGAAGGCGAAGGGGTTGCCGCGGTCGCCCTGCATCCGCGCACGGCGCGGCAGATGTTCACCGGCCGTGCCGAATGGGACCGCATCGCGCGTCTCAAGGAGGCGGTTCGCATCCCCGTCGTCGGGAACGGCGACATCGAGACCGCCGCGGACGTCCTCGAGATGTTCCGGCGCACCGGCTGCGACGCGGTGATGATCGGCCGCGCCTCGATGAAGAACCCCTGGATCTTCCGGCAGGCCGAGGCGCTGCTTGCCGGCCGGGCGCCCGCCGAGCCGACTCTGGCGGAGCGCCGCGAGCTGGTTCTGCGCCACTTTGGACGGATCGTTCGCGAGGAAGCCGACCGGACTCACGCAATGCACCGCCTCAAGACCTTCTCCGGCTGGTACAGCCACGGTCTGCCGAACGGCCGGGCCCTCCGTCAGCGGATCAACGAGCTGCCCGATCCCGATGCGCTGCTGGCCTGCGTCGAAGGGTTTTTCGACGCGCTCGAAGGCGCGCCCGCCGCGCCTCAGGCCGCCACGGTCTGACCCGGCCTCAGTTGCGGGGAGACTGCTCCGCAGCGACCAGATCCACCTCGGGGTGACGGATCCGTCCGCCGAGACTCGCCGCCGAGACGACCAGCGCGATGCCAACCGCAAGCGCGGCGGCGACCAGCAGCGCCCGCGCCGCCGGAGGCGGAACCCGGCGGCCCCACCCACCGCGCGGCTGCTCCGGCAGAAGCAGTGCAGCCGCCGCGAGCGCGCCGGCGACGAGGAACGCCGCCCAGGCCGCCTCCGCGCGCTCCTCGTGAGGATGGATCGCCGGCCGGTTCACGCCGTCCAGCGACTCGATCAGGTCCTCCGCCGACTCGCCGGTGTAGACGGCAACCCAGCACGAGACGGCGAGCAGCACCGTGAGGAGGCAGCCGGCCCGCCGCAGCGAGCGGTCCCGCGCGAGAGCGCCCCACACGAGGAGCGCGAGGGCGATCGGCCCGCCGATCACCGGGATGTGATTGACGACGAGGTGCAGATGGGCCGGGTTCACGGTGCCGGGATTCTACCGTCGCTCCTGCTTTGACGCCGGATGGCGCGATTCCTAGAATCCCACCCCTCGCACAAGGAGGCTGCATGCCGATCGCCGTCGGAACACCCGCACCCGATTTCACGCTCAAGGGGCACGATGACAGGGAGCACCGGCTGTCCGATCTGCGCGGACAGACGGTGGTGCTCGCTTTCTATCCACTCGATTTCAGTCCGGTCTGCTCGAAGGAGCATGTCTGCTTCCGCGAGGACCTCGCCGCGTTCAACGCCGTGGGGGCGCGTGTCTTCGGCATCAGCGTGGATTCCGTATGGGCGCACAAGGCGTTCGCAAGGGAGCTGGGGCTCGAATTCCCGCTGCTCGCCGACTTCCAGCCTCGGGGCGCCGCGGCGGCGCTCTACGGACTGCACCTCGCCGACAAGGGGATCGACGCGCGCGCGACAGTGATCATCGACAAGAAGGGCGTCGTGCGTCACGTCGAGGTCCACGACATCCCGCAGCAGCGGGACAACAGGAAGATCCTCGAGACGATCAGGTCGCTCGACTGAGCGGCGCCGGCGTGCGCAGCGCGCCGGCCGCCTCGACCGCGACGGCCACCCCGAGCGCGAGCAGCAGAGTGGCGACGAAGGCGTTCATCGGCGCCGGGGCGAAAAGCCTCTCGCCCCCGCGCAGGCTCGCGGCGCCCGCGCCGATCTGCAGGATCAGCGACCAGACGGTGATCGTCAGCACGAACACCGCCGGCGCCAGCGTGATCCATGAACGCCGGCCGCTCCGGCGCAGCCACACGGACAGCGACAGGAGCGTCAGCCCGGCGAGGAGCTGATTCGAGGTTCCGAAGAGGGTCCAGAACAGCCGGTAGGCCCCCTCGGGGGCGCCGTACAGGATCAGCCACGGAACCCCCACCGTGAGGGCGGTGGCGACGACGGCGGAGGTGCGCGAGGTCGCGCCCGCCATTTCCTGAAGGATGTAGCGGCCGAGACGGGCGCCGACGTCGATCGTGTCGAAGACGAAGGTCGAGAAGGCCATCGCGCCGAACGTCGCGGCGAAGGTCAGGTGCTGCTCCCCCCAGATCGCGGTGATGAACCGGGCCAGGCCGTCGCCGTAGACCACGCCGGGGGGCGCGCCGGCGGACCGGGCGGGGGCGAGGATCATCACGGTCGCCAGGGCGATCAGCGCCACCACGCCCTCGATCAACATGCCGCCGTACCCCACGGCGCGGCAGTCCGACTCCCGGGCGATCTGCTTGCTCGTCGTGCCGGAGCAGACGAGCCCGTGAAAGCCCGAACAGGCGCCGCAGGCGATCGTCACGAACAGAAAAGGAAAGAGCGAGCCCGTGGGGCCGGGCGTGGTGAATCCGCGAAAGGCCGGCTGCTGGATCGTGAAGCCTCCGAAGAGAAGGCCCGCAAGACCGGCGCCGAGCGCCAGGTAGAGCACGAACCCGCCGAGATAGCCGCGCGGCTGAAGCAGGATCCAGACCGGCAGCAGGGCCGCCACGAAGCAGTAGGCGAGGATCAGCCCCGACCACGAGCGCTGGTCGAGCAGCAGCCAGGTGGAGAGACGCGTGCCGGCCCAGACCGAGGCGAGGGTCGCCGGTACGAAGATCAGCGTCGAGAGCCAGAGCGGCGGCGTGAGAAACCGCTCCACGAGCCCCATCGCGATCGCGAGCCCGAGATAGAGAGTGGAGGCGGCCGCGACGGCCCCGCCGGCGTTGAAGGGAAGCCCGCCGGGCAGCGGTGTCTCGCCGCGCCCGATGAACGTCGAGGCGGTGATGTCGGCGAAGGCGGCGATCACATACACGAGCGCGATCCAGATGAACGCCATGAGCAGGAGCGCCGCGCGGGGCCCCATGACGGTGCGCACGATCTCCGCGATCGAGCGCCCCTGGTGCCGGACCGACGCGACGAGCGCGGACACGTCGTGAACGGCGCCGATGAACACGACTCCGAGCGAGATCCAGATGAGGCACGGCAGCCAGCCGAACGCCTGACAGGCGAGAATCGGCCCCGCGATGGGGCCGGCCGCCGCGATCGCGGAGACATGCTGGCCGAGCAGATAGAAGCGCCGCGTCGGAACGAAGTCGGTGCCGTCGGAGAGGCGCACGGCCGGAGTCGGCGCCGCGTCGTCGAGCCGGTACGACCGCGCGACGAAGCCGCCCCAGAGCCTGTACGCGATCGCGAGGAAGACGAGGAACGCGGCCGCGATGAGGGACAGGCTCATGCCGGGCGCCACTCTAGCGCAGCCCGGAGCACCGCGCGGCGCCCGGCGGACCCTCGGGAACGGGCCCGCACGCATGCGGTCAGAGGCGGATTCTTGACTGAGGTCTTTCGCGACCGTACCTTGTCCGCGATCGGGTGTCCTCCGGCGGAGGAATACCCGCCCCATGCCATGACGACATCCGAGCGCCCTCTCCGCATCGCCATGGTGGCGGCCTGCCCGCTGCCCGCCGAGCGCGGAACCCCGTCCCGGATCCTCAGAATGTCGGAAGCGCTTTCCGACATGGGGCACCAAGTCCACATCGTCACGTATCACCTGGGAACGCCGATCGGCTCGAACGGCGTGGCGATCCACCGGATTCCGAACATCCCGACGTACACCCGGTTCTCGCCGGGGCCGACGTATCAGAAGGTGCTCGTCGTGGACCCGATCCTCTGCGCGAATCTCGTGCGGATCGTTCACAGGCACCAGATCGACCTGATTCACGCGCATCATTTCGAAGGGGCGCTCGTCGCGTTCGGGGCCCGCCTCGCGACGGGGCGCAAGGTCATCTACGACGCGCACACGACTCTCGAGGGCGAGCTGCATCACTACCCGACGCGGGTCCCCGGCGCCGCCGCGCGGCTGCTCGACCGCGTGGTCCCGCGCTGGTCCGATCACGTGATCGCCGTCTCCGACGACATCGGCAAGTTCGTGCAGGAGCGCGGCGTCCGCCCGCAGGACATCACCGTCATCCCGACCGGCGTGAACATGGAGGACTTCGATCAGTCCGACTCCGCCGAAGTGCGGGGCCGCATCGGCGCAGGAGACGCGCCGCTGATCGTATACACCGGCGGACTCGCGGCGTTCCAGGGCGTGAGCTATCTCCTGGCGGCGATGAAGCACATCGCGGCAGCGGAGCCCCGCGCGCGCCTGCTGATCGTCTCCGCCGACACCGACATCGCGCATCTGAGACAGGAAGCCGAGGCGCTCGGCATCCTGGACCGCATCATCTTCATGACCGACGTCCCGTTCGCGAAGGTCCCCCCGCTCCTCGCGTGCGCCGACGTCGCCGTCATCCCGAGGGTCGGCTGCCCCGGGACGCCGCAGAAGCTCGGCAATTACATGGCCGCGGCCAGGGCGATCGTCTCGTTCGAAGGGGCGGCAAAGCTGATCAAGGACCGGACGACGGGTCTCACCGTGCCCGATGGGGACATCGCCGCGTTCGCCGCGGCGACCCTGAAGGTGCTCGGGGACCGCCCGCTCGCCGAGCGGCTCGGAGCCGCCGCCCGAGAGGAGATCGCCCGGGAGTACAGCTGGCCCCCGCTCGCGCGTCAGGTCGACGCCGTCTACAGAAGGATCGCCTCGGGGGACGGATCGGAGACGTGAGCGGGCCCGGGTCCCGGCCGCCCGTCACCATCGCGGTCGTCAATTTCAACGGCGCACGGTACCTCCCCGACTGCCTTGCGGCGATCGCCGCGCAGACCGTCGCCCCCCTCGAGACGCTCGTCGTCGACAACGACTCCACCGACGGGTCCGCCGCGCTGGCGGAGGGCCGACCGGGCGTGCGCGTGCTGCGGCTGGGGACCAACTTCGGCCCGGGCAGCGCGCGGAATGCGGGGCTCGCCGCCGCGACGACGCGTCTCGTGCTGCTGATGGACAACGATGTCATCCTGCAGCCGGACTGTCTCGAGCGCCTGCTCGAGGCCTTCCTGGCGCGGGACGCCGACGCGCCCGTGGCGCTGGTGCAGGCGCGCACCGTCTTCGACGACCGCCCCGACCTCGTGCAGTGCGACGGCGGCACGATCCACTTCCTCGGTGCGATGATTCTCCGGCACGGCCACCTTCCCGTGGCCGGTCTCGGTCCCGCGGCGGAACCGGTCGACTCGGCGATCACCACGGCGGTCCTCGTGGACCGCGACCGGATCCGGAGCGTGGGCGGGTTCGACGAGGAGTTCTTCATCTACTTCGAGGATCACGACTGCGCCGTGCGCGCGCGGCTCGCCGGCTTCGAGCTGCTCGCCGCCGGCGCCGCGGTGGTGCGCCACCGGGGCGGCACCGCGGATCTGTCGTTCCGGACCGGCGGCACCTACACGGCGCGGCGGTTCTACCTGCAGCTACGCAACCGCTGGCTGTTCGTGCTGAAGAACTATCCGCTTCGGACGCTGCTCGCGCTGCTTCCGGCGCTGGCGATGTTCGAGGCGTTCTCCTTCGGCTACACGCTCAAGAAGGGATTTCTCACGACCTGGTTCCGCGCCGCCTTCTGGATGGTCGGGCATGCGCCTCAGATCCTGGCCCGGCGTCGCGAAGCGCGGGCGAGGGCGCGGGTACGGCTGGCGACGCTGTTGCAGGACGGGCCGTATCCCCTGCATCCCGGACTGCTCAAGGGGGGGTGGCAGACACGTCTCGTCGGTTTGCTCGACGGCGCGACGAACACCTGGTGGCGTGTCGTACGGGGGATCGCCTGAGCACGCCGGGGGGCGAGCCGGCTCCGCGGCCGAAGCTCCTTCTCTTTCTCTCGCGCGACGTGGAGCCGCGCGACGCCGTGGCGATCCCCACACTCGCCGGGATCGCCGCGCGCGCCGGAGCTGGCTTCGACGCGTACCGCGAGGGGATCCGGGCCGGCACTCATCACGGCGGCGGCGACCCGAGGAAGCAGCCGCGGGCCTGTCTCCTGGGAGGCACGCTCGTCGGGGGGCGGCACCTCGAGGCGGCGCGCGCTCTTGCCGCGCGCTTCGACGTGCTCTGCGCCTCGCTTGCGCCGACGGTGATGGAGCCGCACCTGATCGCCGCCGGCGCGCGGAGCGTCGGGCCCCAGAGCGGCTGCGGCGCTCTGTATCGCGCCGTCGCGGCGGCCTTCGGCGTCGCGGCCCCCGAGGGGGCGGCGATCGTGCACCCGGTGAGCGACGCGGCACTCGCCGGCATCGAGTTCTACGCCGCGCCCCTCGTGTTCGAGAGCGGCGCCGCCGGTTTCCTGGCGGGCGATCCCGACGCGGCGGCGTGGCCGGGAAACGATCGGCCCGCGGCGGAGCTGCTCGCGAAGGAGGACCAGACCTCTTCCGCCGGCGCCGCGGTTTCCGTACCTCTCGTTGCGGGGGAGGACTACGCCGCAGTCACCGTGCGGCTCGCGAAGGCGCGGCGGCGCCCCGCGACGGCGCTGCTTCTCGCCGATCCGCCGCTCGCGGCGCACACGATTCCACTGGCCCTGCGCTCGGGCTGGGCGCCTGTCTTCGGCGTGCCGCAGTGGCCCGCCGTGCAGGCGCTCCTGCCGCTTGCGCCGCCAGGCTCCGTCGCGTGGGGCCGAGTGTTCGAAGACGAAGACTTCTTCCGTCTCTCCCGGCTGGGAGTCTCTCTACAGGTCCTCGACCCGGATCGCCCCGCCTTCGCGACGGCGCCCGCGCCGGCGGCGTGGTGCGACGTCCGGGACGAAACCACCGCCGAGCCCTCCGACGCCGAGCTCGAGCGCATGGCGCGCGACGGACGTGTCCTCGTGTCGCTTGCGTTCTGGGCCGGCGCCGTCCGCGAGATCGAGACGCTGTATGGGGTCTTCGACCTCGCCGCCGTCACCGGACTGCGCTGCGGCGTCGCCTTGACGACCGGCTCGCTGCGCTGGGGAGGGGAGCTGGTCTCGCTTCTGTCCGCACCTGCCGAGGCGGGGGGCGTCCACCCGCTCGTGGAGCCGCTGCTCGGCTGCACGGGGGACGGGATCGCGGTCGAAGCGATCATGCCGCCGGACGCCCTCGCCGCTCATCTGAAAGCGGCGATGGCGGAGTGGCGGCGCCTGGCGCCGCCGGCCTTCGTTCCGAAGGGCTGGTGGGTGACGATGGACGCCGCGCTCGTGCAGAGGCCGGTCGGCCGGCGGCCTTCGCGCATCGCGTGGCGGGAGCCCGGCGCCGATCCGTCGGAGCCGATCGTGCGGCTGCGGTACATGAAGGGCCGGGGCCGCGCGGAGGGCGGGGGGGCCGCGGCGCAGTTCGATTCCAGTTCCAGGGGTCAGGCCGGCGGGTGGAAGTCGCTGCTCCGAACCGCCGGCGCGGATCGTTTCGCGAGCGCCTTCCGGCCGTTCGAGCTGCAGATGCCCGGCGCCGTTCCCGAAGGGATCTGGGAGGCGGCCGCCGGCGCGGGACTCGAGTGGGTTCTCTCGAAGTCGCGCTTCGAAGAGGAGCCCACCTGCCTGCGCGGCCCCGGCACGATGACGGGAATCAACTACACCTCGGGGCGCTGGGACGGCTGGACGCCTTTCGAGACGGTGAACGGAGTCCACGATCTCGAAGTCGCGGAGCGCGCGCTGCTCGACCGGAAGCGGCCTGCGTGGCTGCTCGGCTCCATCGACACCTGTCTCTGGACGATGACGGGGGAGATGTGGCGCCGCGCCGGAGGCCTGCACCGCATCGCGGAGTTCTGCGCCGGCGGAGGCCGCACCGGTCGTCTCGTGCCGGCCCGCCCCGGCACGCTCGTGCGATACGCGCGCGTCTGCGCGGGTCTCGGGCTCGTCGCCGAGCGTCCCTGGAGGAGCGGCGCCGCATGAGCACCCCTCGAGTGGATGTGATCGTCCTCTCCTGGAACGACGGGGAGAGCGTGCGGCGCTGCCTGGCGTCGATCGCCTCGTCGGACTGGCCGGACCTGCGCGTCCTCCTCGTGGACAACGCCTCGACGAAGTACGATCCGCGCACCGTCGTGGCCGCGCATCCCCGCACGGCGCTGCTCGTGAACCCGGCGAACCTGGGCGTCGCCGGCGGCCGAAACGCCGGTCTGCGCGCGGTGCTCGCCGATCGCGCCGCCGAGTTCATCCTGCTCCTCGACGACGACACGGAGCAGGCGCCCGACATGATCCGCAGGCTGGTGAACGCCTGGGACCCCGCCGAGGGACGTGCCGTGCTGGGTCCGTCGATCCACGAGCGCGAGAGCCGGGAGACGGTCACCTCTCTCGGGGGCGGCTGGAACGGCTGGACCGGCCGGACCCGCCACATGCAGCGCGGTCTCGCCGCCGGCCGGTTCCTGCCGCTCGACTTCGTCATCGGGTGCTGTTTCTTCACGCACCGCAGCGTGTTCGATTCGGTCGGCCTCTTCGACGAGCAATTCAATCTCTACTACGGCGAGGACGTGGATTTCTGCCTCTCCGCCGCGCGCAGAGAACTGCGCAGCGCGGCGGTGCTGGATGCCGTGGTCTATCACCGCGTGTCGCACGCCGCGGGCGGCGCCCGCTTCAACCCGCGCTACGCGCGGAACAAGGGGGAGAAGACCGTTCGTCTCATGCGCAAGCACGGCAGCGCGCTGCAGTGGGCGACGTTTCTCGCGTCCCAGTCGCTCTTCGTGACGGGAGCGGCGGTGCGGGAGGGCGCGCGCGGCAACATCGGCGCCGTCTCGGAGCTGGTGCGGGGCATGACCGGCGAGCTCGCCGCCGGGGGGGGGAAGGGGGCGCGGTGAACATCGCCCTCGTGTCCCGCGAGTATCCTCCCGAGACGCTCGTCGGCGGCATCGGGACGTACACCCATCACGTCGCGCGCGCCCTTGCCGGCCGCGGCCACACGGTGCACGTCATCACGGAGACCGCGGCGGGAGCGGCGGACAGTCTCGAGCAGGGCGTCGTCGTCCACAGGCTGCCCCGGTCGCGGGCGCCGATCCGGGAGCTGCGCGGCCGGGCGCGTGCGGGCGCCGTGGCGCGGACGGTCGATGCCATCAGGCCGCTCGACGTGGTTCAGGCCTGCGAGTACGCCGCGGAGGGGCTCGTCGTGGCCCGGCAGAAGAGGGTGCCCCTCATCACCCGACTCGCGACGCCGCGCTTCGTCATCGACGAGATCGAGGGGCGCAGCAGCGTTCGAGGGAAGGTCTTCGCAGACCGCTACGAGCGCGAGCAGACCCTGCGCAGCCGCGCGGTGATCTCGTCCACGCACGCTCTGGCGCAGCGCGTCGGGCAGGCCTGGGGGATCCCCGCGGGCGGGATCGACGTGATTCCGAATGCGCTGAACCTCGCGGGGCTGCGACAACTGGCGGGGGGCGCGCGGCGCGAGCCGCCGCCGGCCGGCTCACCCTACGTCATCTACTTCGGCAGGCTCGAGGAGCGGAAGGGCGTTCCGGTGCTGGCCGAGGCGATGAGGGCGATCCTGCGCGAGCGGAAGGACCTGCACCTCGTGCTCGCCGGCGCCGAACGGAGCGCCGGCACCGTCGGCGGCGAGGTCCGCGCGCGGCTGTCGGAGGCGGAGGGGCGGGTGCATCTGACAGGGCTTCTGCCGCCTGCGTCGCTGCTGCCGCTCGTGGCGGGGGCGACACTCGCCGTGCTCCCTTCGCTGTGGGAGGCCTTTGGTTTTGTCGTCCTCGAGGCGATGGCGCTGGGAGTGCCCGTCGTCGCGACGTCGGGCTCCGGCTTCGCCGAGATCGTGCAGGACGGGGTCTCCGGTCGTCTCGTTCCTCCGGGGGACGCCGCGGCGCTCGAGATGGGAGTGCGCGCCCTGCTCGGCGACGAGACTCTGCGGCGCCGGCTGGGCAACGGGGCGCGACACCGCGCCGAGCAGTTCGACACGGGACGCGTGTGCGAGCGGCTCGAGGCTCTGTACGAGCGCGTGCGGAACGGGAGTGGCCGGTGAGCGAGGCCGATCTCTTCATCAGCGGCGACTACGTGCCGCACTTCAGGCCCGAGGACCGGTCCAACCCGTTCCGGTTCATCTACCGGCGCAAGCTCAGCGACGTCCTGCATTTTCTTGGCGACGTGCGCGGGAAAAGAATCCTCGACGCGGGCGGAGGGATGGGGCGTCTCTCGGTCCCTCTCGCCGCCGCCGGGGCGCAGGTTGCCCTGACGGATCTGTCTGCTGCGATGCTGGCCGCTTCGCGCGGCCGGACGGCCGGCGGCCCCGCACCGAGTCTTGTCGTCGCGGACGCGGCGCGGCTTCCGTACCCCGACGGCGCCTTCGGCGCCGTGGCGGCGCTCGATCTGTTCTGTCATCTCCCCGATCCGCAGAAGGGTCTCGCGGAGCTGCGGCGCGTCCTCGAGCCCGGCGGGACGCTCCTCATCGACTCGACGAACAGCAATCCGCTGTGGGTGTTCTTCTATCCACGCTACCCCGGGCTCTCGCCGCGGAAGTGGGCAGGCGCTCTCCGGCACGGCGGCCTGCTCCCCGGATGGGAGGGGCGTGTGCGTCACTACCGGGAGCCGGAGTTCCACCGCCACCTGCGTGACGCCGGGTTCGAGATCGGCGCCGTGCGCCGCTACGGACCGGCGGTTTGCCCGAAGTGGCACCTGGCCGCGGCGCGCTCGCCGTCCGGCGGGGCGAGGCGCGCCTGATGCGGGGAAGGAAGCTGCTCCACAACACGGCCCTTCTGTTCGGAGGGGACCAGATCGCGAACGTGCTTCAGTTCGTGCTGCTGTTCTGGGTCGCCCGGAGTTACGGCGAAGCGCAGATGGGTCTCTACAACGAGGCCCTCGCCCTTGCGGGGCTGTTCGTGCTCCTCGCCGACTTCGGGGTCGCGGAATTCACGATCCGCGAAGTGGCGCGCGGAACCGACCCGACGCGCGCCCTCGTCGCCAGGGCGCTGGTGATCCGCGCCGCGGGGCTCGCCGGGGCTCTGCTGCTGGCCCTGGCCTGCGTGCCGCTCATTCAGATCGACCGGCCGCGCGAGACGACGGTCATGCTGGCCACCCTCGGCCTGTATCTCGGGTGCGTGAGTCTCGGCGACGTCTTCCTCGCCGAGATGAAGGGCCTGCAGAGAATGGGGCGCGTCGCGGCGACCGGCGTCATGGCGCGCGGCGTGATCCTGGCCGCCGGGGTCGGGCTCATTCTCTCCGGCGCGTCGTTCACCACGATCTTCACCGCATTCCCCCTGGCGGGGCTCGCCTATCTCGGCCTGGCCGCCGGGCTGTCGATCCGTGAGCTGGGGCCGCCGCCGTTCCGACTCGTCCGGAGAAGCGATCTGCGCTCCATGGGAGCGGCTCTCGTGCCGTTCGCAGCGGCGATCCTCTTCAACGAGGCGATCAGCCGTCAGGACGTGATCCTGCTTGGACGCCTCTGGCAGCCGGGCGCGCTCGAGGAGATCGGCGTCTACTGGGCGGGCCTGAAGATCGCGACGCTCTTCCTCGGCGTCTCGGGGTTCTTCCAGCACGCGATCTACCCGATGCTCTCCGAGATGCACGTCACGGCTCCCGAAGCGATGAGCCGGACCTGTCATCAGGTGACGCGGTATCTGCTGATCGGCGCCTTTCCGATCTCGGCGGGCCTCTATGCGATCGCGCCGCGGCTGATCCCGTTCCTCTTCAAGGACCGGTTCGCCGGCAGTGTGCCCTGTCTCGAGATCATGTCGTGGGTTGTGGTGATCGGCCTGACCCACTCGGTCTTCAGCGCGCTGCTGTCGGCGACCGGCCGGCAGTATCAGAAGTCGATCTCCCTCGCGATCAATCTGGCGCTCGCGCTCACCCTGAACGCCCTGCTGATTCCGTTCCTGGGCGCCGTCGGGGCTTCGGTCACGCGCGTCTCGGTGGAGATCGCGCCGCTCGTGATGTACGGATGGCTCGCGCACCGGGCGGTGCCGGGGTGGAATCCGATCCCCGATGCGATCCGGCCCGGCGTCGCGTCGATCGTCATGATCGCCGCGGTGCGCGCCGTCGGCGCGTGGCCCCTCCCGCTCGCCATCGCGACCGGCGCGGCCGTCTACGCCGCCACGCTGCTTCTCATCGGGGGACTTCCCCGCGAGGACCGGATTCGGCTGGCAGCCGCACTGCCCGCCCGGATCGCCCGGCGGGTGAGTCCCGCGGACGGGCCGCGTGGCTGATCCGTTGCGCCGTCTCGCGGAAGCGCTGCGCCGCCGCGGGGCCCTGTGGCTGCTGCTGCAGTGCCCCGCGTGGGCGGGCGCCTTCGCGCACACGGGGGCGCGGCTCGAGCCGGCGGACGGGACGATTCTGCATGGAGCGCAGGCCGGCGCATCGAGCGTCGCGTTGTGGGAGCGCCCCGACTGGGACGTCACGTCGATCCCCGATTACGAGCGGGCGGCGGGCGCGAAGCCCCTGCTGCTCGTGCACTACCTGTCGCTCACCGACGGAGAGCCGGCGCTGCGCGGGAAGCTCAAGTCGATCTCCGACACCGCCGCGCGCGGCCGTGCGCCGGTCATCGGCCTGGCGTTCCACGCACCGGTCATTGCGGACGGCCGCGAGACGGGGGCACGCCGCGATCTCTGCCGCGAGATCGCGTCGGGGGCGTTCGACGAGCGGCTGACAGCGATCGGAAAGCATCTGGCCGGTCTGCCGGGAGCGGTCTTCCTGCGCCCGGGCTACGAGTTCGGGCCCGGCGGCGACGGCTCGGCATACGACCAGGCCGCGTATCCCGAGGCGTTCCGGCGCGCGGTGTCCTTGATCCGCGCCGCGGGTGCGGGGGGCGTCGCGGTGATCTGGCACCAGGGCAAAGCGCGCGATCCGCTCTCCTGGTACCCCGGCGACGCCGTCGTGGACTGGTGGGGGCTCTCGATCTTCCAGCGGGCGGGAGGAGAGTCGCGATCCTTCGCGGCCGAAGCGGCGCGGCACGGCAAGCCGCTGCTCGTCGGCGAGGCGAGTCCGCGCGATGAGGGCAGCGCCGGGCCCGATGCGTGGAAGAGCTGGTATCAGCCCTTCTTCGACTTCCTGGAAGGAACGCCGCCGGTCAAGGGGTTCTGCTATCTCAACAACTCGTGGACCGGATGGCGCGGATGGAAGGATGCGCGCCTCGAGGGCGATCACGGCACCGCGCGGCGCTACCGCGCGGAGATCGCGAAGCCGGCGTTCCTCCATGCGGGCGAGCGCCCTCCCGCGCCGCGCTTCTGGGGGCCGGCCTTCGATCTCGCGCAGGGTCTCACCGTGGCCGCCGCGGGGGAGAACCGCGCGGAGGTCAGCTGGAAAACGATCTCCGTGGCCGGCGCCGCGGCCGAGTGCCGGGGGCGCGTGACGTGGAGGCCCGCGGGGACCGGCGCCACCGACACGCAGACGAGCGCCGCCGAGGAGCGGGCCGGCGACACTCACCGCGTGGTCATCGGCGGCCTCGAGACCGGGCGTGAGTATCAGATCCAGGCGCTCTGCGACGCGGGCGGCGGTCTGACGATCGGCTCACCCCCGCGCCGGTACATGCATCCGGCGCCCGCCGCCGCGGGGGGGCCGTGAAGCGCGGCCCGGCGCTCGTCCCGGCACTCGCGTCGATGGCGCTCTCGACGCTGCTGCGCGCGCCGAACCTCCCGCAGCCGACCGGTCCCGACCAGGGGATCATGATGCGGATCGGGCTCGGGATCCTGCGCGGCCACGTGCCGTACCGCGACGCCTTCGAGGCGGCGACGCCGCCGATCTTCTTCACGTACGCAGGGTTTCTCGCGGTGCTCGGCGAGACGATGCGCTCGGTCAATCTCGCCGATCTGATCGTCGTTTCGCTGACGTCGGCGCTCGTCGCCTTCATCGGCTCGCGAGCCTGCCCCGAGCGGCCGCGGGGCGCCGCCTGGGCCGCCGGGCTCCTCTACGCCGTCGTCTCGGCAGGGACGGCGTTCGGCATGAACGCCGCGGGCGAGCTGACCGCCGGCAGCTACTGGTTTGTCGCGCAGCGCGAGGTCTTCATCGGGTTCCTCGTGGCGGCGGCGACGGCGCTCGCGTTCGGGACCGGTGTTCCGGGCGCGGCGCGCGCCGCGGCGATCGGTCTGCTCACCGGTGCGGGGTTCATGTACAAATTCCCGGCACTGCTGCTCTTTCTTCCGGCGACCGCGTATGTCCTGCTGCCGTCCCCCGAAGGGGCTGCCGCGCGGCACGGCGTGTTCCGGCGGGCGATGCTCTGGGCGGGGGGAGTCGCGGCGGCGCCCGCTCTCTGCCTCGTCTGGTTCTGGCGGCATGAGGCTCTGGCGCCGATGTACGAGGCGACGGTCGAGTTCGTCCGCCAGGTGTACGGGCAGAACGACTACGGGCTCGTCTCGGCGTTGAAGAACGGGTTCCTGCGCACCGGGATCGTCGTCCGGGAATCCGCGCCGGTCTGGGCGCTCGCTCTCGCCGGCGCCGCGACAGTGATCACCGGGGCGCGGCGGAGCGGCGCGGTTATTCCTGCGTCGCGCCGGAAGCAGGTGGTCGTGCTCTGGTTCGCCGCATCGGTCCTGGTCGTCGCGGCGCAGCGGGAGTTCTTCGGCTATCACTATCTGGTGATTCCCGCCCCGCTCGCCGCCACGGCGGGGATGACGGCGGCGATGCTCGCCGCCTCGCTCGGTCTCGGCGCCGGCATCGGGCTCCGGCGGACCGTCGCGGCTCTGGGGCGCATGCCCGCGGTGCTCGTGCTGCTGGCGGCGGGCGCCTGCGGGATGGTCGTGTTCGCCGGCTACAACCTGCGCCACGTCACACGGTTCGTCCGCTTCGAAACGGGGGAGCGGGACCGGACCTGGTACGACTCCCACTTCACCGCGTGGCCCGAGCACGAGTACTCCTACCCGGGCGATGCCGCGGTGGCGGCGGCGCTGGCGGAGATCACGAAACCGGACGACCGGGTCTTCGTGCTCGGCGGGATCGAGCCGGTGATCTACACGCTCGCGGACCGGCGCTCCGCGTCGCGGTTCATCTGGTCGTGGTGTCTCACCGACACGAATCGCGCGGATCTGCCGATCGCGGGGCTGTTCCGCGAGGAGCTGATCCGGGACTTCTCGCAGTCTCCTCCCGCCGCCCTCGTGACGATCGGGCCGCTGGAGCGCTTCTCGAAGTACCCGATCCTGACCGACGCGCTGCTTCCGGCGTACGAGCAGGTCGGAGTCTTCCCAGACGAGCGGTATCTCTACCGGCTGAAGCCCGGAGCGCGGATCGCCGCGCCGCGGCTGCCGGTGCGTACCGCCGTGTCCGGGAGCGATCCGTGGTGAAGCGACCCGGTTGGATCCTGGCCGCGATATTCCTCGGGGCGCTCGCGCTGCGCGCGCCCGCGCTCGTCGAACCGTGGGGCGCCGATCAGAGCGTCTTCGCCTTCATCGCGCGGCGCATGCTCGATGGACAGGTGCCGTATCGCGATCTGTGGAGCACGACCGGCTACGGCATCTTTTTCGCCTATGCCGGCCTCTTCCTCGCGCTGGGGAAGAACATGCTGGCGCTGCATGCGGGCGATCTCGCGGCGTCGCTGGCCGCCGTCTGGCTCGTCTACGCCGCCGCCTCGCGCATCGCCGGTCTGCGCGCCGGTCTGTGGGCGGCGGCCCTGCAGGCGCTGTTCGGCGCCGGGATCTCGTTTTCGGCGCTCTACCAGATGGGCACCGCGGCGGCGCCATACTGGAGTCTGGCGCAGCGCGAGTCGTTCATGGGGCCGCTGCTCGCCGGCGCGTTTCTGCTCGTGCTCCCGCTCCGCGGCGGAACCCCGGGCGGTCCGCGCGCCGCCATGCGCTGGACCGGCATGGGGGCCCTCGTCGGCCTCGCGGCGGTGCTGAAATTCACGGCCGCGGGATTCCTGCCGGTTCTCGCCCTCGCACCGCTCTTCGACCGAGACGGCGGGCCGGCGGAGCGGCGCGCGCTCCGCGCGCTCGTCTGCCTGGCCGCGGGGACTGCGGGCTTCGTGCTGGCGCAGGTGCCGTTCGCGCTCTGGTTCGCGGCGCACGGCGCGCTGGGGGACATGATCCGCGCGGTCTTCGTGCAGACCTCGGAATACGCCCGCCTGTCGCGCGGCACGCGTCTCGAAACGGCGCTCTACGGGCACGGCACGCTCATCGGCGAGAGTCTGGCGGTCTGGGCGCTCGCGGCCGCCGCGGCGGCCGCCTGGATCGCGCGCGGGGCGCGGGGCCCCCGCCTGTTCGCGGTACTGACGGCGGCGGCGGCGCTCGCCTCGATCTGGGCTCAGGGGAAGTTCTTCGGATATCACTTCCTCGTCGTCTTCCCGTTCCTGACGATCCTCGCCGGCGCGGGAGCCGCAGAGATCTTCGAGGGCGGCCGGACCGCGTCGGCGCCGGGAGCCCCCGGGATGCGCCTCGCGCGGTGGAGCGTCGCCGGCCTGCTGCTCGTCTCGGCGGGGATCTTCGGGGCGCAGAACTATTCTCATCTGCGGTGGGATCTGCTGAGAATCACCGGACTCCTCGACGAGGCGGAGTACGCGGAGCGCTTCAACGAGTACCCGCAGCACTTCTATTCGTATCGCAGCGACCGCGAGGTCGCGCTGTGGCTCCGCGAGAACGCCCCGCCCGGTGCGAGCCTCCGGCTGATCAACGACGGTGGAGAGCTGGTGATCTTCCAGGAAGCCGATCTCGTCTCGCCGACCCGCTTCACCTCGTCCTGGTACCTCTTCAATCAGGGGCTTCTGAACGAGCCGGGCACGCGGGCGCTGCGCGAGGAGTTCGTGCGCGAGACGATCGCGGCGCGGCCGGACTATCTTCTCCTCGTCTTCTACCCGCTCGCGGACTGGCCTTCGCTCTATCCGCTTGACAGCGATCCTCCGCTGAAGGAACTTTACAGTTTCGTCAGAAATGACTATGTCCTCGAACGGAGCTTCCGAGACGGGCGTGACCTCTATCGCCGCAAACCCTAGACGCGGAGAGAGCCTCGCGCTCGCCCGCAAGCTGATTGCGGCGTACGCGCCGCTCGGCAGGCGCACGCAGCTCTACGTCGCGCTCCGTCTCCTGACGGCGCCGCTCATCCGCACCGCGCGGCTGTTCCCTCCGGGCGGGCGCGTGCTCGACCTCGGCTGCGGCCACGGCATCTTCGCGCACCTGCTCCACGAAACCGGGCCGGAGCGCCAGGTCGTCGGCGTGGACCTGATGGCCAACCGCATCGAGGCGGCGCGGCGCACGGCGCCGGCCGACGGCCGGCTCTCCTTCGCGGTGGGGGACGCGCGCGCATTCCCGGAAGGGCCCTTCGACGTCATCGCCTGCATCGATCTGCTGCACCACATGCCCTGGGAGGCCCAGGTGCAGCTTCTGCGCCTCGCGGTGGACGCGCTGCCGCCGGGCGGAACGCTGATCGTGAAGGACCTGGAGCGCCGGCCGTACTGGAAGTTCGCCTACCACTACGTGCAGGACTGGATCATGTACCGCTTCCAGCCCCTCTTTTTCCGCTCGCGCGAGGACATGACCGGGCTGCTCGAGGGACTGGGACTCGAGGTCACGATGCAGTCGCTCGCGGCGGGTCCGTACCCGCACATCGCCTATCTCGCGCGCCGGAAGCGCGCGGCATGAGCAGCGGGGCGGGCGCGCCGCGAATCGACATCGTCATTCCGACGCTGAACGAGGCGCATGTCCTCGAGAAGTCGGTGCAGACGCTGCGCTCCTTCTGCGCCGAGCACATGAAGGCGTACGCCTGGAAGGTCGTCGTCGCCGACAACGGATCGTCGGACGGGACCGATACGATCGCCCGCCGTCTCGAGCAGGCGCATTCCGACGTGGGCGCCGTGCTGCTGCGTGAGCGGGGGAGGGGGCGCGCCCTGCGAACGGCGTGGGCGGCCTCCGACGCAGACATCCTTTCGTACATGGACGTGGATCTCTCCACCGAGCTCGCCGCGCTGCCGAGGGTCGCCGACGCGATCGCGCGCGAGGGGTTCGAGGTCTCCATCGGGTCGCGTCTCATGCGCGGCGCCCGCATCGAGCGCTCGTTCAAGCGCGAGTTCATCTCCCGGTCCTACAACCACCTGATCCGGCTGCTGCTGCGCACGCGATTCTCGGACGCGCAGTGCGGATTCAAGGCCGTGAGCCGCCGGGTCGTCCGCGAGATCGTGCCGCTCATCGAAGATCAGGGCTGGTTCTTCGACACCGAGCTGCTCGTGCTGTCCGAGCGGCTGGGATACCCGATCAAGGACGTCCCGGTCCTCTGGATCGAGGATCATGACAGTCGCGTGAAGATCGTGAGCACGGCGCTGGACGATATCAGGGGGCTTCTGCGTCTGCGGCGGACGCTGCCCGGGATCGCCTCCCGGCGAAGCGCCGCCGCCGCGGCGGGAGGCGCAGAACGGCTCCAGGAGCCGCCGCAGCCCTAAATTACAAAATCGGTATTCAACAATCGTGTGAGGGGGCTTGTCCCCCCTCCCCCGGCCACGTATATTTTCGCCCACTTGGCCCCACAGATCGGGCGGACCGACTGATTCGAGCCCCGCCTCCGCCAACCGACCGACTCGGTGCGGAGATCGAGGCACGGGCCGGGAGTGTAGCGATACCACTGGAACAGGGAGCGTCCTGAATGAGAGTCCTGCTGGTAGACCCGCCCGGGAAGAACAAGGGTTTCAATACGGGTCTCGGCTATCTCGCTGCCGTTCTGAACCCCGATCATGAGGTGCGCGTCCTCGATCTGAACAACATCGAGGTCGGCATGTGCGGCGATCCGAATCCGGACCCGCCGCTCTCGGAGCTCGAGGAGATCGCGCGGCGGGAATTGCGCGAGTTCCAGCCGGACGTCTTCGGCATCTCCATCAAGACCTTCACCGCCGACGTCTCCCGGTATCTCTTCCGCTGGGCCGGCGAGGAGCGCCCCGGCATGGCGCGCGTCGCCGGCGGCCCGCACGTCATCCTCGACGGTTTCCGCTACGTCCGCGACACCAAGGTCGAATACGGCGTGCAGGGCGAGGGCGAGTACGTCTTTCCGAACCTCGTGAAGGCGCTGGCCACAGCCGGCGACGTTTCGAAGGTGACCGGTCTGCTCCGCTGGGAAGACGGGCAGCTCATCCAGAACCCCGAGTCGGACCTCATCGAAGAGCTCGACACGCTGCCGCTCCCCGACTATTCGCAGTTCACCTCGGTGCTCTCCGCCGGCGGCCGCATGCGGCAGTACCCGATCCTGACCAGCCGCGGCTGTCCCTTCAAGTGCTCCTACTGCTCGATGCCGACGATCATGGGCCGCCGGTGGCGGTTCCACTCGCCCGAGCGCGTCGTCGAGGAGCTGCGCTTCGCGAAGGAGAAATACGGCGCCGAATCGTTCACGGTCGTGGATGACAATCTCACTCTGAATCTGCACCGGATCGACGCGATCTCGGACCAGATCATCGAGTCCGGTCTCGTGATGCCCTGGAACTCCATGAATGGCATCCGCGCCGACCGTCTGACGCCCGAATCGGCGCAGAAAATGGCGCATTCCGGCTGCTACCACGTGTGGATCGGCATCGAAAGCGCGGATCCGCATGTCTTCGACACGATCAACAAGGGCGAAGAGTTCGAGGACGTGAAGCAGGGCATCCGCATCCTGAAGAACGCCGGGATCGGCGTCGGCGGCTTCTTCATCGTCGGCCTGCCGAACGCGACTCGCGAGGCCGATCTGAAATCGGTCGACTTCGTGCGCGAGCTCGGCATCGACGCCTGGTGGTTCCAGTTCGTGCCGTATCCGTACACCCCGGCGAACGACTGGGTGCAGACCGACGCGACGGTCACGATCCTGCGGCCGGCCGAAGGGGCGCTGCAGTTCGGGGGCGGCGACATCGAGCCGGTCTTCGAGACCTCGAGCTACGACAAGACCGAGCGGATGCGGACGTACGACGACATCCACATCAAGATGGGGTTCTACGACCGTCTCTTCGAGCCGACGCGCGGACAGCTCGCCAATCTCTGGCGCGTCTACAAGAAGGTCGCTCCGCACGGCCCGGTGCAGCTCGTGGATCTCGGGCGGTTCGCGCTCACGTACAACGCGAAGCGGACGGTCCGGCAGCTCCAGAGAACGTTCGGGGTGGCGGCACGCTCCGTCGCGGAGCCGTTCCAGCCCATGAAGGCGAACCAGCAGTCCTGATCGCTGGTCCGGGGAGGAGCGCGGGGATGCCGCTCTCACGTCTGCTGCGCGCGCTGCGAATGCGGAGGCTCGCCTCCGGCACCCACAGGTGGCGCCGGCTCTCGGGGCGCTGGACGATCGGGCCTCTCGAAGGCCCCCATTGCTCGCAGAGGTCGGGCGGCCCGCGCGAGAGCATGCTGCTGCTCGGGGGCTCCGAGTCGCGCGGAGGGCTCGAGGCGTCGATCCGGATCCTCGAGGCGAGCGACCAGGCGGCCGGCGGCGCCATCGTCTACGTGGACGTACTCGGGCCGCAGGACTTTCTGTCGTTCCATTTCTGCCCCGCGAAGCAGCTTGTGGAGTGCTTCGCGCGCACCAACGGCCGCTGGCAGCGCATGGGGCTTCCCGTACACTTTCCGATCACCGTCGGCACGGAGCATCGCGTCGAGCTGCGCTGCGACGGTCCGGTGCGCCGTCTGCGCGTGGACGGTCGGGACCTGCTCGCGCTGCGCGGCCGGCGTGAAGGCGGCTATCTCGGGCTGGGCGCGAAGATCTGCCCCGTCTCGTTCAGCCAGGTCCGGCCGATCCCCGAACCGGCCGCTGAAGCCCCGCGCCGCGCCTCCGCAGTTCTGTAGGCCGCGGGGCCGCCAGGCCCGGTTGACGCCCGACGCGTCCGCTTTGTACGGTTCCGGAGTGCGTGCGGAAGCCCCGTCCGGGGAGGTGAACGAGAGCCCGCGCTCAGGAGGCGCAGCCTCCGATCGGGTCGGTACGCGCGCCGGCGCCCGCCCTCTTCGCTCCCCGGCGCTCGCGGCCACCGCCTGCGCCGTGATCGCAGGCGCTGGGTTGTGGGCCAACCGCGCCTTCTATCACGACGACGCGTTCATCATGCTGCGCTACGCGCGAAACCTCCTGCAGGGGAAAGGCTCCGTCTGGAACCCCGGGGAGCGCGTCGAGGGGTACACGAGCTTTCTGCACCTGATGCTGACGGCGGCCGCCGGCGCGCTCGGCGTGGACCTGCTGACCGCTGCGCGTCTGGTGAGCGCACTCGCCTTCGGTCTTCTTGTCTGGGTGGTTCTGGCAGCGGGGGCACGCGAAGCGTCGGGAGCGTGGCGCTGGCTGCCCGCGGCCGCCACCGCGACGGCGTGGCCGCTCCTGATCTGGATCGAAGGCGGCCTGGAGACTGCGCTGTTCTCGCTGCTGATCACCGCGGGGCTGGCGCTGACCCTGCGGGCCGCCGAGTCTCCGGGGCGGGCCGCGGCGGCGGGTCTGCACTTCGCGCTCGCCGCGCTCACCCGGCCCGAGGGTCTGCTCTTCGCCGCCGTCGCGGGGCTCTGGCTCGCCGTGGAGGGCCGTAAGCAGCGCCGCGGCGCTCCCGTGATGGCTTTCGGCAGCGCGCTTCTCGTGCTGCTTCTGCCGCACGAGCTCTGGCGGCTGTCGTATTACGGCGATCCGCTTCCGAACACCTGGTACGTGAAAGGCACGGGCGGCGGGTGGGACCGGATCAAACATGGCCTCGCGTACGCCGGCGGGTTCGCGGCGGCGCCGCCGTTTCTGGTGCCGGGCATCCTCGCCGCGGCCGCCGCCTCGCGCCTGCGGGGCGCGGCCTTCGACCGTCGCGTCGTGCTGCTGCTGCTCGCGACCGGCGGATTCGCCGGGTATGTCGTGCTCGTCGGCGGCGACCACATGACCGCCTACCGATTCCTGGCGCCGCTGATCCCCGCGCTCGCGCTGCTGCTCGCGCTGGTCGCATCGCCGGCTTCGGGGGCGCTCCCCGGCGGGCGCCTGGCACTCACGGTCCTCCTCGCGGCGGCGGCCCTGCAGGGCTTTCCGCACGCTCTCAACCCGCGCAAGGCCGACCCGGCGGCGTACAAAGGCCGGCTCGTGGGCCTGTACATCGCCTCGCACTGGCCCGCCGGCTCCCTGGTGGCGCTCAACACGGCAGGGACGACGCCGTACTTCGCGCCGGAGATGCGCTGCATCGACATGCTCGGTCTCAACGACCGCACGATCGCGCATCGCGAATCGCCTCCCGTGAAGGCGGAGTGGCAGCGCGTGCCGGGCCATGCCAAGGGGGACGGCGCCTATGTCCTCTCGCGGCGGCCGGACTTCATCATCGTGGGGCCCGCTGAAGGGGCGACGATCGACGCCCCGTGGTTCCTCTCGGATCACGAGATGCGGGAGCGACGCGCGGAGTTCGACCGCGACTACACGCTGGAGACGGCCTCCATCGACGTGTCCGCCGAGCCGGCCCACGCGCAATACGAAGCGACGGCGGGCGGAGCGCTGCTCTTCCGCTACTACCGGCGGAAGGCGGCCCATTGAATCTCATGGTGCTGCTCGGGGGCTGCGCGGCGGGAGCGCTCGCCCTGCTCCTGCCGGCGCGATGGCGGCTGCGCGCATCGCTCGCGGCGGGGTGTCTGCTGCGTCTCTGGGTTGCGTGCCGAAGCCCGCTGATCCTCCAGGAGTGGCCCCTCAACGACGACTCGCACTACTACTACACGATCGCGTGGAATCTCGCGCACGGGGGCGGCCTGCGGCACGACAGCGTGCACGTCACCACGGGTTTCCAGCCGCTGTTCCTTCTTCTGATCACGCCGGTGTTCGCGATCGCGCGGGACAAGACCGCGGCGATCACGATGGCGCTGCTCGTACAGGCGGCGGTGGGCGTGGGAGCGGCGCTGTGCCTGCGCGGCCTCGCCGCGCGCATCGGCGGATCGGTCGCGGGGGATCTGGCGATCGGCGCCTGGGCCGTCGCGCCGCTGTTCCTCACGCACGATCTGTCCGGGCTCGAGACGAATCTGGCGCTCGGGCTCGTCTCCGCCGCGGGGTGGCTGTGGCTGCGCCTGCGCGCGGACGGGGCGATTCCCGACCGGCGCTCTGCGGCCGCGGTCGGCGCCCTTTGCGGACTGGCATTCCTCGCCCGAATCGACACCGTCTTCCTCTCGCCGATCCTCGCGGCCGGCCTGCTCGCCGGCGCCGCGACGGCGGTTCCGTTCCGCGAGCGGCTGCTGCGCGCCGGGATTCTCTGCGGCGCGGCGCTCACCCTCGCCGCTCCCTGGCTGGCGTGGAATCTCGCCGCGATCGGCAGCATCCTCCCGAGCAGCGGCCAGGCGGTCCGCTTTCTGTCGCAGGCGTACGGGTTTCACTTTCTGGGCGGTAACGGCGCCGGAACGCGCGACTACTTCGAGATCGGCCATCCGCCGGCGCTGTACTACTGGGAGACGCTCCGGAAAGCGGCGCGAGACATCTGGGGCGTGGCGGACGCCGCCTTTCCCGTGATGCCGGGGCTGCTGCTCGTCGCCTGCGCCGTCGGCGCCCGCGGCAACGACTTCCTGCGCCGGCTGCGTCCTCTGGGCTTTCTCGCCGCACTCGTGCTGGTGCAGCTCACGCTCTACTGCGGGTGGATCTTCGGGCAGTGGTTCTTCGACCGCTATCTGACTCCGTGGGGGCTGCTGTGGATTGCGACCGTCGCCGCGGCCGTCGCCGCGCTCGCCGGATCCGCTGCGCCGCCCCGTCGCGCGGCGCGCGCCGGGGTGGCGCTGATCGCCGCCGCCTGCATCGGCCTCCTGGCGGTCCGGTCCCTGCGCCGGATCGACTCGCTGAACGACGGACGGACCTCGGCGTACTACGAGGCGGCGGTGTGGGTCAATACGCACATCCCGGATGGGGCGACGATCGGCGCCTTTCAGACCGGGATCTTCGGCTACTACCTCGAGCGGCGCTTCTACGGGCTCGACGGAAAGATCAACGTCGATGCGCTCCACGCCATGCAGGAGAAACGCATCGACGAATATGTGGACGGGGAGGGGATCGACTACGTGATGGACTGGCCCTGGCTTCTCCGGGACCTTTTCGTGCGCCGCAGCCGCGACCCCGGGTTCCTGGAGAGGGGCGAGCTGGTCTGGGAAGGCCGGTACCGGGCCTACAGAATCCGTCCCGATGCACACCCAATCCTCAGTTCATCCACAGCGGTTTCCACAAGATAAGGGCGGCACGCCGCCGACGGCCCCCACATTTTGTGCTTTCCGCTTGACAGTCACGGTGGGCAGACTTAGGCTCCCGTGCGCTTCGCGGGGGAGCGCAGCGACGCCCCCACACCCACCCAGAGGAGGCCGCCCTTGCGGGAATCCACCGACAAAACGACGACACCAGGGGCGAACTCGGAGGGAGCGCCTGCCCGGGCTGCCGCATCTCCACGGCGCCAGGCCGCTCCAAGGCCGGCCCCGGAAGGCGTCCCCGCACCCAGGGGCTTGTCTTTCTCGCGGCGGCATACGCAGCCGGGAACGCATCCGTTCGACACGGTGGAATGGGAGCTGCGCAAGGCGCTGATCACCAACGAGCGCGGCGAAGTCGTCTTCGAGCAGAAGGACGTCGAAGTCCCGCGGTTCTGGTCCCAGCTCGCGACGAACATCGTCGTTCAGAAGTACTTCCGCGGAACCCTCGGCACACCCGATCGCGAGACCTCGGTGCGCCAGCTCATCGGCCGCGTCGTCCGCACCATCACGGAATTCGGCAGGAAGGGCGGTTATTTCGCCACGGCGGCGGACGCCGAGGCGTTCGAGGCGGAGCTGGCGCATCTGCTGCTGTATCAGCGGATGTCGTTCAACAGCCCTGTCTGGTTCAACGTGGGCATCGAGGCCCGGCCGCAGGCGTCGGCCTGCTTCATCAATTCGGTGCGCGACACGATGCCGTCGATCCTCGAGCTGGCGAAGACCGAAGGCATGCTCTTCAAGTACGGCTCCGGAACAGGCTCGAACCTTTCGTCCATCCGGTCGTCCCGCGAGCAGCTCGCCGGGGGCGGGACCGCCTCCGGTCCCGTGTCCTTCATGCGCGGCTACGACGCCTTCGCCGGTGTCATCAAGAGCGGCGGCAAGACCCGCCGCGCCGCCAAGATGGTCATCCTGAACGCCGATCACCCGGACATCCGGGAGTTCATCGCGTGCAAGTCGTCCGAAGAGAAGAAGGCCTGGGCCCTGATCGAGGCCGGCTACGATCCCGGGTTTAACGTTCCGGGCGGCGCGTACGACTCGGTCTTCTTCCAGAACGCCAACCATTCCGTGCGCGTGTCCGACGAGTTCATGCAGGCGGTCGTGAACGACGGCGAATGGACGCTGCGCGCCGTGACGACGGGGCGGCCCATCGAAACGGTCCGGGCGCGCGCCCTCATGAAGGCGATCTGCGAGGCGGCCTGGGTCTGCGGCGACCCGGGGCTGCAGTTCGACACGACGATCAACGACTGGAATCCGGTTCTCAACACGGCGCGGATCAACGCGAGCAACCCGTGCAGCGAGTACATGTTCCTCGACGACTCTGCCTGCAATCTCGCGAGTCTCAATCTCATGAAGTTCCGGCGGGCCGACGACGGCGCGTTCGACGTCGAGGACTTCCGGCACGCGGTGGACACGACGATCCTGGCCCAGGAGATCCTCGTCGACAACGCGTCGTATCCCACCGAGGCGATCGCGCGGAACTCGTACGACTACCGCCCGCTGGGGCTCGGCTACGCGAATCTCGGCGCCCTGCTGATGGCCCGCGGCGTGCCCTACGACTCCGACACGGGCCGCGCCTACTCCGCGGCGATCACCGCCCTGATGTGCGGCGAGGCGTACGCCCAGTCGGCGCGGATCGCCGACGCCAAGGGGCCCTTCGCAGGCTACGCGGGCAACCGGGAGCCGTTCCTGCACGTGATCGCGAAGCACCGCGATGCCTCGCTCGCCATTCCCGACGACGAGGTCCCGACCGATCTGCTCGCCGGCGCCCGCGCCTCGTGGGAGGACGCGCTCGCGCTCGGCGGCACCGCCGGGTTCAAGAACGGCCAGGTCACAGTGCTCGCCCCGACGGGGACGATCGCCTTCATGATGGATTGCGACACGACAGGGATCGAGCCGGACATCGGCCTCGTGAAATACAAGAAGCTGGTCGGCGGCGGTCTGATCAAGATCGTCAACACGACCGTGCCGCTTGCGCTGCGGCGCCTGGGCTACGACCGCGAGCAGATCGAGGCAATCTGCGACCACGTGGACCGCGCCGGAACGATCGAGGGGGCCCCCGGGCTCTCCGAGTCGGACCTGCCGGTCTTCGACTGCGCGTTCCGGGCGGAAGCCGGCACGCGGTCGATCCACTACACGGGGCACATCCGCATGATGGGCGCCGTTCAGCCGTTCCTGTCGGGCGCGATCTCCAAGACCGTCAATCTGCCCGAGACGGCGACCCTCGACGAGATCGAGCGCAGCTACATTGAAGGCTGGCGGCTGGGTCTGAAGGCGATCGCGATCTACCGCGACGGCTGCAAGAAGACACAGCCCCTCTCCCTGCGCAAGGAAGACGCGAAGGACGCCGTGCCGGCAGGGCGGCCGAGCCGCAGGCGGCTCCCCGACGAGCGCCACGCGATCACGCACAAATTCTCGATCGCCGGCCACGAGGGGTACATCACCGTCGGCATGTACGAGGACGGCAGCCCGGGCGAGATCTTCGTCACGATGGCGAAGCAGGGCTCGGTCGTCTCGGGTCTGATGGACTCCTTCGCCACGGCCATCTCGCTCACGCTTCAGTACGGCGTGCCCCTGCGGGTGCTCTGCGACAAGTTCAGCCACAGCCGCTTCGAGCCGGCCGGCATCACGAACAATCAGGAGATCCCGATCGCGAAATCGATCGTGGACTACCTGTTCCGCTGGCTGACCCTGAAGTTCCTGCCCGCGGACCCCTCGGCGGTTCGTTCGGCGGCGGCCGCCGCCGCGTCGCCCAAGGCCGAGGCCGCCGCGGCGCCGGCGGAGGAGCCGGGCGTCGCCGCGGGCGCGAAGCCGGCCGCAGGCAAGTCCGGCAGCAACGGGCACTCGCGCACGTCGCTCGAGATGCACGAGAAGCGCGTCTACACCTCGATGGCCGACGCGCCTCCGTGTCACGAGTGCGGCGAGATCATGATCCGCAACGGCTCCTGCTACGCATGCGTGAACTGCGGCGCCACGAGCGGCTGCTCGTAAGCCGCAAGGGCCCCGGGCGCCCCTTAGGCGCTCCGGAGGCCGTGTGTGTCTTCTGCGGGGCCCAGGCTGCGCACCGCGCGGCCGGGGCTTCCCGCCCCGCACCCCGAGGCGACGCGTGCTGTGCCTCCTGCCGGGAGGGGCGGCGCCGGTGCGGCGATCTGCGGCACGCGATCTCGCTCTTCAGGGAGTGCTGCGACCGGCTGACGTTCGCGGCCGGATAGGCGCGCACGACCGCCGGGATACAATCCCGGCATGCGCCAGCAGGTTCTTCAGGTGCCGCTCGACCGCGGCGGCAGCGCGATCGGCGCGCTTCTGCACGATCTGGGCGGGTTTACGCACTCGATGGCGAGGGGTCTGCTCGACGCCGGGTGCGTCACGATCGCCGAGCGCGTGATCCGCCGCACGGCGGAGCGTGTTCCGCACGGAGCGCGGATTCTCGTGCGCTGGGACCCCCACACGCGCTACCGCCCGCGGCCGCGCGTGCGTGGAACCGACGGATTCCGGATCGTGTACGAGGATGCCGACATCCTCGTCGTGGACAAGGATTCGGGCGTCCTGTCGGTGCCGACTCCGGACTCGGGAACGATCTCGCTGGCGGAGCGTCTGTTCGCGACGCTCTCGGCGAGAGGGCAGCGGAAGCCTCAGTTGTACGCCGTGCACCGCCTCGACCGCGGGGTGTCGGGGCTGCTGGTGTTCGCGCGGAGCTTCGAGGCGCTGTGGGGTCTCGTACCGCAGTTCGACACGCACGTCGCCCTCCGTCAGTACCTGGCGGTCGTTGCGGGGACAATGCGCGGCGACTCCGGCACCGAGCGGGCGCGGCTTCAGGTGAACTCGAAAGGCCGCACGGTCCGCACCACGCCCGATCCCGAGGAGGGCCGCCCCGCCGTGACGCACTGGCGCGTGCGGCAGCGCTTCGCCGGGGCGAGCGCGCTCACGGTCCGGCTCGAGACGGGGAGACGCAACCAGATCCGCGTGCATCTCGCGGGGGCGGGGCACCCGGTCATCGGCGACGATCGCTATGGCACCGCCTCGCCGCTGATCGGCCGGCCGGCGCTCCACGCCGAGATGCTGGAGCTGGAGCATCCGCTGCAGGGGGGACGGATCCGCTTCCATGCGCCGCCGCCCGACGATCTGCGGGCGCTCCTGGATCACCTGGAGGCGGGCGGCACACCCGCCGATGACGCGCTGCGGCCGGGAGCGCGCCGGGAGAGCCTCGAGGAGGACGACGATCTGTCTCCCGAGACGGATGATTTCGAAGGGCCCGAGCGGCGGCCTCAAGTCGCGCTCTGGATCTCGCGCGAGGCGAATCGCATCAAACCGCCGGCGCCTCCGGCCCGAGAGATCCTGAAGGGACGCTGGAAGAAAGGGGCGCCGCCGCAGCGCGCGCACAGGGCGTCGGCGCCGCCGGACGAGGGAGGCCGCCCTCCGCGCGCCAACGGCAAGCCGTCCGGCGCGGCGCGGCGCCCGCGCGGCGGTGACCGGCCGCGCGGCGGCGAGCGCACACGCAGCGGCGAGCCCGCGCGCACCGGCGAGCGCTCGCGGACCGGCCAAGCTCCGCGCGGCGACGAGAGCCGCCCGCGCAACGACGCGAAGGAATCGCCCGGGCGCAAGCCGCGCGCGGCATGGCTGAAGAAGCGCGAGGCCGACCGCACCGATCCTTCGATTCCGGAGTGGGTGAAGAAGAAGCGGAATCTCGCGGCGGCGAAGAAGGGCGGCGGGCGCAAGCGCTCTCGCTGACGCGCGCGGCGATCGCCCCGCCGGGGCGCGCGGTTATACTGCCGCGATGAAGGGGATTGGAACCGCGCTCGACCGCTCCGATCCGCGCGCCGAGGAGCGCAGGAAGCACCATCAGGACGAGGCGGCGCGCATCCGGGGCCTGCGAGAGCGCATCGCGGCCGGCGGGCCTGAAAAATACCGGAAGCGCGAGAAGGAGCGCGGCAAGATGCTCGTGCGCGAGCGTCTTACGGCCCTCTTCGATGCGGGCACGACCTCGGTCGAGATCGGATTGCTGGTCGCGTACGACCGCTACGACGGCGAGGCGCCCGCCGCCGGGGTCGTGACGGCTCTCGGCACCGCCGCCGGCCGGGAGATCGTCGTCGTTGCGAACGACGCGACGGTGAAATCCGGTTCCTGGTGGCCCGAATCGATCTCCAAGATCCTGCGCGCGCAGGAAATCGCCATGCGCTGCCGGATCCCGATCGTGTACCTGGTGGACTCGGCCGGGGTGAACCTGCCCTATCAGGACGGCGTCTTCCCGGGGCAGTTCGGCGCGGCACGCATCTTTCACTACAACTCCGTCATGCGGCGCCTGCTGCACGTCCCCCAGATCGCGGCGGTGATGGGACAGTGCGTCGCAGGCGGCGCCTATCTCCCCGCGCTGTCGGACGTCATGTTCATGACCCGCGGCTCGTCGTTCATGGGTCTGGGCGGGCCGAAGCTGGTCTGGGGCGCCCTCCGCGAAAAGGTCGACGCCGAGACGCTGGGCGGCGCCGAAACGCACGCCACGGTGAGCGGGGTCGCACAGTACATCGCCGAGGACGACGCCGACTGCATTGCACGGATCCGCGAGATGATCTCGAGGATGGCGCCGCCGCGGCGGATGAACCTGCAGACTCAGCCCGCGGAGCCGCCGTCGTTCGATCCGGCTGAGATCCACGCCCTGCTGCCGCGCCAGCACCAGCAGAGCTACGACACGCTCGAGGTCCTCGCACGGATCGTGGACGGGTCGCGGCTCGACGAGTTCCAGGAAGGATTCGCCCGGGAGCTGATCTGTGCCCACGCCGCGATCGAGGGGATCCCGGTCGGCATCCTGGCCAACCGCCGGGCGCCCACGAAGCCGGCACGCAAGGGCTCGCGGTTGCGGCTTGGCGGAGTCTTCTACTCGGAGAGCGCGCGCAAGGCGGCCGAGTTCATCCGGCTCTGCGACCGGCAGGGGACGCCGCTGCTCTTCGTGCAGGACGTCACCGGGTTCATGGTCGGCTCCGAGGCGGAGCACGACGCGATCATCCGGTTCGGCGCCGACATGGTCGAGGCGATGGCCACCTGCGCCGTCCCGAAGATTTCGCTGACGACGGGGCACGCTTCCGGCGCCGGCTACTACGCCATGGCGGGGCAGGGCTTCGACCCCGACTTCCTGTTCACGTGGCCCACCGGCCGGATGGGGGTCATGGAAGGGGAGTCGGCCGTACAGGCGCTCTTCGGCGGAGAGCTCGAGGCGATCCAGAAGGAAGGGCGCAGGCTGGAGGACGACCCGGCGCTGGCGGCGCGCGTCCGCAAGACCCGCGAGGATTACGATCGTCATCTGGCTGCGACCTTTGCCGCCGCGCGCGGCTTCGTGGACGCGATCGTGCTGCCCGAGGAAACCCGTGCGAGTCTGGCGCTGGCGCTGCGCGCCGCGCTCAACAACCCCGGAGCGCACCTGGGCGGATATCAGATCGCCGAGGCTGCGCGGTGATCCGGATCGGCAACGGTCAGGGCTTCTGGGGGGACTCCGTCGACGCGCCGATGCGCCTCGTGGAAGACGGGCCGCTCGACGTGCTGACTCTCGACTACCTCGCGGAAGTCACCATGTCGATCATGCAGAAACTCCGGCGCCGCGATCCCGAGGCGGGCTACGCCTCGGACTTCGTGGATCTCGCGCGGCGGCTGCTGCCCCGCATCGGTTCGAATGGCGTGCGGATCGTCGCGAATGCCGGCGGCGTGAACCCGGAAGCGTGCCGCCGCGCCGTCGCGTCGGTCGCCGTCGCCGGCGGCCGGCCCGATCTGGCGATCGGCATCGTGTCGGGCGACGACATCTTCGCGCGTCTCGACGAGATCCTCGCCTCGGGGGTGCGCCTCGAGAACATGGACGACGGCCGTCCGCTCTCGGCGGTCCGCGAGCGCGTGCTCTCGGCGAATGTCTACATCTCGTCGTTTCCGGTCGCCTCGGCACTCGCGCAGGGGGCCGACATCGTGCTGACCGGACGATGCACCGATCCCGGCCTGGTGCTGGCGCCTCTCATCGCGCGCTACGGATGGAAAGAGGACGACTGGAACCGTCTCGCGGCCGGCACGGTGGCGGGGCACATCGTGGAGTGCGGGGCCCAGTGCACCGGCGGGAACGACAGCCGCTGGTGGGAGGTGCACGGCTGGGATCGGATCGGTTACCCCGTCGTCGAGGGCGAGGAAGACGGCTCGTTCGTCGTCACGAAGCACGCAGGAACCGGCGGGCGCGTGACGATCGGCACCATCAGCGAGCAGCTTCTGTACGAGATGGGGGACCCCCGCCGGTATCTCACCCCGGACGTCACCGCCGATTTCACGACGATCCGCCTCGACGAAGCGGGGCCCGACCGGGTACGGGTGTCGGGTGTGCGCGGCGCACCCCCGCCGCCGACGCTGAAAGTCTCGATCGCCTATCTCGACGGCTGGAAGGCGACAGGGCAGATCACGGTTTCGGGGCCTCGTGCCATCGAGAAGGCGCGGGTCTGCGCCGACGCGCTCTGGGGCCGGCTGAAGCGCGCGGGTCTCAGCTACGAGGCGACCGAGACGGAATACGTCGGACTCGATGCCTGCCACGGACCCCTGACGCCGGCCGATGCGGCGCCGGGCGAGGTGGTGCTGCGCGTCGGCGTACGCGACCCGGACCGCGCGAAGGTCGATCGCTTCGGCAAGGAGCTGGCTCCGCTCGTGACGACGGGGCCTCCCGGTGTGACCGGATTCGCGGGCGGCAGGCCGAAGGCCGCGGAGGTCGTCTCGTTCTGGCCCGCCCTGATTCCGCGCGAGCTGGTATCCCCCTCGATGACGGTCGTGCGCGCAGCCGAGGTGGCGGGAGCGCTGCGGTGAGCGCCACCGTGCGTGTCCCGCTCGAGCAAATCGCCCGCGCGCGCTCGGGCGACAAGGGAAACTCGTCGAATGTCGGGCTCATCGCCGATTCCGACGCGCTGTACGACGTGATCCGGAAGGAGGTCACCCTCGAGCGCGTGGCCGCCCACTTCGGCGCGCTGGTGAAAGGCCGGGTGGAGCGCTACGAGCTGCCGAATCTCCGGGCGCTGAATTTCATCCTGCACGAATCGTTGGGGGGCGGCGGCAGCGCGAGTCTGCGCACCGACGCGCAGGGGAAGACGCACGGCCAGGCGCTGCTTCTGATGCAGATCGACGTGCCGGAGCCGCTCCTGAAGGACGCGCGCGGCGTCGCGCCTGCGCCTTCGCCCGGAGCGCGGCGATGAGCGGGTCCACGGTCAGGCGCGAGGACGCAGGCGGTGTCGCGCTGCTCACTCTGGACCGGCCGCCGGTCAACGCGCTCGCCCGCCAGCTCGTGGACGATCTCAACGAGGCGCTGGCCGCTCTCGAGAACGACGATCGCCTCCGCGCTGCGATCGTCACCGGCGCCGGGAAGAACTTCTGCGCGGGCGCAGATCTCAAGGAGCGGCAGGGCATGAGCGAGGACGAGGTGCGCGCCTGGGTGCCCTATCTGAACGGCGCCTTCCACCGCCTCGCTTCGCTGCCCGTGCCGACGATCGCGGCGATCAACGGCGTGGCGGCGGGCGGCGGCTTCGAGCTGGCCCTGGCCTGCGACCTGCGCATCCTCGAGTCCGGAGGCAGGGTCGGCCTGCCCGAGACCTCGCTTGCGATTCTGCCTGGCGCCGGAGGCACGCAGCGTCTGCCGAGGCTCATCGGTCCCTCGAAGGCGAAGAGGTGGATCTTCACCGCCGCGCTCTACGAGGACGGACCGGCGCTCGCCGACGGCGCGGTGGATCTCGTCGCCCCGCCGGGACGGCTCCTCGATGAGGCACGCGCCCTGGCCGCGCGAATGGCGGCCAACGCGCCCCTGGCGATCCGCCGCTCGAAAGAGGCGATCGACGCGGGCGCGGGGCGGCCTCTCCACGAGGGGCTGCGACTCGAGATCGACGCCTACGCGAAGATCATTCCGACGGAGGACCGCCGGGAGGCGCTGGCGTCGTTCCGGGAGAAGCGTCCGCCGGTCTGGAAGGGCCGCTGACCCCGCCGGCGGTCTTCGGGAGCATCAGCCGGAAGTCTCCGAGAGTCTGCGCGAGGGCATAGTGCTCCTCGAGGAACCGCGCGAGGGGCGGGAACGCGGCGACCTGCCGGTCCGACGTCGTGGTGCCGAATCTGTGCAGCGGGTCGTGCATCGTCACGACGATCGCCGCCGGTGGAGTGGCTGTGAGCGCACCCAGGATCTCCTGCCGGTCCAGTCCCTCTCTCCCGTAGCGAGGATCCATGGCCGCGTTGGTCCAGCTGAAGCGCGTGGCGGAACGCCGGCCGGCGAGGAAGAGAGCGAGCGAGCCGTGCCCGAAGACCTGGATCCGGTCCGCGGGCGCCGTGGCTTCGGCGAGCGCGGCCGCCAGGGCCCGCTCGTCGCGGAACGAGTAGTCCCAGAAGTCGAATCGCGGAGAGGCCTGGTAGTCCGCCAGACGCAGATCACCCCGCAGGAACGCGCGGTCCTGCGGCCGGAGCGTGCGCTCGACGATCCCGAGAACGCACAACGCTCCGAGCACGAAGACGCCGGCTGCGGCGAGCGGCCGCCGCTCGAACCGGTCCCAGAGCGGACCGCCGAGCGCTGCGGCGGCGGCCCCGAGAGAGAGCGCAGCCGGGAGCACGAGCACCTGATGGTGATAGGGGAAGAGAAATCGTCCGGCGACGAGCGTCGCCAGACCGCCAGCCCACAGCGCGGCGAGGATCGCCGCATGGAGCCCCCGGCGGCCCGGTTCGCCAAGCGCGGCGGGCATGCGACCCGAGAGCCACGACGGCCCGGCGGCGCGAACGAGAAGGAGGATCACGGCGAGCGCCGCCGCGATGCCGAGTGCCAGGCCGTTCTGCGAGACGAGGAGACCAAGGATCTCGCCCGCCGAGCTGTCGAGATAGCTCGCATTGACGGCCAGGCTCGTTTCGACGGCCGTGCCGAGCGCGCCGCGCAGCGCCAGCCAGCCGATCAGAAGCCCCGGAAGGAGCACGGCGCCCGCGGCGAATGGAGCCGCGGCGCGAAGCGTTCGTTGCAGCCGATCGCCCCCCGGGCCGGCAAGCAGGACGGCCGCCGCGAGCAGAACCGGCGAGGCGACCATGTTCGGCTTCATGCAGGCGCACGCCCCGGTGATGAAGCCCGCGAGGAACAGGCGGCCCGCCCGCAGGCGGCCGCTGGACGGAACGAGCAGCAGGAGGAGGGCGCAGTACAGCAGACCCACGAACGTCTCGACCTGGCCCCGATGCCAGAAATCGCTCACGGCGGGCGAGAACAGCAGCGCCGACGCGAGCCCGGCGGCCGCCCCTCCCGCCGGGCGGCCCAGACGGCGGCCGGCAGTCGCGACCGCGGCGGCGGTGAGACCGGCCCAGAGCCACTCGAACAGGTGGATCGCCAGGGTCGAACGGCCGGCGAGACCGATCGGGATCGCGTAGAGAACCAGGATCCCCGGCGGCTTCTGGTCGAAGAAGTCGAGATACGGAGTCCTTCCGGCGAGCATCTCGCACGTGTCGTACGCGAAGACACCGGCATCGCGCCCCAGGGGAAAGAAGAGAATCGGCGCCGTCGCCGCCAGCGCACCGGCCGCAGCCGCGAGCGGCAGCGCCAGCCGGCGCCAGAGCGACGCTCCCCCCGTCGGCGTCATGGCGGAGTGACCGGTTCTTCCGGCGGCGGAGGAAGATCGACGCGCTGCATCACGAGAACCGCATCCGTGCCCCAGACCGGCTTCGGCAGCGGGAACCTCCTGATCCGCCTGTACGCCCGGTCGAACCAGGGATCCGGCAGCAGAGTCTTCTCGATGAAGATCTGCAGGGAAACGATGTAGTCGGGCCGCAGATCGCGCACCATCTCGACCGGCACCGCGATCGGTACGGCGCCCTCCGCGGGATCGGGCCTGCTCTCGGGCGGCGCCGGAAGATAGCGGAGCGCCTCGGGGCTCGAGAGCCCGCTGGCGTCGAGCAGGCGCCCCGTCCACTCGTAGCCGACGGCCCCCGACTCAGGGGCGAGGAGCACCGAGCCCGGCGCCGCGAATCCGTTCAGCCAGACCGCCGCCTCTCGATACGTCTTGCACCGGAGGCGGATCGCCGAGCGCGCCGCCTCCATCGGATCGCGGCCGAGCGCGAAGTCCCCGCCGATCGGGATGAGCACACCGGCCGCGAGGATCGCGACCGCAGCCGCACCGGCGATGCGCGCCGTCCGGGAATCGGGGGCCGGCAGCGACGGGATGCCTGCGAGAATCGCCGCGAACCAGAACGCGAAGATCGTCGCCAGATACCAGTCGAAGAGCAGCGGGTTCGCCAGTGCATAGAAGAGCCAGAGAGCCATCAGCGCAGCGGCGACGTACAGGCCTCCGCGGGCGCGCACCGGTCCCCGCAGGACGAGCCCGGCGGCCCCGGCGGCGGCGAGCGCGACCGAGAGCGCGTCGCGCGCTGCGGACCCGGCGGGGAAGCCGGCCGGCACCGTCCACTCGCCGATCCGGTGCGCAAGCGTGAGGGCGGCGCTCCACGGAGCAACGGGGTACACCGGGAGGAGCTTCGCGGTGAGGGAGTGCGGCATGGGGGTTCCGAACCGGAAGAGCGTCCACGCGCCCCACACGCCGAGGGGGAGGGTGAACGCGATCAACCAGCGGCCGGAGTCTGGTCTCCGGCGGACCGAGATCAGCCAGAGGAGCGCTCCGGTGATCGCGCCCTCGGGACGCGCCAGGACCGCAAGCGACGCGAGGAGTCCTGATGTCAGGAGCCGATCGCTCCAGGCTGTCAGCGCCGCGGCGAGCGCGAGCGCGACGAAGAGGAACATCTCCTTGCCGCTCGAAGAGAGGGCGAGCGCGGCGGGGTTCCAGGCGAACAGGATTCCGGCGATCCAGCCGAGGGCGGCGCTCCCCGCGAGCCTGCGCACGAGAAGCGCGGTCGCCAGCGCCGCGAGAACGTAGAAGAGGGCGTTCGACTTCACCGCGAGACTGGGAACCGGCTGCGAGGGGATCACGCGCGAAAGGCCCGCCAGCAGGACCGTGTGCAGGGGTGAGGTGCAGGCCTGGACCGCCTCCCCGGGGTTCGAGGCCCACCCGCGCCCCGCGGCAAGATTCGCCGCGTAGCGATACCCGATGTAGGCGTCCTCGTATGGCAGGACGTTGACGAGGGCGTGGTAGCAGACGACCCAGGCGCAGGACAGGGCGAAGAGCACGGGGAGGACCGCGCGGGAGGCACCCCGTTTCCTCCCGGTCATCGCCGTCATTCCGCGGATTCTAGATGAAAGCCGCGGCGATCACGGTCCGGCGCTCCTTGCAGTCGCGACGCCGTGGGCGCAATATTCCTCCCGCGCCGCCGGCTGCGTCCGGCAGGATCGGCCGCCCCGGCGGACGTTCTCCGGCAATACACCCGACATCGAAAGGCCCACAGACCGCATGACCCCAGCAGAGACCTCGCGCGTGGAGGCGGGGCAGGCTCCTGCCGCGCCGCCGGCGTCCCAGGCGCCGATTCCCTTCGTCGATCTCAAGACCCAGTACCGAAATCTGCGCGGGCCGATTCGCGCCGCCATCGATCGCGTCTGCCAGCGGGCCGACTTCATTCTGGGGAGCGAGGTCGCCGAGTTCGAGCGCGAATTCGCCGCCTTCTCCGGCACCCCGCACGCGGTCGGCGTGGCTTCGGGCACAGGCGCTCTGGTGCTGGCGCTCCGCGCGCTGGGCCTCGGCAAGGGGGACGACGTGCTCGTCCCGGCGAACACCTTCATTTCCAGTGTGCTGGCGATCAGCCACGTGGGGGCCCGTCCGGTGTTCGTGGACATCGACCCGGTCACGCAGCTCATCGACCCCGAAGCGGCGGCGGCCCGCGTGACGGCCCGGAGCAAGGCGATCCTTCCGGTGCACCTGTTCGGACAGACGGCCGACATGGACGCCATCGGCAAGCTCGCGCGCAAGAAGAAGCTGAAGGTCGTCGAGGACGCCTGCCAGGCGCACGGCGCCGAGTTCCGGGGCCGCCAGGCGGGCTCCATGAGCGATATCGCCGCATTCTCGTTCTATCCGGGCAAGAACCTCGGTGCCTACGGCGACGGGGGCGCGGTCACCACGTCGTCGGCGAAGCTCGACGCCGCCGTCCGCGAGCTGCGCAACATCGGGCAGAGCGCGAAAAACGTGCACACCTGGATCGGCTACAACGAGCGCCTCGACACGCTGCAGGCTGCGGTGCTGCGCGTGAAGCTGGCCCGCCTGCGGGATTGGAACGAGAAGCGCCGCAAGACGGCGGCCCTGTACACGCGGGGCCTCCGCGGGCTGCCGGTGGCGACTCCGGTCGAGCGCGACGGGAACCGGCACATCTATCACCTTTATGTGATCCGGGCGCCCCGGCGCGACGCGCTTTCGGCGTATCTGGGAAAGCAGGGGATCGGCACCGGGATCCATTACCCGACGCCGGTGCCGCTGCAGCCCTGCTACGGCGATCTCAAGACGAAGAAGGGAGCCTTCCCCGAGTCCGAGCGCGCCGCGCGCGAGATCCTGTCGCTGCCGATCTTCCCTGAGATCACACCCGCGCAGGTGCGCCGCGTCTGCGAGACGATCGGTCAATTCTATCGGAGCGTCGGGTAGCCCACGGCCGCCCGTAGGAGGACTCATGGCGCCGGAGACGTCACACGAGCGGTTCCGGACGGTGGACCCGTCCACGGGGTGCGAGTACTACCGCTACCCGAATGTGACCCTCGGAAAGAACGCGATCATCTATCAGGGGGTCCTCCTGGGCTTCCCTCCGCGAGGGAAGGAGCCGGGGGAGCTGCCGCTCGTGATCGGCGACAACGCGACGATTCGTCCCTACACGACGATCTACGCGGGAAACACCATCGGCGACGATTTCCAGTCGGGCCACTGCTTCATGATGCGCGAAGGGAACCGCCTCGGGAACAAGGTGATCATCGGAACGAACGCCGTCCTGGAGTGCAACAACATCTTCGGCGACAACATCACGTTCCACACCCTGTCGTGCGCGGGCAACGCCACCCTCGAGTCCAACGCGTTCGTCGGACCGCATGTGATCATGCTCGACGACCCGCACCCCAAGTGCCCCTCGTATCTCGAGTGCAAGAAGGGCGCGACGGTGAAGGAGTGGGCCCGCATCGGCGGTAACGTCACGCTCCTCCCCGGCGTCGTGATCGGACGCAACTCCCTCATCGGCGGCGGCTCCTCGGTGACGAAGGACATCCCGGACCATGCCGTGGCGGCCGGCAACCCGGCGCGCGTTCTGGGAAGCGTGCACGATCAGGAGTGCTACCCGAAGATCTACAAGAAGCCGTACGAATGGCTCGGCGGAGCCAACCTCTGACAGGCGCGCCGCGCCTCGTTCGATGATCCTCCCGCCCCTCCTGCGGCGCGCCGCGGCGGCGGCGCTCGCCGGCGCCGCCGCAGGAGCCCTCGAGATGTCGCTGCGGCTCCTTCAGGGAGCCGATCCGTCGGTCGCGCGGCGTCTGCTGCCGCTGCTCGGTTACGGCGCCTGTCTGGGAGGCGCCGTGCTGCTGCTGGCGGCGCTGGCGGCATCGATCGGCGCCGCGGCGCGGCGAGTTCCCTTCGCCGCCGGCATGCCCGGCGCCGCCGCGGGGTTCGTGCTGTATGTGGCGCTCGTGAAGACCGCGGGGGGACTCCTGTGGCGGTCGGGCGGCGCGGTACGATGGGGGGCGCTGCTTGGCAGCGCCGCGGTCTCGGTGCTGTGCGCCTGGCTCATCTCCCGGTGGTTCGCGGCTCGCCCGCATCTCGTCGAGCGCCATCGGCGCGTCTTCGCTCCCGGGCGGGTCGCCGCCCTCTCGCTGGCCGGAATGGCCGCCGCGGCGGGGATCGGATTCTTCGCCACCAGCAGCATCACGGAGCCGGCGGCTCCGGGAGCCGCATCGGCCGGGCGTCAGGGGCGTCCCGACATCATTCTGGTCCTGGTCGACACTCTGCGCGCCGATTCGGTGTCGGCGCTCGGCGGTCCCGCCGGCAGCACACCGAACGTCGACGCGCTGGCGGGGAGCGGAGTCCGGTTCCTGCACGCGGTCTCGCCGAGTCCCTGGACTCTCCCGTCGGTCGCGTCGCTGCTCTCCGCCTCCGATCCGCGCTCGAACGGGTTCGGCGACTTCAGCAGCGCGATCCCCGAATCCGTGACCACTCTGCCCGAGAGGCTCGGCGCCGCCGGCTACCAGTGCGTGGCGATCGTGGGGAATCCCCTCGTCTCGATCGAGCGCGGGTTCTCGCAGGGGTTCGAATTGTTCGACGTGCACAACTACTCGCCGGAGAGCCGGCTGCTCTTCGCCAGCGCCTTCAGCGAAACGCTCCGGCTCACCGGCGCGCTCGGACATCTCGACCGGGGAAAGAACCCGATCCCGTGGTTCGATCCGTCCCGGCCGCCGTTCCTCGACACCCGTCTGTCGTTCTACGTGCACGACGAGGTGCTGAACGACCGGCTCTTCCGCTACGGCGCGCCGGACCCGGAGCGGCCGCTCTTCCTCTACATGCACTACATCGCCCCGCACAGCCCGTATCTCGATCACCCGTACCGCCTCCTGAAGACGATGCCGGTGAAGGCCCCTGAGAATCGCGATCTGATGATCGGTCTCTACCGGGCCGAGGTGCATTACATGGACTCCGTGCTCGGGGACCTCCTCGCGCGGCTGCGGGACGCCGGGCGTCTCGACGACGCGGTGATCGCATTCGTGGCCGACCATGGCGAGGAGTTCCTCGAGCACGGCCGGTGGGAGCACGGGCACAATCTCTTCGAGGAGTCGATACACGTGCCGGTGGTGCTGTCGGGAGACGGGCTCGCGCGCCGCGTGCCTGGCTTCCGGCCGGGGAGCGCAGTGGAGCGGAGCATCGAGCTGACCGACGTCGCGCCGACGCTCGCGGCCCTGGCGGGCGCGCCGATTCCGCCAGCGCGCGATGGCGGGCGCGATCTGCTGCCGCTCCTGGGCGGCGCGGCGGAGGCATATCCGTCGCGCCCGATTTACAGCGAGCTCGTCTCGCGCTATCTGAACGAGAAGGACGACTACCGCGCCGTGCAGCAGGACGGCCTGAAGCTCATCCGGCACCGCCGCCCGGAGGGAGAGCTGATCTCGGAAGAGGCGTACGATCTGCGTGGCGATCCGTCTGAGAAGACGCCGCTCACCGACTGGCCCGAGGCTCTGCGCTCTCTGCGCGCGGTGCTCGAGGACGCGGAGAAGGCCGCCATCCGGCACACGGGCGAGGGGCTGAGCGATGAGGAGCTGCGCAAGATGCGGGCGCTAGGATACGTGCAGTGAAGGGGAATCGACTTCGCTGGGCCGCGCTGCTGCTCGTCGTCGGCTGCTCGCGGGGCGCGGCGGACGACCCCGCGGCGCTCGGGAAGCGGTTCGACCTGCACTGGGCCGCGTCCGACGCGCCGGCGAGCCTGGCCGACGCTCCGGCGCCCGGAGTCGCGGACATGCCTGTCACCTGGCAGGCCGCCGTGGCCGATCTGAAGCCGACGAGCGGCTTCACGCTCGACGGGGACTGGGTCGGGACCGCGAGCGGATCCTTCGAGACGCCGGTGGCCCTGACGGGGGGCCCCGTCCGCGTGACGGTCCGCGCCAAGGGAATCCGTGTGGTCGGTGAAGAGTGGCCGGTGCTGCGCATCTCCCTCGATGGCAGGGTGATCGGCAGCGTGACTCTCGCGGAGAGCGCCGCCGACAGAGAGGCGACGGAGCAGTTCACCAGCCCCCGCGCGCGGTGGATCGACGCCAGCGTCGAGACGAGCGCGCCGGCCGGCACCGCCCTGCTGCGCGTTGTGTACGACTGCACCGCACTCGACCCGGTCGAGCGCACCGGCATCCGCGGCGTGTTTTTCGACCGGGTGCTGCTCCGCCAGGCCCCCGCTGCCGCGCAGCGCTGCCCCGCGCAGGCGCCCGGGCCGCCTCCGCGGCGCCTGCTGCTCATCGGTCTGGATGGCCTCTCCTGGTCGGTCGTTCTCCCGATGGTGAACCGCGGCGAGCTGCCGCATCTTGCGGGGCTGATGCAGGCGGGGGCGTATGGACCGCTTGATTCGATCCCGCCGACCTATTCGCCGGTGATCTGGAGCTCCATCCATACCGGCGTTGGCCCCGCGGGGCACGGGCTCACGCAGATGAGCATGAAGGCGACCGGCAGCTACACCTCCGAGTCGCACGCGACGACGAGTCTCAAGGCCGCGACCCTCTGGCAGATGGCGGCCGCCGGCGGCCGCAGCAGTGTGGCGGTGGGGATGTACACCTCCTGGCCGGCGCAGCCGGTCCGCGGCGTGATCGTTTCCGACCGGACGTTCCGGTCCCCGGTGGAAGGCGGCGTCTGGCCGCCCGACCAGGCGCTGCCCGTGGCCGATGCGCTCGCGGAGCTGCAGAAAGACCCGCTGCCCGCGGGCCTCCCCGATCGTCTCGAGGACTCGCTCCGGCGGGATCGCAACGCGGTGCGCCTCCTGCGCGCCTATCTCGCGGGCGGGCAGCCCGACCTGGCGGCGATCTACCTCGGCACGCCGGATCACGCGGGCCACATGTATTACGAGGACCACGCGCCCTTCGGTCTCGACCACCGGTTCACGGAACGCGGGCCGCGCAATCCCGGCGAGAGCGATCCGGTCGAGAGCGCGTATGCGTTCGTGGACCGCCTCGTCGGCGATCTGCTGAAGAGCGTGGATCTGGCGCAGACCGCGGTGGTCGTCGTCTCGGACCATTCCTGCGACATGGCCGACGAAGCGACCCGCGTGCGCTACAAACTCGACGACCTCGTGAGGAAGGCGACGGGCGGCCGCGCCTACGTGCCATTCGACGAGTCGTGGATCGTCGCGCAGATCTACCTGAACATCCGCGGCCGCGAGCCGGAAGGGATGATCGATCCCGCCGGCGGCGCCGCCGCGGCGGAAGAGATCCGGGGAATCCTCGCCGGTCTGCGGACCGACGCCGGGCAGCCCGTGTTCGAGACCGTCGGCGCTCACGCGGCCATCGCCGCGGCGGCGGGGGAGTATCAGCCGGCCGATCTCACGGGCATCGTGAACGCCCGGCTGACCGCGCAGGAGTCGGTGCGCCTGCCGGACGGCGCCTCGCTCCCGGTCAGACCGATGCTGCACGATCAGGCGTTTCGCTCCGGCACGCACGACCGCTTCGGCAGCATCATCGTGTCGGGCGCCGGCGCGCGCGCCGGCGCGCTCATCCATTCGGCGACGATCCTCGACGTCGTGCCCACGTCCCTGGCTCTGCTCGGGCTTCCGGCGGCGGCCGATCTTCCGGGCCGCCCGATCGCCGAGGCGATGGCGGACGGCATCGCCTCGCCCTGCGTCATCGGCTCGTGGACGCCGCTCGCGCGCAAGGCGGCCGCCGCGGCCGCGGGAGCGGCGAAGCTCTCCGACGAGGAGCTGGAAAAGCTCCGCGCTCTGGGCTACGTCAACTAGACGTCAGCGGCGGGCGCCGGTCGTTGGCGCCCCACCGTTGGCCGGGGCGGCCGGCTCGGTGGGCTCCGCGCGGCCGAGCCCGCGCCGGTAGGCGGCGTAGAACCGGAACAGCTCCGTAACGGCGCTCCGCACGTTGCGCCACGAGGCGCCGCCGGCCTTACCGGCGGTGCGGGGCAGGTGGGCGACGTCCACGTGTCCGACGCGATAACCCATGTGATGCGCGCGGATGATCCGCTCCGCCTGCTCGAAGACGCCCGTCGAGACGACGGGGATCCTGCGGATCGGCTCCCGCATCAGCTTGATGCTGCCCGGATCCCAGACGGGAACCCCGAAGAGCGTCTCGGTCATGATCCGGAATCCGTGTGAGATGAGCTTGCGGTAGGCGGTGTACTGCTTGTCGACGCGGCGCCCGACGACGAGATCGAGGCGGTCGCGGCGCAGCGCCTCGAGCATCGGGAAGACCTCGTCCATCTTCCACTGGTGGTCGGCGGCGTTCATGAAGAGCAGCTCGCGGCGCGTGTGGTCGTACAGCGACTGGAACGCAGCCACGATCCCGCGGTTCTCGGGGTGCCGCACGACGCGCAGCTCGGGGATCTCGCGGGCCAGCCGCTCGAGGACCTCGCCCGTTCCGTCGCGGCTCGCGTCGTCCACCACCAGGATCTCGAAGTCGAGACCGCTCCTGCGGCCGGTGCCCTGCGCCTCGCGGACCGCGGCCTCGATATTGTCCCGCTCGTTGTATGCGGGGATGCCGATGGTGAGGCTTTCGCTCATGCCGCCTCAGGCCTCCGCGGAACCGCGAAGGGGCACCAGGCGGCCCTGCTCCTTGAGCGAGCGCTGCGCGGCATCGAGGATCCGCACGACCGACAGCCCGAGCTCCCCGCCGGTGATCGGGGTGGCGCCGGTGCGGATGCAGTCGAGAAAGTGCGCGCACTCGGCCGAGAGGGGCTCCGTCTGGTCCAGGCGCGGGGCGTGCATGTCGCCCGCGCGGTATTGCACGAGGATGCGATAGATGTCCTCGCGGGTCGTCACGCTCATGCCTTTGTCGTAGACCTTGATCTTTTCGGAGGGCTCCATGTCGTCGTAGACGATCATGCGCCGGCTGCCGCCGATGAGCGTCATACGCACCTTCACCGGCGCCAGCCAGTTGGTGTGCAGGTGGGCGATGCAGTTGTTGGGATAGAGCGCCGTCATGTAGGCGATGTCCTCGGCGCCGTCCTTGAAGTGGGCGGCGCCGATCGCGGAGACGGCCAGCGGCTCCGAGCCGATCAGCCAGTTCATGATGGCGATGTCGTGGGCGCCGAGGTCCCACAGAACGTTCACGTCCTGCTGGAAGAGCCCCAGGTTCACCCGCACCGAGTCGACGTAATACAGCTCGCCCAGCTCCCCGGAGTCGATGATCTCCTTCATCTTCCGCACGGGGCCGGAATAGATGAACGTGTGATCGACCATGATGACCTTACCCTTGCGGGCCGCCAGGGCGATCAGCTCCTCGGCGGTCTCGGACCGGTCGGTCATCGGCTTCTCGATCAGGACGTGCCTCCCGCTCTCGAGGATCGCCTTCGCCAGGGGGTAGTGCGTCGCGACCGGCGTGGCGATGACGACGGCGTCCACCTTCGGATCGCTGAGCATCTCGGTGTAGTCGGTGGAGGTGACGATCGTCGGGTAGCGCGCCTTCGCGACGGCCAGCCGGCCGGCATCGAGATCCGACAGGTGCCGCACCGTGGCGTCCGAACGCTCCATGAAGTTGCGGACGAGATTCGGACCCCAGTAGCCGTAGCCGATGACGCCGATACCGATCACTCGAAGACTCCTTCGCTCGGGAATGGGTCGCGCGGGGGCGGCGGCTCGGGGCCGCGGGGGCGCGACGAATGGTGATTTATACGGTTCCTGCGAATGAGCGTCAAACGCCCGGGCCGCGCGCGCGGTACGGGTTGGCCACTGGAGGTCAGGTCTGTATATTCATCGCTTCCGCCCGAACGCCCTCCGAGGAGAACTCATGCCCCGCCCCCCCCGAACCGCGCTCGCCGCGGCCGCGCTTCTCGTCGCGGCCGGAGCGCTCTCCTGCGGCGGCGGCAGCACCGGCGCGGCGGACGGACAGGCGCCGCGGAACAAGCCGAAACGCGCGCTGGCCGCCGCGAGTCCCGAGGAGCGGCAGCGCATGCTGGACGCGCGTTTCGGCGCCGTCCAGGAAATCCGCAAGGGGCCGTCCCCGGTTCTCTTCACCGACGTCACGAAGGACGCCGGCGTCGATTTCATCCAGACGAACGGCCGAAGCGAGTCGCTCTACTACGTCGAGATCCTGGGAACCGGCGTCGCGTTCTTCGACGCCGACGGCGACGGCGACATGGACCTGTTCTTCGGGAACGGCAGGCGCCTCGATCCGCCGCCGGAGGTCCCGCCGCCGGGCAGCCGGTTCTATCTCAACGACGGAAAAGGTCATTTCACGGACGCCACGCAGGCGTCCGGTCTGGCGAACGGCGGGTATCAGATGGGTGCCTGCGCCGCCGACTACGACAACGACGGCGATCAGGACCTCTACGTCAACCACTTCGACGAGAAGAACGCCTTCTACCGCAACGACGGAAAAGGGCGCTTCACCGACATCGCCGCGAAAGCCGGTGTGCCGGGCGGCCCGGACACCGACAGCTCCTGCTCGTGGGGGGATGTCGACGGCGACGGCTGGGTGGACCTCTTCGTCGGCTACTACGTCGACCACTCCGTGAAGAACAACGTCGAGTGCCGCGAGGCGCGGCGCGACGGCGGCGGAGTCATCCGGCGCTACTGCAATCCGAAGGACTACAAGCCGCTGCACCAGATCCTTTATCGCAACAAGAAGGACGGTACTTTCGAGGACTGGAGTGCCCACGCCGGCTTCGGCGACTGGACGGGGCGGGCTCTCTCGGCCGATTTCACGGACTTCGACGACGACGGCGATCTGGATCTCTTCATCGCGTGCGACCGGACCTCGAACGGCTTCTTCGTCAACGACGGCACCGGCCGGTTCGCCGACATTTCCGTGACCAACGGCACCGGTCTGTCGGACGAGGGGATCGCGCAGGCGGGCATGGGGAGCACGACCGGCGACTTCGACGAGGACGGGCGCATGGACGTCGCCGCGACGTATTTCGAGCGCGAGGCGAACGGAATCTACCGGAATCTCGGCGGCAACCAGTTCGAGAACATCGCCGCGCGCTCGGGGACGGCGCGGCCGTCGTTCTTCCTGCTGGCCTGGGGCACCGAGTTGTTCGACGCCGATCTGGACTCGCACCTCGACTGGATGGTCGTGAACGGTCACGTGCTCCCGAACGCCGAGGCCTTTCGCGAGCCGGTCGCGGGCTACGCGCAGCCGAAGCTGTTTTTCCTCGGGCGCGGCGACGGCACCTTCGAGAACATGGCGACCGCCGCCGGACCTCCGTTCGCCACGGACCGAGTCGGCCGCGGGCTGGCCACGGCCGACATCGACGGCGACGGCGATCTGGACGTCGTGGTCTCGAACCAGCACGACGCCCCGGAGCTGCTGCGCAACGACAGCCCGCGCGACGGCCGGCACTGGCTGATGCTGCATCCCATCGGCACGAAGTCGAACCGGGACGCCATCGGCACGCGGCTCACGCTGCACCATCCCGACGGCCGGCGGCTGATCCGCGAGGTCAAGACGGGGCAGTCGTATCTCTCGCAGAGCGACATGCGGGTGCACTGGGGGCTCGGCGATGCCTCGAAGGTTCCGCTGATCGAAGTGCGCTGGCCCTCGGGCCGGACGAGCCGGCTCGAAAACGTCGCCGCCGATCAGGTGCTGACGGTCAGGGAGCCGTAGCTGCCGGCGGCGCGGACAGGCGGTCCCGGCGCTCGAAATACTTGAAATGCACCGGCGGAAGCGTTCCGTTCGCCGGTATGTCGGCCTCCCGCAGCATCCAGCCGGCGCGGAACTCCGGCGACTCCGCCAGCTCCCGGTCGCCGCTGAACCAGGGCTTATCCAGTCCTTCGCCCGCCGATCCGCCCAGGATCACGTAGTCGGGGCGCCGCGAGAGTACGTAGGCGCCGTCGCCTTTCCGATGTCCCGGCTTCAGCGCCCACTTCAGGTCGGAAGGAGGGGGTGGCATGCGGCGCGTCGCGATCGCGCGGTCGTTCAGACCGAGCATGTCGATGCAGGGCATTCCGCCGAAGTAGGCGGTGGAGCCGGCGGTGTTCAGAGCGACGAGGGCGTCGGCCGGCCACTGCTCGTGGATCCAGCGGCCGACGGCCCCGCCGTAGCGCGCGGCCGGATCGGGCTCGTTCCACGCCTTGATCCAGGTCGTCGCGGCGGCGCTGGCGAGACCGATGCAGGCCAGCGCCGGGACGGCGAGGCGCAGGGGAATCGCGCGCGGCAGACTGCGCACGCCCAGCACCGTGACGATCGGAATCATCGGAACGACGAAGCGGTACCAGGGCATGTGATCGCCGCCGACCTGGATGACGTACGCGGTCCAGATCGCGAGGAGGGCGAACAGCATCTTCTCGCCGGCTCCCGTGCGGCCGCGGAGCAGTCGGAATGCCGCGCAGAGTCCCATCAGGGCGAGCACCGGGGTGAAGGACAGACAGCGCACCACGTACTCGACGCCGAGACCCAGGTCCGACAACCCCGACGAGACCTTGACGTGCGCGGTGTTCGGCACCCAGTCGCCGTAGTACAAAACCCGGGCGGCGAGTCTCGGCACGAAGAGCAGCGCGAAGCCGGCCGCGGCGGACGCCAGCGGAGCGGGCGCGGCGCCGCGGCGCCGGACCCATGCGGCCGCGAGCGCCGCAAGAAGCACTGCCGCGATGAGCGCCCCCTCCGGGCGTGTCCACTCCGCGAGGCCGCAGAGACACCCGGCGGCAAAGGCCTTCCGTGCCGCGCCAGGGGATGGCCCGGCGTCCATGGTCCGCTCCGCGGCGAGCAGCGCGGCGGTCGCCGCCAGCGCGAAGCCCGCCGTCTCGAGACCACCCACGGCCCATCCCGCCACCGGTCCGCTCGTCGCGACCAGCGCGGCGGCGGCCCGGCCCTCGGGCCGCGCGGAGCGGTGCACGATCAGAAGCAGAGCCAGGAAGGCGAGCACGCCAAGGAGACGGCTCGCCGTCTGCAGATCCAGGCCGGCGCCGCCGAGCGCCGCGGTGCCGAGCAGCCAGGTGAGGCTCGTGTACCCCTCGACCCGCTCGCCCGGATTCCAGACCGGTCCGATGCCGGCGATCAGATTGCGCGCATAGCGCAGGATGATGAACGCGTCGTCATGATAGAAGCGCCGGAGGGCGATGAGCAGCAGCGCGGCGCCCGCCGCGGCCGTGAGCGGCGCGATCCAGGCGGCGTCCTTTTCGCTGCGTCCCGGCTCCGGCGTCAGGGTCCCCTCGTCGTGCGGCCCGGCGGTCCGTGCGCCGAGAGGGGAAGCAATATCGTGCCCGGCGCTGCGCTGTCAATCGCGACGGTTGACGGCGGCTGAGGTTCACGGCACCTTACCCGGGGCGGCGCCCGGCCCCGGGCTCGCCGCCACCGCATGCCCCCCCGACCCCCGTTCCGGTTTCGAGCGCTCCCGATCGTCACGCCGCTCTTCGCCACGGCATGCCTGTGCGCGTGCGGGCCCGAGCCGCCGTCGAAGGCCGATCTGCCTCCCGACGTGATCGTCTGCGTGATCGACACGCTGCGCGCCGACGAGCTGGCCGTGAGCGGCGCGCCCGCCGACTACGCCCCGACGATCGCCCGCCTCGCGAAGGAGGGGACCGCCTTCCCGCGCGCCTGGTCGCACTGCTCCTGGACGAAGCCTTCGACCATCTCGATCGTCACGGGACTGGTTCCGCTCCGGCACAACGTCATCGATCACCTGCAGAAGCTGTCGCCCGACGCGATCACCCTCGCCGAGCGGCTGGGCGGCGCCGGCTGGCAGACCGCCGCGGTCGTCGCGAACCGCGCGCTGTACGACGACGGCTTCCGGCAGGGGTTCGAGTCGTTCAGAGAAATCGGCGAGTGGATCGACCACAGCAGCGACCAGGTCTCCAGCGCGGCGCGCGAGGCGCTCGAGGACTCGGACCGCGGCAGGCCGTTCTTTCTCTACGTGCACTTCCTCGACCCGCACGACCGCTACATGCCGCCGGCCGGCGACTCGCTGTTCCTGCCCCAGGGGCCGAAGCCGACGGACCCCCAAGTCCTGAATGGGAATCTGCGACATTTCGAAGGGGATACGCCGGTGCATCAGGAAGAGCCGCCGGGGTGGTCGCCGACGCCGATTCCGCTCCCCGCCGGCGATCTCGCGTGGATGCACGCGCTCTACCGGGGCGAGCTGCGCGCCGTGGACCGCGAGCTCGGCGCGATCCTCGCGGCGCGGCCGGCGTCCCGCTCGAATCCGCTGCTGCTCGTGATCACCTCGGACCACGGCGAGGCTTTCTTCGAGCACGGCATGTACCGCCACGGATGGACGCTCCACGAGGAGGTCGTGCGGGTGCCGATGCTGCTGTGGGGGCCGATGGTCACCGCCCGCTCGCTCGACGGCGGCCGCATCGCCCGCAGCATCGACATCGTGCCGACGATCCTCGATCTGCTCGGGCAGCCCGCGCCGGCCGGTCTCGACGGAACGAGTCTCGCCGGCGCGGCCGCGGACACGCCGACACCGGTGCACGGGCTGACCCACTACCACGTGCAGCGGCAATCGTTCCTCGTCGTGTGGCCGTGGAAGCTGATCGTGGACGAGCGCTTCGGGCGCCACGAGCTGTACGACCTCGAAGCCGACCCGCACGAGACGCAGAACCGCGCGCAGCAGGAGCCGGAGCGTCTGACCTCGATGCTCGAGCAGGAGAAGCGCCTGCGGTTCGCCGAGTCGGCGGCGAAGGTCGGCTCCGCCGAGGTCACCGGCAGGGAGCGCGAGGAGCTCGAAGAGGCGATGCGCGGACTCGGCTACATCAAGTAGGCGCTCCGGCCGCCCGCGCGCGGGCGGATGCTACGATCGGCTCATGTGCGGCCTCGCCGGCGTCGTCCGGCTGACCGGTGCGCCGCTTCCTCCCGACGGCCTCGCGGAGAGCATGGCGGCGCGGCTCGCCCATCGCGGTCCCGACGGGTGCGGATTCTGGCGCGGCTCCGGGGTCGAGCTCGCATTCCGGCGTCTGGCGATCATCGACCCGACGGCGCCGCCGGCTCCCTACACAGACGAATCGGGGAATGTGATCGCGGCGGTGAACGGCGAGATCTACAACTATCCCGAGCTGCTCGAACGAATCTCGGAGCGCGGGCATCGCGTGCGGACACACTGCGACACCGAGGTGACGGCGCATCTGTTCGAGGAGGAGGGACCGGCGGCCGTGGAGCGCCTGGACGGCATGTTCGCGCTCGCCGTCTGGGATGGGCACGCCCGGCGACTGGTGCTCGCGCGCGACCGGGCGGGGGAGAAGCCGCTGTACTGGAGCGTCGTGGGCGACCGGCTGCTCTTCGCGTCGGAGCTGCAGGCGCTCCTCGCCTGTCCCGATCTGCCGCGCGATCTGGATGCTCCGGCGCTGTCGCGCTACCTGCTGCACGATCACTACCCCTCTCCCGCCACGCCGTTCCGCGCGATCAGAAAGCTCCCGGCGGCGCATCGGCTCGTCGCGGAGGGGGGCCGCATCCGGATCGAGCGGTACTGGAGCCCCGGACCCTCGTGGGAGGCGCCGGTCTGGACCGATCCGGCGCCGGTCCTCGAAGAGCGGACGCTGACCCTGCTGTCGAACTCGGTCCGGCGGCGCTGGGTCAGCGACGTGCCGGTTGGCGTCTTTCTCTCGGGCGGTCTGGACAGCAGCGGGATCGTGGCTCTGCTGGCGCGCGCGGGCGCATCGCCGCTGCGGACGTTCACACTGGGATTTTCCGACGACGAGTTCGACGAGTCGGAGGCCGCCGCTCGGACCGCCGCGCGCTTCGGCGCCCGCCACGAAATGGAACGGGCCGGCCCCGCCGAGCTCGACGGCGCGCTGGATGCCATTTCGAGGGCGATGGCCGACCCGCTGGCCGATCCCTCCCTGCTTCCTGCATGGCTCGTCTCGCGGCTGGCGCGCCGATCGGTCACCGTCGTGCTTTCGGGGGAGGGCTCCGACGAGATCTTCGGCGGATACCCGACCTATCCGGGGCATCTGATCGCCGAGCGGATCCGCGCGCTCCCGAAGCCGGTGCGGGCGGCGCTCCGGCGGCTCGTCGGGCTCGTTCCGGTGACGCACGGCAACGTGACGGTCGAATTCCTGCTGCGGCGGCTGATGCAGGGCGCCGAGCAGCCGCTGCTCCCGCGGCACCTGGACTGGTTCGGCTCGATTCCGCAGCCTCTGCAGGAGCGGTTCGTGCGCCGCGAGTTCCGTGAGGCCGCCGGCTCGTGGGATTCCGATGCCGCCGCAGTCGCGGCGCTCGAGGGCATTTCCTTCAGGGACGACCTCTCGAAGGTGATGCACCTCGACTTCTCGACGTATCTGCAGGACGGGCTGCTGACCAAGATGGACCGCGCGAGCATGCTCCACTCGCTGGAGGTGAGGACGCCGTATCTCGACCACCACCTCGTCGAGTTCGCCTGCCGCATTCCGTCGGCGCTCAAGGTGCGCGGGAGCCGGACGAAGATCCTGCTGCGCGGCGCCCTGGCGCCGCTGCTGCCCGCCGAGGTGCCGAAGCGGCGCAAGCGCGGCTTCTCGTTCCCGGTGGCGCGCTGGATCGACCGCGACGCCGGAGGCCGCGTGCGCGACCTGCTCTCGAAGGAGCGTCTCGCCCGCCAGGGGATTTTCGACGGGGACGCCGTGCAGGGTCTTCTCGCCGAGCACCGCGCCGGCAGGGCCGACAACCGGCGCCCGCTCTGGAACCTCCTGACATTCCAGCTCTGGCATCACGCGTTCGTGGAGAACGCATCCGTGCAGGCCCCGGCGGCGGTCCGCGCCGCACCGGCGTGACGGCGGCGGCGCGCGACCGGATCGGTCTTGCCATCCTGGCCGCGGCGCTCTATCTCGGCGCGCTGGGCGCGACCGATCTCTGGGCCCCCGACGAGCCGACGTCGGGCCAGGTCGCGCGCGAGATGCTGGACACCGGCAGATGGGTGCTCCCGCATCTGAACGGTCAGTACTATCCCGACAAGCCGCCGCTCCTGTTCTGGCTGATCGCCCTGGTCTCGCTTCCAGCGGGTGCCGTGGGCTCGGTTTCCGCACGGCTGCCCAGCGCGGTCGCAGGGATCGCGCTCGTGCTGATCACGTATGAAATCGGAATTCGCACACGGGGCAGGCGCGTCGCGCTCGCGGCCGCGCTGATCCTCTCCACCTGCTGGATGGTCTTCGACAAGGCCCGCAGCGCGCAGACCGATCTGCTGCTGAGCGCGTGCGTGTCGGCTGCGATGCTGGCCGCCGTGAGAGTCCGTCAGGGGGGTGGGCGCGCCGCCGCAGCCGCGTTCGCGCTCGCGTGCGCGGCGGGGCTTCTCGCGAAGGGCCCCGTGGGTGCGATCCTTCCGCTCGGGGCTGTTGCGCTCTGGGCGGCGCTCGAGCGCGAGCGCGGCTTCCTCGGACGGCTTCTCGATCCGGCAGCCCTGCTCCCCGCCCTGCTCGTCGTCGGCGGCTGGGCCGCGGTCGCGGCGGTCTCGGGCCGAGCCGAGGGGCTCGATCTGCTCGCCGCCGCGGAGCAGCAGACCGTCGAGCGGTTTCTCGAGGGACGCCACCACCTGCAGCCGGCGCATTACTACGCCGGGGCGCTTCCGCGCGGGCTGCTTCCGTGGAGCCTGCTGCTGCCCTGGGTGCTCGTCCGCGCCGTCGGCGGATCCAGGCGATCGCGCGCGGGACCCGCCGCGGCGTGGCTCGTGTTCGTTCTGGTGTTCTTCACCTGCTCCGCGGAGAAGCGCGATCTCTACCTCCTTCCCATGTATCCCGCCTTCGCGCTGCTCGCAGCCGAGTGCGCGCTGGCCGGGGAACGCGGCGACGCCGGCGCGGCGCCCGCCGCGGGCCGGCGCGCTCTCATGCCGCTGGCCCTGACCTGCGGGGTTCTGATCCTCGTCGGAACTGCGGGGCTGTTTGTGCCGACTGCCGTCGTCTCCGCCGCGCTCCCCGATACGGGCGATGCGGGCGGGGAGCTGCTCGGAGCCGGTGCGGTCCCCGCCGCGAGGTTCGCAGCCGCGCTCTGTCTCCCGGGGGCGCTGCTCGCCTGCGCGGCCCTCCGCCGTGGCCGGGGTCTGCCGGCGACCGGGGCACTCGCCGCCGGAACCGCGGGGACGCTTCTCGGCGTCGCCTTCCTGGTGAATCCGGCGCTGAACCCGGAGAAGTCGGCCAGGCCGCTGGTCGAATGGATCGAGCGCGAGGCGGCGGCCAGTGAAAAAGAAGCCGTTGCGTATCGTCTTTACAGGGCTGCATTCAGCTTCTACGGAACGGTTCGTTGGATTCCGGCCGAGAGCCCCGCGGAAGTGCTGGAGGCCGCCCGGGAGCATCCCGGGATCCTGGTGCTCACCCAGGCGACGGACCTGCCAGCCCTGCTCCACGACCGCAGACTGGCCGTTTCCAGCCTCGGTCCTGGGCGGGTCGGCCACCGCAATTACATCCTGGCGGCGGTCCGGCCGGTCCCGGAAGAGGCCCGGAGGGTGGAGTTGGTCCGGAGTTTGCTGCCCGTAAGGCCTGAAGGAGTCCACAATGAAAAAAACACACACCTTGCAACTGGTCCTCGCTCTGGTAGCGGGAACGGCGATCCTGTCGACAGGGTGCGTCGGTAAGAAGCTCTTCCGGACCACAGTCGCGGAACAGGATCAGAAGATTCAGGGTGTCTCCACCGCCACCGAGGAGAACGAGAAGCGGATCGGCGATCTCAAGGAAGAGACGCGAAGCGAGATCGCGCGTCTCGACGGCAAGACTTCCCAGGCTCTGTCGATGTCCTCGGAAGCCAGTGATCGCGCCGCGGGGGCCGAGCGCCTGGCGAAGGGAACGCTCCTCTGGGAGGAGACGCTGACCAACGACCAGATCCGGTTCGACTTCAACAAGGCGACTCTGCAGCCGAACGGTCAGGCCGCTCTCGACGACATCGCGAGCCGGATCAAGTCGTTGAACCGGCAGGTCTACGTCGAGATCCAGGGGCACACCGACTCGACCGGCGACCAGCTCTACAACCGCGATCTCGGCCAGCGCCGCGCGCAGGCCGTCGCGGAGTATCTGCACGAGCACCAGGGGATTCCGCTCCACCTGATCGAGGCGATCTCGTATGGTGAGGAGCGCCCTGTCGCGGAGAACACGACGGCCGCGGGCCGCGCGTCGAACCGCCGCGTCGTGATCCGCGTGCTCGACCCGACCGCTTCGCTCGGCACCTCGGTGGCGGGCGCGCGCGCTGCAGACGCTTCGTAGTACCTCCTGGTTCCTGACCATGGCGCACCGGGCCCACGGCCCGGTGCGCTTCCTCTTGTACTGAGCTCTCGAACCGCCGGTCAGGGTGCCGGAGACGAAGACCCGCCCGTCACCGAGGCGATCCAGCCGGCGAGGATCCGGTTCACCTCGTCGGGGCGCTCGATCATCACGAGGTGTCCGGCTCCTGGCACCACCTCGGCGGCGCCCCGGCGGAGCAGTGCGATGGTTGCCTCGATCGCGGCGGGGAGCACGAGGCGGTCGGCGCCGCCGGTCACGCAGAGAACGGGCTGCGGCAGATCATCCAGGCGATCGCGAACGTCGAAGCGGCTGCAGGCAGTGAAATCGGCAAGGAGCGTTTGCGGGTCGCACCGTGACAGGTACTGGCGTCCCGCCTCGATGACCTCGGGCGATGTCCCGTCGGCGTACGCGAGACGGGTGAGCATCGTCACTGCGGAGGAGGCATCGTCGGCGATCGCCTGGAGCACGCGCTGCGAGACCGCGAGCCTGGCGGCGGCGCCGATCAGCGCGATCCCTGCAAACCGCCCGGGCCGATCCAGCGCGAGTTGGAGAGCGATCGCGCCGCCCATCGAATGCCCGCCGACGAAGAACGGCCGCCCCCCGGACCCGCCGGCGAGCGCCGCAAGACTCTGCGCCATGGACGCGACGTCCCCGCGCGCAGGTCCGGCGGAGCGCCCGTGACCCGGCAGATCGGGGAGGACGAGACCGGCGTGCCGGCGCAGCGCCTGGATCTGATGGCCCCACACTGTGTGGTCCCCGCCGGCGCCATGAATGAGCAGGAGCAGCGGCGCCCCCGCGGGGGGCTCGGTCCGAAGGACGTGCAGTTGCTCGGGGGCGGCGCCGGCCGCCGGCATCAGACCGCGCCGACGCCCGGGCCGACGAGCGACTCGATCTCCGCCGCCCGGCGCGGCACCCCGTCGGTGAGGATCTCGCACCCCGAGGCCGTGACCAGCACGTCGTCCTCAATGCGCACGCCCAGACCGCGATACGCCTCCGGCACCCCGGTGTCATCCGGCTGGACGTACAGACCCGGCTCCACGGTGAGGATCATGCCCGGAACGAGCGGCCTCGAGGTCTCGCCCTGCTTGTAGAGACCCGCGTCGTGAACGTCGAGCCCGAGCCAGTGGCCGGTGCCGTGCGGGTAGAACCTCTTGAACTCTCCACGCTCGATGATGCCGTCGGCGTCCCCTTCGAGGAGCCCGAGGGAGATCAGGCCCTCGGTGAGAATGCGAACGGCGCGATTGTGCGCGTTCTCGTACGGCGCACCGGGACGCACCTCGGCGATCGCCGCCGTCTGCGCATCGAGCACGAGGTCGTAGAGCGCGCGCTGCTCGCGGGTGAACCGGCCCGAGGCCGGAAAGGTCCTGGTGACGTCGGCGTTGTAGTAGCGGTACTCGCAGCCGGCGTCGATCAGCACCAGATCGCCCGAGCGCACCGCGCTGCTGTTCGCGATGTAGTGGAGGATCGTCGCGTTCTCGCCGGCTCCCACGATCGACGGATAGCCGGGGCCGGAGGCGCCTCCGCGGCGGAACACCGCCTCGATCTCGGCCTCGAGCTCGTACTCGAACACGCCGGGGCGGCAGGCGCGCATTGCGGCCAGGTGCGCCTCGCAAGTGATGTCGCAGGCCCGCCGCAGCAGAGCGACCTCCTCGGCCGACTTGATCAGCCGGCTCTCGTGCAGCAGCCGGCCCGGATCCACGATGTCCGCGGGAGGCACGCCGCCCTTGCGGCCGCGGCGGCGCACCTCTTCGAGGGCAGCGATCATCACGCGGTCCATGTCGGCGCGCTGGCCGACACGGTAGAAGACCCGGGGTGCACTCATCAGGAGATCGGGAAGCTTCGCCGCGAGATCCGTGATCGGGAACGACTCCGCCGCGCCGAATGCCGACAGCGCGCCCTCGGTCCCCGCGCGGCGGCCGTTCCAGATCTCTTCCTGGCGGTTGCGCGGCCGCACGAAGAGCAGGAACTCGCCCTCGGGGCGGCCAGGCGCGAACACCGCCGCCGAGTCCGGCTCCTCGTAGCCGGTCAGGTAGTAGAGATCGGGATCCTGGTGGTACTCGTGGTCCACATCGTTGCTCTTCAGGGGCACGGGCGCGGACGGCAGGATCGCCACCCCGGGGCGGATCTGCTGGAGGAACTGCTCGCGGCGCTGTCGGAACATTTCGATGTCACTCCATGAGATGACGCATGAGCAGGCGCTCCACCGGGCGGCCCTCGACGAGGTGCGAGCGGACGATCTCGTCCACGTCCTCCTCGCGCACACCGCCGTACCAGACTCCTTCGGGGTAGACGACGACAGAGACGCCGTATTCGCACTGGTCGAGACAGCCGGCGGAGTTCGCACGGACCCGGCCCTTCAGACCGAGCGCCGCGATCGCCTTCTTGAAGCGCGCGCGGATCGCGGGCGAGCCCTTGGCGGCGCAACAGCCGCGCGGGTCGTCCTCGGGGCGGCGGTTCTCGCAGATGAACAGGTGGCGTTCGAGTCGGGGCACGGCCTCTCCGGAAAGGATCCTGAAGTTACCCCCCGCCCCGCGGAGCGTCAATCATTCCCGCCGCTCGGACGGTGCCGTGCGTTCAGCTCCTCGTCCAGCGCGCGATAGGAGGGCGGAAAGGCGGGCTCGTGGAGCAGGTTCGACGGGATCGGGTAGCGGACTCCGCCCTTGTGAAGCCCCGCGAGCCCGCGCGCGATCTCGTCCGCGCGCTTCCACGGGAACGAGAAGGCCATCTCGTGGTCTTCCGTCCCGCCGATGGCCCTGTCTCCGTAGCAGGGAAGGATCACCTGGGGCTCGCCGGTCTGTAGCGTCCGCACGACGCTCTCGGAGCAGTCGATACGCGGGGCGACGCTGCACTGGAGGGCGCCCCCCCGCTCGTACAGCGCGGCGGCGACCAGGAGCATGACCTGCGCGCTGTTTCCGTACACGAGGACGACGTCGGGGTCGGCCTCCAGGCGCGTCAGGGGCCCGCACAGGATCGCGGCGGCCGTGCCGGCCGGCAGACGCGCCACCGCCGCCTCGCTGCGGGCGCCCGCCTCCAGCGTGGCGGTGTACATCCCGCAGCAGAGATCCCCGCGCGTGTACGCATCGGTCGGCTCGTCGAAACCGTGCGCGATCTTCGTCAGGGGGCAGTTGATGTCCTCGCGGCGGACGGCAAGGGTCCAGCCGTAGCGCCGCGCGATGGTGTACGACTGGCACACGGCGATGCGATGCCCGAAGTCGCGCTCCGGGAGCTTCGCCCGCGCGGGGAACGGCGCGCCGGCGGGCAGCAGACTCACGCCCAGCGGAAACGTGGCGACCCGCGTGAAGCGTTCGATCGCCGAGTTCAGTTCAGCACGGTCCGTCATGCGGTCCTCCGTCCTCGCCTCGCAGTCTCCTGCTCGAGGGCGAGGGCCTTGCGGGTGATCGTTCCGACCGGGGCGGTGCGGAGCTCCGCGGGGGTGAACCATCGCAGACCCGGGCCGCGAATCTCCGCCGGCGCGCGGAGCGCGCGCACACGGATGCGCAGACGCCGGTGGGTCACCGTGTGGCGAATCTCGCCGATGGGGCGCTCCGTCGCGGCGCCGACGCCGCGGTCGCGGAGCCAGCTCCGCAGCGCGGCGGGGCCGGCCGCCCGCGGACCCGCGCCGCGCAGGGCTCCGGCCACCGTGCCGGGGCACTCCCAGAAGCTTCCGCCGTGCGGGCTGCAGTCGCGCACGAGCAGCAGCCTGTTTCCCGCCCGCACGATCGCCACCACCGCGCTGAGGCTCACGGCGTCCCGCCGCGGCGCGAGCCTCGGGATCGTCTCCACCCATCCCTCACGGCGGGAGACACAGTGGGTCTCGAGCGGGCAATCCGCGCAGCGGGGGGACGACGGCGTGCAGACGAGCGCCCCCAGATCCATGAGCGCCTGGTTGAAGTCGCCGGCGCGGAGCGGGGAGAGGATCGTGCGCACACGCGCATCGATTCTCCGCCGCGTCGCCGTCCGGGCCACCGGTTCGCGGACGCCGTCCAGCCGCGCGAGCACGCGCAGCACATTGCCGTCGAGCGCCGGCTCCGGCAGGCCGTACGCGATGGAGAGCACCGCGCCGGCCGTGTACTCCCCGATTCCGGGCAGGGACCGCGCTGAGACGCGGTCCCTGGGGAATTCGGGAGGCCGAAGCCTCACGATCGCGCGCGCGGCCGCACGAAGGTTGCGCGCGCGCGCGTAATAGCCGAGGCCGGCCCACGCCGCGAGCAGACGGTCGTCGCCGGATCGGGCGAGCGCTCTCCAGTCGGGGAATTCGCGGAGGAAGTCCTGGTAGCGCGGCGCCACGGCGGCGACGGTCGTCTGCTGGAGCATGACTTCCGAGACCAGCACGGCGTACGGATCGATCCGCCCGCGCCAGGGGAGCTTGCGCTTGTTGCGGTCGTACCAGCGGAGGAGCCTGCGTCGGATGATCGCCGCTTCCCGGCCCGGCTCGCGTTTCACAGGGGGGGATCGCCGGCGGCCTCGCGCGCCTTGACCTCGGTCCAGAGTCGTTCGAGAAGATCGGGGTCCGGCCGCTCGCCGGCGCCCTTCACGGCGCGGAGCCGCTCCTCGAGGCAGCGGAACCGGCGCTCGAACTTGGCGTTCGCCTTCTGGAGGGCTGCCTCGGCATCGACCCCCAGGTGCCGGGCGAGGTGGGCGATCGAGAAGAGCAGATCGCCCAGCTCCTCTTCAATGGCTTCCGGCGCCTCCGCCTTCATCGCTCCGTCCAGCTCCCGCATCTCCTCCGTCACCTTCTCACGAACCGCGGAGGCTCGCTGCCAGTCGAAGCCGGTGCGAGCCGCCCGCGTGCCCAGCCGCTCGGCGCGGAGCAGCGCGGGGATCGCCTTCGGAATGCCGTCGAGGCTCGAAGACGGCGCGGCGCCGCCCCGCTCGCGCTTCTTGATCTCCTCCCACTGCCGGAGAACGGCCGGGGCGTCCTCGGCCTGCGCATCTCCGAAGACGTGCGGGTGCCGCCGCGTCATTTTGCGCGTGATTCCTTCCGCGACGTCGTCGGCGGTGAAAGCGCCCTGCTCCTTGCCGATGCGCGCCAGGAAGACGATCTGGTACAGCAGATCCCCGAGTTCCTCGCGCAGCGCCTCCGGCGAGCCCGAGTCGATGGCTTCCGCGGCCTCGTAGGCCTCTTCGAGCAAGTACCCGCGCAGCGTGGACGGAGTCTGCTCGCGGTCCCACGGGCAGCCGTCGGGACCGCGCAGCCGATCCATGAGGGCGAGGAGGGCATTCCAGGCGCCGGACACGATGCGATTGTAATCGGGACGGCCGGTCCGATTGATGCGCCGGAAAGCAGCGTGCTACGATCCCGCGCGAGGACGCGCGTGTCGAAGGCGGACGAACCGGCTGGGAGTCCCTCGATCAAAGTCACCGATCGCCGCGCTTTTTCTTCGGACGGCACACGCCGCGAGGCCGACGCCGCACCGGAGAGCCGTTCGCCCGACGCGCAGACGGCTTCCCCGCCGTCTCTGGGAGCGCAGCTCCCCGGCGTCGACATGGCGACGCTTGTGATCTCGTTCAGGGGATCCGCGCTTCTCGATCTGGGTCTGCTGAAGGACCCATCGATGCCCGACCGGCCGCCGAATCTGGACGGGGCGCGACAGATGATCGACATCCTCAGCCTTCTCCGCGACAAGACGCGGGGAAATCTGACTCGCGACGAATCGGAGCTCCTCGATCAGGTCATCGAGGAGCTGCAGCTCCACTGGGTGAGAGCCCGTCAGGCGCCGCCGGCGAATCCGTGACATCCCGCTCCAGACTGTCCCTCCCGGGACTGGCGGCCGCCGCCGGAATGGTTCTGCTTTCCGCCGCACTGCGGGCGCAGGAGGCGGCACCGGTGGCCGCGCCGCCGGCCGCATCGCAGGCTGTGCAGCCTCCTGAATCGCAGCCAGAGCCGCAGACCGCGCCTCGGACCGCAGCGCAGGGGGCTGAAGGGCAGGCTCCGTCTTCCGAGGAGCAGACTCCCGACCGCATCGCCGTCGTTCCCGGGGCGGGAGCGCCGGCGCAGCTCTCGGAGCGGCGGTTCGACGGCGAGCAGATCCGCGCGCGGCTCGACGCCCACTGGTTCCGCCGGAAGGGGCTGCTGGAGCATGGCTCCTGGGAAGCCGCCGACGCCGAGCTGGCCACCATCGCCGAAACCTGCGCCGAGGCCGGGATCGAGCGCATCACGCCGATCGCCGTCGCCCTCGTGCACGAGGGCGACGGCTACCTTCTCGAGGGGAACTTCGCCCGCGCGCGGGCCTCGTTCAACGGCGCCCTCAGCCTGGCGCCGGATCTTGCGCTGGCGCGGTGGGGGTTGGCCAGATCGTCCTGGGCCGCCGGCGACGGGCTTGCGAAAGCAGGCGCCGAAGCGCTGCGCGCGCTCGCGGGCCAGGCAGGCGAGAGCCTGCGCGGCTTCCACGGTCTGGCCAACGGAATGATCGTCGGAGCCTGGGCGGCCTTCCTGATGCTCTGGATCTTCTCGCTGATCCTTCTGGTCCGGTACGAGCGGGCGTTCCGCCACGACATCTCCGAGTGGCTGATCCGCGCCCGCCCGGCGACGGGCCAGCTCGCGGGGGCGGTGCTCCTCGCGGCGCCCCTGCTTCTCTGGTATCCGGCGCCGTGGGCGCCGGCGTGGTGGATCGGTCTTCTCTCGCGCTACGCCCGGCCGCTCGAGCGGGCCGCCGGGGCGGTGCTGCTCGTCGCGCTGCTGGTGTCCGGTCCGCTCGCTCCCAAGGGCAGGACGGTGGCGCGCGTCGCCTCCGACCCGGGTTCGCAGCTGCTGCTCAGCGCAGCCGGAGGGGCCTTCGAACCGGATGCGGTGCTCGCGCTCGAGGAGCAGGCGTCGGCGCACGTCGACGATGCTTTCTATCCCTCGCTCCTGGGCGCGGTGTACGCGCGCGGGCGGTTTCTCGAAGAAGCGCTGGCGCAGTTCCGCAAGGCTTCGACGCTCGCGCCTGCCGATCCGCGGCCGGTGAACGACGCCGGCAACCTGTTCCTCGAAGCGGGCCGGGCAGGGGAGGCGGCGCAGGAGTACCGCAGGGCGATCGAGATCGACGCCAGCTTCCTCCCTCCGTATGTGAACCTGTATCTCGCCCGGCAGGCGATGTTCGACTTCACCGAGGCGAACGCGGCCCTGGACCAGGGGCGCGCGGTGGACGCCGAGGGGATCCGTCAGCTGCTCGAGCGGGACGAGTCCTCGCGCTCGCAGGAACCGATCGACTCGACGCTGACCTCGGCGGAGGTGGAGAGCCACCTCCTCGCGGCGCGCGCCGGCGCCGATCCGGGGGTCCGCGCCGGCGGTCTGCTGGCGCCTGCGTCCATCGCGGGAGCGGCGGGGATTCTGCTCATGGGATTCGGACTTGCGGGCCCGTTCCGCCGCCACGCGGCGCTGTGCGGCGGGTGCGGAGTGGCGTTCTGCCGGCGCTGCCAGAGTCCCGCCGCCGGCGCCGATCTGTGCACGCAGTGCCACGCCCTCTCGCTCCGGCGCGACGGCCTCTCCGCCGCGGTCCGGCGCGACAAGATCGACGAGATCGGCCGGCACGAGGAGTGGCGGCTGCGCCTCGCGCGGATCGCGTCGGTCGTCGCCCCCGGGGCCGGTCAGATCGTCAGCGGCGTGACGGGCCGCGGTCTCGCGCTGCTCTCGCTCTGGGTCGTCCTCGCGGCGCTGCCCCTGGCGGCCCGCTCGTTCCTGGTCGGGGCGGTGCCGCCCATCGGCGTCCGCGCCCTCGCGGTCGCGGCCCTCTGCGCCGCGATCGTGGTCTGGATCGTCGCGCTGCTGCCCTTCCGCGCCCGGCGCGGCGAGCGCGCGGCGGCCTGAGGCGAGCCGATGGCCCTGCAGGGAACACTCAAGGACTTCGGCCTCGCCGACATCTTCCAGCTCATCGCGATCCAGCGGAAGACCGGCGTGCTGATCCTCCGGCGCGACGGGGACGAGGTGCGCGTCTGCTTCCTGAAGGGGCTCGTCGTGTCGGCGGACAGCAGCGCGCGCAAGCTCGAGGACCGGATGGGCGTGCTGCTCCTCAAGACCGGCAAGATCTCGCGCGGCCAGCTCGAAGAGGCGTTGCGCATCCAGGCGGCGACGCTGCGCAAGCTCGGCCACATCCTGCTGGCGGAGCGGATGATCACCGACTCCGATCTGCGCGACGTGCTCCAGGTGCAGACGACCCAGTTGATCTACCGGCTCTTCCGGTGGCGGGACGGCACGTACGAGTTCACGCAGGATGAGTCGATCGACTACGACCACGAGCACTTCTCTCCGATCGGCGCCGAGACGCTCCTGATGGAAGGGGCGCGGATGATCGACGAATGGCCGATCATCGAGCGCCAGATTCCGAGCTTCCAGATGGTCTTCCGGCGCACTGCCGCCGGCTCGAGCCTGCTTTCGAGCGCCGCGAAGGGAGCGGCCGGCACCTCCGAAGGGGGCGTCGCCGTGGAGCCGGCTCTGGCGGCCGAGGAAGTGACGGTGCTCCGCCTGCTCGACGGCAAGACCACCGTCGAGGATCTCATCGACCGCTCGCTGCTGGGGGAGTTCGAAGCCTGTCACATCCTTCACGACCTCGTCGGGCGGGGGATGGTCGAGGAGGCCGGAACGACGCTGGCCGCCCCCGCCCCGGGGGCCGCGCGTCCGGCCCGCCGGTCGCTCCCGCGGGCGATCGGCGCCTGGCTCATCCCGATCCTCTCGCTGGCCGCGGTGGCGACGATCCCGTGGAATCCGATCGCCCCGGGCGGGACCGGTCTGGGGCTCGCAGAAGGGGAACTCGCCCGTTCCCAGAGCCGCAGCCGCCTCGCCCGGATCGACCTCGCTCTGCGAGCCCATTACCTCGAGCGCCAGTCGCTGCCGGACCGGCTCGAGGGGCTCGTGGCCGCGGGGCTCCTGGCCTCCGAGGACCTCGTCGATCCCTGGGGGCGGGGCTACGACTATCGCCTGCTGGCCGACCGCTACGAGCTCGCGGGCGCGGGCCCCGGCGGCGACCTGGACCCCGATCTGCTTGTCGTATCCCGGTTCCATCCCGCCCAGAGGGCGGTACTCTCCGGGGCCGCCTCCGCCGAGCCTTGACAGGCCTCCGGCCGGCTCTTAAAGACCCACGGCTCCCGCAAGAGCCAGGGAGGAACCCGCAGAAATGGGCAAGATCATTGGAATCGACCTCGGCACGACGAACTCGGTCGTGGCCGTGATGGAAGGCGGCGACCCCGTCGTCATCGTGAACCAGGAAGGGGAGCGTCTGACCCCGTCGGTCGTCGCGATCACCGACAAGGGCGAGCAGCTCGTCGGCCAGGTGGCGAAGCGCCAGGCGATCACCAACCCCGAGAACACCGTCTATTCGATCAAGAGATTCATGGGGCGGAAGTTCCGGGAAGTCAGCGAAGAAATGAAGATGGTCCCGTACAAGGTCGCCGAGAGGCAGAACGGCGACGCCTGGGTCCGGGCCCGCGACAAGGAGTACTCGCCGCCGGAGATCTCCGCGAAGATCCTGCAGAAGCTCAAGGCGGCCGCCGAGGACCACCTCGGCCAGAAGGTGGACCGCGCCGTCATCACGGTGCCGGCCTACTTCAACGACTCGCAGCGCCAGGCGACCAAGGACGCCGGCCAGATCGCCGGCCTCACGGTGGAGCGGATCATCAACGAGCCGACCGCCGCGGCGCTCGCCTACGGCCTCGACAAGAAGAAGGACGAGACGATCGCCGTCTATGACTTCGGCGGCGGAACCTTCGACATCTCGATCCTCGAGGTCGGCGACGGCGTCGTCGAGGTCAAGGCGACGAACGGCGACACCCATCTGGGCGGCGACAACCTCGACCACCGGCTCATCGAGTGGCTGATCGAGGAGTTCCGCAAGGACGAGGGGATCGACCTCTCGAAGCAGAAGGACGCCCTGCAGCGTCTGCGCGAGGCGGCCGAGAAGGCGAAGAAGGAGTTGTCGTCCGCCGGGGAGACCGAGATCAACCTGCCGTTCATCACCGCGGATCAGACCGGCCCGAAGCACCTCGTCAAGAAGATCACCCGGCCGCAGTTCGTGGCGATGGTCGAGCCGATCCTCCAGAAGACCGTCGAGCCGTGCCGCCGCGCGATGGCGGACGCCGGAGTGAAGCCGGAGGACATCGACGAGGTGGTGCTGGTGGGCGGCTCCACGCGCATCCCGCGCGTTCAAGAGATCGTCCGCGAGCTCTTCAAGAAGGAGCCGCACAAGGGGGTCAACCCCGACGAGGTCGTGGCGATCGGCGCGGCGATCCAGGGCGGCGTTCTGGCCGGGGACGTGAAGGACATTCTTCTGCTGGACGTCACCCCGCTCTCGCTCGGCATCGAGACGCTGGGCGGCGTCATGACGACGCTCATCCAGCGGAACACGACGATTCCCAGCCGGAAGAGCGAGGTCTTCTCGACGGCGGCCGACAATCAGCCGGGCGTCGAGGTCCACGTGCTCCAGGGCGAGCGCGAGATGGCCCGGGACAACCGGACCCTCGGCCGATTCCACCTCGACGGGATCGCTCCGGCGCCCCGCGGCGTGCCGCAGATCGAAGTGTCCTTCGACATCGACGCGAACGGCATCGTCAACGTCACTGCGAAGGACAAGGCAACGGGCCGCGAGCAGAAGGTGACGATCACTGCGAGCTCGGGCCTGAACAAGGCCGACATCGACACGATGGTCAAGGACGCCGAGGCGCACGCCGCGGAAGACCTGGCCGCCAAGGAGCTGGTCGAGACGCGCAACGCCGCCGACAGTCTCGCCTACCAGACCGAGAAGACGCTCAACGAGAACCGCGAGCGAGTTCCGGCCGACCAGGCGACTGAAGTCGCGGAGGCGATCGCCGCGGTGCGCGGGGTGCTGGCAGGCGACGACAAGGCCGCCATCGAAAGCGCGAAGGAGCGCCTCACCCGGGCCTCGCACGCCATGGCCGAAGCGCTCTACAAGGCCGGTGCCGCCCAGGGGGCGCCGGGGGCCGAGGCCCCTCCGCCCCCGCCGCCGGGGGGTGACGGTGGGGTCATCGACGCCGAGTTCACCGAAACCGGCAGCCAGGGCCGCGGATGACCGGACGGGCCGGCGGCCGGGGTCCCTTCAAGGACTTCATCGCCATCCAGGAGCGGATGAACCGCCTGTTCGAGGCGGCCTTCTCCGAGCCGAAGATGGAAGCCGATCCCGCGGGAATCGGCACCTGGACGCCGGTCGCCGACCTCCTCGAGACCGAGGAGACGCTGATCGTTCTCTGCGAGCTCCCCGGCGTCGGCGAGAAGGAAATCGACATCCGTGTCGCCGAAGGGGTTCTGACGGTGAGCGGCGAGCGCCGAATGGGCCGCGACGGCGAGGGGCAGCGGTTCCACCGCGTGGAGCGCTCGTACGGCCGCTTCCTGCGCCGCTTCTCCCTGCCGGCGGGCGTCGCCGCCGATCGCGTCGCCGCGGAGTTCAGGGATGGCGTGCTCACCGTCACGCTGCCGAAGAAGCCCGAGACGGCGCCGCGCCGCGTGGACGTGCGCGCCCTCTGACCGTTTCTCGGTCCTCTTCGGCCGCTCGGCTATAATCCGCCCTCGAAGGAGGAGCGGGTGGACCAGAACAAGACGGCGACGGTCGCGCGGTCGAGCGGTTCCTCGGAATCCCTCAAGAAGTATCTCAAGGAGATCGCCCGCTTCCCCCGCATCACCGTCGAGGAGGAGCGCCGGCTCGGCGACCGCATCCGCCGCGGCGATCGGGCCGCGCTGCAAAAGCTCGTCGAGGCGAATCTCCGATTCGTCGTCTCGTACGCCAAGCGGTATCGCGGCTGCGGCCTCTCGTTCCTCGACCTGATCAACGAAGGGAACATCGGGCTCATCGAGGCGGCCAAGCGCTACGACCCGCGCAAGAAGGTCAAGTTCATCACCTATGCCGTGTGGTGGATCCGGCAGTCGGTGATCCACGCCCTCTCCGAGAGCTCTGGGGCCTTCCGGCTTCCGCAAAAACAGGCCAACCTCCTGTATCGCATTGGAAAGACGCAGGGCACGATGATGCTCGAGCTGTCCCGGCTGCCCTCCAACCAGGAGATCGCCGACCGGATGGACATCCCGGTCGACGAGATCACCAGCCTGCTCCAGGTCTCCGAGGAGAACATCTCCCTCTCGGCGGTCATCGACGAGGAGCATGATTTTCATCTCTCCGACAAGATCGAGCAGGAGATCCTGCCGCCGGCCGACATGGTCATCGTGCGCCGGGCGATGCTCACGCAGATCCGCTCGGCGCTCGGGGAGCTGGACGAAAAGGAGGGGCGCGTCATCCGGCTGCGATTCGGCCTCGACGGCGACGATCCCAAGACCCTGAAGGAAATCGGGGAGATGCTGAATCTCTCCCGCGAGCGGATCCGCCAGATCGAGGTCCAGGCGCTCGAAAAGCTGCGCCGCTCCTCGCGCTGCCAGCTCCTGCGCAGCTACCTGAACTGAAGGGAGCGTCTGTGGCGGCGGTCTGCGCGGTCTGCGAGGGAACGGGATTCCGGATCGTCGAGGAGGGGGGGTTCTCCCGCGCGTCGGAATGCTCGTGCCGCAGAGAGGACCGGCAGGCCGAGCGCCTGGCCGCCGCGCGGCTGCCCGCGCACTTCGCGAACCGGAGCCTCGAGAACTTCGAGACGCGGAGCTCCGATCTCGCGGCGGCGCGGCGCAGCGTGGAGGAATTCTGCGCGGCCTGGCCCGCGGTGGAGGCCGGGCTGCTCCTGATCGGATCGCCGGGCGTCGGCAAGACGCACCTTGCCGTCGCGCTGCTGCGCTACCTGGTTCTCGAGAAGGGCGCCTCGGGGCTCTTCTGCGACTTCCAGCGCCTGCTCAAGACGATCCAGGCGTCCTGGGATCCGGCATCGCAGGCGTCGGAGTCGGCGGTCCTGGCGCCGGTGACCGGCGCGGAGATCCTGGTGCTCGACGATCTGGGCTCCACGAGGACGTCGGGGTGGGTGCAGGACACGCTGTTCCACATCCTGAACGCCCGCTACATCGACCACCGGACGACGATCGTCACCACGAACCGCAGCGACGGCGGCGGGGGGCTGCTCGACCCGAAGGACACACTGGAAGGGATGATCGGAACGGTGCAGCGCTCGCGGCTCGCCGAAATGTGCCGCGTCGTGCAGATCAGCGACGCCGCCGATTTCCGCCGGGCCGTGCTCACGAGGAGTGGTCTGCACCCCTACTGACGCCGGCCTCCCTCGCTGCTAGACTGCTCGTTCCTACGGATCAAAACAGATGAACGAACTCCACATTCTGGGCGGCGCCCGGACGCCGATGGCCGAGTACAACGGCCAATTCCGCACACTTGCCGAAACCGATCTGGGCGCGCTCGCGATCAAGGCGGCTCTCGAGAAGACGGGCGTCTCTCCGCGCGCGATCGACCATGTCGTCATGGGGAACGCGCTGCAGACGTCGCGCAACGCCGCCTACGGCGCGCGGCACGCGGCGCTGAAGGCCGGAATTCCCATCGAAGTGCCGGCGCTCACGGTGAACCGGCTGTGCGGCTCGGGGATCCAGTCGATCATCTCCGCGTCGCACATGATCCGTCTCGAAGAGGCGGACAAGGTCGCGGCCGGCGGCATGGAGAACATGAGCCAGGCCCCCCATGTCATCCGCGGCCTGCGCACCGGCCTCCGGCTCGGCGAAGGGGCGCTCGAGGATTCGCTCGTCGCCTCGCTCATGGACGACTTCTGCGGGCTCATGATGTCCGGCACTGCCGAGGAAGTCGGCAAGGCGCACGGCGTTACCCGCACCGACGCGGACGCGTTCGCGCTGCGCAGCCAGCACGCGGCCGAGGCGGCGTATCGCGCGGGGAAGTTCGCGGACGAGATCGCTCCGGTCGAGGTCAAGGAGCGGAAGGGGCTCCGCGTCGTCAAAGAAGACGATCATCGCCGTCCGGAGACGACGCTCGAGGGCCTCGCCGGGCTCCCAGCCGCCTTCGCGAAGGGCGAGCTGGTGACGGCGGGCAACGCATCGGGGATCGTGGACGGCGCGGCCTGTCTGATCGTCTCGCGCACCGCGCCCGCGGCAGGCGCGCCGCCGGCCCTCGGCCGCATCGTCGGCTGGGCCACGGCCGGTGTGGAGCCGCGGCTGATGGGGATCGGTCCGGTGCCTGCGATCCGCCGCGCGCTCGAGACGACGGGTCTGAAGCTCGGGGAGATCGCGCTGTTCGAGATCAACGAGGCCTTCTCGGCGCAATATGTCGCGGTCGAGAGGGTCCTGGGCCTCGACCGGGAGCGCGTGAACGTGAACGGCGGCGCGGTGGCCCTGGGGCATCCTCTGGGAGCGACCGGCACCCGCCTCGTGCTGACGCTGCTGCTCGAGCTGCGCCGCCGCGGCGGCGGCTACGGCATCGCCTCGGCCTGCATCGGCGGGGGGCAGGGGATCGCCCTGGTCGTCGAAGCGCCGCAGAGTTCGCGGAACCGGTAGGGCGCTCACCGCGCCGGAGGACGACTGTCGATGGAAATCAAGACTGTAGGCGTGCTCGGCTGCGGGCTGATGGGCTCCGGGATCGCGCAGGTTTCTGCCGCTGCGGGCTACAAGACGATCGTCCGGGAGGTCTCCGACGATCTGGTCGACAAGGGGATCGCCTCGATCGGTAAGTTCCTCGGCCGCTCGGTGGAGAAGGGCAAGCTGAAGGCGGAGGACCGCGACGCGACCCTGGGCCGCCTCTCCGGCGTGACGCGTCTCGAAGATCTCGCACGGTGCGACCTCGTCATCGAGGCGATCGTCGAGAATCTCGCGCTGAAGAGAGAGACCTTCGCGGCGCTCGACAGGATCTGTCGGCCGGAAGCGATCTTCGCCAGCAACACGTCGTCGCTGTCGATCACGGAGATCATGACGGCCACCGGCCGCGCTCCGCGCTTCATCGGGCTGCACTTTTTCAACCCGGTGCCGCTGATGAAGCTGGTCGAGGTGGTCCGCACCATCGCCACGGAGCCGGCGGCGCTCGAGACTGCGGCGCGATTCGCCGCCTCGCTCGGCAAGACGCCGATCCAGGCGACCGACCGGAGCGGGTTCATCGTGAACCGCCTGCTCGTGCCCTACATCCTCGACGCGATCCGCGCTCTGGAGGAAGGCGCCGGCTCGATCGTGGACATCGACCGGGGCATGACGCTCGGCTGCGGGCATCCGATGGGGCCGCTGACGCTGCTCGATCTGGTCGGTCTCGACACGACGTACTTCATCGCGAACATCATGTTCGAGGAGTTCCGCGAGACGCGCTTCGCCCCGCCGCCGCTGCTGAAGCGAATGGTCCATGCGGGGTATCACGGGCGGAAGACGGGGCGCGGGTTCTACGATTACTCGGTCGATCCGCCGCGCCCGATCGACGAGCTGACGAGCCGCGACGCCGGCGCCGGGAGACGCGCATGAGCCAGCCTGCCTTCGAGAACATCCTGTGGTCCCGGTCGGGGCGCGTCACGCGCCTCACGGTCAACCGTCCGGCGAAGCTCAACGCGCTCAACACCCAGACGCTGACGGAGATCGGCGCCGCGATCGCCGCCGCCCAGGCCGATCCCGAAACCGGCGCGATCGTGATCACCGGAGCCGGGGAGAAGGCGTTCGTCGCCGGGGCCGACATCGGCGAGCTGGCGGGTCTCGACGCGCCGGGGGCGAGGGCTTTCTCGCGCCACGGCCAGGAGGTCTTCGACAGGATCGAGGCGTGCTCGAAGCCGGTGATCGCCGCGATCAACGGCTTCGCTCTGGGCGGCGGCTGCGAGCTGGCCCTCGCCTGCCACATCCGCATCTGCTCCTCGAACGCGAAGTTCGGCCAGCCGGAAGTGACGCTGGGGCTCATCCCCGGCGCCGGCGGCACGCAGAGGCTGCCGCGCGTCGTCGGGCGCGCGCACGCCATCTACCTCATCGCGACCGGAGAGCCGATCTCCGCGGAGGAAGCGCACCGGATCGGGCTCGTGAGCCGCGTCGTTCCCCCCGAGGGACTGCAGGCGGAAGCCGACCGGATCGCCGGTCTCATCCTGTCGCGCGGGCCGGTGGCGGTGGGTCTCGCCATCGAGGCGATCCGCCGCGGCGCCGAGATGAGCCAGGGCGAGTCGATGGCATGGGAGGCGGCGCTGTTCGGCCTCTGCTTCGCCACCGAGGACATGAAGGAGGGCACGCGGGCCTTCGTGGAGAAGCGGGCGCCGTCCTTCCTCGGGAAGTAGATTCTGAGGCAGGAGGGCCGGGGCCGGGTGCTACCATCATGGCGATGATCGAGCGCGGGGATGGCGTCGAAACCGAGTTGATCTACGACTGGAATGCGGTCGGGGACCCGTTCCGCCCGCCGCGGCCCGTCGAGGTCGATGACGAGACTCTGCGCGACGGTCTTCAGTCGCCCTCGGTCACCGATCCCTCCATCGACCGGAAGATCCGGCTGATCCACCTGATGGACCGTCTCGGCGTCGACACGGCCGACGTGGGGCTGCCGGGGGCCGGCGCCAGACAGGTCGAGGACGTCAGGGCTCTCTGCCGCGAGATCGTCTCGGCCAGGCTCAAGATCCGGCCCAACTGCGCGGCGCGCACGGTGATCCGCGACATCGAGCCGATCGCCCGGATCTCGCAGGAGATCGGAATCCCCATCGAGGCCTGCCTGTTCATAGGATCGTCGCCGATCCGGCAGTACACCGAAGGCTGGACGATCGACGACATCCTGCGGCATACCGAGGAGGCGGTCCGCTTCGCGGTCTCCGAAGGGCTGCCGGTGATGTTCGTCACCGAGGACACGACCCGTGCGCAGCCCGAGGACATCCGGCGGCTGTACACCACTGCGATTTCGTGCGGGGCGCGGCGCGCCTGCGTCTGCGACACCGTCGGTCATGCGACCCCCGAAGGGGTCGCCCGGCTGATCTCCTTCGTGCGGTCGGTCGTCGTGGCGAGCGGCGAGAATGTCGCGATCGACTGGCACGGGCACAAGGACCGCGGGCTGTCCGTCGCGAACTGCCTGGCTGCGATCCGTGCCGGCGCCTCGCGGGTACACGGCGCCGCCATCGGCGTCGGAGAGCGGGCCGGGAACGCGCCGATGGAGATCATCCTCGTCAATCTGAAGCTGCTCGGCTGGATCGACCGCGATCTCTCGGCTCTCGCCGAGTACTGCCGCGAAGCCTCCGAAGCGTGCAATGTTCCGATCCCCACCAACTACCCCGTCGTCGGCGCCGACGCGTTCGAGACCGGAACCGGTGTCCACGCGGCGGCGGTGATCAAGGCCTTCCGCAAAGGGGACGCCTGGCTGGCGGACCGGGTGTACTCAGGCGTTCCGGCGGCGGAGTTCGGCCGGGAGCAGCGGATCCGCATCGGTCCGATGAGCGGGCGGTCGAATGTGATCTGGTGGCTCGAGCGGAACGGCATCGAAGCAACGCCCGAGCGCGTGGACCGGGTCTTCGACGCGGCGAAGGTCAGCTCCCGGCTTCTCGAGGACGCCGAGATCCGGGCTCTGGTCGAGGCGGGCTGATGACCTCCGCCGGAGGATCCCCCTCCTCCGGCCGCCGGCGCGCCCTTCGGGCCGCCCTGACACTTCCGATCCTCGCGCTCCTGGTCTGGACCGGCGCGGCCCTCATGCGCGCGCGCCGCGCTCAGGCGCCTCCGCAGCCCGAGCGCTCCACGGCGCCGGCTGCCGACAGCGAGATGCGCGCCTTCACCTTCGACCAGACGCGGAAGGGGGAGCCGCTCTACCGGCTGAAAGGGGCCCGGCTGGTCGGCACAGACGCCGGTGTGTACACGCTCGAGAAGATCGAGCACCTGGAGATTCACCGGCCCTCGGGAATGCTCGACCTGGCCGCACCGAAGGGTCGCATCGTGACGAGCCAGGGCGAGCTGGTCTCCGCGCGCCTCGAGGGGGGCGTCACCGGCGTCTCGGAGAACGGCGACCGGTTCGAGGCGCCGGCGGCCGACTACGATGCCTCGACGATGATCCTCCGCGCCGAAGCGCCGGTGACACTCCATTCGGCCGGCTGCACGGCGAGCGGCACCGCAATGGAAGCATCGATCCGGGACAACGTTACCCATCTGGCGGGCCCGGTCCAGGCCGCCTGCGCGGAAGGGCCCCTGTCGGGCGCGACGCTGATTGCCGCGAGTCTGACGGCGGGCGGCGAGCCGCGCCGTTTGGATCTCGAAGGAGGGGTGCGCGCCGTGCGGGAGCCCGAGTGGATCGAGGCGCGCAGCGCGACCCTTTCTGAGCGGGGACACCATGCCGAGTTCGAAGGCCCCGTTCGCGGGAGCGGGGCCGCCGTCGCGGGAGCGCGGCCGGAGCAGGCAGCCACTTTCGAGGCGCAGACGATGAAGGCCTCGCAATCCGCCGGGAACGAGAGTCTTGTCGGCCTGAGCGGCGCCGCCAGGATCTCCGGCCGCGATCCGAAAGGCGCGCCGGTCACGATCGAGGCGCCCGAAATCGAGGCGGCGTTCGGCGCCGACCGTGCCCTGCGGCGCATGGTGGCGACGGGCGGGGCCGTCGCGACGCAGGTGAAGGATGGCCGGCCGTCTACGATTCGGGCCCCGCGCATCGAAGCGGAGTGGAAGTCGGGAGCCCTGGGCGGCGCGACGGCGAGCGGCGGAGCGGCGATCGCGTCGAAGGATCTGCGCGGGTCAGCCGAAACGGCGCGACTCGAAGGAGACACGATTTCGCTCGCGGGAGGCCGGCCCGAGGTCCGCTCCGGGCGCGCGCAGGTCACCGGCGAGCGCATCGAATCCGACCGGGAAGGAAGCGTCATTCGCGCCGATGGGGAAGTGCGCAGCCTGCTTTCCCCGCGCGCCGGCGCCGCGAAGACCGCGGGGACCGCAGGCTTCGAGGGGGGGAAGCCCCTGCTCGTCGAGTCGGCCTCGGCGCGGCTGGATACGAAGGCCGGTCGCAGTCTCTTCGAAGGCTCGGTGCGCGCGCGGCAGGAGGGGCGGGTGCTGACCGCCGACCGTCTGGAATCGGATGACCGGCAGGGGACGGCGCACGCCACCGGGAGTGTCACCGTGCGCGGCCGTCAGCCGGGCGGAAAGCGCGGCGACGCGCCGTTCACCCTCTCGGCGCCGGCGGCGTCCTGGAGCCGGGAAAGCGGGGAGTCGGTCTTCTCCGGCGGGGCGCTGTGGCAGGATCCGGAGACGACCCTGGCCGCCGACACGATCCGGTCGATTCCCGGCCCATCGGAGACGACGACCTATCGCGCGGAGACCCGCGTGCGTTTCGAGAATGGATCCCGGCGCGGAACCGGCGAGAGCGCGCTGTGGGATCCCGCAGGACACAGCGTCGAGCTTCACGGCGGCAGCGGGCCGGCGCGCCTCGAGGACTCCGAGTCCGGGGCGCATGCGGTCGCGTCCGCGCTGACACTCGATCTCGAGGCCGGCACCATCGCCGCGACAGCCGCCGATGGCGCGCGCACCGTCGTGGTGCCGGGCACCGTGCGGAGAACCGGTGACTGATTTACGCGAGACTCTCGAGGGGACCGGTCTCGAGAAATCCTACGGCGGCCGTCCCGTCGTCAACGGGGTGAGCGTTTCCATCCGCCGGGGCGAGGTGGTCGGGCTGCTCGGGCCCAACGGCGCCGGAAAGACCACGACCTTCTCTCTCGTGCTCGGTCTGGTGCCGGCCGATGCGGGCCGCATCACGCTGGGCGCCGAGGACCTGACGTCGGCGCCGATGTATCTGCGGGCGCGGCGCGGGATCAGCTATCTGCCGCAGGAGGCGTCGATCTTCCGCCGCATGACGGTGGAGCAGAATCTGCTGGCGATCCTGGAGATGCAGCATCTCCCCCGCGCGGCGATGCGCGCGCGGGCGGCATCGCTGCTCGAGGAATTCGGCCTGACGCGGCTCGCGCGCGCACAGGCATCGAATCTCTCGGGCGGCGAGCGGCGCCGCGCCGAGATCGCGCGCGCTCTCTGCATGGATCCCGCCTTCATCCTGCTCGACGAGCCGTTCGCCGGCATCGATCCGCTCGCGGTCGCCGACATTCAGACGCTCGTGCGCGCGCTCGCGCAGCGGCGCATCGGCGTTCTCATCACCGATCACAATGTGCGCGAAACTTTACAGATCACCGATAGGGCTTATATTATCAACGCTGGTCGGATCTTCAGGCAGGGCACACCCGGGGATCTTGCATCGGACGCGGACGTCCGGCGGGTGTACCTCGGGGAGAACTTCAGACTGGACTGATCACGAATGCCTCTCGAGCAGAAGCTCAGCGTCAGGCTCTCACAGAAGCTGATCATGACGCCCTCTCTGCAGCAGGCGATCAAGCTGCTGCAGATGTCGAAGCTCGAACTGGTAGAGGAAGTCGCGCGCGAGTTCGAAGACAACCCCGCGCTGGACGACGCCTCGACGACCGAAACGACCGAGGCCCCCCCGACCGCCGCCTCCGAAGCGGTTCCCGAAGTCGAAGCAACTCCCGACAGCACGCCATACGACGAGATCGACTACGAGTCCTACTTCAAGGACCTCGACAACGAGTACGTTCCGCGGCCGCCGCTGGAGTTCCGCGAGGACCTGCCGTCATTCGAGAGCACGCTCACGAAGGCGGGGAATCTCGCCGACCACCTGCACTGGCAGCTCGACCTCTCGCCCGCCCCCGTGCGCACGCGGGAGATTGGCCGGGCGATCATCGGCAATCTCGACGAGGCCGGGTTTCTCTCCGCCACGATCGACGAGATCGTGGCCATGGATCCCAGCTACACGGCCGCCGAGGTGGAGAGCACGCTGACGTTCGTGCAGTCGCTCGACCCGCCGGGCGTCGCCGCGCGCGATCTGCGGGAATGTCTCCTGCGGCAGCTCGAGGTCCTGGGCGCCGTCGACGACACGCTGCGCATCATCATCAACGAGCACCTCGACCGGCTGCAGGGACCCCGCCAGAAGGATCTCGCCTCCGATCTGGGCATCACGCCCGGGGAGCTGGCTCACTACGCCGAGGTGATTCGGGGGCTCGACCCCCGCCCCGGGCAGAAATACAACGCGACGGCATCGCAGTATGTCGTCCCCGACGTCTACGTCGTGCGGATCGACAACGAGTACCAGGTGCTGCTCAACGAGGACGGCCTGCCACGGCTGCGCATCTCCCCGGTCTACCGCCGCATGGCGGAGCGGGGCTCCGACGAATCCGGCGAAGCCAAGGCGTATGTGCGCGAGAAGCTGCGCAACGCCTTCCGCCTCATCAAGAGCCTCGAGGAGCGGCAGCGGACGATCTACAAGGTCGCGCGCAGCATCGTGCGCTACCAGCGCGACTTCCTGGACTACGGCATCGAGCGCATCCGCCCGCTGATCCTGAGGGACGTCGCCGACGACATCGGCATGCACGAGTCCACCGTGAGCCGGGTCGTGAACAACAAGTACATGCACACGCCGCGGGGCCTGTTCGAGATGCGCTGGTTCTTCCACCGGGGCATCGCGTCGTCGCTCGGCGAGGACATCTCGTCGCTCACGGTGAAGCAGAAGATCCGCCGGATCGTCGAGGCGGAGAATCCGCGCAAGCCTCTCTCGGACTCCGAGATCGTGAAGCTCCTGCAGGCGGAGGGGCTGCGCATCGCGCGCCGCACCATTGCGAAGTACCGTGAGGAGCTGCGCATTCCATCGTCCACGAGCCGCCGCCAGCCGGCGGGCTGAGAACCAGGAGGGGTCATGGCCGTCGAAATCACCGGCCGGCACACGGTGGTGACGCCCGCGCTCCGCGCTTTCATCCTCGCGAAGCTGGCGAAGCTCGAGAAGCATCTCGAGGACATTACCGAGATCCACGTGATCCTCACGGGGGAGCGGCGCAGCCACCGCGCCGAGATCGTCGTGCACGCGCGCAGCGTCCGCCTCACCGGCCATGCGACGACCGAAGACCCGCAGAGCGCCGTCAGCGTCGTGGTGGACCGACTCGAGAAGCAGGCGCGCCGCCACAAGGACAAGCTCGTCTCCCGCCACAAGAAGACCGGCAGCCGGACGACCCGGCGTGCCAGCGGCGCCCGCGGGGAAGAGAGCGACGGCGCGCCGGAGCCGGGCCGCGCCGCGACTCGGCGGATCGTGCGGAGCCGGCGCGGTCCGGCGCGGCCGATGAGCCCCGAGGACGCGGCGCTCGCTCTCGAGACCGAGGAGGATCCGTTCCTGGTGTTCCTGAACGCGTCGACCCAGAAAGTGGCGGTCGTCTACCGCCGCGCCGACGGGAACGTGGGACTCATCGAGTCGTAGCCCGCCCGCGGCTTCTTGGAACGGGGCCGGGCTCGCTGTACACTTCGATTTTCGCCTGATCGGAGCGGTTCTCCGGAAGAGCCGCGACCGTGCCACGGAGGCGTGTCCCCGGATGAATCTGGACCTCGGACCAGAGACCGTCATGGTCCGTGACATGGTGCGCGAGTTCGCCGAGGGAAGCCTTCGCGAGGAGGCCGACCGGTGCGAGCGCGTGGGAGAGTTTCCCGCGAAGTCGCTCGCGCGGGCGGCGGAGCTGGGTCTCTGCGGCATGGTGGTTCCGGAATCGTGGGGCGGCGCCGGCCTCGACATGCTGACCTATGCGATCGCGATCGAGGAGATCGCCCGCGTCTGCGCCTCGACCGCCGTCACTCTGTCGGTCACGAACTCGGTCTGCGCCTACCCGATCCTCCGGTTCGGCAGCGACGCGCAAAAGGACCGCTACCTGCGTCCGCTCGCCGCAGGAAAGATCCTCGGCGGGTTCTGTCTCACGGAGCCGGGGGCCGGGTCCGACCCTGCGTCCATGCGCACCCGCGCCGAGCGGAAAGGGGACCGCTGGATCCTGAACGGCGAGAAGGCCTGGGTGACCAACGTCGAGGTGGGGAGCGTCTTTCTCGCCTTCGCGGTCACCGACCCCTCGAAGGGCAAGAAGGGGATCAGCGCCTTTCTCCTCGAGCCGGGCTTCCCCGGTTTCCGATTCGGCAAGATCGAAGACAAGATGGGGCTGCGGGCGTCAAAGACCGGCAGCGTCCTGCTGGCCGACTGCGAGGTGCCGGCCGCGAATCTCCTGGGCGATGAAGGCGCGGGTCTCACGATCCCCCTGGCGAGCCTCGAGTCGGGCCGTATCGGCATCGCGGCCCAGGCGATCGGCATCGCCCAGGCCGCCCTCGAGGAATCGCTGCGCTACGCGCAGGGGCGCAGCGCCTTCGGGCGCCCGATCGCCGAGTTCGGCGCCACGCAGGCGAAGCTGGCGGAGATGAGCACCGCCATCGACGCGGCGCGTCTGCTCACCTGGAAGGCGGCGGCGGGCCGGGACGCGGGCGCAGCCGGCGGGCCGCTCGCATCGTCGATGGCGAAGCTGCAGGCGACCGAAATGGCGCAGAGCGTCACCTACGAGGCGGTGCAGATCCACGGCGCGTATGGCTATTCCAAGGAATTCCGCGTGGAGCGGCTGTATCGCGACGCGCGCGTGACGACGATCTACGAGGGCACGAGCGAGATCCAGAGGCTGGTGATCGCGCGGGGCCTTCTGGCGGAGAATTGAGGACGAGATGAGCAGGAAGGGATCAGACGGCCCGAGCCGCAGCAGGAAGGAGTGGGAGCTGAACACGCTGGGCCCCTCGCTCGCGAAAGCCCCCGAGCGTCAGGGCCCGTTCTCGACCGTGTCGAGTCTTCCGATCGAGCGGCTCTACAGCGCCGAGGACCTTCCAGCCGGCGGGGAGGCCGACCTGGGTCTTCCAGGGGAGTTCCCGTACACCCGCGGGATCCACCCCACGATGTATCGCACCAGGCTCTGGACGATGCGCCAGTTCTCCGGCTTCGGCTCCGCCGCCGACACGAACAAGCGCTTTCACTACCTGCTCTCGCACGGCCAGACCGGACTCTCGGTCGCCTTCGACCTGCCCACGCTCATGGGCCGCGACTCGGACGACCTGCTCGCGGAAGGCGAAGTCGGCCGCGAAGGGGTGGCGATCGACACGCTCGCCGACATGGAAACGCTCTTCTCGGGCATCCCGCTCGGCGGCGTATCCACCTCGATGACGATCAACTCGCCGGCGTCGATCCTCTTCGCGATGTATCTCGCCGTCGCCGAGAAGCAGGGCGTGCCCCTGGAACGCCTCGAGGGGACGATCCAGAACGACATCCTCAAGGAGTACATCGCGCAGAAGGAGTGGATCTACCCGCCCCGGCCCTCGCTCCGGATCATCACCGACATCATGGCGTTCTGCGCCCGCTCGGTGCCGAAGTGGAACACCATCTCGATCTCGGGGTATCACATCCGGGAGGCCGGCTCGACGGCGGTGCAGGAGCTGGCCTTCACGCTCGCAGACGGCATCGGGTACGTGCAGGCCGGCATCGAAGCCGGGCTCGACGTGGACGTCTTCGCGCCGCGGCTCTCGTTCTTCTTCAACTCGCACAACGACTTCTTCGAGGAGATCGCAAAGATGCGCGCCGCCCGCCGGATCTGGGCCCGCGTCATGCGCGACCGGTTCCACGCGAAGAATCCGGCGTCGTGGAAGCTCCGCTTCCACACGCAGACCGCCGGCTGCTCGCTCACCGCGCAGCAGCCGTACAACAACGTGGTCCGGGTGACGATCCAGGCGCTGGCGGCGGTGCTGGGAGGAACGCAATCGCTGCACACGAACTCGCTCGACGAGACGCTCGCGCTTCCGACCGAGGACGCCGTGCGGATCGCGCTGCGGACACAGCAGGTGATCGCCGAGGAGTCGGGCGTGGCGAACACCGTCGATCCGCTCGGGGGCTCATACTTCGTCGAGGCCCTGACCAACAAGGTCGAAGCCGACGCGATGGCGATCATCGGCAAGATCGACGCCATGGGCGGCATCGTCGCGGCGATCGAGCAGGGCTTCCCGATGAAGGAGATCGCCGACGCGAGTTATCTCTACCAGCAGCAGACCGACCGCGGCGAGAAGTGCATCGTGGGGGTGAACCGCTACCGCGCCGACGCGGACCCGCCGGTGGAGATCCTGAAGATCCCCCTCGAGGTCGAGATCGAGCAGAAGCGCCGTCTGGCCGACGTCCGCGCCGGGCGCAGCGCGGCTGCGATCGACCGGGATCTCGATGCGATCGCGAAGGCGGCGAAGGACGGGTCGAATCTGATGCCGCACATCCTGCAGGCGGTGCGCGATTATGCGACCGTCGGCGAGATCTGCGGAGCCATGAAGGCGGTCTTCGGCGAGTATCGCGAAGTCGCGGTGTTCTAGGATCGACGGGAGCGGAGGACGCGTGACGGAGAGTGGAACCGGAAGCCGGGTGCGGCTCCTCATTGGCAAGGTCGGTCTGGACGGCCACGACCGCGGGGCCAAGATCATCGCGCGCGCTCTGCGCGACGCCGGCTTCGAGGTCGTGTACACCGGGCTGCACCAGACGCCCGAAATGGTCGTGACGACGGCGATCCAGGAAGACGTCGATGCGATCGGTCTCTCCGTGCTGTCGGGGGCGCACAACACCCTGCTGCCGCGCGTCGTGAATCTGCTGCGCGACCGCGGGGCTCCCGACATCGCCGTGTTCGGCGGCGGCATCATCCCCGCCGAGGATGTCTCCCCCCTGCGCGAGGCCGGAGTGAGCGCGCTCTTCACCCCCGGCACCTCCACGCAGGAAGTGGTGGACTGGGTGCGCACCCATGTCCGGCCGCGGCGCGCCTAGGGACGGCGCACCCCCGGGTCCGGCGCCTTCCGCGCTGAACGAATCCCCGGGGGACGCCGGAGCCTGGAGTCCCGGGCAGGCGGAGCCCCGCTGGATCCGCCGCTGGGACGAGCTGGATCTCTTCCGCGCGGGGCGCAGGCCCGACCGGCCTCCGTTCACGATCGTCATCCCGCCCCCGAACATCACCGGCAACCTGCACCTGGGCCACGCGCTCGACAACACTCTTCAGGACATCCTGGTGCGCTGGCGCCGGATGCGCGGCGACGACGTGCTGTGGCTGCCCGGGATCGACCATGCCGGGATCGCGACGCAGATGGTCGTGGAGCGCGATCTCGCGGCACGCGGCGTGTCGCGCCACGATCTCGGCCGCGAGAAATTCGTCGAGGAGGTCTGGCGGTGGAAGGAGCGGAACGGGCCCGAGATCCTGGGGACCCTGAAGGCGCTCGGCTGCTCCTGCGACTGGTCCCGCACGCGTTTCACCCTCGACGAGGGGCTGTCCCGCGCGGTGCGCGAAGTGTTCGTCCGCCTCTACGACGACGGGCTCATCGCGCGCCGGCGCGCCCTGGTGAACTGGTGCCCCTCGTGCCGCACCGCGCTGTCCGATCTCGAGGTGGACCGCCGGGAGGGGGATGCAGGCCGCCTCTGGGAGATCGCCTATCCCGTGGAGGGGACAGACCAGCGCCTCGTGGTCGCGACGACGCGCCCCGAGACGATGCTGGGAGATACGGCCGTCGCCGTGCACCCGGACGATCCCCGGCACGAGGGGCTCGCGGGGCGAATGGTCCGGCTGCCGCTGATGAACCGCCTGATCCCGGTCATCGAGGACCCTGTCCTCGTGGACATGACCTTCGGGACGGGCGCGGTGAAGGTCACGCCGGCGCACGACTTCAACGACTTCGCCGTCGGCGAAAGGCACGGCCTGCCGGCGATCACCGTTCTGACCGAGGACGGGAAGATCTCGGCCGAAGGCGGCCCGTACGCCGGTCTCGACCGGTTCGAGGCCCGGAAGAAGATCGTGGAGGACCTGCGCGCGGCGGGTCTTCTGGTCTCCGTCAAGGATCACTCCGTCGCGCTTGCCGTCTGCGACCGCTGCGGAACGGTCCTCGAACCCAGGCTGTCCACACAGTGGTTCGTCGCCATCGCCTCGCTCGCCGCGCCGGCGCTCGAGGCGGTCGAGCAGGGGACGATCGAAATCGTCCCCCCGCTCTGGAAGAAGACCTACTACGAATGGATGCGGCACATCCACGACTGGTGCATCTCGCGTCAGCTCTGGTGGGGCCATCGCATTCCGGCCTGGTACTGCGCCGACGGCCACATCACGGTCGCGAGGGAAGCGCCGGCCGCCTGCGGCACGTGCGGCAAGGGGGGCCTGCGCCAGGACGAGGATGTCCTCGACACCTGGTTCTCCTCGGGTCTGTGGCCCTTCTCGACGCTGGGCTGGCCCGAAGAGACGCCGGACCTGAAGCGGTACTACCCGACCTCGGTGCTCGTCACGGGCCCCGACATTCTGTTCTTCTGGGTCGCGCGGATGATCATGATGGGGCTGCGCTTCCAGGGCCGGGCCCCGTTCGGGCACGTCTATCTGCACGGGCTCGTGCGCGACGAGCACGGCCACAAGATGTCGAAGACCCGTGGCAACGTCATCCGTCCCGAGGATGCGATGAAGACGTACGGCACCGATGCGCTGCGCTTCACGCTCGCATCGGGGGCATCGCCGGGGCCTTCGGTGCCGGTCACGCCGGCGCGGCTCGAGGGGACGCGCGCCTTCGCCACCAAGGTCTGGAATGCCGCCCGCTTCGTGCGCATGCAGCTTCAGGGAGCGCCGGCCGACGCACAGGACCCCCCGGCCGAAGCGGCGGTGCCGGAGCAATGGATCCTCTCCCGGCTCGCGCGCACCGGTCTCGAGGTCGAGGCCGCGCTCCAGGGCTTCCGGTTCGATCTTGCAGCGAGCTGCCTCTACCAGTTCCTGTGGTACGACTTCTGCGACGGCTACATCGAAATGAGCAAGGTGTCGCTCGCGGAGGGCGGGGCGCGGGCCGCGGCGGCGCGGCGCACGCTGCGCACCTGCCTCGACACGACGCTGCGGCTGCTGCATCCGTTCATGCCGTTCCTCACCGAGGAGATCGCCTCCACGCTCCCGGGAGCCCGGCCATCCCTCGCGGGGGCCGACTGGCCCGTTCCCGACGAGGCGGCGATCGATGGGCATGCGGAGTCGCAGGCCGACGATCTGCGCGCGCTGGTGGCGCGTGTGCGCAACCTGCGCGCAGAGGCCGGTCTCGAGCCGGCGCGGCGTCTGCCGCTGACCCTGGCGAGCGAGGACGACGCCGCGCTGGCGCTCGCCGTGGGCGCCAGAAGCCTGATCATGAAGCTGGCCCATCTGAAGTCGCTCGACGTCCGTGAGGGACGCGGCGCCGGGGGGCCGGCTCTCCGCAGCGTTTCCGGCCGCTACTCGCTGGAGATTCCGACCGGCGCGCTCGCCGATCCGGGCGGGCTGCGCGGGAGGATCGAGCGCGACCTCAAGAAGGTCTCCGCCGATCTCGCCGCGCGCAGCCGCAAGCTCGGCAGCGAATCGTTCGTCTCGAAGGCCCCCCCCGACGTCGTCGAAAAGGAGAGGGGCATCGCGGCGGAGCTTGCGGAGCGGCGCGACCGCCTGACCGAGCTGCTGACGGGGCTGCAGGCACCATGAGCGGCGCCGCGGGCGCGCCGGCATGACGACGCCCGACGCCGATCTCGCCGCCGCGGTCCGCGCCGCGCTCCTCGAGGATCTGGGGGGGGCGCTCGACCCGGCGCGCGACATCACGACGATCGCGAGCGTGCCCGCCGCGACGCGGGGGAGCGGGCGGATCGTTGCGCGCGAGTCGCTCATCGTCGCCGGAACGGCGGCGGCGCGGGAGGCGTTTCGCCAGGTGGATCGGTCGCTGGAGTGGAGCGGCGTCGGCGACGGCACCGCCCTGACCGCGGGAGCCACGCTCGCCACCGTCACCGGCTCCGCGCGGGCGATCCTGACAGGGGAGCGAGTCGCCCTGAACTTCCTCCAGAGGCTCTCGGGAGTCGCCACGCTGACCCGCCGCTGCGTGGACGAGATCGAAGGCACCAAGGCAAAGATCCTCGACACACGCAAGACGACGCCGGGGCTGCGGGCGCTGGAGAAGGCCGCCGTCGCCGCCGGCGGGGGGGGCAATCACCGGATCGGGCTCCATGATGCCGTTCTCATCAAGGACAATCACGTCGCGCTCGCCGGCGGCATCGCAGAAGCGCTGCGTCGCGCCGCGGCGGCCGGCCACCCGCCGGCCTCGGTGATCATCGAGGTCGCCGACGGGGCCGGCGCGCTCGAGGCGGTGGCCGCGGGGGCGGGCCGGATCCTTCTCGACAACTTCACCGCGGAGCAGGTCGCAGACGCGGTGCGCTCCGTAGCCGGCCGGGCCGTGGTGGAGTGCTCGGGCGGGCTCGCCCCCGGCCGACTGCGTCCCTTCGCCCTGGCGGGGCCCGATTTCCTTTCGATCGGTTCTCTCACGCACTCCGCCCGCGCCGTGGACATCGCCCTCGATCTCGTGGCGCTCGCATGACCGGCGGAGCGCCTGACGCGGGCGCCATCAGCCGGAGGCTCGAGGCGCGGGCGCGAGGAGGGCAGGCCGGCGCCGGGCGCTGGGTCCGGGTCGAATCGTTCGAGACGGTCGATTCGACGCAGAGCGCCGCCGCCGAAAGAGAGCGCGACGGCGCCGAAGACGGACTCGTCGTGCTCGCGGGCGCGCAGGAGTCGGGGCGTGGCCGGAGCGGAAACGCGTGGGTCAGCCACCCGGGAGAAGGCCTCTATCTCACCGCGATGCTGCGGCCGCGCGCAGGCGGCGGACCGGCGGCCGACTGGTCCCTCGCGGCGGCCGTTGCCGCGTGCGGGGCCGTGCGCGCGCTGGGGCTCCCCGAAGCGGTGATCAAGTGGCCGAACGATCTTCTCGCCGGCGGCCGCAAGCTCGCCGGGCTGCTCGTGGACACGCGACTGGCCGGTGAGACAATCCGAGCCGTGCTGATCGGCTTCGGTCTCAATCTGGGGCAGGGAATGGATCGGTTCGGGGGGCCGCTCGCGGCGACGGCGACGTCGTTTCGGATCGCCGGAGCTCCTGGCGGCGTGCCGTCGCGTGAGGCGGCCGCGGCGGAGTTCCTGACCGCCCTCGGCGAGGCGGTCCTGCGGCTCGAGCAGGGGGACCGGAAGGGTCTCCGGGCGGCGTACGAGGCGGTGGCACCCATGACCCGGGGCGCCGGGGTCGCCTTCGACGACGCGGCGGGCGGCCGGCTGACCGGAACGACCGAGGGTCTCGCCGACGATGGCGGCCTCCGGGTCCGCCTGACGGCGGGTGGCGTGCGCGTTCTCAGGGCCGATGCGGTTCACACGCTCCGTGAGGTGTCTGCATGCTCCTCGTGATGGATGTCGGTAATACGACGACGATGCTCGGCGTCTACGACGGCGAGCGGCGCGTGGCGCAGTGGCGTCTGGCGACCTCGCGCGCGCGGACCGTCGACGAGTACGGCGTCCTGACGACCGGTCTCTTCAGCGCAGCCGCGGTCGACATGAAGGCGATCGGTTCCATCGCCATCAGCTCGGTGGTCCCGCCGCTGAATCCGATCCTCGAGGAGATGAGCCGCTCGTATTTCGGCCACAAGCCGCTTCTCATCGAGCCGGGCGTGCGCACCGGCATGCCGGTGCTCACCGACAATCCGCAGGAGGTGGGCGCTGACCGGATCGTGAACGGCGTCGCCGCCTTCGCCAGGTGGGGCGGGCCGCTGATCGTCATCGACTTCGGAACGGCCACCACGTTCGACCTGATCAGCGCGAAGGGCGAATACCTGGGCGGCGTGATCGCGCCCGGGCTCGGCATCAGCGCCGAGGCGCTGTTCGAGCGGGCGGCGCGGTTGCCGCGCGTGGCGATCCGGCGGCCGCCGCGCGTCGTCGGGAAGAACACCGTCCACTGCATGCAGGCCGGACTCTGGTTCGGCTATGCCGGACTCGTGGAGGGGATCGTCTCGAGGATGCGCGCGGAGATCGGCGGCGAGATTCGTGTCGTCGCGACGGGCGGCTTCGTCAGCATCCTCTCCGAGGAGCTGCCGTTCGTCGACGGAACCGATCCCTATCTCACGCTCGAGGGGCTGCGGCTCATCGCGGAGAGGAACGCCTGACCGGCGCTCCTGCCGACGGGCCGTGGGGCGAGGCCGGGGCGGCGTATCTCGCGGCGATAGACGCGCGGCTGCGCATCCGGCGCGGGTCGCCGCTGCTCGCTTCGTCTCTCGACAACCACATGATGACCGTCTGGCTGGAGCGGGGCATCCCGCTCGCCGTCGTGCTCGAGGCGATCGACACGGTCTTCGACCGCAGGCTCGAAAGAGGGGAAAGCGTCGAAGACGTCACGCTTTGGTACTGCCGGCATGCCGTTGAAAGGGCGGCGCTCGAACGGGAGCGCCTGATGACGCCCGCGCCCGCCCGCGAGACGGCGGATGCCCTCGAATCGTGGCAGCGCCGCCTCGCCGGCCAGCTCGAGCAGGCGGCAGGACGGCTCGAGCCGCTCCGTGCGCGCCCGGACGCCCCGGCCGGGCTGGAAGAGATGCTCGACGAGTGGCGCGCGTTGGCGGGGCGGCTCGCAGGCGGGGCGCCCCCCGCGCGCCGCACCGTGATGGATCGTCTCGCAGGTTGGGACGAAGCGGTCGGACCGATGCTGCAGGCCCTCCTCGGGCCGGAGCAGCTCCCCGACGTCGAGGCGCAGGTCGACGGGACGCTCGGCCCGCATGAAGGCCGGATGAGCGCGGAGGTGTTTCGTGAAACGCGCCGGCGCGCGGTCATCTCGGCGGTGCGCATGAAGCTCGGGTTCCCGCGCCTCGCGGTGCTTGCCGAGACGCCCGCGCCGCCTGCGTCCAGCCGGGGGTTCGCGCCGCCGGAAAACTGAAGCACCAGGCTCCCGCAGCCGGCGAGCCGGCGCATGGGACGCTCCCGACGTGCGCGTCCCGGAGTCACTCTGCCTCGGCTTCATCGCGGGAGTGCTTCTGGGCGGCGCGACGCTCGTCCCCGCGCCGGCGCTGGTGCTCGGCAGCGGGGCGGCGGGACTGCTCGTCGCGCTCTGGGGCGCCGGAGCCGGACGCGTGCGCGGCGGCGCGCTCCTGCCGCTCACCGCCTGCTGCGCGCTTCTTGCGGGCGCGGCGGCTCAGGAGTTTCTCGAAGACCGGCCGCCGGAAGGCACGCTGCGCGCCGCGGCGGCAGGCGGGCTGACCGGGCGGTGGCACGGCCGGCCTCTGCGCGTCGAAGGCGTGGCGCTCGCGGATCCGATTCCGGGCCGTGAATGGCGCACTCTCGACCTGCGCGTCGATCGCCTGACGGTCGCGGGACGTGGACTGCCTCTCGCCGGAACGGTGCGGCTGCTGATCCCACCCGCCGATCGAAGTGAGGAGCTGCTGCCGGGTCGGTCCTGGGCCGGCCGAAGGGTTTCCGCGGGAGGCCTCGTCCGCTCCGCCTGCTCGCCGGGGAATCCGTGCGAGGAAAACTGTGTCCGGCGCCTGCTGCGAGAGGGCGTGGGGCTCGAGGCGAGGGTGAAGAGCGCGTCGCTCGTCGGCGTCGCGCCCGGCCGCCCCGAGCAGCCGGTCACGGCGCTGACGGGGGAAACGCGCCGCGCAATCAGGCGTGGAATGAGGTCGGCCTGGCGGGCGGCCGACCCCGAGGGGCGCGAGCGTCTGCTCGAGGCGTTCCTCCTCGGCGGGACCGGAGAAGTCTCTCCCCGGATCCTGCAGGCATTTCGAACGAGCGGACTCGCACACGTGGTGGCGATCTCGGGTCTCCAGATCGTCCTCGCGGCGGGGTGCGCGATCCGCCTGCTGCGTTTCATCGGCTGCGGCCCGAGATCGGCCCGGATGGGGGGAACCGTCACGGCGCTCTCATACGCCGCCCTCGCAGGAGCGGAACCGTCCATCGTACGCGCGGCGACCGGCGCGGCGATCTGGCTCAGCCTGCGCGTCGCGGGGCGCTGCGCGCGTCCGCTCTCCGTTCTGGCCCTGACGGCGGTGCTGCAGATCGGGTCGGATCCGGGGAGCGTGGGCGACCCGGGGCTTCAGCTCTCATTTCTCGCAACGGCGGCGCTCCTGCTCTCGCCGCGCGCGGGACCGGCGGCGCCGGGTGCGCTCCGGCGGGGGATCGAGGGGTTGCTGCGGGGGAGCGTGGCGGTGCAAGTCGCGACGGCGCCGGTGCTCGCCGCCCGCTTCGGTGCGATTCCGCTCTATGCGATCGTCGCGAACCTCGTCGCGGTGCCCCTCGGCGCCGGGATCGTGGCGCTGGGGGGACTGTACGCGCTGCTCTCGGCGGCGGCCCTGCCGGGCGCGACGCTGCTCCCGCCCGTGATCGACCCGATGCTGCGGGGACTGCTCGCGGTGTGCCGGGCGGCGCCGGACGGGCCGCCGCTGCTCGTTCTGACCCCGGTCCCCGCGCCCGCGCTCACACTCCTTTGCCTCTCGGCGCTCGGCGTCGCGGCGCTGTCGCCGGGCGCTCGACTCAGAGCCGCAGGCGCGGCCGTGGCGGCGGTTCTGGTGTGCTGCATCGTGCGGGGCGCTCCATGGCCGCCCGCGATGCGCGACAGCGTGAGGCTCGACGTGATCGACGTCGGTCAGGGGGACGCGCTGCTGCTCACGACGCCCACGGGCGGCCGCCTGCTCATCGATGCGGGCCCGCCGCGCGCGGGGAGCGAAGCCGCCGCGGCCTCACGCGTCGTGCCTGCGCTCCTGCGGCTGGGCGTGGAGCGTCTGGACGCGATGCTGATCACTCACCCGCATGCCGATCATCTGGGCGGCGCAGCCCATGCGATCCGACGGCTTCGCCCGTCGTCGCTCTGGACCGCGCCCTCGGAAGCAGGTGTGAGCGCCGCGCTCGTCCATGAACTTCGCGGGCACGAGGCGCCGACGCTGCGCGAGATCGCTGCCGGCACGCGGCTCGATCTGGGGGGAGGGCTCGAAGGCCTGGTGCTGATGCCGGATCGCCTGGCGCTCGGCTCGAAGGACCCGAACGCAAGATCGGTCGTGCTGCTCGTGCGCTACGGCGGGTCGTCCTGGCTGCTCGCGGCAGACCTGGACGGCGAAGGGGAGGACCGGCTGGCCCTTTCGGCGGAGCTGGGCCGGTGCGACCTGCTCAAGGTCGCCCATCATGGCAGCGCACGCTCCGCGCAGGTGCTCCTGCTCGAGCGAACGGCCCCGCAGATCGCCGTGATCTCCGCCGGCCGCTCGAATCCGTGGGGGCACCCGAGGCGCGAACCGATCAAACGCCTCGTGGGGGCCGGCGCGCTGGTGTTCCGCACCGATCTTCAGGGGGCGCTCGGGTTCGAAAGCGACGGCCGTCTGATCCGCGGGGGGGCGCGGGCCGACGGGTACCCGCGAATCGTCAGGGCGGTGTCCGGATCGCGCTTAGTGGATCGGCACCGGGGTGAAGCAGAGAAGAAAGATCAGCCCGGCGATGAGGGCGAACCAGCGGCGCCCCGCGCTCAGCGGCACGCTCTCGTCGATGACGGGCGGATGCCGCGGCCCCATCCAGCCGACGACGATCGTCCAGACGACCCAGAAGGGAGCGCCGTATCGAACGATCCCGTACGTGGCCACGGCGGCGAGACCGGCCAGCGCGCCCCTCGACGTGAGGGCGTGAAATCTCCGCGACAGGGCATAGGCGACGTGACCGCCGTCCAGCTGTCCTGCGGGCATCAGGTTCATCGCCGTCGCGAGCATGCCGAACCACGCGGCGAAGAGAAACGGATTGAGGGACAGATCGGCCGGAGCGGACGCGCCCTCCCCGCGAACGATCCGCGCGAGGAGATGGACGAGCGGCGGATCGCCGAAGCTCAGATACGCAGCCCCGTCGGGGACCATGGTCTGCGGCACAGGCTCCGCGACGTGGAGCCCCCACATCAGGACCGGCAGCAGCACCACGAATCCCGCCACCGGGCCCGCGATGCCGATGTCGAAGAGGGCGTTGCGATGCGGGATCGGCCCCCGGATGCGGATCAGCGCGCCGAATGTCCCGGTGGCCGCGAGCGGCATCGGAAGGAAGTAGGGAAGCGTTGCGGGGACGCGGTGATACCGGCACGCGAGCGTGTGGCCGAGCTCGTGCGTGCCGAGAATGGCGATGGCGCAGAGACCGTACGAGAGTCCGGTCCAGAGCAGCCCGAGGGGGCTGCTCTCCGGCGCGCCGAGGAACAAACCGCCGGCGAAGGTCGTGGTAACGATCGTGAGCAGAAACAGCCCGAGATTCGCCAGCGGGCCGAGTCTCTCGAGTCCGAGCCAGAGTCGAAGCAGGATCCCAGGGCGGCGCGGGGGAGCCGGGGGATCTTCAGGCGGCGGGCCGGAGTGCTCTTCGTCCATCGATTCGCTCATGCGCGTCCCGCGAACAGGACGATCCGTCCCCGAATGTGGGCGCGGGGCGGGTCAGGTCGCTGGTGCGCCGCTTGCAGCCCTGCGGATGCGGAGGCCCGACCCGCATGAAGAATCGCTATCCCGCGGTCACACTGGCTCTGGCGCTCGCGGCCGGATCCCCGGTCACCGGCGCCGGCCGGGTCGCCTGGAGCCTGATCGACACAGACGTGGAGCCGGCGAAAGCCGAGGTCTGGGTGGACGGCGCCTGCGCCGGCGTCGTCGACAGATTCGATGGATGGCCTGAGCTGCTCGAGGTCAGCGCAGGGTGGCACCGGATCGAGTTCCGCCACCCCGGCTACAGAACCCTGCGCATCGATCTCGAAGCGGTTCCATTCGCAAGGCTCCGGCTCGAGCGATCCCTCCGGCCGGTCTCCGAGGGCGAGAGCCGCGATGCCGGAACGCGCCAGGGAATTCAGGAAAGATCGCGCAGGTTCTTCCCCGGCTTGAACCGAATCGTCTTGCCGGGGGGAATCCTGACCTCGCGGCCGGTCCGAGGATTCCGGCCGATGCCCTTCTTGCGCGGCTTGACCTGAAACACTCCGAAGCCGCGCAGTTCGATCCGCTCCCCGCGCTGCATCGCCTGTTTCATCGATGCGAGCAGCGTCTCGACGACGAGCATCGCCTTGACCTTGGTGATGTCCGCCACGTTCGAGACGCGCGTGATGATGTCGGCTTTGATCATCGGAGGCGCGCGGATCATAGGACCGCGCTCGCGCGCATGTCAACGGCGCCGTGGCGGTATCTCGTGTGTATTGTGGAACTTACGGATGCCCTTCGCTTGCGGCCCCCGGACGGCGGGTGATACAGTCGCGCACCATGGAGCGCGCCGAGAGCCGGGGAGGCGCCCGGGTGGCGCTCGTCGGGCCGCCCAACGCCGGCAAATCCACCCTCTTCAACCGGCTGATCGGCAGCCGCCGCGCCCTTGTCACCGACATACCGGGCACCACGCGAGACCGTCTCTACGGGTCCGTCAAGGGAGGCATCCGGCCGTTCCTCCTGTGCGATACAGGCGGCGTCACTCCGGGGGCCGCCGACGGAATGTCGGCGGCGATCCGCAGGCAGACGGAGGAGGCGATCCGGGAAGCCGCGGTGCTCGTGCTGGTCGCGGACGGCCGGCGCGGGCTGTCGCCGCTCGACAGCGAGGTTGCGGCGCTGCTCCACCGGAGCGGCAAGCCGCTGATCCTCGCCGTGAACAAGATCGACCGCCCCGCCCAGGAGCCCGGCTCGGCCGAATTCGCCGCGCTGGGGATCGAGGCGCTGATCCCCGTGTCGGCGGAGCACGACCGGGGAATCGACGAACTGCTGGTCGCGATCGACGGCGCTCTCGAGCAGACCGGCGCATCGCACGCCCCGCCCGCCGAAGGGGAGGAAATCCGCGTCGCGATCGTCGGACGGCCGAATGTCGGCAAGTCGTCTCTGCTGAATCGCTTCGCCCGCGAAGAGCGAATGACCGTGAGCGACATCCCCGGCACCACGCGGGACTCGGTGGACACCCTCCTCGAGCGCGAAGGGCGCCGCTACCGCATCATCGACACCGCCGGGCTCCGCCGGCGCGGCCGGCTGGCGGAGCTGCCCGAGCGGCTCGCCTCGATGGCGGCGCGCCGCGCGATCGAGAGCGCGGACGTCGTGGCCCTCGTGCTCGATGCCTCGGTTCCGATCGGCGCGCAGGATCAGGCGATCGCAGGTCTGGCGTCGGAGAATCAGCGGCCGCTGCTTCTGCTCGCGAACAAGTGGGACCTCGTGCCGGACCCCGAGGCGTTCACGAAATCGCTCGGGGCCGAGATCGCCCGGCGCTTCCGGTTCGCGCGCGAGGCGCCGCTGCTCACGCTGTCCGCAAAGACGGGGCAGCGAGCCGAGAAGTTCTTCGACATCGTCTCGCGCGTGGACCGGGCGGCGCGCCAGCGGATTCCGACACCGGAGCTGAACCGTTTCCTGCGGCGCGAGATCGAAACGGGCCGGGGGCCGAATCTTCTCTACATGACCCAGACCGGCACGCGGCCGCCCGCCTTCGTCGTGTTCACGCACGACGCCTCGCGGGTCCACTTCTCGCTCCGGCGGCGTCTGGAGAATCGCCTGCGCGAAGAGTTCGGTCTGGGCCCCACGCCGGTGGCGCTGCGATTCCGCTCCCGCCGTCCGCGCCGGAAGAGCGCGTGACGCAGCCGCGCGGCCCGCGGAGGGCCGCCCTGGAGCGGGGCTGGCGCCTGCTCGTGAGGGCCGGGATGAACTTCATGCACGACGACGGCTTCGACCGCAGCGCGGCGATCTCGTACTACGCGCTCTTCTCGCTCGTCCCGTTCCTGGTTGTGATCGGTCTCGTCGGCAGCTGGTTCTTCGGGTCGTCGGCGGAGCTGCTCGACCGCATCCTCGAAGCGCTCCGGCTCGTGCTGCCCACCGTGTCCGACCCTGCGCTGGCGCAGGCGCAGGGGGCGGCCGGCCGGCGGGGGTGGATCCTCTTTCTGCTGCTGCCATTCCTGCTCTGGACGGCGAGCTATGCCGCCGCGTCGCTCGAGGCCTCGATCAACCACATCCTCCGCATGCGCGAGCACCGGCGGTTCCTGTCCGCGCGTCTCAAGTCGATCGCCCTTCTGGGAGTCGTCTCCACCGTGCTGCTGCTGGTGCCGGCGCTGCTTCAGGTCATCGCGGTGCTGCGCCGCATTTCCACGGCGCAGAGCATGGCTCCGGCCGGATTCCTTCAGATCGTCGTCACCGAGGCCGCGATTCTTCTGGCGGGCTTCCTCGCCTACACCTTCATCCTCGGCTACCTGCCGGCGCGCACCGTTCCGCTCCGTACCGCGGCGGCGATCGCGGCGCCCGCGGCGCTGGCCTGGGAGGTGGCCCGGATGATCCTCGCCCGGGCGCTCGCCTTCACGAGCGGAGGGGGGCTCGTGTCGGGGTCTTTCAGCGTCGTGCTGGGACTTCTGCTGTGGGTCTACGTGAGCTCGGTGATCCTGCTGCTCGCCGCGGAGCTCCTGGCGCTCGTCACCGGCCGGCGCGAGAAGCCGGTTCCTTGAATCCCCGGGACCGCTACTCTATATTGCGCCTCGGCGTGTAGAGGTCGCGCGACACCCGTCACCGGTCAGGAGGGGGCGTCACTCATGGTTCTCTTCAACTATTCCACGCGCGAGCTGACCGCGAAGGTCGTGTATTACGGCCCGGGACTCTGCGGCAAGACGACCAACCTGCAGTACATCTACGACAACCTGCCCGGCACGGTGAAGGGGAAGATGCTCTCCCTGGCCACCAAGACCGACCGCACGCTGTTCTTCGACTTCCTGCCGATCGACCTCGGCGAGATCCGCGGCATGCGGACGCGGATCCAGCTCTACACCGTCCCCGGCCAGGTCTTCTACAACGAGACCCGGCGCCTCGTGCTCAAGGGGGCCGACGGCGTCGTGTTCGTCGCCGATTCGCAGCGCCAGATGATGGAAGCGAACGCCGACTCGCTGGCGAACCTCGAAGAGAACCTGAACGCGCACGGGATGAAGCTCTCGCCGATCCCGCTCGTGCTGCAGTTCAACAAGCGCGACCTCCCGAACGTCGCCACGGTCGAGGAGATGAACGCCGCGCTCAACAAGTACAACGCGCCGTTCTACGAATCGGTCGCGACCACCGGCATCGGCGTGCAGGACACGCTCAAGGCGATCACCAAGCTGGTCCTCCTGCACCTCACGAAGAAATACGATCCACGGCGTCCCGCCTCTGCCGGTGCGCCTGTCGTCGTGCCGGCGTCCTCGACGCCCTTCGCCGCTCCGGCGGCGATGCCGGCGCCGGCTGCGCCGTCGCCTGCTGTGGTGGTGCCGCGCGCCGCCGCGCCGGAGCCTGCGGTCTCGATCCCCGTGGCGGCGTCGCCGCTCGGCGGCTCCGCCGGTGTGCAGACCACCTCGCCCTCGCCGGTGGTGCTGCCGTCCATGGCTCCCGGCAGCGACATGTTCGACGAAGACGACGAGCCGATCGTGGATCTCGTCGAAATCGACGAAGAGGCCCTGGCCGCCGCGGCCCCCGAGCCGCTCGAGCCGCTCCTGCCGTCTCTCCCCGCCATCGAGCCGCTCAACGAGCCGGCTGCCCTCTTCGAGGGCGGGGGAGACGTGGCGCGCGTCGCCTCGGAAGGCCCGTCCGAAGTCATCGTCCCGATCGAAGTGCAAGCCGGAGGGTCGATCCGCCGGTTCCGTCTGCGCGTGCGTCTCGACCTCTCCGAGATCAACGGCGCCGGTCACTGAGCCCGCCGTGCCGGTTCGCTGCCCCGCCTGCCGCGCGCTCCTGCGCATCGCCTCCACCGGGGCGCTTCCTCCGGGTGTCGTCTGCCCGCTCTGTTCCGCATCGCTTTCAGGCGCCGCCCGGGTGTACCTCGGGGTGCACAGGGTTGCTCACGCAGCCGGCTCCGCGCCGCTCGTCTCGACGAGCGCTCCCGCCCGGCCCGCGGCCGGCAGCCGTCTGGGCGCGATCGTCGGCGCGCTGACCGGTTTCCTGCGCCCCCGCCGCCCGCGGGGCTGATCCCGCTGACGCGGCGCGCGTCTTTGCCGCCCGTGGCGCGGGCTCGTACACTCTCCTCATGCACACACCCGGCATCGGCGCCGCGGCAGTGCTGCTGCTGTCTGGTGCCACCCTTCCGGCCGTCGCGGAGCCCCGAACCCTGTACGAGAAGCTTGCCTTCTCGCGCACGATCGTCATCGGGACGTGCGTCGAGCAGGGCCGCTTCGCGAAGATCGACGTGGCGGAAGTCCTCAAGGGGGACGTGGCGCCGCCCCAGATCCTGATCGCCTATCGCCTGGCGAACTGGGACCGCACCTCGCCCGAGGAGGAGAAGATCGAGTTCCTCGTCGGCGAGCGGTCGATCCTGCTCATCGAGCCCGACGCGACCGAGGACGGCCGCGTCCGCGAATCGGGAAGATTCGTCCTCGCGCGCGGCGCCGAGGGCAAGATCACGGTTCCGGAGGAAGGCAGCCAGGCGCTGCTCGCTGCCGTGCGGCGCATGATCGAGATCCAGGGGATCACGGATCAGAACGCCCAGTGGGACGCCCACAGGGCGCTGCTCGAGGAGGCGAATCCGCTGCTCGTGGAGACCGGGATCGAGGAGGTCCTCAAGTTCCGCCTCGGTACGCAGGCGATGCTGCCCACTCTCGACCGGTTCCTGACCCATCCTCGCGACGGCTATCGCATGGGAGCGGTGCGGATCCTGGTGCAGCTGCTCGAAGGGGCGCGGCGCCGGGGGGAGAAGATCCCGGACCTCGACTCGATCGGCGCCGATCTGATGGCGGTGCTCGGCGGGGATCCGGTGCCCGAGATCCGCGCCCGGGCGGTGCAGGCGCTGTGCCTCACGCCGCGCAGCGATCTTGCCGACACCCTGCGCCAGGCGGCGCGCGCCGACGCGTCGCAGATCGTGCGCTACGAGGCGCAGCGCGCCCTGCGCGATCTGAAGCCCGCCTCGGTCTCCGGGTCGCCTTGACAGGGGACAGGCCCGCGGCCAAATTGTGACCACGACCCGCCCATGGCGCAGACTCTTCTTCAGAATCACATCCTCCGTCTCGCCGCCGGCGAGCGGCTCTTCTCGGCGGGCGAGCCCGGCGAGACGATGTACATCGTGCAGAGCGGCCAGGTGCGTGTGTTCACCGGCACAGGCGACAACGCGACCACGCTGGCGGTGATGGGGAAGGGGGAGTTCTTCGGCGAGATGTCGCTGCTCGAGGGGACTCCGCGGACGGTCTCCGCCGAGGCGCTCGAGGGCGCCGAGCTGATCGAGATCAACAGCGCCGCCTTCGACCGCATGGTTCATTCCAACGTCGAGATCGCGGTCCGGATGATCCGCAAGCTCGCCGTGCGCGTCGGAGAGGCGGAGTCGCGTCTCGAAGTCCTGTCCATGGAAGCGGCGCGGCAGCGGCCCACGGCGCCCGCGCCCGCCGAGCCGGCGCGGCCCGCGAGCCGGCCGACGCAGCCCCGCCTGCTGGCCGAGAGCCCCGATCGCGGAGAGACGGTCTTCCTGCTGACGCGGGACGAGGTTCTGCTCGGCCGATACGATCCCGTGACCGAGACGCAGCCCGAGGTCGATCTCACCGTCCTCGACACCAAGAAGTCGGTGTCGCGGCGCCATGCGCGGATCAGCGCCTCGAAGGGGTCATGGTTCCTCCGCGAGGAGCCCGGCGCCCTGTCGGGCACATTCCTGAACGGCACGCGCCTCGTCTCCGGCCGTCCCGTCGAGGTTCACGACGGCGACGTGGTCGGAATCGGCGCCCTGCGGCTGCTGTTCCGCCTGTGATGCGCCGGCTCGCCGCCGCAGCGGCCGTTCTCGCGGCCGCCGCCACGGCAGCCGGACCGCTCGCCGCCCCCCGCTCCTCGAAGGTGCGCCTCCCGTGGTCGGTGCGGGTTGAGGTGTTCTACTCCGGCGAGCGGAACAAGGCGGAGTATCTCGAAGACATCAAGCGCCGGGTCGAGCGGGCCCTGATCGCCTGCGACGCGTTCACCTCCGTCGTCCTCGACGGCCCCGCCGATCTCGAGACCCGCGTCGCGATCGATCTGATCGACATCAACGAAGACCGGGTCTTCACGGGCGCGCCGACGGGCGGCCCCGGCGAGTTCGTGCGCCTCGGGGCGACGGTGACGATCGCCGGCGATCTCGCCGTGGTGACCGCCGCGGACGAGAAGGTCGTGATGACTCCGAAAAAGTTCTACCACGGTGAGCGCGCGGAGAGCGTGCTGCCCGGCGACGATCCGCAGTCCATCGCGCTGGACCGCGCCTGCGACCTGGTCGTGCGCTGGACCGAGAAATACCTCTGCCGCGGACGCCTGGAGATCCAGAAGACCGCGGCTCCGCTTCTCGAAAAACCCCCTGCCAGCCCTTCGGAAGAGCCTTCCCCTCGTGTAGACTGAACTGCGCGCGGCCGATCGGCACGCCGCGGCGCACACGCGGGTGCTCAGGTGACGCCGGATCTCAACATCCCTCTCATCGCGGTCCAGTTCGTGCTGTTTCTCATGGCCCTGACGCTCCATGAGTGCTCTCACGCGTGGACGGCAAACCGGTTCGGCGACCCGACGGCCCGCCTTCAGGGACGGATCAGCCTCTCGCCGCTGCCGCACATCGACCCCGTGGGGACGATCCTGTTCCCGCTCCTGGGCGCCATCTCGGGGGTACCGGTCATCGGGTGGGCGCGGCCGACGCCGGTGGATCCGGCGAATCTCGCCCATCCGCGCCGCGACGGCCTCTGGATCTCCGCGGCAGGGCCACTCTCGAATCTGCTCCTCGCGACAGTGTTTCTCTTCGTGCTGGGGGTCGGCTCGCGCAGCGGTCTGCTCGTTCCGTCCTCTCCGTCCTTCGCGCACGGAGAGGCGATCGGGGCCCACCTGTTTCAATTCGCGTTTCTCGGATTCCTGGTGAACGTCTCTCTCGCCTTCTTCAACCTGCTGCCGATCCCGCCGCTGGACGGCGGAGGGGTGCTCGGGGGCTTGCTCCCCGAGTCGATGGCGCAGGCGGTGGACCGCGTCGGCCAGTTCGGATTCATCATCCTCTACGCGCTGATCCTGATTCCGGTGGGCGGGTTATCGCTGCTCAGCTGGCTCTTTCTTCCCGTGAGACTGGCCTCGGATTTCGCCGTGCGCCTGGTGATCGGCGTATGACCGCCGCCGCGAAGCGCCCGAGCCGGGTTCTCTCGGGGATGCGCCCGACCAACCGGCTGCACGTCGGCAATCTCGTCGGCGCCCTCGACAACTGGGTCGCGCTCCAGTCCGAGGCCGAGTGCTTCTTCACCGTCGTGGACTGGCATGCCCTGACGACGGACTACGCGGCACCGGAAGGGATTCCGGACTACGGGCGCGAGATGGTGCTCGACTGGGTGGCGGCGGGTCTCGACCCGGAGAAGTGCACGATCTTCGTCCAGAGCGCCGTTCCGCAGCATGCCGAGCTGCATCTGGCGCTCTCGATGATCGTGCCGCTCGGGTGGCTGTACCGCGTGCCGACCTACAAGGAGCAGATGCAGAATCTCGAAGGGCGGGACCTCGAGACCTACGGCTTCCTGGGCTATCCGCTGCTCCAGGCCGCCGACATCATGCTGTACAAGGCCGACATGGTTCCGGTGGGCGAGGATCAGGTCGCGCACCTGGAGCTGACCCGCGAGATCGCCCGGCGCTTCAACAGCCTGTACGGAGACACCTTCCCCGAGCCGGAGGCGCGGCTCACGGTCGTGCCGCGGCTGCCGGGGCTCGACGGGCGCAAGATGTCGAAGTCGTACGGCAACGCCATCTATCTCACCGACGATCTCGGCGAGGCGTCGAAGCGCATCGCCACGATGGTCACCGACCCGGCCCGCGTGCGCCGCAGCGACCCGGGCGAGCCGACGAAGTGTCCCGTCTACCCCTTCCACAAAGTCGTCTCCTCGCGAGACGAGATCGCGTGGGTGGAGACCGGCTGCCGGACGGCCGGCATCGGATGCCTGGAGTGCAAGGCGCTGATGAGCCGGAATCTGGCCGCCCGGCTCAAGCCGTTTCAGGAGCGCCGGGCCGCGCTCGCGGCGCGCCCGGAGCGCGTCGCGGAGATCCTGGGGGACGGCGCCGCGAAGGCGCGGCGGATCGCCGCGGGGACGATGGACACCGTGCGCCATGCGATGGGGCTCGCATGAACGAGGCGCTGCCCGAGGGCGGGGGACTGCGGATCCAGCTTCCGGTCTTCGACGGGCCGCTCGATCTGCTGCTGCACCTCATCCGAAGCAACCGGATGGACATCTTCGACATCCCCATCGTCGAGATCGCGCGGCAGTACGACGAGGCCCTCGAGCTGATGCAAGAGCTGGATCTCGAAGTCGCCGGGGAGTACCTGCTGATGGCGGCGACCCTCGCGCACATCAAGAGCCGCATGCTGCTGCCCCCCGACCCTGCCGTGGAGGGCGAAGCGGCCGAGGATCCGCGGGCCGAGCTGACGCGGCAGCTCGTGGAGTATCAGAAGTACAAGCTGGCGGCGGAGACCCTGCAGGCGATGGACTCGGTGCGCAGCCTCGTCTGGGTCCGCCCGCCGCGCGCCTTCCCGGACTACGACGGAGAGTCCGAGCTGGTCGTGGACCTCTTCGCGCTCATGCGCGCCTTTCGCAAGGTGCTCGACGCGGAGGAGGCGGCGGAGCGGCTGAAGTTCGCGCCGCTGCGCTTCAGCGTCGAGGAGAAGAGCGACTGGCTCCTGGCCCGCCTCGAGGCGGAGCGCTCGCTGCCGTTCGTCGAGCTGCTGGGGAGTCTCTCGGGCCGGGACGAGATGATCGCGACGTTCCTCGCGCTGCTCGAGTTGATCCGCCTCCGCCGGATCGTCGCGCACCAGAAGACGCCGCTGGGCGAGATCTGGATCACCAGACGCGACCCGGCGCCCGAGGGGGCCGCCGCATGAGTGCATCCGGACCGCCGCCGGCGAGCCGCGAGGAGCTGCTGGCCGCGCTCGAAGGACTCATCTTCGTATCGGGCGAGCCGATCACGCCCGCGGAGATGCGCCAGGCCCTGGGAATCGACGAAATGACACTGCGCGGCGCCCTGGCCGAGCTGATGCGTGCGCACGAGGGGCCCGAGCGGGGGCTGCGGCTCGAGGAGGTCGCCGGCGGCGTGCGGCTCGCCACGCGGCCCGAGGTGGCGCCGTTCCTGCGGCGTCTCGCGCGCCTGCGGCACCGCCGCCGGCTCTCGCAGGCGGGTCTCGAGACGCTCGCCGTCATCGCGTACCGGCAGCCGATCACGGGGCCCGAGATCGAGGCGATCCGCGGCGTCAGTCCCGACGCCGCCCTCGAAACGCTGCTCGAGAAGCGCCTGATCCGGATCCTGGGCCGGAAGCAGGTCGTCGGCCGCCCGATTCTCTACGGGACGTCGAAGGAGTTCCTCGTCCACTTCGGCATCAATGAGCTGGAGGACCTGCCGCCGATCGAGGAGTTCGAGGCGGCGTTCGCGCGGGAGGAGGGGCTGGACGCCGGGGACGCCGGACCGGACATTCCCGCGGTCGCCGAGGAGGGGAGCGTGGTATCCGGGGGGAGCGACGAGGAGGAATGACGCTGGAAGCGGAGCGCCTTCAGAAGATCCTCTCGCGCGCTGGAGTCGCCTCGCGCCGCGAGGCGGAGCGCATGATCGAGGCGGGACGGGTGCGTGTGAACGGACGCACCGTGACCGCGCTCGGCACGCGCGCCGAAGCAGGCCGGGACGCGATCGTCGTGGACGGCCGGCTGCTGCGCCCCGCGGCATCGGCCGAGCGCGTGACCTACGCGCTGCACAAGCCGCGCGGCGTCGTCTCCACGCGCAAGGATCCCGAAGGCCGGCCCACCGTGGTGGATTTCAGCCCGCCCGGGGCGCCCCGCCTGTATCCGATCGGCCGTCTCGACTGGGATGCGGAGGGGCTGATCCTCCTCACGAACGACGGGGATCTCGCGTTTCAACTGCTGCGTCCCGGCTCGGCCGAGCGCGTGTATCACGTCAAGGTGAAGGGCCAGCCCGAGGAGGAGAGTCTCGAGAGGCTGCGCTCGGGGCTGTCCCTCGACGGAAGACGGACGCTGCCGGCGCACGTGCGCCGCATGGGGCGCGGCGGCAACGTCTGGATCGAAGTCGGCCTGCACGAGGGCCGGAAGAATCAGCTCGTCCGGATGTTCCGCGCCGTCGGTCACCCGGTTCTTCGCCTCCGTCGGGTGCGGATCGGGCCGGTCGAGCTGGGGAAACTCGCGCCGGGGGCGACACGCCGCCTGACGGCGGTGGAGCTGTCGCAGCTCCGCCACATCCGTCCGGGCCGGCGGCCGGTCTCCGCGAGGCGCCCCTCGTGAACCCGCGGCTTCCCGCGCACGTCGCCCGGCTCTCTCCGTACTCGCCGGGCAAGCCGGTCGAGGAGCTGGAGCGCGAGCTCGGACTGCGCGAGATCATCAAGCTCGCATCGAACGAGAATCCTCTCGGGCCGTCGCCCGGCGCGCTCGCCGCGCTCAGGGAAGCGCAGGCCGGGGTGAACCGCTATCCCGACGGCGGCGGATTCCACCTGCGGCGCCGTCTCGCCGGGCTGCACGGGATGCCACCCGAGGCGATCGTTCTCGGCAGCGGCTCGACCGAGCTCGTGGAGCTGCTGGCGAGGACGTTCCTCGATCCGGAGACCGAGGCGGTGATCTCCGAAGGGGCGTTCGTGATGTATCGCATCGCGACGCTGGCGGCGCACGGCCGCGCGCATCTCGTGCCCTGGCAGGACGATCTCGGGCACGATGCGCTCGCCATGGCGGCCGCGGTCGGCCCGTCGACACGGCTCGTCTTCATCGCGAATCCGAACAACCCGACGGGGACGTTCATCTCGAAGTCCACCCTCCGGCTGATGCTCGACCGGATCCCGCCGGACGTCCTCGTCGCTCTCGACGAGGCGTACATCGACTACGTCGTCGATCCGGACTATCCCGACGGTGCGGCGCTCCTCGGCCGGCACCCCAACCTGGTCGTCCTGCGCACGTTCAGCAAGATCCACGGTCTCGCGGGACTCAGGATCGGCTATTGCCTCGCCGACCCTCAGGTCGCCGCAGTCCTCGAGCGGATGCGCTCGCCGTTCAACACGTCGAGCCTCTCGCAGGCGGCCGCGCTGGGTGCTCTCGACGACAGGGAGCACGTGGTTCACTCCCGGCAGGAGAATCTCAGGGAACGGGCCCGGCTCGAGGAGGGCCTGGTGCGGATGGAGGCTTCCTTTACGCCGTCGGTCGGGAATTTCGTCCTGGCTCACATCGGGGAGCGCGCCCGGGATGTTTACAACCTGATGCTCGGGCAGGGGGTGATCGTCCGCCCCATGGCCGGTTTCGGGTTCCCGGGGTCCCTCCGGATCAGCGTCGGGCGGCCCGGGGAGACCGACCGGTGCGTGGATGCGCTCCAGAAGGCCCTGGGCGGGCTTTCTTGACTTCTCCCGCCTGATTCCCTAGCATTTGACGGCTCCACGCAATTTATCGCGCAGGGGCGCGGTTCCCGGAAGGGACCGAATCCTGCCCACCTCACGGCGTCCTGCGGGTCGGCTGTACGGATGGGCCCCCAGGAGGTAGTCCAATCTCATGATGTCAGCGCCAGATTCCGAGGTCCGGTCCGAGCCGGAAGCGGACCTCTCCGCCGAGGATTTCGCCCGCCTTCTCGAGCAGTACAACAACCAGAAACTCGCCGAGGGCGAGGTTGTCCGCGGGCGGATCATCAAGATCCTCGAGAACGAAGTCATCGTCGACATCGGCTACAAGTCCGAAGGGACGATCGCCATCCAGGAGTTCCGCGGCGCCGACGGCGGCAACATCGCGCGCGTGGGCGACGAGGTGGACGTCCTCATCGAGAAGACCGAGGACAGCGACGGCTACATCGTCCTGTCCAAGGAAAAAGCCGAAAAGATGAAGGTGTGGGATGAGGTCGAGCGGGCGTACACCGAGGGGCGCGTCGTGCTGGGGCGCGTCATCGAGCGGATCAAGGGAGGCCTCGCGGTCGACATCGGCGTGCGGGCGTTCCTGCCCGGCTCGCTCGTGGACGTGCGTCCTGTGCGCAATCTCGATGCGCTGCGCGGCAAGGAATTCCGCATGCGCGTCATCAAGGTCAACAAGCGCCGCGGCAACATCGTGCTGTCCCGCAAGGTCGTTCTCGAAGAGGAGAACGTCGAGAAGAAGCGGCGGACCCTCGAGTCCCTGGAGGAGGGCAAGCGCCTCCGGGGTACGATCAAGAACATCACCGACTACGGCGCGTTCGTGGACCTGGGCGGCATCGACGGCCTGCTGCACATCACGGATATGTCGTGGGGCCGCATCAACCACCCGAGCGAGCTCTTCAACGTCGGCGACGAACTCGACGTCGTGGTGCTCAAGTTCGACCGCGAGCGCGAGCGCGTGTCGCTCGGCTACAAGCAGGCGCAGATGGACCCATGGGATCGCGCGGCGGACCACTACCCGCCGTACTCCCGTGTGAAGGGCAAGGTCGTCTCGCTCACCGACTACGGCGCCTTCATCGAGCTGGAGCCGGGGATCGAAGGGCTCATCCACGTGTCCGAGATGTCCTGGACCAAGCGGGTGAAACACCCCTCGAAGATCCTGAATGTCGGCGACATGGTCGAGACGGTGGTGCTCGATCTGGACCAGGGGGCGCGGCGCCTGTCGCTCGGGCTCAAGCAGACCGAGCCGAACCCGTGGGACCTCGTCGAATCGAAGTACCGCATCGGCGACAAGATCACCGGCAAGGTGCGCAACCTGACCGACTTCGGCGCATTCGTCGAGGTCGAGGAGGGCATCGACGGCCTGATCCACATCTCGGATCTCTCGTGGAACAAGCGCGTGAAGCATCCCTCCGAGGTGCTCAAGAAGGGCGACGACGTCGAGGCGATCATCCTCAAGATCGACACCGAGAATCAGCGTCTCTCGCTCGGCCTCAAGCAGCTCGCGCCGAACGCTTACGACGACTTCTTCGCGATCCACCGCGTCGGCGAGATTCTCGACGGGCGGATCGCCCGCCTGACCGACTTCGGCGCCTTCGTGGAGCTCGAGGAGGGGGTCGAGGGCCTGGTGCACGTGTCGGAGATCTCCCGCGACCGCGTCGAGAAGCCCGAGGACTCGATGGCGGCCGATCAGCCGGTGCGCGTGAAGATCATCCGGCTCGAGCCTGCCGAGAAGAAAATCGGTCTCTCGATCCGCGCGGTCACCGACGGGGACGATGCGTCGCTCCTCGCCTCGTACAGCGGCGGGAGCGGCGGCGGAGCCTCGCTCGGCGAAATCTCCGCGTCGAAGTCCTCCTCCGAAGAGACGCCGGCGCCCAAGGCGCGCAAGACCCGCGAGAAGCGTCAGCCGGCCGCCGACACGGAGTAGGGACGGGAGCGGGGGATCGCGCGATGACCAAGGCCGAGCTCGTCGAGGAGGTCGCGCGCGTCTCCGACCTCACGAAGAAGCACTCCGAGGTCATCGTGAACACCGTCTTCCAGTCGATCATCGAGGCGCTCCACGAGAGCGACAAGATCGAGCTGCGCGGATTCGGAAGCTTCCGGATCCGCCGCAGGCGCTCCCGGCAGGGGCGGAATCCCAAGACCGGCGTGCGGGTCGAGGTCCCGGCCAAGCGGATCCCGTATTTCAAGCCGGGCAAGGAGCTGAAGGACCTGATCAACGCCGGCGAGTGAGCGCTCCGGTTTCCCGGCGGCGGCGGCCGGCGGCACGGCCATGATCACCTGGTTCACTCCCTGGCGGATGAGCTACCTCACGGCGCCCAGGCCCGAGACCAGCGGCTGCCTCTTCTGCCGCATGGCGGGGGAGGACCGTGACCGCGAGAATCTGATCCTCCATCGCGGCCCGAAGGCGTTCGTCGTGCTGAACCGCTACCCGTACACCAACGGGCACCTGATGGTCGTGCCCTACAGCCACCAGGCCCGGATCGCGGGTCTGGCGGCGCAGGAACGGTCCGAGGTGATGCAACTCGCGTCGGCGTGCGAGGCGGCGATCGAACAGGCCTACCGGCCCGACGGGCTGAATGCGGGGATGAATCTCGGGACCGCCGCCGGCGCCGGGATCGAGGGCCATCTGCACCTGCACATCCTGCCCCGGTGGCACGGCGACACGAACTTCCTGACGGTGACGGGGGAGACACGCATCATTCCCGAGGACCTGGCGACCACGTTCGAGCGGCTGGCGCCGCTCGTGCGCGCGCGGGCAGGCGCATGAGCCATTCCAGCGGCGCCCCGGGGCGCTACTTCATCGAGACGTGGGGCTGCCAGATGAACAGCCACGACTCCGAGAAAATGGCGGGGGTCCTCACCGGGCTCGGGTATGAGCCGGCCGGCACCGCGGACGCCGCCGACGTGATTCTGCTGAACACCTGCGCCATCCGCGAGCGGGCAGCCGAGAAGGTCTTTTCGGAGCTGGGCCGGCTGCGCGCACTCAAGGAGCGCCGTCCCGACGTGCTGCTCGGCGTCGCCGGCTGCGTGGCGCCGCTCGAAGGCGAGGCGTTGTTCCGGCGGGCGCCCTGGGTGGATCTCGTCATCGGCCCCCGCAGCATCCAGAGGCTGCCGGCGCTGATCGAGGCGGCGCGGGCGCGGGGCCGGGCGATCGACGTGGCGCACCACCCGGAGAGCGTGCTCTTTCCATGGCAGGAGACGATCCGCTCCGGCGGCCCGACGGCGCGCATCACGATCGTGGAAGGGTGCAACAAGGCCTGCACCTTCTGCATCGTGCCGACGACGCGCGGCCGCGAGGACAGCCGCCTGATCGAGGACGTGCTGGCCGAGAGCCGCGCCGCGGTCGCTGCAGGGAATCCTGAGATCGAGTTCCTGGGGCAGACGGTCAACGCGTACAAGGATTCAGGGGGCCGGGGACTCTCCGACCTGCTCCTGGCGGCCGATCGGATCGAGGGGCTCCGCCGGATGCGCTTCACGACCTCGCACCCGATCCACATGACGCCGCGTCTGATCGGGTCGATGGCCGAGTGCGAGCGTCTGGCGCGCTCGCTGCATCTTCCGGTGCAGTCCGGCTCCGACCGAACCCTGGCTGCGATGGCACGCGGGTACACGCGCGCGGGCTACGTGGAGCGGATCGGCCGCCTCAGGGCTGCGCTGCCCGGGCTCGGTCTCTCGACCGACGTGATCGTGGGCTTTCCCGGCGAGACGGAGGACGACTTCGCCGAGAGTCTCTCGCTGCTCGACGAGGTGCGCTTCGACACGGTGTATTCGTTCCTGTACTCACCGCGCCCCGGCACCGACGCCGCGGACATGGCCGACGAGACGCCCTTCGGGGAAAGGGCCGACAGGCTCGCGCGGCTCCAGGAGAGACAGGGAGCGATCCAGCTCGAAAGTCACCGCTCATGGCTCGGCCGCGAGGCCGACGTCCTGGTGTCGGGCCCTGCGAAAAGCGGCGCGGGGCTCGTCACGGGGCGCACATGGGAGGGCCGCATCGTGAATTTCCCCGGAGCCGATACGCTCATCGGCGCGACGGTGCGCGTCGAGATCGTGCACGCGGGGCCATACTCGCTCGGCGGGCGCCCCGTCGCGCGGGCGGGCCTTTCTTGACGCTCTCTCGGGACGGGATATATAAATGCCGCGGCGCATGTGTGCGTCCGCAGGAAGGGCCGTGATGGACATCGAAATGAAGATCAAGGGGTTGATGATCGACCCGATCACGAACATGCCGATCATCATCCTCCGCGATCCGGGGAGCGACGCGATCCTCCCGATCTGGGTCGGCATCTTCGAGGCCAACGCGATCGCCCTGGAGCTCGAGAAGATCTCCCCTCCGCGGCCGATGACGCACGACCTGCTGAAGTCGGTGATCGAAGGGATGGGCGGCAGCGTCGCCCGCGTGATCGTCTCGGAGCTGAAGGAAAACACCTTCTACGCCCAGATCATGGTCAAGACAGGGGCGGGGGAGGCCGAGATCGACTCCAGGCCCTCCGATGCGATCGCGCTCGCGCTGCGCTGCTCCGCCCCGATCTACGTGCGCCCCGAGGTGGTGGACCTGGCGCGCAAGATGGACATGTCGCAGGACGCACAGGACAATCAGAAACTGCGGCGCTGGCTCGAGACTCTTGACGAGAAGGAGCTCGGCAAGTACGAGATGTAGTGCCCCGTTCTGAGCCTGCCCCAATCCCTCGCGGGCCGAAATTGCGCCGTCCGAACCCGTCTCAGCAATAACTCATTTAGACGCAATGACTTGCGTTGCGCATCGGATTTTCTTGACAGCGAGCCCGCACTCCAATAAAGTCGGCTTCGCGTCATGCTTCAAATCCCCCCGGGTGATCATTCCCACCGATGATCATTGCCATCGCGAATCAGAAGGGCGGCGTCGGCAAGACCACCACGAGCGTCAATCTCGGTGCCGCCCTGGCCAACAAGGGCCAGAAGACCCTCCTCGTCGACCTCGATCCCCAGGCCAACTGCACGCTCTCCTACGTCGAGCTTCCGAACGACCGGCCGACGATCTACGAGGCCCTGACAGCCCCTGACATCGCCATGGACCAGGTGATCGTCAAGTCGAAGGTCAAGAACCTCGACATCGCTCCGGCCCGCATCTCCCTCGCGAAGGTCGAGACCAAGCTGATAGGGGAGTTCGACGGCCATTTCCGCCTGAAGGACCGGCTAGAAACGGTCCGGGACCGGTACGACCAGATCCTGATCGACACCCCTCCAACACTGGGGATCCTGACCGTCAACGCCTTCGTCGCAGCCAGCCATCTGCTGGTGCCGATCCAGGCGTCGTACTTCGCGCTCGAGGGGACCGACGACCTGCTGGAGACCTACCAGAAGATCAAGGCCCGGCCGAACCCGGAGCTGCAGTTCCTGGGGGTCGTGGTCACCATGTTCGACAAGAGAACCATCCTGGGCCGGGACATCAAGCGTCAGATCGAGGATGTCTTCGGGGCCAAGGTGTTCGACACGACGATCAGCAAGAGCGTCCGCCTCGAGGAGAGCCCGGCGTACCGCCAGTCGATTTTCACATTCGCTCCAAACTCTTCCGGGGCGCTCGAGTACTACCGTCTTTCCGAGGAGGTGATCGGACGTGTCTAGCCAGAGAGGTCTGCCGCAGGAACGCCGCATGCGGCACGACTCGCACTTCGTCGAGGAGCTGACCTCCGATCGCAAGGGCTCGGTCGGGCGCCTCATCGAGATCGAGCGTCTCGACCCGAATCCCCACCAGCCCCGCAAGCAGTTCGGCGACCTGTCGGACCTCGTCGCGAGCATTCGCGAAAAGGGGGTTCTCGAGCCGATCCTGGTGAGAGCCCAGGGCGAGCGCTTCCAGATCATCGCCGGCGAGCGGCGCTACCAGGCGGCGCTTCTCGCCGGGCTGTCGCAGGTTCCCTGTGTCGAGATCGACGTCGACACCCGGGGCTGTCTCGAGATCTCGCTGATCGAGAACCTGCAGCGGAAGGACCTGACTCCGTTTGAGGAGGCTGCGGCGCTGCAGAGTCTTTGTGACCAGTTCGGCTACACGCACGAGCAGCTCGCGAAGAAGCTCGGCAAGTCGCGCAACTCGATCACGGAAATTCTGAGCCTGAATCGGATGCCGGAGGAGATCCAGGACATATGTCGGCATGCCGACATCACGTCGCGATCGACGCTCCTCGAGATCGTGCGACGGCGGACGGCGGACGAGATGAAGCATCTCGTCGAGCGAATTCGGAGCCACAGCCTCGGCCGCGAGGAAGTCCGGGATCTCAAGCGCACGATCGGAGCACGGCGCTCTGTGAAGACGAAGAACTATGTCTACAGGTTCCAGGCGCCGGAAAGGTCGTTCAGTCTGGCGCTGCGGTTTCGGAAGCCCGAAGTCGAGCGGAAGGAGCTGGTCGCCGTGCTGCGGGACATCATCCGGCAGATCCTGGAAGAGGACGAAAGCCGCGTCCTGCCGGGGGGAATTGCATCCCGGCTGCGCGCCGGCGAGTCTCCGAACTAAGTTAACATAATACACATTATCGGAAGTTAGATTCTCAAGCGAATCGACCGCTACTTCCTCGGAGAGACGATCCGGCCGGCTCTCCTCGGGACTTCCCTCTACAGCTTCGTCCTCCTCATGAACCAGTTCTTCGTGATCGCCCGCCAGGCGCTCCAGAAGAACCTGCCCCCTTCGACCGTCATCGAGCTGATCGTCCTGGAGGTCCCGCGCCTCCTTCTGCTCACCATCCCGATGGGGGTCCTGCTGGGGGTGCTGGTCGGCCTTGGCCGGCTCTCCGCCGACTGCGAGATCACAGCCCTCAGGGCCAGCGGCGTCTCGTATCTCAGGATGGCCAGGCCGGTCGTCACCCTGGGTCTTCTGGGGACGGCGGCGGGGCTGCTGCTGTACCACATGGTGGGTCCGTGGGCGCATGCCGTCTCCACACAGCTCACCGAGTCGGTCCTGTCGGGGACCAATCTCAATCTGGAAATCCGCCCCAGGGTACTGTTCGATTCACTGCCGGGGACGATCCTCTACGCCGAAGAGGTCGACCCCGGGGACTCCGAGTGGCCCCTCCGAGGTGTCGTCGTGCGGACGGTGGATCCCGAGGGCCGGGAGCACATCCTGCTCGGGACGCGCGGGAGGGTCGACCGCGACCGCGCCGCCGGCCGCCTGGTCTTCAACCTGGACCGGGGGGAGCTGCACGTCCTCGATCCTGCAAGCCCCGAGGCGTATTCCATGAGCCGGTTCGAGGAGCCGTTCGCCCGGTCCTTCGCCCTCCCCGATTTCACCGGCGGCGACACGGCGTCCAAGAAGGGCACCGCGGATATGACCCTCGCGGAGCTGGACGAGCTGATGACCCGGCGCACCGAGCGTGTCGGAGGCGCCTCCAACCCCGACGACTTCATCTACCGGAAAGCCGCCGTCGAAAAGGCACAGCGGACGGCGGTGCCGTTCTCTGCTCTCGGATTCGCCCTGCTGGCACTGCCCCTCGGCATCGTTTCCCGAAGGAGCGGGCGGTCGTCGGGATTCGCCCTCAGCCTGCTCGTCATCGTCGGCTACTGGGTCGGCTTTTCGGTGCTCCGGGGACTGGCTCTCGACGGAACCCTGAAGGTCCTCCCGGCGATCTGGACGATGAACGTTCTTCTCGGGGGCGCCGCCCTCCTGCTGATCCTCCTGAGGCAGCGGTTCGAGCTCCTGTCGCCGGGGGCACTTCTCAAAGACAGGACGCTGCGGCTTCTGGCGCGACTGCCCGGCCCAAGGACCGGGATCGCCAGGAGCGCTGGGGAGCCCCTCGCCCCTCCCCCTTCGGAACGCGACGGCGCAGGGAGCCGCCTGATCCCCGGGTTCCTGCTGCTGGATCGCTATGTCGCGCGGCGGTTCCTGTCGGTGCTTGCGCTCGTGATCCTCGGCGCCTTCGCGATCGTCTGGGTGGTGTTCAGCCGGAACGCGCTCGAGTCCATGAGTGGAGGGGTGGCCGACCCGGGGCTCCTGCTACGGTACGTCGCCTTCTCGTCGCCAGGCGCTGTCTGGTACCTGCTGCCGGTCTCGTGCATGCTGGCGGCGATGACGGCGCTCGCCCTTCTCGAGCGTCGCAGCGAGCTGACCGCGATGAAAGCCGCCGGCGTAAGCCTCTACCGCGTGGCGATCCCGATCCTCTCGGCAACCGCCGCCGTCTGCCTGCTCTATCTTGGCGTTCAGGAATACCTCGCCCCGATGACGAACCGCGAAGCGCTGCGGCTCGAGGACCGGATGGAAGGCCGCACCGCGACCGTCCAGCCCGGGACGCGCTGGGTCTTCGGGAACCGGCGTCTGCTCTACGGCTACGCGGGCTTCGACCCTGAGACGAAGACCTTCGGCAGCCTCGAGATCCTGGATTTCTCCGAGCCGTTCGACGCGCTGCGTCACCGCGTTTGCGCCACCGACGTCCGCTGGGACGGCAGCCGCTGGGTCGCCGCATCGGGCTGGAGCCGCCAGTGGCGCGAAGAGGGAGTGCCGCTCCCGACCGACCGCTACACCCCCATCGCGGCCGCGCCCGTGGAGATGGCCGAGTCCCCCGCCCTGTTCATCCGCCGGGAGCAGTCGTTTCTGCGCGGAACCCGTCTACCCGACGAGATGTCCGCGGGAGAGCTCCAGGAGTACCTGGGCTCCGCCGAGCGGCGCGGCACCGAGCGGACGCCGCTCGAAGTCGCATTCTGGGCGAAGACGGCGTTTCCGTTCACGCCGCTCGTGATGGTTCTGCTCGGGCTGCCCTTCGCGTTTCGCACCGCCCGCAAGGGTCCGCTCACCGGCATCGGCGTCGCGCTCGGTCTCATCGCGCTCTACTGGGCCGTCTTCGCGATGTGCAACGCACTGGGGCTCGAGGGGGTCGTGGCGCCGATCGCGGCCGCCTGGGTGCCGAATACGCTGTTCACGCTCGCAGGGCTCTACATGCTGCTGAGCGTGCGCTCCTAGGGGCCCCCGGCCGCCGCCAGGGCGTCCCTCGCCGCCGCGGAGCGCGGATCCACGCGCGCCGCCCGCGCCGCGTACTCTTTCGCCTCCGCGGGCCGCCCCTCCTCCAGCGCCACGCGGCTCTTCAGGATCAGGCTCGGCACGTGCCGCGGCTCGGCACGCAGCGCCTCGTCGAGCTCCTTCTTTCCCGCCGCCGTCTCGCCCCTGCGAAAGAGCGCAAGCGCCAGATTGTGGTGCGCGTCGGCGTAGCGCGGATCGATGCGCAGCGCCTCGCGGTACTCGGCGATCTCCTCGTCGCGCCGGCCCTGTTCCCCGAAGACGACTCCCAGGCTGTTCCGCGCTTCGGCGAATTTCGGATCGAGCTTCGCCGCCGTCTCGAACTCCGCGATGGCCCCCTTCGTGTCGCCCTGGGCCAGCAGAAGGCTGCCAAGATTGTTGTGGATCCGGGGCTCTCGGCCGAAGACGTCGAGCGCGCGCCGGTAGAGTGCCCCCGCTTCGTCGAATGCGCCGCGCTGCTGGAGCACGAGAGCCAGGTTGTTGTACGAGCCGAAGAAGGTCGGGTCGGCGTCGATCGCCTTGCGATACCAGGACTCGGCCTCTTCGGGCCGCCCGCGCGCCTTCAGGACGTTGCCGATGTTGTTGTACGCCTGCGCGTGGTCGGGATCGGCGGCGATGACCCGTTCGTACTCGGCGATCGCCGCCTCCCAGCGCCCCCGTTGCTCCTCGAGAATTCCCAGCGTGTTGCGCGCCTCCGTGTCGTCAGGCTCGATGGCGAGCGCCTGCCGCAGACGCCGCTCCGCCTCCTGATCGTTCCCCTGGTCCATGGCGATGTTGGCGAGCAGCACGAGCGGGATCGTCGCCTTCGGATCGAGATCCGCCGCCTTGCGCAGAGTCGCGGCGCCCGCCGCTGCATCGCCGCCCAGCCACTGGCAGCGGCCGAGATTCGCCAGGACGCCCGGCTGCGCGGGCCGTGCGGCGAGCGCGCTCTCGAATTCCGCCGCGGCTTCCGCCCACTTGCCCTGGTTCATCAGAAGAATGCCGCGATTGTTCCGTGCGTTGAGAGACTCGCGGCCCAGGTAGCCGAGCGCGATGAGCTTCTCGAAGACCGCTTCGTCCTCTTCCGCTCCGGCCGGCGCCGGCCCCGCTGCCGGGGCCGGAGCGGGTGCCCCCGAAGCGGACGAGTGCGTGCGCAGTGGATGCGCCGCGAGAAACGCCGGGACGATAACCTCGGATAGCACGCGGCCTTCCATGTGCTCCGGCACCGGCAGCCCGGAGAGCGCGAGGATCGTGGGCGCGATGTCGAGCAGCGTCGCCTCGCGAGGCTCCGCTCCCTTGAGGATCGCGGGGCCGGCGAGGACGAGGATGCCGTACTTCCGGTGCCACTCCGCGGCACGCCCCTCCTCGATGCGCGAGGACGACGAGACGGGACGGTCGGGTCCGCTTCGGAAGCCGTGATCGGAGAGAACGAGGACATTCGCCTCCGGGCCGGCCCGTGCCATCGCGACGCCGAGCGCGCGGTCGGCGTCGCGGTAGGCCTGGTCCACCGCGCCGCCGAAGCGCTCGACGAGCGCGGGATCCACGCCGGGAAGCCCCGGCGGACGGTAGCGCATCGCCAGGTGCGCGATCGTGTCCGTCGTTTCGATGTAGAGCGCTTCGACCTCGGGGTGGAACTTCGGGGCGAGGTGCGCCGCGACGGCCTGATAGCCGTCTCCTGACGCGAGCAGCTTGCGGAGCTGCCTGGTCACCTCCGCAGCCTCCGGCTCGCGTGCGGGGTCCGGCTCGGCGCCCCTCGCATACCCCTCGAGCCGCGACGCCGGAGGATCGGCATGCTCCTCGAGGATCGGCGCAATTTCCGTGATCAGTTCGGGCGGCCAGGTTTTTCCCCTCGGGTCGCTGTCCGAGGGGGCGCCGAAGAGCTGGTAGGCCACGCGGTCGGAGACGATCCACCCATGGATCTCTTCCGCCGGCCATGTCGCCCACCACGCAGTGACCCCGACCGGCCGTCCGGCGCCCGAGAGGATGTTCCAGAAGGCCGGAACCCGGCGCTCGGCCGAGGTCACCGGCCGCAGAGCGCCGCTGGCGGGATCCACGGAGACGAAATCGAGAACCCCGTGCCGCTCGGGACGGACACCGGTCGCGGCGGTGGTCCAGAGCACCGGCGAGAGCATCGGCTGGAACGACAACAGCCGCGCGCGCGAGCCTCGCTCGATCAGGGAGGCGAGATGCGGCATCTCCCCTTCCTCGAGCAGGCCGTCAATGACGTTCCAGTCGGCGCCGTCGAGCCCGACGACGAGCAGCGGAGGAGCCGCGCCGCCGCGGCTCGCGCCCCCGGGCCGGGGAGCCCGCAGGGTGAGCCACATCGCGATGGCGCCCGCCGCGAATGCGGCGAGAAGCAGCAGCGGTCCGCGCGCGCGCGGACTCACGGCGCGCCGCGCGTCAGAGACCGGCGGCCCGGCGGAGGTCGTCGGCGCGGTTCGTGCGCTCCCAGGTGAAGCCCTCTTCATCGCGGCCGAAGTGGCCGTAGGCGGCCGTCTTCTTGTAGATGGGCCGACGGAGGTTCAGTGCTTCGATGATTTCGAGGGGCCGCAGCGGGAAGAACTCGCGCGCGAGCGCGTCGATCTTCTCGGGGGCGATCCTGCCGGTGCCGAAGGTGTCCACGCTCACCGAAACCGGGTCCGCGACGCCGATGGCATACGCGATCTGCACCTCGCAGCGCTCGGCGATGCCGGCGGCCACGAGATTCTTCGCGACGTGGCGCGCCATGTAGGACGCGGAGCGGTCGACCTTCGTCGGATCCTTGCCCGAGAACGCGCCCCCGCCGTGATGCCCGGCGCCGCCGTAGGTGTCGACGATGATCTTGCGCCCGGTGAGACCGGTGTCTCCCTGCGGGCCGCCGACGACGAATCGGCCGGTCGGGTTGATGTGCACTTCCATCTTGCCGGAGCGCAGCTCCTGCGGGATGACCGGATTGATGACCTTCGCCAGCAGCTCCTCGCGGATCTCGTCGTGCGTCACGGCGTCGGAGTGCTGCGTCGAGACGACGACCGTCGTCACCCGCTTCGGCGTCAGGCCTTCGTATTCCACCGTGACCTGCGACTTCCCGTCGGGGCGCAGGAACGGAAGAATGTGCTGCTTGCGGGTTTCCGCGAGGCGCCGCGTCAGCCGGTGCGCCAGCATGATCGGCAGCGGCATCAGCTCCTGGGTCTCGCGGCACGCGTAGCCGAACATGAGGCCCTGGTCCCCCGCCCCGCCGGGATTCACCCCCTGGGCGATGTCCGGGGACTGCTCGTCGATCGAGGAGACGACGGCGCAGGTGTGGTGGTCGAAGCCGAAGGCGGCGTCGGTATAACCGACGTCCTTGATCGTCTCGCGGGCGACCTTCGGAAAGTCCACATAGCAGCCCGTGGTGATCTCGCCGGCGATGACGCACAGACCGGTGGTCAGCAGGGTCTCGCAGGCGACGCGGCCGGTGGGATCCTGCGCCAGCACGGCGTCGAGAATCGCGTCGGAGATCTGGTCCGCGATCTTGTCGGGGTGGCCCTCGGTCACGGATTCCGACGTGAAGAGATACCGTCCGCTTCGACTCATTCTGATCTGCTCCTGTGCGTTCGCGCCCGTCCGGCGGGCTCGTTCGTGTGGGGATGAAGCCGGGGACTATAGCCCAGCGTGACCCGGGAATCTACGCCGTGCCGCGAGCCGCCGCCATCGCGGTGGCGGCTCGTCAGAAAGGCGCCGGGGCCTGCGGCTCCTCGCGGGACGGCGGGCCCGACGGACGCGAGGATCCACCCGCCGCCTGGCCATCCCGCGGACGATCGCGTCGCGGGAAAGGCCCGCGTCCTGGCGCCGGAGGCTCGGGCCGCTTCAGCCGCAGGCGGACCGAGTCGGGACCCAGCAGCGCCTCGGCGGCTTCGACGAGCAGACGCGACGGACGGACGCGCGCATCGGTCGTCATCTTCAGCGACCATTCCTCGGGGCGCTCGAGCAGCAGCGAAACCGGCGCGGATCCTGGATGGGCGCGCAGAAGCGCCGCGACTTCCGGCAGCCGTCCGCCGTCGATGACCGACGCCGAGATGAGGAGCTGGACCGCCTCGGTCTGGCTCTCTCGCGCCGATTCGAGCGGCAGGATCTCGTCGGCGATCACGCGGACACGCTCGTCCTCGACGTCGGCGCGGCCGCGCACGATCACCGTGGCGTCGGCTTCGAGAAACGCGCCGGCCTGCTGATAGGCCCTCGGGAAGACGAGCACCTCGATCGAGCTGCTCAGGTCCTCGAGACTGAAGGAGGCCCAGCCCTCCCCGTTGCGGGTCCTGCGCTTGCGGGGGGCCGTGACGAGGCCCCCCAGCACGACCCCCGTGCTCGCTTCGAGCGCGGAGAGGGACGAGATCGTGTGCGTGACCAGCGACTGCAGCACGGAGGCCTGCGCGGCGAGCGGATGGCCCGTCAGGTAGAACCCGAGCGTCTCCTTCTCGCCGGCCAGCAGCTCGTGGTCGCTCCAGGGAGGCGCTTCGGGCAGCGGCGGCTCGCGGCGCGTGCCGCTCTGCTCCTCACCGCCGAAGAGACTTGCCTGCCCCGAGGCCTCGGAGGCCTGACGGCGGCCGGCGTCGGCGAAGGCCGCGTCGAGGCCGGCTACGAGGCGCGGGCGCGTCGCCCCGAACGAATCGAGACAGCCCGCCTTCACGAGCGACTCGACGACGCGCTTGTTCAGCAGGCGCCGGTCGATCGCGCCGCAGAATTCCCAGAACGACGCGAAGCGGCCGCCCAGCCGCTCCCGGGCTGCGAGGATCGAGGCCACCGCCCCTTCGCCCACGTTGCGCACCGCCGAGAGACCGAAGCGGATCGACTCGCCCTCCACGGTGAAGTCCATCCCCGATACGCTGACGTCGGGTGGCTTCACCGCGATCGCCATTTCGCGCTGCGCTTCCATGAGGTACTGAACCATCTTGTCTGTGTTCGACTTTTCGGACGTGAGCAGCGCCGCCATGAAGTGCACCGGCCAGTGCGCCTTCACCCAGGCGGTGCGCCACGCCACGAGCGCGTACGCCGCGCTGTGGCTGCGGTTGAAGCCGTAGCCGGCGAAGTGCTCCATCAGGTCGAAGATCCTTCCCGCGTCCTTCTCGGACAGCCGGGCATGCGTGCGGCAGCCGGCGACGAACTGGTCCCGGTTCGCCTTCATCACCTCGACCTTCTTCTTCCCCATCGCCTTGCGCAGCAGGTCGGCCTGGCCGAGCGAGTACCCGGCCAGCGCGGAGGCGATCTGCATCACCTGCTCCTGATAGACGATCACTCCGTAGGTCGGCGCGAGGATCGGCTCGGTGAGCGGATGCGGATACTCGACCTTCACTTCGCCGTGCCGGCGCTTGATGAAGTCGTCGATCATCCCCGACTTGATCGGGCCGGGGCGGTAGAGCGCGTTGAGCGCGATCAGGTCTTCGAACCGGTCCGGCTTGAGACGCCGCAGGATGTCGCGCATGCCGCTCGATTCGAACTGGAACACGCCCGAGGTGTTGCCCCGGCAGAACAGCTCGAAGGTCTTCTCGTCGGAGAGCGGCAGGCTCTCGAGATCGATCGCGACCCCGGCCGACCCGGCGATGGAGCGCACCGTGTCCTCGAGATACGTCAGCGTCTTGAGACCGAGGAAGTCCATTTTGAGCAGGCCGATCTCTTCGATCTCGTCCTTGGCGAATCCCGTCGTCACTTCGTCGCCATCGCCGGGGCCCTTGTAGAGCGGGGCGAATTCGACGATCGGCCGCGGCGAAATGACGACCCCGGCGGCATGCGTGGACGCGTGACGGGTCAGCCCTTCGAGACGGCGGGAGAGATCGATCAGCTCGCGCACCGAGACGTCGGAGTCGCGCATCTCCCGGAGCTGCGGCACCTCCGCGAGCGCCTTGTCGATCGTCGCGTCGAGGGCCTGCGGCACGAGCTTGGCAATCCGGTCCACGTCGGCGTACGGCATGCCCAGGGCGCGGCCCACGTCGCGAATCACGGCCTTCGCCGCCATCGTTCCGAACGTGATGATCTGCGCGACGTTCTCGCGGCCGTACTTTTCCGTGACGTAGGTGATCACCTCGTCGCGCCGGCGGAAGCAAAAGTCGATGTCGATGTCGGGCATCGAGATCCGCTCGGGGTTCAGGAACCGCTCGAAGATCAGCGAGTAGGCGATGGGATCCACGTCGGTGATGCGCAGGCAATACGCGACGAGGCTCCCCGCCGCGCTGCCGCGGCCAGGGCCCACGGGGATTCCGCGCGACCGCGCCTCCCGAATGAGATCCCACACGACGAGGAAATACCCGGAGAAGCCCATTTGCTGGATCATCCGGATCTCTTCGTCGAGCCGCGTGCGGTACGTCTCCAGCGCATGCGCGAGCGCGCCGGCTTCCGCCTGCCGCTCCCACACCGCGAGGCGCTCGTCGAAGCCGGCGCGCGCGACCTGGTCGAAGTAGGCGTCGAGCGTCTGCCCCTCGGGAACCTCAAAAACCGGCAGGTGGTGCGTTCCCGTCTCGAGCGAGAGCGAGCACGCCGCCGCGATCTTCCCGCTGTTTTCGATCGCCTCGGGCAGCCACGAGAAGACCGCTTCCATCTCGGGGCCCGACTTGAAGTAATGCTCTTCCGTGTAGCGCATCCGGTCGTCGTCGTGAACGGTGCGACCGGTCTGGATGCACAGCAGCGCGTCGTGCGCCGCGTGGTCGGACTTGTCCAGGAAGTGACAGTCGTTCGTGGCGACCAGCGGCAAGCCGGTCTTCCGGGCGAGGGCCACGAGGAGCGGATTGATCGCCGCCTCCTCGGGAAGGCCCTGGTCCTGGATCTCGAGGTAGTAGTTCCCCTCGCCCATGATCCGCGCGTACTCCAGCGCCACGCGCTCCGCCTCGTCGTCGCGCCCCGCGCGCAGCAGCGTCGCGATCTCGCCCCCCAGGCAGGCCGAGAGGGCGATCAGCCCTTCCGCCCGCTCCGCGAGAAGGGCCTTGTCGATGCGCGGGCGGTAGTAGAACCCCTCGAGGAATCCCTGGGACACGAGATGAAGCAGGTTGTGATACCCGGCGAGGTTCTTCGCGAGCAGGACCAGGTGAAAGTACGGCTTCTTCGAAGCCACGGAGGCGCCCGAGACGGCCCGCTCGCGGCGGTCGCCGGGGGCGACATAGGCCTCGATCCCCACGATCGGCTTGATGCCGGCGGCGCGGGCGCGATTGATGAACCGCACTGCGCCGAAGAGATTGCCGTGGTCGGTGATCGCGACCGCGGGCATGCCGAAGCCCACCGCGCGATCGATCAGCTCGTCGATCTTCTGCGCGCCGTCGAGCAGGGAGAACTGCGTGTGATTGTGGAGATGGACGAACGGATGCGCGCTCATTCCTGGCTTCCGCGAACCGCTTCGCGATCCTAGCACGGGTACAATCGTCCCCCATGCGCTGGAAGAACGGCGACCGGATCGCGCACCGCTTCAACCCCGATCTCGGGGGCGGCGAGGTCACGGCGGTCGAGGGGCGCACGCTCGTAGCGCGCTTTCCGCTCAGCGGAACGACGCTGCGTCTGGCCGCCGAGACCGACGCCCTCGAGCCGATGCCGCTGCGCGCGGCGCTGCGGGCGCGGCTGCTTCCCGAGGGAGAAGCGGTCGTGCTCGTGGAGGAGCTGCCCGCGGGGGGCTGGCGCCTGCACGACGGCCGTGAGGCCCCCGAAGAAGCTCTGTGGCCCGCGCCGTCGGCAGGCTCCCCGCTCGTGCGGCTGGGCGAGGGAGAAATCGATCCGCTGGCCGACTGGGCGGTGCGCCTCGATGCGCTGCATCTCAAGTCGCTGCGCCGCGCCGGCGGGCTCGGCTCCTTCCTGGGGGGCCGGATCCGTCTGTTCCCGCATCAGCTCCACGTCGCGATGACGGCGACCGCCTCCGACCCGGTGCGCTGGCTGCTCGCCGACGAAGTCGGTCTGGGCAAGACGGTCGAAGCGTGCCTGATCCTGAATCACCTGGTGCACGCGCGCCGCGCCGAGAAGATTCTCGTCATCGCTCCCGACACGCTGGCGATCCAGTGGCTGGGAGAGCTCTGGCGGAAGCACCACCAGGTCTTCGCTCTCATCGATCCGCCGCGTCTGGCCGACGTCGCGCGGGACCTCGGCCCCGGGTTCAACCCGTTCCTCGCGCACCCGCGCGCCGTCATCGGCATGGGGACCCTGCTGGCCGACCCGCGTCTGACGGCGCTCGCCGTCGAGGCGCGACCCGACCTGGTGGTCGTGGACGAGGCGCACCACCTGCGGCGGCCCGAGGGACACCCGGGAACGCCCGAGTACCGCGCCGCCGCGCCGGTCGTGCATGCCGCCCGGCACGCGCTGCTGCTCACCGCGACCCCGCTCGAGAACGACGCGCACGGCTTTCTCCGGCTCGTGCAGCTCCTGCGTTCCGCTGAGCTGCCGGACGCGGAGCCCCTCGCGCCCCGCGTGCAGGCGCTCGAGCAGGGTGCGCCGCTTCCGCCCTGCACCTCCAGCACGCGCCGCAGCGATATTGGCGGGCTTCCGCCCCGCCGCCATGTGCCTGTGCCGCTTGCAGCGGATTCGATGGACGCGATCGAGCGGCTCGTCGCGCTTCTGCTGACCGCGGCTCCGGCGAACGAGGCTCAGCGGAGGGCCCTCGCCCGCCGCGTCGAGCGCGCCCTGGAATCCGGCGCGTCGCTCCTGCCTCTGCTCGGGCCGCGCGAGAGCGAGCTGCGGGAGGCCGCCGCGGCCGCGCAGGCTTCGGACCCCCGGGTCGCCTGGGTCATCGAGTCGGCGCGATCCTGGCTGCGATCCGGAGAGAAGTCGCTGGTCTTCACCGCCACCCGCCAGACGCAGGACGCTCTCAGAAAGGCGATCGAGCAGGCGGGGGCGGCGCGCGTGGCGGTCTTTCACGAAGACCTGGGCGCCGCGCAGCGCGACATCGAGGTCGCGCAGTTCCGCCTCCCCTCCGGCCCACCCCTTCTGCTCTCGACGGAGAGCGGCGGCGAGGGACGCAATTTCGAATTCTGCCGCCGCATCGTGCTGTTCGATCTTCCGTGGAGCCCCACGGTGATCGAGCAGCGCATCGGACGGCTCGACAGGATCGGACGCCGGGGCGACGTCGAGATCATCACCTTCGAGCCTCCCTCGGGCCTCCCCCGCACCGTCCACGAAACCATGACGGCGCTCGGCCTCTTCGCGCGCCCCTGCGCCGGGCTCGAGCGCTCCCTCGCCCCGATCCCCCAGGCAATCGCCATGGTGGCGCTCGCGGCGGGACAGGACGAAAGGCGCGCCGCGGAGGAGGGTATTCGCGCGCTGATCGCCGGGGCCGACGCGGCGCGCGCGCGGTCGGAGTCGGCGGTGGCGCGGACGCTCCACAGAAGTCCGTTCCGCTCCGAGAGGGCAGCCGCGATTCTCTCGCTGGTGCCGGACAACCTCGATGAGCTGACCGAGGACACGATGACCGCGGCGTGTGAGCGGCTGGGCTTCGATGTCGAGCCGCAGCGCGGCGAACATGTCCACAGCATCGTCTTCGGCAGCCGCGCGATCGTGGACAGCCTGCCCGGCGTGCCCGGGGGCGCCCGGTTCACCGGCACCTTCGACCGCGAGGAGGCGGTCGAGAAAGAGTCGATCGATTACTTCGCCGCCGGACATCCGCTCGTCGAGGGCGTGCTTGCCGACCTGGACGAGTCCCCGCGCGGAAGGACCGCCGTGCTGCACCTGCGCGGCGAGCCGGCCGGCGAAGGCGTCTTCGCTCTGTATCTCGGCGAGCGCGGATTCGAAGGCGTCGCCATCGACAGGGCCGGCGATCCGCGGCCGGAGTGGGCGGAGCGGATCCTCGAGCGGCCGCTGCGCACGAGGCGCGACGACCCCGACACGTTCCGGAACATGGAACGCCGGGAGGAGACCGTCGAGGCGCTGACGTCCCTCTTTCCCGGGGACCGCCGCCCCGAGATGGTCGCGTGGGTCCGAGTGGAAAACCCCGCCTCCAGGGGCGGGCGCCGATGATCCGGCGGTTCGGTCCCGCTGTCGCGCTGCTGCTCCTGGCTGCGGCGGTCACGCTGACGCCGCTCGCCAGCAATGACTTGTGGGTGCACCTCGCGGCGGGGCGCGAGACGATGCGCAGCCTGGAGACGGGCGGCGGCATCCCCGCGGAGGAGCGCTTCTCCTGGACGGCGGAGGGGCGTCCCCTCGTGCCGCACGAATGGCTGTCCGAGCTGATCTTCCACGCCGCGTGGCAGGCCGGCGGGGCGAAGGGAATCCTCGCGCTGCGCCTGATGTGCGTCCTGGCGATCCTGGCAGGGCTGAAGCATGCCGCGGCACGCGCGGGGGTTTCGCCCGCGGCGATCGCGGCGGCTCTCGCCCTGCTTCTGCTGGCTGCCGCGCCTCGCCTGCTGGAGCGGCCCCATCTGCTGGGCTGGGTCGCCGCGGCCTGGCTGCTCGCCCTGCTCGCCGCGCCGCTCTGCGACAGCGCGAACCCGTCCTGGCTCCGCAGCCTCGGGATCGCCGTGCTGCTCGCCCTCTGGGTCAACCTGCACGGCGGATTCATCATCGGCGCAGCCCTCGCCGCGGGCGCCGTCGCCGCCGCGCTCGCCGCGAGCCCCCGTCTCCCGTTCGGGGTTCCGCTGCGCGTCGCCGGCGCCGCCGCGCTCGGTCTGGCAGCCGGAGCCCTCGTGCATCCGTCCGGCTGGAGGATCTTCACCTTCCCGGCGACGCTCGCCGGAAGCGAGATCGTGAACGACCGGATCCTCGAGTGGCGCTCCCCGTTCGAGACGACCTACTGGAGCACCATCCCCTTCATCCTCACCGGTGTGATCGCCCTGGTGACCGCAGCCGGCGCCGTGACGTCGGTCGACCGCCCGGGATCGCTGCTGCGCGCGCGGCGGGCGTGGCCGGTCCTTGGTGTGCTCGTCTGGCTCGGCTTCGGATTTCCCGCGTTGCTCCACATCCGCTCCGCCGCGGACTTCGCGATCCTTCTGAGTCCGTGGACCGCGGGCGCGATCGAAGCGCTTGCGACGCCCACGCTCATCACCGGGACCGCCGTCTCCGCGATCTCGGCGGTGGCCGCGGTGCTCATCGCGCGCTTCGGCTACCCGGTGCGGCTCGACCAGCGCGTGCTGCCGATCCCTCCGCTCATCGCCCCGGCGACGCCGGCCGCCGCGGCGGAATTCATCGCCGGCCTTCCCGGGCTGCCCGCGGAGGCGCGTCTTTTCAACTCGTATACCCTCGGCGGCTATCTCGAGTGGCGGCTCTATCCGTCGGCGCGCGTCCTGATCGACTCACGCAATGAGGCGTACGGGGACGAGCTGACGGAGCGGATCCTGTCGTCGTTCCGCAGCGCGAGTGCGTTCGGGGCACAGATCGTCTCCACGCAGCCGGACCTGGTCGTGCTGGCCTGGCGGCAGCTCGGCGAGCCGGCGATTCTCTCCAGTCTCGCCGCCGATCCCGCGTGGAAGCTCGTCTTCCTCGACGACTACACCGCCGTGTGGGCGCGCGCGGCTTCAACCGCATCCGCGCTTCAGTTCGCCGCCCCCGGACAGTTCGATCCCCGCCGCATCACACCCGACTCGGCCGAAGCGGCGGTGAGCGAGGGCACGCGGCTCCTCGGGTGGCAGCCGCGCGGTGTCATGGGGACGCTCGTCTTCTCATGGGGGCTCATGGTTCAGGGAAGGAACAAGGAAGCGCGCGCCGCCCTCGAGGCCACGGCGGAGGAGGAACCCGACTCCCCGGCTCTCTGGAGCACGCTCGCGCAGGCCCGCTCGCGCACCGGCGACTCCGCGGGCGCGGTCGAGGCGAGCAACAAGGCGGCGTCGCTCGCCCGCCAGGACACGCGCTAGCCGCGCCGGGCTATTCCCACTCGATCGTGGCGGGGGGCTTGCTCGAGACGTCGTAGACGACGCGGTTGATTCCGCGCACTTCGTTCACGATCCGGTTCGAGACGTGGGCGAGCAGATCTGCCGGCAGGCGGCTCCAGTCCGCGGTCATGAAATCGGTCGTGTCCACGGCGCGCAGCGCGAGCACGTTCTCGTAGGTGCGGTCGTCCCCCATCACGCCCACGGAGCGGATCGGCAGCAGCACCGCGAACGCCTGTGCGATGCCGTCGTAGAGCCCGGCATCGCGGATCTCCCCGATGAAGATCGCGTCGGCCTCCTGCAGGACGGCGACGCGCTCCGGGGTCACCTCGCCCAGGATCCGCACGGCGAGGCCGGGGCCAGGGAAAGGGTGGCGCTTCAGGAATGACGCATCCAGACCGAGGGCCGCGCCCAGCCGCCGCACCTCGTCCTTGAACAGGTCGCGGAGCGGCTCGATCAGCCTGAGGTGCATCTTCTCGGGCAGACCGCCCACGTTGTGATGCGTCTTGATCACCGCCGAAGGGCCGCGCACCGACTTCGATTCGATGCGGTCGGGATAGATGGTCCCCTGGGCGAGGAAGGCCACGTCGCCGATCCGTCCTGCCTGGTCTTCGAAGACCTGGATGAAGGTGCGCCCGATGATCCGGCGCTTCTCCTCCGGGTCCGCGACACCCGCCAGGCGCTGAAGAAACAGGTCGCCGTAATCGAGGAGCCGGACGTCGAGGTGATAGCGGTCGCGGAACGACGCGAGCACGGCGCCGGCCTCGTCCCTGCGCAGCAGGCCGTTGTCCACGAAGAGACAGGTCAGGCGGTCGCCCAGAGCGCGATGGACGAGCATGGCCATCACCGCCGAGTCCACCCCGCCCGAAAGCGCGCAGACGACGCGCCCGTCCCCCACGGTGGCCCGGATCTCCGAGACCGCTTCCTCGAGGAAGTTCTCCATCGACCAGTCGCCCCCGCAGCCGCAGATCCGGAAGACGAAGTGCGAGAGGATCTCCTTCCCCCGCTCGGTGTGGGCGACTTCGGGGTGGAACTGAATGCCATAGAGCCGGCGCGCGCGGTTTTCGATGGCGGCGTCGGGCGCATTCTCGCTTCCAGCGATCCGCCGGAATCCCGGCGGCAGCTCCGAGACGCGGTCGCCGTGGCTCATCCACACGGTGAGGCGATCGGGCAGCCCGTCGAAGAGCGGCGAGGCGCCGTCGCGCTCGATGACGGCGCGGCCGTATTCGCGCCCCGGGGCCGGCTGCACGCGCCCGCCGAGCTGGTGGGCCATGAGCTGCATGCCGTAGCAGAGCCCCAGCGTCGGCACGCCTTCCTCCAGGAGGGCGGGATCCGGGGCCGGAGCGCCGGGGCGGTAGACCGAGTCAGGGCCCCCCGAGAGAATGATTCCCCGCGGCGCGAGCGCGCGAACTTCTTCGATCGGCAGCGTTCCGGGCTCGACGATGCAGAAGACGCCCAGCTCGCGGATGCGGCGTGCGATCAACTGCGTGAACTGCGAGCCGAAGTCGAGGATGAGGATCGTTTCGTGGCGGTGGGCGGCGGCGGGATCGGTCATGCGTGAGTATAGCGCGCCGGCTTCGCGCCGCGCGGCGGAGGCGCGGTGCGTGTGGCGCGCTTCACGATCGCGAGGATCGCGCCCTGAACCGCGTGCGCCGGGTCGGCGCCCTTCTTCACGGCGCGGTCCGCGTGCAAGAGGTCCTCGAGAGCCTGAGGAAGCTGCTCCACGTCGTAGCGGCGCACGCTGCCCTGAATCGTCTCGGCGGCGCCGCCCCAGAACCCTGCGACCTTTCCGAGCGCCTGCGGCGGGAGACCTGCCGCCAGAGCTTCCGCCGCGAGGATCATCTGCCGCACGCGGAATGCCAGGGCGCCGATGAGTGCGGGCGCCTCCTCGCCTTCCTCGATGCGGCGGTGCGCGAGCGCGAGCGCCAGAGGCAGATCGAGCCCGGCGACGGCGTCGGCCACGGCCCAGTTGTCGGCGATCGTCCCGCCGGCGGCCAGAGCGGCGATGTCCGACGGCGACACCGCCCGCGGAGCCTGCTTCGAGCCCTCCGGAGGCAGCGTCAGCAGCCGGAGCTTCTCGATCTCCGCGCCGGCTCGCAGCGTATCGCTGCCGGTGATCCCCGCAAGCAGCGCCGCGGCGCTCGCGTCGAGATTCACCCCGCGGCTCTTCGCCTCGGCGGCGATCCAGCGCGGCATGGCATCGGGGTAGGGCCGCGCGCACGCCACGACCGTCGCCGCCGCGAGCAGGGCCTTGTGGACCGTCAGGCGGCCGTCGAGCGACGGTGTGACCAGCACGACCACCGACGGGCTCCTGTCGTCCTCGCCCAGCCGCGCGAGCGCGGCCACCTGATCCTTCTGGCCCGGTTCGTCCTTCGCTCCGGCGATTTCCTCCGCGCCTTTCACGATGATCAGGCGCCGTCCGCCGCCGAGCGGGAATGTCGCCGCCGCATCCAGGATCTCGGCGACGGTGACGCGGTCGGCGGTCATCAGGGTCAGATTCCACGCCTCGGCATCGCCACCCTCACCCAGGGTCGCCGCGCGGATCGCGGCGACCGCGCGGCCCACGGCGATGGCGTCGGGGGGAGCGCCCTTGTCTCCGCCGGTGATGACGTAGAGCGGCGCCGGCGGCTGTTTCGCCAGCCCGGCGTCGAGCATCGCCGGCGTGATCGTCTTTCCGCCCTTTCCGGCCACGCTCAGAACCCCTCGAGGAGCGACGTCGCGATGGTGCGCGCGCAGTCCCGCGCGATCAGGTCGATGGCAAGGATCTCCTGATCGAAGTACGTCGCCTGATCCTTCGAGACGTCGTAGTCGGCGCGGAACACGAAGTGATCCTGCCGCCAGATCACCGCGCCGGTGCGCAAATCGGTGAGGCTGACGCGCGCCTGAACCGTGACCTGCACGCGCGACGCCTTGCCGGCGCCGGTGAAGGTGACCGGTAGCGTCGTGTACGCCGTGACCGTTCCCGTCAGCCGCGCATCCGCCGGCTTGTCCGGGGTCGTCGTGCGGATCTCGCCGCGCCGGTCCAGCTCCTCCACGAGCTGCTCGGTGATCCGATCCTCGATCTCGGAGCGCGATGTGATGTTGTCGAACGGGGCGACCGCGATGGTGTGGATGTCGGCCGGGAGGAATCGTCCCTGGCCCGCGAGCCGGTATCCGCATCCGGCCGCGGGCAGGCCGAGCGCTGCCGCCGCGATGGCGAGAAGCGCCTGCCTGCCGCGGGGGATTCTCATTGCGGGACGATGTTCAGAAGCCGCCCCGGGACATAGACGGTGCGGGCCACGGCGCGGCCGGCGAGCGCCGCCGCGACCTTCTCGTCGCCGCGCGCCGCGCCGAGCACCGCGGCCTCGTCGGCGTCGGCGGGTACCGACAGGCGCGCGCGGAGCTTTCCGCCCACCTGCACGACGATCTGCACCTCCTGCACGGAGAGCAGCGCGGCATCCGCGACGGGCCAGCGTACGCTCACGCCCAGACCGGGGAGACCGAGTCGCGAGTGCATCTCCTCGGCGAGGTGAGGCGTGAAAGGGACCATCAGGCCGGACAGCGCCACCAGCGCTTCGCGGGCGGCGGAGGCCTCGTCCCCGGACAGCGGCTCGCGGTCGTAGAACCCGTACAGCGCGTTCACCAGCTCGAAGATCCGTGCGACGGCGGTATTGAAGAGCATCCTGCGGCCAATGTCGTCGGTGACCGCTGCGATCGTGCGGTGGGTCTTGCGGCGCAGCGCGCCCGCGTCGCCGTCGGCGCTGCGCGGGGGCCCGGCGGCGCGCAGCGCATCACCATGCCGCTCCTGAAAGCGATGCACCCGGCCGAGCAGCCGCGCGCACCCCTCGATGCCGGTCTCGGACCAGAGGAACTCGCTCTCGGGCGGCGCGGCGAAGAGCAGATACATCCGCACCGTGTCGGCGCCGTACCGGTCGATCATCCGGTCGAGGTCGGGGGCGTTGTTCTTCGACTTCGACATCTTTTCGAGGGTGCGCGTCAACTCGCGCCCGCAGTGCGGGCAATGGCCGGGAGCCCCGTCTCCTCCCCCGCCGCGGATCTCCTCGGGGGAGATCCAGCGATGCTCGGGACAGAAGGTGCTCCACGAGACGACCATTCCCTGCGTCAGAAGATTCCGGACCGGCTCGTCGCCCCGGGTGAGGCCCAGCTCGCGCATGAACTTGTGGAAGAAGCGGCAGTAGATCAGGTGGCCGGTCGCATGGGCGATGCCGCCGATGTAGAGATCGATCGGGAACCACGGCGCGGCGCTGGCCGGATCGAAGGGCGCCTTCTCATTCTTCGGATCGGTGTACCGGTAGAAATACCATGACGAGTCCACGAAGGTGTCCATCGTGTCGGTCTCGCGCCGGGCGGGACCGCCGCACTTCGGGCACGTCGTCTCGACGAACGAGGGCACCGCCGCCAGGGGCGCTCCCGGGATGCCGGCGAGGTTTACTCCCTCAGGCAGCAGCACGGGGAGCCGATCGTCCGGCACCGGCACGGTGCCGCACGCGGCGCAATACACGATGGGGATCGGGGTTCCCCAGCGGCGCTGCCGCGAGATCCCCCAGTCGCGCAGCCGCCAGGTGACAGCCGCCTCGCCGAACCCCGCCTCCCGCGCGTGCGCCGCCATCGAGGCGATCGCCTCGGGCGAGCGCATCCCGCTCCACTTCCCCGAAGCGACCAGAACGTCTGTCTCATTTCCGGTCCACGGCAGCGGTGGCTCGGGGGGCTCGTCATCGGGGGGCCGAATGACGCGCACGACCGGCAGGTCGTGCTGCGTCGCGAATTCGAAGTCGCGTGCGTCGTGGCCCGGCACCGCCATGATGGCGCCGCTCCCGTAGTCCATCAGGACGTATCCCGACGTCCAGATGGGGACCGGCTCGCCCGTGTAGGGGTTGCGCGCGTGGCGCCCGGTGAAGACCCCTTCCTTCCCCCGCTCGGTGCCGAAGCGGTCGCGGGCCGCTGCCGCGCGCTCGGCCTCGGCGTACGCGCGGACCGCCGCTTCCTGCGGTGTGCCGGCGGAGAGGGTGCGCGTCATCGGGTGCTCCGGAGAGAGCACGAGGAACGTCGCGCCGAAAATCGTGTCGAGCCGCGTCGTGAAGACTTCGATCTCGCGCGCGGCGCCGGCGGGCGCTTCGAGGACCGGGAAGCGGATCCGCGCTCCCTCGCTGCGGCCGATCCAGTGGTGCTGCATCGTGCGCACCGCCTCGGGCCAGCCGGGCATCCGGTCGAGGCAGGCGTCGAGATCGGCGGCCATGCGCGTGACGCGGACGAACCACTGGTCCATCTCGCGCTGCTCCACCACGGTGTCGTCGTGGCGCCAGCAGCGGCCCTCTTCGACCTGCTCGTTCGCGAGCACGGTGGCGCACCGCGGGCACCAGTTGAGAATGCGCCGGCTGCGGTACACGAGATCCCGCTCGAGCAGGCGCAGGAAGAACCATTGATTCCATCGGTAGTAGGCCGGGTCGCAGGTGGCGATCTCCCGCTCCCATGCGTACGAGATTCCCAGGCGCCTGAGCTGGCGCTTCATCTCCGCGATGTTGGCAAGGGTCCAGGTGCGCGGGTCGGCGCCGCGCTCGATCGCCGCGTTCTCGGCCGGCAGTCCCAGGGCGTCCCACCCGATCGGATGCAGCACCAGACGGCCGTGCATGCGCTGGAAGTGGGCGACGGCGTCGCCGATCGAATAGTTCCGGACGTGGCCGCTGTGGAGCTTCCCGGACGGATACGGAAGCATTTCGATGCACGAAAAGGTGCGGCGGCCGGCCGGGTCCGCGGCGGCCGCGCGGGCGTCGGCATCGCTCACTTCGAAGACGCGCGCCTCGTCCCAGCGCCGCTGCCACGAGGCCTCGATGCGGGCGAAGTCGTAGGCGCTCATCTGAGACGCGCAGAATAACATGCACCCGCGCCTGGAGGCGGCGGGGCGGGGCCCGGCTTCAGCGCGCGGCGAGTGCCTTCAGACGGCGCTGCTCGCAGAGTGCGTCGATCGCCTTCTCGAACGTGGCGACGGCGTCTTCGATCTGCGCGTGCCGGATGCGCACCAGACGGCGCGCTTCCTCGAGATCCGATCGGAACGCGTCTTCGAACCGGCCGTCGAGAATTGCGGATTCGACGCGGCGCGCGTCGTACAGCTCGAGATCCGAGATCACGACGCGGGCGAGACGCTGGATCTCGACGACGTGCGGAGGCACCGCAACCCGGGGCGCCGGGATGCGAGTCGGCGCATCCACCACCGTGGGGAGGGGCGCCGGCAGGTCCTCGGGGAGCATCGGTTCTTCCCGGGGAGCCGGCGGGGCGACCCGCCGCGCCGCTGCGACCGGGGCGGGCATGGGAGCCGCGGCGATCGGGACCGGCTTTGGAGCCGCTGGCGCCTCGAGGGGCGCAGCCGCGCGCTCGGGGCGCTTCCGAAGCGTCATCCGGAAGAGCTTGCGGCACTGGCCGCAGCGGAAGCGGACTCCGCCTTCGGGGATCGACGCGGGGTCTACGCGGAACCGCGTCTGGCAGGCGGGGCAGGTCAGCTTCATCAGGGCTCCGGGGGGTGCGCCGTGGCCGTCAATATAGCGGTGGGAGCGCCACGGCGTCCATTCAGCCCGGTTCCTGCCTCTTGCGCACGGCGTCGAGCAGCCCGTTCACGAACGATCCCGACGCCTCGCCGCCGTACAGCTTCGCGATCTCCACCGCTTCGTTCAGGACCGCCGCGGGGGGGGTCTCCCCTTCGAACAGAAGCTCGTAGCAGGCGAGACGCAGCACCGAGCGGTCGACCACCGCCATCCGGTCGAGCCGCCAGTTCAGCGCGTCGCGGGCGATGGCCGCATCGACCTGCGCGAGATGCGTTCCCACCCCCCGCACCAGCCGCTCGGTCATCGCGCGTGTCGGCGGCGCGATCTTCCGCGCCTCGAAGAAGAGACCGAGCGCCTCGTCCGCCGCCTGCCCCGACACGTCCATCTGGTAGAGAACCTGCACTGCGCACTCGCGCGCCCGGCGGCGATCGGGCACGGTCAGATCCGCTGCGCGCGCAGCGTCCCGAGTTCGATCGCCGCGAGCGCGGCGTCCCAGCCCTTGTTCCCCGCCTTGCCGCCGGCGCGCTCGAGCGCCTGCTCGAGCGTGTTCGTGGTCAGCACGCCGAACGAGACCGGCACGCCGGTGTCTTCCGCGGCGCGCGAGATGCCGCTGGTCACCGACTGCGCGATGAGGTCGAAGTGCGGCGTCTCGCCGCGAATGAGACAGCCCAGAGAGACGATCGCGTCGTACTTGCCGGAGGCGGCGATGCGCCGCGCAACCTGCGGAATCTCGAACGAGCCGGGCACGCGGACGAGTGCAATGTCTTTTTCGGCGACGCCGTGGCGGCGGAGACAGTCGAGGGCCCCCTCGACCAGCCTCGACACCACCAGGTCGTTGAAGCGGCCGGCGATCACCGCGACGCGCAGACCGCGCGCCACGAGCCCACCCTCGATGACCCGGGGCATCCGACCTCTCCAGCGATTATGGAAGGGAACGCGGTCAGTATAGGAACCGTCCGCGGGGGGTGTCAAACCTCTCGGTGGACAGGCACCTCGCTGAAGCGGGTCAGGGCGGCGAAATCGCGATACCGGCCGCGGATCTCCCCTTCCGTGAGCCGGCGCAGGCGATCGAGGCTGAAGTCCTCGACGTTGAAGGAGGCCATCACGGAGCCGCAGACGATCGCCTGGCGCAGGCCGTCCTCGGACAAGTCCCGCGTCCGGGCGAGGCACCCCACGAAGCCCCCCGCGAACGAGTCGCCGGCGCCGGTCGGATCGATCGGCTGCTCCAGCGGGAAGGCCGGCGCCGCGAAGACCGAGGAGGCGCGGAACATGAGCGCGCCGTATTCCCCGCGCTTCACGACGACGGTCTTCGGGCCGAACGAATGGATCTTCGCGGCGGCCCGGACCAGGTTCCCCTCGCCCGAGAGCTGGCGCGCCTCGGCGTCGTTGATGAGCAGAATGTCGACGTGCGACAGGGTTTCGAGCAGCGACTCGCGCTTCCCCTCGATCCAGTAGTTCATCGTGTCGCAGGCGGTCAGCTGCGGCCGGTGGATCTGGCCGAGCACCTCGCGCTGCAGATCCGGATCGATGTTGGCGAGAAAGACGAACTCGCTGCGCTTCCACGCCCCGGGGAGCTGCGGCCGGAATCCGGCGAAGACGTTGAGGTGCGTTTCCAGCGTCTTCGCGCTGTTCAGGTCGTAGCCGTATTCCCCTTTCCAGTGGAAGGTCTTCCCGGCGACTTCCTGCAGACCCTGAAGGTCCACGCCGCGATCGAGGAGGGTCTGCCGGTCCTGCGGCGAGAAGTCGTTGCCTACGACCCCCACGAGGCGCACCGGCGTGAAGTAGGACGCAGCGACCGAGAAGTAGGTCGCGGACCCGCCGAGCACCCGCTCGCGCTCTCCGAACGGAGTGCGCACCGAGTCGTACGCAACGGAGCCGACGACGAGAATCGGCACCGCTCTAGTCCCGGCCCAGATACGGCGCGAGGATCGCGCCCAGACGGCGCCGCGTCTCCTCGGGGACGAGCTTCAGGTCGGTCACGAGCGCGGTCGCGAGCGTCTGCCCGCAGCCGCAGGAGCGCGTTTCGGGGAGCGACGCGATTGCGCCGTGCAGCACCTTCGACGCGGTCTCGGCGTTGCGGCGGAGGTTGTCCAGGATCTGCTCCACGGTGACGTCCTCCTCGCTCTCGTGCCAGCAGTCGTAGTCGGTCGCCATCGCGAGCGTTGCGTAGCAGATCTCCGCTTCGCGCGAGAGCTTCGCCTCCTGCAGCGTCGTCATTCCAATGACCGAAACGCCCCAGGAGCGGTAGAGGTGCGACTCCGCGCGCGTCGAGAAAGCAGGACCTTCCATGCAGAGATACGTGCCCCCGTCGTGCACCGTCGCGCCCGCCCTGCGGCCCGCTTCGGCCAGCGCCCCCCGCAGAGGGGCGCAGAAGGGGTCGGCGAAGCCCACATGGGCGACGAGGCCGCCGCCGAAGAAGGTCGAGATGCGCCCGCGGGTCCGGTCGATGTACTGGTCCGGCACGACGATGTCGAGAGGCCGGATCGCCTCCTTCATCGAGCCGACGGCGCCGACCGAGAGAATCCGCTCCGCACCGAGCATCTTGAAGCCGTAGATGTTTGCCCGGAAATTGAGCTCGCCGGGCAGGATGCGGTGCCCCGTGCCGTGCCGCGGCAGAAAGGCGACGCGGCGCCCGGCGACCTTCGCGATGACGTAGGCGTCGGAGGGCGGTCCGAAGGGCGTGTCGAGTCGCACCTCCTCCACCGCCGTCGCCCCCGGCATGGAATACAGGCCACTCCCGCCGATGACCCCGATGCGAACCGGCTCGCGGGTCACGGCGCCCCCGGCTTCTTCGCGGGGGGCTGCGGCTTCTTCAGCGCCGGATCTCCCGGCTTCGCCGCGGCTTCCGGCTCCGGCGGCTTGAGCATGTCCTGCAGATCCGCGTAGAGCTTGTCGAGTTCCTGGGGCTGGATCGCGGCGGCGGACGTCACGGTCCCCTGTCTGAGATACACGGCGGGCGGCTCTTTCTGCGCGAGGCCGTCCGTCTCGATCCGCTCGAAATCGGCCGGCACGGCGGGATCCAGGATCTTTCTGAGCCGGAACGGGAAGGGCAGCCGCGCCGCGGCGTCCAGCAGGCGGCGTGACAGCACTCCGGAATCGGGGTTGCCGACGAAGATCACCCACGCCGGGCCCTCGTGATACTCGTATGCGGCGACCGCGCGCGCTCCCTGTTTCGCGCCCAGCGGGGCCGGGCGTCCCGCCATCGAATCGAGGATCGCTCCCGCGACGGGCGCCCAGCGCTCCTCGCTGTGCTCCGTGCGTGTGTAGTAGTGCAGGCGCGCGAACAGGCGCGCCGCTTCGTAGTTGTCCTCGTACGGGGTGATCGCCGACTGCATCAGACGCGGCCCGCCCGTCAGGGGGATCCGGTCCCGGAGCGCACCGGTCTTCGGGTCGCGCAGGTTGTCGCGCAGGAAGCGCGCGATGTCGAGCGCCCGCTCCATCGACGCCGATCGTCCGGTCTGCTCGTAGAGCTCGAGCTCCGCGCCCAGAAGGGCGACCTGATCGTCCAGCAGCACCGGGATCCCCGGCTCCGTCTCGACCGGCGCATGCCTGACCCCCCGGCCCCGCGACCAGGCAGTCGCCTCGATCCACTGGATCGCCTTCAGGGCGCGTGCGCGCGCCGCGTCGTCGTCGGCGATGACGGCGAAGCGCAGCAGCGCGCGCGCCGCCCGCGCGGTCGAGCCCGTGTACGCCATGCGCGGCAACGTCTCGGACGACAGCGCGTGAACGAAGCTGCCGTCGGTGTTCGACATCGGGCCCATGAGAAAGCCGGCGACGCGGCGCGCGTCGTCGAGCCAGGCCTGCGTGCCGGTCGCGCGCCAGAGTTCGGCAAAGGCCTCGAGCGCCGCGGCGTTGCCGGTCAGCATGCGCTCCGGAACGATGCCGCTCCAGTCCTCGCGGATGGCGAGACGGTGCACGCCCCCGTCCGCCGCGTCGATGAGATTCCGCACGCCCCGCATCTGCCCTTCGGCGGCGGCGCGCAGCTCCTGGGCGCCGTCCAGGCGCCAGGCGAGGAGCGCGGCCTCGACCGCTTCGGGGATCAGATACTTCGGCGTCTTCGTGAATCCGCCCTGGATCAGATCGGCGCTGGAGCGCACCTGCTCGAAGCCGGCCTCGGCATCGGACGGGCTGGACTTCCCGGGCCTCTGAACGTCGCGTTCCCTGATCTCGGCGGCGAGTGCGCCGGCGAACGAAGTGGCGCCCCCCTGACTCGACGCAACGCGGTACCACGCCGCCGCCTCGCGCAGGAAATCGGCGAGCGTGTCTGCCGGCACGCCGGTGACGGTCATCCGCACCGGCTTCGCCTTCTCGGGCTTGTCCGGCTTGAAATACACCGGATCGCCCTTGGGCGTGAGAATCGTGACCGACGGCCAGCCCGGGGTCACGTAGCGGTCCCGGAGATCGGGCCGCGCGTCGGCGTCCACGACGATCCCGACGAATTGCGTGCGGATCACCTCGGCAACCGCCGGCGCCGTCAGAACCTCGCCCAGGAACCGGTTCGATTCGGCGCTCCAGCGGGCCGTGATGACCAGGAGGATCGGCCTGTCCAGGGTCTGGGCGCGCCTCCACGGCTCCGCTTCATCGAAGTGATACCACTCGCCCGCCGGCTCGTCCGCGGCACGGGACAGGGGCGAGAGGCTCGCCAGGAGCAGGGCGGCAAGAGCCAGCAGAGGAGGGCGGAACTGTTTGCTTTTCAATGAAATGGGATCTCGGAATGGACGCAGGATGCTACGGTCCCCCCCGGGGGCCGTCAAGCGACTGGCCGCCTTCGGCCCCGGGCCCTAGATTCGGATCGATCCAGTCTCCCGGCCCACCGGAGCGGTCATGAAACGATCCGCGCGCGCGCCGTTCCCGCGCGAGGCCACGGCGCTCTGGCGCCTTCTCGCGTCCATCCTGGTCCTCTCGGCGCTGCTCGTCGCAGCGGCGCCGGTCATCCAAGCCGGGCCCGCGCGGCTCGCCGCGCCGCTTCCCGCGGCGCTGCTGCCGCTCGTGCCGATCGTGGTGCTGGGGTTCTCGCTGCGTCCCCGCCACGGACTCGGCGCGGAATTGGCTTTCCTCTCCCTCGTCCCCGCGGCGGCAGGCGTGTGGAGTGGCGCGACGGTGGTCGCTTCGGGCCTCGCCGCGATTCCTTTCCGCGAGGACGAGGCGCCGGCCGGATTCGGCGACCGGGTCTTCCGCGGCCTCTTCGCTGCGGGCCGGGCCGCCCTCGCCGCGGCGTGCGGATTCACCACGGCGCGTCTCCTCCCCCTGCCGACCCCGGATGGCCCGCTCTCGCTCGCCGCGCCGATCGCGGTTTTCGTCGCCGTGTTCGTCGCCGTCGAGGCGGTGGTGGATCTCATCGGCGGCTGGGTTCTGCCCTCCGGTAGCACTCCGCTGACCGCCGCGGCCCGGGCCGGCAGACTGCTGCTCGACGCCTCCGCGATCCCGGTGGCCTGGGCGCTCTCCCTGATTTGCGCGCACCTGGAGCCCACGGGGGCGGTCGGCGTTCTCTCGTTGCTCGCCCTCCCCTGCCTCGCATCGGCGCTGCTGATCCGCGGTCTGTCGCGCAGCCGCTTGCGCCTCGCCGCCCGGGAGCGCTCGCTACGGGTCCGCCGGCACGAAGCGCGCGCCCTGCGCGCTTCCGCGAAGAGACTGCAGACCGCCGCCTCCGCCGACGCGGCGCTTGCCGTCGTGGCCGAGGAAGCGGCGCGGGCCTCGTCGGCCGACTGGCGCCTGACCGCGTATACCGAAGGCGGCGAGGCGCCGCGCATCGAAGTCACGGGGTTCAACGGCGAAGCGGTTCCGCTCGCCTCGGGCTGGCGGCGCGCGATCTCGGCGGCGCTCGCTGCTGTCGCGGAGCCCGTCCTGACCGGCGAGCGCGCCGACGCCGCGCGGCTCGGACTCGCACCCCTCGCCGACACCGTTGGGGCTGCGTCGCTGATGATCGCTCCGGTCCGGACGGCGCGCGGTCTCGAGGCGGGCTGGGTCGGGCTGCTCTCGCGCCGGCCCGGTGCGTGGGATCCTCCGGCGCTCGATCTTCTCGGGGCGCTCTGCGATCAGGCGACGCTCGCGCTCGACACGGCCGCCTCGGCGGCCGCCGCGGCGCACGACCCCCTCACCGGGCTGCTCCGGCGCGACGGGTTCTTCGAGCGGCTCGAGGAGGAGATCCAGCGTGCCCGCCGCTACGAGACGCCGGTGTCGGTGCTGATGCTCGACATCGACGGCTTCAAGGCGCTGAATGACCGCCACGGGCATCCCGCCGGCGACGAGGTGCTGCGCCGGGTCGGCGACCGGATCCGTGAGAGTCTCCGCACGGTGGACCGGCCGGCACGCTACGGAGGAGAAGAGTTCTGCATCCTGCTGCCCGAATGCGATCCCGAGGGGGCACACGCGATCGCAGAGCGCGTCCGTCGCCGCGTCGCCGAGATAGAGATTCCGCACGACGGGGCGATGCTGCGCACCTCGGTCTCCATTGGACTCGCGGCGCTCGTCCCCGCGGACGGAACCGACGGCGCGTCGCTCGTCGGCCGCGCCGACAGGGCTCTCTACGAGGCGAAGCGGGCCGGCGGCAACCAGGTTCGCGTTGCCGCCTGACGCGGCCTCAGCGCCCCGCGCGCGCCGCGAGCCACGAGGCGAACGGGACCCCGGCGCGCGCCCGGAAGCGCTGCGCCAGCGACTCCACCCCGCCTTCCGGCCGATCGAGGAGCACCTTCTCGATCCTGTGGGTCGGGAAGAAGACCTGGCTCGTGGGGGCGCTTTCACCCGCCGCCGCGGCCCGCACCCAGTCGTCGAACGATCCCAGGTCGATCCCCTCCACGACCGCGCCGGCGGCATCGAGCTCGCGGAGCAGTCCCCAGAAGCGCTCCTTCGGCGAGGCGAGGTAGACGAGCACCATCTCCCCCGGCGCCAGCGCACGGCCGGTTTCGGGAGCCGACGGGCGCTGCGAAAGCTCGAGGAGGACGCCTCCCGTTTCCTTCGGGTGCAGAAACGCGACGCGGCACCCGCCGGCGCCCGGGCGCGGGGCGTCTCCGACGAGCGTCACCCCGGCGGCGCGCAGGTCGGCGACCGCGGCGTCGATGTCCGAAACGCCGAAACAGATGTGATGAACGCCCTCGCCCCGCTTTTCGAGGAAGCGCGCCACGGGGCCGGTTTCGTTCAGCGGCTCCAGCAGCTCGACGTGCGTCTCGCCGCTTCCCAGGAACGCGATCCGGACCCCTTCGCTCTCGACCGTCTCGATCGAGGAGACCGGCACGCCGATCCGCTCGACGTAGACGCGGGCCGCCGCGGCCAGATTCCGGACGGCGACTCCGATGTGATCGATCTTCGTGAACATCGCGTTTCTCCGCTCGCGCGCCTTCAGGAAGCGCCGAACCGCATTCCCCCGACGACGTCCTCGACCGCGGACCAGGGATCGGTCTCGCGCGCCGCGATGCGCTCCACGATGCGCTCGAACCCGCCGCCCGCGAGCGCCCCCTCGCGCGCCCGGCGCAGCATCGTCTCGCCCAGCAGATCGGTGAACCGCGCCGCGCATTGAAGCCGCCGGCGGGCCGCCGCGGCCGGAGCGGCCATCTTCAGTCGGGCCTGGATGACATTGGCGAGCTCCGCAGTGCCCTCGTCGCGCAGAGCGACGGTGCGGACGAGCGCGGGAGCGGCGCGGCCGGTCTGCTTCTCGCGGTCGGGACCGGCGAGACCGATCATCATCTCGAGATCGGCCTGCAGTCTGTCGGCGCCCTCGCGGTCGGCCTTGTTGATCACGAAGATGTCGGCGATCTCGAGGATGCCGGCCTTGATCGCCTGGATGTCGTCGCCCAGACCGGGCACCAGGACGACCAGGACGCATTCGGCGACGCGCACGACGTCCACTTCGTCCTGGCCCACGCCCACAGTCTCGAGCAGCACGACGTCGCGGCCGGCGGCGTCCAGGATGTCCACGGCATCGGACGCGGCGCGGGAGAGCCCGCCGAGCGCGCCGCGCGTCGCCATGCTGCGGATGTAAACGCCGGGATCGGCGGCGTGTCTCTGCATGCGAATCCGGTCGCCAAGGATCGCTCCGCCCGAGAACGCGCTGGAAGGGTCCACCGCCAGCACGCCCACGGTGCGCCCCTGCTTTCTCAGGTTCGCGGTGAGCCGGTCCACCAGGCTGCTCTTGCCGGCGCCCGGGAAGCCGGTCACGCCGATGACGGAGGCCCTGCCGGTCTTCGGGTAGAGGGCGCCCAGGATCGCGCGCGCCTCGGGCGCGCGCTCCTCGACGAGTGTGATCGCGCGCGCGAGCGCCCGCTCGTCTCCCTGGAGCAGTCGCTCGACGATCTCCACCGCCTCAGCGGTCCCGCTCGCCCAGCAGATGGCGCGCGATGACGAGGCGCTGGATTTCGGAGGTCCCCTCGCCGATCGTGCAGATCTTCACGTCGCGATAGAACTTCTCCACCGGGAAGTCCTTGATGAAGCCGTAGCCGCCGTGAATCTGCACCGCGCGGTCGGCGACCCACACGCTGGTCTCCCCCGCGTGGAGCTTCGCCATCGCCGCTTCCTTGGAATACGGCGCGCCGGCGTCCTTCAGCATCGCCGCGCGCCAGGTGAGGAGCCGCGCCGCCTCGATGCGCGTTGCCATGTCGGCGAGATACCACTGGATGGACTGGAAGGACGAGATCGGCTGCTGGAACTGCTCCCGCTGCCGCGCGTACTTGAGCGACGCATCGAAGGCGCCCTGCGCCATGCCGACGGCGAGGGCGGCGATGGAGATCCGTCCGCCGTCCAGCACCTTCATCGCATCGATGAAGCCGTGCCCCGGAGCGCCGAGCACGGCGTCGGCGGGGACATGGCAGTCCTCCATGATGACTTCGGATGTGTCCGAGGCGCGGCAGCCGAGCTTGTCTTCTTTCTTGCCGGCGCGGAACCCTTTCATCCCCCGCTCGAGGATGAACGCGCTGATCCCCTTCTTCTTCTGCGTGGGATCGGTGACGGCGAAGACGACGCAGACGTCTCCGACGCCGCCGTGGGTCGTGAAGGTCTTCGAGCCGTTCAGCACCCAGCCCGTGCCGTTCTTCACGGCGGTGGTGCGGGTTCCGCCGGCATCCGAGCCGGCGGTCGGCTCGGTCAGGCTCCAGGCCCCGATGTGCTTTCCCGAGGCCAGTGCGGGGATGTACTTCCGCTTCTGCTCCTCGCTTCCCGTCAGGAAGATGTGCCCGGTGCAGAGGGAGTTGTGGGCGGCGACCGAGAGGCCGATCGAGCCGTCCACGCGGGAGAGCTCCTCGATGATGAGCGCATAGTCGTGTGTGCTCATCCCGGCGCCGCCGTATTCCGGGGGGATCAGCACCCCGAGGAATCCCATTTCTCCGAGCTGCTTCATGATGTCGAGCGGGAACTCCTGCTTCTCGTCGAGCTCACGGACCCTGGGGCCGATCACTCTCTCGGCGAACTCGCGCACCGTCCGCCGGACGATTTCCTGCTCCTCGCTCAGCCTGAAGTCCAAGAGCGCCTCCTCGCGCAAAACGTTGTGAAATCAGGGAAATCTTACGGATGCAGGGGCGGGGGGGCAACCGCCCGCAGCCCGCTCCGCCGCGGCGGACTGTATATTGTCCCTTGACGCCCGGGAGAAGCCCCATGACCACAACACGACCAGTCCTTCGGATCGCGATCGCGGCGGCGGCGCTGGCCGCGGCGGCACCCGTGCCGGCGGCCACGTATCTGGTGCCCGGGGACGATGCGCTCATTCACCAGGCCGGTCTCATCGTCCGCGGCCGCGTCCTGGACTCGACGAGTCTCCGGGCTCCCGGTGGTGGCATCGTCACCGACACGCGCATCGCCGTCTCGGCGACACTGAAGGGCGCCGACCCCGGCCCCATCGTCTCGATCCGCCGGCTCGGCGGTGAGCTCGACGGCATGATCGAGGTCTATCCCGGCACTGGAGACTTCGGGCCGAACGAGGACGTGCTGCTGCTCCTGGAGCCGCGGAGCGCCGAGCCGCCGCGCGTCCTTCACTTCGCCCTCGGCAAGTTCCACATCGGACAGACTGTGGACGGCCAGGAGTACGCCTTGCGCGACGGCCTGGGAGTCCAGGCGGCTCTGACGGGCGGAACGCACATCGAGCGCGTGCGGGCCCTGAGCCGGTTCGAGAGATACATCGCCGATCTCGCCGCCGGCGAGATCGCCGTCGCCGCCGGGCTGTCCGCTCCCCCCGCCCCCGCCGCCGACTACTTCAGAGACTCGTGGACGCCGAAGATCTCGGTGTCGGCGGGGTTCGAGTATCTCGCCACCAGTGCCGGATTCGCCCGCTGGCAGGAGTTCGACGCACTCTCTACGGTGACCTACAAGGACAACCCGGCCGGCGCCACCGGCTGCAGCGGCGGCTGCCACAGCGAAACGTCCTTCGGCGTCACGGCCTGGAACGCGGATCTCGGCTCCAACGTCAACATGGTCTACGGCGGCACATCGGGAACGATCGGATCGACCTGCCTCTCGAATCTCGACGATGAGATCAATTACGAAGACCCCTGCAACGACATCACCGACCTGGTGTCGTGCGGCGGCACGCTGGCCCTGGGCGGCTTCTCGGCGACCACCTCGCCGACCTCGCAGGGCTGCGTCGCGAAGCAGGCGTCCCCGTGGATCAAGATCGTCGATGGGCACGTCATGGTGAACAACGGCGTCGGCTCCTGTCTGAACTCCTGTAATTTCCAGACGATGATGACGCACGAGGTCGGCCACTCGATCGGCTTCGGCCACTCGGCGGATACGACGGCGCTCATGGCGCCATCCCTCAAGATCGGCATCTGCGGCGTGCTGCAGTCCGACGACATCGCGGGCGTCGCCTGCATCTATCCGCAGGGGATCTGCAACCCGACCGACATCACGTCCGTCATCGTCGCAGAGAAGAATCCGACCAAGGTCAAGCTGACCCTGAACGGCACCGCCTTCGCTAAGGGCGACGTCGTACAGATCGACGCCGGCGCCGGATTCGTGGACGTCGTCGGAGCCAAGGTCAAGGCACCGCTCAGCATCAAGATCAAGAAGGCGGCTCCCTACTTCCCGGATGGCAGCACCGTGACGATCCGGATCCTCAACGGCTGCGGTGCAACGGGGAACGAGCTCCAGGCGAGCCGCTGACCGTCGGCCGCTTCAGACGAAGCGGCACAGAACGTCGTTCGAGAACAGGACCCCGCCGGGCGTCAGACGCAGGCGGGGTCCTTCGCGTACGAGTCTCCCGCGCCGGATCTCGGTTTCGATGGCCGCCGCGTGCCGGCGCTCGAGGTCCAGTCCGTAGCGCCGCGAGAGCACGGACAGGTCGACACCGTACTCCAGCCGGAGCCCGGTGATCAGCGCTTCGGCCGATCGTTCCGCGGATGAGCCCGGCGGATGCACCCGTAGCGGCTCCTCTCCCTGCTCGACGGTCGCGGAGTACGCCTCCGCGGTGAGCGGCACCTCCGTCCTGCGGCCTTCCCATGAGCCGTGCGCCGAGGGCCCGAAGCCAAGCCAGGGACCGTCCTCCCAGTAGCCCATGTTGTGCCGGCACTCCCTTCCGGGGCGGCAGAAATTCGAGATCTCATAGCGCCGGTACCCATGCCGGGCGAGCGCAATGGCTGTCGCTTCGAACTGGGCCGCAACCGTCCCGGCATCGGGCTCGGCGAGCTGCCCGGAGGCAATGGCGCGGCTCATCGGCGTGGGCTTGTCGGTCTCCAGGAGATAGCAGGAGATGTGATCGAGGCCCATCCCGCCGATCCGCTCCAGATCCTCCCCCCACGACTCCGCAGTCTGGCCGGGCAGCCCGAAGATGAAATCTCCCGAGATGTTCTCGAAGGCGGCGGAGCGTGCAAGTCTGAGCGCGGCCATCGCCTGCTCCGCGCCATGGGGGCGGCCCATCAGAGACAGCAGCTCGGGACGCAGCGATTGGATGCCGAACGAGAGCCGGTTGATCCCCGCCTCTCGCCACATCTCGAGACGAGCTGCGTCCACGCTCTCGGGGTTCGCTTCGAGGGTGATCTCCGCGTCAGGGCCGAGCGAAAAGACCTCGCGGATCGTGTCGAGCGTCGCGGCGATCGCTTCGGGAGGGGCATGGGAGGGCGTGCCGCCCCCGAAGAAGACGGTTGCGACGGGCGGGTGATAACGATGCCTCTCGGGAAAGGTTCGCAGGTCCTTCTGCAGAGCCGCGAAGAAGCGGCCGCTTCCCTCCTCGGCGCCGACCTGCGAGTAGAAGTCGCAGTACGTGCAGCGCACGACACAGTAAGGGATGTGAAGGTAGAGCCCGGCTCCCTGCATGACGCGCAACGCCTACCATCCGCTATCGGGGCTCAGAAAAAAAGGCCCGCGTCGGGGGGGAATCCAACGCGGGCCCGGAGCGAAGGAGGAGAGTGCTCCTGACCAACCTGCTCCGGAGTAAGAGCAACAGCGATGCCAACGCCGGGTCCGCCGGCGTGCACGCCCGCCGCGCGCGAAAAGACTCGGTTTTCCAGCGCTGATCGAGATCTCTCCACCGCTCCGGCGGCGGTTGGCGCCGCCGCAGACGGCGCCAGCATGGCGCCCGGGTGCGCGGTCTGCGCCGGTTTGGCGCGCCCTGAACGCTCCCATGTTTGACCGGTCCGCGGACCGGAACCTAACTTGCCTTGGTACGCCGCGGCCCGGTTGGATTCAGGGCGGGCGGGGCCGAATGCGGAGGGAACGCCCGGCATGCAGTGGAAGCTCGGACTGTCGTTCATGGCGGTGGCTGGTCTTGTCATCGGCGTCACGCTCTGGGCGCCGGAGCTCGCCCCAGCACCCTGGGACAAGGTGATCACCATCTTCGCCGCGCTGCTGGTGGCGATGGTGGCGGCCTGGGGGCTGTCGTCGATGCTCACCCGGCCGATCCGGGGTCTCGCCGGCACCGCTTCGGTGATCAGCCAGGGAGACCTTACCCGCACCGCCATCGTGGACTCGCGCGACGAGGTCGGCGATCTCGCGCGGTCGTTCAACCTGATGGTGTCGTCGCTGCTGAACATCGTGATGGAGGTTCGCTCGACGTCTGAACAGATCTTCGAGTCGGCGCAGGCGCTCTCCTCCACGTCGGCCGAGGTCAACGTCACCACGGGCGAGATCGCGCACGCCGCCCAGCGGATCGCCCTCGGCGCCGAGGAGCAGGCCGACATGATCCAGCAGACCTCCACCATCGTGCACGAGATGGCGGAGTCGATCTCCGAGGTCGCCGCAGGAGCGCAGGCGGCGTTCCGCTCCGCCTCCGAGGCGGGGGCGCGTGCGAAGACCGGCCGCGAGTTCGCCGCGCGCGCGACCGCGCAGATCGAGGAGGTCGCCGACCGGATCCAGGCCGCGGCCGAGACGGTCGCCGGCTTCAAGGAGCGCGCCCTCCAGATCAACAAGACGGTCGACTTCATCTCGCGCGTCGCGCAGCAGACGCACATGCTGGCGCTCAACGCGGCGATCGAAGCGTCGCGGGCCGGCGACGAGGGGCGCGGGTTCGCGGTGATCGCCGAAGAGGTCCGCCAGCTCGCCGACACGGCCCGCGGGTTCGCGGAGCAGATTTCCGACCTCGCCGAGCAGATCAACACCCAGGCCGGCGAGGTGATCACGGCGATGCAGGCCTCCCGCCGGGCCTCGAGCGAGGGGCGGCAGATCGTCGCCTCGGCCGCGACGTCGCTGGACTCGATCGCCGAGTCGGTGCTCGCCGCCGTGGGCCGCGTCCGGGAGATCAGCGAGGTCACGAACCGGCAGGCCGAAGGCGCCGAAGGGCTCGTGCGCGCGATCGAGGAGATCAGCCGGATCGCGGGAGACAACCGCTCCGGCACGCAGGCCGCCTCCTCGGCGACGGCGCAGCAGACCGCCTCGATGTCGGAGCTTTCCGGCTCGGCGCAGAACCTGGCGCGCACTTCGGACCGGCTCAAAGAGCTGATCTCGATCTTCAAGGTGCGGTGAGGCGCATGGAAATCCTGCCTGGATCGAGTCTGCTGCGCCTGAAGGCCGGGGGCTCCCTGTACGCGCTGCCCCTCGAGAGCGCCTCCGAGATCTCTCCGCTTCCGGCTCTCACACCCGTGCCGGGCGCGCCGGCGTCGATTCTGGGCCTCGCCGAGATCCGCGGACGCGTCGTGAGCGTCCTGGACCTGGGTGCGCTGCGGGCCGCCGCGGCGGAGCCGTCCTCCTGCCGTGAAATCGTCTCTCTCGGCTCTCCGTGGTCCCACGTGGCGCTCGCCGTGGAACGGGCCCATGGCCCGGGCGAGAGCGTCAGCGGAGACCCCGAGCTTCTCCACCCCGACCGGATCGTCGCCACCGCCGCGGGACAGGTCCGGGCCCGTTACCGGCGCGCCCCCGTGCGCGCAGCGGAGCGCCCGTGAAGACTCGCGTCCTGATCGCCGATGACGCCCTGTTCATGCGCGCCCTCATCCGGGGAGTGCTCGAGGGGTCCGGCCGGTACGAGATCGCCGGCGACGCGACCACGGGCCCCGAGGTCCTCGAGATGTATCCGCGGCTGCGCCCCGCGATCGTCACCATGGACGTCGTGATGCCGGGAATGAACGGCATCGAGACGACGCGCCGCCTCCTCGCGCTGGATCCTTCGGCGTGCATCGTCGTCTGCACCGCGGTCGGTCAGCAGGCCCTGGTGCTGGAGTCGATCGCGGCGGGGGCCCGCGATTTCATCGTGAAGCCGTTCACCGAGGAGCGCGTACTTTGCGTGCTCGACGCGCTGGCGGCTTCGATCCGCCCGGCGGGCGTTCTTCCGGGGGACTGACCGCATGGACATGCGGCGGTTCCTGGACCTCTTTCTCGCCGAGAGCCGCGAGCATCTCGCGGGGATCGAGAGCCGCGTCGAGCAGTTGTGCAACAAGCCTTCGGACGGCGAAGCGCTGTCGGCGCTGTATCGCCACGCCCACTCGCTGAAGGGGATGGCGGCATCGATGGGCTTCCGCGAGATCACCGAGGTCGCGCATCAGATCGAGGATCTGCTCGACGAATTCCGCGAGCGCGCCCTGCCGGTCGGCCGCGACGCGCTCGACGTCGTGGCGGCGGGGTTCGACGGTGTCGCGACTCTGCTCGACGCGCTGCCAGCGTCCGGAGGAGAGTCGGGCGCCGACCTCACCCGATGGACCGAGCCGATCTCGGCGCTCACCGCGCGGCTGCGCTCGGGCGACGGCGGGACAGCCGCCCCTCCCCCGCCCGCAGCCGCTGCGGCGCCCGCGTCCGTTCCTGCCTCCAGCGGAGCGGTCTGGAACATCGTCGTGGGATTCGTCGAAGGAACCCCCATCGCCGCGGCGCGCGCCCTGGTCGTGCTGGCGCGGCTCGGCTCCGTGGGACGGCTCATCGAGAGCGCGCCTGAACGCGCCGAGCTCGAGCGGGGCGAGTTCTCGGGCAGTCTCGGGATCTCGCTCGAATCGAGCCTCGACGATGGTCCTCTCCGGGAGATGATCCTCACGCTGCCCGACGTCGCGAGCGTGGATCTGAGCCGCCAGCCGGCGCCCTCGAGCGGCCCGGCGGTGTCCGGGCCGGCGGAGGAGGAACGCGGCTTCGACTTCGCGCCGGCTGTGCCGCTCGCCAGCGCTCCCATGCCGGAAATCTCCCTGCCGGAAGCAGGCGAGACGACGGTGCGAGTCCGCGCGGAATCGCTGGACCGTGTGCTCGACGCCGTCGGCGAGCTGATCGTGCAGGGGGCTCAGCTGCGCGCCGCCGTGGAGCCGGCCGGCATCCCTTCCGCGGGGTTGCAGATCGGCGAGATGGAGCGGCTCACCGCGCGGCTGTCGCGCGAGGTCCTCGCGCTGCGCCTGGTGCCGTTCGATTCGGTCTCCCACCGGTTCGTGCGGGCGGCGCGCGAGCTGTCGCGGGATCTCGGCCGGCCGCTCCAGATGCGCGTGGAGGGGCGCGAGGTGCGCCTCGACCGCGGAATCCTCGACGAGCTGGCCGATCCGATCCTGCACATGATCCGCAACGCCGTCGGCCACGGCATCGAAGAGCCGGCGGAGCGCCGGGCCTCGGGCAAGCCACCGGAGGCAACGGTACGCATCGCCCTCAGCCGCCGCGACGGCGGCGTGGAGATGCGGATCGAGGACGACGGCCGCGGGATGGACCCGCGCCGCATCCGCGAGAAGGCATGCGAGCGCGGCTTCCTGACGGCGGAGCAGGCCGCGGCCCTCCCCGACGCCGAGATCCTCATGCTCACGACTCTCCCGGGATTCTCGACCGCGGAGCGGATCACCGAGCTTTCCGGGCGCGGAGTCGGCATGGACGTGGTGCGGACCCGTGTCGAGACGATGGGAGGCCGGATCGCGATCGAGTCGACGCCCGGTTCGGGAACGCGCATCACGCTCTGGCTCCCGCTGACGATCGCGGTCCTGAAGGCCTTCGTGGTGCAGGCCGGCGAACGGCGATGGGCGATCCCGCTCCACTCCGTCGAGCGCGTGATCCGGTGGCCGGAGGAAGGCGGAGCCGTGGAGCCGGCAGGCCCTCTGGCGGAGCTCGTGGCCGGACGGATGGCCGGGTCGGTGCCGGTCTCGGGGACGGCGCTCGTCGTACGCGCCGCGGGCCGCTCGTGGGCCCTCGGCGTCGACGCCGTGCTGGCGCAGCGAGAGATCGTCGTCAAGCCCCTGGGCCCGCCACTCGAGGAGATGCTCGAATACGCGGGCGCGACGGTGCTCGAGGACGGGCGGATCGCCCTCATCCTCGACCCGGTGAATCTTCTCGAGGGACGGGTCCCCGACCGCCTGACTGCCGTTGCACCGGCCCCCGTTCTCGAACCGGTGCTCTCGTGAGCGCGTCGGTGCTCGCCCCGCAGCTCGCGGAACGGCTCGCGGCGGTCGCGCGCGGCGGCGGCCGCGCGGCGGCAGGAACCCTCGCCCGGTTCGTGCTGCTGCGCTCGCTGGGGCGCGAGGCGCTGGATGCCGCGGTCAGCCGCGTCGAGACGCTGCGCGAGGGTGAGCGCTCCGCGATGGTCGCGATCCTCGGCGTCGCCGGCGGCGGCGCCTGCGCCGTCGGCTTCGAGCTCGAAGGGGCCGCCGCCGGCTCACTCGCCGTTCTCTTCACCGCCGAGGAGTCCGAGCGCCTGCTCGAGGCGCTGGCTGCCAGCTCGACCCCGGCCGCCCGCGAGGCGATCCTGAGCGCGGGCAAAGGGACGCTCCGCGAGATCGGGAACATCGTGGCAGGCGCATTCGTCTCGGCGGTGGCGACCGAGGGGCGGATTCAGCTCTCGATCGCCGCGCCCCGCACGATCCCCCGGCTCACGCACGGCATGCTCCAGGGCGCGATCGTCACGGAGATTCTGCTGCCCGCCCCCGGCCTCTCCTGCCGGATCCTTCTCCTGGGGCGCGCCGAGGACCTGCAGCCTCTGGCCGGCGGCGGATAATCCGGGGCGCATGAAGCGCCCCGCCCGCCCGTCTCCCCCTCCCCACGGCCAGCACTTCCTGACCGATCGCCGCGCGATCGAGCGGATCGTGTCGGCGATCGACCCCCGGCCCGGGGACCGGATCCTCGAGATCGGACCCGGAGGCGGCGCGCTGACGGAGCCGCTCGCCGCACGCGCAGACGCCCTCGTCGCCGTCGAGATCGACCCGCGCCATGTCGAGGCGCTGCGCGCGCGCTTCGCCGGCCTTCCGCACGTGACGATCATCCATGCGGACATCCTCGACGTTCTGAACGAGGGGCTCGGCACCCTCGCCGCGGAGTTCGGCAGGCTCACCCCGGGGGTGAAGGTGGCCGGTAATCTCCCCTATGCGATCGGTACCACGATCGTCCGCCGCCTGCTGAACGAGGGCGGCCTGATCTCCGATGCCATCTGCATGCTGCAGCGTGAAACGGCGCAGCGTCTGCTGGCGTCCCCCGGCTCGCGCGACTACGGGTATCTGTCGGTGCTGCTGCAGCTGCGCGCAAGGGCCACCGGACTCTTCGATCTCCCCCCCGGGGCCTTCCGTCCTCCGCCCCGTGTGCACTCGCGCGTGATCCGGATCGACTTCACCGAGCCGCCCGGGGCTCCGTGCCCCGAGGACCTTCCCGCTCTCGAGCGGGTCCTCTCGGCCGCCTTCGGAGGGCGCCGCAAGACCCTCGCCAATGCTCTGTCGGCCCTCGCCACGCGAGACGAGGTCGCCGCCGCATGCGCCGCCGCGGGCATTCCACTCACCGAGCGTGCGGAGCGCGTCGAGCCGGCGCGGCTGCTTGCGCTGGCGCGTGCCCTGGCGCCACACATGGGCCCGTCCGCCTCATGACGGCGCAGCAGGTCACGCTCACCCCGCTCGGCGGCTCCGGGGAGTTCGGGACGAACTGCATGGCGATCACCGCGGGGGATCGGATCCTCGTCATCGATGCCGGCACGAAGCTGGCTGCCGGCGCCGACAGCCAGATGGTGCGGGTCGGCCCCGATCTCTCATGGCTGCGCGCGCGGCGCGAGCGGATCGAGGGGGTCGTTCTCACCCATGGCCACGACGACCATGTGGGCGCTCTCGCGGAGATCTGTGCATTCGCCTCGGCGCCGGTCTGGGGTTCCCCGTTCACGCTCGGCCTCGCCGACCGCCGCCTGCGCGAGTCGGGCCCGCCGCAGGCACGGCTCAGAACGGTGCGGGATCGACAGCGCGTCGAGATCGGTCCGTTCGGCGTCGAGTTCGTGCCGGTCACGCACAGTATCCCCGGCACGACGGCTCTCGTCATCACGACACCGGCGGGGACGATCGTGCACTCAGCCGATTTCAAGCTCGACGCGGATCCGGTGGACGGGAGACTCACGGATCTCGCGCGCCTGCGTGCGGCGGGCGACGCGGGGGTGCGGGCTCTGCTCGTCGACTCATCGAATGCGATGGTTCCTGGCCGGACGCCTTCGGAGCGCACCGTCGGGCCGGCGATCGCCCGGCTGATCGCGGGCGCTCCGGGGGCCGTCTTCCTGTGCAGCTTCGCCAGCCACATTCACCGGATCCAGCAGGCGGCCGATGCGCTGTCGCGCTCGGGGCGCAGACTCTCCCTGATCGGGTCGCGCCTGGTGGAAGCGGCGGACCTCGCCGCGGCACTGGGGCTGCTTCGAATCGCCCCCGATCTGCGCGTCTCCGCGAGGGCCGCCGCAGCCCTGCCGCGCAGCCGAATGGCGTGGTTTCTCTCCGGCAGCCAGGCGGAGCCGGGCTCCGCCCTCGTCCGGCTCGGCGCCGGTGTCCTTCCCGAGGCGCGCGTGCATCCGGGAGATCGTCTGCTCTATCTCGGGCGCCCGATCCCCGGGAACGAGCAAACCGTCGTACGGGTGCTCGGCGAGATCGCACGGCAAGGGGCGGACGTGCACGCGTCCGCGGACGCGGGGCTGCACGTCTCCGGGCACGGCGCCCAGCAGGACCTCGTCGAGATGATCGACGTGGTGCGCCCGCGCGCGCTCGTTCCGGTGCACGGTACGCGGGCTCACCTCGAAGCCGCGGCGGCGCTGGCTGGTCGCGCGCAGCCGCCGCCCCCTGAGGCGATCGTGCTGCTCGACGGAGAGCGTCTCGCCCTCGCGCCCGAGGGTGCGAAGAAGATTGTTGACTGATCGCGAAAGAGAGTAGTCTTCACGCGGATGTCCCCCCGCCCGTGACCTGGAAATCATTCCTCCCCAGACGAGTTCTTCGCGAAACGGCCGGTCTCGCCGTGCTCGCTCTGGGGCTGCTCGTCGCAGCCTCGCTGTTCAGCTACCGCGCCGACGACCCATCGTGGTGGGTCGAGAGACCGGGCACGCCCCAGAACTGGATCGGCCCCGTCGGTGCGAACATCTCGCGCGGGCTGTTCGAGCTGCTCGGCTTCGCGGCGGTCGTCTTCCCCGCCGCCCTCGTGCTCCTCGCCTGGGCGCTCCTGACGCGCGGGAAGACGGGCCGCAGCGCCGGCGACGGCTCCGAGCCGACGGGCGCGCGCACGGCCGGACTCACGATCCTCGTGCTCTCCTTCGCGATGCTGCTGGGCTCGCTGACCCCCGCTCCAATCGAGTTCCGCGGCGATCTGCTCGTGCCCGGCGGACTGACCGGCTCGCTGCTCTCCGGGGCCGCGTCGCGTCAGCTCGGTCTGTTCGGTGCCGTCCTGATCGCCCTGGGGGGCATCGCCCTCGGTCTGGTTCTCTCCACGCGTTTCACCGTCGCCGCGGCGACGGCGGCGGCAGGCCGCCCGCTGCGCCGGCTGGGTCAGGCTCTGACGGTTCGCTGGGCCCGCCTGAAGGAGGCCCACAGCCGCGAGCGCGCCCGCAGAGCCGTTCTGAAGAAGCATGCGAAGGAGCAGAAGCGCCGCCAGAAGGAGCAGCGCATCGACGCTCCCCTCCCGGCCGTCGAAAGGGCCCGGCGGGCCTCCGCCGAGGACACGCCGGCCCGCAGCCGGCCCGCCATCCCCGTCCCCGGAGCGAGGGAGGCGGCGCCGGAGCCGCCTCCGGAGCTGATTCCCGTCAGCGCCCGCCGGACAGCCCCGCCTTCGAAGGCTCCGGCCGCCGAGAAGATGTCGGCAGCCACCCAGCCTCTGCTCCCGATGCCCGCTCCTCCGCCGCGCACCTCGCCGTTCAAACTGCCGCCGATCGACCTGCTCGAACCGGCCCCCGCCGAGTCGCCGGTGGATGAGAAGGAGCTGATCGACCGGGCGCGCCTGATCGCCGACAAGCTGCGCGAGTTCTCGGTCGAGGGGCAGGTCGTTCAGATCCACCCGGGCCCGGTCGTCACGGTCTACGAGTTCAAGCCGGAGCCCGGCGTGAAATACAGCCGCATCCTTGGCCTCACCGACGATCTCTGTCTCGCTCTGAAGGCGGAGTCGATCCGGGTCGACCGGATCCCGGGCAAGTCCACCGTCGGCATCGAGGTCCCGAATCGCGCGAAGGAGACGATCTTCCTTCGCGACGTCATCGCCGGCACCGCCTACTCTGCGAGCCGAAGCCGCCTGACGCTCGGTCTCGGCAAGACCCTCGACGGCGAACCTTTCGTCACCGACCTCGAGCGGATGCCGCACCTGCTCATTGCCGGCTCCACCGGCTCCGGCAAGTCGGTCGGACTGAACTGCATGATCACCTCGATCCTCTACAAGTCCACGCCGGACGAGGTGCGGTTCATCTTCATCGACCCGAAGATGCTCGAGCTGGGGATCTACGACGACATCCCCCATCTGCTGATCCCGGTCGTCACCGACATGAAGAAAGCGGCCGTCGCCCTGAAGTGGGCGGTCCGCGAAATGGAGACACGGTACAAGACCCTCGCTACGACCGGTGTGCGCAACATCGAGCAGTTCAACGCGCTGCTCGCGCGCGATCCGGGCCGCACGAAGCGCAACGAGAAGACCGGCGTCGAAGAGGTCCTGACGCCGCTCCCCTACATCGTCGTGGTGATCGACGAACTCGCCGACCTGATGATGGTCGCCTCCATCGAAGTCGAAGAATCGATCACGCGCCTCGCGCAGATGGCCCGCGCCGTCGGCATCCACCTGGTGCTGGCGACGCAGCGGCCCTCGGTCGATGTGATCACCGGCATCATCAAGGCGAACTTCCCCGCCCGGATCGGGTTCCGCGTCAGCCAGAAGGTGGACAGCCGGACGATCCTGGACACCGGCGGCGCCGAGGCGCTGCTGGGCCACGGGGACATGCTGTTCCTGCCTCCCGGCTCGTCGCGCCTGCTCCGCGTGCACGGAGCCCTCATCACGGAGGCCGAGGCGCACCGCGTGGTGCACTTCCTCAAGGAACAGGGCAGGCCCGCCTACAACACTTCCGTGCTCAAGGAGACCGAAGAGGAGCGGGAGTCGAGCGACTTCGAAAAGGACGAGATGTACGACCAGGCTGTCCGTCTGGTCGTCGCGACCGGCCAGGCCTCGATCTCCCATCTGCAGCGCCGTCTGCGTCTGGGATATGCCCGGGCGGCCCGGATCGTGGACATGATGGAAGACGAAGGGATCATCGGGCCTGGCGACGGGGCCAAGCCCCGCGATGTGCTCGTGGGGAGCGAGTTCCTCGAGCGGCTGGACCAGATCGTCGCCGAGCCCTGATTCTCCTGTAAGTCATACAACCTTCGATTGATCGGCCCGTCCGATCGGTGTATGAAGTGCGCATCGATCGGGGGGTCAGACTCGAGCCGTGCCGTGCCCCGATGGAGCGCGGCGCAGGGGACCCTCCTTCACATGCGGGCTCCGGCCCGCCTGCGAGGTCCTCATGCTGAACGGCACCCCCGCCGCGCGCGCCGCGGCCGGTCTCCTTCTCACCCTCGCAGGTGGCTTCGCCTTCATGCCTTCCGGCCCCGAAACCCCCTCAGGGCTGTCCGCCGCGCCGCCTCCCCCCGGGGTGGTTTTCACTGTCTCCAGTGAACGCGATTCGGGGCCCGGATCGCTGCGGCAGGCGATTCTGGACGCGAACGCCGCTCCCGGCGCCGACACCATCGAATTCCACGTTCCGCTCGTCTCGCGGGCCGTGATCGGGCTCTCCAGCCCCCTGCCCACGATCACCGACACCGTCGTCATCGACGGATACACCCAGCCAGGCGCCCGGGAGCGGGTTCCGGCCGGCGCCGGCGGGCCCGCCGAGCCGGTTCTGACGATCGAACTGGACGGCGGGGCGATTCCCGACGGCCCGGTTCTGCCGATCGAGGCGGATCGCTGTGGGGTCCGCGGCCTCATCGTGACGTCGCCTGCGGGTGCGGGCATCGAGATCAGAGGGAACGGAAATCGCGTCGACGGGAACGAGATCAGGGCCGGCCGCGGCGCCGCCGTGGCCATCCTGTCGGGCGGCAGGAACAGCGTGCGCGGCAGCATCGTCGAGAGCGACACGCCGGCCGCTATCGACCTCGGCGGCGACGGCGCGAGCGTGAACGACACCCGGGACGCGGACATCGGTCCCAACGGGGGGCAGAACTCCCCGGTCCTCATGGATGTTTCCGTCGCACGTGTTCCGGGCGCGCCGGGCGAGACCACCGTCACCGGGTCGTTCGAGAGTCTTCCCGACACGGCCTTCACTCTCGAGTTCTTCGCCGACGGCGCCGGGATGCTCGGCTCGGTCCAGGTCGTCACCGGAGCGGACGGCACGGCTTCGTTTCAAGCCCTGCTGCCGCGGGCGGCTCCTTCGCTGGCGATCGTGACGGCCACGGCGACCGGCGCCTCGGGCGATACATCCGAGCTGTCGAACGGCGTCGCGTCACCGGCGGCGGTCATCTCCTGGGCCGCGGCGGTGGATGGCAACTGGAACGACGGAACCAAGTGGACCGGCGGCGTGGCGCCGGGATCGTCGGATGACGCGCAGATCACCGCCGCGGGGAACTACACCGTCACCCTGAACGCCGTCGTCACCGTGAACAGCCTCACGCTCGGGGGCGCGTCGGGCACCCAGACGCTCGCTATCCCATCGAACTCGCTCACCCTCAACGCCGCGAGCAGCGTCGGGGCGAACGGCTTCATCGATCACACGGGAGGAACCCTCACCGGCGCCGGCAATCTCACGATCAGCGGCGGGTACGACTGGAGCGCCGGAACGCACAGCGGCACGGGACAGACGACGATCCAGTCCGGCGCGCTGATGACGATTACGGGCACGGCGAGCCCCAGCCTGGCGCGGACGCTGAACAACGCCGGCACGCTGAACTGGACCAGCTCGAACACCTGGGTGGTCAACACCCCCGGCGTCTTCAACAATCAGGCGACCGGCGTGTTCAACATCCAGAACGACGAGCTGATCGGCAACAACGGCACGATCAACAACGCCGGCTCGATGGTCAAGTCCGCGAGCGCCGGCACCACGACGATCAACGACACCTTCAACAACACCGG
>Ga0187894_10000036_pt1 | contig 191212 bp, 172 predicted proteins | sample GBC1701081metaG_FD_136650 | JGI IMG/M metagenome (GOLD analysis project Ga0187894, IMG submission 136650) | White microbial mat communities from a lava cave in the Kipuka Kanohina Cave System on the Island of Hawaii, USA - GBC170108-1 metaG ... | reverse complement strand
GGGATGATCCCAAATGCGCGCATCAATGATTCTTCCGAGCTAGCTCCCTACTCCTCTCGTGGAATGGCCCCCGTGTTGGTCCTACTGCGGCCGTCGAGCGAGCACATTCTGAGCGTGCGCGCTCCGGGAGCAAGGGATCGGCATGGGTGTCATTCCACTCCTTTCACCGTGCGCGTTCTGCGAGCAAGGAGGGCACCTGGCCGCTCCCTGCCCATCCTTCGGAGGCCGCGCGTTGCGCGAGCACAGGGATCGTCCCAGCTACCCCGCTCACTTTTTCAGCATCCTGTTAGAGAAGGGAGGATATGATGCATACAATAGGAAAATCCTTTGGGACAGACCGGCTCGTTGACTTGGAACGAACAGTGGATTCCTTGAATGGCCGGTTGCGCGAGATGCAAGGGGAGTTGTATCGGGCCAAGGCGGAGCCGCTACCGGTTCGGTTGTGGCGGAATCTGGCGAGTCTCAAAGGCGGGCAGGAGTTCATGTCAGCCGTCTGCAATCGGCGCGCTCGTCCGAACAGAAAGAAGGTGTCCCATGCTGACCCAAGAACGTAAGACGGACAGGCCACTCGTCGGAGCCTGTTCTGACTGTGGAACGGTGGTCCAGCGACGAATTGCCTGCGTCGACGGGGTAACCCATTCAACCGTCGAACTCTGTGAGCGCTGCTGGAGTGCCTCTCAGCAGCGGCAGGTCTTCGCAGACGGATGCTGTGGATAGAGAACGCCGAAGGAGTGTATCCGACGGCTTCAATTGCGAGAAACCGATAACTAGCCGTAGGCACGAGCATGAAATACAAGTAGGGAATACGGAAGGTGTCTATCCGCCGACGTCAAGTACGATAAAGCGATAGAAAGTCGGCGGGTCAACCGAAGGTTGGTTTGGTGGCGGTGCCCCGGATTGAACGGGGGACCCGCGGCTTATGAGTCCGCTGCTCTACCAACTGAGCTACACCGCCAGCGCAGCGAAATTAACGACTTACGGAGACAGAGTCAAGCGGAGCGGGCACACTGTGCCCGAAATTGTCCCCGAGAGCCAGTTTGCGAGCGGCCTCTTGCAAATCAGAAGCATTCACAATTGATCTTCATGCTAACCACTTCAGGCACACCCACACGGATCAGATTTCTGACCGCCGTGCGGCGGAGATCATGTTTGAGCATGCCTGAGACTCCTGCGGCACTGCACGCGCTGAGCTTCCGTCTTTTTCATCGTGCCGGTACACTCTCGGATCGGCCGGCCCGCACAGGAGTATTTGATCAAAAAGATGTCACCGCATTTGTAGATCATGCCCGTAAAATCCTCCTTTCGTGTAAAAACTCCTTACTATGCATGACCGATATCTTTTCCCAGTGGGCTATGTCAGAGTACAAGTTCCTTCCCGCATTCCTCTACACGTGTAGATCTAACCGAGGAGGTTTCCTATGATATCCATTCCCAAAGTCGTCAGTGTCCTGTCGTGTGGAATCTTGCTGTGCCTGGGACTATCCACAGCGGCGCACGCCGTTGAGGAGACTGGAGCTAGCCGCCTAGCAAGCGCCACGACGATCAAGGGCGAACTGGTGCGCATCGGATACGGGGAGTATTTCGTCAAGGGGCAGGACGGCAAGGAAGTACGTTTGACTATAGATAAAAAGACCCAGATGATGGGACAACTCAAGCAGGGTGATCGGATTGAGGCGAAGGTGAACGAGCAGAATCACGCGCTGATGATTCGCCAGGTCGAATAAAACCTCAACGAGTTCAGCGACATTGATCAGTCCTCTTCCTTGCCAGCGTCGGGATCTCATGGCATCAGGCCGTGATTCCTAGAGCGGCGTCGTGTTGTCCTTCACCGCTCTGGCTGCCCTCTCGGTTTCGATGGTTGTCACGTGGTCTTCCTTGTCATGCCCCAAGAGGTCCAACTCGATTGATCAAGTGAAAGACCGGCCCTTCTCGCCAGGGGCAACAGGAGAACGCCACGCAGGATGCTCAAAAAGGCCAGACTTCTCACCCACCCGCCCCTGACGACTACTTCACCCGCCCGCCCCGAGTCTGCCAAGACAGCCTCTCGCCCAAGGACGCGCCTTGTCCCAAACAAGGCCGCAGCGAGCGGCCAAAGATGGTTCTATCAAGCTTGCTCGTGTATGATACCCTATGATGGTTCGAACGAATCCCCCACTTCGCGCGTTGAGTGCGGCCCTTCCAAGACTCTCTACCTCTCTTTAGGGGAGTGGCCGCTCCCTCCCCTGCTGGCGGACTTTTTCAGCATCCTGCTAGTCACATGTTGGTTCTGCCCCACCGTTCCGGTAAACTCGGCGCATGACTCATCTGCTTCCTTCCTCCTGTGAACGGGCGATCCTGGAACAATTCCTCAAGGCGGAGGCCATGGCCTTGCGGGCGGTACGCTCTGCGCAAGCGCAGGACGTTCCGCCCGCGGTGTTGCCGTTCTTGCGTCGTCATGAGGAAGAAGAAGCGCAGCATCTCAAGCAGTTTGAGCTGCTGCTGGGAACGAGTTCGCACAACAAGACGGCCTTGCCTCGTATACCCAGTCAATGGAGGGTCCTCGCGGTGCATCTCTACGGGTACGAAACGCTGGGATTGGAATTCGCAAAGCTGTTAGTCCGCTTGCGGCCGGATTTGGCCTTGATTTTGGAAGATGAAGAAGTGCATGTGGGGTTTTTCGAACAGGAAGTCCGTACCATGCTTGTTCATGGAGGCCCTGCCGCTGACGGTGCGCGACAGGCGGCCCAGGCCTGGAGACGGAGGCTGCCTCGCACGGTCGATCGGTATCTTCACGATGAGAGTCTCGCGCCCTTTCGTGATGAGCTTCGGCGACATATTCTCGACGTGATCGAGGCGCGTTTTCTTCTCGTTGGATTGTTGGTGCGGGGTGAAGGCTATAGTGTTCGGAACTCCGACCTTCAGCAATCAGCCCTCAGCTCTGACCTAACTCAAAACTCAGAATCCAGAACTCAGAACTTCATTCAAAGTGAGTCATCCTCGGAAGATGAGGAGGAATCTTTGGGCGGTCTGCCGGAGATGTCTTTCTGGCGGAGCAGTTTCGTGAGGTAGGTCCGTTGGAGGCCGAGCTCTTCGGATGCTCTGGTTTGGTTCCATTCATTTCTGCGCAACGCCTCTTCGATAATTTTCCGACTGTAGGCTTCCATGCTCTCATGGTACTGACGGGAAGGAGATCCTGTCTCGGCCTCGTTCGCCGAGGGGAATGGTGAATCTGTCAGATGCAGGTACGCGAGCTCAATTGTGTCATCGGGACATAAGATGAGCGCACGCGTCAGCACATTTTCCAGTTCGCGGATATTGCCGGGCCATTGATACTGTTGCAACGCCTGTACGGCCTGGTCACTCAGCGCGCAGGGGCGATGAATCCCCATTCCGACCCCGCGATTGAGAATATGCCGGGCGAGTGCAGGGACATCGTCCAACCGTTCACGCAGGGGCGGGAGCGTCACGGTGATCACCGCGAGCCGGTAGTATAAATCCTCACGAAAAGTGCCCTGTTGGATCGCGTGCCGGATGTCTTGGTTCGTGGCCGCAATGAAACGCACATTGGTGCGCACCGGCTGGGTCCCGCCCACACGATAGAAGGTCTGATCCTGGAGGACCCGCAGCAGACGGCTTTGTAACGGGAGCGGCATGTCCCCGATTTCATCGAGAAACACCGTTCCTCCTTCCGCCACCTCGATCTTGCCTGGTTCCCGTTTGACCGCCCCGGTAAAGGAGCCCTTTTCATGACCGAACAGTTCGTTCTCGAGCAGTTGCTCCGGCAGAGCCGCACAATTGACCGCGACGAATGGTTTCGAGCGGCGTGGACTCCATCGATGAATGGCGCGAGCCACGACTTCTTTTCCCGTGCCGGTTTCACCGAGCAGGAAGACGGTCACGTCGGACTGCGCCGCTTGCTTGGCGATCGTGAGTTGCGCGACCATCTTGGCATTGGCCCCGACGAGGTGATCGAACCGATCGTCGACTTCTTGACGGAGGACGTCGACCTGACGGTGTAGCGCCACGGCGGCCAGGGCTTTTTTGACCACGACGGTCAGGTGGTCGGCGCTGAACGGTTTCGTCAAAAAATCAAAGGCGCCAAGCTGCATGGCGTTCACGGCACGTTCGATGGTGCCGAATGCGGTCAGGATGATGATGAGCGGTGTGGTGAAGGTTGCACTGGTGTCCTCTTCGGTGCGCCGCTCGCTGTGCGAGGAGCCTCTTACCCGTTCCAGGATCTCCAAACCGGACAGAACCGGTAGTTCCAAATCCAGGAGCACGAGATCAACGTCTCCTTGTTCGATCAGACGCAGCGCGTCCTTACCGTTGTCGGCTGTGACAGGCTCGTGCCCCATCCACGTGATACGATTCTCGAGTCCGAGAAGAATATCGCGGTCGTCATCGACGATTAAAATTTTGGCGCGCATCGGACTCAGGTATTTAGGCTGAAGACTGAAGGCTATTAGCCAGGTCCTCAGGTTGAAGATTGAAGGTTATAATTATCTCGCAAGGCACAAATCAAACCATTTAATACCTTCTCGGTTTCTACGATCTTGAGTTCAAGCAGAGATGGGTCCTCGTTGAGCAAGAAGCCCAAGCGTTTCGACAAATTTAATTGATAATGTAGCTCCCTCAATGACCCGAAGGCTATATTAAGAAATCTGAGATACTCTGCCTCACTTTCACGAGCGCAACCCTCCACAATATTAGAAGGAATCGAAACTGCTGCCCTCCGTATCTGAGAAGTCAGTCCGAACAACTCTTCTTTCGGAAACGCTGCGGTTGTCCGATAAACCAATACGACTACTTCATCAGCCAACTCAAATGCCCGAAGCTTTGTGTGGTCACGCATGATTGGCGTCTAAGCCCCGTCAGTCTATCTACCTTCAGCCTTCGAACTCGCGATTGGCATTGTGAAATAAAAGCGAGTGCCGGCTCCGGGCACGCTCTCTACCCAGATGGTTCCTCGATGCAGCGTCACCAGGTTTTTTGTAATGAATAGGCCAAGCTGCGCCCCTTGAGCGGTGGGGTTGGCAGATGGCACTTTCGAGAACTCCTGGAAGAGTTTGTTGATGTGGCCAGGGTCAATCCCGCAGCCGGTATCGGCGACTGAGGTTTGGACAAAGCCCTCGGGGGTCGTCTGGAAATCGACGGCGATGCGGCCGCCTGGCGGCGTGAACTTGATCGCATTACCGATGAGATTCCAGAGAATCTGTTCCAGTTTATCCGGGTCCCCCTGGACAGCTGGAAGCCCTTCCGTATGCACGATCTCGAGGGCAATCGTTTTTTCAGCCGCGACGGCGCGTAGACTGTCGGCGACCTGGAGGGCCATGGCTTCGACGCTGACCTGTGTGAGGCAGAGCACTTCCTTTTTGCTGTCAAGGCGGGACCAATCGAGCAATTGATTGATGATTCTGGTGAGCCGACTCAGGTTATGTCCGATGCGAGTAAGGTAGGTCAATTGTTGTTCGTTCACCGGCCCTGCAATACCGTCGCGCATATTGTCTGCAAAGCTGCGAATCACGGTCATGGGGGTGCGCAATTCATGCGACGCGACAGAGAGAAACAACGACCGCCGCCGATCGTGTTCCAGGAGGTGCTCATTGGCGGTGGTCAATTCCTGCGTGCGTTCCGCAATACGCTTTTCGAGATGCTGTGCGAGTTCTTCGAGGTGGGCATAGGCTCTAGCGTTGTCGATGGCTGCGGCCACGTGGCCGGCGATCGTCGACAGCATATTGAGATCCTCGTCCACGCAGGGTTGTCCGCCCCGGTCGGCAGCGAGGTACCCGAGTATCTGGTTCTGACTCTGGAGCGGTACCGCGACGAAGGATGTCACCCCGGCGCGTCTAGCCAATTCCAGTATAGGTGGGTGTACGCGATCGGCCACGTCCTCAATGCTCGGGATGAGCAAGGACTTTCCATGAATCAGCAGGTCGGCTTGGATGCTGCCATCCTTCTGGATCGGCAAATCAAGATGGCGAACTGCCTCCGCAATGTCCGGCGAGACCCCGACGATTTTAGCCACATACGCCGAATCTCGTTCGCGATCCCGCAGCGTCAAAAACATCCGCGTAAAGCCTAGATTTGTGGTCAGGAGCTGCAGGACGGTGTTGAGAATCTGGTTCAGATCCAGCGTCCGGGCGATGGACGCACTGACTTGATGCAACGTGGTCAATTGACTGACCTGGTGTTTGATGGTGGCCATGTTCGCTATAATGGAGAGGCTTCGTTCCTCTAATGAGTGGATCATGAGATTGAACATGTTCGTCAGATGGCCGACTTCGTCGCGGGTGGAAGGCATGAGGGGCTCAGGCTTGCGGCCCTCAGCCACTTGTTGAGTCAAACCGGCAAGCTGTAGTAGCGGCTTTGTGACACGGCGTGTGAGCAGGTAGGCACTGACCGCGCCTGTGCCGATGAGGAAGGCAGTAAGGACGAGAATATTTGTGATCATCGTCTCGAGATCGTATTTCAGGTATGCGTCGGTCAATCCTATTTGGACGATACCGGACACGAGTGCCAGCTGTGTCGGGGATGCGCTGGTGCTTCCTTCCTCCAGTTGAATAGAGAAGGGAGGCGGCGAGGACTTTCCTTTTGCCGTTCGCAGCACCGGCATGGCAAAGTCGTACACGACTTCCTCCCATGCAAATCGATTGCTGAGTTGGTTGGAGAGGGCGATACGTGTCATCAGAGTATGAGTGCTGGGGGACCGGAAGAGCTCTTTCGCAATCCGAGGCTCTGGGTACAGCGGATGATCCAGGGACCGCACAAGGCTAGCAGACGATTGGCGTGACCCCTTCGTGTGCTTGGCGAGCACGGTGCCGTCCGAGCCGGTAATGACCACATACACCACATCCTGGACATCCAAGAGGCCTTCCATGAATTGTTGGAGCGTGGCGCGATCTCCCGCCACGAGGCCCGCATATCGAAAAGTGTCATTGCCCGCTACGTTCGTGAGAAGGATCGTTCCCAGTTGCTCGAGGGTGCCGGCCATCGCCGTTCGTCTCTCTTCAACGTAGAACCAGCTCAAGGTCGAACAAGCGATGGCGAGAATGGCGCTGAATAGCAGCACGAACTTAGTGCGCAGGTTGGGGAACCCTTTCGAGGGTAATGCCACGGAAACTTCGGGTTCCTCTGGCGGGTGAAGAGGATTCAATGGCCTGTCCGCATCAAAAGGTTTCATCGATTAAGCTCATCAGCTCCTTCGGAAACGTCATGCCCAGGAACTTCGCGGTCTTGAGATTGACGGTGATCTTGACTCGCTCGATCGGCACGGGGTTGAGCGGCAGCGTCTGTTCCCCGTCGAGAATGCGCTTCGCGAGCAGTCCGGTCTCTCGACCAACGTCGCCGTAGTTGAAGGACAAGCTGAGCAGCCCTCCCATGCGAGTGAACTCCGGTGAGAACCCGATCACGGATATCTGATGTGCGAGCGCTGATGTGAGGATGAATTGTATGGACTCATTCGTCAATACCGTGGAATCCGGCATGAGCCAGAGGGCCTCAACGTCCGAGAGCAGTGCGCGCAATTGCTGGGGCACCTCCTTTTCACTCCTGACGGGAACCCCCTTCAATTGAAAGTCGAAGATGGTGGCCTGCAGCTCCGCGTCCTTCACCCGAGCGGAGGTTTTGGCAGGGTCGTAGAGCGTGCCGATCCGGTGAAGGGTCGGCAGAAACGTCCGCATGATTTTTAGCTGTCGATCGACGGGGACCTCCAGGAGCGTGCCGGTCATGTTGGCAGCTGTAAGCTGATGATTCAAGGGGTCCAGGATCATCATATAGACGATCGGGACATCCACAATTTCTACTTTCGCTGCCAACGCGGCCTTGAGCCCCACGGCGACGACCAGTGACGCATTCGATGCCCGCAGCTTGCGCGCGAGCTTTTTCCCTAACTCCATGTCGCCTTGCAGATTGTATTCGGTATAGATCGCTCCAATCGGGCCGGTGGACTTCAAGGTTGCAACGGCCTCATGATACGCGGGAATGTCGGAAGATTGCAGGATGGCAATGTCCATCGCCGTGGATTCGGACACACACAGGGTACAGAAGGCGAACAAGACGGCGAGCCCCCTCACCGCGCAGAAGAGCCGATCTATGTAATCACTCGTTTTCATCATCCTCAGACCCATGGTCCCATGGCAATTCCGGTATCTGTCGATCTGTCGAATGTTGAATTTTGAATGATGAATGTTCGGAGCCTCTTCCGATTCGACATTGAACATTTACCATTAAACATTCCCAATTCCGCCTCACGGGTTTGAGCCGGCTGTGGAGCGGACCGTCCCCAAGATATGCAAAGCATTTCCGTCGCGATCTCGAATGATCTCACCCGTCCAGATCAACCGCTGGAAGCTGCCGTTCTCTCTCATGACACGGTGCTCAATTGCTACGTTGGCGCCGGCTTGATCCATCGCCCGGCGCATCGCGCGCCTCATCGGCTCCCGATCCTCTCGGCACACGAGCGCCAGCCAGTCGTTCTGCGTGCGAGGCCGCGCCCCGTCCGATAGGCCGAGGAACCTGTCGACCTGTGGCGACCAGTAGAGTTGACCGCTCTGAAGGTCCCAGTCCCAGAGCCCCACCGGCGCGGCGCTCAGGGCGAGACGGCTTTGCGCATTATTGGCGCGGAGCTCATCTTCGATGCGCTTCCGCTCGGTAATGTCGGTGGAGATGCCGCAAGTCGCATAGGGCTTGCCGGTATGGTCGCAAAGCGGGAATTTGATCGAGATGTAGGCATGGAGGCCATCGGAATGGGGAGCGTATTCCTCATATTCCACTGCAGTGTTCCGCTCTAAGACAGTGAGATCGTTAGCGCGAAACGCATCGGCGATGTCCCTGGGGAAAATCTCGTGATCGGTATGCCCGACAATCTGGTCCGTGGTGAGGTGAAAGAGCTGTTCGAACCGGCGATTGGTGAGAAGATACCGGCCGTCGGTGTATTTCACGTAGATCACTGCGGTGGTGTTGTTGATCACATCTTGCAGGAGTTTTTCATTCCGGCGAAGCGCATTCTCCGCTTGTTTGCGATCCGTCACGTCCTGGAGGGAGCCGGCCATACGGGTCATCCGGCCGGTCTCGTCCCAGATCGCTTGGCCTCGGGCGCGGAACCAGCCATACTCTCCCGCTTTGGTCAAGAGCCGGTATTCCACGTCGTAGGGATCCCGCTGCTCGATATGGGCGATCAAGGCCGCGAATACGCGATCTCGATCCTCCGGGTGAAGCCGGGAAGCCCAGCTCTCCAAGACATCGGGAAATTCCTCGTCGGTATAACCCAGCATGGTCTTGACTCGAGGCGACCACCAGACCGGTGTGCGCGGAGAACTCCACGGTTCGTCGGGGAGCACCTCTCCATCCCAGAATCCGTCATTGGAGCCTTGGATCACGAGCTGCAAGCGTTCTTCGCTTTGGCTGAGGAGGTGTTCAGTCCGCTCAACCTTCACGGCGAGTTCCTTGACCCCGATGGCACGACGGAGCGTGTGCCGAAGCTCCTCCCGATCATAGGGTTTCGTGAGATAGGCATACGCCCCTTCCGTCAGCGATCCCACGGTACGATCCCGCGAGATATGCGCGGTCACGATCACAACGGGGAGAGAGGGGTCCAGGCGTTGAGTTTCTTTCAAGACCTCGAGCCCATCCCCGTCCGGCAGACCTAAGTCAAGCAAGATGGCGTTGAAGCGATGGGCTCGAACGAGTTCGATGGCGCCGGCGACGGTGCCGGCAACGGTGACGGCATAGCCATCATGGTGCAGCAAATCCTGTAAGCCGATAACGAGGTCCTGGTTATCTTCCACGACAAGAACGGAATAGTGACTCGTTGATGCGATCATGGGGACCTCAACTTCCTGGAAGTGCTGAGTGCGAGGTTCTGAGTTTTGGAGTCTCACTCAGCATTTCCCTCTCCTCGCCTTCCAACTCAGCACTCCTCTTTCATCTCTTCTGGCCAACTCATAACTCAGCACTCAGCACTTCTTCGTCAGTACCTCACCGTGATCCATCCCATCACGCGGCTGCCGATTGTATCGCCGAGCGGATGTTCTTTGTGCGTGTCGTTCAGTGCGTTGAACGCCGACACTGCCACTTCGGCTTCGCGCAGGTAGCCCGCTTCTGCTTTTTGTTGCCAGAACTTGTATGCGCCACGGAGGTTGAGGAGGTTGTAGCTGCCGACACGAGGATCCGGCGCGGTTACGCCAAATGGTGCGAATGCTGAGAAGGCCTGGTTTATCGGATAGGTCGCGGCTCCGACGAAATGGTAGAGGATTTCGCCACTGAGGCCATTGTCCCATTCTCCTCGAAGCCCGGCATTCCATTTGAATCTCGGGCCGCCGCGACGAGCGTCGGCCGTGAACGTTTGGCCGATTTCCTGATAGGAGAAGTTGGCGAATCCAGTGAGCCAACGAGTGGCTAGAAATTCCAATCCGGCCTCGCCACCATAGATATCAGCGCTTCCGCCCTGGATAGGCTGAGGATTGGCAGGAAAAATTAAGTCCGAAAGGTGATTATAGAACACATTCGCACGAACCGAGAGACGGTGCCGAAAGTACCAACCCTGATAGCCGGCTTCATAGGACTCGATCTGTTCAGGACTGAGATTCGTGGAGCCGTGAGTCACAAAAATTGGAGGAGAAGGAATTGGGGGAGGCAGGGTTGTTTGAACTCGCGCATCAAAATGACTCTCATTTAGCGTTGGGGGACGATAGGCCACGGAGAAGCCAAGGCGGAACGTATGGTCCTGGGTCGGCCTGTACAGCAGGGCAACACGCGGGCTGATAGTGGCGTGGATAGAGGTTTCGAGATCGTACCGGGCTCCAGCCACGAGAGTCAGGGTCTGCGTCGCCTTCCATTCATCTTGCAGGAAGAAACCTATCCTGTTCTCTTGGTTTGAGCCATCAACAATGTCGCCCGACAGGGTATTGAGCCGATAGTTGATTCCATAGGCCATTCGATTGGCCGTCCCAAAGTCGGCACTATGTTGCGCCTCGATGTTGTAGGTATCGGCGCGATACTTCCAAGTCTCGCTGGAGTTCCGGTCGGTAACACGTATGAAGTCCGCTATAAGAGGATTAGTGCGCTCGTGAACGGTATCATCCCACCGATTCCAGAAAGCGCGGACAAAGAAATTCTGGCGCTCGTACACGGCATGTGCGTATCCTAGGGCTGGCGTAGCGGAGAGTGATGATATGGCTTCCGACGGGCCATCGAACCGATTCGAATCGACAAGGCCACCTGAGATAGATAACTTTGACTCGTTAGACAGTGCATACTCAGTCTGAACGTTGAACTTGTATGCACGGAACGCGAGTGAGTCTCGATTGTCCCACTGCTGGTTTTGGTCCCACCCGGCTGATAATCGGTAGCCGAACTTCCCGACGGTCCCGGCATGGATTGCAGCACTGCTAATGGTGCCAAATTCTCCGCCCCCGAATTGGAACGTAGTCCCTTTCATCTCCTCGGGGGATTTGGTGATGATGTTGATCACGCCGTCAAAAGCGTTGAACCCGTATACTGCCGAGGCCGGTCCCTTCAGCACCTCGATACGCTTAATTTCAGGTAAGGTCACCGGAATAGCCTTCCAGTACACTATGGCTTGGGCATCCACGAAGATCGACCGACCGTCCACCATGACCAGCATCTTATTGGCCAGCAACTGGTTATCACCGCGTGCACTCACGTTGAAATCGGCCCCAGTCGTCTGCATCACCTCGATCCCAGGAACTCGACGCAATACTGTCGGCAGATCTGTTGCCCCAGAATGCAAAATATCTTCATCCGTAATCACATAGACATTCGCTGGCGCTTCGGAGATCGGCTGTTCGTAGCGCGAGGCGATGCTGACTGTTTCCTCTTCCTTGATCAGCTCGAGTTCCGGAATGAGAGCCTGATCGGACTGGGTGCTCAATTCTTCTGTATAGCCTATAGCGGGCACCTGAGCGACGAACATGATCGTCAGCATGCCGAGCCACAGGGATTTTCTGGAGCCTGCGAGTCTAGTCATGTGTGTTCTACAGAAACCGTCTAGACCTGAGAGGCGGGGGGTTCCAGTTTACACTCAGAACCAAGAACTCAGAACTTCCCCGTGACTCAGCTCTCAGCACTATTAAGTCAGTGCCTCACCGGCAATCAACGAGTACGATAAGTAGCAAGAGCCGTGCTTGTGGGGGAGGCGGGAGGGGCGAAGAAGTTCTGAGTGCCTGGTTCAAGACTGGCGCGAGCGGGGGACGGGCGAGACTGGCAGGACGGGCGAGACGAGAGAGAGCATCGTGTCAGGCATGAGCCAAAGAAGGAAGTCCGTCCGCCTCCACCGAGAACTCAGCACTCAGCACTCAGAACTTCTCTGCCCTTCCCGCGTGTAGTGGAGTGGACAGGGGAGCGGTTTCCTTGTCGTCGCCCACGCTTGAGAGGGGATACACGTTGGGGAAAGGCCCCACCGTTAGCCTCCTCCATCTGGGTTACGATATCTTTGATTGCTTCGGCCACCAGACCAGCCATGGGTAGATCTTCCGTCCAGTAGACCGCGTTTCGGAGACGCTCAATGAGCGGCTTCGGCAGAGAGACCGTAACCCGCTGGTTCTGTGAAGGGAGAGATGGCTGCAGCGGCTGGTGCATTCCATTGAGGACGAGGTGATTGATAGATAGTGGATTCTGTTGCATGTCTGTTTATGGGGAGAATGATGTAAACGTTACGTTTCTTTGTCAGGCCGCGACCTTCGACTGTCGGGATGAGCGTTCGTGTGGCTCTTCTCCGTCATGCGGTTCCGGCGAGGGGTTTCCTACCCGCTTGTCGTGGCGGGGCTGCTTGTCACCACGGATGTCGAGAACGATCACCCAGATGACTCCGACCAGTCCAACAAGCAACAGCACAATGAATTCCTGTGTCATGGCTGCGTCTCCCTTCAGAAAAAGACCGCTAGCGTTTCAGCAAGCTAGCAGCTTATCCAGCAAGGCTCGTGCCTAATCTGAAATGGGTCGCAGTTCGCGGTTTTTCCAAGAATTGCGCCAGTGAGCAAGCTCCTAGCGGAGACTGGAAAGCGCGGCATGTGAATCAAAAACGATTCGGCAGTGAATCAAATTTGATTACAGGATGGGCGTGGGGGGTAGGGCAGGGGAAGGAAGTTCGGAGTGCGGAGTGCGGAGTGCTGAGTTTTGAGTTCTGGGTTAGAAGCCGATAAGAGAGGCGGGACGGGCGAGACGAGTTGATCTGGTTTATCTGGTCCCTCTGGTTCATCTTGTACAACCAAATAAACAAGACAAACCAAACAGACCAGATCAACCAGCCTGCATCACGAGCATTATTTTTTGGGGCTGCTGAACGGGGGCACTGGGGCTTGGATGGAACGAAGATCCCACTCCGCCACCTTGGAAAGACCGATTTGATTCAGCAATGCAGCGCGTTGTCTGCGAAGCCCTTGGTCTGAAGGGCTCGCGTTGATCAAGTCACAGAGGCAAGCCATGGAGTCGTACCAAAAACCGCGCGAGGCATTGCGCATTATGCTGTTCCGGTCGCAGCTCAAATCGACTTCCATTTCCACGAGGCACGTACTGAACTCACAGCGCTCGATCATGCCGCCGGCCACAATGTCCTGCGACGGCGAGTCTGGATTGCGAATCGCAGAGATGTACCAGCGATATTGCACGTCCGGTTCCAGTGCAAGGTTCCAATCTTTGAGATTGATGGATTGGACTCCTGCTTGACCCGGCGTGGGAATGAGGCCTTCATACAGCGGCGCGACCGATCGGATGTCGATGAGAGTAAATTTCAGCGGGTATATCGTCGGTTTTGAGAGAAACCAGTTCAGGACGGGAGCCTTCTTGACGGTGAGCCCGACATGGTCCGGCACCAAGGCCACGAGCACTGGGTCGCTTCCGTCCGTCCCGCGCAATCCACCACCCACGCGAGCACGTGGGATCAGCTTCTTGGGGGGCTGATAGAGGGGAAGCGGCACGTCCTCCGCTGTCGCCGACTGAACGACGCTGGGCTGATCCGAAACCGCCTGCGTCATAGTCGGATCGCACAAGCCCATGCTCAGGATCAGTCCCAATAATAATAGTAGAGAAACAGCTAGGCTTCGCATCGATAGCGCCTTCCACTAAGACCAATCGACCAATAATGGATACAATGCTGCATACCCTAGCACAAGGCCGACCACATTTATAGCCAGTTGTTCAGCAACAGAAACGGCGACCAATATGCCGGGTGTTCATAAACCCGATCTTCCAAGAGCTTCTGCTGTGCATGTTGCAAAGCCTGTGCCTTCGACTGAGCGGGATCCCGTAGTTGCCGGTAGAATTCGGAGACCAAGGTAGCCGAGGCTTCGTCGTTGATGAACCAGAGTGTTGCAAGGGCACTCCGGGCCCCAGCTTTGATGGCCACACCGGCCAGGCCAAGCGCCGAACGGTCATCGCCGATACCGGTCTGGCATGCGCTGAGAGTCAAGAGCTCCAGTGGATCTTTTCGATACCGAAACAATCCAATCAAACGATCCAGCTCATTGATGGTGAGTTTTCCGTTATAGGTCAACAGATAGGACTGCGTGGTGTCCGAAGCAAACCAGCCGTGGGTGGCAATGTGCAACATGCCATAGGGGTGGTCCTTTAATACTTGTTCAAGACGCGGAGTCAAAAACTCGGCATTCAATAGTTGATCTCCCTGGTAGAGCGAGCGAATGGCATTGATTTCTTCTTCGACAAAGGGGAGAGACGGAAATCCTTGAACGGCTCGCGTAAGCCCGCTCGACAACAGCCGGACTTTCTCGCGGTCGATCGGCCTCGGATCTGTGAGATTCAGACCGGGCGTGGTGGCCAATGCAAATTTCTCGATGAGGAACTGCCCGCCGTCATGGAGCGCGGCCATCGGCACCGTGCGGAGCGGGCCATCGGGGACAAAGACCAGAGTATCGATCCGGAAGGTGGCCAAATCTGGCTCAAGCGGGCGGATCAACCAGGCGTAGAGTTGTTGGGCGTGTGGGAGATACTCGCGCGTCGTCCTCTTTTCGACCGTTTTGCGAAAGGCACGCACTTCCTGTGTGAGCGTGGCTGATGAGACAGGAATCGACAGCCGTTTCAGCCCGTTGGGGAGGCTGACCAGCAGTTCCAATCGATCCGCGAAGACGATGGGATACACCACGGCAGTTCCGGCGGCCAGCTTGTCCAGCTTCGTGATACGCGCTTGCAGGGTGTCCACACAGTCGTCCCGGAAGTAATCCCGTAACTCGGCGGCCTTGTAGATTTCGATCGCGTCGCGTGCGCGACGCAGATACTGCTCGGCCCCTTGCGAGTCGTCCGTCAGGGAGGTGCGATGGAGCAGCAGATCGGCCAGTTCAAAGTAGAGAGCCCGGACCGAATCTTCTCCGGTGAATGAATCGTTCCCCCATGCGGAGGCGACTTCCATGCGAATGGGGCGCAGGGTCGTGGTGGCATGGCCGTAGGAGTCAATGGCTTCGTCCAGCTTACCCGTCGCCGCCAACAAACGGCCGAGTTGCCATTGCCAGCGGAAGAGCGACTCCGGCGCGTTGGCCGACTGGGCGGAGAAGACCGCGCGTCTGGTCAGTTGCAACGCCTCCTCGTAGCGATGTTCGGTTTCATACAAGTGTCCGAGATAACCATCAGAATAAGAACGCGCCCGCTCGTCGCCGATTTGTTCCGCCACGGTCGTCGCTTCCAGCAGCGTGCCAGCCGCGCGCAGCAGTAGGGGTTCGTTGATGTCCGGCATTGATGCCCTGAGTTGCTGATAGCCCAGCCCCACCTGAATGAGATTCATGGCCTTGTCGTGCGAAGGCTCGAAATCTTTCAGGGCATCCAAGGCCTGGTCCAGCCAGTCACGCGCGTTGTCCGGTTGATTCAGCTTCAACGCCATGCGTGCCGCGTTGATGCGGGCCCGCACAGTCAGAGGGCGATCACCGGCCGCTTGCGCCCCTTCCGCGCTGGTGACGAAGGAAGCCAGTGCATCTGCATCATGCTGTTGCGCGACGTAGGCGATGCCGAGGTCGTTGTGGATGGCCGCGATGAGGCGTGGATCCCCATCGGCTTGTGCCATGGCCAACGCCTGAGTCAGATACTGCACCGATGCGTCCGGTTTGCGTACCGCCAGGTACGTCCGACCGAGACTCTCCATCACGGCGACGATCCGGGGGTGATCTCCTGTCTGTTGTGCCAGGGTCAGAGCCAGTTCCAATTGCTGCAATGCCTGACTGATCTGCCCCAACGATTCCGAGGCCTGCGCGGCCTGTGCCAGGGCCAGACTCTGTTTTTCGACCTTGCCGTCTCGCTCGTAGAGGTCTGCGGCCTGCTTCCAGGCGGCAAGCGCCTGATCGAACGAACCCCGCTGGTACGCTTGAAGGCCCTGCGTCATCAAGGTATCAGGATGTGGCTCGACCGCGGCGACCGTTCCGGATCCCTTGGCCAGCACGAGTCCGGTTGCAAGGATGAAGAGCACCACAAGTCTGATCAGATATGATTTCATGTCATATCCCTCGAATCACATAAACCGTGACGCGTGACGCGCAAGATCTCAAATTTGAAATTCAAAATTCAAAATTTGGAATTTGAAGTCCCGAGAGCTTCCAACGTCGAATTTCGACCGTATCTGGCCAACTCATTCCGCATTTCTCATTCAAAATTTGTCAACCCAGAACTCAGAACTTTGAACACCAACCTTCAGCCTTCAGCCTTTGAACCGCGCCTGCCTAGAACAGATTAACTATGATGCCCAGATGTACTCCATGATCCTGGATCGTGTTACTGATGCGAGGCTCGTGCTTCAGTTGCTGCCCCCAATAGACTTCGAAGCTGGCCCTATCGTTCGGTAGGATATTCCACCGGAGACCGGCGCCCACGCTGGCGAGCGTGTCGGGGAAATTGGTCGAAGGAGCCAATGGGGCTGGACGGTTGTCGCCCAGGTTCCATCCATGCGCAACGTCCACAAAGGGAGCAAACTGCACCATCGGTTCGCCGTTTGCCCAACGGACCAACGGAAAGCGCGGCTCGACCGAGGCGATGAACGAGTTGTCGCGCAGGATGGTCACCTCGCGGTAGCCGCGCACCGTGTACCGGCCACCGAGCGACACCTGCTCAAGTGGAAACAGCGGCGAGTTGGTAAGTTGTAGATCCATGCGGCCGAGGAGCTGCATGGCGAGTAACTCCTCGCCGAACTGCTTAATGAACTGCGCCTGACCCAACCAGGAGAAGAACTGTCCGTCCGGTGTGTCGGGGTTCGCATTGATGGTCGCGCTCAGCACGTTCAACCCCACGCTGAATCGCGAGCGGATGGCCAGCACCGTATCGAGCGTGCGGTGAGTCCAGTCCTGCGCGAAGCGGAGCGCGGACACGGTCGCCGCGCCGTTCTGAAAACCTGGGAACACGGAAAATGGGACATTGCCGAACACAAAGCTCTGGGTAAACAAATGCTCCCCGATGATTGAGAAGGCCACCTCATCGGTCACGGTCTTATAAATCGGGTGGCGCAGGCTCATGCCGACGATCTCCGTGTTGGTGTTGATGTTCAGCGGACTGAAGGGCTGCTCGATCAGTTTGAAGTCGTAGCGCCGGTAGTAGGGAGAAAAGGTCGTCCCGTATCGGTTGAAGGGGAGGGCATAGAAGGCGTCCACGATCGGAAAGGCGCCGCTCGACTGGCCGTAACCTAGGCTGAGTTGGTCTCCGTGGCCTGTCAGGTTGTCGTCGACCAGCGTGCCGACCCCACGGATTTCTCCGACCAGCGGCGTCTGGTAGTTGTTGACCTCCATCCTGGCATGAAACGGATTCCGGTCCGCTACGCGCACGTTCAGCACGCTGTCCCCTCGTTGGTCGCCCGGCCGCAATTCCGCGTTCACACGCTCGATCCGGCGATCCTGCTGCAAGAGTTGCAGCTGTTCCTGTAAGGGGTCGAGCGTCACCGGGGTATGTATGCCGAGTGAAATGCGATCGCGCAGGTAGGAGGATCTGAACCAGCGGTTGCCCTCCACGTCGATCCGCGTCAACTTCCCTTCGATGATCTGCACCGTGATGACGCCCGACGCGACGTCCTGGTCCGGGATGATCGCGCCGGAGGTCAGGTAGCCCTTGTTGATGTAGAGCAGCGTCAGGGCCAGCCGGAGCCGCTCAAGGTCCTCGGTCAGCAACGTACGGTTCGTAAATGGGGCCGTTACCTCGGCAATCTCGGCATCCGAAAACACGGTGCTGCCGATCACATGCACGTCTTGGACGAAGACCCGCACCGTGCCGGGCTGTGTCGGTACCCCGGTCTCCGGCTGGAGCGGGACGATAGGAAGCACGGGACTCGGAGGCGGCGTGGGCCGCTGAAATTCTTCCTTGAGGGGGCCGGGCGGTTCGCCGGAGCGTCCAGTCGGGTCGATCGGAACCTGTGCGAAGACTGGCGTACGTACCAACACCATGACCACGGCAAGACCGATACTAGAGAGGAGCTGCCTTATGAACCGAGCCGAGCAAGCAGGCGCCGCTCCGCGAATGCCACCAGTCATGATTCACAGTTCGCCAGTCCGATCATCGGCTGTTCCTAATTCCTCTTGCACAGACAAGGTCCCTGAAACCTTCCAGACCCCTGTCTAGCAGTGACCACGGAACTCAGATCAGAGTGCTGACTGTGCTCCCGCTTAGACTGTTCCACAACGACATACAGATTCCGCTGACGGTCACGCTGTCACAGCAAGGTATGCATCCACGCGCGAATCATGCCAGGCACCGATGGCCCGTGTTCGCAAGGACTTGTCTTCAAAAACATGTCTCGGGTCTCTGCCCTGCTCGTATTTCTTATTGAGCTTTGTACCAATGCGAATCCAGATAGGGGCCAGTGCCGTTTGTGAAATGGAATTGGAGTACCCCCTTATATAACTGACCGGCAGTCAAGTTTATCCCTGTACACTGGACGGATGTGGTTGTGGTTGGCAAGAAACTTGGACCGGAGGAACAACCAACGGTCTGATTTAGTGAGTTGTAAAGATCAAATTTCCAGTCTGATGTTGCCGATCCCATTGTGTTCCAGCAAAACGTGGGGTTGGTTCTCGCTACCGATTGGTAATTGGGACCAACAGGATCGACATGAACGGCAGGACTCGAGCACGTTGTAGTGCCTTGTTGAAGCTTGGTTTGGTGTGAACCAGCGGTGCCAATGCCTCCTCCCGAGACTTCTTCACAGCAAGGCTGAGTGGTTTGCACAATCTTGATACTCATACACCCCCCTATCAGTAGTACTCCTAATAGAATAGCCGCACCACGTACGATCTGTTGACAGCATGTCCATGAGTTTTCCATTGTCTCTCTCCATTCGTGAAATGTGCGATGCGCCCTTCTCCAGCAGATCTATAAAACCAGACCACAATGAAAGTCCAAAGCAAGCCTTGCTGTAACCATTTCTTCGTCCTCTGTGTTCAGCCGCACTGAGTTTCAGTCAATCATGTCGACAGCACTTCAAGAGCGGGGTCTTTACAAGCTTCCAACTCGGTTTTTAGCAATCTAGCTTGCTGAACGCTAATTCTCGACGACCTTTAGACCCCCTTGGGACAACATGTACGTATGTTTTCCGATTCCACACTCCAGACGTTGTTCCACCTGGCCTTCTCCTTGGCCGGCTTTTTTGACAAGAATAAGGTATCTATACGCCGGTGGAATAATCACCGAAAAGACCCCATCCTCATCGGTAACAGCTGTGACCGGCTCCCCTGCAATTACGGAGACCGTAATTTCCTCTGCAGGTCTGTCGTCATCCGATGCCACCATCTGTGGCTGCACTCGCGAGAATGTCACGCGGGCTTGCGGTACAGGGTGATTTGTCTTGTCGACGATTTGTCCCACGATTCGACAGGGTTTCGGCACAAAGGTCTGAGCAGTAACCCCACCGACGAGGATTGGTGTGTCAGAGCCCTTTTGCGTCGCATAGACGGCGACGTCGCAGTTCGCTCGTTCTCCCGGCGCTGCTGCGGCTGGTGCATCGAAGGCGATATGTACTGTGCGAGGACAATCCTCGAATGGATCGAGGACGAACGACGTTTCGCTCACCTTACAGACCCAACCCTCACGACTTGACTGTGGTCGAATCTCCATCCGAGCCGGAACCATGAATGGATTCTCAATACGCACTTTATACCTTGAGGGGGCAACTTCCAGGTTACGTTGGGTTACGTTGTTGGTAAAGTCGGAATCGAACCCATACTGGATGCTGACTTGGACACACTGATGGTTTGCGGCAATGGGGGTCCAACTCTGGTCAACCGAAACGGTAGTATTTGCCGGGATCAACTTTTGAACCGTGCCGATATGGTGAAATGTGCTATTGCCAGCCGCAAATTCGTACACGCCGAAATTGACTAACACCGTTGCGGCTGGACCTGAGTTTTGAATCATTGCCCTAATGGTATTCGGTATATTCTTTTGCGGGGGGTTAAGTGTGACGATATCCTGCCAGTTGTTCCATGGGGGTTCATTCTGAACCTGACAGAGCCCACCAGGGGTTACTGGTGGTCCAATAGCACAGGAAGGGAATTTGACGTCGGTCACAGCTGGCTCAGTCAGTGCTTGATAGACGTTGATAATCCCGGAACCTAAATCGTGATTCCAGACTGGGTCTATCAACGGGTAGGTCGGGGCAAAGGAGGGGGGAATATTCAGGCGTGAATCGGCTGTACGCTTCAAGAGGTCTTTCAAGTTGCCGGGATCGAGCGTGGGGCGTGCCTGGAGTAGGACAGCGGCCGCCCCGGCCACATGGGGTGCAGCCATCGAAGTCCCCGTCTTGCCGTGGTAAGCATCCGTAATCCCAATCTTTGCAGACAAGATGTTGTCGGCAGGCGCGGAAAAATCCGGTTTCAATGCCAACAAGTCCGGGCTTACCAAATCAAAACCATACCTTGGTCCGCGAAGGGAGTCGGAGAAGAGGGTGTCGTTATTTCGGTCAACCGTCGCATTATCCTGGGAGCCTTGTGCAGTCATCGCAAACGAAGCTGAACCAGGGCTCGGGGAGTTCTCAGGGGGTGGCCAGGTTCCGCTACTAAATCCACAAGAGCTGGCGTTTCCAAACCCAATCGCCACCGCTATGCCCCTGGCAACGAGATAGTTCACCTGTTTTGCCACTGCGCTGGTACCGTCATCGGGTGGGCAATAGTAGACGACCTGACTGTCAAACGTATATTTTACCCTCATGCTTAAGCTTATATTCACTACGCGAATGTTATGCTCTGTTGAATGCATTCCGATCCAATCCAGACCTTGCGCGATGGCGGTGCAGCTGTTTGCACTAACGCAGACTTTGACATCCACTAAGCCTGCGCCCGTGGCTACGCCACCACAATCGGTGGGGACTTGCTCAATTGGATCTCTTCTGCAGTCCCTATTGGGTGTGGCTTTCCCCAGCGCTATGCCCGCGACGTGGGTGCCATGCCCCCCAGGTATAGATATATCGTTATCATTATTAGTGTCCTCTTGAAGGGCCAAGTTGTTATTGGCGTCGTACCCGGCCACAAACTTTCCAGTGAAGGCTTCGTGCCTATTGTCCACACCGGTGTCCACGATCGCGATGTTCACTCCGGCACCTGTGTAACCTAGATCTTGTGCTGTACGAGGGTCGGGGTTCGGAGCGAAGGTTGTGCTGGTACGTGACTGAATCGCACGGCTGCCCACATCATTTATGGCCTCATAGGGAAGCTGCCATTCGATCATAGCTACTTGTGGCAAGCTCGCTAGCTTCGGCAGTACATCGGAACGCACCTCATCCAATAGCACATAAGTAATGAGCTTCCCGATGTATTTGATCCGACCGAACTTTGAAAGCAAGTCACGAATCTGCGACGCCGTTAAGCACGTGTTCAAGTCAACAATGACGTTGACGATATCTTTGGGCCCATTATGGCGTTCAATCAGATCGTCGATGAAGTTCCGGTCACGGTCTCGAATCCAAGTCAAATTCTTGCGTTGTCCTCGGAGAGCAGTAATGACATGAGTCTCAGGTACCTCCCTTTGCCACTCCAGGGGCGTATAAGATGATGCGCTCGCAACACCCCGGTTAAATGACATCAGAGCAAATACAACAATGGCCCCGGTGAGAACAAGAGTGATTCTTACCAAGTCTCGTCTCCTCGAGGTTCCTGCCACAGACAGCTTGTATCTGAAAAAGGCATCTGGAATCTGTCCTTGCTTCATGCCGATGCCTGAGCTTGGAGTGACTACAGCACGAGAGAACAGTGTAAGGCGATACTTTAGGGAAAGCTGAGGCGCCATCTGTGACAACTCCTTTCCTTGTACCCATCAATGAATCCAGCCGGTAAACTCACGCGCTCTTTCGTCATCGTGTTTTCCTCAGCTCACCCACGCGACCGATCATGAAGGGCAACCTGCTGACCAATCCACGGCAAAAGCCTGGGTCAAGAACCCCGGCGGGGCGATCTGCCGCAACGACAGTAAAGCAGTCTCTCCCTCTAGCCCCTCGCCCCGTGCCACGGGCCTCACCCCTTCAGCCTTTAGTCCCATACCTGCGCTCAGCGTAGCCAACGGGCTGGCGAGCCAACTGCCCGGTTCGGTGGGTAGGTTGTCCCGTCCTCCCACGGTGAAGCTGCTGAACTCCCCGCCGGCCAACGATGCGCAGCGTTGGTTGAGCAGCGACGTCGCTTGCAGCGGTGATTTGCCTAGCGGCTGGATCTTGCCACTGGCCGGGGCGTTCGGCGACTGAATCGTCACGGTGCCGTTGAGGCCGGAGCCGGAATCCGCATTGACGATACTGTTGGCATCCGGCAGGAAGAGGCCTGTGGTGATCGAGATCCTGCCGCCCTGACCCTGCGCTGCCTGGGCCAGAATCTGGCTGTTCTGCAGAATCACGAACTGCGGATCGATCGAAATATTCCCGCCGCCCCCGAGCCCATCGGCCACCGAAGCGCTGATCGTGCTGTTCTGGAGCCACACCGTCGCCTCAGGAGAGGTGGTCACTTTGATGTTGCCGCCGCTTGCTCCCTGCCCAGCCTGGGTCGTGATGGCACTGTTCTGCATCGTCAAGCCGTTGGTCGCGATGATCTCGATGTTGCCGGCATTACCGGGATGCTCGACCTGGCCTGTGCTCGAGGCCGAGAGCGTGCCGCCGTTCTGGAGCGTGACGGTGTAAGCGTTGACGACGATGTTCCCTCCCGCGCCGGATCCGTGCGTCTCAGTGGAGATCTCACTTGCCGCGCCTTCGCTGCTCTGTCCGCTGACCATAACCGAAGTTGCCCTGCTGTCCGCACCTTGGGGGCCTAGCACAGTCACGGTGCCACCCGGCCCTGCTCCGCTCGCTGACGCGAAGATGCGGCCGCCGTCGGTCAGAGTCAAGCTTGGCGTCTTCACGAGAATGTCGCCGGCACGTCCATCCGCGGCACTCGAAGCGATGAGTTGGCTCGGTACTGTTCTTTGACCCACGGCACAGGTCGGACAAACAAGGGCTTCACCGCTAATGGTGACTTGTTCTGCTGCTCGAATCGTGATCGAGCCACCTGCACCAGGGCCAATAGTGGCTGCCTGCATCGAGCCGCCGCCTGAAAGCGTCAGTTGAGCGGTGTCCACGGTGATATTGCCCGCCGAACCGATGTCAGTGGCATTCGTGCTCACTACAGACCCAGAGGTGATTGTGACATCAGCTGTCTTGCTGCCTGGACCAGCCAGTCCGTGCACGATGACACTGCCGCCCTGGCCCCCACCTGAAGTCTGGGTGACGATGGAAGAACCAGTGGTCATCGAGAGCTGCCCCACTGCTAGCTCGACAATGCCGCCATTGCCATCCGTGGATAAGCCGACAGGTGAGCCATCGGGATTAAAACTACTATTCGAGGCTTCACTACTGATCGTGCTTCGGTTCGAGAGGCTCACAATTGGGGAGGTGAGGGAGATTCGTCCAGCATTTCCGGCCGTGTCAGTTGAGCTGGAGTCGATTCTAAAGTTCACGAGAGAGAGAGACTTCGACGCAGTGATGGTCACGGTCCCGGCTCCAACAGTGGACAGATCGCTGCCAAAACCTTGTGCGAGGGTGACGATGCCGCTGTCCTGCAGACTCACGGTCGGAGCCGTAATCGTCACCGGGCCGCTATTCCCGCCAAAAAATGACGATGCGGTGATGAAAGAGCCTGAAAGAAGGGAGACGCTCTCCTCGGCCGCGATGGTGATTGCTCCAGCGTTGCCTGCGCCTGTCGTCAGACTCTGGATGGAGGCTCCATCCATCTGGAGGTTCCCAGCGATAATCTGTACGTCAGCCCCGGGGTCTGCACCCGCGTTCGATGAGATAATCGAGCTGTTTGGGCTGAGCGAGATTGCCTCTGGAGGGCCGGCGCTGTCAGCAGTACTGAGCAGCGAATCGTTCACCGAGAGAACGAATTGCCCGCCTCGAATCGAGACCGTATTCGTGCCGCTGATGTTGACGGTTGAGCCTGGTGCTAGAGAGACGGATCCAAAGGAGGTGAACGATGCACCATCCACGTTTGGCAGGGCCTGGAGTGTTGCGGCATCAAACTCTCCGGGAGATGCTGTGCTGGCAAGTTGAATCTTGCCGTTCGGTGCCGAGAGTCGAGCAGGTTGCGCGGTTCCGCCATCCGATGTACCAGATTGAATCGTGAGGTTGCCGCCCACGAGTGAAATGCCCGTTCCGTCAGCCACTGTGAGCTGGCTCCCCTGAACGGTAATGGCTCCGGGATTCGAACCCAAGAACCCGAACGCCGCGACAGGTGCCGCCGATAGGAGCGCATCTGCTGCCACATCCGGCACTGCGTTGAACCGGACTCCATCAGCAAGACGAAGATAATCTGCCGAGGTGAAGGCCACCATCCCGCCGACGTTCACGGTCGCATTCGGCCCAAACAAAAATCCGGCTGGGTTTATCAAGAACAGATTGGCATTCCCGAAGCCGGTGGTTTGAATGGTCCCGAAGATATTCGAGGTGTTGCCGCCCGTGACGCGACCGAGGATGTTGGATGTGGCAAGACCGGAGTCATTAAGAAAGTTTGCGATGTTGTTGTGAGGGACATTGAACTGACCAAAGCTATGAAACAGATTCGGCCCGCCTCCTGGTCTGGTGCCACCGGTGATGTTGTATTGCACCTTCCCGGCCGGCGGAGTCGCAGCGAGGTTGACCTGCGTGTTCAGTCCAGAGGAAGTAATGGGGTTCGGAGGCGGCGGGACTTGGGCCTGACTAGAAGACGACAGGCATGAGAGCCATAGCAACATGGAACTGAGAACCTGGATCGCAAGATTAAGGTGCCAGAAACCTGTTTTGTATTTATGCCGCTGCCCGTTAAGGAACCGATGCGTTATGGTGATCGGGAGGTAGAAGACCGCATTTCTAGCAGGATGCTGAAAAAGTCCGCCAGCGGCGTTCTCGCTTCGCTCAGAGGCTCCCCGCAGCGAACAGAGTACGCATCGCCACTTCGCTTGCTGCGGCCTTGCTTGGGAATAGGCGCGTCTCGACGCGCCAGGGTTGGGCGGGTGAGAAGTCTGGCCTTTTTGAGCATCCTGCTGGAGTGTTCTACTCTTGTCCCAGACGTGCAGGCCATCGAAGCTTTGATGTGCCGAAATTGTTTTTCCGTAGCCTGCTTGGAAGCCTGAGGTGCCATTCATGACCGGCTCCTTTGAAGATCCAGCGAAAGAAACCAGCCACACAGCACACAGGCTCCCAGGTGCAAGCAACTGGCAACATCTAATAAACCTGTACGGCATTTTTAGCAATAGCCTTTTTGGGTTATACAAACTAGGAGCCGGTCCGCTGTTGCCGTTCGCCGCAGTAGAACTGTTAATGTCAGACAGTCTCCTAGCCACCATATCTTGGGGCATGATATCTGCCCCGCCGCGATTGCTAGCGATGTCCTTAGACCGTGGCGCGTGAAGCGCTCGACATGCGAGAAAGGCGCGACGGGCCGGAAGTTTCATCTTTGCGAGTCGCGCTTATCTCGCTCGTCCCGCCAGTCTCGCTCGGCTATGAAGGAGGGAGCCGCAGCCCCGGGTATGACGGAGCCGGGGCTCCCGTGGCGTTGACGCTCGGTCAACCAGGAGCTTGGCAACCAGGAGGAGGTTCTGGTTGGGATTGCTCCAGAATCAAGTCGCCATTGGGTACTCCGGCGTAAATCCTCACCAGTGAGTTCTCACACGTGAGCCCAATGATTACTGATGGTCGACAGCGCGTCCGCCCTAGCAGGATGCTGAAAAAGGGGTGGGGTGGCTGGGCCAATCCCCGTGCTCGCGCAACGCGCGGCCTCAGAAGAATGCGAGGGAGCAGGCAGACCGTTCTTCTTGCTCGCAGAGCCCCCACGATGAAGCGGTGGTCGCTCGATGCGCGCAATGAAGAACAATCTGCCTACTCCCTCTGGGGAAGTTGGGGAATCGGAAGGTCCTCGTCTCATGCGCGCAGTTGGGATCATCCCAGCCACCCCGTATTAAGTGAGTGATAGTTCGTTGCGGCCTTGCTGGACGGCCTTTTTGAGCATCCTGCTGACTATTAAGGCATAACGCAATCGATGTGCCAGCGGCTTCTCTAGCCGGCTTTGAGAAATCCTTCGTGTTTATCTTCAAAATCGCCAGGATTTCACGATGTCGAAGGGAAACACGAAGGAACAGAGCATGACAGGCACGATCTCAACTGAATCTATTTTGATTACCGTAGAATCCAATTGGATTCAGACGAAGACGGTTATTTGGTTTGTTTGGTTTTTTGGTTGAACGAGACTAGCCAGATAAACACAACAAACCAGATCAAAGAGCGCACTTACTATTGCATCATAAAGAACGGGCTTGATACCTCCTACTGAGGTACCAAGCCATGGTGCAAAGGAACCTTCTTGCCGTCTACGCGTGATGCCCGTCGTGATGCTCGTGATTGTGTCGCCACCCTCTGACGCCAACACCGACCAGCACGATGAAACCAACGCCGAACAGGATGCCGACCAGCGGCAACGGCACCAAGATTGATGTACTTGTGTATTGAGACCAATCGGTCGCCGTTGCTTCTGATCCTTGTGGGCTCTGCTGCTTGCATGCCGCTCCAGTCCTTCCCCCACAAGCATTAGGCGTATTGGATACTTGAGTTGTGTGCCGAGACCCAAGTGTCGCCATTGCTTCTGATTCTAGCGAGCAACGCTGCTTACCCGGCGCTCCAGTCCTTCCCTGTCCGCCCACAGTACAAGGATTTGGCGCGTTCGATACTTGTTTGGTTGATAGGGTCGCTGTTCCGTTCATGTGCCCTGCCATCAGGATGCGGGCATCCTGGTTCCTGTCGATCTGAAACGCATGGCCTACACCGAAAAAGAACAGTGAGAATAACACCGCAGCGCCGATTGAGAGCAAAGCAGAATTCCTATACATCATCCACCTCCTTATGATTGCTAACCGTAAACATTTTCTGGCTATGCGTAATAGCAATCAACATGCCAGTTGATCCTGTTCGAGGCCCTCGCATGTTTATCCGTTGATTTGTTGGAGTTATTAGCGCGACTGTCGCGATGGATGTCGCTCAGAGTGCCTCGGCAATCAACCCAGTATAGAATCTAATTTGATTATGGTTGGAATCAGAAGGGATTCATCCCTCTAAGCAAGCGCGCGATGGGCAGGGAAGTTCTGGGTTCTGAGTTCTGGGTTAGAGGGGATAGGGAAGGCCGGGGTTCGACGTTCCGAACACTTCAGCCTTCAGACCGCCTCGCCGGTTGGTTCTGCTTCGAGATTCCGTTACACTCGGGCTAAGAGACGAGGGATGATGGATTGTGTGTTGTTGCGGCATGGCATTGCGGTGGAGCGGGATGAATGGGAAGGGAAGGACGCGGACCGCCCTCTGACTGATCGCGGGGCGAAGCGCGTGGCGCAGGTGGCGGCTGGGTTAAACCAGCTGGATGTGCAGCCGACTCATGTCTTGTCGAGTCCCTTGATCCGGGCGATCGAGACGGCGAAGATTGCGCACAGCTTGCTGCGAGTCCGCTCTGCGGTGCAGATCGTCGATGAACTCTTGCCGGATGCGCCTCCCGATCGGCTCCTATCGATCCTTCACGATCTACCGTCGGAGTCCTGCGTGCTCTGTGTCGGGCATGAACCGCAGTTGGGTATGGCCGCAAGCGTTCTCCTGTCCGGGCGGGCGTCTGCATCGTTCCCCTTCAAGAAAGCCGGGGCCTGTCTGATCGAGCTGGCTATCCGGGCGAAGCCGGTTCGAGGGGTCCTTCGTTGGTGGTTGACTCCGAGACAGTTGTGGGCGATTGGGAAGCGGGCGAGACAAGTGAACAAGTGCTGAGTGCTGAGTTCTGAGTTCTAGAGGGGCGCGAGGGGAGGTTCGACATTTGGGGGTCGAAGTTCCGAGAACCTTGAATTTCGGACCTCGAACATTCTCTCGTCTCGCTCTTTCCGTCGGAGGCTCACCCAGCACGCAGCACTCAGAACTTCTTTGCGCGTCGCGCGCTTAAGATGCCGGCTGGATGAGGCGGTCGGACGGCAGTTCCGGGCTTCGCAGGCTGGTGGTGAGCAGCGGCTGAATCTTGCTGCGCAGTGCGTCCTGAATTTCATCCGGCGATTTTCTGGCATCAATCACTTCGAAGTGAAACTCTTTCGCCATTTTGTCGAACTCCTCGATCAGGAGCGACTGGTACTTCTTAAAGCTATCGTAGAGATCGCTGCCCAGCCGCAGATCCATTCCTGATTCCCAGAAGTTCATCCCTTTGGTTTCGATCACGCGCAGCACGAGTGTTTCGATGTCGATGCGCAAGTAACAGACGAGATCTGGTACTAAGGCAAAGCCGAAGACGTCTCTCACCCATTGGCGGTTCCCGCTGCGCACAAAATCGCGCGCCAGGGCCGTATAGATATACCGGTCGGCCAGGACGATGAAGCCCGAGCGAAGCGCGGGGATGATCTGGTGTTCTAAGCGATCCGCAAAGTCGGTGGCGTACAGCAGGCTGAACGACCACCGGTCGAGAATGTTGCCTTCTTTCGCCATTTCGATCGTCTTCGACATGAGATTGGAACGGGTCCAGCCGGTCGTGAGCACGCCATAGCCCTGCACCTCCAGCCACTCCTGCAACATCTCGATGTGCGTGGAGCGGCCGACACCGTCGGTGCCTTCGATGGCGATGAGTTTCCCCTTGAGGTCACTCGGATTTAGGTTCGTCAAACCGTCGCCAAAATACTGTGCGTCGACCATGGGTACCCCGTCTTGGTTTGTAATCTTTCAGCGCCTCTCCCACGAGCCGGCGCATGTCGTTCTGCTGGGCTTCGATGTCTTTCGTCGCATCCATCGTGATGAGATGAAACTCATCGACGATCTTCTCGTACTGGGCCAGGATGTTGGATTGGAAGATGCGGAAGCTTTCGGTGACGTCCGGGCTCAGGTTCATGTCCATGCCGGCTTCGTAGTACTTGAATTGTCCGCGCGTGCCTCCGAGAAGTCGCGAGATGGCCACCTCGATCGGTACCTTGAAGTAGAAGGCCATGTCCGGTGTGTTGGCGAAGCTATAGAGCTTGCGAATCCATTCAGGCGATACGCCGCGGGCCACGTCGCGCGCGAAGGCGGTGTACATGTAGCGGTCGGCCAGGACGATCATGCCGGCTTTGAGCGGGGGTAGGATTTCATGATAGAGCCGGCTGGCGAAGTCGGTTGCGTGCAACAAGCTGAACGTCGTAGGCGTCAGGCTTTTGTTTTTCTTTCCCCGTTTGGTCGTGTCTTTGACCAGTTCGGAGGAGTTCCACTCCGTAAAGAAGACTCGATGGCCTTTCGACTCCAGCCACTTGTGCAGCAACAGTAATTGCGTGCTCTTTCCGGACCCGTCGATGCCCTCGACAATGATCAGTTTGCCCGGGTAGGGATGGGGAGGCCTGGGTAGAGGGGGTTGCTCGCTCATGCGGCCTCGTCCTGCGAGATGATGGAAAACTTCACGCGGCGGCGGAACACGCGTTCAAAGAGATCCGCCCGGCCTGCGGCGGCCCAGGTTTCCAACTCCGCATCGCCCGCCACCTGCAGGCTGATGATAATAGTGGCGCCGAGCCTCACATTGAGCGTGCGGACGACCGAAAAATGCGTCCGATCCAGGCCGTCGGCGATCCGCAGCAGCGCCGACAGGATCCGCACGATGCGTTTGTATTTGAGGGAGAGGGAGTCGAATCCCTCGTGCTTCAGTTGAGGGACTGCGCGCCGGTGGTAGCGCGCCACGTTCGCGACCACCTGAATCTCCTCGCCGGATAATCCCCCGAGGCCGCTATTGATGATCAGATAGTAGCCGTGCTTGTGGTGTTGGCGCTCGTTGATGAGGTAGCCGACGTCGTGCAGAATTGCAGCGTATTCAAGCCAGTTCCGCTCGGTGGGCCCCAAATGATGGAGGCGTGCCGTCTGATCGAAGAGACGCAAGGCTAAGCCGGCGACATGAAGACTATGGGCTTCCGGGGCCTGACAGCGACGGGCCAGCGCGATGACATTACGCCGCCGCAAGTCGGGAATTTCTGCTTCTGCTTTGAGTCGGTCACGGTGGCGCTGGATAAAGTCGTAGATGATGCCTTCACGAATGGCCTTGTCGCACAGGATAAGTTCGTCTCGCCCTGAGAGCTCCATCAGACGGCGCAGGACCACTGTGGCAGGAAACAGGGTGTCTACGCGTTTGGGATCTAATCCGGGGATCGCCAGCCTGGTTTTAATGGTGGATTGACGGAGGTCCTGCTCAATCTCTTTGACGTCCTTCAGTGAAACCGTGGCGAGATTGATTTGGGGAAGCGGGCGATTCGTTCGGCGCAAATGGATGACTTCTGCCAAGTTGCTCGCCATGCCGGAGGTGGCGATCAGGGAATCGAATCGTTTCGTCTTGAACGAATCGAGGGCGCCCTGTAATTGGGCTGTCACGGTGTCTTCGAGTGAGCGAAGCATCCCCTCAGAAGGGGGCGTGCGCTTGAGGAATTCGTCCACCAGTCGGATGGCACCCAGCTTCAGGCTCTTTGCGTGGAGGAGCTGGTCACGATTCCCGACCATCAATTCGACCGATCCGCCGCCGACATCCACCGAGAGCGTGGGTTGTTCCGTCATGGGCACGTTGTTTTTGATGCCCAGGAAAATCAGCCTGGCCTCTTCGGTGCCGCTGATGACGCGGACGGTCAGCCCCGTGTTTTTGGCCACGAGATCGATAAAGTCTCCTCCGTTTTTCGCCTCGCGTACGGCACTGGTGGCGACGGCGATGATGCGATCGTAACCCTTGTTCTTGGCCAGGGTGGCGAGATTGCGAATGACGTCGAGCCCACGGGTGATCGCCTCGTCGGAGAGGCGGTGGGTCGTAAAGGCGCCGTTTCCGAGCCTCGTCATGTCTTTGAAGCGATCGAGAATCTTGTAGCCTGTGTCCAGCTGGATCTCAGCCAGCACCATATGGATGGAGTTCGTTCCGATGTCGATGACCGCAATCTTCGCCATACAATAATAGTGTACTATCAGATACTTACGATTGATACCGTGCTTGATTCATGAGCCTATTTGTCTGGCCTGTTGGCACAATTTCGCGATGGCATCCATGAATTATCTGGGTCAACAGTGGCAGAAACCATAATGAAAGCAGGTTGTCCTGTCAAGGTCGGCAGGGTTAATTCTTGGTTACATTCAGCCCCCATTCTTCATGAGCGCTTCTGCTGCAATCACCGATCCGCTGCTACGACGAGCCTTCGGCCAGCGGGCTCGCCCCTCGGACCCTCACCGTACTGCAAGAGTACGCATCGGGCCCTCACGGCTCCGCGCGCTGGTCTCGCGACGCGGCTCAGCGATTTCGCGACGAACCGTCATGAATAATGGGGGCTAGGAGGATGCTCTATGGTGGGCAGTCGTGGTACTCTTTGCTGATTTATTTGGTTGATTTGGTTTGTTTCGTTTGTTTGGTTGCACCAGACCAATCAGTAAAACCAAATCAACCAAACAAACCATATGAACCAGAGAGACCAGATGGCTGTTGTTGTGACCGGTGCCTCGACCGGCATTGGCGCGGCTTGTGCGCTCGATTGTGCCGGTCGTGGGATGACGGTGTTTGCCGGCGTGCGTGACCCTCGGGCAGGGGAGGCGCTTGCCGCGAAGGGTGGTCCATCACTCATTCCCATCACGCTCGACGTCACGGATGAGCCGTCAATTGCACGATCCGTGGAGGTGGTGCAATTGGCTGTGGGCGAGGGTGGTCTTGGAGGACTCGTCAATAATGCCGGGATCGTCATCGGTAGTCCCCTCGAAATAATCCCATTATCGCAACTCCGGAAACAGCTTGAGGTCAACGTGATCGGGCAGATCGCTGTCACACAGGCGTTTCTCCCGTTGCTGCGCCGTGGCCGCGGTCGAATTGTAAACATGGGATCGATTGCCGGGCGAGGTACGATCCCGTTGTTGGGGCCCTATTCGGCATCGAAGTTTGCCTTGGAAGCGCTGACAGATGCGTTGAGAATGGAATTGCAACCCTGGGGGATTCAGGTTTCTATTATCGAACCGGGGGCGATCGCAACGCCGCTTTGGGAGAAATCAGCCAAGGCGGCAGGGGAATTCGAAGCGTCGGCCAGCAAAGAGACGAAGGCCCTCTATGGCGAAGCGGTGAATCGAATTCGTGAAGTCGTCGCCCAATCGGCCCAACGAGCGATTCCGCCGGAAGCGGTGGTCCGAGCGGTGCATCATGCGTTGACGGCGTCTCGTCCGAAAACTCGCTATCTCGTGGGGGCGGACGCCACAGCGCGGGCGTGGATGGTGAAGTGGGTGCCGGATCGCATGCAAGATAAGCTGCTGACGTGGTTCCTGAGATATCCGCGCGAAGGCTAGCTCTAACCGTAATGCTCAATGTTGAATGTTTAATGTTCAATTGAGCATTGAACATTCCTCGGAAACACGAGACAAACCAAAAGAACCAATCAACCAACTAGGTCGGGGTTGAGCCGATTCATCGGCTTGATCGAAAGGGCTTTGATTTCGTTGTAGATGATCATGCGTCCTGCCTGGCGAAGGCGCGAGAAGACTCCTTCCACAATCACCTGGTCGCCTTCCCGAACTTCGACCTGACCGAGACTGATGATTTTCAGCGTGCCTGCCTGATCCTTCAACAGAAACCCATAGGCCGGTTCACCCTGCCGATTCGTCGCGAGTTGGACGTTGGTGACCTGGCCGCTTACCACCACTTCTTGGCGGTCGTACTGCTCGGGATGGGTAAGGAGCTCGGTGATCTCCAGAAGGCCCGATGCGTGAACAGGCAACGGTACAGAAATGAAAGCGAGTAGGGGGAGTAGAAGAAGGAAGCGTACAGTTCGATTGAGCTGAAGCGGGAGCTGAGTGCTCGACGGTCTGGCCATGATGTGGAAATATTATACCTCAGCCGGGGCAAACTGCAATCGCCGATGCGGGCTACCACTTGTCGGAGGCTCTGCCGCTCACATCTTCTCCCCTCATACTGTTGAGGATCTGTGCCTGCATCTCGCTCAGCCGACTCTGAGGAGGCTCGGCAGGGGCTTCAAGCTCGCCTGCTTCTAGCTTTGGTATGGGCGCGGTCCGTTTAAGCAATTCTTCGTCGACTGCCTTGGGAGAGATGTCCATGTCGTTGAGGATGGTGGTGAGACGCTGCAGCCCAAACAAGTTCCTGGTGATTTCTGAGTGCATGGCATTGGAGCTGGCTCCGAAGACGAGAGCGGTCCAGAACTTGACTTCGATCTCCTCGGCCAGGTTGCCCCAGGCCATGGCGGTCAGCTTGTCGACGAGCGCGGACTCCGTCTTTTCCAACCCGTCGTAGGTCGAGAGCGAACGTTCGATGGGCTGCTCCGCGAGCACCGAGAAGGTTTCCTTCCATAAATCCAATGGTGCTGTCGCCGTGTCTGTTGCGCCGATCTGTAACGCAGCCTGGAGGGATTGTAGATATTGTGAGAGGTATTTCACTTTTCGGGCGGCGAGACTGCCGGCGGGGATGCCCCACACATGTGCGATTTCATGATCTTGTAGCGGCGCAGAGATCGCGCTCTGCCGCTCGCGTTCCGCCAGGTCGAGTCGTTTGCGATATTTTTCGGCCATGCGGAGTTGGGTCTGGAATTCGATGCTGAGCCGTTGCTGCTGATAGTCCTCTGCCGTAATCTCATCGGCATCCCAACGCTGTCCCAGCAGGCGGATTGCAGGTTTGGGCAGCACGGTTCTCGCGGATAGGCGCAAGGCGTCAAGCCGGTCGGCGGAGACGGAGAAACGTTCGGTCAGGATGGTGTGGGCACGGTCGGCGAAGGTCTCACGGAGCTGCGCGAGTCTCCGAAGACTGTCGCATTGCAGCCAGGTCCGTTCCCGCTTGAGCCGCACCTGTCGGCGGTATTGGTCGCGCCGGTCCGTGACAACCTTGATCGATTCTTTGGTCATGGTGCTGTTGGTGGGCTTCGTCCCGGCAACGCAGCGGGGGTCCGGTCGATCTGCCACGATGTACAGGATTTCTTCGTCCGTCACGTCGAAGTACTGGAGCAGGATCAGTTTAAGCATGATCCGCCCTTGCATGGGCATGGCATCGATGACGGATCGGATCTTCTCAACGGTCAGGAGTGAAGCGGGTGAAGCGATGGTAGTCATTGGGTCGAGGATCTCCCTAGCAGGATGCTGAAAAAGTCCGCCAGCAGGGGAGGGAGCGGCTACTCCCCTAAAGAGAGGTAGAGAGTCTTGGAAGGGCCGCACTCAACGCGCGCAGCGGGGGACTCGTTCGAACCATCATAGGGTATCATACACGAGCAAGCTTGGTAGAACCATCTTTGGTCGCTCGCTGCGGCCTTGCTTGGGATAAGGCCGCGTCCTTCATAGTTTTTCCGCAGCCCGCTATGCAGTGCCGGAGTGACGCGATTCCAGATAGAGGGCGACGTATTCGCGAATCTCTTGAATAGTCCCGCTGACGAACATGTCCCGTGGAATTTCCACGCGCGTGAGAGTGGCCGGATCCACCCCTCGTTCAATCGCGTAGGCTTCATCGATGTACAGGCTCACCGACCCGTCGGGAAAGCGGACCGCGTAGAGTGCGTTGTTGTCAGCCATGGAACCCTGTCGATGCGACGATGTTCAGCGAGAGGGGCGAGACTAGCGGGAAATGCGCGACACGAAATTCCGGAAACTCAGAACCTAAAACTCAGAACTTCTTCCCCCATCTCACCTGTCCCGCTCTTCGCGCCTGTCGCGCACGTCTCGCTTGAATGAGGTATCAGCCGCCGAGCGTGTCGAGCGTTTCCTTGAGGCTCTTGCGAATGCAGGTGAAAATCGGCGTATCGCGCAGCGTGTAGCGTGAGCCCTCGGTTTCGCGGAGCGCCATTACGAGATCCAGGAAGTCTTCCGGCTTATCGCTTTCAAACGCCACCACCCATTCCTGGTCATCCAACCCGAATGAATAACTCGTGTTCAGTTTCACCGAGGGGAAGCGATGGCCGACTTCGATGTGCTCGTCCATCATACCCTGCCGCGCTGCCTTCGTGAGCAAGAACCATTCGCGCGTCTTCAGGAACGGGTAGACGAAAATGTACTTGGCTTTTCCTGGAACGACAGTCAGACGTTTGCTTTCTTGATTTTCGTGGGTGTGATGATCCACATAGACCGAGCGCTTGGTGATCGAGAGATAGGAGTAGGGAGTGGTCAGGTACTGTCCCAGCCCCGAGGCCAAGATCTTCGTCGTCATGTCCTGGAACAGTTCCATCTCGTAGCTGATCCGCCACAGCATGATGTCGCAATCGCCCCTGATCCCAACCGAGGAGTATGCAACCACGAGGACCTTGCCGGTATAGTCTTCGACCGCCCGCAGGAATTCTTGCTTGCCTTTGGTACGTTCACTCTCGGGGAGGCGCCGCCAGGCCGGGTCGACTTTATAGAAGGCGAAGTTCACAAATTGGCGTCTTGGTGTTTGGGGTGCGGGGGCTTGTTCAGGTGTCGACATTGAAACTCCTCCGTATAACGTCTTGAAAAGGCCGCTAACCAGGACTGCTCATGAATAATTCTGGCTCAATCGCGGCTCGGTTTTTTATCACTTCATCTTTGCTGTTGTCAACCGGCGGAAGAGGGCTGGGACGTTTGTTGACAGGAGAAAAGTGATCTGTTACAGGCATGCGCATGTGGGCGGCACAGGTCCATAGACAGAGGAGCAGGCTGCTGTGGGTGAGCGGTGTTGCGCTGAGTTGTCTCTCGCATGTGTCAGCCCATGCTCTCGTTGTGCATCCCACCGCGGCACAGATTCAGACAGCACTCGATCAGGGGAAAGAGGTGGCTGAGAAGCGGATGTCTCCGGATAGTTTCTATGTGCGATTCGGAGTGACAGACGAAATCCAACCCAAGGGATTTTTGATCACAAAAATAGGAGCCCTCTCGGTGATGGCCGCGCATATGGCCTTGCGGGGGGTGGAGCCCAGTGAAGCCGATGTGGCCCAGGTGTTGGAAGCTAAGACGATGCTCATCAGCACCGTCATCTTTGGCAACCAGCCGAACTTTGCGGTGGACAGTTACATGGTGCTCGATCAGGGCGGGAAGGCGATCAAGCCCGTGATGGTGCGATTCGATGCACAAGCCGACCGCAGCGTCGTTTGGCCGAAGAGTCCTCGGTTCAAGGCGAAGGTCGTGGCGTCGTTCAACTATGCCGACTTCGATCCGAGGGCCAAGACGACGATTATTGTGTATCCGGCGACTGGAGGAGAGTCGCGCTTCACCATAGATTTTAGCGAGATTGACTAGTCAGCCCACATTATTCATGAAGCTTCTGCTGCAAGCGCGGATACGCGGCTGTGACGAGCAGTCTCGCCGTTCAGCCCTTCGACATACTGCACGAGTATGCCTCAGGGCTTCACGCCTCCGAGCGCCCGTCTCGCTTCGCGTCTGCACGCTTTCGCGACGAACCTTCATGAATAATGTGGGCTAGGACTGCTCCCTGCTATCCATGTCCAAAGCATCCGCAACCCTGCCACTCACCGCAGAAACCATCGCGATCGGCACGGAACTGTTACTCGGGGGCCGGTCCGATTCCAACTCTCTCTTCCTTGCCGACGAACTCGGTAAGTTCGGGATCGTCGTTCGATTCAAATCGGTTGTCGGTGATAACCGGCAGGATATCGTCACGGCCATTCACATAGCCGTGACGCGAGCCCAGGTGATCATCATGACCGGCGGACTCGGTCCCACCGTAGACGATTGCACGAGAGAGGCGGTGGCGCACGCGACCGGACACCGGCTTGGTCGTCGCAAGGAAGCGTTGGAGGGTATGACGGCCCGGCTCGCGCAATGGGGCCGCCGGCCAAGCACAGGGCAGCTGCGGCAGGCGATGATTCCGTCCGGTGCCACTGTGCTGAAGAATCCGGTCGGCTCTGCGCCGGGGTTTTGCCTGACTTGGAAGAAGGCGCAGATCATCTCGTTGCCTGGCGTGCCGCGGGAAATGGAAGAGATGATGCGGCAGGAAGTGCTGCCGCTGCTGCGCGCAGAGAGTGGCGCAGCGGGCCGGTTTCCCCGAGAACCGATCGTCCGTCAGGTGTTCCACACGTTCGGCCTGGCGGAGGCCGAGGTCGATGCCAAATTACAAGGACTCATTCCAAAAGGAGCGCCCGTTGACTTGGGGCTGCTCGCATCGCCCATGGGCGTGCTGGTCTCGCTGACGACGAAGGAGACCCAATCCGCCCCGGAGAAACATCGTGATCTGCTGCAGAAGCTGGCGAACGACGTCCGTTCACGACTTCGTGAGTGGCTGTTCGCCGAGGGGCGGGACACGATGGAAGAAGTCGTCGGGCGGGAACTCACCAAACGGGGGCTCATGCTGGCGGTAGCGGAATCCTGCACCGGCGGGTTGATCGGCCATCGGCTCACACAGATGGCTGGTTCATCTGCCTATCTGGATCGTGGCGCCATCTGCTACAGCAATCGGGCGAAAACAGAAATGCTTGGTGTGTCGGCGGAACTGATTGCCCAAAGGGGCGCGGTGAGCAAGGAGGTCGCAGCGGCGATGGCCCGCGGCATTCGCGAGCGCGCCAACGTATCGGTGGGACTCAGCGTCACCGGCATTGCCGGGCCAGGCGGCGGGACCGAGACCAAGCCGGTCGGGCTGGTCTATATCGGATTGGATGATGGAACCGACCGGCCGATCACACAAGAATTCCGGTTTCACGGCGAGCGGAATGTCATCAAACAACGCGCATCACAAGCCGCATTGAATTTGCTTCGCCGCTGGCTGCTCGACAGGTCAGATAACGTGAATCGTTATTCGTGAAACGTGAATCGACGATTAACATCTTTGGCTGCATGTTTTGCCCGTCGCGCCAGTCTCGCTCTTCGCGCTTGTCGCGTGCCGCTGCGGCATTTCGCGACGACCGTCATGAATAATGCGGGCTTGAAATGATCCGGGCGTTCCTTGCCGTCGAACTGTCGCAAGAGCTGCGGGCCGAGCTGGCCACTGTCCAACAGGAGTTGAAGCGTAGAATTGAGCCGGAGATGAAGCGAGACACGCGCATGTCCTGGGCGCAGCCGGCCTCGATTCATCTCACGCTCAAGTTCCTTGGCGACATGGATGAGCAGGTCATTGATTCCTTGCTGGCTACGGTCGAACAGGCGATCGGAAGTCAGATACCTGTGAACGTGCCGCTTGAACGACTCGGTGCCTTTCCTCGTCCGCAAAGTCCGCGCGTGCTGTGGGTCGGGCCGTCGGAGAATTGGGGGCGGGGAGCAGAGGCGAAGCGAATCGCGGGGATCCATGGCGCGATCGAACAGGCTTGTGAAGGATTAGGCTTTCTTCGCGAGACGAAACCGTTCAGTCCACATCTGACCTTGGCGCGAATCAAGGTGGGAGAACGCCAAGTGGGAGTCGCATTGGCAAAGGGCGGAATGCTGGATCAGCCGCTTTCGATGTGCTCGCTGGCGGTGGAGTCGGTCGTGCTGATGAAGAGTGAATTGCGGCCGACCGGGTCGGTCTATACGAAGTTGTGGGAGGTGAAGATAGAAGGGAGCGGCCCGGCACCCTCCTTGCTCGCAGAACGCGCACGATAAAAGGGATGGAATGACACCCGTGCTGATCCCTTGCTCCCGGAGCAGAAGAGGGGATGGAGCCTGATGATCTTCTGTGCTCGCGCAACGCGCGGCCTCCGAAGGATGGGTAGGGTAGCCTGGCCGTCCTCCTGCTCGCGGAACGCGCACGATAAGAATGTGCTCGTTCGACGCGCGCAATCGAGGATCGACCAGGCTACCCTTGAAAATAAAATGGGGAATTGGGAAAAGCGCGCAGTTGGAAACCAATCGGCCCACCTATATATAGGGAAACACGAGCAAGCTCGGTGGGAGTACTGGAAGACAATTGGCTCCCAGGTCAGCGCTACCAGCGTAAAGCGATGCTTTACAACCTTGCGGGATGATGGTAGACTGGATCAGTGATAGAGAGTTTTCAGCACAAGGGGCTTAGAAGGCTCTTTGAGGATGATGACCGGCGCAAGGTGCCGGTGGCGCAGAGTGACAAAATAGCCCGGATCCTGGCGCGCCTGAATGAGGCGCTCAGAGTACAGGACATGGGTTTGCCGGGGTACAGGCTTCATCCGTTGAAAGGCGAGCTGACGGGTTTCTGGTCGGTGTCCGTGTCTGGAAACTGGCGAGTCATTTTCCGGTTTGAAAGCGGCACGGCATATGATGTGGATTTGATCGATTACCATTAGCAGGAGCAAAGCGATGCGTATGAAAAGCCCTCCCCATCCTGGATTGTCGGTTCGGTATGACTGTCTGGAGCCGCTGGGGCTGTCTGTGGCTGATGGCGCGGAAGCGCTCGGCGTGACGCGGCAGGCCATGAATAACCTCGTGCGGGGCAGGGCCGGTATTTCTGCGGAAATGGCAATTCGTCTGGAAAAAGCCTTCGGCGGCGGCGCTGAGACCTGGCTGCGGTTGCAGGCGGCTTATGATCTCGCGCAGGCGGAGAAGAAGTCCGGAACAATCAAAGTCAGGCGGGTGACAGAGTGGGTCGGTACCGTTCAGGCGTAAGATGGTTGGCAGTTCGTGTGTTATAGCGAGGTTTTTGCGGGCGCCCTGTGTCAAGAAATCGCTGAATTGATAGGTTGAGGCGGAGAACAAAAAGTCGGGACTTTGCTCAACCTTAACCTCAGCCTATCTCATTCCGCTCGCTGCGGACTTGTCGGTCTAAACCGTCCCCGCATCGATCGCGCCGCGCTTCACGTCGCGCAGCAGCCGTTCGACGATCAGCCGCATGAAGAAGAAGCCCAGCTTCGGGTTCTGGTAGTACAGGCGGTAGATCTGCTCGTCGGTCATCTGGTACAGCTCGCAGTCGGTCTCGCACACCACCGTCAGCGTGCGCACCTTCTCGGGCGAGAACAGGCCGATTTCGCCGATCAGTTCGCCCGGGCCGAGGATGTGATCGATGCCCTGCAATTTCAGCTTTCCGCTGGCCACGTACACAAGCTCGTTGGCCACGTCGCCCTTGCGGAACAGCACCTCGCCGGCTTTGTGCTTGCGCAGGTGCATGTGCGGCAGCATCCATTCGGTCACCGGCGACTCCACGGTGGCTTGCTCGATCTGCTTGGTCAGCCTGTTGATTTCTCCCAGCCGCTTGAGATTTATCGGCACCAGGATCGCGTTCAGAATGAATTCAGGCAACACGATCAACTTTGTGATGTCGAAGTACGCGTGCAGCACACTGGATATCAGCAAGAGGATGCTGCTGACCAGTGCCAGCACCCGCAGGGGCACCATGGCTTTCATGTAGTGACTGGCGAGATAAAACACTCCACCCAGCATGCCGATGGCGGTGATGATGTCGAAATGCATGGATCCTGGTTCCTTCAATAATGCGTTGCGCGAGTGATCTGCGCGGCATCGCCTGCCTCGAAGCCACGGACGGGCCTGTCAAGGGTCGCGTGGCTCACCCGCATTATTCATGAAGAATCTGCTGCGAGCGCCGATCCTGTAGGCGTGCCTATGAATCAGTCGGTCTATCTGAACATCCCCGGATGGACTTCTATTTCTACACAGGTGATTTTGTCGGCGGAAATATTCAGCATACGCGCGTGTTCGAGCAGAGATTCGGGATTGGGAGCTTCATATTCACAGTAGGTTTTGCCCTCTGATTCGGAAATATAGCTCTTAATCCATACCACCCCAGGAATTCCGTCGGCTACCTGTATAGAGCGCCGTGCCAGTTGTTGCATTTCTTCCTGCGACATCTTAGGCAATGTTCGCTCGATAATATAACGAGGCATAATGACTCCAATCATGAAAATGAAGTGAGTTCAATGACCGCTATTTTATCCTCAAGCCCGCACTATTCATGAAGGTTCGTCGCGAAAGCGTGCAGACGCTCAGCGAGACGGGCACTCGGAGGCGTGAAGCCCTGAGGCATACTCGTGCAGTATGTCGAAGAGCTGAACGGCGAGACTGCCCGTCACAGCCGCGTATCCGCGCTTGCAGCAGAAGCTTCATGAATAGTACGGGCTAAGTTCAGACAGGCCTGTCTCAGCTCCTGGTCCTCATATGTTGACGCGATTTCACGGGCCTGGCTCACGAACGATCTGCCCTCCTGAACTCGCTTCTGCCGAACATAGGTGAGCGCAATATAGTACGTCATCCAACCTTGACCTAATAGGTCCCCGATCTCACGACGAACTGTGAGAGATCGCTGGTAGGCATCAATGGCTTCCGTCAACTGATCTCGATCAGCATGGATGTGTCCCATCACGGCTAAAGCCTGGCCTTCATGTAGGCGCTCGTTCGTCTCGTGGTGAATGGCAAGCGCGCGGTCAAGTGCGGTGATCGCCTCATCGAATCGGCTCATGGATCGAAGCGTAACGGCGATACTGTTTAAGATGAACCCAACTTTACGGTCGTCCCCTAGGTCACGATAAACTGCAAGCGCCTCTTCATAATGGCCTAGCGCACTGGTGTAATTCTGACGTTCCCATTCGATGATGGCCATGCTGTTGAGGAATCGTCCCACGTCCTCTCGTTTTTTGAGCTTGGCGGCAAGTCGGTACGCTTCCTGTAGATGTGATAACGCGCCTGCGTTGTTGCCTCCACCAAGTCGAATGTTTCGAGCCATTCCTTCCACAGCGTTCAGTTGCCGTGGAAGATCATTCAGCCGCTGAGCGAGCTTGCGGACCTGGTCCCACGCTTTGACGGCTTCATTCCATCGGTCCTTATACCGTTCGTAAATACTCGCGGCGATCTGCCATGAAATCGCTTCGTTGGCCATGTCGCCGAGATCTCCCAAGATGGCAATGCTTTCCATTAAATAGGGCAGTGCTTCGTTCGCTTGATTCCTCAGCAGCAGAATATCGACAAGACCCCGCAATCCATTCACGCATCCTTGCGGATATGTAATGCGCTTCGAGATGTCAACGACCTGCTGGTAATAGTGAAGGCTTTCTTCGAGCCTCTCTTGTTTTTGATACATGCTGGCTATGCATCCGAGGACCAGTGTCTGGTTGATATAGAGGCGATGGTCAACACAAGGACGCAGAGCCTCTTCGTAATATTTGAGTGCTTCATCATACTGGGAAAGTTTGCTATGAATATTACCGATATTATAGAAAATGGTCATTCGATGAAAGGGATCGCCCGCCGCCTCTACGGTGAGCGCTTCTGTCAACTTTGCCAACGCCCCTTCCATATCATCAAGACTTTGCAGGACCGCCGCCAGATTGGTGAGGTTGTGAACGATACTTTTGCCGTCTCCGAGTTTCTGATCGATCGCCAGCGCGCGTTCGTTACAGGCTAATGCCTCTCGACTACGCCCTTGGTGCCATCGGAGAAAACTGAGACTGCGCAGGGCATTACTTTCTCCGGCTTCATCCGCAATCTCCCGACGTAATTCGAGCGAACTTTCCAAGGCATCTTCAGCATCAAGATATTTGCCCTGCTGGGTCAACAGGTCTCCTTGACGCAGCTGAACGGCGGCAAGACGGCTTACGTCCTCTTCCTGCACGAGAATGGAGAACATTTCTCCAATAACGGCCTCCTGGCGTTCCCTCGCACCCAGGGTGTCGTACAACCGCTCTTTAACGAGAAGAATATCTACCAGGGAGTGTTGGCGAGAACGACTGAGGGGAAGTCGACGCAGAGCATCTGTGACTTCTTCAAGGACAACCACTGCTTCTTGAAATTGACTCAGTCGCTGTGCCTTGTCCGCCACCGATTGCCCATAAGAGACAACCTTCTCCCATTCCTCGGCAAGACGGACATGGTGGTACAGTGTCTGGATATGCTCCGTTAAGCGGCCCTCGAAGACGCGTTCTATCGTCTGCGCGACCGAACGATGGAGCATCCGTCTTTTTTTCAACAACAATGTCTCGTAGGTCACTTGCTGAGTTAACACGTGCTTAAACAAATACGTCGCCTCCTCCAGTGGCGAGATCATATCGATCGCGACGAGTGATGCAAGCACATCCGGGAGACTGGTTCGTCCTTTATAGAGGGGCTCCAGAAGAGAAAGCGTAAAGGATCGGCCAATGACTGATGCGGTTCCCAAAACCTCCTTCCAATCGGGATGCAGACGATCCAACCGGCTTTGAATAAGCCCTTGTACCGTCGCAGGCAAGTGACTAACCGCGAACGATCTGACAAGCACTGCCGCTTCACCCTGCTTCACGACGATTCCTTCTTCCACGAGGGAATGACTGGCTTCTTCGATGAATAGCGGATTCCCTCCCGTTCGCTCATACAGGAGGTCGGCGAGGCCGGCCGGCAGTTCCCGGACCGCCAATGTGGCTGCGAGCAACCGTTCAGTTTGCGCGATGTCGAGGGGTGGTAACATCAGCATGATGTCTGGACTGCGCTGTCCCCAACCGACAACCACATACTCGGAACGGTGCGTCAAACCGACCATGAGAGCACGACCTCTCATTTCCGTGAGCAGATGCTGAAAGACGGCATGGGAAGCCTCATCGCTCCAATGCCAATCTTCGAGGAGCAAAAGAGTCGGCTTCCTGTCTGCTTTACGTAGGAAGAGCTGAACCAGCGCCTCTCGAATGAGGTGTCTCAGCTCGGTGGCTTGCATGTGAGAAAGTATCGGATCGGTGCGTAACGAGAGAAGATGAAGATAGATGGGCAGATATTCTTGCAGCGTTGGGTGAATCGCAGTGAGGGTTGCGCCCGCATTGTCGACCACCGTGTGACTGCTCTGATCGGCGACGATTCTTAACTCTCGTCGAAGCACATCAAGGAAGGGATGGTACGACGTGCTGGTCGCATCCGTCTGACAGCTACCCTGAAGAACGACGACATCTGTAGGCCTGATTTCGCGTGTGAATTCATATAACAAACGGCTTTTCCCGATGCCCGCCTCCCCGGCGACCACTACAAATTGGTCGGTACCCCTTCGTGTCCTCTCAAAGGCCTGTGTCAGTTGATCTAATTCAAGCGCTCGTGCCGTATATTGCGTCAACCCTCTTTTTTGCGAGGCTTCAAAACGGGAATGGATCGCGAGTTCGGCGGTGACAGAATAGCATGTTACCGGAGCGGCTCTGCCTTTTACATCTACATTGCCCCAGAAATCGGCATGAAAATAGGGCGCGATCAATTTGTACGTGACCTCGCTGACGAGAATCACGTCACGAGGCGAGGCCGCTTTTAATCGAACGGCGGTAATGACCGTATCACCAGTAATCCCGTAAATACCGTCCCGTGAATCGTGAGCATTCGTGACTATCAGTCCCGTATGAATCCCCGTATGCATGGCTAGTGACTCGCCGATGGAAGTGCCGACTTCCGCGCTCAGGTGACGTACCGCCGCATGGAGATCGAAAGCGGATCGGACTGCGCGGACGGGGTCGTCCTCATGGGCCGCATCGACTCCGAACAGAGCCAAGACTTCATCGCCGACAAATTGATTCACAATGCCGCCATGCGTTTCCACGATTTCAATTGCCATCTGCTTCAGCCGGAGCATGACGGCTTCAACTTCTTCAGGATCCAGATGCTGATTTAATGCGGTGTACCCGGACAGATCCGAGAAAAGTACCGTGGCAATCCGGCGCTCACCCTGCTCGGCCACGGGATCTTTATCAGCGACTATTGCTTTTATAGGGGTAGGAGCGCCGCAGCTGCTGCAGAATTTCGCTTTGTCAGGAAGCTGTTCACGACAACGAGGGCAATAAAATGGGGTGTTGGCAGCCGGAAATGTCATAGCATCGGGCCCTAACAGTTCATCCTGCTAGCAGGCTGCGGAAAAATCTATGTAGGCACATCAGAACGGCGATGGTCTTCACGTGTGGCAAAACAGAAGAATATGTCCGCAGGATGTTCAAAAAGGCCGTTCAGCAAGGCCGCAGCGAGTCATCACGTACTACTTTACCAAGGGGTGGCTGGGATGATCCCAACTGCGCGCGTCCAACGAGGGCTTTCTCAAGCCGCGCGTTGCGCGAGCACGGGGATCGTCCCAGCCACCTCGTCCCTTTTTCAGCATCCTGCTAGATCGTGAGCGTGTGGTCCTCCTCAAGGGCAGTTAATCCGGGAATATGTAATTCGCGAAGCTCGCGTAGAATCTGGTCATTGTATGCCGGCTTCAGATGGAAGGCATACACCGATATATCGTCTCGGTCGAGTTTTCTGAATTCCTGGGCGAGCAAATCCGGTGTGAGATGTTTGCTCGTGCGGGCGAGTTCAATCATAGAATTTGGAAAGGAACATTCGATGAAAGCGGCTTTGAGGTGAGGGATGTGTTTCGCTTCGTGCCACAATTCATCGGTGGAATAGGTGTCTCCGCTATAGACAAATGCAGAGGAGCGATCCTGCACAATGAATCCTGTCGTTGGAACGGTGTGATTCACGAGGATCGGTGTGATGTCGATTCCTGAGAACGAATACACATTTCCAGGTTTCAGATATGACGAAGTAAGCACGGGTCGTTCCGGTGTCGGGATGCTGAAAAAATCGGGATACACATCCGTATTGAAGATGTGACGTTGCAGTCCGTGAACCACTTCAGGGATACCCGCCACAACGATCGGGGCGCTCATCAGCTCGCTCAGATTGTCGGCTAACGTGGGCAGCTCTTTAATATGATCAAAATGAAGGTGTGAAAGAATAATGTGGCGGATCTGCTCCTGCTCGCTCAATGAGAGCTTGCTTGCCACAGTCCCGGCGTCAAGAAGAAGAATTCCGTTGAGTAAGAAGCTGCAAGTATTGCATCTGTGAGGCCCGGTTGCATATTGCAGCAGCGCATCGGAGCCATGACAACCGAGAATTCTAAGGTTCACGCTGTAGGCTCCGACTGGCTAACAGGATGCTGGAAAAGTCCGCGTGCCTAAGAAGGCCGTTATTCGTGAAACGTGAAGCGTGAAACCTATCACGAAGATCACCGTATCTCGTCCGGGCTATAAGCCACAGGCCATACCTCCCACGAACTACATTTCACGTTTAACGTTTCACCTTTCACGAACGACACGGAGTACTACTCATGCAACATCTGCTCTCCGATAGCCCGCCTGACTGCATCCAACAGCGTTTGTGCCTGAGCCGGTTTGATGAGATAGTCCACCACACCTTGCTTGAACAGAGAAGTAGCTCCCTGGACATCGGGGTAGCCAGTCAGCACGATGACGGGCACCGACGGAAGTTTCGCCCGAATGAATGCGATGACGTCATGTCCGTTCACCTTTGGTAAATCAATGTCACAGATGATTGCATGGACTGAGAAACCAGGGGGGTAGGATTGGATCGCGGCAATGGCATCTTCACCGTCAACAGCTTCAAGAACTTCGTAACCACCTTGTTTCAGCGCAAGGCCGACTGTTTTTCTGACATGCGCTTCGTCATCAACTATGAACACTCTCCCCATTACCATGCTCGTCCTCGCAGCGCCAACTGTGAAATGATCGCTCACTGAACCCGCATCATTCATAAACACTTCTGCTGCAATTATTTGGCTTCTATACGATTATGGAACGAGTCGACTCTCCTGGCGTGCGAGGCAGTCGCATGTGTATCTTCGTTCCAGCGCCAAGCTCACTTTCCACCCAGACCGTTCCCCCATGAGCATCGACCACGTCTTTCACGATTTTCGTGCCGAGTCCTGTCCCGCCTTGCTTGGTGCTAATGGCGCGTTTGGTGAAAAGTCGATCTCTCACGTCCGGCGGCATCCCTCCACCAGTATCGATGACCGAAACCACGATCGCGTCTTCAGACGTAGAGGGTTGTCCGCACACGGTCACGGAGCCGCCTGCAGGCACTTCAGGGATCGCGTTATTGATCAAATTATAGAAGGCACTGTAGAGCCGGCGCTGGTCTGCCACGATCAAGGGGAGTAACTCCAAGTTCTCGGTGATCAGCCGGATTTGTCTTTCCTGGGCAAGAATTCCCAGAGAGCGGAACACGTTGCTGACGACGCCGGCCACTTCGCACGCGGAAAAATCAAGCGGGGTGCTGAGTTCTTTGACCGCGTCCGCGATTTCCGCGACACGATCGTGAATCCGGTGCGCGTCGTCCTTCAGCATCTTGATCACTTCGTTGCAGAGTTCGCGACTGGCCAAGGCCCGGTTGATTTCAATATCGGGCAAGCGATCCAGCAGCTCGTTGATTTCAGTCTGTAAGATTCCCGCTCCACACACAATCGGCATGAGGAGATTCTTGATGTCGTGGGTAATGTCGCCCATCAACTTCGCCACCTCGGCAAGCTTGGCGGCTTCCACCAAGCGTGTATGCTCAATCGCGACAGCGATGAATGCAGAGATAATGGTGAGAATCGCCAGGTCGTCTCGGTCGAGGAATTTTCCCCCGAGCTTGTTCATGACCTGAATGACACCGATGGGGTCACCCTCCCAACGTTTGAGGGGAATCGTAATCATGTCATGGGTAATGGAGCCGGTCGCTTCATCGACTTTCTTAAAATGGCGGTTATCGGCCTGTGCGTCGGGGACGATTTCAGGCACTCCCGTCCTATAAACCGTTCCGGCGATGCCCTCGTACCAGGGTACCGCTGTGCCCGGTGACACGGGTTTTTCGCCAATGGAATGATAAAACACGAGGGTGCGATTGTCGGGGTCGGCCAGCAGCACGGAGCCATTTTCCGCATGCACGACATCCAGCGCGATGTGAAGCCCCTGTTTCAGCAGGTCTTGGAGAGTGATATGTTGAGAAAAGACCTCCGACATTCGCAGCGCAGCGGCAATCTCCAATTCTCGTCTGGTAAGAAGCTGCGCAAGCGCTTCTTGCGATTCGGGGTTGGGCAATTGATGGGATGGGGTGTCAGAGAGTCGTGGAGTCGTCATGTCGAGCCTGATTGTAGCGTTCCAATATAAATAACCACGACGATTATCTTCCACCTGTATCACCAAGTAAGTCCCCCAAACTAGGTACCCCCTCATCTGAGGGGATGGGCATTGATCTTTATTCCGTATACCTGATACCCTACCGCCCGGAGAGGGTTAGGGGACTAAGGGCCTAAAACCTGGATGATAAGGAGGGTGGACGTTATGAGTAAAGGGAGAGTGCTGGTCGTGGACGATGAGGCAGACGTGAGAAGATCTGTGCGTCTCATCTTAACGAAGGCAGGATACGATGTGGACGAAGCCGAACATCCAGAAGCGGGAGCCACCATGGTGAAAACGGGAGCCAATCGGACGCCGTTGGGCGCGATTATTACCGATCTCAGTATGCCGACGGTCAATGAGATCATCGTGATCCCCTATTTGCACTCCCAGTTCCCGTCTTGTCCGATCATTGTGCTGAGCGGATCAAAAATGCTGGATAGATCCGCCAAACTGTTCAAGGACGCCGACATACAATTCCTTCCGAAACCGATTAATCAAGAGCAGTTATTGGGCGCCATGAAGAAGGCCGTCAAGGAGGCCTGATCGAGAAACCAGGTTAAGGCTGAGGCGGTCTCCTGGGGTCGAGGGGAAAACGAAGGTGGAATGTCGTGCCCACACCAGGCGCGCTTTCCACCCAAATCTTCCCTTTGTGCGCATCCACCACGTCCTTCACGATTTTTGTGCCGAGTCCAGTGCCGCCCTTCTTGGTGCTGACCGCCTTGGCTGAAAAGAGGCGGTCTCGAACCTCGGGAGGCATCCCGCGCCCTGTGTCTGCCACTGCAAGCGCAATACCCCCCGTGTCCTGATCAAGATGCCCCCGCACCGTGATCGAGCCTCCCTGCGGCGTTTCCGGTATGGCGTTATTGATGAGATTGTAAAAGGCGTTGTAGAGCCTTCGCTCGTCGGCCCGGAATTTCGGCAGCGCTTCAAGGCCCTCAGTTCGCAAGGTAATCTGCTTCTCCCGGGCGAGGACCAGCAGCGTCTGAAACACTTCGAGGATGACCGGCCCAACCGCGCAGAGCGCAAAGTTGGGAGGTGCACTCAATCCTTTGACACAATCGGCTATTTCTTTGACGCGATCATGTAGGCGCCTAATTCCATTCTGAGCTATCTCGACTGACTCATCGCAGATCTTCTTGTTGATCGTATTGTGAGTCAGCTCCGCACTGTTCATAGCGCCGAACAGGTCCTTCACGACATCGCGCAATAATTCAACACCCGTGTGCACCGGTGTCAGCAAATTCTTCAAGTCATGGCCGATGTCGCCGAGCAGCGTCACTACTTCGGCTTTCTTGGCGTCCTCGAATTGCTTGGCCTGCTGAATCGCCAGCGCTGCAAAGGCGGATATAATCGTGAGGAGTCCAAGGTCGTGGTTCGTGAACGGCCCCTCTCGTTTGTTCAGCACATCCAACACACCGATCGGTTCTCCTCTCCAGCGGCGAAGGGGAACGGCGATCATGTCGTGGGTGACGAAGCCTGTCGTCTGATCGATGGAGTGAAGATGGGTCGCGTCCTGGTTGACCTGGTTGGTAATCCGGGCTTCCCCGGATTGGAAGACGGCGCCGGAAATGCCTTTGTCCCAGGCAATGCCCGTACCGCGCGGAACCGGTTTGTCGCCGATTGAATATTGAAAGATGAGTTCCTCTTTCTCCGGATCGGCAAGCAGAATGGAGCCTGCTTCTGCTCCCACCTCTTCCAGCGCAATATGAAGGGTCGTTTCGACGAGCTCGTCGAGATCGATCGACTGAAACAGGGCCTGGCTGATGCGTTCGACTGCTTCCAGTTGTGTCTTGTAATGGAGAAGCTCTGAAGCATCCGCCTTGCTCAATCGCGTGAAGTCGGTGCCCGGCTGGTTCTGCGTATCAGGGGAGGGTGGCTGCGTCATCAAAGAGGTCCTTACGGGAGGTCGAGAGGGGAAGAATCGCTTCCCGATCCTATCTATAGTAGCCTATAGCGGCTTTGCAACCATTCTGGTACCCCCTCATTCGTGGGGGGCCTCATTTGTGGGGATGGTGACGGTTGTCTGAAGTGGTAAGACGAGCGGCAGTACCATGGAGTTCTGAGTCATGAGTTCTGAGTTCTGAGTTGTTCGGAGCGTCTAACGCTTCACGCAGAACTGCATTTGCGGGCAATGCGAGTACACACGTTGGTGAAATGAGCGACAAGTTCAAGTCGGTAGCCAAGGCAGTTGGATTAGGCTGTGCGGTCGGATTGGTGGGGCTTGTCCTGAGCTTCACCCAATTCGCACGGGGATTCGAGGAGGATCTCGGCCTCGATTTCTTGTTCAAGCTCAGAGGCGTGCAACAACCGCCCCCGGAAGCCGTCGTCGTCAGTATCGACAGAGACTCCTCAGAAAATCTCAAGTTCCCTGACAATCCTGACAAATGGCCTCGGTCCGTGCATGCCAGGCTTGTCGACACCCTCGTGAGCGCAGGAGCCAAAGCCATTACGTTCGACGTGCATTTTATCGAGCCTAAGATCATGGAAGACGATCAACGCTTCGAACAGGCGATGCGTCGAGCCGGAAACGTCGTCCTTGCTGACGCTATGAGGGCGAAGGATATGCCGATCTCATCTGGTGGAAGCACGGAGTCCGGCACCAGCAATATCGTCAAACTCACCAAGCCGCATGAGCCCTTCGCCAGGGCAGCGAGAGGCACGGCCCCGTTTGTCCTGCCCAGGATTCCCTTCAAGGTCAACCAGTACTGGACTTTTCAACAGGGGGCTGGCGATGTCCCCACGTTTCCCGTCGTAGCCTTGCAGCAGTATGGGTGGGAGGGGTTCGGCGAGATCGTCCAGCTCGTCAAACAGGTCAATCCTGGATACGCGGACAAACTTCCAGCCGATATCGAACAGGCACGAGTAACACGCGGCCTTGTTGGCATGATCCGTGATCTGCGCGATCTGTTTGAAGGCGATCCATTACTCGCTGATCAGGTACGCGACGCACTGGAGCGATCGGGTCTGCGAGCCAAGGACGAAGGGCGCTATCGCCTCCTGAAGGCTCTGATCAATGTGTATGGGGGGGAGGCTAGCCGGTATATCAACTACTATGGGCCTCCCGGGACGATTCCCACAATCCATTACGATCAGGCCCTGCAGATCGGAACGGAGACAGGGCCGGCTTTCAATGTGAAGGGGAAAGCGGTGTTTGTGGGTCTCTCGGAAATTCTGCTTGCTGAACGAAAGGACAGCTTTTATACCGTCTTCTCGCAAGGGAACGGGGTATTCATCGGTGGGGTGGAAATTGCCGCGAGCGCGTTTCTCAACATCCTCGATGATACGACCGTTGTGCCCATCAGTTTGCCGGCTCATGTCGGGCTGCTGCTGTGCTGGGGGATTGTGGTCGGGGTTCTCTGCCGTCTGCTGCCCATCAGCATTGCGGCGGGGGCGATGTTCGGAATCGCCGGGCTGTATCTGACTGTCGCCGCCTATCAATTCCAGTCACGCCAATCGTGGTTTCCGCTCGTGATTCCGCTCCTGTTGCAGTTGCCGATCGGATTCGGTGGCGCGGTCCTTTGGAACTATGTTGAGTCGGATCGGGAACGCAAGAACATCCGCAAAGCCTTCGGGCTCTATTTGCCGAACGACGTGGTCGATCAACTGGCCAAGGACATGGCTAATATCAAAGGTACGACACAGGTGGTCTTCGGAACCTGCTTGTTCACGGATGCCGGGGACTATACCGCTCTCTCAGAGAGAATGACGCCGAAGGAACTCAGCGATTTCCTCGGCCGATATTTTGAAGCGCTCTTCCAGCCGGTCCGCAAACACGATGGTCTCATTGTGGACCTGAAGGGCGATTCGATTCTCGCCATTTGGAAGGGTCCAGCGGATGATCCTACGCTCAGGAAAAAAGCCTGTCTGGCTGCACTGGAGATGTCGGAATCTGTGGCTCGCTTCAACCAGTCCGTGGCTCCGTACAGTTTGCCCACACGGATCGGTCTGCATGCAGGAGAATTAACGATCGGCGCGGTCGGAGCCATGGATCACTACGAATATCGACCGACCGGCGATGTCGTCAACACGGCGTCGCGCGTCGAAGGGTTCAACAAGTACGTCGGGACACAAATGGCCGTGAGCGACGAAGTCATTCGCGGATTGGACGGGCTGCTGACCAGAGAACTCGGCGCCTTCAGATTGAAAGGCAAAGGCAAGCCGCTCGGGCTGCATGAATTGGTAAGCCGCTCAGAGCGAGCGGAGCAGACGCAGCGCGAAGTCTGTGCGATCTTCGCGGATGGGCTGACGGCGTTTAGAAATCGCTCCTGGGATCAGGCACGCATCTCCTTTCAGCAATGCATCGAGTTCACAGGGAAAGACGGTCCCTCACAGTTCTATCTCACCCTCTGCGATCAGTATCTCAAGACTCCCCCCACTGAAGAACCCTGGGACGCCGTTGTCACGCTAGAGAAAAAATAACCTGGCGCGACAAGTGGGACTAACGTGAAACGCGCGAAAGGTGACCTTCCCACTTGTTCTGCTTTTCTAGCCAGTTACGCCTCTCTCGCTCGTCCCGCTCTTCCTCGTCCGCCTCTGACTCAACACGCCTAACGCCTAGCTCAGATCGCACAACTCAGAACTTCTTCGCCAGTCCCGATTCCCATATCCCTCAGAAGTAGTGGTAATTCAAGGTGAAACTATCCCCTCAAACGAGGGGCGTCCATCTGTGGGGATTGGCAGACCTTCTAGATGAGCGTATGTGAAGGGCAAAACTTGCGGAGCCAAGATCAGGAAACGAATCTTGTTCTGAGAATCAAATCAGATTCAGTCAGAACCGTTTTAGATTCAGACAGAATGTTGTTTGGTCCAGCCACTGTGCGGAAGACCTATGCTGGCACCTGCCAAACATCGCTCCAATCCTATCGTTTGGAATTTTTGGCCAATCCTCGTCAGCACGACAACACTTTGGCCTACGGCTTGCTTAGGTGTAGGCCAGAACGGCAACAGAGGGAGCCGAACTGAGCAGATTTCTCCCATAGATACATAAGTGCCTAAGCATTTCAGTTGAACATGAGGAGAACACGAGTCTCATACGGCGGCCATCAGCAGATGCAACGCATTCCGGATAAGGCAGTGGGGTATGCGATGGGAAGAACGGTGAACCTATGGGCGATTTGTTCAGGTCTCGTGGCCTTCACAGGCATGCTGACGGTCGTGTTCTCTCCCACCGCGTCTTTTGCAGCGACATGCGAGCAATCCATTGCCAAGGCGATGGGCGTGGAAGGAAAAGTCGATGTTCGTCATCCCAATGAGACGCAGTGGCAACCGGTGAAACTCCACGATACGTTTTGTCCGGGCGACGTCATCCGTGTGCAGGAACGTAGCAGGGCCGACATTGCGCTGTCGAATCAACCGATGTTGCGTCTCGATCAGAACACCACCATGACGCTGGGCGGCATAAAACCAACGGGCGGCTCGCTCATCGAACTCGTCAAAGGGGCCACGCATTTCTTCAGCCGAGTGCCGCGCAATCTGGAAGTGCGCACCGCGTTCGTGAACGCCGGTGTCGAAGGCACGGAGGGCGTCGTCCGGGTCACGGACGACAAGGCCGAAATTACCATTTTTGAAGGTAAGGTCGTCGCGGCGAATGAGAGCGGCACGCTGAATCTCACCAACGGCCAGTCGGTGGTGGCGGAGAAAGGCAAAGCGCCGTCGTATCAAACCGTCGTGAAACCCCGCGATGCCGTGCAATGGGCACTGTACTATCCGCCCGTGATGGACCTGTCCCATGACGCAGCAGTGAAGGAAGACGATCCAAGTTCACTGGCAAGTCGGGCTGCGCGATCGTTGTCTGTTGGCCGAGTGGACGAGGCGAACGCCGACCTGGATCGAGCGTTGAAACTCGATTCCAAGAACAGCGACGCCCTGGCGCTGCAATCGGTGATTGCCGTAGTGCAGAACGACAAAGACAAGGCGCTGACGCTGGCCCAAGAAGCCGTCATAGCCGATCCCAATTCTACGTCGGCCAAGATGGCGTTGTCTTATGCCCAACAGGCCCGGTTTGATTTGGACGGGGCCCGAAAAACGTTGGAAGGGGAAGTCCAGGCCCATCCAGACAATGCGCTGGCCTGGGCCAGACTGGCTGAGTTGCGGGCATCATTCAGCGAATTGGACGGAGCGTTGGAGGCTGCGCAGAAAGCCGTGGCCTTGAATCCCAATCTTTCGCGCACTCAGACAGTCTTGGGGTTCGCCTACCTGTTACAAGTCAACACGACGGAGGCCAAGGCAGCATTTACAAAAGCGATCGAGTTGGATCAGTCCGATGCAATGCCACGACTCGGATTGGGGCTGGCCAAATTTCGTGAAGGCCATGTGGAAGAAGGACGCCGCGATATGGAAGTCGCGGCCAGCTTGGACCCCAACAATGCCATGATCCGGAGTTACCTGGGCAAAGCCTACTTCGAAGAGAAGCGTGACGACATGACCGAGCGCGAATACAAGAATGCCAAGGAGTTGGATCCCAAGGACCCCACACCGTTCTTTTACAATGCCTTGCAGAAGCAGCTCACCAATAGGCCGGTCGAAGCGCTTCAGGACATGGAGCAAGCGATCGAGCTGAACAAGAACCGGGCAGTTTATCGGTCGCAGTTGCAGATGGATTCTGACGTGGCTGCCCGCAGTTCGAGTCTTGCAAGAATCTATACCAATCTTGGGTTTCAGCAAGTGGCGTTGGTGGAAGGTTGGTCATCTGTGGGCACGGATGACACCAGCTTTACCGCGCACCGGTTTTTGGCTGATTCGTACTCGGCATTGCCGCGGCACGAAGTGGCACGAGTGAGTGAGCTTTTCCGGTCACAGCTGCTCCAACCCCTCAGTGTCACGCCGATCCAACCCAGCCTCGCCGAGAGCAATCTGTTCCTCCTGAGTGCGCTTGGGCCAGTCGCCTCGTCATTCAATGAGTTCAATACCCTCATGGTCAATCGAGACAGGTTGACGCTCCAGGCTAACGGGCTCGCAGGGACGCAGAACACACTCGCGGGAGAGATGATCGTGTCAGGAATTTTCAATAAACTGTCGTTCAGCGGCGGCGTAAGCAACTTCGACACAGACGGATGGCGAACCAACGCCAACCAAAGTGACCTCATCGGGAATATGTTCCTACAGTATGAAGTGACGCCGCGAACGATGATTCAAGCCGAATTCCGGCACAGGAAAACGAAATTTGGAGATCTTCAACTGAATTTCTTCAAGGCGGATGTTGACCCAACCCTTCGACATGAAATTGAACGTGATACCTACCGCGTTGGGGTGCGGCATGAGTTTTCGCCGAACTCAATGCTCTTGGGTTCATTCATGTATCAAAAACGAGACGATCTGGATCGAGCTGACAGTGACGCAGGGGGCGGCGATACGTTGCGCTTTGACAATAGAACACCGGGGCAAGAATCACGCGGCGGTGAGTTGCAACACCTCTTCCGGTCGAAATATGTCAACATGACGAGTGGATTCGGCCATTTCGACTTCAGTAGGGAGCAATTCACTGTTTTAGATCTGATTCTTGCTGGGGGCGGTGGAACGATCAATTTGGTGAATGATCGTGCGAATCTTAATGCCAAACACACCAATGCGTATATGTATTCGTCGATCAATCCTCTGAGCAACCTGACGTTCACCCTTGGTGTCAGCGGGGACTTTTATGACTCAAAGAATGCCGCACAGGCTCCGGATCAGAAACAGATTAATCCGAAGTTTGGAATGATCTGGAATCCCTTTCCCGGTACCACCGTGCGCGCGGCGGCATTTCGATCGCTGGCGAGAGCGCTGATTACGAGTCAGACTCTAGAACCGACACAGGTGGCAGGATTTAATCAGTTTTACGATGATTTTGAGTCGACGGAGGCGTGGCGTTATGGCGCGGCAGTGAATCAGAAATTCTCGCGAACGGTTTTTGGCGGGATAGAGTATTCACAGCGAGACATTGACACTCCACTGTCGGTTCCGACCGGGACAGGGGGGCTCACCGCGATTTCACAAGACTGGCACGAGAAGTTGGGGCGCACATACCTGTTCTGGACTCCTCATGACTGGGTAGCCCTCACAGCTGAATATCAGTACGAACGATTCACGCGAAATGAGTTCTTAAATCTTGGTGTCAAGAATGTGGAGACACATCGGATACCTCTGGGGCTGAACGTGTTTCATCCTTCCGGCCTCAGTCTGTCCATCCGGCCGACGTATATTCACCAGCAGGGTGCCTTCCAGCAACGGACTACAGCCTGTTGCCAATTCGGGAGTGAGAATGTCTGGATCGTCGATGCCGGACTGAGCTACCGCATGCCGGACCGGTACGGATTGCTTACAGTTGGCGCAAGGAATCTTTTCAATGAGAATTTTCAGTTTCAGGAAACCGATCTCCGTAATCCGACCGTGTCACCGAAGGCGTTGTACTTTATGCAACTCACGTTGGCGCTTCCATAGCTTGGGAGAAAGGAGGCTGAACAGACCCGGATGCATGATCGCAGGACACACGTATTGTGGTTTCGTGATGAGTAGGGTGAACAAACGATCGATGATGGAGTAACAAAGGAGGAAGTCATGCTGACAAGGAAGATGGTCCGATTCTCCGCAGTAGCGGTTGTCGGGTTTGCTTGTGTAATAGCATCGGAGGCCCGCGCTCAGTTGGTATCTGCACTCACTGCACCTACCGTGTGTGATTTTGGCGAAGGAACTATCAGGATTGAAGCAGGGGTTGGTCAAATGACATTTCCGAGCGATGTGCCATGTCCAGGTGAAGGAGCGAGCGGAACCTGTTCAAAATATAACTATCGATTCAGCTCGAACGGGGGCAACATCGTCAAATCATTCCTGTCGGTGTCCGCTGATCTGGACATTTTTGTGGCCTCTTCCGGTGATGGCACGCCTGCAACGATTGAAGATCCTTCTTGCGGTTTACCCATCCCTAATGTCAGACCCGGGAATAGGATATGTGAGCAGCGTACGGTCAGATTCAATTCAACTGGAACCACGATCGATGCCAGCGTGATTGTCAAACGATCAGTGCCGCGCGTATCCACGGCCGGTGCACGTAGGGGGGGCGGGTGCGGGGAAAGTGAAGAATGCTGGAATCCACCAATAGCGCGCGTTTGTCTCATCCAAGGCCCCGGAGTGCCAGCCGCTGCGTTTGCGACGACCACTGCTTCGAGAACCGATAGAGCCGCGAATAACCAGTGCGATGCGCCACTGACTATTGGCCCTGACAATCAAGTTCTGAGTGGGAGCCCGTCTCCGGAGGGTCAGGGCTGTGGGTTTGCGGACCTTCTGTTGAGCTCATTGACCATCAACGGAGCGCCGATCAGAAGCACCAATGGAGCGCCGTTCACCTTTGGAAATGGTACGACTACCTGTTACCCTACGTCGAATGGGAGGGCGATTTGCTATTGCAAGAATCCGAGTACTCCGTGCCCGAATTGATGACGTGCTAAGGACGTAAGTCAACGTGACCCGTTTTGTGGTGACAGGAGAGAACATCATGGAGGTGAGAAAAGGGGACAGCAACTGTCTTGGAAATCAAGTACGCAGAGGCGCCCCTGCGTACTCAGAGGCACGCAGGCCACGACTGACAGGCCAGAACCCCCGGCTTCCCCATTCTGTGTCCCAGCCTTGCGATGCGGGCTCAATGGCCCACGCAACTGTTCGGGCTCGTTCAGAATGTAGACGTGATGACCCGCGCTGTCCCACGGTCTTTGAAAACCTCGGCTACTTCGGTCTGTCACGTCTGGGTTGCCTGAAGACATATCGTGAACGAACACCGATTTAAGATACAAGGCTACTTTAATTTCGGCGGCCGGCCGCGGCGGCGCAAGGTGGATTCAAGTCCCAGGGCCGTCGCGAGCCGCTGTTGCCACTCCGGGGTGCCAAAGGGTTGTTGGCGGTTCACACAGATGCGCAGTGCGGTGAGTTCCTGCTCGAAGAGTGGCTGATCAATCCAGTGCGTTCCATCCTCCGGCAGAGGAATCGGGGCTGCGTCCGTGAGGCGGGGAACGCGGAGACTCGACCAAGGCCAGTGGGTCGCCTGTTCGATCAGCCCGGCACGGACCGGATTGCGGAGCACATAGCGCAGGACCGTGAGGAGATGGACGTCCTCTTGAATGGGAAAGATTTTGAACCGTCCTTGCCACACGTGCCCATGACTAATGAGAGATCCATGACCACATTTCTGCTGTACAAATCCTGTCTCACTAGGTGCGCCTTGGCCCTAGCATTCGCCCTCGTCGTGTCCCCGGCGCAAGCGGGGAATGAAATAGGTGTTCCATTGGCAGAGGTGAACGGACAGGCGGTGACGGCCGAGGATCTCGATCATGCTCTTGGTGTCAAGCTGACGGAGCTGCAGGAGCAACTTTACGAGCTCAAGCGAGCAGAGCTCGATGCGCTGATCGCGCAACGGCTCCTCGCGCAGGAGGCGGCAAAACGAGGGGTTTCGGTCGCGGCGTTGTTGGACGCCGAGGTGACGGCGAAAGTCGGCCTGGTGACAGAAACCGAGATCGAAGCCGTTTATCAGGAAAATAAATCTCGCTCGCAGGGCAATGAGTCTGAGTTTCGGGAGAAGATTCGAGCGTCCCTCCAGCAGCGGAAATTGGCGGCGCAACGGGAGCAGTTCGTCCAAGTGCTTCGGGCGCAGGGAACTGTGGTGGATCGACTTCAACCGCCTCCGGTCGTGCGCGTGCAGGTATCAACCGATGGGGCGCCGATTCGTGGGACAGCGGATGCTCCAGTGACGCTCGTGGAGTTTTCGGACTTCCACTGCCCGTTTTGCAAGCGGGTCCAACCGACGCTGACCCAGGTGCTTGAGAAGTACCCTGGCAAGGTCCGGCTGCTTTTCCGGCATCTGCCCCTTGACGCTCTGCATCCCCAGGCACGCAATGCGGCTGAGGCGTCCTGGTGTGCGCAGGACCAAGGCAAGTTTTGGGAGTTCCACGATCTTCTCTTTGCGAATGCACCAAAGGCCGCCCAGGACGATTTGAAACACTATGCCGAGCAGATCGACCTGGACATGAAAACGTTCGAGTCCTGTCTTTCACAAAATACGCACCGTGACAGCATCCAGCGGGACATCGATGAAGTGACCAAGCTCGGTATGTCCGGGACGCCAGCGTTCTTCATTAACGGGCGACCACTCTCCGGCGCCCAACCGTTGGAGAAATTTGCCCAGGTGATCGACGAGGAACTTGCACTCGCGGTTCCTGGGGTGCCTGTATCAGCGCTATCACTGAAAGACTAGAAAGACACGTATGATTGCGAGGCGGCGAGTGAGGCACAGGCTGTCCCGGTGGAGCAGCCAGGGGTGGTTGCTCGTTGCCGCTATGGCCTTGCTGAGCGGGTGCGGCGAGCCGATGTTCGACAACGCCGGCAGCCAGAATAGTCTGCTGGAGGATCGGGAGGCCTGTGCCAAGGAGATGGAGAAGAGCCCCGCGGCTATTGCCTACCGCCGGAACCCCACGGCGCATCCGGAATATGTAAGCCAAGTGTTCGAGGACATGAACCAATGCATTGAAGGCAAGGGCTGGAAGCAGGCCAGGTCTCAACAAGAACAAGAGGATTTGAGTAAAGCGATCACATCCGAATTGGCTCAAACAGGTCAGCCAACATTACGTTCAGATCCCAAGGCAACAGACGCGCTGGTGCGTGGGGTGGAGGAGAGACTCGCGCCGGTGCCAAGTTCGGCGCGTTGAGAGAAGAGTAATGATATGGATGATAGATGTTTATGCTGGTCAGTATGCCTTCCGAAAGTCTGGCTTGCTCAGGACGCATACGATGTCAATGCGGGTCCCTGACCGTTTGAACACAACCCGATAGTCGCCAGCTCTCAGCCGGTACAGATTCTCCTTCAATCCTTGCAACTTCTTGATTCGTTTCCCGTCTGGAAGGGGATCGTTCGCGAGACGGGTTCAATCGGCAAGAATCTGTTTGATAACTTTGCCAGAGAATGTATCGAGGTCGCGTTGTGCGTGCTCGGAGAGAAAGACCGTACAGGTCACGCTGTGCGTACCTTCTTTTTCTTGCGCGTCGCGTTGTAAACGGATAGTAAAGTGGAGCGACCCGCGCGGATGTCCTTCAGGCCTTCTTTGATTTTCTTGCGAAGATGTGGGCTGTAGGCCAGTAGGGCGTCCTCAATGTCGTCCTCCGTCACTGGGACCAGCATGGCGGTCGGTCGTCCATGCGTGGTTACAAGGACTGTATTTCCCCGTTCAACGGTTCTGAGCATCTCGGACGTCTTGCTTTTGAGTTCTCGAACATTCGTGAATTTCACAGATTCTCCTGTGGTTACAAGTGTGACTACAGTTTAATGTGTGACGGAAACGAAGTCAAGGAACCGGGGAGGCCATGTCTCGCCTTGAAGTATTGCTGAGGGCTTCGAACACCTGGGCAAGCGTGCGGTGGGGTAGCCGCACAAGGCGGGTTGATCTAGTTCATCTGGTTGGTCTGGTCCAACCAAATAAACAAGACAAACCAAACAAACCAAATGAACAAATCTTAGCGCGGGAGGTGCGGCAAAGGATGACCGATTCCTATCGTTTCAGAAAGGACGTCCGGGAGGGGCCCTTGAGGTGTCGGGAAAATCATGCGAGCCAGGAGGCCTGTTCGGGTGGTGGTCTGGGTTTTTTGCATGATCCGTTTGAGGTGCTCTTTGACGGTGTATTCGCTCAGATTGATCCGGTTCGCGATTTCCTTATTGGTAAATCCAAGCATGAGATAAATGATGACCATTTGCTCGCGTTCGGTTAGGTGATAGCGTTGCTGCATGTCGGCGTCTGGACATTCGAGCTTTTGCTGATTCAGCTTTTCCATGATGATGAGGAATCTGCTGTTCCGCGCGAGGGGTTCATCGGGAATACAGAACCCGCGAAGGAGGAGCCGCTGGTCGTTGGCAAAACAGAGCCGTTCCACTTGGATGGACTCGCAATCCTTGGGATGATCGCAGTGCATCAAACGACCGATGAGGTCGCGGACTACGGTATGGACCTTTTCTGGAATGAGACAGGTGCCGTTCTCTCTGGTCGATAGGGGTTGCAGTTGTCGGGTAAATGCCTGGGCTTCGGTGTTCATGAATAAGAGCTGCCCCGTGCTATTGAAGAGAATGATGCCGGTAGCGCCGTGATACGGCAGGCTCTGTGCCTGCTTGTTCCCATTGAGTGGTCCGGTTATTTTTTCTGCCGTGATGATAGACATCTGCCACCCCAAATCTTTGGTACTAGGTACTCAGAATGTACTTAATTTATTCTCTTTCACAAATACCTCGTAAGGTGCTGGGTAGAGCTTCATTTTCGGCGTACTCTGCACGCTTCGTTCTCCCACTGTCAAGTCTCTTCCTAACATACATTGGGGCTACAGGTGGATATGAGCAACTACTAGGCCAGAGTATTGCCGTGCTGACGGGGGATTGGCGAATAGTTCAAACCGATAGGATCGATAGGATTGGAAGGGTGTTTGGCTGGTGCGTATCACAGCGCTAGGCACAGTAGGTGGTCCAACCAGGGATTCAGTCTGAATCTAAAACGATTCAGGCTGAATCTGATTTGATTCTCCTTCGCCGAATACTCCGTAGTTTCCGGCCTTCGTAGCCGAAGTGACTACTTCGGCGGAGTAGGCTGCTGCGGGGTATTCGGCGAAGGAGAATCAATGCGAGACGAGCGAGAAAGGCGAGATGTGCGCGATAGGCGCGATCCAAAGACCGAAGGTCAGGGTTCGAAGTTCCGAACACTTCAGCCTTCAGACCGCCTCACCCGTCGCGCTTTTCTCGCAAGTCGCGCGAGTCTTGCGCGAACAACGCTTCACGTCTCACGCTTCACGGCCTTCTACCGCTGTGTGGGCTGTTCATACATGGTGCGGCAGAAGAGTTCGCTCAGCGTGGGATCGAAGGCGACACCGGCTTGCTGCTCGATCTGTTGCAGGGCTTTGTTGATGGGGAGGGATGTTCGTTCGGGTTTTTCGGCGGTCAAGTCGTCAAACGCTTGCGCGATGCCGACAATGCGAGCGAGCAAGGGCGTGCGTTCTTCTCGTAAACCAAAGGGGTAGCCCGTTCCGTCCCATCGCTCATGATGAAGGGCAATAATTTGTACGGCGTCGGCGGATAATCCCATCGCTTGGCCCATCCTCGCGCCGAGATCAGGACGATGGATCTGCGGGTCGGAGTCCATGTTCAACACAGCATTGTCGGGGACCCTGATTAAATCGAGATCATGCACGAGTGCGCCGAGTGCGAGCGACTGCTGTTCAACGATGGGAAGGTTGAGTCGAATGGCGACGAGTGTCGCATAAAAACTGACGCGGTTTCCATGATTGAGCAGGTGGCGATCCTTGGCTTCTAGGAGATCGGAGATCAGGGGAACCAAGGGCGACGTCTCATCGCTAAGCGACGCGGAGAGCGATCCCGCGCGGTTCATGGTGGAGTAGCGATCGACGAGGGCCTGCCAAGCCTTAGTACAGGCTGGTTCTTGGTCCCAGAGTGTTGTCGAGTTGGCGAGGACCGGGCGCAGTTGATCGAGCCGCAGTTTTTTCTGAGCGGTCTGTAAGGAAATGGCCAGCAATTCTGAGGCATTGAACGGTTTCAGGAGGAAGCCGGCCGCGCCGTGGCGGACGCAGTCCATTGCCGATTGAAGACTGCCATAGGCCGTGACCATGATGACTTCGATCTCGGCATGCACGCGCTTGATGTCATGCAAGAGGTCCGATCCGGAACGATCGGGCAACTTCAGATCCAGCGTGATGAGATCGACGCCGTGGTCGTCGAGTACGGCCAGGGCGGCACGTGCGTTCTCCGCGGTGAGAATGTGGAAGTCCTGCCTGAGGATCTGTGTGAGGGCTGCACGGGGGGCGGCCTCATCATCGACGATCAAGACGGTTGGTTTAGGGTCGGTGATCTCAGGGACGAGAGTGGAAGGCATAGCGTCACTTGTATCTCTATCCCCTCTACTGGTCAATGAAATCTCGTGAATACGGGGGTTTGGACCAGGCTGGTCTCTCCTGTTTATCTGGCTTGTTTCGTTTGTATGGTTGAACCAGACAGACCAGATAGACCAGATGAACCAGATCAACCCTCGCGCATCGCGCGCGGCTATTTTGTGGGCTAGGTTTCTTTCTCTCAACTTGGGTATAATCGCCCCAATCTCTCCATACATAAAAGGAGCACCCATGGCTGAAAAAGACGAGAAGAAGCGCGCGCTGGATCTGGCCCTGTCCCAAATTGAAAAGCAATATGGGAAGGGAGCCATCATGAAGCTGGGGGGGGCCGAGGCCCCGGTTGATATTCCGGCGATTTCGACCGGATCCCTCGGACTCGATATTGCCCTGGGCGTCGGCGGGCTTCCCCGCGGTCGAGTGGCCGAGATCTTTGGCCCTGAGTCCTCGGGCAAGACGACGTTGACCCTTCACGTGATTGCGGAAGCACAGAAGGCCGGTGGCACCGCTGCCTTTATCGATGCCGAACATGCGCTGGATTTGGCCTATGCCAAGAAGCTGGGTGTGCAGGTGGATGATCTGCTGGTGTCGCAGCCCGATACCGGTGAGCAGGCGTTGGAAATTGCCGAGACGCTCGTCCGGAGCGGGGCGATCGATGTCATCGTGGTGGATTCTGTCGCAGCGCTCGTGCCGAGAGCCGAAATCGAAGGCGAAATGGGCGATGCGCATATGGGGCTGCAGGCGAGGCTTATGTCGCAAGCCCTTCGTAAATTGACGGCGGCCATTTCCAAGTCGCAGACGACCCTGATCTTCATTAATCAGATCAGGATGAAGATCGGCGTCATGTTCGGCAACCCGGAGACGACGACCGGCGGCAACGCACTCAAGTTCTATTCGTCCGTGCGGCTGGATATCCGGCGCATTGAGTCGATCAAGGAAGGGCAGGAGGTGACCGGCAGCCGGGTGCGCGTGAAGGTGGTGAAGAACAAGATGGCGCCTCCGTTCAAGCAGGCGGAGTTCGACATCATGTTTGCGCAGGGCATTTCGAAAACCGGCGAGTTGGTCGATCTCGGGGTCGAGAAGAAGGTGGTGGAGAAGTCCGGGGCCTGGTATTCCTATAAGGGCGAGCGGCTCGGGCAGGGACGCGACGCGGTGCGAGACTTTCTGCTGATTAACCAGCCGTTGGCACGTGAAATTGAAGGGAAGCTTCGTGACCTGGCCGGTCTGCCGGGGCGTATGCCTGAGAAACCGGCTGCCACGCCGGTGAAAGACGACAAAAAGATCGAGGAGAAGCGCGAGGAGCGGCGACCACATAAGGTCGGCGCCTAAATCGAGACGGGCGCGACTGGCGCGAAAAGCGGGAGGGGCGAGACTAGTGGAGGGCGAGACGAACGAAACCGGCGCGAGGGGCGGTGCTTGCCCTCCGAACTTCGAACTTTGGGATGCGCTTTTCTCGCCTGTCCCGCCTTTCTCGCTCATCGCGCATTCCGCTAAAGGCCGGTGAGTAGGCGAGTTACAAGCAAGCCAGCTCCATCTCCCGATCAGTGGCTGCAACTGGCGGTGCGCGCTCTGGCCCGCAGTGATCGCACGACGGTGCAGATCGAACGATTGCTTGCGGCGAAGGGAGCGTCTCCCTTGCAGGTTCGCGCTGTGATTCGACGGTTGACATCGTTGCGATACCTCGACGATGTGGCCTTCGCTGCGCGGTGGGCAGATCGGCGACTCGCGCGCATGCCGATGGGGCGTGCGCGCCTGCAAGATGAGCTGCTCACCACCGGTTGCCCTGAACATATTGTGCGTGAGACGCTGCGGGCCACTTACCGCAAGGTGAGTGAACGGGACCTGGCCATGCAGGTGGTCACGATGGCTGGACGGGCCACCTCGGCGCAGGCGCCTGGCCGAGTCGCGAGGCTCTTGAGCCAACGAGGATTTGACGAAGACACCATTGAGACTGTGATGGGGCCGCTGCTGCGGGAGGGAAGTTAGAATGACATGAAGAACAGCACTCAAGAATTGCGACAAGCCTTCATTCGATATTTTGAACAGCATGGCCATCAGGCCGCGCCGAGTTCCTCCTTGATTCCTCAAGCCGATCCCACGTTGCTCTTCACCAATGCCGGGATGAATCAGTTTAAGCGGGTGTTCCTCGGCGAGGAAACGCCCGCATACACGCGAGCGGTCACCGTGCAGAAGTGTCTCCGTGCGGGGGGCAAGCACAACGATCTGGAAAATGTCGGCTATACCAGACGGCACCATACGTTCTTTGAAATGTTGGGGAACTTTTCCTTCGGCGACTACTTTAAGGAAGACGCCATCACGTTCAGCTGGGAATTTCTGACTCAGACGGTCGGCTTGGCGAAGGATCGGATGTGGGTGACGATCTTCCGCGACGACGACGACGCGGACCGGCTGTGGAAGAAGGTCGGGGTCCGGGCCTCGCGGATCATGCGGTGCGACGAGAAGGACAACTTCTGGCAGATGGGTGATACCGGACCCTGTGGGCCCTGCTCCGAACTTCATTTCGACCAGGGACCGTCGGTACCGGGCGACGATCGGCCGAACGGCGCGGGGGATCGCGTCATCGAGATCTGGAATCTCGTCTTCATGCAGTTCAATCGGGATGCTGCGGGGAAGCTGCATCCCTTACCTAGGCCCAGCATCGATACGGGCATGGGATTGGAACGGTTGGCGGCAGTGGGACAAGGAGTCTACAGCAACTATGACAGCGATGTGTTCATGCCGTTGCTCAGCTCCGTGGCCACCAGGGCTGGGGTTCGGTATGGGGAGCAAGACCAGATCGATCGGTCGATGCGTGTTGTGGCGGACCATCTTCGCGCGATCACCTTCCTGATGGCTGATGGTGTGTTGCCGTCGAACGAGGGGCGCGGCTATGTGCTGCGCCGGATTCTGCGTCGGGCTGCGCGCCATGGACGGCTGCTGGGCATCGTCGAGCCGTTCCTCTATGAATTGACGACTGCAGTCGTAAACCAGATGGCCGGGGCCTATTCAGAAATCCGGGGCGCTGCCGCGACGATTGCCGAGGCGACGAGAGGCGAAGAGGAGCGGTTCATCGCCACGCTCGATCAAGGCTTGCCGATTCTCAACGAGATGATTGCGAAAGTACGCGCTGCCGGGAGTAAGGTCCTTACGGGTCCTGACCTGTTCAAGCTCTACGACACCTATGGGTTTCCGATGGACTTGATGGGAGAAGCCTGCCGTGAGCAGGGAATGACGCTCGATGAGGCGGGGTTCAACCAGGCCATTGAGGAACAGAGGAATCGCGCGCGCAAAACCGGCGGGTTTGAACAGGAAACAACTCGGCCTGCGGTTGCGCAACTAGCCGGGCAGGTCGGCGCCACGAAGTTTGTCGGCTATGACCGTTTGGAGACCGACAGTGTCCTCAAGGCGATTCTCAAGGGTGAACGGATGGTGAAGGAAGCGGTTGAGGGGGATGAAGTCGAAGTCGCGCTCGATGTGACTCCCTTCTATGCCGAAGGGGGCGGCCAAGTCGGCGATCAAGGTGTGCTGGTCGGCGTTGACGGGCGGGTTGACATCAAGGAAACCACCAGACCGGTCCCGACGCTGATTCTCCATAAAGGTGTGGTGAGTAAGGGACGCATTCGTGAGGGCGAGCAGCTGCGCATGACCGTCAATGCCACGACGCGGCAGGACTCTCAGCGAAACCATACCGCCACCCACTTGCTCCATGCCGCGTTGCGCGACATGCTGGGACCGCACGTGAAACAGTATGGCTCATTGGTCGGTCCGAACCGGCTGCGGTTTGACTTCGCTCACTTCAGACCGCTGTCCTCCCGCGATGCCGATGAGATTGAAACAGTCGTGAACAATGAGGTGCGGAAGAACGAGCGGGTGGTGACCGAAGTGATGAGCATTCAGGATGCGGTGGCCAAGGGGGCGTTGGCCTTCTTCGGAGATAAATATGGCGAGCAGGTGCGGGTGGTGACCGTCGAATCCTTCAGCAAGGAGCTCTGCGGCGGAACGCACTGTCAGCATACGGGGGACATCGGCCTGTTCAGGATTGTGTCGGAGACCGGTGTCGCGGCTGGTGTGCGCCGTATCGAAGCTCAGACCGGCAGCGGGGCGCTCGCGCACATGAAGAAGCTGGAAACGGATATTCGGGAACTCTCGGACTTGCTCAAGGTCGGCCAGTCCGAGTTGGTTGCCAAAACACGCAAGGTCATGGCGCAGCTGAAAGACAAAGAACGAGAGCTGGAAGAGCTGAAATTGAAAATGGCCGGCCGCTCGGCGGTCGAGGCCACGGCGAAAACCATAGCCGGTATCCAGGTGCATGTGCAGCGGACGGACGGTCTGGATGCGAGCGGCATGCGGGCGCTCGCCGATCAATTGAGGGACAAGTTGAAGAGTGGTGTCGTGGCTCTCGGCGCCGCGACCGAAGATGGGAAAGTGTCTCTGTTGGTTGTCGTGACAAAGGACCTGATCGGCAAGCTCAATGCTGGCGATCTGATTAAGGTGATGGCGGCCGAGGTGGGCGGCACGGGCGGCGGTCGGCCTGAGATGGCGCAGGCCGGTGGGAAGGACCCAGCCAAGCTGGATGTGGCGTTGGAAAAGGTCTTTGGGCTGGTCGAACGCATGTTGGAGCGGTACACTAATGCAGGGTAAACGAATTCTCGCGCTCGATTACGGGACCAAGCGGATCGGGGTGGCCCTGAGTGATGAGTTGGGGTGGACCGCCCAACCGCTTGAGACGATCAATCGGCGCACGTTGGATCGGGACATTGCCCATATTGCGTCCCTCGTCGGGACGCATGAGGTCGGGCAGGTCCTGTTGGGTTTCCCCCTTCAATTGGATGGCCGCGAGGGTCCGGCGATCCGGACGATGCGCGAGTTCCAGGCTCGGTTGGAACAGGGGGTGACCGTTCCCATTATTCTGTGGGACGAACGGTTGACGACGAAGGCGGCGGAAGGTCTCTTGATCGCAGCCGATGTCAGTCGGAAAAAGCGGAAGGGTGTGGTGGATCGCATCGCCGCTTCGATTCTGCTCCAGAGTTATCTGGCAAGCCTTGAACCGGCGCTGAAGATGGAGCCGGAATCATGGGCGAATGAGTATTCTGACAGGGGAGCGGTAGAGCCACCTCATGAGCCTACGGATCATTCTCGGATGTCTGCTGGTCGTGGTCGTCGCACTCGGCGTCGCCGCATATCAGGCGATTCGTTGGGCTGAAGGCCCAGCCATTCCCACGGAAGCGCACCCTCCCTCGAAAGTCGTCGTGATCCCAGACGGTTCGACGTTTCAATATGTCGCTGCGCTGCTTGAGCGCGAAGGACTGATTAAGAGCCGTTCTGTCTTTGTCCTTATTGGAAAATCCCAATCTGCCGACCGGAAAGTTCAAGCGGGTGAGTATGAGCTCAATCCCGGCATGACTCCGGCGGAGATTCTCTCGAAGCTGCTCAACGGTGAAGTGCTGCTCCATCAGCTGACTATTCCCGAAGGGCTCACCTTCACCCAAATCGCCGATGTGGTCTCGCAACAGGGCCTCACGGATCGCGTGGAGTTTCTCCGGCTTGCGAAGGATCGGGATTTCATCGCGTCTCTTGGGATCAAGGCGGAGACGCTGGAAGGGTATCTCTATCCCGACACGTATAAGTTTCCTCGTCCCATCGAGGCGCGGGAGGTGTTGGTAGCCATGGTTGAGCAGCTCAGGCAGGTGATCGGACCGGATCTCCTCGCTCGGATGCAGGAACTCAAGATGACGATGCACGAGATGCTGACCCTCGCTTCCGTGATCGAAAAGGAAACCGGGTCGGGCGGCGAGCGGGCGGAGATTTCCGCAGTGTTTCACAACCGGCTTAAGAAGCACATTCCGTTACAGAGCGATCCAACCGTCATTTATGGCTTGCCGGCATTCGATGGAAATTTGCACAAGAAAGACCTGTCAAGTCCCAGTCCCTACAATACCTATCGGGTACAGGGACTGCCGCCTGGACCGATTGCCAACCCAGGCATTCAGGCGATTCGCGCGGCACTCTATCCCTCTGATTCGCGCTTCTTGTATTTTGTTTCCCGGAACGATGGAACGCATCAGTTTTCTGCGACGCTTATCGAGCACAACAAGGCGGTGGAGAAATATCAGAAGCGGCCCTTTCGTCGTGGAACCCATTCCCAGACGTCAATCGTCCCAGGAGAGAGGGCTCTTGCCTACAAAGAAGGAGTCTCGTGAGATATCAGGATGCTGAAAAAGTCAGCTAGCAGGGGAGGGAGCGGCCAGGTGCCCTTCTTGATCGCAGAACGCGCACGATGACCGGGGTGGAATGACACCCGTGCCGATCCCTTGCTCCCGGAGCGCGCACGATCAGAATGTGCTCGCTCGACGGCCGCAGTGGGACCAACAGGGGTGCCATTCCATGAGAGGAATAGCGAGCTAGCTTGGAAGGATCATTGATGTGCATAGTTGGGATCATCCCAGCCACCCATTAGTAAGTGCTAGTTCGCTGTGGTCTTGTTTGGGATAAGGCGCGTCCTTCGGCAAGAGGCTGTCCTGGCAGACTCGGGGCGGGCGGGTGAAGTAGCCGCCAGGGGTGGGCGGGTGAGAAATCTGGCCTTTTTGAGCATCCTGCGCGTGTTCTTCTGTTGTCCTTGATGTGCGGGCCATTGAATTTCCTCCGTGGCACATTAGTTTTTCCGCAGCCTGTTATGTCTGAGTGGAACTTACCAGATCTCATAGACCACACGCTGCTCCGTCCGGACGCCACAAAGATAGATGTCCTGCGACTGTGCCAGGAAGCTAAGGATCATCGATTCACCGTGATTTTCGTTCCGCCTTGCTATGTGGATGAAGCGGTGGCAGCTGTCGTGGGCACGGCGATTCGTGTAGGCATCCCAATCGGGTTTCCCCTGGGTGGTCACACGACGAAGGCTAAAGTCACCGAAGCCGTTGAAGCGGTCGCGCGCGGAGCGCAAGTGTTGGATCTGGTCTTGAATGTGAGCCGGCTGAAGTCAGGAGATCGTGAGTATGTGCGAAAGGACATTGCTGAAGTGGTGAACGCGACACCAGGCGTCGAGCACAAAGTCATACTCGAAACTTGTTATCTGAACCAGGAAGAGAAGCGTATGGCCTGTCAGTTGGTTGTGGAGGCAGGAGCTGACTACGTGAAGACTTCGACCGGTTTCGGCGCAGCTGGTGCGACGGTCGAAGATGTTCGGTTGATGAAAGAGGCTGTAGCTGGTCGCGCCAAGGTAAAGGCCTCCGGCGGAATTAGAGACTGGAAGACCACGCTAGCCATGCTAGAGGCCGGTGCGGACCGGATCGGCACCAGCGCAAGTCTCGCAATCATGACCGAGTGGCAACTGCAGAGACCGCCTGTCTCCTAGCCAGCCGTATTCATTAGCGTTTCAGCTGGAATCGCCGAGTTGATCTATCGAATGTTTCATGTTGAATTTTGAATGTTGAGTGTCTGGAATTCATCAGATGCTCATGCACATCCAGTTGCTGCCGATTCCGATCATTCAACATTCCACATTTATCATTTAACATTCCCAATGCCGCTTCACGAGGAACGTATCCGATGCATCTCGCTTCTGTTATAGTGCGCCCATGATTGCTCGCGTGATTGTGCTGGTGATTGATGGACTCGGCGTCGGGGCCATGCCTGATGCGGCGGAATACGGCGATGCCGGTTCCAACACCTTGTCCCATCTGGCCGATGCCGTTGGGGGACTCGACCTCCCCACGCTGGAAGCGCTCGGGCTTGGCCATATCACGGAGATCAAAGGTGTGCAGGTGATGGGGCAGCCTGAAGGGTGCTTCGGTCGCCTTGGATTCCTCTCCAAGGGTGTGGATTCCATGGTCGGCTATTGGGAAATGGCTGGCCATCTGACGGACGATGCCGGGCCGCTGTATCCCAATGGATTTCCTCCTGACATGGTCGCGGTCCTCGAACAGACATTTGGCCGCAAGGTCATCGGCAATCGCTGCGCCTCGGGAACGGCCATGCTGCGCGAGTGTGGGGCCGAACATCTGTCTTCTGGCGCGTTGATCGTCTGGACGGATGGACGACGAACCTGCCACCTGGCGGTGCATGATCGTGCCATACGTCCGGACAAGTTCTTTCAGCGCTGCCGGGACGCGAGAAAATTGCTCAAGGACCCCTGGGGAATTTGGCGTGTTTCAGCTCATCCTCTCTTGGGTGATGCCGGTGCGGTACAGTTCAGCCCACAACCCCGAGAGTTCGTGCTTGATCCCCCCGGGCCGACCATGTTCGATGTGCTCAATCGTGCGAGCCAGATCCTGGTTGGGGTGGGGAAAGTCGGCGATCTCTTCAACGGTCGCGGGCTCACTCGTTCCGTTCCCGTTGGGCACTGGACGGCGTTACTTGCTGAAGTCACGGGGATGTTGAAAAAGGTTCCTCGTGGATTGATTATTGCCGGGCTTGATGTCCTGGGATCGGATGCTGCACAGTCGGCCACGGCCCTCCATGATTTTGATCGACGGCTTCCCTGGTTGCTGGAACAACTTCACCCAGGCGACCTGCTCGTCCTGACGGGCGATCATGGACGGGATATCACGAAGGCGGATCAGTTTCCGACGCGGGAATATGTTCCCCTCTTGGCCACTGGGCCGAAGTTGGCACATGGGGTTCATCTGGGCATCAGAGCTTCGGCTGCTGATCTGGGACATACCATTGTGGAGGCCCTGCAGGGAGGTCAACTTCCTGTGGGTGTAAGTTTTCTCGATGCGCTCCGCGCAGGGTAGTGTGTGGGACGTGAAACGTGAATCGTGAAACGTAAGAGGTGAAGGGAGCACACGAGTCATCGGGATGTCCTACGAACGCAGACTGAAGGAACTGCATCTAGAGTTGCCCCTTCCGCCGCAACCGCTGGCGACATACGTCCCGGCGGTCCAGGCCGGAGATCTCTTATTTTTGTCCGGCGTCCTTCCAATGCGCGACGGGCAGTTAGAGTTTTCCGGTAAGCTCGGACGTGATCTGACGGTCGAGCAGGGGAGGGAGGCGGCCAGGCTCGCTCTCTTGAATGCACTGGCGATTGCCAAGCAGGAACTCGGGACGTTGGACCACATTACGCGTGTCGTGAAGGTCGTCGGGCATGTGGCGTCGGCGGAGGGCTTTGTGCAGCAGCCCCAAGTCCTCAACGGGGCCTCGGACCTCCTGGTTGAGATCTTTGGAGAGTCTGGTCGTCATGCGCGTGTGGCTGTGGGGGCTGCTGAGTTGCCTCGCGGGGCTTCCGTCGAAATTGAAGTGATTCTTTCCGTTGAGGTGGTCTCAAAGCTGAAGACTGAAGGCTGAAGTGTTCGGAACTTCGAATCCCAACCTTCAGCCTTCAGACCGCGTCTGTCGCGCAGGTCTCGCTTACCTGATAGGGGTCTCTTCATGAATGCGTTCGTAACCGGCGTGTGTACAATGACGTTGTGGGCCAGTCTGAGCGCTGGCGTGTTTGCGGCCACTCCTTCCGCTCTCGAGCTATATCCGTCAACGGCGGTTCCGGGCGCCACCATCTCGATCGGCGGGAAGGGGTTCCCCGCATTTCGATCCGTGCAAGTCAATCGCGTGACTGTCGGTGGGTTTCCTGCGTTGATTCAGCGATGGGAGTCCGACCTGATCGAGGTCAAGGTTCCCTTCCAAGCTCAATCCGGTCCAGTTGAAATCATGGCCGGGAAGAAGAAGATGGCTGCCGGGAAATTAATAATAACGCAGCCGGTGATTACCGCAGTGACGCCGGCAGAAATCGAACCAGGCCAGACCGTGCAGATTGCCGGCGTGCATTTCGGTGCCACGGCTGGTCCTCGCGATCCCAATACAATGTTCGGAGTCAACGATGTGAAGATCGGGAGCGTGGTCGTGAGGCCGCGTCGCTGGAAAGACGACATCATCGAAGTCCAGGTTCCCGCGAATGCTGCGTCGGGTGATGTGGTGGTTCGATTGGCCTCGTCCGATCCCCTGCCGGATGGGTCTTGCTGCGCGCCAGTCCAGTACACAGTGAGCAACGCCGTACCTCTGAAGCTGATTCCGAGCATTCGCATCGATCCCGTCAGTGGGCCGGTCGGGACCAAGGTGGTCCTTTTCGGCCAGGGTTTTGGCGCCGTGAAGGGAGCCGGTGACAAGGTGACGTTCGGCGGGCACCTTGCTGTCCTCGCCCAGTGGTCCGATGAAGCCATTGTCGTGCATCTTCCGATGGATGCGGAGACTGGACCCATCGTTCTGACTATGCAGGGGCGTGAGCGAACGGTCGGGACCTTTACGGTTCACGTGCCAAAAGTGATCGCCATGACGCCTTCGGCTGCTCCAATCGGTACTCTGCTCAGAATCAGCGGAGAACATTTCGGATTCTATTCGGAAAGTGGAGCGACCCCCTACGCCTTTACCGATTTCAATACGGGTGAGAATCGAGTCGATATCGGTGGAGTCCGCGCCGTCATCTATCGCTGGCAAGACGATCGCATTGATGTGTGGGTGCCCTTCAGTGCGAAGAGCGGGCCGGTCGTGATGTATCGAGGAGTGACGACGCCCAATCCCGACGGGTCTTGCTGCGCGACAAAGGAGGTTCTAAAAACCGAGGCGGGGGTCTTTACGCTCGTGACGCCGAAGGTCGACTCCTACAGCCCGCAATCAGGCGGACTCGATGAGCTGATCACTATCAAAGGGTCGGGGTTCGGCTCTTTCTTGAAAACAGCCGAGCATGCCGATTTGGGCCTCAACCAGGGGGCCTACAAGCGACGAGACGATATCGAGTTGGGCGAGAACGTCTCGCGCACGGAAGTGCTGTTCAGCAACGTCGCGGCGCAGGTGATGTCCTGGACGGATACGGAGATCGTCGTGCGTGTGCCTCATCGGAATCTCTATGGTGTGGGGAAGCGCAATGAGTTCGTCAACGAAATCGCCACTGGCCCGCTGATCGTACGGCGCGGCTCCTGGGATGTGCAGCCTGACAATTCTTGTTGTACTCCGAAGAAGTGGCTGACGGTGGAAGTGGGCACCTTCACCATTGTAGCCAAGGGCATGCCTGATCCTGGCTACTTTAACAGCAACCGCCCTGACGCCGACACCAACCAGTGAGAGACGGATTGCCGGGATCATGGGGGATTTCCTCTCTGTCACGTGGTGGATGCTTCGCGATCGTGGTGCTGGCGACGCTGTTGTGCGTGCCTCCTTCGTGGACTGCTGACTCTATTCTTACGATCACCCCTCAAGTGAGCCATACGGAAGCCATCCTGATGGGGCTCTATTTTCATACGCCTCAGCTGGGCTGGGCAGTGGGGTCTAGCGGCACCATTCTGAAGACGATCGATGGCGGGAAGAAGTGGAAGAAGGTCGTCAGCGGCACCACGGCGAGCCTCTCGGGCGTCTTCTTTTGCGACGAGACGCAGGGATGGGTCGTCGGAGCCAATGGGACGATTCGCCGGAGCCAAGACGGGGGAAATACCTGGCATTCACAACTCGTCGATACCCAGGTGGCGCTCTACGGTCTCTCGTTTGTGTCGCCCAGCGAGGGGTGGGTGGTCGGTGGCAACGGAACCATTCTGTATACGAAGGACGGCGGGACCCATTGGGTTGATCAAGCGAGCAAGACGAGCGCAGCCCTCTACGGCATTCAATTTCTCACCGCACAGCATGGGACGGTGGTAGGGGCGGTGGGGACCGTCTTGATGACGAACGATGGCGGGATCACCTGGACCCCGCAAGAGACGCAGGGAGCTGTCACGCTGTTCGATGTGTATTTTTCTGATACGTCGACCGGGTGGGCCGTCGGGAACGCCGGCGCCATCTTCCAAACCATCGATGGTGGCCATCAATGGATCGATCGCACGTTACCCTGCACCAGCACCTGTACGAAGCTGACCGACCTCTTGCGAGTGCGTTTTACCGACCCTCAGAGCGGATGGATTGTGGGGGAACGGGGCATGGCCTACCGGACCACCGATAGCGGTTTTACCTGGACAGAGCAGGGTGCTATCGCGAAGGCCTCGCTGTTCGGCCTCTCGTTTCCTGATGGAACACAGGGCTGGGCCAGCGGAGAAAAAGGCACGATTGTTCGGCTGACCATTGGCCGCTGAATGCAGCCGTGAAACGTAAATCGTGAAACGTGAAGGGTTTCGGAGGAACAACGCTCGGCATTCCGACGTTTTACGTTTCACGTCTAACCTTTCACGGTTCTTGAGTGATATCGAGTCTTGATTGGAGAATGCTGAGCGCGGCGATTGCTGCGGTCTCGGCCCGCAAGATTCGTGGTCCGAGGCTGAGCGGGAGGAAACCTTGCTCCTGTGCAAGACGCTGCTCGTCTGGTGCCCATCCTCCTTCCGGTCCTATCAACAAGACAATCGGATGCTGACGGTCCAGTGGCAACGGCATAGTGGCAAGTGAAGAGCCGCTGGAACGTTCCGCGAGCATGCCTTTCAGAGGCGCCGAGGCATATTGTCGGCAGATCTCTTCGAGGTCTACCGGGTCTGCGATAGTGGGAATGGTCCATCGTTCCGACTGTTGTGCCGCGTCCTGCGCAATGCGCTCCCATCTTGACCGTTGATGCTCCAGACGTTTCGGGCTGGGCTTGATGATGCTGTGGGTGCTGTGAATGGGCACGATGGTCGCGACTCCGAGTTCTGTGGCCTTCTGAATGACCCAGTCCATCTTGTCGCCTTTGATCAACGCCTGTCCGAGCACGACCGGTGAGGTGCTGCCTGTCGGCTCGGTGTGGTGATCGATGATGCGGCTGTCGATGGCCTGTGAGGTGACGTGGGTCACTTCCACGCGAAAGCGGGTTCCGCATCCGTCGTTCAGGGTGAGGGAGTCACCTGGGCGTACGCGGAGACTCCTGCGAAGATGATGAAGGAGGTCACCGGTTATGCGGATCGTGGGGGGAGTGATGGCGCCAGGGTCGACGAAGAACGTGGGCATAGTGCGGGAGCCGCCGGCGCTATTCGAAGAATGTCTTCATCTTATCGAAGAAACCGTCGCTGTCCTCTTCCATCGACATGCCGCTTTCTTTGGCAAACTCTTTGAGCAATTCTTTCTGACGAGCGGTCAGTTTGGTTGGAATTTGAATCTTGATGACAAATAATTGGTCGCCGGTACTCTGGCTTTTGAGGCTGGGAATACCCAGACCTTTGATGCGCAGGGTCTTATCCTGTTGCGTGCCGGCAGGAATCTTGATGACAGTGGTGCCTTTCAGCGTGGGGACCTCAATCTTTCCTCCGAGTACGGCTGTGGCAAAATGAATCGGGACGTCACAGAGGATATCGTGCCCTTGGCGTTGGAAAATCGGGTGCGGCTTGACGGTAATTGCCACATATAGATCGCCTGGCGGGCCTGCGTTGACTCCGTGCTCCCCTTCGTTCGAGAGGCGCAGGCGCATGCCTGACTCGATGCCGGCCGGGATATGTACGGCGATGGTCCGCTCTCGATAAGTGCGTTGACGACCCTGGCAGGCAGGACAGGGTTCTGTGACGATTCGTCCCGCTCCCTCGCATTGGCCGCAGGGACGGGTGATGCTGAAGAACCCTTGCTGGAACCGCATCTGTCCGGCCCCTTTGCAGCTGGGGCAGGTCTTGACCGATGCCGCGCTCTTGGCGCCGCTCCCTTTGCAGTCGCTGCACACTTCCCATCTCGGGATTTTGAGTTTGGCCTCTTTCCCGTAGACGGCTTCTTCGAAGGTCAGCTCCAGATTGTATTGGAGGTCATTGCCGCGCTCCGCCCGATTGCCGCCTCGCTGGCCCCCAAAAAAATCTTCGAAAATGTCGTTGAAGGCATCGCCGAACCCGCTTCCGCCGAATCCGAAGCCATTCGGACCGCCACCCTGCTGAGCCCCGGCGGTGCCGAACATATCGTAGCGCTTGCGTTTGTCCTGATCGCTCAGCGTCTCGTAGGCTTCGTTGACTTCCTTGAATTTTTCTTCCGACGTTTTTTTCTGAGCCTCTCCCGTTTGGAGATCGGGATGGTGCTGGCGGGCCATCTTTCGATAGGCCTTCTTGATTTCGTCGTCGGACGCGGTTCGTTCGACGCCTAAGGTCTCGTAGTAGTCGTGCTTGGACACGGACGCTGTCTCTCCGGGTGATAGAGCAGCGAAACCGAGCCCCGTGCATTGACGAAGCTCGGTCTCGTTGACAGTATTCTAACTTATTTTTTGTCTTTGTCTACTTCTTCGAATTCCGCATCGACGACCTTTTCATCCGTCTTAGTCTCGCCGGCTCCGGTTCCGTTACCGCCGTCAGCTCCGCTGCCTGTCGCAGTCGATGCCGACGCCTTCTTATACATTTCCTCAGCCAGCTTGTGGGACGCGGTCGTCAATGTTTGAGTGGCTGATTCGATCGCCACGTGGTCCGTTCCCTCCATCGCTTTCTTCAGCGATGCCACGGCTTCCTCTATCTTGGTCTTGTCTTCTGCGGCAATCTTGTCCCCGTGCTCACTCAGGTTCTTTTCCGTTTGGTAGATCAGGGTGTCGGCCTGGTTTTTGGCTTCGGCGGTCTTCCGCCGCTTCTTATCCTCATCCGTATGGGCCTGAGCATCCTTCACCAGCTTCTCGACTTCCTCCTTGCTCAATCCGCTGGACGCCGTGATCTTGATGGACTGTTCTTTTTGTGTCGCCAAGTCTTTGGCCGAGACATGGACGATGCCATTGGCGTCGATGTCGAACGTCACTTCAACTTGCGGCATCCCGCGTGGTGCGGGAGGAATGCCGACCAAATCGAACTGGCCAAGGAGTTTGTTGTCGTTTGCCATCTCGCGTTCGCCTTGAAAGACTCGAATGGTTACCGCTGTTTGATTATCGGCAGCCGTCGAGAAGACCTGGCTCTTTTTCGTCGGGACGGTCGTGTTCCGCTCGATCAACTTCGTAAAGACACCGCCAAGGGTTTCGATGCCCAGCGAGAGCGGTGTCACGTCGAGGAGCAGCACGTCCTTCACGTCGCCTTTTAACACGCCGCCCTGAATGGCGGCGCCGATGGCGACCACTTCGTCGGGATTCACACCTCGATGTGGTTCTTTGCCGAAAAAGTCTTTGACGGCCTGAATCACTTTCGGCATGCGGGTCATGCCGCCGACGAGGACGACTTCGTTGATGTCGCGGGCCGACACGCCGGCATCGGACAGGGCCTTCTTGCAGGGATCAATCGTTCGCTGAATGAGGTCGTCGACCAGCTGTTCAAGCTTCGCGCGGGTCAGTTTCGTGACCAGGTGTTTCGGTCCGCTGGCGTCCGCGGTGACGAAGGGCAGATTGATTTCGGTGTCCTGTGAAGACGAGAGTTCGATCTTGGCTCGTTCCGCCGCCTCTTTCAGGCGTTGGAGGGCCATCCGATCCTTCCGAAGATCGATGCCTTGATCCTTCTTGAACTCATCGACCAACCAGTCCATGACGCGCTGGTCGAAGTCGTCGCCGCCGAGGTAGGTATCTCCGTTGGTCGACTTGACCTCGAAGACGCCGTCGCCGATCTCAAGGACAGACACGTCGAACGTACCGCCACCCAGGTCATAGACGACGATCCGTTCGTCCTTCTTCTTGTCCAGGCCGTAGGCAAGGGACGCGGCTGTCGGTTCGTTAATGATCCGGAGGACGTTCAAGCCTGCGATCTGGCCCGCATCCTTGGTGGCTTGGCGTTGGCTATCGTCGAAGTAGGCCGGGACGGTGATGACCGCCTCGGTGACTTTCTCGCCGAGATAGTCCTCCGCCGTCTGCCGCATCTTCTGCAGAATCATGGCGGATATTTCCGGCGGACTGTAGCGTTTGCCGCGCAATTCGACAAGCGCATCGCCGTTATCTCCCTCGGACATCTTATAGGGCAGTCGTTTGGCGGCGTCTGTCACTTGCTGGCTGCGGAACTTGCGGCCCATGAGACGCTTCACGGAGAAAATCGTGTTCTCAGGGTTAGTAATCGCTTGCCGCTTTGCAATCTGTCCGACAAGGCGTTCTCCCTTGTCTGTAATGGCGACGACAGATGGTGTAGTGCGGGCTCCTTCTGCGTTCGCGATCACAATCGGGTCGCCGCCGCTCATGATGGCGACGCAGGAGTTCGTGGTTCCAAGGTCGATGCCGATTACTTTGCCCATGTGCCTGCTCCTTCCTGCTTTTTCTGCGTTCTAACGATGGTATTACGATGAACCGACCGTCTCGTCTGTTCCTGATGCGCCGTCCTGTGCCTGTCCGGTGGACACGCTCACCATAGCCGCCCGTAACATACGGTCATGCAGGCGGTATCCTCGCTGAAACTCATCGACCACATGATGCTCCGGAACCTTCTGGGACGCGACAGAGGCGACAGCTTGATGCGTGGCGGGATCGAACGGCTGGCCTACTGTCTCGACGGGTTTGACATGAAATCTCGTCAAGGCTTCCGTCAATTGCTTGAGGGTGAGATCCACGCCCTGGATAAGGGCGTCGCTGCTCCCACCGTTTCGAGAGGCCTTGATGGCCCGTTCCAGATTATCGACGACCGGCAAGAGTTCCTTGAGTAATTGTTCATTTCCGAATCGGATCTGATCACGCTGGTCCCGCTGAGCCAAGCGTTTGTAGTTGTCAAACTCAGCGGCAAGTCGCAGATACTTGTCGTTGAGTTCAATGGATTTTTCGGTCTTCTCCGAGAGAGCCCGTTGAAGCTCCTCGATCAGACCTGTTTCCTCCGTGGCGGGGCAATCGCCGGGCGATGGAGTATCCAAGTTCTCGATTGTATTCGCGTTCTGGTGTTCCTCGGGCATGAACGACTCCTTTTTCCGTCAGAAGATAGCCACAGGGCCCATAAAGTCAACCGGGCCAGGAAAATTAATTACTTGTGTGGAGAACGGCGATCTTCAGACCTGCAAGGTCGGAGGAGGGATACCCTGGGTTCGTCGGTAGAGAAGCTCAAGACCTTCTAACGTCAGGAGCGGTTCAATTTTTTGAATGGAAGTGGATTCGGCTGCCAGAATCGAACTGAGTCCTCCAGTGCCGATGACGTAGACTGAGCGTCCGAGTTCCTGTTCCATTCGCCGGACGACGGTATCAACCAGTCCTGCATACCCGAACAACAGGCCGGCTTGAATACTGCCGGCGGTGTCGATGCCGATCACGGTCTTAGGACGGATCAATTCCACCTTGGCCAGTTTGGCGGCGCGTGCGAACAGGGCTTCTGCCGAGATCCCGAGGCCGGGGGCGATAACGCCTCCGAGGTAATGGCCCTCTGCCGTGATGGCGCAAAAGGTCGTGGCGGTGCCGAAATCGACGACGATGAGATCGCGGCGATATTTATGATAAGCGGCTGCAGCATTCACCAGTCGGTCGCTGCCGATTTCTTTTGGGTTAGCGTAGCGGAGTGTGAGCCCCGTGTCCGTATCCGAGGTGACGATCACTGAGTGCTGATGAAAATATTGTTCGAGCATGTCTTCGAAGGTCCCGGTCAACGCAGGCACGACGCTGGAGATGATGGCGCCGGAGAGGCGTTGAGAGGGAATCCCTGCTGCCGTGAGGAGATTGGCAAAGAGGATGCCGTACTCGTCCGAGGTTTTTTTCACGTCCGTGGCTAATCGCCAATGGGCCGCCAGGGTGCGGTCGTCATAGACGCCCCAGACAATGTTGGTGTTGCCGATATCAACGACGAGGAGCATGGGTTCTATTGTAACCGTCTGTCGATAACTTTGGCTAGGAGCCTGATCCGAAAGATGGTCCGGATGAGTCCCCCACTGCGCGCGTCCCCCCTATCCCGTATTTTCTTTCAAGGGCAGCCTGGTCGTCCTCCTGCTCGCGGAACGCGCACACTCAGAAGGTGCTCGTTCGACGCGCGCATTAGAGGATCGACCAGGCCACCCTCCTATACTTCTGGGTCTGAGCTCTGCGCGAGCCCAAGAGACTCACCGGGCCACCGCCCTCCCTGCCGGGGGACTTTGCCAGTATCCTGCTAAGTTTTCAGGTGGATGATGTCGGCCACGCGCAGATGGACGACCTCCGGGGTTCCCGAGCCAGGTTGAATTGCCTGAGGCCGCACGCGCAAGGATCCATCCTGGCCGATTCCCTCGGCAAGCCCCACGACCACGTCGCCATTAGCCAACGTCGCTTGTATCGTGTGGCCGATGGTCGAGCATCGTTGGTAATAGGCCAGCCCGATCCGATTCGTTCCGTGAATAACTAATTCATCGAGGCACTGTTCGAGTTCGAAGAGCAGCTGCGCGAGCAGTCTGTTGCGGTCGACGACGATCTTCCGTTCCTGCCATAGCGACGTGGCTGAGTCGCGAAGGTCAGAGGGCCAGTCATCGTGGTCAAGGTTGACGTTGATGCCGATTCCGATGATCTGGAAAGGGTCTGAGCGAGTTCCTGTACCGCTTTCACAGAGGATTCCGCCTACTTTTCGTGCTGAGATCAGGAGATCGTTGGGCCATTTCACGGAGACCTGGATGGATGAGACCTGTTCGATCGCTGCGGCTGCGGCCAACGCAGAGATCAGCGGCAACCAGGACAGCCATTCCGTGAGTCTTTCCGGTGGGCGTGCTGTTCTGAGGATGATGGAACAGTAGAGATTGGCACCGGGCGGGGAAAACCAGGTTCTGGAGCGACGGCCGCGTCCAGCGGTCTGGCTATCGGCGGCGACGACGGTGCCATGTTCCACTTCCGCCTGTGCGAGCTGAACGGCCTCTCGGTTCGTTGAAGGGAGGCGGTCGAAGAGTTCGATGCGACGCCCCAGCCACGTGGTCGACAGTGTGCTATGGATCGTGTCTCTGGTGAGTGGTGGCGAAGGTTGCACGAGTTACCTAGCAGAATGCTGAAACAGGCCGCGAGCAGGGGAAGGAGCGGCCAGGTGCTCTTCTTGCTCGCAGAACGCGCACGATGAAACGGTGCTCGTTCGATGCGCGCAGTAAAGGGCAGCCTGTGCCACTCCCCTAAAGAGAGGTAGAGAAAATTGGAAGGTCGCACTCAATGCGCGCTTCAGAGGACTCATCGAGACATCCTAGGCCAATGTAAACGAGCAAACTGGGAGGAATCATCCATAGTCACTTGCTACCTTCTGGGTCCGCGGTGCCGGGGGAGTGGTTCGAGTACCAGGCTGAGCGTCGCAGCTGGGGCTGAATGGGTGAGGGCTCCGATGGAAATGCGATCTGGGCCGGCCGCCGCCATCGCTCGTACGTTCTTCAACGTGATTCCTCCGGACACTTCCACGAGTGCTCGCCCCTTGATCAGCCGGATGGCGTGACGGACAGACGCCGGGTTCATGTTATCCAGCAGAATGATGTCGGCTCGTCCTGCGATGGCCTGCCGTACTTCTGCCAACGATTCCGCCTCCACGGTAATCTTCATGCTGCGAGGGGCGTTGACTTTCGCCTTGCGGCAAGCAGTTCGGACAGGCATTGTCGTTCGGTTTAGGAGGGCCAGATGATTGTCCTTGATGAGGACGGCGTCGCTCAGCGACTGGCGGTGATTCGTGCCCCCGCCGAGGAGGACCGCCCATTTCTGAAGCGCACGGAAACCCGGGATCGTCTTTCTCGTGTCGAGGATGGTCAAGGGGTATCGACGAGCCGCGTCGCAGAACCGACGCGTCAAGGTGGCGATACCGGAGAGGTGTTGGAGAAAATTCAGGGCGACTCGTTCGGCCTTCAGGATGGATCGCCCATCGCCTTCGATCTGGAGGAGACAGTCTCCATCCTTTGCGCGTTCTCCATCCTGGCGGTGGATGGAGAACGCGAGGGACGCATCCACGGTCCGAAAGGTTTGCACAGCTGCGGCAAGACCGGCGACCACCAGCGTTTGTTGGGCGACGATGCGCGCGCGCGCTGGTGTGGGAGAGAGAAAGAGTGCGGCTGTCGTAACATCGCCAAGGGGGAGATCTTCTTGGAGTGCGCGTCGAATGGCGCGCTGCATGTCGGCAACCGGGGGCCTGATCATCGGTTACGTTCCCCGCATGGCGCGCAACTGTTGCTCACTGCTGATGAGCATGGCTTGATCTCGACGCAGGCTTGTACGGCGATCTTGGTGATCGGTAATGACCTCAGGCGGAGCCTTGGCGGTAAACTCCTGATTCCTCAGTTTCCCCTCCAGCCGCTCGATCTCCTTGGTCTGCTCGGATTGCTGCTTGATGATGCGATCCAGCGCTTTGTTGAGATCGACGTCGCCCGCCACCGCAATGCCGACAGATAAGCCCTCCGTGACCAACCGGAGGAGGTTACTGGTTGGCCAGTGAGTCGTTGGGGCTAGATCGACTGTGCCACGGCCGAGATGGGCGAGGTAGCTTCGGAGTTGGTCCAGGTGGCCCTGTCGCTGGGGCTCGTCGTGCGCGACGTAGAACGTGATCTGTTCCCCTGGCGGATAGTTCAAGAGTATGCGGGAGGTGCGCACCAGGCCGATGGTCTGTTCGAGTAGCGCAAAGCGTTGGTCCATTTCGGGTGCGGCCCATGTAACTTCCGGTATTGGATAGCGCTGAACCACGATGCTCGCGCCCTTGTGCGGGATTGTTTGCCAGATCTCTTCGGTGAGAAACGGCATGAACGGATGCAGGAGGCGCATCGTGGTCTCTAGCGTCTCGACGAGGGTCTGTCTGGTCCCTGGTCCTTTCGGGTCCGCCGAGTTTTGAAGTGTGGGCTTGATCAGTTCGAGGTACCAGTCACAGTACTCGTGCCAGATGAATTGGTACAGCGTATTCGCCGCGCGATCGAACCGATAGGCTTCCAGTTCTGATGTGACCATGTTGATCGTCTGGTTGAGGCGACTTAAAATCCAGCGGTCGGGGAAGGTGCGTTCGGATGGCGCGGTGGCCGCTCGTGGCCCATCGAGATACATGAGGCAGAAACGAGCCGCGTTCCAGATCTTGTTCGCGAAATTTCGGTAGCCTTCGATTCGTTCCTCCGCGAGTTTGATGTCGCGCCCCGGTGAGGCCATCGATGCGAGCGTGAAGCGGAGCGCGTCGGTGCCGAACTGCTCCATCACATGTAGCGGGTCAATGACGTTGCCTTTCGATTTGCTCATTTTCTGCCCTTCGGCATCGCGCACGAGGGCATGGATATAGACCTCACGGAATGGCACGTCACCCATGAACTTGAGCCCCAGCATGATCATACGGGCCACCCAAAAGAACAGAATGTCGAGCCCGGTCACGAGGGTCGAGGTCGGATAGTATTTCTTGAGCTCAGGCGTCTCTTCGGGCCAACCAAGAGTGGAGAACGGCCAGAGTCCTGAGGAGAACCAGGTGTCGAGCACGTCTGGGTCTTGGATCAAAGTCTTGTTCCCACAATTCGGACATACAGGTGGTCCTTCCCTCGGCACTATTGGTGAAGCATCTGACGGGATCAGCCACTTGTCATCGCGAATCGTCCTGCTCAGCTCGTCTTCTTGATAACACTTGCGGCAGTACCACGCGGGAATCTGGTGGCCCCACCAAATCTGTCTTGAAATGCACCAGTCCTTGATGTCTCGCATCCAACCAAGGTAGTTATTCTTCCATCCCTCTGGAGTGATCTTGATGCGTCCTGTTTCGACCGCTTCGATTGCTGGTCCGGCAAGCGGTTTGATCCGTACGAACCATTGGGTGGATAGAAATGGTTCCACAACGGTCTTGCATCGGTAACACTTGCCGAGTGCCATCTTATGGGGCTCGACCTTCTCCAAAAGTCCGCGTGCCGCAAGCAGTTCCTCAACTATTTGGCGAGCCTTTGCGACTGGAAGTCTACCGATAGAGTCAAGAACATCTTTCTCTGCTTGAGCCTGCAATTCCAGAGTACCTGTCGCCATTCTAGCGTGGGTATCCAGGATGTTAATTCTGCGCAGCCCGTGTCGCTCTCCAGCCACAAAGTCATTGAAGTCATGCGCCGGGGTAATCTTGACGACACCGGTACCAAACGCACGATCGACCAGAATGGGGTCTCCCACAATCTGAATAGATCGAGTCGTCAAGGGCAGATTCACCAGTTTGCCGATCAGGTGCTTGTACCGATCATCGTCGGGATGCACTGCAACAGCCGTGTCCCCCAACAACGTTTCAGGTCTTGTGGTGGCGACTAGAAGATGATGAGACCGGTCATGGGTTAACGGATACCGGATGGTGAATAGCTTCCCTGTGATGTCTTCATGTTCGACCTCAATGTCAGAAAGAGCTGTGAGACAGCGGGGACACCAGTTAATCAGACGCTCACCTCGGTATAGGAGTTTGTCAGCATCGTGGAAAAGATCGATGAAGACTTTTCTTACGGCCTTGGACAGGCCCTCATCCATTGTGAAGCGGAGTCGGTCCCAATCGCAGGAGGCACCGAGTTGCTGCAGCTGTCGAATGATCGTATCCCCGGATTTGGCTTTCCATTGCCAGATCCGTTCAACCAACTTCTCTCTGCCAAGAGCTTCGCGCGTTGTACCTTCCTGCATTAATTGCTTTTCGACGATATTTTGCGTAGCGATGCCGGCGTGATCTGTGCCCGGCATCCACAGTACGTTTCGTCCCTGCATCCTGCGCCAGCGAATCAAGATATCTTGCAGTGAATTATTTAAGGCGTGGCCGACATGGAGTGAGCCCGTAACATTGGGTGGGGGAATCACGATGCAGTATGGTTGGCCTGGATGGGTCGGCGAGGCGTGGAAATAGCCTTGTTGGTTCCAGACCTCATACCAACGTGCTTCGACCGCCTTGGGATCGTAGGCTTTGTCGAGTTGAGGTGCGCTCATTCAGTCATGGTGTCCTAGCAGGCTATGGGAAAACCATGTTGGAACCGAAAACTAAACGGTCCGTATGTGTGGCACAACAGGGAATAGTCCCAGCAGGATGCTCAAAAAGATCAGACTTCTTAACCGCCCAACCCTGGCGTCTACTTCACCCGCCCGCCCCGAGTCTGCCAAGACAGCCTCTCGCCCAAGGACGCGCCTTTTCCCAAGCAAGGCCGCAGCGAAATATCACTTCATAAGGGGTAGGTGGGATGATCCCACTGCGCGCATCGAGCGACCACCGCTTTATCGTGGGGGCTCTGCGAGCAAGAAGAACGGTCTGCCTGCTCCTTCGCATCATTCTGCGGCCGCGCGTTGCGCGAGCACGGGGATCGTCCCAGCCACCCCGCCCATTTTTCAGCATCCTGCTCGAAACGCGGGCATCTTAGCATGCAGGTGGTAGCCTCTCAAGGCGAAGCGGGGACATACAGAGCTTGAGGGGTGTAGAGCCGTGTGCTATACAGACTCGCACAAGGCGAGGGCGAGGGGTTCGCTCAGCTCCCACTTTTTTTTACAAATCGGAGAGACTATGGCCAAAGGGCGTGAAAAAGACCGCAAGACGAGAAAGAAGCATCGGAAGAATGTCGCGCGTGTAAAGGCACTGGCGACAGCCAGACGGAATAAGGGTAAGAAGAGCAAGAAGGGCTAAGTCGGAGCGGGGGCTAGGCGGCTTGTGTGAGTCGTGTGATTTCTGCTTTGATCTGCTCTTCGGCTAGATCTGGCACGAGACGCTGAACGGTCTGACCGACCTGCTCTCGGGCCATCGCCCGGACGAGTGCTTCGACCACTTCAGCAGTCTGCTTGGCAGCAGCCTGTTGGATCTCTTCCTTGACGAGTCCCTCGATCGATTCGAGGTGTTCCCGAACCATGTCGGAGAGTGCGGCACGAACGGCATTGATTTCTTCACGGACGAATTGATCGATGCGCTCTTTGATCAGGGGGGTTGCGGTTTCGAAAATGCTGTGCCGAATGATGGGCTCGAGGAGGGAGATTTCCCCTGAGAGCATCTTCGGGAGTGCCGTCATGAGTAACGGTTCAAGCACCTGAGTCAGCCGCTCTTCCGAGAGGGATGCACCCATGTGTGTGCGTACCTCTGTTTCTACGGCTTTGGCCACGAGGGTTGACAGGTCCTTCCCCACCATCCGGGGGAGCAGGTCGGCAATCTTTTTTTCCGTCCGTTCTGACATGGACTGAAGGAGTTGACTGAAGAGGCCCTTCATCGCTTCTTCCGGTTCGGCTGTCGGGGCTTGCGCTGCTGTGGTGGTGTTCACGGGGGAATCTTTCGGTTGGGGGTGGGGTGCGATCGCCTGTTCCTCTTCTTCCTCAGTCAGACTGTCATCGTTGAAGGCATCATCATCGGAGTCCGTCGCGCTCGAGACCGGAGGCCAGGAGCGAGATTTCTTCTTTATTCCGTTCGTCCTGGCTGCCTGCTGTGCTTCCAAATCCTTGATTACATCGATGAGGCTCTCTGACTGAAATGGTTTATTGAGAAAGGCCTTCACCCCCAGCGAACGCAAGTGGGCTTCATCCACACGATCCGAAGGGCTGGTCAGGGAGACAATATAGGTTTCAGCCAGGTTATCCAGCTTGTGGACTTCTTTACAGAACCCCGAAAAGGTCATGTTCTCCAAATGATAATCTGCGATGATGAGATTCGGGCTCATCCGGCGTGCCGCTTCTAAGGCTGCGGGGCCATCCTGGAATCCTACGACCTCACACCCTTCCGGCTTCGAGATCTGCTCGACCAGCCGGCGTACGGCGGGACTACTATCGACGACAAAGATGGTTGACGCCACCTAACCCTCCAATGTTATTGAACTATATCGAAGCTAGCAGTGAGGGTATTCTTTGTCAAGAAATCGCACGATAGGTGCGTGTTTTGACTTCGGATTTTTGAACTGACTACAATCCGACATTCGTAGGATTTGCACGACCAATGAAGACCCCCATCCACGTCATCTTTTTCGACGCAGCGGAGACGTTGTTTCATATTAATGGTTCGGTAGCGGACATCTACCTAAGGTATGCAATTCAGCACGGGTTTCGACAGACTTCCAATTCTCAGGCATCTATCGCACTAGGTTTTCAGCGTGCCTTTCGCGACGCGCCGCCGCCGGTTTTTGCCACAACGGATCCTATCAGGTTGAAGCAATGTGAGAGGCTTTGGTGGTTCGACATCGTACACAATGTGTTTTATCGCGTCGGGATGTTCGAGCGATTTGATGAATTCTTCGAGCAGGTCTTTCAAGTGTTTGAAGATCCTCGCTCCTGGGTATTGTTTCCTGAAACCCATGCTGCGCTGACCAGGTTGCGTGAAGAGGGGTTCGAGCTGGGGATCGTGTCCAACTTCGATTCCCGGCTATTTTCTGTGATGCGGGGGCTCGGCATCGACGGACTCTTCGAAACCGTGACGATTGCAAGCATCGCCAGGGCCGCCAAGCCGTCGCCGAAAATTTTCGAGATTGCTCTTGAGAAACATGCGGTCGATTCGGACGAAGCGATGCATGTGGGTGACAGTATCAGGGATGATGTGGAGGGTGCGACGAAGGCTGGGTTGACCGGCGTGCTGATGGATCGGGCAGGACGCGTTCAGACGTCGGTTGGGCATGTGATTCGAACGTTGGAGGAACTTCTTCCGTTGGTGATGGCATTAAAGAAGTAGCGGAACCAGATCTTTCGCACGGCCCTGCAGTGAGAGATCAACCAGGTTTGACTGGGGGGTGCTCTCAAGATTGATCTCGATGACCAGCGCGCCGACCTCCTTTGCTACAGAGGCAAATCCTGCCGCTGGATAGACGACTCCCGATGTGCCGATCACAAGAAGGAGGTCGCAGGCCCGCAGGGCCTGATCGCAGCGGCGCAGGTCGTCTTCCCAGAGCGATTCCCCAAACCAGACGATATGAGGTCGGAGCAAAGCATGACATAGCCGACATGTTGGCAGGATGGGAAGAGGAATCTCACGATTCTCCGAGATGACGCCGCAGCCCGTGCAGCGAACCATCCAGATGTTGCCGTGAATTTCGGAGAGGCGTTGTGATCCGGCGGCTCGATGGAGCCCATCGACATTTTGCGTGATCAGCCACATTCGATCGGTCCATCGCTGTTCAAGCTCCACGAGCGTGTCGTGGGCAGGATTTGGCTGTTTCGTGGCAATCAATTCGCGGCGCCAGTTGTACCATTCCCAGACCAGCCGCGGGTCCCGCTCAAAGGCCTCTGGGGTCGCGAGATCCTCCGCACGAAAGGTGCGCCACAAGCCGTCCGCCCCCCGAAAGGTCGGTACGCCGCTATCCGCAGAAATTCCAGCTCCTGTGAGGGCAGTCACATTTCGAGCGGAGGCGAGGTGTGTGCGGGCGAGGAGGATCTGATCGTCAGTGGCCATGGTTGAATGTGCGAATTGTACCGCATTTCGAGCCAACGATTCTGCGTGGTATAGTACGTATCCTTTTTTCTTGTGAGGAGCATGATGAAACAGATTCTGATGGTGGGGGCTGGATCGGTTGGTGGATTCTTTGGCGCACATTTAGCGAAAGCCAATCTCTCTGTTTCTTTCCTGTTGCGGCCTAAGACTCTCGCAGCTGTGAAGCAGAATGGCCTGACGATCCGCAGTGCCAATGGCTCCTTCACCGTACATCCACCCGCTTCTTCCGATCCGCAAGATCTCCCGAAGCCGGACCTGATTATTCTCTCCGTGAAAGCCTACGACCTGGATGAGGTGCTGACCCAGATCGAGACGGTCCTGACCGATCGGACCGTCATCTTGACCCTGCAGAATGGAGTGGATACGGAAGATCGCATCTTGGCGCGCTTTCAACGGGATTGTGTCGTCGGTGGTATCGCGTATATCTATACCAAGATCGCGGCACCCGGCGTCATCGACCATTATAAGAAGGGTGCTGTGGCGATCGGGGAGTTGATGGGGAATCAGAGCCCTCGTCTGCTGGCCATCGCGGATCTGTTCAAGCAGGCGGGGATTTCTTGTCAGCTGGCCGACGATATCCGGCGCAGCAAGTGGGAGAAGATGTGTTGGAATTGCGTCTTCAATCCCTTGACTGTGATGATTGACGACAAAGTGGCCAAGGCGCTCGATCATCCTGAGATGCTGCGAGTGATTCACCAGATCGTGAGTGAAGTCGTGGCAGTGGCAGCCACCGTAAAAGTACCGTTAGCCGCAGATATGGCAGAGAAGGTTGTCCGTTGGACGAGCGAGATACGGGATATCCATACCTCGATGTATGACGATTGGAAGGCCGGTCGACCGACCGAGATCGATTTTCTGAATGGATATGTTGCGAAGGTCGGACGGGAATTCGGCATTCCGACGCCGCTGAACGACCTGCTGACGGCGGTGATCAAGACCATCACCGAGCGGGATCGAACCGGTCCCGGCATTGTGCGCATCGACGGGGCGGTGGTCCAGCCTGTCTCGTTTGATCGTGCCGCGATCGCATCGTTGCCGGCAGAACATCAGCTCGATATTTCGACGGTGATGCCCGGCATGAAGGGTAAAGGGATTCGCGTGCAGGGTCTGCTCGATATCCCGGCGCTGGCCATCGGGGCGGATCATGTCACCTTTCATGCCTCAGATGGGAAATATTCCGCCTGTCTCACGCTCCAACAGGCGAGAGAGTACGGGGTTCTCGTCTATGAACTTGCTGGAGCATCGTTGCCTGGTGCGAAGGGCGGTCCGTTCCGGTTAGTGACACCCGGTCTCGGAGATCTGTGCGCGAACGTGAAGGGAGTTGCCAGAATTGAGGTAACCATCGGAACCGGAGTAGATACGCGGCCAACGAATTGCTAGCAGGCTGTTGATAAAGTCCGCCAGCATCGTTTTCGCGGGCGCTTAGAGGCTCAACGCTGAGTGGGAGTTTCTCGGAGGTCGGAAACACTGTAGGGGCTTATCCGTTCGCCAAGACCCATTGCAAGGGCGAACGGCCCACACGAGGTGCGGTATGTACCACCTCGCCTCTGCGCTTGCTGCGGCCTTGCTGGACGGCCTTTCTGAACAGCCTGCGAGGATGATTCGTGCAGGCTCGTCGCGAAATCGCTGAGCCGCGTCGCGAGCCCGCTGCCTGAAGGCTCGTCGTAGCAGCGGATCGGCGTTGCAGCAGAAGTGTTCATGAATAATGCGGGTTAGAGCCGACACGACAATCACAGAGGAGTATGTGGACCGGTTTCACGTACGATGCCTGTCAGTATATGCAATAGACGACACCACAACTTAGGCAATCAAATTGAAGGAGGAAGATTATGGAGAAAAAAATGCGTCCAGCAACGGCCGTTTCAAACAACGGCCCGCAGATTGATATCGGCATCCAGCCAGCCCAGAGGAAAACCATCGCGGAGGGCTTGTCGAAAGTTTTGGCGGACACATACTCGCTGTATCTAAAGACCCACTACTTCCATTGGAACGTCACAGGCCCAATGTTCCAAACGCTTCACCTGATGTTTGAACTGCAGTATAACGAGCTTGCGCTTGCGGTCGATCTTGTTGCGGAACGAATTCGGGCCCTGGGACATCCAGCTCCAGGAAGCTACGCCCAGTTCTCAAAGCTTTCCTCTATTGCTGAAGAAACGGACGTGCCCCGGGCAGAGGACATGATTCGCCGGCTAGTCGAAGGACAGGAGTCGGTGGTTCGGATTGCGAGAAGCGTTTTTGCATCTGCCGAAAAAGCGTCCGATCAGGTGACGATGGATCTTCTGACCCAACGCATGCAGGTTCATGAGAAAACTGCATGGATGCTCCGGAGCCTTCTCGAATAGCGGGGATATCGTCTAGCCAAGCGCTTGAGCGGACCGGGGTTGAAGGCGAGTTCTCGTCTCGGCACTAGCGCGTTAGGCGACAAAAAAGGGGGCGTGTCGTCAGACACGCCCCTTGATCTCAGGGCAGTCAGCAGACTGGATCGGTTACTTCAAGGCGTCAATACTGGCGCCAAAGTTAATGTGAAACGCCGACCCATTCATCACCAGTGCCGGCACCGACTTGACACCGGCTGCTACAGCTTCTTTCACCCGCGCTTTGTTCGTGCCGAGATGGACGCTTTCCACGGCATATTTCGACGGGTCTAGGGCGTTGGCGACGCTATGCTCGGCTGCGACGCAGACCGGGCATCCTGCGTGATAAAAAATCGCTTTTGTCTTCATAATGTTCTCCCTTCAAATATGATGTTTTTGTTGATATTAGCGTATCCACAACAACGTGGAAACAACTCCAGGCTCAAGGTAACCGATCCTTTTCAGTTTCCCCTCTACCTGATGGGGTAGCCTACTGATAATCTGACAATGAAATCAATAAAAAAATTACCGCCCCGCTGTAAGCTGTCTCTCGAAATCTCGAAGAGGTGTGGGTTGCAAGTGTTAAAGGTTGATTCTTGAATGTTGAATGTCGGGAATTCATTAGATCGTCAGATCTCCTCCACGGCACGTTTTACGCCTCACCTTGAGGCCTCTTCTGATTCCGACAATTCAACACTCAACATTTCCAAAGCCGCTTCGCGCATCCCGCCTATCTCTCTTGACGACTGCGCGGGTTAGCGAATGACCTGAATCGCTTTCCACCGTTCTGATCGATAGCGCCACAACAGCAAGGCCATTCGGACTGTCCAATCTGCTATCATGGCGCTCCACACGTAGAGCACGTCGAGCGCGAGCCAGTGGCCTGCGATGACCGCGAGGGGCAGGCGGACTCCCCACATGCCGATCGTCGTCGCCAACATAATGAACCGGGTATCGCCAGCTCCACGTAACGATCCAGCCAGTACCATTGTGAGGGCGAGCGGAACTTGGAGAATGGCGACGATGCGCAGGAACACCGTCCCGAGTTCGACGACGGCTTCGTCGTTGGTAAAGGCGCGGAGCAGCGCATAGGGAAAGAAAAAGAACAGCACGCCCATCGATGCCATCGCGACAATTGCCAGGCGATTCGCTTCCCAGTTTTCCAATTTGGCCCGTACATATTTCCCTGCGCCGATACTCTGCCCCACCATCGTGGCTGCGGCGATCGCGAAGCCGTATCCCGGCAGGAACGACAGGGATTCGATCGACAAGCCGACTTGATGCGCGGCGTAAGTCACAGTACCGTAGACCAGGACGATCTTGGTGTAGAGGATAATTCCCGCCTGTTGAAACATCCGTTCGCCGGAGACTGGCGCCCCGATCTGCCAAGTGGAGCGCAAGAGATCCCTTCGTACGTGGAGTGATGTCACGAAGAACTTTCGGCAGGCCCAGAGGAGGTAGGCCACGCCCGTTCCTTCTGCAATACCCGCAGCAACGGCTGCTCCGGTAATACCCCGGGCAGGGAAGCCCCAGAGTCCATAGACCAACGGGTAGGCGATCGTCAAATACAGTAGATTCACTGCGATCAAGGCGTACATCGGAGTCTTGGTGTCTCCGGTGCCTTGCTTAATCGATGAAAGGACCTGCAAGAATATCGTGCAGGGAATGACCAGGAAGATGAAGTTCGAATAGGGAAGGGCCAGTGTAATGACGTTGTTCTCCGCGCCCAACAGGTCCATGGTGATACGATTCAGGGACAATCCGAGTACCACGAGCGAACAGGACACGATGGCTGCCAATCCGAGGAGATGCGTGGCGGCTTCTCCCACGTCTTTGGTTCGGCGAGCGCCCCACAGTTGGGCGATGAGGACGTTTGCGCCCACCGATAATCCGGAGACGAGCGTGGTGGCTATGAAGGCCAGCAACTGGCCAAGTCCGACGGCTGCGATGGATGTGGCGCCGAGTCCACCGACGAGGAAGACAGCGGCGATGCCCTCGGTGCGTTGGAGCAAGCTGCTGACTGTGACCGGTAAGGCAAGGGTCAGGACGGACTTTCTGATCTGTGCAACGCGGGATGCCATGGCGGGCCATCCTAACAGGATGACGAAAAAATCTGCCAGCTTGGAGAAGGCTGAGGTTAAAATTGAAGCTGAGCAGGACCTGACAGTCCTCATCTGAGCCTCAGCCTTGGCCTCGACCTCAGCCCGTCTTGCGCGGCTATTCTTCTAGACAAAGGTGTGTCTGTCCGTTTAGGGTCGTCTACCATGACTGAACTCAGCGATCTCTCACCAGTTCCTCTTCCGAAGGCCCAGCGACTGTCAAAGTCAAAATTCCTGTCCGGCCTGCAATGTCACAAGCGCCTGTATCTCGAAGTGCATCATCCCTCTCTCGCGACCAAGCCGGATGCGGCGACTCAGGCGATGTTTGATATGGGAACAGAAGTCGGGGAGTTGGCCAGGAGTCGCTTTCCTGGTGGAACCTTAGTAGAGGCTGGCTATCGCCAGTCCGAGGCTGCGCTTGCTCAGACAGCGGCCCTGATTCAGGACCCCACGGTGCCGGCGATTTTCGAAGCGGCGGTTTTGCACAGCGGGGTGCTGATTCGCGCGGATGTGTTGGAGCGTGTCTTCCCCGCGGAGGGACAGCCCTGTGGCTGGCGTCTGATCGAGGTCAAGTCTTCTACGAAGGTCAAAGACGTGCATCTCGAAGATCTTGCCGTGCAAAGCGAAGTGATATTGGGCGCCGGGCTGTCGCTCGTTTCCGTCTGTCTGATGCATATCAATACCGCGTATCTGTACCGAGATGGAGCGATCGATCTGACAGAGTTATTTACGATTCAGGATCTTTCAGAAGCTGTGGCTCAACGACGGGCTGCGGTGCCCGAGCGGTTGGCCACGATGACTCGCATGTTGCTTCAGGCGCAACCCCCTGCCATTGAGCCGGACCGGCATTGTCATACACCATACGATTGTCCCTTCTGGGATCATTGCACCAAAGACAAGCCGCCGCGGTGGATTCATTATTTACCGGGGTCGAAACAGGTGGTCGATCAGTTGACTCAGCAGGGGATAACGACAATCGACGAGATCCCAGCCGGTACAAGTCTGTCCCCGGTTCAACGTCGTGTGAAAGAGAATGTGGAGTGGGTGTCGGAGAAATTGGGCTCTACGCTCAAGACAGTGCAGTTTCCCGTCCATCATTTGGATTTCGAAACGGTGATGCTGGCGGTCCCACGATTTCCGGAGACGCGTCCTTATCAAGCGCTACCGGTGCAATGGTCGAACCACATCGAACAAGACCACGGTGATGTCGTGCATCACGAGTACCTGCACGGAGAGGGGACTGATCCGCGCAAGCAGTTAGCCGTAGCCCTGCTGGAGTCGCTTGGAAGCAAAGGGAGCATTTGTGTCTACTCGCCCTATGAAAAGTCTGTGATCGAGCAACTAGCCGAGGCACTTCCTGTGTTGCGTTCCGCTCTTCTAGCATTAGTGAAACGCATCTGGGATCTGCATCCAATCGTGCGCGATCACTACTATCATCCACACTTTGGCGGCTCCTATTCACTAAAAGAAGTGCTTCCTGCTCTCGTCCCATCGATGGGGTATGACGACCTGGCAATCAAAGAAGGAGGGCATGCTGCCAGTCAGTACTACCGTATGGTCTTTGTCGAAACGGATTGGGTCGAACGGGAGAAAATCCAAGAAGCGTTGCTGGCCTACTGTAAGCGCGACACTCTTGCGATGGTTGAGCTCAGACGCGCGTTGAAGGAAAAGGCGCAGACGAAAGGCGAATGAGGTACTGATCGGTTGGCCTTACGTGGGGAGGGAATCCGCCAGCCTTGAGGCTATGGCCGGCGGCATGAGCGAGCTTAGTTTGGCGGAGAGGGTGGGGATCGAACCCACGGTCCCGTTGCCAGGACAGCAGTTTTCGAGACTGCCCGATTCGGCCACTCTCGCACCTCTCCGCTTGGTAGAACTCGCCTCACGTCAGGGTAGGATTGGGGCGGATGTATCGTCGTTGCGATCGGCTCTGGGGGGAGCTTACCCTGGGGAGTGTGATTTTTCAATCGGTTTTCTTTTCGCTCGAAGAGCCAGTACAATGAGCGATTCGACAGGTTTAATGGGGTCTATCAGGCGCGGAGAAAACTATTGTGGCACGGGGGAAATTCACTGGTCCGCACGTCTAGGACAACGGGAGAGCACCGCGCAGGATGCTCAAAAAGGCTGTCCAGCAAGGCCGCAGCGAGCGAGGAGGCGAAGGCGTACGCTTCGGTACGTTGAGCTTCTGAGCGATGCGAGAACGCTGCTGGCAGACTTTTTGAGCATCCTGCAATAGGAGGCTACTGGTGAATCCATATATAGGCGAGCCAGTCGTGGCCTTTCCGTCCATTGAGGTGATTGCAACGGCCGGCTGGTCGGCGCCGATCAAGATGGAGGATCGGACCATTCATGTCTGGGGCTTCTCACTCGACGGAAGTCCGTCTTTCGTGGAGCAATGCCGTTCCTGGTTGAGCGAAGATGAATGCGGGAGGGCGGCCCGGTTCATCCGCCAACAGGATCATGTCCGATTCGTGCTTGCGCACGGAGGGCTCAGAGCGGTGCTCGCCCGTTACACCGGCCTCGATCCGTCGGCCCTGATGTTTCAACTGGGCTTAACCGGAAAACCGGCGCTTCTGAATGGGCGTGTCCCTCAGCATCTACTGGAGTTCAATCTGTCCCATTCCCTCGGGCGTATGCTCATGGCAATTTCAAATAAGCAGGACATCGGAGTCGATCTTGAACAGATTCGCGACAAGGTCCAAGCTGCCAAGCTGGCCGAACGATTTTATGCGCCAGCTGAGCGCGAGAGGGTGATAAGCCTGTCAGGTCCAGGCCAGGCCCAAAAGTTTTACCGTTATTGGGTTGCTAAGGAAGCAGTATTGAAAGGCCAGGCGGTTGGGTTACGGTCATTACAGCAGTGCGAGATTCTCACCTCAGATGATTCCCCGAGGGCAAAGGTCAAGTTGTCGGAAGGAGCAGCCATGCAGCCTGGATGGATGGTCCACTGGCTAGACTGTGGACCTGGATGGGTAGGAGCGGTGTCGGCTCACGGCAGCGACTGGGCTACCCGTATTAAGACGAGCGCATAAACGACGGACCATCCTCGTAGCGGAGTGTCTCCGTCCGCTTCATCATGTTCGCAACTGTCGGAAAAATTGCTGGATCAAGACTTGGCTTTCCAATTCCAGTAGCCCGCCGAGAATCTCAATGCGGTGATTCAACCGCGGTTCGTTTGTGAAATCGAACACCGATCCGCAGGCGCCGGCTTTTGGATCCCATGCCCCAAAGACGACTCGGGAAATCCTCGCTAGAATAATCGCACCGATACACATCGAGCAGGGCTCCACGGTCACGTAGAGGGTCGTGTCGGTCAATCGCCACGTGCCCAGTGCGGTCGCTGCAGCGCGGATTGCAATGACCTCCGCATGGGCCGTGGGGTCCTGCCAGAGTTCGCGATAATTGTGTGTCAGCGCCAGAACCTGGCTGTTTCGAACGATCAAGGCGGCGATCGGTACTTCGCCGACGGCCGGCGCCAGGGACGCTTCTTCCAGGGCCATCCGCATAAACATGAGGTCCTGTGCACGCTCGTCTCCTGGCACTGGTATCTCCCTAGAAGATCGTTATTTGGTTTATCAGGTCTATCTGGTTGGTCTGGTTTTTTGATTGAACGAAACTTACCAGATAAACCGAACAAACAAAATTAACCAAACAGACCAGGTTAGGATCGGCTCAAAAGATACATTGGTCCGGTTGGTTGCGGGCGGCCTCCTGAGGGCTCAAGGCTGACGGCAAAGGTCTTTGCATTCGTGAAGCTTGGTACCTTCTTGACCAGTAGGTGAGCGGTTTCTCCGCGATCCATGCGAAAGGTCCCGATGCTCAGAGGTTTGTCGTAAATGGCCCACAGTTGATAGGTCATGGCAGCGGGACATTCCGGCAGGTTCACGGAATAGAGCCAGACTTTTTGGGTTTGAGAATCGTACAGGAGGAATCCCGCGGCCCGTTTCGCCATGTCCGATCCGGTGAGGGAGACGACCCTGACGTTGGGAATTCGAAGGAGTGTGGCCAATTCGTCTTGCGGAGGTCTGACGGTTCTCATACTGCTTTGCTGGCTGAGTTGAACACGCGTGTCCTCCAGTTCAGCTTCACGTTGAGCCAGCTGTTCCTTGGCTTCCGCTGCCTCGTTCGTTCGTTGCTGTATTTCGTTGCGTAATTCGGCAAGGACTTTGGCTTGGTCGCCGACCTCACGATGCAAACCGGCAAGCGTTGCCGACTTTTCCTGGAGCGATGCTTCGAGCCGCTTAATGTTCGATGTGTCGATGGAACGTTGTGTCGACACGTTCCACGCGAAATATCCGCCGACCGCCACGATCAGGAGTGCGGCCAAGCCAAGGGCCCAGGGTAGTGACGACGATCGGGCAGGGGTGACGGGAGGAAAGAGGTGGTTCATCCATTCGCCCGGTTCCAGACTCGGCCGGGCCGGTTCGTTCGGTGCCGCTTCAGCTGGAATCGGTGTGGGGTTTCGTCCGGCCATGATCGTGGCTTTGAGGGAGCGGGGAGGCTTGGTCGGACTGAGACCGAGCGGGAGGAGCGCGGCGACGGATTGATAGTCCTTCAGCGCACTGTGACAGGAGGCGCAGCCGGAGAGTAAGTGGGCTTCCAGCGCCTGTCGCTCGATTCGGTCCAGCGCGCCAGCAGCATACAAGGGAACCGATTCTTCGAGTTCTTCATGCGTCATTGGAGCTCACCATGGTTCCACCACTGTTGGAGGACATCTCGGAGTTTGGACATTCCAAGTTTAATCCGTGTCTTGACTGTCCCGAGCGGCTGGTTCAGCCGCGTGGCAATCTCGGCATGGGAGAGTCCTTCGTAGTAGGCGAGTTCAATCGCTTGTTGCTGCGCCTGTGGCAATCCAGCCACAGCTGCCCCAACCGCAATACGCAGTTCTTGATCGGCCTGTGTCTCAAACGGGCTTGGACCCAGGTCGGCCACCTGCGCAGCAGGTTCGGCTTCCAGCGAGCTCGTGGCCCGATAGCCTCGTGCGGCCCTGGCCCGTAGCCGGTCGATGGCCCGACTTTTTGTGAGGGTGACCAACCATGCGACCGGGGTTCCACGCCCGACGTCATAGCGGGAGACCTTCCGCCAGACTTCCAAATAGACATCCTGCAAAAGCTCCGCTGCTTCCTCGTGATTCCCCAAGATCCTGACTGCCAACGAGAACAAGAGCGTGCTCGAATGGTCGTAGAGCTGGCTGAACGCCTGCTGATCGCCTTTGACCACGCGGGCCAGCAAGGTTGGATCGATCATCGAGGTGGCGTGTCGTGAGGGTTTATCCATAATGCTAGCGAGAGGTGAGGGAAAGCCGGGATCACCTCATGTCCGCCACGACTATAGCATCCTGCGGAGGGAACGGCCAAAAGGATGTGTGTTTCAGGTCGTGCCTCTCGCCTGAGCGTTGGCGATTGCAGCAGAATGGCTCAGGAATGCGGGTTAGGCTGACAGTATCGAACGATCACTTCTGCAGCCTCCGCGGCACTGGTTGGAGGTGACGGCAACGAAGGCACCGGTAAGGCCAAGGCTTGCAGTAAGGTTGGCTCCCACCGGCCTCGCGTGAAGTCGTCGATCGACAATTCCACGCCACGTCCGTAGCGATGCAGATAGTCGACCAACGGCGGTTCATCGGCAAAATTGTATCGGCGGACATACACAACTGGCTGTTGAAGCGCGACCGCCTCAACGACGGTGCCGTAACCCGGTTTGGTCATGATGATATCGACAGAAGCAAGCAGAGTCTTAAAGGAAAATGGGAGTGTCTCAGTGGAGTGAATGCGGGTATAGCCCGGTGGGACTGGGCCGTCGAAGAGGAAGCGATAGTGGCGCAGCTGTTCCATCTGTTCAAGTGGGAGGAACGTTAGGGGAATACCGCCGAATCCCACCAAGACGGTCCGTTCGTTGGGTGCCAGGGCGAGGGTTGAGGCCAGTCGGGCTCGTTCAGGGGAGGTGGGGTTGGCAATCGGGCCAATATCGATCATGTTGGGGAAGACATCGATTCTGGGAGCAGGGGCGATGCGAAGGGCCAGGTCGGCTTTCGCATAGGAGCCACGGATGCACTGAATCAACTGTTGGTGTGATTTGTCGGATGCGCGGCAATATTCCTTGAGCACGAGGTCCCAGGTAAAGCTCGCCAAGGCGACGGTCGGTATCTGTGCGCGGGAACCAGCCTCGATGGCGAGGTAGGGCGTGTCGGCGATGACCAGCGCGGGTGACGCCGCCTGCATGGCGGCGACTTCGTTGGATAGGAGTGCCTCCCAGATTTCGTGAAAGTCCTGGTGCGCCGCCCAGGTGGCATCGATGTCGATCTTGAGAGGTCCGTCTTGGACACAGCCGATGTCCTGTTGCGCGGGACTGAGTTCCCACTGGATCGCCAGGCGTTCGTGAAAAAACGATGCTGAGACCGCGGTTCGTAGAACGGCGGTCAGGCCTGGCACGAGGACGCCCAGTGCATTGAGTACGGGGACCACTTGCGCTGCGTGACCGTAGCCATGTCCGGAGATCGCACACCAAATCAGGGGCATCTTGAGGAGATGGTAATAGCCGAATGTAAAAAGTTAAAAGGAAAAAGTAAAAATGAAAGGATACCGGATTGAGTTTGTGCCGAAGCGTTAGGAATTCTTTTACCTTTTGCCTTTTACCTTTTTACTTGGTTCAGCTGGTGGAGTGATCCGACTCTAATGGCGCGATATTGTATTGCAGCTCGAGGTCGAATTCGTCTATCAATTCATTGGCCGTGGCAGCGCCGAGATCGGAGCGTACTTCGTTGATCACAAGATCGATCGCCATCCCAGCCTGTGCCCCGTACTGGGTCATCGCCGATTCGATTCGCTGTCTGGCTTCTGCAATCTTCATGGGGCACTCCTTGATCCATCACATCCGATTCGTTATCCCAAGGTCCCTAGCCCGCATCATTCACGAAGGCTTCTACTGCAACCGCCGAAACAGCGCTCCGACAAGCCTGACGGCGGGCGGGCTCGCCGCTCGGTCGGTCAACATACTGTTTCAAGTATGCCTCCCTCCCTCACGGCTTCGCGCGCCCGTCTCGCGTGACGTCTCGGCGGTTTCGTCACGAACCCTCGTGAACAATGCGGGCTAGCAACACTTCCCTCTCAGGGACCAGGTCTCCCCCTCCGTTCGATCGACGGGAGCGTGCGGCGTCGATGCCGGCTTGCAGGACGGGTTCGAGGCCTAAGTGCGAGGCCACGTGGGTCGGGTCCAGTTGTGTGGCGACGGTCAGGTGCTCGACCGAGAAATCCTTTCGGATTCTTGGCGACCATTTGCCGAAATGCGTCAATGTCCATTACGCAGCGCTCCTTCACAGAGATGGGTACACTATAGCATTGAGGGAGCCGGGTCGGCCAGAGGCAGCTGAGGCAGAGGGGATATCCTGTTCACGGTGCCGGCGTGGTTGAGACGGGGATAGCAGATGGAGAAGCAGGGGCAGGTTGGGGCTTCCGTGTTTTCACGGTCACGGAGACAACGGGCGAGTCCGGCAGTGGGGCGCTGCTTGCCACATAGAAGTTGGTGTCACGAATGAGCTGATCTATAAGCTCAGTCAGACAGGCTTCAGTGACCTGTCCCTTGAGCTCGCCGATCAGAGTCGGTGTGGCGGCGAACACAGTATAGTGAGCCGTACCTGCCGAACGTGCCGTATAACGCTTCACTTGGCCGTCCCAGCGTCCAAGTTCGAGACTCGCCTCCGCGGCATAGTCATAGTCAAGATCGATCACCGGCGAGAGGAGAAACATGGACGCTCCGATGAGAAACCCCTTCCAGGCTGTTTCCCCCGCATGAGAGTCGATCGTTTCATCAAAGGTGACCCGGGCGGTCACCACTTTATCGCCGAGCGGAGCAACATTTCCTCCAAGCGGGACGAGCGTCGAAAATAAGTGTGTTTCATGCACGGTGTTCAAGATGCGACGTTCGACCTCGCTCGAAGGATTCTGGGGCGCACCGTTCTGCGTCATACGGAACCCATCCATCACGAGCGGAACCCGCTCATCGTTGAGGATGGACTTTGTGACCGCCTCTTGCTGGCTGGTCGGCGCGGGGATGACATCGATCCATCGCGTGGTGCACCCAACCGTCGTGGTGGTCGTCAAGACAACGAGTTCCAGGATAGTCCAGTGAACGAGATGACGTGTCATGGGCCCGTCTCCTTAAAAGAAGAAGGATAAGCCGCCATAGGGTAAGCTGGCATTGAGTCCGAGGTTCGGATAGCTCGTACCGGCATTGGAAATATGGTTAAAGAGATAGCCGGCGTTGAGTGCGACTTGGTTAGTCAGGAAATAGGAGACTCCGAATCCGGCCATCAAGACGAAGTTGAACTGGTCGGACTCTTCCGGGATTTTCCCGGCGAGGTCGGTCCAAAAAGGGCCTCCGGCGAATTCTACATACGGCCGGATCCGGTCGAGTGCGACGAAGGTGTATTTGAGTTTCGGAGCAAAGCCGACACCGTGCGTGAGAATCGGTTCTTGAAACTGGATATAGACCATTTCGGCGCCGAGGGAGATCTGCCCCCGATACCAACTGTCTCCGATGGGATTGGTCAGGGTCATCATCCAGAAGGGCATGAAGGCCGGGCCTTCCTGCTTGGTCGTGTGGTCCGTCGTGAGTCGATGCGGGAGCAAGTATCCGGCTGTAAGTCCGACTTCTTGAGTGCCGACGGTAATCGTGGGAGAGACTTCTGCAGCGTGCACATAGGCAGTTGTCATGAGTGACCCGAGAGCCAATGCTGTGAGGACCTGTGCAAGAAATGGCATGTAACATCCACGATCATGTCGGATATTTCATGGCGAAACTTGAAGCAACAGGGTGACGTTCCCAAGATACCAGAGGGGCAGATTCTGTCCAGAAATATGCCGGATTTGTCTTGGTGGAAAGTGAAAGAATGCTGGACAGTTGGTGGAGGCTGTTCGGAGAGGTAGAGAGCGAACGGAAACTAATCGGACTACTTTAGGATTGCGAGACGAGCCGAATCGGTTTGAAGTTCGGCCAGCTTGTATCGCAGGTCAAGAGCGACGACTCGTTCAAGACACCGTCGTGCTGACATGAGATCGTGGCGGGTCTCATACATCGTGGCAAGGAGCCGGAGCACCGCCGCCTCAGCCGGTTCGTTGCCAAGTTTGATGTAATGTTCCGAGGCGTTGTTGAGACAGCGCTCGGCTCTGGTCAGGTCGCCCTGATCGAGAAAGCATTTGCCGAGCTGGCTATAGGTTATCGCGAGTCCTTCTTCATTCCCGACGACACGGTGATGGTCGAGGGCCTGTTTAAATGACGTGACCGCCTGTTCCCACTGCCCATCACGAGCTTCTTGCAACGCCAGATTGTTGTGGAGAATGCCGAGCGCGCGATCGTCTTGTAGATCGCGCAGTAGATCCAACGCTTCGAGATAGTAGGGGCGGGCTTTCTCAGGATGATCGGCTCCGGTATGGAGATTGCCGAGGTTCACCAGCGTATGCGCGATGGCGTATTGATTGCGTTCCGTACGTTGTATAGCGAGTACTTCCCTATAGCAGGCTTCTGCGTGGTCAAGGTCGCCCGAGAGGGCACAGACATTGCCCAGATTGCCGAGCGAATCGGAGAGGGCACGATGATCCTTGGCCAGGCGATCGTCTGCGACTGCCTGTTCATAGGCTGCTTGGGCCTGCGCCAGTTGGCCGCGGTGGAGAAAGATTCGCGCGCGATGTTTGTCGGCGTCAGCCATGAACTAACAGTCGCCAGCGATCAGCTTTCGGTGTTCCCAGACTCAGAACTCAGCACTCTGAAAGCTAGTCTCCTCCCTTAGGCGTGTCGCGTCGAAACTCGACTTGAATTTCATCCTCTTCATCGAGCCCTAACCCATCACGAAATGAACCATAGAGTTCCGTGATCTGCTCGACATCTGCTCGATGCTTTCCATGGGGAGAGGCCAGAAATATTTCGCAGAGCCGGAGGCCGGTCTGGAAATGATGCGCAATCGTCTCTTCCGTCACTTGCTGCCAGGTGATGAAGATACAGAAGGCCTGGAAGGAATGGGCCAAGGGATAACGTTGTGCAATGGCAAGGAGACCTTCATATGCCTTGCGAGCCGTCGGTCCAGCGCTCGAAGAAAACGTAGCTTCTAGCTCAACGGCTGCATCCCAGTCGGAGCTAAGCTCAGCCTCGGCTCGCCGGAATGTTTCTTGTGCAGCAAGCGCGGCATCGAATTGCATGAGGTCTCTCCTTGGCGATGCTGATTGCAGCATACGCGCAGGAAGAAATGGAGGTCAATGCGTGCGTTTACTTTCCTTCTTGCGGCTCTGTAGACTAGGCGTAGTTTACAATGAGTATGGAAAAACCAGTTCCTGCCGCACCAGCTGAGCCTGTCTCGGCCAATCCCGTCGATCGGGTCATCCGCTATCACGTCCAGACCAAGCATCATTTCAACCGTTATGCTCGTGCGCTTGGGTATCTGGATTGGGCAAATCAGCCTGATCCTTTTCGGCGATTTGAAGGCGCATCGCTTATCGCTCTACCGCTGCTGACGCCTGATGAGGACCCGGTATCGCCTACCTATGACGCCATCTACCAGCCCGGTGCGGTTGCCTGCCAGCCCGTCACCGTGCGATCGCTTTCCCGATTCTTTGAATTTGCACTTGCACTGTCGGCTTGGAAGAAGGCAGGGGAGTCGGAATGGGCGTTGCGGAGTAATCCGTCGTCCGGCAATTTGCATCCGACCGAAGGCTATCTCGTCTTACCACAATTCGACGGGCTCAATCTCAAACCTGGTCTCTATCATTACGCGCCCAAAGAGCATGGATTGGAATTGCGCGCTGAATTTCCCGCTGAACTGATTGCTCGTTTGCTGGTTCCGTTACCTCCTGGTTCATTTCTCTTCGGTCTGACCTCCGTTCACTGGCGGGAAGCCTGGAAGTACGGGGAGCGTGCATTCCGTTACTGTAACCACGACGTGGGCCATGCGATTGGAACAGCGCGCATTGCCGCGACGACGCTTGGTTGGAACATGGCGCTGCTGGACGGTGTGGAACAACATACTGTTGCGCTCCTGTTGGGGACCAATAGGGTGGACGACTTTGCAGAGGTCGAACCGGAACATCCGGACTGTCTGGCGGTGATTTGGCCTGTCGAAGACATGAGGCGTGACGCGTTAGGGGTAAGGGGTAGTCAGAGAGAGATTCCACTGTTTCTCGATCCAAATATTGTGAATGAGCTCGCTGAATGCATTTGGCAAGGGAAGGCTAATCAGTTGAGTCGTGATCACGGCGTGCATTGGGACATCATTGACGAGGCTGCTGAAGCGAGTTGGAAGATGCACGATGAAAACACCACGACATCGTTGCGTATCTCTTTTGCTCAAAATACCCTTCACCCCTTACCCCCCACCCCTCACGGGCCTTTGGCTGGCCAGATCATTCGCCAGCGGCGGAGTGCTGTATCGTTCGATGGCAAGACTTCGATCTCCGTTGCGACGTTCTTTAGAATGATGCAGATGGTGATGCCTCGTTCGGATCGGCCGCAATTGGATCGACCGATGCCGTGGGATGCCTGGCCCTACGATCCGGCCATTCATCTCTTTTTGTTCGTGCATCGAGTGGATGGCTTCAAGCCTGGGCTCTATTTTCTGGTCCGTGATCCACAGAAGCTGTCGTTCATCCAGCAATCCATGAATTCAGAGCTGATTTGGACTCCGGCGCCAGGTTGTCCGGAGGATCTGCCCCTCTACTGGCTGCTTGAAGGTGATGCGAAGAATCTGGCTGTGCAGGTGAGTTGCCACCAGGATATTGCTGGCGACGGCGCATTCTCGTTTGGTATGCTGGCCGAGTTCGAAGGGCGCTTGCGAGAGGGAGGGGCTTGGTGGTATCCACGTTTGTTCTGGGAATCGGGTCTGTTGGGTCAGGTTCTGTACCTGGAAGCGGAAGCTGCGGGGGTGCGAGCCACGGGGATCGGATGTTTCTTCGACGACCCGGTGCATGAGATCGTCGCGATGAAGGGACTGAATCTCCAATCGCTCTATCATTTCACCATCGGCGGACCGGTGGAGGATCGGAGATTGATGACGCTGCCTCCGTATGGGCGTATGCAAAAAGAGCGTAGTACTCGACTTTGATCAGGATCGGGGCTGTTAGAGAAGAGTTTTCGAACCGTCATCTTCAATTACCAGGTTGCAGACCGGTCTGAGGAAACTGTGGAGCGGTATTGTGCCGAAAAATAGGCACCGAGACAGCCGCCTATGGTATCGCAAATGACATCCGTCATTGAGGGAGTGCGATTGTGGCAGAAGACCTGGAAGAATTCGATTGAAAGAGAAGCGCCGGCTGCAATGAGGACGACCGTCGTGATAGACCGCAAGGAGGAAGAGTCCTCATCCCTCCAGTAATGTAAGAGATATCCGAAGATCATGAACCAGCCGATATTGCCGATGATGTCCTTGAGCATATTCAGGGTGAGTGAAAAATCTTGAAAGGGAATCCAACGAATTGCTTCCCAGTGTGGGTGCCCGACAAAATTATTCAGTGGGAAAAGTGGGGTGAGACAGAGCACTGCGAGCGAAAACCAAAGCAAACCAGTCTTCGGTTTCAGGACCGCAGGGATCGCTACAGTGCGAAATGAATTAGGTACCATGTTGGAATAATTGCAAAAGATGAGGGATGACGTCAACCGGCCAATACGGCATTTAATTTCGTGCCCTGTGTTCGTATGTACGAATATCAAGAAAGAGAGGGCATGGTATTTCGACTGTTCCCTATTGTTATCATTGAACTTTTTCTTTCCGCCTGTGCCTTGCGAAGCCCACCCCCTATCCCAATGCCCATTGAAAGCAAGACTGGGCAGGTTGCCGGCAGCACCGCGGTAGGGAGCGCGCTACTTGGCAAGTTCTTCGTTGATGGCTTGGACGAGTTTGTCTAGATCGAAGGGTTTTTCGAAGACGCGACGAGCGCCGAAGAGTTTGGCCACGTCGAGGAAGTTTTTATCCCCTTGCGCGCCGGTCATGGCGATGACCTTCGCGTCGAGATATTCTCGCGTCAGTTGTAAGGTGGCTTCGAGTCCGTCGGTTCCAGGCATCAGAATGTCCATGAGGACCAGGTCTACTTTGTTCTGCTGGTAGAGAGTCAAGCCCTCCCGACCATCGTGGGCTTCGAGCACACGGTAGTTGGCCCTCTCAAGGACTTCCTTCAGGAGGCTCCGAATCGACTCTTCGTCGTCGATAACAAGAATTGTAGCCATGGCGTGAGATATACCCCTAATGTTTTCGATCTTACCTGTGTTGGGTTCTCCTGTCTAGCAGGATACTGGAAAAATTTTGACACGCAAGAGCTTCGATAGTCCGCACAAGCCACGAGGGCGACCGTCGGAGCTCGCTGGTGGCGCGCAGGCACTGATAAAATGGCCGAATGATCGGGTTCCAGCGAGTCGCTACCAAGGCTGCCATCTGGTGCGAGAGGGTCAGGCAACCATCCTACACATCCGCATTTCCGATGGGACCGGCGCCGGGCCAGATGAGGTAGGGTGGCTTTTTCATCGTCTCAGCCGAATGTGGGTAGAGACGTTGGGCATAGCTGAAGGCGTCTTCTTGCGCAACCAAACAAGTGGTTGCGGCGAGGTGGTTGGATACGACGCGAAAGGCCCCTTGATCATCCGCTGCGAGGGTCGCCATATAGAGGGCACAAGAGAAGTTCCCTTCTTTCGACCAGGCAGTGCTAATCAAGAGGTTCGATCCATCTGGAAAGGTCATGATTGGGTCCAAGTTGGTACGGCCCATGTGTTCTCCTTTTCCGTGACGTGCGTGATCTTATACGGCCTGGTTTGCGTAGGAGGTTACATAGAGCCTGAGGAGGTGTCCATCCCATTCGGTTCCTTCAAGTGCGACCACGGCCTTCAAGGCCTGTTCGCCGGACCCCATTTAGACGAATCCGTATCCAGCGGACCTTCCCGTATGTTTGAATCGGACCACATAGGCTCTGGCGGCCAGACCGTAGGAGGCGAAGAGACCACGTAGTGCACAGTCCGAGATCGTGTCTGGGAGTCCTCCCACGTACAGGACCCGCTTCCCCATCGAGATTCCTTACGTGACGTGTTAGTTCGTCCGAGCGAGCGAGTCTACGACGGCAATGGCGCAAAAGAGTATGCCAGTCCAGACCACATGATGCCGCTGGCTGATCGGGATCGGTACACCCGAGGTGGTGATGGCCAACGTGGGTGATCGTAGAGTCATGGGCTGTTGTGACGTTTGGCTCATTGGCCCTCTTAGCCAGGGTATTCGTAGGGTGGCCTCAGGCCGCCAGTATACGCTGCATCTCGATTCATCAAGGTCTGTACCCTCATTCGTTGTCTGCCGATCGTGCTATCGGACAGGGTCGAGTGAGGTACGGATTGGTGCGGTCCGGCGGTCTCCCTGAAGCGACCTGTGTGCGGAGCAGGGCGGAATCTAGCGCATCGATCGCGCAGAATCTAGACAGATGGAATGAAGGCGCGAGGGATAGAGTAGTGACCGGACTTCATGTGAAGCTGCCATAGCACAGTCTGGCTAGGTTAGCGATGGCTTAGTGCTAATGGTGAAACAGAAGGGCGAGTATCACCGGGTGATCACCCAACAGCTGCAAGCAGTGTTTGCCTCTGATCGCTTTTTGAAAGCGGCGTAGAATGGGCGTGATGTGATGCGCGGAGATCGCGCCCACGTTATCCCTAATACAGTGGCTCTTGTGGACCCCACTGGAGCCCGGCCAAATCTGGATCTTCTCCCTCTCTGCTCAGGGGACGAGCGGGCTTCTCGGTCTTGCGCTGTTCTCGGCGCGCGTCTTTTTCGCGCCGCTGAATTTGTTTCGCTTTCTCGCGGTCTCGTTTTGCTATAGTCGTTTTTCCTGCTCGTCCGATGGTGCCCTCCTTTGCCTGGCAACTCGGATTAAGTCACCAGTTGCCTGCCGGATATGATCCTGTTCCCGCTATGATTGCGGCGATTCCCTCGCGCCGCGACGTCACTTGCTGCTTGAATCAGGCGCATGGCTGGTGGTCTTTGCTTCTCGTTCAGCCGTGCGGGAGCGAGTACCCTGGCCGAACCCACGGCTTGCCATGTTCGACACTTGCAGGCGGATGTCTTCCATTGAGGTCGTCAGACTGGTATCAAGAGGACTTGGAAGGCCGAGCACCTCCCATCGGATTTTTGGTTTCCGCGTCGCCCGTGCCCGGTTCTTTCTCGTCTTGTCGGCTCGCCACCCAGTGGATAGCTTCATAGTGCTCCTTTATACATAGAACCTAGCATCTCCAACGTGGGAGGGGTCGGATAGAAATGCCGCAATCATTCCGTCCATCTTTCTGCTAGACACCCGCGCACAGAAAATGACGGAACGTATGAGCTGCATCTCCTAAGGGATCAATCGCGCTGACACACCGCTATGAGATGGGGCTGCGCGAAGAGTAGAGCTGGCTCGTACGATGACGAACAATAACATGAGCCAGGGTGAGAGTCAAATAGGGTATATCAGTAGTGTCCCAACATTTTCCTGATGGTGGGGTGGCCAGGAGCGTTATCGACAAGGCCAAGGGAGTTAAGACAACGTTGGAAGAAGCAGGCAATCGGACAGCCGAGATCAGTAAGGAACGCCGTAAGCCAGAAACTTTGTACTCAGGGACATGGCGGATGAGTTCTTCACCGCATGCTATGATTCAATTGGTGCGATTGAAGAATTATATTTGTGAATAGAGCATCCTGATGTACGGTAGAAACTTAGTAGGGACGCTCTATGGTACAGACCTCACGTCGATCCTCTGTCTTGAATAGGTTTCGCCAGCATCCTCGCGTCCGCATCTCTGCTCCATTTGTCTGCGCCCTGTCTCATTGCCGGCCTCGTCGTTGGTTGAGGAGGCCTGGTATCGACTTGGGAGTGGTCTACGATCTTTCGATACGCGGCGCCCGTGTCAGCACGGAGGCTGAGATCAGGCCAGGGGATGAAGTCACCTTGAGCCTACGTCTTCCTAAGCAAATCAAACCTGCCGATATTGCCGTTGCCACCGTGCAGTGGGCGAAGGATCAATTCTTCGGCCTGGTTTTCACGGAATTATCCCCTGCTGCACAGAATCGTCTAAAAAAGTACGTTGCTATCGTTTCAACGACTGCCGCGTAGCCTTCCGTCAATTCTTCACCATTTTGCCGCCGCATCGTGCCTCTCTTGAAGAGGTGTGCTGTGCTGCCACTGGTGGATTCCGAGTGTCAGCTCGGGAGAAATTGCTGGGTGCGGCAGTACGCGTACGTATTCTTTTAGCCAGAGCTAGAAGCCTGTCCGACATTGACCTTTCTACTGCGGCGAACGATCCGCTACCATCTGCGTCGTTCGCGGTAGTGCGAGGAGGAATGATGTACTTTCGATCGCATGGATAGGCCAAGGTTTCGCACGGTTTCAGGGCTGTAGGTAAAGGGGCGAGCGGACGTGTTTCGCACGAGATTGAAACTATGGGTTGAAGCGTCCCTCCGTGGGCTGGCGTGACCGGTGTTCTTTGAGTCGGATTACTTTATGGCCACTGCCTTGACTTCCTTGAACGTGGTGTGGCCCAGAAGGGCCTTCTGAACTCCATCCTGCATGAGGGTGGTCATACCCTCTTCAATGGCAGCCTTTAGCATATCTTCAGTTCTCGCCTTCGTCTGAACCATGCGTTTGAGTTTATCCGATCCCAGAAGCAACTCGTGCAGGGCCACGCGTCCCTTAAAGCCAGTGTGCTTACAGGTTTCACATCCCTTCCCGCGGGCTAGGCGAAAGGTGTTGTCTTGTGGGATGCCGAGTTTGTCCCAATATTCCGGTCCATAGCCCTGGCGGATTTCTTCGTATTCTACCGGTGTTCCGACGTAATGCTCCACACAGTCCTTGCAAATTCGGCGAGTGAGGCGCTGGGCGAGGACTCCCAACATCGCATCGGCAAAACTAAACGAATCGCAACCCATATCGAGAAGTCGAGTGACGGTTTCCACCGCGCTGTTTGTATGGAGTGTGCTCAGGACAAGGTGTCCGGTCAATGAGGCTTCAATGCCGATTTCAGCCGTTTCTTTATCTCGCATTTCTCCGACCATGATCACGTCTGGGTCGGCCCGAAGAAACGCGCGCATGGCAGCGGCAAATGTGAAGTTGATCTTTGGGAGAACTTGAACCTGCCGGAGCCCATATTGTGTGATTTCGACGGGGTCCTCCGCCGTCCAGATCTTAATGTCGGGCGTGTTGATTAAGCCGAGGACGGAGTGCAGGGTCGTGGTTTTTCCTGAGCCAGTTGGTCCGACGCAGAGAATGATGCCGTAGGGTTTTATAGCAATCTCCTTGATTGCTGCGAAATTCCGGTCCGAGAACCCCATCTTGTCGAGGGGCAATGGCTCGCTGGCCGCGAGCAGACGCATGACTATGTCTTCGTTATATCCAGCGGTTGGAATCGTTGCGACGCGCAACTCGATTTCCTTGTTCTCCGACAGTTTAAATTTGATCTTGCCGTCCTGGGGCTTGCGCCGTTCTGCGATATCGAGGCTGGCCATAATCTTCAGACGCGACACGATGGCGCGCCGATAGCTCTGCGGAATCTTCATGTATTCGAAGCAGTCTCCGTCGACCCGGAAGCGGACAAGCGTTTCACGCTTTTCGCCATAGGGTTCGACGTGAATATCGGAGGCGCCTTGTCGATAGGCATCTGCGATGATCTGATTGGCTAGTCGTACGATGGCATTGTCATTTTCGTCGAGCCCGCCTCCGGCTTCCTCCGCTGCCGCCTCTTGGGCTTCGCTGACAAGTTCGCCGAGAATGTCGGAGACATTTTCATCTAACTTTCGTGTGCCGCCGATATCTCCCTGTCCCTGTCCTGTTGCGGAGCCGAGGAACTGGGCGATATCACGACGGAGGCTGATCGCAAAGCGAATGTTAAGGCCGGGGAACGTCCGCTTAATATCCGCCACGCGATCGAGATCGCCTGGATCGTCCGTCAGGATTTCAATGGCGGTCCGATCCCGCTTGAGGGGCATCCAGTGGTTTTTCTTGAGATAGTCGACGTTCAGGTTTTTCAGGAGTTCGACATCGACGATTGTTCGATCGCTGTACTCGATGTAGGGGCATTTGTGAAACTGGGCGAGCGACTTGCCGATTTCGAGTTTCGGTACCTTGTACCTTTCAATAAGGATGCTTTCGAAGTCCGACACGCCTCTTCGGGACTCGGCAATCGCCTGGTCCAATTCGTTCTGGGTAATGCGGTTGCTCGTGACCAGGCGATCGAACTTGGTTGGATTTTTCTTCGAGATCTTGCGGAGATTGAAGAAGGCGATGCCTAGTGCCTTTGCAATCTCCGCGACGGATTCTTCGTCTTTTCTGGTGAATCGTACGCCGCTTTTTTTGTTGAGGAGTTGGAAGACGCCCATCAAATATTTGTTGTCTGCCACGATCGGGTAGGTCAGGACCTGTTTCGTCTTGAATCCGGTCCGCTTGTCGTAGGAGGAGTCATGAACGAGTGAGGGATGGATGCCTTGCAGTTCGGCGATGTTATAGGCATCGGCAATGCTCACTGGGCGGAGATACTTTGCGCAGAACCCAGCCAGGCTTTGTTCGGTAATGGGAATGCGGATTTCCTCTACGCTGTCGATGTGAGGGATTTTTGAGAAAATCTCTTTCTTCTCCGAATCGAACGCGAAGATGGTGAGGTCCTCGGCATCGAAGATGCTAAGAATTTCTTTACGCAAGTCGAGGAGAATGTGGTCCAAATCGCTGGCCGCATGGATTTGGTCCGTGATGCGCTTTACGTTTTCGGCGAATGCCACTTTCTGCTGAAGTTCCTGAAGATTTTGTGGGACAGGCTTGGCTTGCATTATTATGGGCTCCTACCGTCGACTGGGAAGGTCGTCGTCGGATTCGTATGCTCAATGAAGAGTGAGTACGATCCACGTGATCACAAATGCCTAGAGGCCGCGGATCGAAATTCAGTCTAGCTGATCACGGTTGGAAGGCAAGGAAAAGACGGTTTCAGACTGGCTAAGGTTAAGGAAGCGAACATGAATGACGCCACTGGCGGGTTGTACGGTTTTCAACTCGCCTGTGTGCGAGTCAAGTGAGCGGCGACTTGAGCAGGAGGCAGCTTGAGCTTGACCCCGTCCTTCCGAGTTTTGATCTCTACAACTCCTTCGGCGAGGCCCCTGTCTCCGACGACGAGTTGGAACGGGGCTCCCATCAGGTCCGCATCGTTGAACTTCACGCCCGCTCGTTCGTCCCGATCATCCCAGAGTACTTCTAGCCCTGCTACCTCAAGTTCTTCGTAGAGCTGTGCGGTGATTTGGGAGGTCTGGGCTGATTGGGTGAGCGGGAGAAGATGTACGTGGAACGGCGCGATTGGGAAGGGCCAGATAATGCCTTTAGCGTCGTGGTTCTGTTCGATCGCCGAAGCCGCAGTGCGTCCGATTCCGATGCCGTAGCATCCCATGACGGCCAGGCACTCGTTGCCGTGAAGATCTAGGAATGAGGCCTTCATGGTTTCACTATATTTGGTGCCGAGCATGAAGACATGTCCGACTTCGATGCCTTTCGTCGCCTTCAATGTCCCGTCTTTTCTCGGTGACGGATCTCCTGCACAGGCGTTGCGGAGATCGGCAAACTGCTCGACCTGAAAATCACGATCCCAATTCGCATCGACATAGTGCGTATCTCTCTGATTGCCGCCGACGACCACGTTGCGCAAGGTTTTAACAGCATGGTCGGCAATAATCCGAACATGTTTTAGGTCAACAGGACCAGAAAACCCTACTGGTGCGCCAGTGACTTGCTCGACGACGGTGGGAGTTGCAAGTTCGAGATTAGGTACCCTTAAGAGCCGTTGAATCTTGACCCCATTCGCTTCATGGTCTCCCCGTATCAACACGGCGACCGTGTCTTTTCCTGTCGAGTAGAGAAGCGTCTTCACGAGGTGCGTGGGGGAGACGTTCAAGAATCTCGTGACCTCTTCGACTGTCCGGCAGCGATGCGTCTGGACGGTGCGCAGTGGGCGCGGGGTTTCGGTGTCCACATCAGTAGGAGGGAGCACTTCGGCCTGTTCGACGTTGGCGGCGTAAGTACCTGTATCGCTGTAGACGATGGTGTTCTCGCCCGTATCGGCGAGCACCATGAACTCGTGAGATGAGCTGCCGCCGACCAGGCCGGTGTCGGCTTCCACGGCACGGAAGGTGAGGCCGCAGCGTGTGAATATACGATGGTAGGCATCGTACATCTTCTCATAGCTGAGCCTGGCGCTCGCTTCGTCCTGATCAAAGCTATAGGCGTCCTTCATGATGAACTCGCGTCCCCGCATGAGGCCGAAGCGAGGGCGTATTTCGTCGCGAAACTTTGTTTGAATCTGATAGAAGTTCAGCGGCATCTGCCGATAGGAACGAACTTCACGCCGGAACAGGTCGGTAATTACTTCCTCATGGGTCGGTCCCAAGCAGAACTCGCGCTCGTGGCGATCCTTAAAGCGCAGCAGCTCTTTGCCGTATAAGCTCCATCGGCCAGTTTCTTGCCATAATTCTGCGGGGGAGGCAATGGGCATGAGGAGTTCTTGAGCGCCGGCCCGGTTCATCTCCTCTCGAATGATTCGCTCGACTTTTCGGATGACCCGAAGGCCGAGCGGGAGGTACGTGTAAATGCCGGCCGCCAACTTGCGAATCAGACCGGCTCGGAGCATGAGCTTATGGCTGACGGTTTCCGCTTCGCCAGGGTCTTCTCGTAATGTAGGGATTAAGACTTGAGAGGTCCGCATGATTCTGTGAGAAAGGTCAACAAGTCATCAAGCCCGAACGTCACCAAATCTGAAGTGCCGGTGAGCGAGGAAATGTTTTGCCGACATGACGACGTTCGATATTCAGACTTTTGGACTCATGATCTATCGTAAAAACATTCGTTCAAGATCATTCCAGACCGCAAAGACCATAACGCCCACCAACAGCACAAGGCCGGCCTGTTGCGCAAGTTCTCTCTGGCGTTCGCCGAGGGGTCTTCGGAGGATGCCCTCGATCAGGAAAAATAATAGATGGCCGCCGTCGAGAATGGGAATCGGGAGCAAGTTGAGGAGGCCTAGATTGATGCTCAGAATGGCAATGAGAAAGACCACGCTTGAGGCCCCCTGCGCACCGGCTTCTGCTGATATATTGGCGATCATCAGCGGGCCCCCGATGTTTTTGCTGGAGATATCTCCCACTACTATCTTGTAGAGACCAATTGCGGTCAGCTCGGTCCAGCCCCATGTAGCTCTCAAGCCGTCATAGAGCGATAGTAGAGAGTTGTTGGAGTGCATGAGTGAACGTCCGCCGGGTCCTGAAATGCCGATCTTGCCGATTTCGACTGACTGGCCGTTGACCGTCGTCTTCTCAGCTGTGGGCGTCATGGTCAGTGAAATACGATGCCCTTCCCGCAAGACTTCAACCTGTAACTGACGGTTGGGGTTTTCTTTTACAATACCGGTCATCTGGGACCACGTATGAATCGTCTGGCCTTCGATGGTGACCACATGGTCCCCGGCTTGAAGTCCGGCTTTTGCTGCCGGAGAACTTTGCGCGACAGAGGTGACGAAGGGCGGGGTTTCTTCGACGCCCAGGTAGTATCCTGGCTCTTGTGCAGAGGCCTGTGGTCCGTGGGCGGTTGTGGGCACGACCGTCAGCGTTTTGAGCTGTTCACCTCGTTTAATCTCGATCGTCAGCGCCTGCCCCTTGCTCTTCGCCACGGCGTCGAATAGTTCTGCTCTAGTCGAAATGTCACGCCCGTTAACTCGGCTGACACGGTCTCCAATTTGGATGCCTGCTGTGTCGGCCGGAGAGCCGGGGGCGATCGCTTCGATATCGGGGGTGAGATCCTGGAATGTCGGGACAGGAAGTGGAGCGCCGGTAGCGAGCCATCCGGCAAAAATGAAATAAGCCAGAATGAAGTTAAACCCAGGTCCTGCGGCGACGATCAGAACTTTGCTCCACAATCCTTGGTGCGCAAACGACCGCGCACGATCCTCCTGTGTGGTCGCCTCGGTCTCATCTTCGCCGAACAATTTCACATAGCCACCGAGCGGAATGGCCGAGACAAGATATTCTGTTTCACCCATTTTCCGACCGAAGAACTTCGGTCCAAATCCAAGAGAAAACTTGAGGACCTTGACTCCGACCCAGCGAGCGGCCAGGAAATGCCCGAGCTCATGGAACGCGACTAACACACCCAGAACGACCAGGAACCACCATGCCTTCTGCAAGAACAACCAGACGGTATCGGGGGACCAGGAAAAGGCCATGAACACGGTGTATGCTCCTTCGTGTAGACCTAGCAGGATGCTGAAAAAGCCCGCCAGCTTCGTTCTCGCTTCGCTCAGAGGCTCAACGTACCGAAGCGTACGCCTCGCCTCTTCGCTCGCTGCGGCCTTGCTGGACGGCCTTTTTGAGCATCCTGCTCACTATTCAGGCACTATCACCGCACCGCACAATAAGCGAGCTTTTCAGTATCCTGCTAGCGTGCCAACGCCACAACCAACGACTCGGCTTTCTCTCGGGCCCAGCGATCTGCCTCCAGCGCGTCTTCCAACGTCTCGACGTCTTTGATGGTATGGAGGTCCATCGTGCTGCGAATGATCTCCGCAATGTCGGTGAACCGGATACCCCCGTTCAAGAATGCCTCGACGGCGATTTCATTTGCGGCATTCATCGTGGCCGGCATCGTCCCGCCGATCCGCAGGGATTCATAGCCGAGACCCAAGCAGGGGAAGCGGTCATGATCCGGCTTGCAAAACGTCAACTTTGCGATCTCCGTCAGATTCAAGGAAGGCAGATCCAGCGGAATGCGCCCTGGATATCTCATCGCATAGGAAATAGGTGTTCGCATATCCGGCAATCCCAATTGCGCGATCATTGAGCGATCTTCATATTCTACCAGAGAATGAATGATGCTTTCCCGATGGATCATGACCTCAATCTGGGTTTCCGGGATGTCGAAGAGCCACCGGGCTTCGACGACTTCGAGACCTTTGTTCATGAGGGTGGCAGAATCGATCGTGATTTTGGCGCCCATCTTCCAGTTGGGATGTTGGAGTGCCCGTTCGGGTGTGACATCCTGCAACTCCTCCCGGCTCAGGGTCCAGAGGGCCCCGCCGGACGCCGTTAAGATCAGACGGCGGACATCCTCTTTGCGATGGCCTTCTAACGACTGGAAGATCGCACTGTGTTCGCTGTCGACTGGAAAGATACGAACGCCATGCCGTCGCGCTTCGTCCTGCATCAGTTTCCCCGCCATGACCATCGGCTCTTTATTGGCCAAGGCGATTTGCTTTCCGTTTCGGATCGCCGCAAGGGTGGGCACGAGACCAGCCCCACCGACGATGGCGGAGATGACAAGTTCAGCTTCTGGCACAGAGGCGACCTGAATCAAGCCTTCTTGCCCAGACAATATTTTGACAGGCAGTCCCGCACAGCGTTGCCGGAGCCTGGAGGCAGCGGAGGCATCCGATAGAGCCACCACGCGGGGCTTGAACCGGCGGATTTGCTCCTCGAGTTTTTCATCATTGCTCCCGGCAGTCAGTCCTGCCACACAGAATTCTTTGGGGAACCAGTCCACGATATCTAAGGTGCTGGTGCCTATCGACCCAGTCGATCCGAGAATGACGATCGTTTTCATAGGGGCTCCTTCACTCAATGACTCGTAGCCGGCTCGCCATCGTGACATAGTAGTAGAAGACGGGGGCGGTGAACAAGAGGCTATCCAGACGGTCGAGCATGCCCCCGTGGCCCGGTAGTATCCCGCCGGAGTCCTTCCTGCCGACGCTGCGTTTCATGGCCGATTCGGTCAGGTCACCCCAGAGACCTGTGATTGTCAGCAGGGTAGCCAAGATCAAACAATCGAGACCGGACAAGTCAGGGAGAAACCACCAACGAGCTGCGTACCCGGCGATTATGGCAGCAATCAAGCCACCCACCAAGCCCTCGACAGTTTTTTTTGGACTGATCGTGGGAGCCAAGCGATGTCGCCCGCACAGTGTGCCGACAAGATAGGCGCCGGTATCGGATGCCCAGGTCACCAGTAGAAGAAAGAAGATCAGCCATTCACCCAGAGGCAGGAGCCTCGTCATCGAGAGAGTGCCGAGTGTGAGGCCCAGGTAGAGCACGCCGAACAAGGTTATGGCACCATCCCTCAGGCTCTGTTCAAGGGGCGAGCGACTGAGGAGCGGGACTGAAATAATACAGACCAGTGTGGCCAGGAGAGTTGGAACGATGATGTCCGGACGGTGTGTACCGAGAATCAAGGCGGCGAATCCTGTCAGGCCGATCCCTATCAGCCAGGAATGGCTGCGGGCGCCGAAATATAATCGGTAGAACTCGAAGAGGGCGAGCCCCCCCGCCAGCATCACGACACCAGAAAATGCGAGGGGTGGAGAGTAACGAATGACGGCATACAAGAGTGGAACGAGGACCAGAATGGTATAGATCCGACGGGGATCAAATCGGAACGCCGTCACTGGCGTTGGCTCAGCCTCCTGCTGGCCGGTGGCTTTGTATTCCTGCATGTGGAGGTTTAGATCGGTCACTATGAAGAAATGGTGCTGAGGACGCGACCGAATCGCCGCTCACGTCGCTGGTATTCCAGCAAGGCCAGCAAGAATTCGCGGCGACGGAAGTCGGGCCACAGGGTCGGAGTGAAATACAGCTCGGTATAGGCGAGCTGCCAGAGGAGAAAGTTACTGATTCGCGCTTCGCCGCTGGTCCGAATCAACAGGTCTGGATCGGGCAGCTCATGGGTGTAGAGATATTGCTGTATACGCGATTCATCCACATCGTCCGGTTGCAGCTTTCCGTCTTGTGCTTCATGAAGAAGTTCGCGCACCGCGTCCACGATCTCAGTGCGTCCACCATAGCTGAGCGCGACTGTGAGATGCAGTTTATCGAGATGGGCAGTTTCCTGTTCAGCGGCCCGGACCCACTGGAGGGCGGAGGCCGGGAGGGAGTCGAGTCGGCCGATCGTGCGCAACCGGACACCCTGCTCAATGAGTTTCGTTCGTTCCGTCGAAAGGTAGTATTCGAGCAAGCCCATGAGCGAGGAGATTTCCTGAACGGGACGGTTCCAATTCTCCTGGGAAAACGCGTAAATTGTCAGGGCGTGGATGCCCAGTTCCAAGCAGACCGTAATCATTTCCCTGACGGACTTGATTCCTTCCCGATGACCGGCAATGCGAGGGAAGCTTCGCAGTTCTGCCCAGCGGCCATTGCCATCCATGATGATGGCGACGTGCTTGGGCAAAAGGTCGGGTTCGAGTTTTGTGGCAAGCTCTTCGACGGATAGCTGATCCACAGTCGACGAGTCTTTCGTGTCCATAAAGAGTGCTGTTGGTAATGACCCCTTCTCACGAGGATCGTGCGGTGGGCGAGCAAAGTTTACTGGTGAGGGGAAGGAAAGTCAAACGAATTTTCGTAAAAGTCCTGTAAAAGCGATGAGTTGGATGAATTCTCGTTGCGCCTATGGAATGGGATCAGCTATACTTCTCCGTCTATCCGCATGCCAACCGTCGTGAGGATTCACAAACCATGGGTGAACTTGTTCAGTTGACGTCCTTTGGTCTGACCGAAGGCGAGGTGCTCGGGGCGCTCGGGCGGGTCAAAGTTCGCGATGTCGATTATGCTGATCTCTACTTCGAATCCTGTGTGTCTGAATCCGTCTCGATGGAGGAATCCCTCGTCAAGCGCGCAACGAAGAGTGTGTCGCAGGGCGTGGGGGTGCGAGCGACGGCAGGGGAAAAAACTGGTTTTGCCTATTCCGATGAGCTGACGAAGAAGGATCTCGAACTAGCGGCTGATACGGCCCGCTACATTGCCAATTCCCCGAGCGGGACCCACGCGGTTCCGGTTCCCGTTCATCATTGTCCCACCAAGGATCTCTACCCGATCGAACGGGCACAGGCCGAAGTCGCCACGGAGGATCGCGTGTTCTTATTGAATGCGATCGATGCCGAAGCACGCCGGTACGACCCACGCATCAAGAATGTCATGGCCTCGTTTAACACGGAATATAAGGTGGTGATGGTCGCCACCTCAGACGGGACGCTGATCGGGGATGTACAGCCGCTTTCGAGGCTGCAAGTCACCTGTATCGCCGAAGAGAACGGCCAACGCCAAGCCGGCTCGTTCGGCGGGGGTGGTCGTGTCGGATTTGAGTTTTATCACGAGGGTGCCCGGTATCTGCGGTATGCACGTGAAGCGGCACGTGAAGCGGTTCTCAACCTGTCTGCCGTCGAAGCGCCGGCTGGTGTCATGGCGGTCGTGCTGGGCGGAGGCTGGCCGGGGATTTTGCTGCATGAAGCCATTGGCCATGGACTGGAAGCGGACTTCAATCGCAAGAAAACCTCAGCATTCTCTCACCTCCTCGGAAAACGGGTAGCGTCCGACGTCTGTACAATCGTCGATGATGGAACATTGTCGGGCCGGCGGGGCTCACTCAACATGGATGATGAAGGGACCTCGACTGGTCGTACGGTGCTCATCGAACGCGGGATTCTGCGCGGCTACATTACCGATAAATTAAATGCGCGACTGATGGGTATTCCCCTGACCGGCAACGGGCGGCGAGAAAGTTACCAAAGTGTGGTGCTGCCGCGAATGACGAATACGTTCATGCTGGCCGGGACAGCGGACCCTGAGGAGATCATCCGCTCGGTCGATCGCGGGCTATATGCCGTGTCGTTCGGTGGCGGGCAGGTGGATATCACCAACGGTAAATTCGTGTTTTCCGCCAGCGAAGCCTACTTGATCGAGGGTGGGAAGGTGACGAGGCCAGTCAAGGGCGCGACCTTGATTGGCAGCGGACCGGAGATCCTCACCAAAGTCTCGATGGTCGGGCACGACCTCAAACTCGATGAGGGTATTGGTACTTGCGGAAAAGAAGGGCAGTCCGTTCCAGTGGGCGTCGGCCTGCCGACCATACGAATCGATGAAATCACCGTGGGTGGGACGCAGCGATGAATCAGCAAATACAGCAGCGCGATGGGTATAGCCAGCTCGCTATAGATCTCTTGGCCAAGGCGAAGCGCAGTGGAGCGACGGAAGCGGATATCATGATCGCCGACGGCGAAACATTTTCGGTACAAGTCCGGTTGGGTGCCGTTGATCGCCTCACGAAAGCGCGGGAGAAGCATCTCGGCTTGCGTGTGTTCGTTGGGAAACGTTCCGCCAGCACCTCCACCTCAGATTTCTCAGCGGACTCCTTGAATCAACTCGCCGCCGAGACCTGTAATTTGGCGAAGGCCGTTGTGGAAGATCAGGTGTCCGGCTTGCCGGCGGCGGATCAGATGGTGGGTGAGTGGCCGGATTTGGATCTCTACGATCCCACTCGACTGAATACGGAACAGCAGATCGAATTGGCCAAACGCGTAGAGGCTGTCGCCATGTCTACGGACGCGCGCGTGACGAATTCTGAAGGGGGCGACTTCGACTCCTCCTCGGGGCGCGTAGTGCTGGGTAACAGTCACGGATTCCTGGGGGAGTACCAGAGTTCCAGTTTCTCGATGTCGGTGTCGCCCGTCGCCACCGATCCGGAGACCGGAGCCATGCAGCGCGATTCCTGGTATGCCGTGCAACGGAAATTCGCCAAGCTGGATTCCCCTGAGGCGGTGGGACTGGAAGCGGCGCGGCGGACGGTCCGAAAGCTCGGAGCGAGGAAAGTTGCGACCCAACGAGTTCCTGTCGTATTCGATTCCGAAACGGCCGGAAGTCTTATGGGAAATCTTTGCACCGCGGTGTCCGGGTATTCCCTCTATAAAGGGGCTTCGTTCTTGGCAGGCCAATTAGACAAACCGCTGGCCCCGGAGTATGTGACAGTCTATGACGATGGACGAGTGGTCGGAGGACTGGGCTCTCGACCGTTCGATGGTGAAGGTCTGCCGACCAGGAAGACGACAGTGGTCGAGCGAGGGGTACTGAAGAGCTACCTGCTCGATACCTATTCGGGAAGGAAGCTCGGTTTCGCGTCGACCGGTAACGCCTCACGCAGCGTTGGTGAAAATCCGTCGGTCGGTCCCACGAATTTCTATCTCGCGCCAGGGACGAAGTCGGCGCAAGATATTATCAAGACGGTGAAACAGGGTCTGTATGTCACGGACCTCATCGGCTTCGGTATCAACATGGTGACCGGTGATTATTCGCGGGGGGCTGCTGGGTATTGGATCGAAGGCGGCGAGCTGGCGTATCCCGTGGAAGAAATCACGATTGCGGGCAATCTGAAGGACATGTTTGCGGGAATCGAAATGATCGGCAGCGACCTCGTCTTTCGCGGGCGCATCGCCAGTCCGACCGTGAAGATTGCAGAGATGATGGTAGCAGGCAACTAGCCGCTTTTCGCGGCGAGCTGCCAGTTCTGAGTCTTGAGTGTTGAGTTCTGAGATAAAGAATCGAAGGTCGAGAAAAACAACTTTTTGAATCTATAACTCAGCACTCAGTACTTATAACTCAGAACTTGCACCTGTAAGGAGGTGTCTTATGGCCGAATCAATCAGAGAAACAATCGTGCAGTATCCGAGTGGAAACGTGACCGTTCGTGCTTATGTGGCTGCGCCCCAGACGAAAGAGCGACGACCCGCGATTATTGTGGTTCAGGAATGGTGGGGACTGACCGACCACATCAAGGACATAGCAAAACGCTATGCGGCAGAGGGGTATGTAGCCATCGCGCCGGATCTCTACTCCCGTTTGGGTAATGCTCTGACAACGGACCCAGGCGAAGCAGGCAAGTTGATGAATACACTCAAACAAGACGATGGACTGGCGGACTTGAATGCGACAGTGGCGTATCTCAAGACCGTTCCGGAAGTCGATGCGAAACGAATCGGCGTCACTGGATTCTGTATGGGCGGGTCCTACGCCTTGATGCTGCCCTGTGTCAACACTGACATCAAAGCAGCCGCGCCATTTTATGGACAGGTGCCTAATCCCGACACCCCACTTCAGAAGCTTGCAGGTCCGGTTCTCTATATCTATGGGGAAGACGATGGCTGGATTACGAAGGCGGACGTACAGCGGCTTGCGGCGGCGCTGAAGAAGTACAACAAACCCGGAGAGATTAAGACCTACGCCGGTGCTCCCCATGCCTTCTTTCGCGACACCGATCCGAGCGTGTATCGTCCAGAGGCGGCGAAGGATGCCTGGGCGCGTGCGAAAGCATTTTTTAAGCAACACCTGGGATAGTAAGCAGAGCCAGCAACACTATGCCGCTTGATGCCGAACTTGGAAAGGCCATGCTCCAGCTGATTACGTCGCGCTACGACGATCGACATTGGCGCAAAAAGATCGAGAAGACGCTCAGTCTGCCGCAGTCTGGTATCGGAGATCCTGTGCAGCAGCAGATCTTCATGTATCTGAAGATCGGGCTCAAGGGCTACAAGTCACGCCGTGCGGACCCAGACTCGTGGATCATTGGAGGGTACGCGACCAAGGAAGTTATCGAACGCGCCAAGTTTCAGCCCCAGATGGTCGGTCCCGACATCACGAAGGACGATGTTGCGTTTCTTGGCCGCGATCCCGGCTCAGGGGTCGACGAAGCCTGGTGGGATGAGATGCTTGTGTCCTGGTTCGATGTGCCGGAAGAAGAAAAGCCTGCCGAAGAAGAAGGCGGAGAAGCCGCCGATTCAGACTCCTCATCCACCATCAAAAAAGCAAAAGTCTAGGACCGACGCCCACTGCTGCTACCGCTTTTGCCAGCGCCCTGCTGGCTCGCCCTCACGCTCAGTCACGCTTGGCCCAGAAACTAGCTCCGTTCAGACCGATGGTCGAACGGAGCGTCGAACAGTCTGTGCCACCCGCTGGGAGCGGCTCGCGTGACTTCGCTATGGCGAGACTCAGCAGAGCGCTGATGCACGCGTCAGCAGCAACGGGCGATGTTAGGAGAAAGAGATATTACGCAAGAAGAATTTGTTGAGGTAGGTGTAATGCTGGGCGCAACTATTCCCACACCTCTCGGAGCGATTCTTTGGGGATCCGCTGAGTAGCAGCCTTCGGAGATTCCCTCGCGGACTTGGCCAGTTTGTGCGTTCCATCTCAGCGGAGCCTCGACAGGTCCCTGTGCCTCCAGCCAAGTCCGCTCTGAGCCTCGGCATCGGGTGGCGAAACGGCAACACTCACACCGTATTTGCCGGTGTAATTCAGCTATTCCTACTCAGCCGTTCCTTTCTATGGTTCAATTCAATCTATGATTCACTATCCGGTCGTGCAATTAATGTGGAGGTATGTCCGGGTTCACCTACTGCTCTGCCTGCTTGTGTTTGTTTGCCCTTGGATAGGAAACGCAGAAGAAACAAATGGTCCAGCCGAGGAAGTACGTGGGATTCTCGGACAAGCTCTGGAAGCGGCGACAGAAATACAGAATCCACTTCACCAGGATAGTATTATTGACAACATTGCCGCGACATATGCTGTGATGGGTGATCCGAACCTGGCGCTCGAATTGGCCGAAAGAAAAAACAATGGGAACAGGAGTAGCACTCTAATTACGATCAGTCGGGCACTATTCGAACGGGGGCAAGGTCGTCAAGCGGCGGACATCATCTCCTACATTACAGATGATGACGGGAAGGCGTGGATGCTAGGAGAGCTTGGTCGATACCACATTGCGAGGGGGGAACAGGGAGAGGCAAAAGAGCGATTGAATCAGGCGCTAAAGTCTGCCGAGCGAATTGTCTATGGATTAAGAAGAACTGGCATCATGCTTCGCATTGTGGACGCGCAGATTAGTGCAGACGATCGGAACAATGCAGAGACGACGTTGCGACGGACCTTGGAGTTGGCATTGACCACTCAAGATCCCTTCGAGCGTGATCTAGAGTTCATCTTGATTATGCAGATGCAAGCTCACCGTGGAGACGAGAGCGGGGCATTCCGGACGCTTGAGAAGATTGAGGATGTCGGTCGAAGAAAACGAGGGATAGAAGAGATTGCTGTCGCACTCGCAAAGGGAGGGAACATTTCGCGTGCAACGGAGATCGCGACTTCTATCAAGGATAGCTACTTTCGTGACGTGGCGCTCCAAGGAATTGCAGAAGCGCAGGCAGAGGCTGGAGATGTAGACGGCGCCTTGAAAACGGCAGGCGAGATTCGCCGAGCGGAGCGCAGCAAGGTTATAGCTCTCGGACATATTGTAGATACGTTGGTGAGACGCCGAGATTTTGCGAGGGCGCAATCGGTGCTGAGCCAAGCGGTGGAGGCAACTAACCAAATTTCGGATAGAGCGGAGCTCCTTGGAGGGCTGGCAAGGCGGCAGGCTGAAATCAATGATCGGCAAGGGGCCACACGCAATATCCGCCAGGCGATTCGCGCACTCAAGGGAGTGCGCGAGAAGCGATTTTTGGTTCATCCTCAGCTTGCTATAGTGCAAGCACAGGTACAAGTCGGTGACCTCACTGGGGCACTACAGTTAGCCGCGAAGATCGTAAGCGAATACTTTCAGGATCGAGCCTACTGTGAGATTACCGAGTTCAAGGCCTGGGCAGGCGACATCAAGGGAGCGGTAGACGCCGCTGGACTGAGCCATGGAATGGGTCGCGGGTACAATCTCAAAGTGATTGCCAAAATCCAGGCTTATACGGGGGATAAGAAAGGTGCCCTGGCCTGGGCCATAACTCAAACCGGCCCATCAGATCGAGCTTTAGCTCTGCTAGGAGTCGCAGAGGGGCTTCTCCATGAGGGAAAGCCCAGCAATAATTGCCCCAAAAAACACGATCATTTCTAATCCTGCCATCCTTCTTGTCGGCGGAATTTCTCAATCGCCTACTAACCAAACAAATCCATCTGTGTGGGCTGGGGCGGGTCGATGTGCAATGTCGGAGTTGCGGCTGGTGCTGCAGCAGTCGGTTCGACCGGCTTCGCTTGCCGGTCAAGAAACTCTCTCAGTTTTTTGAAGTCCTCGCGTAGCGGTTCGAGCATATTGCCTTGGTGGAGGGCTGCGGCGGGATGAAGTAAGGGGAAGAGGACAAAGTCTTTCAAGAAAAACGCCTGGCCACGAACTTTTGTAATCCCCACCTTCCGTTCCAGCAATGTTTGCGTCGCCCAATTCCCTAACGTGCAGACCAGTTTCGGATGGATCATCGCGATCTGTTGTATCAGAAACGGTTTGCACGTCTCGACTTCATCCGGTTCCGGGTCGCGGTTATTCGGGGGCCGGCATTTGATCACGTTTGCGATGTAGATGTCGCTGCGTGACAATCCGACCGATTGCAGGAGATCGTTCAAGAGTTTTCCCGCTGCCCCGACAAACGGTTCCCCTTGCCGGTCTTCATGGAATCCCGGCGCTTCCCCCACAAACATCACGCTCGCGTGAGGATTCCCCACACCAAACACCACTTGGGTTCGGCCCATCTTCGCGAGCTTGCAACGTTGGCAGTCATGCAGAGACTTGCTGAGTTCGAGGAGGGACATGATGGTGAAGTGGAGCAGTTGAAAAGCTCATGGGATTTTAGGCGGGCCGACTATTCTTGTCAATGGAAGAGAAACGTGGGAAAACTGGTTGCACAAATTTCCAAGTGTGGATGGAGTCAGAGGAAAAAACCATGGTATTCATAAAACGGCTCGTGTCCGGTTTTCTGGTCCTCCTAATCGGCGTGGGCGTGGCCTGGGATGGTGAGCGAGGTTATCAGCTTGTCGCAAGCAGGGGCAGCAAGCTCAGCGCAAAAGTGCTGGAAACGTTTCGTGAGGATGTGGACGACCGATGGCTGCTGCGATACCAGCACGAGATCTTTCGGCAGATTGCCTGGAAGCCGGTCGAGCTGAAGGGGTAGGGGCCAAAGACGAGGCACTGTTCGAGTTTCGATAAGGCGATATTTGATTTGGATAACAATGGGCAACCGGATTTAGTAGTCAAGACGACGTTCTGCATGAAGGGGAGTCCAAGCGACAGTCTCTACATGTTTCCCGTCGATAGCGTGGTCTTGAGCAAGCCCATTGGCAGGACCTGTCGCCTCTGCTGGCAACATCTGACAAGTTCGAGCGGACCGGAGAAACCTATCCGTTGGCCCAACTCTCCGTAGAGAGAACAGGAGTGAGTCAGATGCCACTGACCGGAATCTTTACAGTCCATCCCTTCATACTAGACGGGATCACATACGTCAGTCTGACGGATGGGCCTGCTGAATGGACCGTGATCGCGCAGTATCGCGGTGACGGACGTTTCGAGGACATGTGCCATCTCAGCCTGGTGGTAAAGTAAAACTTTAGCGATGCATCTCCAGTCATTCCGTAATCATATAAAACAGAACTATCGGTCCGCGATTGCATCGGCGCAGCGGTTCCCACTGACAATGGCGCTTTCGAGGTTGGGAGGCCATCCTGTATCGGTCCAGGCTCCTACTACGAACAAATTGGCAATCGGACTGCGTTGGATGGGTCGATGTAATTTTGTTCCGGGCTTCAGTGAGAGGATGGCGCCTGGAATTGTCCGACGGTGGGTTGATGCAATCCTGCTTTCAGGGATGAGGAGCCTCAACGATCTGAGCAGGTCAGAGAGAGCGATATCAAGGTTTGAGTCTGGTCGAGCCTGTGCGAACTGACTGTCGGTCGTGCTGAGAGAGAAGCTGGTGTGATCAGGCGTTGCCTTTGTGGCGAGTACCGAGTGAAATGATGTGTCATTCAGCAGGACGAGGCGAGGGGTGGCACAGGGTTGCTCAGCATGGACGTGAATAAATGTGCCGTCCACCGATAGCAATTCCGCGAGTTGTTGAAAATAGGCGTAGCGGGTCAGCCATCGCTCTGGAAGTAAGGGCGTAAGCTGTTGGGGGGGCAGGGCTGTCACATACCAATCAGCTTGCAGCAGGGAGCCATCCCGCAGCAGGACGCCCGAGATGCAATCTCGTTCATAACGGAGCTGTGTTGCTTCAGTATTGCGCAAAATGGTCGCGCCGGCCTGGGTCAGTGTTTCGGTGATCGGTTGTACGAAACAGGTCTGAAGTGAGTCCTGAACAACCGAGATGCGGCTATCTGAACGAGTGCTCAGGAACAATGGCCTCATTGACGTGACGAAGGCATCGGCGGACATTGTGGAGAGATCATTGCCGGTCAGCCATTGTGCGAGAGGGTTCCAGACGATGTGGCGCGTTTGCGCGCTCTGTCCGATTGAAGCAAGCCATTCGTCGGCGGGGCGCTGCTCCAGATCGGCAGGCAGCCGTTCATCGCCTTCCCACAGCTGTTCCACCCATGATGCTAGTCGCCATCGTTCTTTCCAGGGGATGCCTGCAAAACTCAGGAAGTTCATCCACGTATGAAGAGGAGCAGGAAAGCTGGTGCGTGGGTAATGAACGAGGGAGCCGTCATGGAGACGAAATTCTAGCGAGATCTCGGCCTCTGCTGGCTGCTGTGGAACGGGATGCAGCGTATCCAGCAAGGCTTGTATCGCGTAATGGCAGCCGAGGATTGTGAAGGGCGCAGGGGTATCACCAAGGTTTTCGCTTATGCGAGCGCCTCCAAGCAGCGGGCGACGATCGATGATCGTGACTCGATAGCCAAGCCGAGTGAGGCGGTAGGCGGCGGTGAGACCGGAGGGGCCTCCACCAAGAATCACGACGGACTGAGTGGTGGTGGTTGTCACGAGAATCGGGAGCGGAGCCAAACTCCGGCGGCCACGGCCAGTCGACGACTTGTTGAGAGCCGGACCCGCGGGCCGAATATCTGATGTCCCGGCTCCTCGATCTTTTTCAAAATGCGGAAGTATACGGCGCGCATGATTTCAGAGACAGTCAGCGCCCGCCGGTCGTGTGCCGGCAGGGCCTCGAACGCCTCCTGTGCTTTTGCATAGTACTCATGGGCCCTTGCGGTTTCGGAGTGAAGCAACTTGCGGAGCTCTGCGCTTTCTTGTCGCTGGAGGATTGCCTGATCGGTACAGCCGAACTTCATGAGATCGTCTTGAGGCAGGTAGATGCGGCCTTGGGCTGCGTCTGTCCCGATGTCCCGTAGAATGTTCGTCAGTTGGAACGCCATCCCGAGATCGACGGCATAGTCCTGTGCCCTGGCCGATGTCGGTCCGAAGATATGGAGACAGATCAGTCCCACGACCGATGCGACACGATAGCAGTAGAGCGAGAGGTCTCGAAACGAGGCGTACTGTGACGCGGTGAGATCCATTTCGACCCCTTTAATCAGCTCATCGAAATAGGCCTGAGGGATAGACAGTTGCCTCACGTGGTTGGCCAGGCTGATGGTCACGGGGAAGGTTGGCGTGCCGCGGTAGGCCGCTTCAAGCTCGGTTCGCCACCGGAGCAGTTCCTCCTGGGGGTTGCTTCCTGCCGGGGGTTCATCGACTGCATTGTCGACCTCCTTACAGAAGGCATAGACCGTGTACATCGCAGCGCGCCGTTTTCTCGGGAGGAAGAGGAAGGAGTAGTAGAAATTGCTTCCGCTCTTCTTGGTGAGAGCCATGCAGTAGGCTTGCGCGTCAGTGACGGAGAGCGAAGTCATGGGCGTTGGTGAATCGACACTGGTCTAAGCCGGCAGGCCACAGATTTGTGAATGTGGTCGTGGTCTGACGGGTGCAGGATAGCAGCCAAGAGTTCGATGCCGTCAATCAATCGAGGGCCTGGCCGGCTGAAATAGGAGGCGGCGTCGACCAGGAATGTGTGTTGTTCCAGGTCAGAGGATAGGTGCCATTGACCCGGCTGCTGCATTAGTTGAAACAGTTCTTCTTGGGACCGTTCAACGGAAAAACCGCAGGGCATCACGACAAGGACGTCCGGAGCCGCGGCCAGGACCTCGTTCCACGTCACAACCCGCGATGGGCCCCCAGGCTGGGCCATGACATCCTGGCCGCCGGCGAGCTGGACCATTTCAGGAACCCAGTGACCGGCGACGTAGAGTGGGGAGAGCCATTCGATACAGACCACGCGAGGGCGATGAGCGATCCTCTGGACACGGCGGTGCACAGCCTCGAGTCGGTCACGCAAGTGTGCGGCGAGACGATGACCCTCCGCTGACCGATCGGCAGCGTCGCCGATCCGAACGACATCATCGATCACATCATGGACCGTACTGGGGTTCAAAGTGAGGACGGTTGGTTGCCGAGGCATGGAGCAAAGGGCGTCCTGCAGTTGGTCCGGCGTGACGGCACAGACATGACAGAGGTCTTGGGACAAGATCAGATCTGGTTGTGCCTGCCGCAGCAGATGGTCTTTCAGCCGATAGAGCCGTTGTCCTGAGGCCACAAGCTGCCTCACTTGTCTGTCAATGTCGGCGCTGGTCAGTCCATGAGGAGGAATCATCGGCTCAACCATGATGGGCACGCTTCTGACCGACGGCGGGTAGTTGCACTCATGACTGATCCCGACTAACTCATCGCTCAAGCCGAGCAAGGCAATCACTTCAGTCGCACTCGGAAGGAGAGAACAGATTCTCATACCACTCGGTTCTTATGCGTCTGGCCACAGGAGTTCGCGGAGTTCGCTGAGGCGAACCTTTGAAAGGCTCTGGGCGACCGCATGGGCTTCATGCAGATCTTGGATCGTATGAGTGTTCGCAACGGCGAGGACTTTCATCCCGGCGGTTTTTGCGCCGCGAATACCCGGGATCGAATCCTCTATCACCAAGCAGGATCCAGCGGTGATGGCCTGCTCTCGACATTGTCGATTCAACCCGTTGAGGGCTTGGAGAAAGGGTTGCGGATCGGGCTTTCCTCTGGTCACGTCTTCCGCGCTGGTGATGTGAAGAAATTCTTTTCGGAGTCCTGCCTCTTCAAGGATCACCTCGATTTCATGGCGGAGGGCGCCGGACGCGATGGCCAGTGGATAGGCGGTGGCGGCTTCACGCACGAACTCGCGCACTCCAGGGAAAATAACCAGATGATCCTTCACCGATTCCAGATAGACATGGGCTTTTAGTTGCATCAGTTGCGCGAGGGCGGACGGATCAGTGGAATGTTGGTTCGCGGTGAGTGCCGCAATAAAGCAGCCCCGATCGTCGTATCCCAAGTAGTTGGCGTAGTAGTCGGATTCAGTCAGGAAGATGCCGATTTTAGCCAGAGTCTGACGAAAACTAGCGAAATGGAGGGGTTCGGTGTCCGCGATCACACCATCAAAATCAAAGATAATCGCTGTGAGCGTGGCCATGCAATTGGCTCGATACTGTGGGTTTGGTTACGGGATATAAAACGAGCGGATTATAGCACAGGGGCATCGCCTGAATAGGCGAGAATGTTTCCGTTCAGCAGGCCACTTGCAGGAGAGAAAACGGAAGGGTCAGAACTTCAAGCGAAGACGTTTCTCCGATACCCAACCCTTTGCACCTTCGTCGGTGCGTACCAAATACATCCAGCCGCCGGGCTGTAGATCACCGTCCATGACGGTCAGTGAAACCCCTGGACGAACGATTGGCCCTGGCTTGCTGCTCGATGAATCTGCGAACAACGGTATGCTTCTGCCGGGAGCTATTTCGTCTACCGTGACGGTCACTTTCTGTCCTTCGCTGAACATCGGGTCGAGAGGCGGTACGACTGGTGCAGCGGGTCTCGTTGCCGTTTGGGACGGTGGAACGACTGCTGGGGCCCCGGGGGGAACGACAGTGGCGGGAGTGCTTGCTGGAGCCAAGGGGGCTGAGGTCTCATCACTCGGACTGGGAGTGGCTTGTGGCGCAGGTGCCGGTGGTGCCACGGGTGCCGGGGCCAACGGTTTCGGTTTCATGGCGATTGGTGGTGGGGTGCTCTCATCCAGGAAGGGACTCAGCCATTCTGTCATCATCTCCGGTTCCATCGAGACATAGGCAATGCCGCCGACAAGAGCTAAGAGTAGTATCCAGAGGATCGGGCTTCCCCCACCGGGTTTCTTGCGGGAGGGCAGCGGGTTCCTTGCCTTTGTAGCGATCGTTTGATCGAGTTCCTCTTCCGTGAATTCTAAATCCGGTTCTGGTTGGCGGGCGAAAAGGAGAGTGCAATCAAAAGGATTCCAGACCGATGTCAGGTTCCCAACGAGCACAGCCATCGAGCACCTCTCTACTGAGCGATTCGATCCCACATGGCTAAACTGTGAAAATACCTATCACCATCGCCGAGTGGTGTCAATTTTGTTGAGGAATTACGCTTAAGAACGGCGAGCCCGCATAATTCATGAACGCTTCTACTGCAATCGCCGATCCGCTGCTACGACGAGCCTTCGGCCAGCGGGCTTGCGACACGGCTCAGCAATGGCGCAACGAACCGTCATGAATCATGCAGGCTGGGTTCAACAGGGATGAGCGGGGCTGCAGGAAAAGACTTGTCGTTCCCGACTGCCCGTGCGAAAGACGGTGAGGCCTTTGCATCCGAGTTGGTATGCGAGCAGAAAGGCTGCGGCCACCTCGGCTTTGGTTGCCGTGACCGGCAAATTGATGGTTTTTGAGACACCGCTGTCGCTATATCGCTGAAACACAGCTTGCATACGCACATGATGCTCGGGTGAGACATCATGCGCCGTGACAAACAGTCGGCGTAGCTCTTCGGGGATATGGGCCAAATGTTGAATGGAAGGATGCGCCGCCAGGTTGGGCTGGAGTGAGACAAGATCGAGACCAAGTGCGCGCGCGCGACGGACGAAGGCTGGATGAAGCGAGGTGAGCACGACACTGTCCATGACGCGACGGACTTCCTGTATGCCGTATAACGGTTCAATGCCAGGCGAGCAGTTGGCGATGATGCTGATGCTGCCGGTCGGAGCAATGGTGGTCACGGTTGCGTTTCGATGCCGCTGATGAAGTGTTTGGAGCCGGCTGTCTCGATAGGCAGGAAAGACTCCACGTTCAGCGGCCAACCCTGTCGATGCGAGGTGGGCGCGAGATCGAAAGAATTCCATCAGAGTCGAAGCAGTGTGGAGTGCGGCTTCAGAATTGTAGGGGATGTTGAGGGCGATCAGTAGATCGGCGAAGCCCATGATGCCCAGGCCAATCTTCCTCGTGTGTTTTGTCATGCGATCGATGTGAGGAAGCGGGAACCGGTTGCGATCGAGCACATTATCGAGGAAGCGTACGGCGAGAGAAATGGTTTCGGCCAATCGGACAAAGTCGATGCAGGGGCGTGCATCCGGTCGTGCGACGAAGTTGGCCACGTTGATGGAGCCGAGGGTACAGGATTCATAGGCCAGAAGCGGTTGTTCACCGCAGGGGTTGGTCGACTCGATGGTGCCAAGGCGAGGGGTGGGATTGGCCCGATTGATTGTGTCTAGAAACACCAGGCCTGGCTCGCCGCTGGCCCAAGCCGCTTCGACGAGCCGATCGAAAATGAGCTGTGCCGGGAGCCGCCTCGTCGGTTTGATGGTATGGGGATTGATCAGGGCATAGGTGCGGCGGCATGCGAGGGCCTGCATGAAGGAGTCGGTGATGCCGACTGATAGATTAAAATTCGTCATCTCGGTTGGCGCCTGTTTGAGTGCGATGAAGTCGAGGATGTCCGGGTGGTCGATACGCAGAATGCCCATATTCGCGCCGCGCCTGGTCCCGCCTTGCTTGATGACGTCTGTCGAGAGGTTGAAGAGGCGCATGAAGGAAATGGGTCCGGATGCCACGCCGCTTGACGACGCGACCCGGTCGTTGTGAGGGCGTATGTGGCTAAACGAGAATCCCGTGCCGCCGCCCGATTGGTGAATGAGCGCCTGATGTTTCAGGATGTCATAAATGGAAACCAGGGAGTCTTCGACCGGGAGGACGAAACAGGCGGAGAGTTGCTGTAGGCGTCGCCCGGCATTCATTAGTGTGGGGGAATTGGGAAGAAAATCGAGGCGGGCCATGCAGTCGTACCAGCGATGCGCCGCGTGGGGCAGCCGGCCGGCGATAGGGTAGAGTCGTTCGGCTTGTGCGATATCGGTCGCGACGCGCCAGAATAGTTGCGCCGGTGTCTCGATGATCGTTCCCGCACTGTTCTTGGCCAGATATCGCCCACGGAGGACAATTTTGGCATGGGCTGAAAGTCGAAGTCGTGGAGATAGCGGCGGGCGCGAGGACGTGGTCGCCTTCTTGAGGGACATAGCCCCATTATATACCGGCAGCAGCCTGATTGACTCTCCTGCGGCGAATACTCCGCGACTTGCTGCGGGAAGCTTTATTGATGGTGCGGGAGATATGGTGCACCTTGCATCTTGAGTGCCCAGTTCGGCAGAATGAGCACCCACTGACCGACGACCATGAAATCCTATCGTGAAGAATTCTGGTTCGAGACGAAGACGCGGCGCGCCTACCTCAACATCACGCAGCAGGTTGAGGCGGCGGTCAAGAAGAGCGGCGTCCGAGAGGGGCTTGTGTTGGTCAATGCCATGCATATCACGGCTAGCGTCTATATCAATGACGACGAACCAGGTTTACTCAAGGACTATGACCGATTCTTAGACACGCTCGTTCCTCAGGGCGCGACCTATAGACACAACGAGACGGGAGAAGATAACGGCGACGCCCACATCAAGCGCCAGCTGATGGGGCGAGAAGTCGTTGTCGCGATTACCGAAGGCCGATTGGACTTCGGTCCGTGGGAACAAATTTTTTACGGGGAGTTCGACGGGCTGAGACGCAAACGCGTGTTGGTGAAGGTGATTGGATCGTGAGCATGATGTCGTCCGATCGGTGGCACGAATCCTGTGGAGATAAACTGTTGGAGCGCTTGCTACCACAGGGAAAGTTTGGCAACATGGAGCGCGGTGATACCCGGCTGTATGGTAGGAGTCTGTCTATATGTTGAGTTGGTCTCGTCCTGACCCTCTCACAAGAGATCTCGTTCACTTGATCAATGCCCGGCGCCATGACCATGGCGATACCGATGCGGCGATCGATACCCTGCAAGCCTTCTTGGAGCAGGGACGGGAATATGACCTCTTAACGGTGCTAGCGGCGCTGGATGAGGACATGGCGGAATGGCTCTTCGATCTTCTCGCGGAGGCATCTTGCGCAGTACTCATAGATGGGCCGGCCGATGACAAATTGTCCTATGCCATTATGGCGGCCTTGGAACTTCCTCTCCAAGCAAATCTAGTCCATCCACTCAAGTTGAAGATCGACCCGGTTGCGACAGCGGATCTGTTGCATCGACATCTCCAGCTCTCTGCCGGGACGGTGGTGCGTGTGGAGTCACGCCTATTAACCGATTCGACACTGGAGCCGATCAGCCTCCAAGGTTTGAATGATCATTTAAGTACGGTGGCGGATTCCCAGCGGGCCACTTCAATTGCCGCTCGGCTTTATCCGCCTGTCGAGAGCACCGCCTTTCTCTTCTTTGAGTTGATCGGTGTGCCGGACTCTAGCCTGCCCGATTCGCTGGAGGACCGGCATCGTCGGGCTCTCCTGGAAGGCCTCGTGGCGCAATGTCCTGAGTTGGCGCTGGCTCCCGATATGATCGAAGCACCGGTCTACGCCGCCTATGCCATTTTCGATGCGCAAAATGCCGTGCGGCTCCATCGGCTCGCGGATGAGACCGCGGCAGTTTGGCGCGATTTGGACCCGCTCGTCCGTGCCCGCACGATCGTGCATCTCCATACGCAATGTGGGAACGGTGTGTACATGCCGGTCTGGACTGATCTGTTTGATCCTGAACTTCCTGAAGACCATGGTCCCGTGTGGACCTCTCCTGACGTGTGGATCTTTACGGCCGATTTGCCTATCGAATGGCCTGGAGAAATGCTCACCAATCGGCTGCTCGCCGAAGGCTGCACCAGGTTTGAAAACCACATCGTCGAAACTCCAGACAACTAGCCTGCATTATTCCTGAGCGCTTCTGCTGCAAATCGCCGATTTGCGGCTTTTGCGCGTGAAGCATGAAGCGCAGGACGGAAAGAGTGTGTCTATATCGTCGCATGCACGATACGAGATACGCATCACGAGGAACAGGCTTTCGAACGATTTCGCGATGAACCGTCATGAATAATGCGGCGAATGTCGGGCTGGCCTCAGGTAGAAACAGGACAATTCGTCGATTTTTTTGACGGCTTATCCTATGCTGGGTCTCGTCAGATAGGGAGCAATCATGGCTCAGCAACAGTCTTCAGGAGGGATCATTGCCGGCGCAATCACCTTCCTTGGCCTTGGCCTCGTGTGGGTGACGGTGGCCACCAATTTACCGTCACAAGAGGAGTTGTCTTCGGCTGCGCTACCTGCCGAGACTCGTCAGGCAGCACGTCCTTCGCCTCCCCTGTCTACGCCACCCACGCTGGACTTAACCATTCCCACCTCTCCTCCGCTGCCTTCAGAGGCAGCAAGGTCGATGCCGGACGATAATCGGTCGCTCGACGCAAGTGTTGAAGCTCCAGTTGTGACGCGGTTGGATCCTCTTGCGCTGCAGGCTACCAGGCTGAAGTGCGAAGCCGAGATCGAACAATTGTGCCCCGACTCTCCGGACGGTTCTGCCCGCACGCGCTGTTTGCAACAGCGTGCCAAACAACTTCCGCCTCCGTGCCAAAGCCAGTTGCAAGAACGATTTGTGAAGTGGAAGGAAGATCGAAGTCGATTGATGGCGGCGTGCGACGAGGATATCAAACGATTCTGCAGAGTAGTCAAACCAGGGAGTGGGCAAATCCTCCAGTGCCTGCAATCGCATGGCCAGGAAGTCTCAGACCGGTGCTACCAGACCCTTCCGAAGGGCACGCTCTTCTTTAAATAGTCGGGTTGGTGTTAGCGAGAGGTGTTCTTGGTTCCTGAGAGTAGACTGAACGTCAGCTTCACGCCCGCCACCTCGATCTGGTCCCCATCCTTTAGGTCCTGTTGTCCCATTACGTTCGTGCCATTGACGAGCAGAGACTTCGCCCCCTTAGACGAGCTGATGGAGTAGCTGTGGCCTCGTCGGGCGATCGTCGCTGCAAGTTTTGGGGCAAACCAACCGGTCAACCGAATGGCCGCTCCGTCTTGTGACCCAATGACATTCACATGTTTGGTGAGTGGGTATTCCAAGCGATCAGTTTTCCCAGCAACAACCAGGACCTTGGCAGTGAGTGTCGGTCCGTCTGGCGTACGGTCCGTTCCTCTTAGTACTGTAGTTCGATCCAGATCAACAAATGGAGCCGGTGCCGCCGTATTGGATGTCGCATTCTCTTGGAAGACGAGCCGGTGTTGGCCGATGGTGATCACGTCTGCGTCACGAAGTTGGTGGCGCGTGATCGGCATACCATTGATGGCGGTTCCATTGGTGCTCTTCAAGTCTTCGAGAAAGAAGACGGCCTGAACCTTCACAATCCGCGCATGGTGCCCAGAGACGGCGGGATCTTCGATCACCAGGGTATTGTCGGCCTTCCGACCAATCGTCAATGTCTCAAGGGTCAGTTCGATATGCCGCACACCTTGCCCATGAAGTTTGACGCGCAGTGTGGCTGGTTGTGACAGAATCTCAGGCATGGTGTTCCCTCCTGTGCAAAGTCCCTGTGATTCGTTACGCGACGAATTGTTTTTTCAGCCGCTCCCACAGTCCGGCTTGGAGCTCATCCCGCAGGGACACGATGACCACGGTCGTGTTATCGTCGCCTCCGGCTTCATTCGCCATGACGATGAGGCGATCGGACATGGCAGGGAGGTCTTCCGATCCACTGAGGATGTGAAGGATGTCGTTCGGGTGGACACCACGGGTAAGTCCGTCTGAGCATAACAACAGCATGTCTCCGCTCTTGACCGGAACCTCCGTCAGTTCCACGTCGACGCTGCTCTCGACGCCGAGGGCTTTCGTTACGATGTTTCTGCGGGGGGAGCATTCAGCCTCTTCTTGAGTGATAAGCCCCTTGAGGATCTGTTCGGCGACCCAGGAATGGTCTGTGGTGAGGGCTTGGATTGTCCCGTTTCGAACGAGATAGAACCGGCTGTCTCCAACATGGGCGATGGCGAGCACCTCCTCATGAAGCAGTGCGGCGACCACGGTAGTACCCATCCCGGCATAGTCAGGTCTGCTCCATGACTCGCGATGAACGACTTCGTTTGCTGCACGAATCGCGCTGGCAAGACGATTGGCCGGTACAGATACCGTGGCATTGAAGGGGCCGATCAGCGGTAGGTCTGCGTGCCGGACTGCCTCAGCCAGATGCGCCTGAATCGCCTCGACTGCGAGGGTGCTGGCAATCTCGCCGGCGTTGCCGCCGCCCATGCCGTCACAGACGACATAGAGTCCGAGCGAAGGGTCGGCCACAAAGCGATCCTCGTTTTGGGGCCGTTTAAGGCCGGTATCGGATTTGGCGCTATGCAATCGTTCGAGGGCCAGACGACACCTCCCTTAGGCCGCGAGACTCTGCAGACAGGCACGGAGCTCGTCCGCAAATTCTTCCGCGCGCCGATAGCGGTGAGGCAACTCTTTCTGTAACGCGCGATCTACGATCTCCTGCACCATCGGGGGAAGACCCGGCCTCAGGGTCTGAATGGAGGGATGCGGATGATGAGCGATGCTGAACAGCACGGCCGACAAGTTGTCGGCCGTGAACGGCAGCTGCCCTGTGAGGAGTTCGAACAGCACGATGCCGAGTGAAAAGATGTCCGACCGACCGTCCACTTTTTTGCCTGCGATTTGTTCCGGTGACATGTACGTCGGCGTGCCCACCACAATATTTGAATGTGACTTGCTGCTCGAGGCCATCTTCGCAATACCGAAATCCATGACTTTCACGATGCGATCCTTCGTGAGCATGATATTAGCCGGCTTGATGTCGCGATGGACGACGCCTTGTTGATGGGCATAGTCCAGGGCGTCTGCGACGGTAGCCACAGTCAGGAAGACCTCGTTGACCGGCATCAAGTTGGGTTTCCGTGCCCACTGTTTCAGGGGTGTTCCCTCGATGAGTTCCATCGCGATGTACCCTAAATCGTCTTCTTCTCCTGCGTCATAAATAGTCACGATGTTGGGATGGGAGAGACGCCCGGTGGATTCTGCTTCACGGAAAAACCGTGCCTTGACTTCTTGCAGCATGTCATCGTGGTCGATGTGATCGAGTCGCATGGTCTTGATGGCCACGAAACGCTGGATCGTTGGATCCTTTCCCAGGTAGACAAGTCCCATTGCGCCGCGTCCGAGTTCTTTCAACACCTTGTAGCGCCCGAGCATGCCTGGGGTGTAGCCATTGATTGTTGACGTGGCGGCCGTACTTATTGGTTCTGACGGAGCCTCCGCCTCTTCATGTCCTGCGTCCTCATCCTCGGAGTGCGCCTGCGCCTCGTGGCGCCTGGTCTGTCTGGGAGGAGAGAAGGCTTCGCGTAGCAAACTCCGGTTCAGGACCCAGACCGCCGTGAGCCAGAGACCGGAACCGACGAGGCCGATTGCATAGCCCCAGGCGAAACGAGAAGCGCCCACCTGTTCGATCACTGGCAGGCCTACGGTCCTGAAGGTTTTGTTGACGAAGAGTATGACGACAAGGGTCGTGAGCGGAGGGACGAGGTTGCGGAGAAAGCTTGAACCTCGGCCGTTGTCTGGGATTTTTTGAGGAGCTGCGAAGGCAAAGACCCCGAGGGTGGCGAGCGCGAGGAGGTTTGCAACCAATCGAATGGCGTGAGGCCCACTGAGCTGCAGATACGGGACCGAAACAGTTTGGACCAATGCCAGGCTGCTCAGCAAGGGGCCGGCCAGGAGCATAGCCAAGATGGCAAAGGTATAGGGAGCGATCCAAGTCCAGGATTTCGACATAGAAATTTTTGAGGACGTCCGTGACCGTTTCAAGTGTAGCGGATGGGACGGGAGAGTCAACGAATTGGGAGATAATGAGCAGGGGGGCTTTCGACACCCGTGAAGCGTAAATCGCAAGCCAGAAAGCACGATTGTCTGCGAGCGACGAGATACGAGTTACGAATGACCAACGAGGAGGGCGGCTTTCTTGAGCGGTTCAAGCAGCCTCTCGGGAACCTTCAAATCACCCCGGCCCGTACCAACTTCGATGTCTGGCTTGGTGACGCCGTGGAAATCGCTTCCACCGGTTACCAACACGTTCAGCCGCTTGGCCAGGTCGAGATACTCCGTCGTCTGGCTCTTCGTGTGGGTACTGTAGTGGACTTCGATGCCGCCGAGGCCTTCGGCTTTCAATGCCGTCAGGAGTGTGTTCAGTCCTTCTCCAGACACCTTGGCCCAGGTAGGATGGGCCAGCACGGCCACCCCTCCGGTGGCTCTGATCCAGGCAATGGCATCAGCCGGCTGGGGCAGCTTACGCGCCACATAGGCTGGGCGTCCCTCTGCCAGATATCGGTCAAAGGCGTCTTTGGCGGACGTGACATACTTCTTGTCCATCAAGAGCCGCGCAATATGCGGTCGGCCGATCGAATCCGTACCGGCCAGAGCCCGTACCTCTTCATAGGTCACGTCCAGCCCCAATGAGCGCAGTCGTTCGATGATCTGCGGGTTGCGGCTATGCCGACTCTCGCGCAAGGCAGCCAAGCGTTGATTCAGCTCCGGATCTTGCCACTGTATGCAATAGCCAAGGATATGGAGCTCACTATTGCCAAAGCAGGAGCTGATTTCCACGCCGGGAATGATTTCAATTCCCAGCTCAGCCCCGGCTTCTATGGCGTCGGGAATGCCGGACACAATGTCGTGGTCCGTAATGGCCAGCGCGGTGACCTTAGCTTTGTGGGCGAGCCGTAACACCTCAGTCGGCGAGAGACTCCCATCGGAGTGGGTCGTATGGAGATGGAGATCGATGCGACTCATGTCGACTCGTGCGACCGGCTGCTGCGGCCCGCTTGTTGGGCGATGAGTTGCGCGGTGAAGACAGAACCGGGTCTATGGCCGCCGTCGTGTTCGCCTTCGTCGTACGACAGCACGCGGAGATTGGACGTGAGCCGGAGCAATTCATTGTGCGCGAGGCAAAATTCCCATCGGCGCGGATGGCGATGGCGCAAGTAGTTGTCGATGGTGAAGGTTTCGTAGATCAAGACCCCGTTTGGCTTCAGCGATTCGATGAGCGCGGGAAACAGTGCGCGATGGAGATAGAAGAACGCGACGATCACGTCATATTCCTGCTTCGGAAATTCCGGCCGTTCATCGGTTGTTCGTTCGAGGTCCACCGTCCTGACCCTGAGATTTGGGATGTTCCTTTGTTTCGCCGTGGAAGCGAGCTGGGCCATGGCCTGTTCATCGCGGTCTATCGCATCGACTTGAAAGCCTTGCGAGGCGAGATAGAGCGCGTTACGTCCAGACCCAGCCGCGACGTCGAGCGCCTTGCCTTTCGGTAAGCGGTGGAGTTGCTGAGTCAGAAACCGAGCCGGAGTTGGTCCCTCATCCTGAATTTGGTGAGCCAGGCGTGATCGTTCGAGTTGCACGCCCACCGATCCGGTCACATGCTCCATCGGAGGTGCAAGCTTCCGCAACCAAATTTTGGCGCGTTCGATGGGAAATTCCGCAAAGAGCATAGTGAGGAGCCGTTCCGCGAATGTTTCCAGCAGCGCGCAATCCTGCGTCGCGCCGATCTCGATAGCCCGATCTGCCACTTGTGCATAGTCGACCGTGTGGTAGATGTCATCCGAAGTCGCCGCCGGTTCAGTCTGACACTCCAGTTCCAGGTCCACCGCCAACGGCTGAGGTCGCCGGCGCTCCTCCGGAGTCACGCCGCAGCGCCCCTGAAACTCCAGCCGTTCGATGATGATTTTCCCTGCCATGGGAGCATTCTCAAGCATTGGATTTCCGGCTGTCAACAGATCGTTAGCGGGGTATGCGAGGGGGGAAGGGGTGCGCCCAGGTGGCTTTCTTGCTCGCAGAACGCGCACGGTGAAACTGTGCTCGCCTGGGACAAGAGCGCGTCTCGGCGCGCTCGGGGTTGGGCGGGTGAGAATGTTGCGCGCAGTAAAAGCCAACCTGGGCGTACCCCTAAAGGAGGGGGCAGAGTGCCTGCATGGTTTCGGAGTAGCAGGGCGTAAGGGCGACTCTAGTAATCCTCTGTGCTCGCGGCACCCCTACGATGAAAAGGATTGGAATGGCACCCACGTTGGTCCTGCGCTCCCGGAACGCTTGCCTTCAGTAGGGTGGGAGGAGAGCAGCCAGACCATTCTTCTTGCTCGCTAAGGCCGCACGATCAGAATGTGCTCCTTCGATGCGCGTAGTGAAGGACAGTCTGGCTGTTCCCCTTAGGGCAAAGTGTGGAAAATCGGAGGGAACTTGCCCGGCTGATGGTACGTCCCGGGAAATTGATTGCGAAGCAAGAGGTCTAGTCAACCAGACGCGCAGAAAAGCCAACCTGGCTAGGGGAAAGGGAAGGGAAAGATCGGCTTAGTTGGTGTGTTTTTGAGAATCATCGAGGGCTACTGACCAAACTGCACCGGCACGGCTCAGTGAGAGGTCCGACAAAGTGAGTTAAGTGCATAGTCAAGCAATGGCCCCGGTTTGATGTTGCCGCGGCTATTTAAATGGATGAAACCCAATTTTATTGTCTTCTCGGTCTTGCAAGCCAGTGAAGTACACAAGTACCGAGTCAAGCTTCTGCATGAGAATGGCCCGCTCGCACCACAGACCTTCGAGATACGTCACGTCACTCGTCAAGCTGTTGCAGGAAGCGACGAATCGTTTGAGCGCGTCCCGCGGAACTTTGAATTCCTGCAGATCAATGTCGAGCGACTTCTCAAGTTTCTCGATCGCAGTGTTGAACTCGTTGACCCATCTCTCTTCAACCTCGTGGCGCTCCGGAACATTAGCCCGAATCGAGGTGATGGCGGCATACGCTCTCAGAATCTGGTCATCGTTGTTCATGCTGGTCGCCTCCATGTGCTTCATAATAGCACGATCGCCTGAACATTCTGGTGCGAAGCAAGTCTACTTGAACTTCCAACACTTGTTCAATCTTTCGACCTGTTCCACCCACCAGGATTGGCTGCAAATCCGCAGTCAACCCAGCTATCAGCTGGCTGTATATCCCGGCTCACACCTTCTTGGCGAGATGATCCGCTGTGCAGTTAACTCTTCAATCCATTTCCTCTCATGAGGTGGGCTCGACAGGTGCTGTTGGACCAGATAAAACGCGGTAGTCTTTAGAGGTCAAGGGCAAAGCGAATGGCGTCTTTGACCTTGGTCATGGTCTCATTGGAAAGCTGCCCCAGCCTGCGTTCCAACCGGGGTTCGACCAAAGCGCCGATGCCTTGTACGTTCACGACGGACGGTTGATGTAAAAACGGGAGGGGTCCTACGGGCACTTCATAACGACTGCCACGGTGTTGGGTAGTCAGCGGAACATAGATGAGGAGTGCGCGGGGAGCTTCTGGGTCGTGACGGGAGATGATAAGGACCGGTCTGGTCTTGGCAGCCAGACCGAGATCGGCCAGCCAGATAACACCCGGTTTGGCGTTCATCGAGGGTATCGAGGACTTCTTGCACAACGGCCCGCGAGGACAGCAGGTCCAGTGCGTCGGTGTCGGCCAACTCGATCACGTCGGTGACGATCTGCTCCACTTGAGCTGCGACCTCAGGCCGCCAGGTGGCAAGTTTCTTGTCCAGTTTCTGGGCTAGCTGGGTCATAGCGGCACGGTACCATCTTTCTGCAGGTCCCGCAAGGCAGGCGGGGCTTCCACACGTCGAGTACACGACTCGTTGAATCTTTGAAATCCGCGAGGGCGACCGGCCGAACTGCATCGCCACCACACTGAGGAGATCGCAACCTGTAGCAATGACCCCCGTTTTCGCTCTCTCGCTTCGAGTTGTCGGATGAGGTCTTTCCGTTTCACCGAAGCGACAGCTCAGCGAGCTTGCGGACCCCCGGGATCTCCCCACTGGTCAGGTCTTGATACAGGTCGCGCAGATGGGATTCCAAGTCTTCGAGCGACTGCCCCTGAGCCCAATAATCAGGATAGATAGCGAGCCAGAGACCTTGATCCTGCCAGTAGATGTATTTCGTCGAGTCCATAGACGCCACTATACCGTCACCCCTACCACTTGCCAATGGAAAGTCTTTCCTTCTCATCCCTTCTATTTTCTGAACTCAGCCATACGGCGAGCACGGATCGTCCGCTTAGACCAGGGCCACGAGTCGGTGTGGAAAGAGTCAAGAAACGACTCCCGACCCCTTTGTTCGTCCCCCCAAACAGCGTGAGAATGCCGAGGAGTTGCTGCTCGGGCCTACCGTCCTGCGAGATGAGGATGGCATCAAGATCTTTGCCGCGAGCGGCAAATTCTTCAAACTGAGACAGAGCATCGAGAAGCGTAGCTCTGCGCGAGAGAAAACAGTAGTGATCTTGGTCTTCCGTGTACTGCAGAACCTGCTCGATCTTGGTTTCCCAAGGGCCTACGTACACGTTCATGACTTCGGAAGCGAGCCAGCGAACAACAGTTTCGGAAGTGAGAAGAGAAACAACCTTGCCGTTGGAGAGAATTGGTAGTTGCGAGAAGGAGCCGTCTCGCATATCAGTGATTGCGTCTCCAACGGAATCGGTTGCCGCTCTTGACATCACCGTGATCTGGAACTTGGGGATGACTGCAGGTGGATTCAGGAGGGTCGCGCGTAGTCGTTCGAGGTCAGCAACGGCTCGTTCATTCGGTTCAGCGATGACATGACCATCTGTGCGTTCGTGAACGATAGCGTTTCTGAGGTCTGCGAACTCTTTGAGGTCATCGCGATACCGAGCCACCGCGCGGTTCCGGAGCGTAGCGCGGTCCACGAGCTGATAGAACGACGAAGAGCGATCGGCCTCCGCTTGTTGCCTCAGCCAGGCTTCGATGGCTGAAAAGTGTGCAAGGAACGCGTCTGAGTTCTGCATTGGGGATCTAGAGCCGTCTAACGTAGAGGTGAGGGGCGCGGAGCGAGCGGCAGCGCCGCTTGCGGAGCGTCCCTCTCGACCGCAATGTTAAGTGTCATTCGCCAAAAATAATGGAGGCCTCATCTGCAAACCGATGGACACCCTCGGCCGGTTCCACCGGGACCCGAATAGCACGGACCGCCGGGCCCCGCATAGCATGGCCCCCCCGGCCCTGAATATGCCGATCCGCCGGGGCCATCGTATGCAGGGCCGCCAGGTCCGTTATAGCGGGGACCACCGGGCCCGCTGTATGACGGGCTACCGGGACCATCATAGCGGGGCCCGCCGGGACTGCGAGAACAGGGGCCTCCTGGGCCAGCATATGCCGGACCACCCGGCCCATCGTATGCGGGTCCACCGGGGCCTGAGTCGCACGGACCGCCGGGACCCGCGTAACCCTTGCAGTTACATACGTCTGCGGCTAAAGCTGGCTGCAGGCAAGCGAACATTAGGAAAAGAAAAACAGCGCCAATTGCTTTCATAGTGCGAACTCCTACCTGACACTTAACTATTAAATCTGCTGCAGACTACCCGTGCAGCATAGCAAGGCAGTCTCAGCAATCCGTTGAGGGCAAGTCTACTGCAAAGTCCAATCTCGTATCTACTACGCACCATGTAATGGTCCGTTCAAGCTTGCTCGTTATCTCTCTTTTTGAAGGGCGGCTTCCAGTGATCCTCCACTGCGCGCGTCGAACGACCACTGTATTATCGTGGGGGTTCCGCGAGCATAGAGGATTACTGGAGCCACCCTTCGCCACTCATGCTCCGGGAGCAGTGGACCACACGGGTTTTCCCAATCTATCTTTCTCATTCTAGGGGGTGGCCTGGATGAATCCCCAACTGCGCGCGTCCAACGAGGGCCCTCCGGATTTCTCTATACCTCTAAGTAAGGGAGTGGCCGAGGATGCCCTTTACTGCGCGCATCGAGCGACCACCGTTTCATCGTGGGGGCTCGGCGAGAAAGAAGGGCACCTGGCCGCTGTCTTTTCCCATCTTTCCTCGTTTATTTCTCCCCCTCGCAGGGTGGCCTGTTTGGTCTCCCACTGCGCGCGTCCAACGAGGGCCTTCTCAGGCCGCGCGTTGCGCGAGCACAGGAGACCAACAGGCTACCCTTGTTTTCCCTCTATTGACTGCCCTTTCCGCCGGCTCCTATAATCACCTTAGTTTTTCTTCAACCGGCTGAATCAGCTCACGAAATGGCAGAATTTACGCACTTCAACGAGTCGGGACGGGCCCGAATGGTCGATGTCAGCGCCAAGATTTCGACCGAGCGGGCGGCCACAGCTCAGGCCACAGTCTTGCTCCAGCCCGAAACCCTTGAAAAGATTCAGCGAGGCAAGATTGCCAAGGGCGATGTGTTGTCCATCGCGCAGGTCGCCGGCGTAATGGGAGCCAAGAAGACCCCGGACCTTATTCCCATGTGCCATCCGATTCTCCTCACCAGCGTCGACATCTCATTTAAAGAGGAAGCTCAGCCAGATCGCGAAGGACGGAGCTCTATCACGATCACTGCGACAGTCAAGACGACTGGGCCGACTGGGGTGGAGATGGAAGCGATGACGGCGGCCTCTGTCGCGGCGCTCACGATCTACGACATGTGCAAGGCCATCGATCGTGGGATGCGCTTCAGCGACATCTGTTTGCTTTCAAAGTCTGGTGGAAAATCAGGCATATTTACAAGGCGTTAAGCTAGTCAGCTTCAAGTAGCTGAAGAGGGTACTACATGATCACGGTTCGCCTCTTTGGGATGACGAAAATGTTGGCAGGGAATCAGGGAATTTTGTCCCTGAACCTCGCCAATGGAAGACGGGTGAAAGACCTCGTCGGTGTGTTAGAAACTGGATATCCCGATATCGGGGAACTGATTCAAAAGAAAAAAGTCCTCGTTTCGGTCAATCAAGAAATCGCGCACGAAGATACAACGATTCAGGATGGCGATGAAATTGCCTTGCTGCCGCCGTTCGCAGGGGGATGCCCGATGGATCAGGCCGGTGACGATGCTCAGTTTGTCCGTGTACAACGGGAAGATTTTTCCGTTGACGCGGAGATCAAGCGGGTGCGAGGCCGGTCGAAGCGCATCGGCGGCATTGCGACATTTCTTGGTATTGCCCGTGATCGCTCCAAAGGGCACGATGTCGACAACATCACCTTCGAGCACTACGAAGGAATGGCACAAAAGAAGCTGTGTGAAATCCGCGAGCGGGCGTTGAAGGATTTTGACATCATCGAGGTCGTGATACTCCACCGGTATGGCGAAATCGGTATCGGCGAAAATATCGTGCTGATTGTCGTGGGGGCTGAGCATCGTGCCGAGGCGTTCCGTGCTTGCAAGTGGGCAATCGATGAATTGAAACAAATCACGCCGATCTGGAAACTCGAACACACGCCGGAAGGCGAAGTCTGGGTGGAGGAGCACCCATAAGGGAATGTTGAATGTTCAATGATGAATGTTGAATGCCGGAGAGTGGACTCATGAAAATTGAACATTCAAAATTACTAACTCCACATTAAGGACAAGAGACAAACCACGTGTCATGAGCAAATCGTTAAAAGACATGACGAATGCTGCCGTTGTCGATAGGTACGGTCGTCCGCTCAAGAGTCTGCGTTTGTCCGTGACGGATCGATGCAATCTCCGCTGCAAGTACTGCATGCCGGAGGAGGACTATGTCTGGCTGCCGCGCGAAGATGTGCTGACCTATGAGGAAATGGCAGGCCTGACTGGCTATTTCACCGACCTCGGTGTGGATCGAGTGCGGCTGACCGGCGGAGAGCCTTTGCTTCGACGCGATTTGCCTCGGCTGATTCGTCTGTTGCTCCAAAACAGGCGGGTGACGGATATCGCGCTCACCACGAATGGAATTCTTCTGGCAGACCAGGCTGAGGCGCTGTATAAGGCAGGGCTTCACCGCATCACGGTCAGCCTCGATACGCTAAGACCGGAACGATTTCGCCAGCTGACCCGCCATGATGAGTATGCGCGTGTGTTGGAAGGTATTGAGTCGGTGGCTCGGGCGGGATTCACCGGATTAAAACTCGATACGGTGGCGATTCGGGGTTTCAATGATGATGAGTTGGTCGCGTTGATCGAGTTTGGCAAGCAGGTGCAGGCGGAAGTTCGGTTTATCGAATATATGGACGTCGGTGGTGCGAACGAGTGGTCTCAACAAAAAGTGCTCTCCCGAGCCACGATGCTCACGCTGTTGAGCGAGCACTATGGGACGATTGAGCCGATGCCTGAACGGGGAGCTGCGCCGGCGCAGCGATTTCTGTTGCCGGATGGGACGACCTTTGGGATTATTCCTTCGACGACCACACCGTTCTGTGCGACCTGCGATCGCAGCCGGGTGACCGCCGATGGCATGTGGTATCGCTGTCTGTACGCGACGACGGGAACGGATCTGCGCAAATTCCTCCGCGCCGGTGCCTCTGCGGATGAGATGCGTGCCTTGATCCGTGCAGGCTGGGAAGGCCGCCGCGACCGAGGTGCAGAAGAGCGCAAGGCGCTTGAACGGGACGGGTTGCGTGTCAGGGGGCTCATCGGTATTGAGAAACTTCGCGAAAACCCACATCTCGAAATGCACGTTCGAGGCGGCTGAGGTCCCCATCTTGCCGTCGAGACCCGTGCCACAGGGGGACTCCCTGTGAATACCGGCATGCTGGATACTGAATTCCTGACCATCTTAGGACTCGGGTTCGTGCTGGGGCTTCGCCACGCCTTGGATACGGACCATGTCGCTGCCGTATCCACGGTGCTCGCGCAACGGCCTTCGCTCCGAGCCTCCGGCATGATTGGATTCAGCTGGGGGCTCGGGCATACGGTGGTATTGTTGCTGGTCGGGGCGGTGGTGTTGATGCTCCGCGCGCCGATTCCTGAATCCTTCGCGTTGGCGGCCGAGTTTGGCGTCGGCGCCATGCTCGTGCTCCTCGGCGGGATACTCGGGGTGCGATTGGTCCGAGAACGCTGGCATGTGCATGCGCACGATCATGATGGTGAGCGGCACGTGCACCTGCATAGTCATGCGCTGGTCGAGGATCACGGACATGTACACTGGTGGCGTGATTCCGTTCGACCGTTCTGTATCGGCATGGTTCATGGTCTGGCCGGGTCAGCGGCGTTGTTGTTGATCGTGTTGTCGTCTGCGCGAACGGTGTCGGAAGGATTGACGTATATTGCGGTGTTCGGGGTTGGCTCGATCATGGGGATGATGCTGGTCGGGATGGTCGTGAGCCTTCCGGTATTGTGGTCGCTGAACCTCGGGCGTCCCGTCTTTCTCGCGGTTCAGGGGCTGGCGAGTCTTGGGAGCGTTGCCGTCGGACTTACTATGATGTTCCACATCGCCTTCGGCGGCCAGGTCTACTGACGTCCCATCGTCACTTTCATCGACGGGAAATCTACGTGCGTCATAACGGCGGCTATGGTATTCTGCCGTCTTCATGATCCGTCGTTTGTGAAGCGTCGTTCGTCTCTCGTCAGAAGAAAAGAGCCTATGGCTGATAGCCGGAACGTAGAGCAAGAACAGGATCGTCTTTGTCCACGCCTGGCACCGTTCACTATCAGTTCCGCCTTCCCACAGGATACGCTTCACGCTTCACGGGTGGCGAGCGCCACGTTTGCGGGCTAGGAAGAGCGCACAATGGCCTGGTTTAAAAAACAGAAAACGACCGAGCCTGAACCTCCAAAGCGATCCAAGATCTCGGAAGGGATGTGGCTCAAGTGCAACCACTGTCGAGAAATCGTCTATCGCAAAGAAGTCGAGCGTAATAATAAGGTCTGCCCGAAATGTGACTACCATTTCCCGATTTCTGTCATGGAGCGCATTGCGCTCTTGGTCGACCTTGGGACGTTCAAAGAGTGGGATGCAGAGCTCGGTTCCCAGGACCCGCTAAACTTTCAGGACACGAAATCGTACAAGGATCGTGTGAAGGCGCACCAGGGGAAGACCGGCCGAAAAGATGCCATGATGATCGGCGAAGGGATGATGAACGGCCGTCGTGTGGTGCTCTGCGTATTCGACTTCAGTTTTATGGGTGGCAGCATGGGGTCGGTCGTCGGGGAAAAGATCTGCCGGGCAATCGATCGTGCACTGGAAGCCAGGTTGCCGGTCATTTTGGTCACGACATCCGGAGGAGCCCGGATGCAAGAGGGGATTCTCTCCCTGATGCAGATGGCCAAGACTACTGCCGCTGTCGCTAAGCTGGGCGAGGCCAAACTCCCATTTATTTGTCTGTTAGCCGATCCCACGTTCGGGGGTGTCACCGCCAGCGTCGCCATGTTGGGAGATGTGATTCTGGCCGAACCGAAAGCGCTGATCGGCTTTGCCGGTCCCCGCGTGATCGAGCAGACCATTAAGCAGCAGCTGCCGGATCAGTTTCAGCGAGCGGAATTTCTGTTGGAGCATGGCATGATTGATATGATCGTGGAGCGCAAACAGCTGAAAGAAACCTTAAGCACCCTCGTCGCGCATTTTTAAGCCTGGACCCTTCATGAAGAATCCTGGTTAGCTTCCTCCCTGCCTGGTTACACCATGACCTATTCCTCTGCCGTAGCCTATTTGTATCGCCTGCAAAAACATGGCATCAAACTGGGTCTTGAAACGATGACGGCATTGATGGTGCGACTCGGCACGCCGCAGACCAGGTACCGTACACTGCACATCGCCGGCACGAATGGAAAGGGGTCCACCGCGGCGATGGCCGCCGCCGTGTTGCAGGCTGCAGGGTATCGAGTGGGACTCTATACCTCGCCCCATCTCGTGGAGTTCCGAGAACGGATCCGCGTGAACGGCGAGATGGTTGCTGAATCGCAGGTGGCACAATTGACCGAACAACTTCAGACCATCTGCGAACCGGACCTGTCGCCGACCTTCTTCGAATATACGACAGCGATGGCGTTTCAGCACTTTGCCGATTCAGGCGTTGACGTGGCAGTGGTGGAGGTTGGATTGGGTGGAAGATTCGATGCCACCAACGTGGTCATGCCAGTGGCCTGTGCGGTGACGACAATTTCTCTCGATCATCAGGAATATTTGGGGACCACACTCTCATCGATCGCGTTCGAAAAGGCCGGCATAATTAAACCGGAGGTGCCGGTAGTGTTGGGACGGCTCGAAGATGACGCGTGGCGGACGATCGAACAGGTGGCAAGGGAGCGGCAGGCCCCGGTCTTTCGTCTAAATGAGGATTTTCGCACAGAGGGAGAAGGACCTCAGCAATTTTCCTATCGCGGTCTGGGAATGAAATATGACGGACTGATCTGTGCCCTGGAGGGTCGTCACCAACTTGATAACGCCGCCTGTGCGCTGGCGCTGTTGGGGGCGGCGGCCCCTCAGGGGATTGCTGTTACGGCTGAGGCGGTGAGCGCGGCATTGCGCAGGGTCAACTGGGCCGGACGATTGGAAGTGGTCGATCGCCGTCCCACGATCCTGCTGGATGGCGCGCATAATCCTGCTGCTGCCACGGCCTTAGCCGACTACCTCACGCGCTCTGATCGATCTCATTCGTCCCACCCTGTGGTTCTTGTCCTTGGGATGATGCGTGACAAGGATCATCGAGGTTTTGTCGAACCTCTCAGCGGTCTTGTCGATGAAGTGGTGTTGACGCAGGCGGATCTCCCACGCTCTGCAACCGCGCAGGAACTCCGAGCCTCACTCGAAGGTTTGCTGCCTCACCCGCATGTCGTGCCTTCGCTCAGTAACGCGATGGCGCTGGCCAGACAGCTGGCGATTCCGGACGGTCTGGTGTGTGTCACGGGATCGCTCATGCTCGTGGGAGAGTGCAAGGCATGGTTCCGTGGCTGTGGGCTTTCGCCGCTTCGGGGCTGACATGGCAGGCATCGCGACGCGGCTGTGGATGTGCCTGGTCGGTTGGTTGATGTTGGGGCTGTTGCTTCCGTTTGTAGGGGGTGCTGCAGGGAGTGAGGAAGGTTCCGCAACGGCGACTACATCCTCCGGTGCGCTCCCGCTCGACATCTCTGCCGAACGAATTGATTATTTTCAGGAACAAGAAATCTACGAAGCAGATGGCTCGGTGGTGGTCAACCAGGGCACCCTGCGTCTGACGGCCGATCACATGATCATCCAAGCTTTGCCCGGCGTATTGATTGCCACGGGCCATGTCCGACTCACCGATCCCAAAGCCGATCTCGCGTCCGAACGGTTGGAACTCAACGTGAATACCGAGGCCGGGGTGGTCACGCACGGACGGGTGTATCTCAAATCCACGAATACCTCGGTGGAAGGGCATCTCATTCAGCGGTTTTCAGAGGACCATTATCGGGTCAAAGAGGGCCGGTTTACGAACTGCGATGCGCAGAAAGGTGAGACGCCGGCCTGGCGGTTTGAGTTCAAGGATCTTGACCTGTATGCCGGTGACAACGTGAAATTTGCGGGTGGATGGTTCTGCGTGAACGATGTCCCGGTGATCCCTATCCCCACGTTGACGTATCCGCTCTCCAAGCGACACACTGGGTTCCTCATTCCCACTGTCGGGTACGACAATCGATTTGGTGTGCACATCAAAGAAAGCTTCTTTTGGGCCATCAATCCTAGCCAGGACCTGACGATCTCTCCCTTCTATTACGGCAACCTCGGCTACGGAAGCGATTTTGCCTATCGCTATATATTGGATCGGAAGTCCAGGGGGCAGTGGTTCGTCAGTGCCTTGCAGCAGACAGAGTTGCCGAGTGTGTCCGGCGTGAGCCAAACGGGACAAAATGCAGACGAGGCTCGGGCTCTAATCACCGGGACTCATACACAGCAATTCACGCCGGACTTGTTGCTTCGTGTCCAAGCCAACTTGGTGACCGACCGGAATTATCTGCAACAGTTGAGCAACTCGGGAGTCCAGCGGGCTCTTCCCAGTAGCGAATCGAATTTTTTGGCGACTCAACGTCTGGCTTTCGGAAACACGTACCTGCTTGGTCAATACCTGCAGCCGTTGCGACTGGGCGGAATGGATACGTTTCAGCGCCTGCCGGAAATCGGCTACAGTCTGCCGAATTTCTCATTGTTCAATTCGCCGATCTTGCTTGGGACGGACATGAATTTCGTAAACTTTTATCGTGAACAGGGATTTACCCAGAATCGAATAGATGTTCTGCCAGGATTGTCGACCGACGTCCTGGATTTCGGCCACATCGTGGGCCTGACCCCCCAAGTGAAAGTGCGCGAGGTCTACTACACGCGGGGGGTGCAAAACCCTGAAAGCCAGCACCGCGAGACCTTTTGGGCCGGGCTTGATGCGACGTCGAAGCTGAGCCGCCGCTTCGGAACGAGTGGAGACAATACCTTGTTGCATACCATTGAGCCCAGCGTCATGTATGAATATGTCCCGCCGACGAATCAGTCACAATTGACCCAGATCGATCAGGTGGACGATCTGCCGAAGAAAAACTTGCTGACCTATGCAATCCGCAGCCGGCTGTTGGAGCAAGTGGGCAGCAGCAGTTTCAATTGGCTGGATTTCACGATGGCTCAAAGTTATCACGTGGGTGCCGTGCAAACGAGAGCTCGGGATTTCACGCCTGGTGCCTCCCCGCTGCTCGGGTCGATTACGCAACCGCTGCAGCCGGCGACGGTGGCCATTGAAGGGAAGAAACTTTCCGATCTTTGGATGCGGGTCGTGATCGGCAACACGACCCCTCAGTTCACGCAGGCTCAGTTAGCGGATGCCGCGTTTGGCCCAGGCGCGGGGGCTGTCCCCGGTCAGCTGCCTGCCATTAACCAGTATCTGACCATCGATGCGTTTTTCGATCCCTACCGATCGTCGTTGAGTCAATTCAACACCAACCTCCGGATTCAGCAGTCCAACTACTGGTATCTCGAAGTGGGGCAGCGCTTCACGCACGATGGTAATCGTGTACGTCGCGGAGACGTGTGGAATCCGATTTCGTTCAATGAAGTCTATGCCCCAACCCCTGAGATTCAATTTGCCACAGCGGGAGGGGCGTTTCGCACGCCATGGGGGTGGACGGTCGGCGCGAAGGGCTACTACGATGTGAAGAACGGCAGGAGCCCGGAGTATGATGTCGTCGCCCTCTACCAGAATCCCTGCAAGTGTTGGTCGCTGGGGCTTTATTACTTACAGTTCCCCGATCGCCAGCAGTATAGCTTTATGTTGAGTCTGACCGGGATCGGCTGGACGGAGAGCTTCGGCACGGCGGTGGTTAAAAGTATCCTCAGTCCACTGCTGATCGGGGAAAGAGGTCTGCCCTGGGCTGTGCCTGGAGGGCCGTATGGGAGGCCACAATCGACCATGCCCCAGCCTGAGATGGGCGGGAATGGACGATGAACAGATTGTCTGAATGAATGGCTCCGTGATGCCTAGTGAAGCGCGAGGACCGGCGGTCTCTCTTGTTTATCTGGTCTGTTTGGTTTGTTTGGTTGAACTACTCTGACCAGATGAACAAAATAAACTAGATAAACCAGATCAACGAATCTCACCAGTTTCGCTCGGCTATTCTGCTGGCCCTGGTCAAGTTATATGACCGGACGAGAGATTTGACTCCTCGAAGAGGGCTGGTATACGATGCCGTCCTGGCTTTATTGTGTATCGTATACTCAGCGAAGGAGGAATGCGACGTGGCAGGTGATGCACTGAAGGTCGAAGATGCAACGTGGGACGCAGAGGTCATGAAGGCCTCTCAACTCGTGATGGTAGATTTCTGGGCAGTCTGGTGCGGTCCTTGCCAAATGGTCGCTCCGATCATCGAGGAATTGGGCAAAGAGTATGCGGGGAAGGTGAAGGTACGGAAGCTCAATACTGATGAAAATCCGGAAGTCGCAGGCCGTTATCAGGTCATGAGTATCCCGACGATTCTGTTTTTCAAAAACGGGCAGGTCGTGGAGAAACTCGTTGGAGCGCGACCGAAGCGGCAGTTCAAGGAAATGATCGATTCGCTGCTGGCGCAACCAGCCGGCTCAGCCTAAGGATTGTAGTCACCCGCCGCAATGCTCGCCGAGTTGCGCATCGTCAATTTCGCGCTCATTGAGCAGCTCAGTCTTCAATTCCAGTCCGGGTTTACGGTCCTGACCGGGGAGACCGGGGCCGGTAAATCTCTCCTCATCGATGCCATCGCCTTGTTGGTCGGCGGGCGAGCCTCGACCGATCAGATCCGTTCAGGAGAAGACGAGGCCCAGCTCGAAGCAGCCTTTCACCTCCCAGACACCCATCCACTCCTTCAACGCCTGCGGCTACACGAAATCATCGGTCAGAACGAGTCTGAGCTGATTCTTCGGCGAGTGCTCTCCCGAGCGGGTCGCCACCGGGTGTACGTCAACGGCAGCCTGTGCCCCCTGCGTGTGCTCGAAGAACTTGGGGGCACCCTCGTCGATATCCATGGCCAGCATGAGCAGCAATCGCTGTTGGCTACTGCCAAACAATTAGACGCCCTCGACGCCTTCGGACGTCTCTACGAGCTTCGCGGGAGGTACGAGCAGGTCTACCAGGGATGGAAGGAACTCCGCACGCAGTTGGATGCCTTGCAGAGCAACGTCATCGATCGTGCAAGACGTGAAGATATGCTGCGATTCCAGGCCCAGGAGATCGAACAAGCTGGCCTACTGCCTGATGAAGAAGAGCGGCTCCGTAGCGAGCGGCAGCGACTGGTACACGCGCATCGGCTCAGGGAATTGGGCCACGAGGCTCATGCCGAGTTGCAAGCGGATGAGCAGGCTGTCCTCACCAGGCTGGGGAGGATCGGGCGAACCCTTGCAGAGTTGGCCCAGACCGATCCGGCGATGGGTGATTGTGAACAGGCTGCTTCGGAATCGGCGATCCAACTTAAAGAACTTGCCGGGCGGCTGCGCGACTATGCACAGCAGTTAGAGGCCGATCCTGATCGACTGGCTGTCGTGGAGGACCGACTCGACCTGATCCAACGGTTGAAGAAAAAGTATGGAGGGTCGGTTGAGGCGGTATTAGTGACTGGCAGTCTGGTGCAGGAGGAGCTTCAGTTATTGGACAATCATGAAGAGAGAACTGCGGAGTTGACCGCGCGGCTGGACGAAGAAGCCTGCCGTCTCCGCACGCTGGCACAGCAGCTGTCTAAGAAGCGAAATGACGCGGCCAAGCGAATGACGACGCTTGTAGGTGCGGAGTTGGTAGCGTTGAAAATGGAGCAGGCGATCTTTCAGGTCACAGTTTCGAGCGATGAGTCGGCCAAGGGGCTTGGACCGGCGGGGCGTGATCGAGTGGAGTTCCTTCTCTCAGGCAATCCGGGTGAACCGCCGAGACCTTTGGGCCGGGTGGTGTCAGGCGGGGAACTCTCGCGTATCATGTTGGCGCTCAAAACAGTGTTGGCCGAGATGGACCAGGTTCCGGTCCTGGTATTTGACGAAATCGATGCGGGAGTCGGTGGGGCAGTTGCTGCAGCCATGGGAACGAGGCTGCGTAAACTCGGGGTGTTCCATCAAGTGTTTTGTATAACCCATCTTCCTCAGGTCGCGTCCCAGGCGGCGCACCATCTGCTTGTGGAAAAGGGGCTGGAGAGTCAACGGACATCCACGTCGGTCAGAGTGCTCAAGGGGATGGGACGAGAAGAGGAAATCGCCCGAATGTTGAGCGGTCTGACCATTACGAAAAAAGTGCGTGAAACGGCAGCGGAACTCATCGCGGGGGCGAAGGGGAAGCGGTCTGAATGAGCGAGCAGGCTGTTAGGAGTCGGATCGGTCGGTCGGAGTAGTCGCCATCGCCATGGCGGGAAGGGACGCCTTGCATTCCTGGACCACGCGCGCAAAGAGTTCGGTCAACTTTGGTTCGAAGTGAGTGCCGGCATACGAAAGCATCCGTTGGCAGGCATCATCAATCGAGAGGGGCGTCCGGCCAGGAAGTTCCGCGGTCAGATGGTCGAACGTTTGGGCTAAACAGACAATGCGGGCCAGTTGGGGAATTCCTTCTCCTTGAAGTCCGAATGGATAGCCTGAGCCATTCCATTGTTCATGGTGATAGGCAATAATCTGTCCTACCTCAGCCGGAAGTCCCAGTGGTAACACGAGTTTCGCACCCTGCTCCGGGTGGTGCCGATTGCCGACAGCCTTTCCGGTCACAGCGATTTCATCGTCGGCAAATTGATAGGTCTCGGGTCCGATCCTGCCGATGTCGTGGAGGAACGCCCCCAGCGCTAACGATTTCTGCTCAGCGAGTGTGAGGTTGATGCGGTTGGCCAAGAGTGTGGAGTAGAAACTGACTCGGCTGCAGTGGTTGAGCAACAGGCGATCCTTGGCTTCAAGCAGGTCCGAAAGTAGAGGAAGAAGGTCCGGCATGGATTCGGCGCTGGACGCATGGTCTGACGGCGGTTTCCCGATCGCCTGGTATCCCGCGAGTAATTCCTTCCACGCTTGCGCACATTCTGTTTCTGATCCCCAGAGACCGGTCGATGTCTTGAGACAATTCCTGAGAAAATCGAGCCGTTGTTTCTTTTCGAGTGTCTGGTTGATGAGGGAAAGCAATTCCGTGACGTTGAAAGGTTTGAGCAGGTAGCCAGCGGCACCCCGGCGTATCCCTTCCATGGCGGACTTTAAGCTCCCATACCCGGTGATGATGATGACCTCAACACCGGCGTGGTGATGCTTGATGTCCTGAAGAAGATCGATGCCCTGGCGATCTGGAAGCTTCTGATCGAGTGTGATGAGGTCGATCGGCTGGGAGTTCAGCGTATCAATCGCTGCACCGGCTGATTCCGCTGTCCGGATATTGAAAAAGGGGCGGAGAATCACGCTCAGGGCGTCACGAGGTCCTGCCTCGTCATCAACCACGAGCAATGTCGGCTTGTTCTTTGCCAACTCCGGAGTCACAGGTAAATTCATCGGCGTCCTCTATGGCTAACTACGTAATTGCAAGCAATTCTTGTTCCATTTCAGCAAGTTAGCATGCCTGTCTCAACGGAGTGTGGCTTGTTCATAATTGGGGCCCATATGTAGTTTTCTTGAAAGAAACACTACGTACATCAGCAAGAAAATTCCCTGCCCAACTGTGCAAAAAAGACGCAATGGGGGGAGTGGATGTGCTATTCCTGCACAACGGCCGGAGGTTCGGTGACGACTTCCTGATCGGGTCGGCCGATTCCCAGCGTGTCCATGCGGTATTTGAGCATCCGGCGGCTGATTCCCAGCAGGTTGGCGGCATGGGTTTGGATATAGTTCGTTCGTTTTAGGGCATCCAAGATAATTTCGCGCTCGAATTCCATGACAGCTTTTTCAAGCGATAGTCGCCCGGCGAGGGTGTCATCGCGGAGTGAGGAGGATCGGGTGTCGTTCTTGAGAATGGTCGGGAGATGTTCGGGAGTGATGGTGTCCGATCCCTTGGACCAAATGAACGCCTGTTCGATGATGTTCTCCATCTCTCGGACATTGCCCGGCCAGGGATAGCGGGACAGAAGATCGACGGCATCTTTGGAGAACTCTTGGGGTGGCCGATTGTCTTCTTCGATTCGTTTAGCCAGAAAATGTTTGGCGAGGAGCGGAACGTCTTCACCGCGTTCCCGGAGCGGGGGCAGATACAGCGCAATGACGTTGATGCGGTAGTAGAGGTCTTCGCGGAATTGCCCCTTGCGAACGAGTTCCTCGAGATTCTGGTTCGTCGCCGTCACAATGCGCACATCCACTTTGATGGATTGCACCCCGCCGACCCTGGTGAATTCTCGTTCTTGCAAAACGCGCAGCAGCTTAGCTTGCGTCATGGCGCTGAGGTCGCCGATCTCGTCGAGGAAGAGCGTGCCGGTATTGGCAAGTTCAAATTGCCCGACTCGACGGGCCGTGGCATCCGTAAACGAGCCTTTCTCATGACCGAATAGCTCACTCTCGATCAGCGTTTCAGGAAGAGCTGCGCAGTTCAGCGCGATGAAGGGGCGCTCGCGCCTGCCGCTATTATAGTGGAGTGCCTTGGCGACCAGTTCCTTCCCCGTGCCGCTCTCGCCGGCGATCAGGACAGTTGTGCGGCTGTCGGCGACTTGTTCGATCTTGGTGTAGATGTCCTGCATCGACGGGCTCTTGCCGATCAGATTGTGAAAGGCGTAGCGTCGAACAACTTGCGCACGGAGTTGTTTCACCTCCTGTTGGAGTTCCTGGTCGTTGAGTGCACGTTCGACGATGATGCGGAGTTCTTCCACGTCGAAGGGCTTTGAAAGATAGTCGGCCGCGCCGAACTTCATCGCATCGACGGCGGTTTTGACTGATTTCGTTCCTGTCAGCATGATGACCGGTGCCGTACGGTCCTCGGCGCGCATGGTTTGGAGTACCGACAGCCCGTCGGTGCCCGGCAGGATGACGTCCAGAAGGACCAGGTGGGGAGCTTCTTTGCGAAACATCTCGAGGCCCTCCTGGGCATCAGCGGCTTGGATCGTTTCGTAGGTCGGCTCCAGCACCGCTTTTAATGAGGCCCTGACTCGGGCTTCATCATCAATCAACAGCACGCGTTTTTTCATACAGGTGTCCATAGGGTGTTGGAGCTATACAGGTAACGCAGGCAGGCTCACGAAAAACGTGGTGCCGACACCGACCGAGCTCGTTACCCGGATCTCACCGTGATGCTCTTGAATAATTTGATGGACGATCGTCAAGCCAAGTCCCGTTCCTTCGTGATCTCCGCTCTCGTGTTTCGTCGTGAAAAACGGGTCGAAGATGTGTTCGAGATTTGTATCCTGAATTCCCTTACCGGTATCCTCAATTTCGATATGGGCCCAGACGTTCCCTTCCGGCTTTACCAGCTTGCGGGTCTGAACGCGTAAGCGCCCACCCGCTCCGGCCATCGAGTCCATGGCATTGAGGAGAAGATTGAGTAGGACCTGCTTGATCTGCTGTCGGTCCAGCATGACACGCGGCAGGTCTGTCGCCAACTCTTTTTCAATCTTGATCCCATGGCTGTCTGCCTTGACATCAATGAAATACAGGCAGGAGGCGACAATATCGTTGAAGTCCTCGTCCGTCAGCTTGGGTTCCATGTATCGGGCGTAGTCGAGAATTTCCTGGATCAGCCGTTCGATCCGATACACATCGTCGAGCACCACTTTGCTGAATTCTTGAATAAATTGGGGATCGTCTTTTCGTTCAGGGGCCAGTTGGATAAAGGTTTTAATCGACGTGAGGGGGTTTCTGATTTCATGGGCGAAGCCGCCGGCGATCGTCTCAAGAGATTTCAGCCGATCCGTGCGCTTCATGAGCGCGTGCGAGCGCTGGAGGTCCTCGTACAGCATAATGGTGTCTAGCGCATTCGTGGCGGTTTGTGCCAGTGCGGCGAGCATGGACCTGGTCAGCGCATTTTCTCCAGCTGTAGGTTTTGCTGCGCCGAGCAGTGAGAAGGCGATAAGACGGCCTTTATTGAGATGTGGCACGATGCGTGTGGCCTGCATGGATTCCATGGCTGCGCGTGCGCCGGATCCTGAGTCAGTTTCATGGAGGTATACAGCCGAGTCGGCCTGCGTCATGATCCGGTTGGTTACGAGTAGGTGGTGGGGTAGAGGATGGTCCACGGCCAGCGTCGGTGGAATAAGCGTGGAGGCGACCGGGCCAACCATACTGCCACGGCGATAGCATTCGTGCTCGCGATCCAACAGGAACAGCGTTCCATGGGTTGTGGCACCTGCGCGACAGAGTTCTTGGATAATGCGATTCCCGAGTGTCGTCAGGTCGGTCATCGTTCCCAGGTCGGCCGCAAACCGCGTGACGATGTTCAGTAGCTCGCTGGAGGATGGCGCCACGATGGCGGTATTCGATGGGCGTAATGTCATAACGAACTGGGAGCGCAGGGACGCCATGTGACCTGCCAGCGGCAATGTAGATTGAGCATTAAATGTTTATGTGTTCAAAGATGTACGAGTGGGAGTATACACGGCTCAGGCACGTTCAGCTAGAGGATTGATCTTTTTCGATGACGGCGACGAGGGCATGTCCATCGAGCGTAGGCAGAATGCGGGATGTGAGGATGCCGGCTTGCTGGAGGAACGAAGTCAGCGAGGAGCGGTCGAAGGTGTGCAGCAATCCATACCGGATAGCCTCTCTGAGTCGCCCCAGGTAGTGCAGGACGATCTGGGCTTGTGGACTGAATTCGTCCTGATTCGCTCTCTGGAGATGCTGGCGATAGAGCACCGAGAGATCGGTAGCAGGGTGGAAAACCGTAAGGACCAGGCGCCCTTGTGGATGGAGCATGCGGTACAGCTCCCGAATTGTGACCAGTGGAGAGGGTACGAACGGGAGTGACAGATTGCAGACGATGCGATGGAGGGTATAGTCTTTGTACGGAAGGCTCTGCGTCCAATCCGCTTGCATCCATTCGGTGGTCAGGGGGGGGTGGATGGTGAGGGTGCCTCCGAAGTCGCTGTCGAGTTCCCGATGCAAGGCACGAAGACTCTGTCGAGCCTGTGTCAGCGAGTCTTGAGAATGTTCCAGGCCGATCAACTGAACGGGACGCTCTGGACTCCACCCACGCTGTCGCGAGCGGTAAGCTTGGTTGACCATCGTGGCTCGGACAAAATCGCCGTGGCCGACTCCCACGTCCACAAGCATGGAGCCCGGATTGAGCGGGCTGAGCAGCCGGTAGAGATCGTCCAAGAGCTTCCAGTGCTCGTGGAGATTTCCAAGTTGGGAAAGCTGTAGGTGCGCGACCCTCAAGGCCTCACGCGCGATTTGTGAGAGATTGTGGTGAAGTCGGGTGCGCTCCATCTCGATGCGCTGTTGACGGGCCAGCATGCGACGGGTCTGTGCGTGGAATTCAACTGGAATGGTCGGCAGCGAGACGGTTGCGGCGATCTGCTCCAGGATCTTTTGAAAGGCCGGGGGATGTTGTTCGTTGAGCGGGAGATTCTGGCCGAGCAGCGGTGCGGGGACTGTTGCCAAACGGGTATTGGCTCCCAGCGCGGTGAGAAACGCCTGCGGGAGGTCAGCTGGAGGCAACGGCCCGAACGGGCTGCTGGGAATCGTGAGAATGGCTGACGGAGAGCGAAGAAGACGCAGATCCGCAATCGTGGAGGCCAAATCAATAAAGTGGCCTGCGACGATATCGCCGACAAAGCGATCGACATTGACGTTGAGCCCAAGCAGATTCGCGATGCCGCGTCGGAGTCCGTATCGGTGGTCGGCCACGAGATCATGACCATGGACAGTCATGAGCATGGCTTGAATATCGACGACAGGATTGATTAGGAGAAGCAGGTCGAGGGGACGGGATTGCACCGCCATTTTGAGGGCGACGCGTGCGGCCATGTCGCTCGCCATGACAATCAGGGGAGCAGTCGGCCACGTATGTTGCACAAACTCCGCAACTTTAAGGAGGTCTGCTTGCATACTGCGTAAGGTCGTCTGTTGTAGCTCGCCGTCGCTCAGCCCCACGTGGTTGGTGTGGTCGTAACGCAGGACGCGGAGCCGGTGATGTGCCAGGTAGTACGACAAGGTACTGGCATCCAACGCGGTCTGGCCATAGCCGGGAGCAATGATGACGACCGGTGTGTTCGGTGTAAGCGACTGGCGAAGATGATCGTCAGCGATCATGATCGTCTGGCCGCGTGGGTTTCGACACTCTCGTGGAATACTGACGACCGATGCCTGCTGTGAGGAGGATTCCGATTCGTCCGGGGACGTCAGATGTTGCCGGACGACACGGTTCACTTCGCGCGCAGCATAGGGTGTGAGGCCCTGAAAGCGGAGCCCGACCCGAAGGGCAGGGGCGGAGCCTTGGTGACGAAATTCGTTGGGCGCGGCAGGGTCCAGAGCCGACCAGATCATCCGAGCGGGCAGTGTAGCGTCCGGCGCGCCGGGCTCATGGGTCCCGGGGTGTTTCTGGGTCTGTGTGGCGGCGAAATGCAGCGTGGCAATTCCATTCAGGAGTTCAGGGCGAGCGTTGAGGTGAAGACAAGCACCGTCTCGGCTGAGGTTGGTGGTTAGTGCTTCGAGGCGGTAACTTCTTCCGGCAGGATCTGTGACATCGAGCCGGACTGGGAGCTGCAAGGTCACACGGACAGCCTCTCGCAGATCATAATCTTGTCGCTCGCCTGGGAAGGGATTGTTGGCAGTCAGATTGCCCGGTGGTTCTGCCGCAAGCAGTACTTCAAGGGAGAAGGGTACAGTCTGTTCCTGCGCAGCCTGGACCAACGAGGCCAGCACGGCACCCTCTTCTCGCTTGGGAGGCTCAAAGATCACAATCAACTGAGAGGCAGGTGTTTTGGTTTGGAGTGAGATAGAGCGCTCCTGTGCCCTACCTTGCAACTCGAGAATGCCCACCGCCGTCTTGACTATGACATAGGCGTCTTGCAGCGGCACGGTGGGGAAGTCGCCAGGGAGCGTCACGCAGGTCCCTCCGAGACTGAGGTTGGAAATGGTGCCATCCCATGTCGCTGACCCGACAGTGATTGTGGCAGGCAGGGTGGTTAGAATTCGAGGTGAGTGGCGCCGTTCCTGTGGTGGTCTGTCGGAATCGGCTGCTGGAGCCAGTGCCGTCGTGGCGCTTTTCATTGCAGGCGTGAGCGCGGGCGGGGCAGAAGAATCGGCTATCGGCAGCGGGAATATCTCGAAGGGGGCGCTAGAGGCAACCGGCAGCCGGAGGATCATGCGAAAGGGCCCCTGCATCGGGGCCGACAAATCCAAGGTGCCATCCAGTCGGCGGACGAGTTGATACGACGCGAGGAGATCAACGGACGGGGGTGAAGTAGCCGGAGATGCAACCGACCACACCATGTCAGATTCGAGTAGCTCGACTTCGACTGAGGCAGGCGGGGCGAGAGGAAAGAGGACAGGGGCGTCTTCTGAGATGGAGGAAGGCCCCACGGCGTACGTACTCACGGTGAGTCGATGCGCACGGCCGACCGTCAGCAAATAGGTCTGCGCGTAGCTCAGGAGATGGTGAACGAGCTTCGTAACCTGTTCGTAATCGCCGGCAAGGGGGGGAAGGTGCGAGGAGAACTGCCGTATGATGCCCGCAGCATCCACGATTGCCGGGGTCGTGGAAATGAGAGCGTCGTCAAAGACGTCGTTGATCGTGTGTCCTAAGGCGCCTTCCACTCTCTCGTGGAAGGCCTTCGCCAGCTGGGCTCCGAGTGTCGTCGCTTCTGCAGCTTGGCTGGCGAGTGTTTCGGCCTGGTCGTCCAAACGTGCGTTGCGAATAGTGGTGAGGAATTGCTGGGATTGCGTCAACAGTGAGGCCAGAGGGTCGTGCAACTGTTGGGACAACAACGTGACTCGCTGGACCAGCGCGAGTAGTGCATCCCTATGCCGGAGTTGCTGACGAAGTTGATGAATCGTGCGGTCTTGTTGTTTGAGTTGGGAAAGGTCTCGGATCAGTCCCACCGTGCCGAGAAATCGGCGAAGGCTGTCATAGAGTCCTCTGGCGCTGACCTCAGCCGTAATAGTCAGCGACTTGTTGTCCTGAGTGGGTTTTCCTCGCAAGGTCAATTCAAGGCGGCTGGTGCCTCGCGCTCCTGAGCGGCGTTCGTTGAGGCGATACCGAGCCACCGATTCCTGGTCGGGGGGAACGAGGATGGTATAGGGCAATCCGATGAGTTCGTCAGGTGAGTAGCCTAATAGCGTGACGATGCCAGGACTGACCGTCACAAAAAATCCGCTGGCATCCAGTTCGTAGGCGATGTCGCTGAGTGATTCGATGAGCCGACGATGGCGTTCGTGCTCGTGGTCCAGGGCCACTCTCAGGTGACGTTTCTCGATGGCCTCCTTGGCACAGAACAGGAGTTCCGTGAGAAAGGCCGGAGATTTCTTCGAGAGGAAAAAATCAACGTCGGCTTGGAGTGCCTGAAGTGCCGAGGCTGAATCGGTGCGGTCGCTGTGCAGAATACTCGCTGTGTACGGTGCGCGGCGTTTGAACTCGCTGGGTAGGGAGGTGTAGTCCCCGGCGAGGCACTGTTCGTCGATGAGGATGAGGGTCCATTCGTGCGACAACGTCCATGCACGGGCTTCTTCGGCTGAATAGGCGACGTCCACGCGGCAACCAGGAAAGAATCCACGCAGACTGACGGTGATGAGTTTAATGGATTCAGCGTGTTCGCTGATAATCAGGATGGTGACTGGCTCACTCTGCGGCATCGAGGTATCCCTGTGCTACTGGGGAATCCCAGCAAGCCAAGGCCCAGAGCGACATCACAACGTTCGCTCGTACATGATCTGAGACACACCAGCCCCTATTTCGTCTGCTGCAAGCGACTCGGGGCACGCGTTTGAGAATGATGATGTGAATAGCACAGGCGGAGGTAGGAAACCCAGTCCACATGCGATGGAATGGGCTCCTTCTTTGGTAGGGGGAGCCTTCAAGGACTTCGATGATGAACAAAATTGAACGGAATTGAAGGAAAACAAGGGGTGGGATACGTGAAGGAGCGTCGCGGCACCCGCCGCAGACGGTGCGGCGAGTGCAGGATGCGTGCGATGCTCTACTTGGCGAGTGGCGTATTGGACGTCGTCGGACAGGCGCCAGGGGTCATGTACAGCAAATAATTTCCCATCCCATGTTGGGCCTCTTGTTTCTGCAAAGGATGGTGATGGACCATGACCATCTCATAGTCATCAGCCTTCGTCACAGGAAATCCCTGACCATCCTGATAAACTTGGTGGGGGAGAAACTCGCGGAAGGCTCCGTCCTGGCTGACGTCGGGAACAGTCCGCAGCAGGGTCTGTTTCTTGGTCGTGTTCTCCAGCGCGACCATTAAGAGTTCGTCATGCCCATGCGGGTAGGCGAATTTCACACAACCATCCATCGAAAATTTGAGCGGCGCGCGATGGACCTGGACTCCGCTTGTAATCTCAATCCCTTCATCCGTCTGGTCTGGGCCCCGCTGAGAGAACTTGCTGAAGCACACGATATTGATCCCCACCTGATACACGTCCATTTCTTTGATGGGGGTGCCTTCAGGCGCCATATACATGGTGAAGGTGGCCATCACATCTTTGGTGATCGGCGCCTTATGATAAAACGCAACAATCGACATGAGGTGATCGTCCTTGGCGAGCTTGACCCCATAGCCCTCCGGAAAACGTGTCTCGGTCATCTCCAGCCCTGCTCCTGCAAAGAACAACGGTTCGCCCTCGCAGGAGACGCTCGGTTTGTCGTTATTGAGCATCAGGATGTGATGGAGATAGTTCTTGGGGAGGGGCTTCCCTTCTTTGGTGAAGACCACGGTTTTATACCCCACCATATACATATCCTTGGGAAGCTGAAAGTTATGCTTGGGCATCGACGCCGCCAGGTCTCCTTCGTGAGCGGCCGGGAGATCGATAGGACCGAACGTGAGGGTCACGACATTGCCTTGAATCGTGACGGTCGTGGCCGTTTGATTCTTGAGCGTCGGGACGGCATGGTGGTCGTGACCACCGTCTGCGAGGACAGGGGTCACCAGACAGATGCTGGCGAGCAGAGTGAGGAGTGCCTGACGCATAAAACCTCCCAGGAATGAAAAATGATTACGCGAATGTGTGCAGCGATACTCGTATATACTTATGGGGTACGCAGGTGTCATTGTGCAGTCGGTGGCGGAGTCAACCGTTGCCAGAGATAGGTCCCGCCATGTTCGCGAGGGGGAATATTCTTCTGGGTGCCGACCCGCGAATACCACCACACGCCTTTGGCCTGGGTCCCATCCTCGGAGAGGAGAAGTTCAAATTCCCCTTCGCGATCGTTACCCGGCTGCTGCCAGGTACCTTGCCAGAAACGGTCGGCATACTTCGTCGTAACGAATCGTCCACCGTGTTGGGTATAGGGTCCGTTGCCGGCTTTGTCGAGTGTGGCCTTGTAACGCTTGTCGTCCTCCACCTCGAGAATTTCCCATTCCCCGCTCAAGTCAAGGACGACGGGTTGGCCGACCGATGAGGCTACGGTGCGAAGTGCAGCGGCTTCCGTCCGATCATCGACAGGCATCGCGCCGCTGGCATTGCGGAGAGATTCATGCCAGGACAGGAGGAGCCACTGGCCGTTTCGACGCTCAAGCACGCCGGTTTCTCGTAACGGCAGGGCGGCGCGTTGCTGGTCCAGTCCCTGACCGAGGGTACGCACATAGTCCAGTTCCATTGTGTACCAACCAATATCTCCCTTCGACCACACCTTGAGTTCGGAAATGGGAAGATCGAGCGTAGCGACGTTTGCAAACTCCTCCTTGATATCTCGCTCTAGGTCAGGCCATCCCACGTACTTTCGGCCTCCGATGGAATAGCTGGTGATATCGGCGTCGTGGGCCATCAGCTTGGACATGGCAGGCAAATCCTTCTCGGCATTGGCTCGCACGATGGCGCGGACTGTCGATTCGAGTTCAGCGTTATCTGCGGTGCCGCTCATGGTTGCGGGAACCCAGCAGGCTCCTCCGATGACTATGTACACGATAAGACGAAACAGCACGTATACACGCATGATGATTCTCCTGCCTGGTTCACAAGGAAAACGGGAGGAAAGACTGTCTGGCTAGAGGCTGAGGCTACAGGGCTGATAGAGTCTTGTCAATGGTTAAGACAGCGCAACAGCAGGCGCCATGCACGCCACGACAATCACGGTCACATTGTCTTTTCCCCCTCTGTTCAGCGCCTGCTCGATCAGGTCGTGGCAGGCTCGATATGGATCACCGTTCGCGCGGAAGAGTACCGATGCGATGGCTGCGTCCTCCAACATTTTCATGAGCCCGTCGCTGCAGAGCATGATCAAATCGTGAGAGGTCACCGGCGTCGAGGTCAGCTCCGGTTTCATGCTGACGCCCATGCCGAGGCCTTTGGTTAAGATATGACGCTCAGGATGTGTGAGTGCCGTGGCTGCATCGATCAGGCCGCGCTGCACAAATTTCTCGACGAGGGTGTGATCGCGCGTCAATTGCTTGAGCTGTCCTGCCCGATAGAGGTAGGCGCGGCTATCTCCCAGGTGGGCGATATGGGCGACCGACATCGGCGCCGGCGTAATCGCCAAGGCGACAACAGTCGTGCCCATCCCTTTCAAGGATGGTTTCGCCAGAATGAGTTCATGGATTCGCCGGTCGGCGCTCGTCACGAGGTCTGCTACGAATTCGGCGGCATTACTCGGGTGCTCGCGGAGCCAGTCCGCTCGTTCCCGCGCCCGCTGCGTGGCCACGGCCACAGCGGTTTGGGCCGCGAGATCCCCTGCCGGGTGACCACCCATCCCATCTGCGACGATCCAGACGCCGCAGTCATTCAGGAGGGCCAGCGCATCTTGGTTCGACGCTCGAACATGACCCGTTTCGGTTCGACCGACCCCGGTCCACTGCTGGGGCTGTATCACGGCGCGACCTCTGTCGGCTCTAGGCGACGGGTTGGTGGAAATCCCACAGAAGGCGGGCCGAACCGCGCGACCATCTGGTCGTAGAGCAATGATGCAAGCTGTTCGAGATTTTTGGTATCGGCCGTGTTGTATCTCAGTAACAAATCGCGTGCGGCCTCGTCTCCCGCGCACCACTGGTGCCACAGGCGAACGGCTTCCCATCCGTCGAGTCCTGCCACATCGGTCTCGCGCGCAATCTGGACTTCGTGCTCGATGTGTTTCAGCCCGCCCTGCATGCCGAGCCTGCGTGCCGCAAAGCACAGATCGAAGTGCGGTTTTTTGAAATTCAACCGGGGGAATTTTTCCTTTAGGTAGGGAATGTCAAACCCGCAGCCGAAAAACGTAATGAAGAGGTCTGTGTGTTCCAACTCCGCGTGCAATCGGTCCTCCGTTAACGTTTCCCCGCGGACCAGGCTTGTCATGTGCCCGTTGCGATATAATCCGACCACCGTCACATGACCCTCGCGCGCAGACATACCTGTCGTCTCGATGTCCAGATAGAGTGTACGATGGCGAAACGTCTCGAAGAGGCGCCAGTGCTCCCGGCTCTTCAGGCAGGTGCCGAAGAATTGTGCATCGCCTTCTTCCAGGCGCGATTGAGCGGTGGTGAGATCCCGGTCATACCACTCTTTTCTGGTCGAAGAGATGCCGGGTAGGGTCGAAGATCGAAGGAACGAGGCCCAGTCGAGAATGCCATCCTGCCAGAGACGGCGTTCGGAACTTTGCCCGATACCTTTGAGAAATACGAAGGATGACGTGAGCATGTGAACGCGGAATTGTAGCCTTGATTTCACTGAATAAACAAGCTAAAGTCCGCTGCCTGAGCGGGCTTTCATCTTATGATCGCCAGGAGGCGCCGATTAGAACGCAATGGCTGATCTCCCCAACAAAATTCGCATCACCGTCGGTTCTGTGCAGCTCGACGCGGAACTCAAGCCGACGAAGACGGCGCAGGAAGTCTATGCCGCGTTACCGGTTGAAAGTCCGATCAACACGTGGGGCGAAGAGTTCTATTGTAAACTGGCCGGGGTGAAGGACCATCGAGAGACGGCGACGAATCACGTCAAAGTCGGCGATGTCGCCTTCTGGGGAGCCGGGCAGGTCCTGGCCATTTTCTTTGGACGCACACCGATGAGTATGGGGCAGAATCCGGTCCCGGCCGACCGTGTCAATGTGATCGGCCGCATTCTCGGGGATGCCTCGGTGCTGCGGTGTGTCATGGATGTATCGACCATCCGAATCGAACGGATATAGCAGGATGGTGAAAAAGGGGCGGGGTAGCTGGGACGATCCCCGTGCTCGCGCAACGCGTGGCCTCAGAAGAATGCGAGGGAGCAGGCAGACCGTTCTTCTTGCTCGCAGAGCCTCCACGATAACGCGGTGGTCGCTCGATGCGCGCAGTGAAGAACCATCTGCCTACTCCCTCGGGGAAGTTGGGGAATCAGAGGGTCCTCGTCCCATGCGCGCAGTTGGGGACATCCCAGCCACCCCTTTAAAAGTGGTAGTTCGCTGAGGCCTTGCTTGGGATAAGGCGCGTCTCGGCGCGCCAGGGTTGGGTGGGTGAGAAGGTTGGACTGTTTGAGCATCCTGCGAGATGATGTTCCTGTTGTGTTACACGTGCGGACCATCAAAGTTCTCGCGTGCCGGCATAGTTTTTCAGCAGCTGACTGGCCATGCGATTATCGAAAGAACGAATTCGCCACATCTCGGAATCGCTTGCCACCAGGTTACAGGAGGAGGGGCATGTCGTGCTCGTCGGGGATCGCAAATCGTTTATCGAGCAGATCGATCATGCCATTTTCGAGGAACTGTCGGTTGAAGACCGCCTGAACGCCGAAGTGCGGCAACTGTTGAAAGCCTATGAGCAAGACATCGAGCGGGGACACGTGGATTTTCAGCGGATGTTCACGATGGTGAAGAGTAAGCTGGTGCGGGATCGGGGCATCATTCTTTAGGACGTGAAATGTGAGACGTGAAAAGTGAAACGCGATATGGTCGAACGTTCACTCTCAGCACCTTGCACGTTTTACGTTTAACGATTCACGGCTTCGTATGTTGAGTGAAGACAAAATCAGCCATCTCTCCCACATCATTCTCCAGGTGGTTAAGAAAAGCTCGCTGGTGACGGTGCAGGCCGACGAGGGGCGGGTTCTGAAAGAGATCAAGCGGGTACTCGCATCCGAGTTGGCGCAAGAAGAAGACATCGACCAAAAGGTCAAGGCGAAGTTGGCCTCCTACTCGCGCGGTATCGTCGAGGGTAGTGCTGAATGGGACGTGCTCTATCGGAAAGCGTTCGAGGAAGAGACGCGGAAACATGCGTAGGCGTGAGGTGCCGATGGAGCGCGGAGGTGCGATGAAATATCTGTCCATACTCGGAGCGGTCCTCATGCTCGTCGGGGCAGCAGCCTGTTTTAAGAGCAAAGAGAAGCCGTTGGTCCCGCTGGCGCTCGAGTCCGGAGTGAAGCCACAAGTGGTGACTCTGACTGAACAGGGGACGCAGGCCTATCAAGCGAAGCAGTTCGACGACGCGAAGAATTATTTTTCCCAAGCGGTGGCTGCGGCTCCTCAGTCAGGGCCCGCACACTATAACTATGCCTTGGCTTTGAATGCCATGGGCGACACGGAACAAGCGCGCCAACAGTTCATAGAAGCGGCCAACCTGGCTCCGGGGGACAAAGTGATCTGGGATTCGCCCGCGCTTAGTCCCTACGGCAACGTGGAGTCGCCGAAAAAGAAATTCATTCCACCTACTGCGCCAGGCAGGCAGGGCATTGGTGGTGGGCCACGATAACCTAACATCGTGAAACGTAAGGCGTGAAAAGTACGAATCCGGAAACGAACGACGCTTCACGAGATACGCTTCACGGGTTTCGAGCATGCTGTCGAAGGACTTTATCAGAATCCTGCTAGGCAAACGGAAAAGGAATAAGCTGATGGCAAAGGAACTCAACATCGGTGATAAGGCTCCCACCCTGTCTCTTCCCGATCAATCGGGAGAACCGGTCAGCCTGAAAGATTTCAAGGGCAAGCAGGTCGTCCTCTATTTTTATCCCAAAGATGATACCCCTGGCTGTGCTAAGGAATCGTGCGACTTTCGCGATGCCATCACGCCGATCGAGAAGGCGGGGGCGGTCATTCTCGGTGTGAGCCTGGACGGCAAAGAGTCTCACCAGAAGTTCATCAAGAAGTTCGACTTGCCATTTACGCTGCTGAGCGATGAGGAGGCTGCAGTCTCGAAAGCCTACGGATGTTATAAAGAGAAAAATATGTACGGCAGAAAGTATTGGGGCATCGAACGTAGCACTTTTGTGATCGACCAGGCCGGCAAGTTGAAGGCGATCTTCCGCAAGGTCAAGATCGACGGTCATGCGGATGATGTGCTAGCGGCCCTGAAGGCGTAACCTTCTAGCAGGATGCTGAAAAATGGTGCGGGGGTGGCTGGGACGATCCCCGTGCTCGCGCAACGCGCGACCTCAGAAGGCCCTCGTTGGACGCGCGCAGTTGGGATCATCCCAGCCACCCCTTAAAAAGCGATAGTTTACTGCGGCCTTGCTGGACTGACTTTTTGAGCATCCTATTCGGTGCTTTTCTTTTGTTTTAGCTATATGGGCGATTCCGTCGCACCATAATTGTGTTTCCCCAGACTCATTGTGTGGCTGTGCGGCCTATGGGTGTTTTTTTCCGCAGAGCCGGTGTCTTCACCACCCTCCTTTGTTTGACTGCGGTTACCATCCTCTCCGCGGCGGAGAAAATTGCTGGAACCTTGACGGTTCACGATAGCCTCACCTCGCCCAACCAGCCGGCCACCATTGAAGCGACGCTCATAGGGAAGAGCCTCCTGACGGAGACCGGCTTGGGAGGAGAACCGATCGAGCTTCTCGTCGCCGGCAATGTCGTTGCAACGGCGATGACTGGTGGCGACGGGCGTGCCTTTCTGTCGTATACCCCGAAGGCCAAAGGGCCGGTCCCCTTCACCGTGCGAGTCGGAACCACTCCGAGAGTTGCTGTGGCTGAGGCTGGTGCAAATCTGGCCGTATGGGAACGTCGCAACCCAATCATGGCCGTGGAAATGGTGGCGCTCATGGAAGACGCCGCCGGACAGGGGCTAACCATGATCTGGCCTGGGAAAGAGGCGGAAGGCAGACGCCCGATGCCCGATGCCGCGAACGAACTCGGCAAGCTCACGCAGTTCTACTACAACGTGCTCTATGTGGTGACGAGGGATAAGACGATGGGTACCAACGATCAGGTGAATGAACAAGCCAGACAATGGCTCAAGGATCAGAAGTTTCCGGTCGGACACATCCTCGTGCTGCCGTCTGGTCCAGAGGCGTTTGGGGCAAAACTCGATGAATTGCATGCGGCCGGATGGAAGACGCTCAAAATAGGTGTGGGACGCACGAAGGCCTTTGCCGAAGCGTTTCTGCAGCGGCGCTTCGACGCCGTGATGGTACCGGAGCCAGCTAAGGGTGATGCGCCGCGGAAAGCGAAGGTGGCGAAGGAGTGGAAGGACGTGCGGAAAAAACTGTGAGGGCAGCCAGGTAGCTCCCCTTGCTCGTGGAACGCGCACGGTGAAACAGTGCTCGTTCGACACGCGCAGTGGAGGAGCCCCCTAACTGCCCTCTTGTTGAGGTATTCCGCTCTGAGTTGAGGAGAAAAGAAGAGAATGGAGCCTGATGATCTTCTGTGCTCGCGCAACGCGCGGCCTCAGAAGGCCCTCGTTGGACGCACGCAGTAAAGGGCAATCTGCTCACCCGCTTTGAGGGGACGAAGGAACAGTAAGTGCGACGGCTGGGTGCTCCTCCTGCTCCCAGAGTGCGCACGGTGAAACGGTGCTCCCTCGATGGGCGCAGTGAGGAGCACCACAGCCGTCCACCTCCTTTCACGAAAGGATAGAAGTATGAGAGAAAATGAAGAGCTGACCTCCACTGCTCGTGGAACGCGCACAATGAAGCAGTGCTCGTTCGACACGCGCAGTGGAGGAGCCCCCGAGCTGCCATAGCGACGTCAAGATAGCGATGATATATATTCATGCCTTCAACCTTCGGCAAGAAATCCCAATGCGTGTTATATAAGGACAGAAAACCAGAACTCCGCATCTTATGCGGGTAGGTCTAATTATAGTTAGGCGTTAGGGAGAAGAGCGCATGAAATCCATAATCACAATCCTGTTGTTCGGTCTTGTGCTTGGGGTCGGTGCAGCGGCAGCCCAGGTCGATACCTTCAGGACTCTTGTTTCAGCGAAGAGCCTCAAGTGCCAATTTGGACCAGGCAGTGTCGGCAAGTGGGCTGGCTCCAAGCTGGCAGTTCAGCAGGAAAGGTTTGATGTTGCCTTGCACTTTGATTCGATAGACGCCAAAAGCGGGAAAGCACGGATGATTGGAAATGAAGGCGCTACCGATGTCACTGTTTTAGCTTCCCCCTCAGGCATAACCTTTGTTGAGCAAACCGGCTCCGGAAACATCGTGTTCACCACAGTTTTCCCTGCGATGGTTCCCGGAACAGATGAGTTTTACGCCGTTATGTCCCGTCACATGACTCTGCCCAGCGGTCCGTTGCCGTCCCAGTACCACGGAAAGTGTGGGGTATGGCAGTAGCGCCTAACATTGTATTCCAGCCAACGCAATGGAACCGCGCGGCTGACCGTCGGCGTTAGCCAACATATGGATACGTTCGAAAAGCTCAAGGCATTTCATGACGGCCTGCTGCCACTAGCCGACGCTCTACGCTTCAGACGAGAGAGACGGGGTCAGGTATGAGTATTGACTTATCGAGGCGCCCGACCGCGCTCTGTTCCGCCTGGCGCAATTGCTGGGATCAAGCCTGAGGCGAATGTATTCCCGTCATGGCGGGGGAGTCTCTACAAGGCCATCGTCCAGAGTGCTGACGATTGTGCCGGTTCTAAGAATCGTTAGCTTAAAATTCCTGATGTAAATAACTTAGTAATACACACGTATCTTCCATTCACCTATCCTATCCTTTACTATAGGCCTCAGGTATCCTTTCTCATTGAGGCTCCTCTGAATGCGGGCGAAGACTAGTTTTTCTTGCCAAGCTTGCGGCCACCAGTCGCCACGGTGGCTTGGCCGCTGCCCGGACTGTGGCGGCTGGAACACCATGAAAGAGGAACGGCAGGCGCCGACCGGCAAGGGGCGGCCTGCTGCGATGAAAATGGCGCAGGCAAAGGCCACGCCGATTGCCGACATCGAAGTGGTCGGTGAAGACCGGCAGCTGACGCAGATCGGTGAATTCGACCGAGTGCTGGGGGGCGGAGTCATTCCTGGCTCAGTCATCCTGATTGGCGGCGATCCAGGAATCGGGAAGACCACCCTGTTACTCCAAGCACTCCCGCGATTGTCTTCTAAGGAAGAACCGGTGCTCTATGTCTCCGGAGAGGAATCTCCGAGGCAGATAAAGATGCGGGGTCAGCGGCTCGGCATCGAGCATCCGAATCTCTTAATCCTGGCGGAAACCTCCCTCGAACAAATCCTGAAGGCCGTACAAGAGGTCCAGCCTGCCGCAGTGGTTGTCGACTCGATCCAAACGGTCTACACGGAACAGATCACGTCCGCGCCTGGCAGCATCAGCCAGGTGCAGGAAGTGGCGGGCCAATTGATGTGGTACGCGAAGCGCAGCAGCGTGCCGGTCTTCATCATTGGACATGTCACCAAAGATGGAGCGATTGCCGGACCGCGGCTGCTGGAACATATAGTCGATACGGTGCTCTATTTTGAAGGAGACAAGGGCCATAGCTTTCGTATTCTTCGTGCGGTGAAGAATCGCTTTGGTTCGACCAACGAGATCGGCGTGTTTGAAATGAAGGATTCCGGATTGGAGGAAGTGAGCAACCCCTCCGAGTTGTTCCTGGCAGAACGGTCACAGCGCACGACGGGATCGGTGGTGGTATCCAGTCTCGAAGGTTCGCGGCCCATTCTGGTAGAATTACAAGCATTGGTGTCTTCCACGAGCTATGCGATGCCGAAGCGAATGGCGAATGGAGTGGAGCAGAATCGGGTGTCGCTGTTGCTCGCGGTCATGGAGAAGCGGCTGGGTATGCATCTGTCTGGACAAGACGTCTACGTGAACGTCGTCGGTGGGATGCATATCGACGAGCCGGCCATCGATTTGGGGATCGTGGCGGCGGTCACATCAAGTTTGCGCGAGGTGCCGATTGAGCCGGGATTGTTGGTATTGGGTGAAGTGGGGCTCGGCGGTGAAGTACGCGCAATCAGTCAGGCCGAGATGAGGATTCGTGAAGCGGCAAAGATGGGATTCAAACGATGTCTGTTGCCGGAACGGAACTTGCCCAAGCTGGAGCCCATCGATGGAATTGAATTGATCGGCATACGGGAAGTGGGGGAGGCGTTGGATGTGGTATTGGCTTAGCAAAGGGACAGGTGGACGAGCCTCTGTGCTCGCGCAAGGCGCGGTCGAGGATTCCCCTCGTTGGACGCGCGCAGAGGAGGCCTATCCACCGGTCCCTTTTACAGCGTTGGGTGGGGGGAGAAGAGGGAACTTGAGGCGTTCTTTTGTCAGTACAATTGTCGCGAGTGTTTTGACTCTTAACCTACTATCCGCCTGTTCACTGTTTGTACCGCGTGAGGAAGCCCGGCTTAAGCAGGCGACAGTGGAGGAGCTGACGGCTTTGCTGAGCCAGCGGGAAGCGGCGATCCAGACAATGAAAGGTCTCTTCAGCGCGAAGGTGCGGGGAGGGATTATCCCCATCGCGACGCGTGTCGAAGGCGCGGTCTTTTATCAACGGCCCAATGCGATGCGGATGAGAGGTTTTACAGCCATTGGGAGTGAGCTCTTCGAGTTCGTTCAGGCCAAGGATCAGTTCACGTTGCGTTTGCCGACGATGGGACGTGTGCTCTCTGGTAGTCCGTCCGACATGCGTGAGCTGGGGAAGTTGGCCCGGCCATTTCAATTGAGCGTATGGGCGATGGGTGGCGTGCTCGGTACCAGTGCGGTTACGACGAATGAAACTGTGCAGCTTGTGGAAGACGGCGAACGATATCGGCTCGACATATCGGGTCCGTCCCAGGACGGTGTACAGGCGATTCAGCGGCGACTCTGGTTCGAGCGGCGGACTTTGCTCGTCGTTCAAGAGGATCGGCTCTCGAATGCGGGCGATGTGGAGGCCACGATTCAGTACGAAGACTTTCGTCCGATCGGGAACGTCAATGGTGGTTCTGCAGTCGGCGATGTACACTTGGTACGGCCCTTCAAGATCTCCTTGGAAGACGGGAAAGGGCGGGGCAGTGTCCAGGTAACGTTTCACGAGATCGTTCCGAATCAGCCGATTAACGCATCCGAATTAGGGCACGCGTAGGTCGATGAAAGTCCTTGCCGTTGAAACCGCAACTTCATGGCAGAGTGTGGCGATCCTTGATGAATCGCGCGTCCTTGCCCGTCACGACAAGGAGGCAACTGGATCGCATGCAAAGCTGTTGCTGCCTACGATCGATCGGTTGTTTCGTGAGACGGGTCTGACACTCAAGCAGTTGGATGGCCTCGTCGTGTCGATCGGTCCCGGGTCTTTCACAGGACTTCGCGTCGGCCTGGCAACACTCCTCGGGTTCCGGACGATTAGTCAGCTTCCCTTGGCGGTGGTGCCGACACTGGAGGGTATGGCCTGGAATCTTAGAGGAACCTCGATGCTGCTCTGTCCCATTCTCAACAGTCGGCGTGGGGAACTCTACTGGGCGCTGTTTTGCTGGACCAGCGATGATCGGCTGGAGCGAGTGATGTCAGAACAGGTGGGTACAGCTACGATGCTGGGAAGTAGTCTCACAGGACCGGTTCTCGTATATGGCGAAGGTTGGACAGTCGAAGCGTCAGCCATCCGTGCATCGGTTCCTCCCTCCGCCAGGGTCGTCGAGGCGGCGGACTCTGCAATGAAATCCTCGGCCGTCTCGATTGGATTGGCTGGGATTGAGCGGCTCAGACGAGGTGAGTATGCAGGAACTGGCATCGGTCCGCTGTATGTGCAGCGCACTTCTGCAGAACTGAAGTACGAAGAGTCCGGAGGCCTGTCGCCGGTGGCACTGCGTCAGAAACGGGTGGCAAGAAAAGTGCACGCGCGAGCGGTGGGGGTGCTGACTCAGACTGGTCGTTTGAAGGTGGCGCGAGGAAAAAGCAACGGCGGAATACGAGATGGGGCATGACAACGTGGCCAGGCCTTGGAATAACAAAGGGAGTATTCTGCAGGACGCTCAAAAAGGCGACCTTCTCACCCACCCTACCCCCGGCTGCTTCGCAGCCGTTCACCCGAGACGCGCTTTATCCCAGGCGAGGGCCTTCCAATTCACTCTACTTCCCTTTAGAGGGGTGGCCATGGCTGCCCTCAACTGCGCGCATCGAACGAGCACAGTTTCACCGTGCGCGTTCTGCGAGCACGGGTATCGTTCCAGCCACTCCGCCCCTTTTCAGCATCCTGGCAGGGAGGGACTGGTGATGGGCAGATGGATCATCGAGCCTGCGACCATCGAGGCTCTACCGGACATTCTACGGATCGAAGAAGCTTGCTTCTCGACCCCCTGGACGCGCAAAATGTTGCAAGCGGAACTGAGCGGCAATCCCTTTGCACATTTTCTAGTGGCAAAGCAGGTGCCGCCGGACGAAGTTGGTTCCATCTCGATTATCGGGTATCTCTGTTTCTGGGTCGTCTTCGAGGAAGTACGGCTGATGAACCTGGCGGTCATCGAGTCGATGCGGCACAAGGGTATCGCCAAGGCCTTGGTCATACAGGCCCTGGAGATGGGGCTGGCACAAGCGGCGATGCGTGCCGTGCTCGAAGTGCGGGCTTCGAACCATGCCGCGCATGCACTCTACCAAAGTCTTGGGTTTCGCGACGTGACGACCCGGCCAACGTACTATACTAATCCCATAGAAGATGCGTTGCTGATGGAACTGGATCCGATTGTGTCGGAGCCGGAACGATTAACACAGGATGTCGGTTGCGAGGGAGGACGTATCAGGCCGCTGCAGTAATCTCATAGCCAGGAGGTGCGACATGCTGACAGACAGTATGATTGCGATGATTGCGGAACGGCTGCGCCAATCCAGTCTGGAATTCCGTGAACTGGAAGAGGCTCACCACCGTCTGGACCTTGAATTGATCCAATTGCAGAAACGCCACGTACTGACTCCGGCCGAAGAGATGACCATGAAGGATTTGCACAAAGAGAAGTTGGCGAAGAAAGACAAGATGGCCGAGCTGATTCGTGTCTGGCGAGACCGCGAGCTGCAGGCCGCTCCACAGTGAGGAGCATCGTTGTGGGGCTGGCGTCAACCTGCAACCGGGACCGGAGTCATGGCACAGATTCTCAATCCATTTGCCGCACATATCCGGACCGTCAAGAAGCGTCTGATCATCATCGGGGCCACGATTCTGGTAGCCATGATGGTGTCCTTTGCCTTTTCAGGCGAAATGATCGCATGGTTGAATCGTCCGTTTCCCAACCAGCTGGTGTTCTACGGACCGACAGAAGCGTTATTCGCCTCGATCAAAGTCTCCTTTCTGGCGGCGATCCTGGCGAGTTTGCCGGTCATCTTCTATCAGTGTTGGAAGTTTATTGAACCAGCGCTGCTCCCCAAGGAGCAACACTGGGTCATTCCGTTGTTCGCGCTGGCGGGAGCGCTTTTTGCCTTCGGTTTGACCTTTTGCAATCTCGTCATTCTCCCGCTAGTCATCGATTTCTTCGTCAGCTTCGGCATGGATCACGATGTCACCCCACAATTGAGCGTCGGCACCTACATCGATTTCAACGTCAAATTTCTTTTAATATTCGGCTGTGCGTTTGAATTGCCACTGGTGCTTACCATCCTGGCGCGGGTCGGGGTGGTCTCGTCCCAGGTGTTAGCGAAGTATCGGAAACACGCGATCATGGCCGCGTTGATCCTGTCGGCCATCGTCACGCCTGATGCGACACTCTTTACCATGCTCTTGATGGCCGTGCCCTTGATGGTGCTGTATGAGATCGGAATTCTTGGCGCACGCATCTTTGGGCGGGGAGGCCCGACCGAAGTCAACTTGCCGCTCGATCCGGATCTGCCGATTGGGCCGGCCGGGCAGCGAGTGCGATAAAAGTTGGTGAGGGGACAAGGGATAATGGGGTAAAGGTATAAAAGTAACGGGGTAGGAGATAGATGAAGATTTGGGCTTGGTTTTTACCTACAGTCCTTGCGCTGAGTATTATTATATGGAGTGCAGGAGGGATACTGGGGGCTGCCACTCAGGCACCCTCGCCGGTCCCGCCATCCCCGCAGCAAGCCCCAGGCCATGGGGAAAGCCAGCTTCAAGACGATCCCTTTGGTCAGCAGGCCACGAGCATTCAGGCGCTCACGTCTGTCGGGAACGATCTGGTCTATGCTGGCTCGTTTGGCCTTGGTCTATTTCGCAGTGAGGATCGGGGTGCCACCTGGACGAAGTCGGGCCTGGGTGTGACCGATCCGTTTATTCTGACGCTCACCACAGGGAAAGATGACGTGATCTATGCCGGAACCTTTCGAGGGGGGGTATTTCGTTCGCGCGATCGAGGGAAGAGCTGGCAGGCGATCAATAGCGGGCTCAAGCGCCTGGAAATCAAAACCCTTCTTGCTGTGGGTAATGGGGTGTATGCAGGCACGGGCGACGGGGTCTATCGACTCGCCGCCGCCGACCGCTGGTCGGTGGTCACCACCGGTCTCGACGACATTCTGGTCCATGCCTTGGCCCTCTCGTCCGACGGGACTCTGTTTGCCGGAACCTCTGGAAAAGGTATCGTGCGATTTAAGGTTCAATCGACTGGCTGGGTGCGTCAGCAAAATGGACTTAAAGATCATGAAGGCATGACGGAGAACTTTATTCGAGTGTTGACGATCGATTCCGAGGGTGGCATCTATGCCGGCACATTCGACGGAGGAGTTTTTTGCAGTGCAGATGGGGGCGTAACCTGGCGGCCCATCAGCCGGGCGCTCCCGAACGATTCGATTCGCGGGATTCTGTTCAACAGCCGGGGGCTTTTTGTGGCGACCGGCCACGGCATTTTCAAAACGAACGACAAGGGGCGTCAGTGGGTGCCGCTCAATAAGGGGTTGACGAGTATGGCCATCCAAGTCTTGATCGAGTCCGGCGCAGGAGTGCTCTATGCGGGTACGAGCGACGGGGTATTCCGAAGCGACGACGACGGACAGACATGGAATCCCATTAATCAGGGCCTTAAGGGAGGGGAGGCTCCAGCACCCTTCCGTTTTCGCTAAGCAAGAAAGGGTAGAAGACGATGGCAGAGCCTACAGAGAAAACACGAGCCACCATTTCCGTCAGCAGCAAGGGGACGCAGCTGGGCGAGATTGTTCTGAGATTTTTTCACGATGTGGCGCCAGGTCATGTGAAGAACTTTACGAAGATGGCCCAAGAAGGCTTCTATAACGGTACGACCTTTCATCGGGTCATCCCCAACTTCATGATCCAGGGTGGCGACCCCAACAGCAAGAATCCTGACCGTGCGTCTCACGGCATGGGCGGACCGGGGCACAAGGTTAAGGCCGAGTTCAACAGCAAGCCCCACAAGCGCGGGGTGCTCTCTATGGCGCGCTCGAACGATCCGGACAGCGCCGGCTCCCAGTTTTTCATTTGCGTCGCGGACGCGAATTTTCTCGATTGGCAATACACGGCATTCGGTGAGGTGGTCAGCGGGATGGAGGTGGCGGACAAGGTGGTGAACATGAAGCGGGATGGCCGGGACAATCCGCTGGAGCGTGTGGAGATGACAGTCACGATCACGGACTGAAGTGCTGAGTGCTGAGCAATGAGTGCTGAGTGCAAAAAAAGAGAAAACAATAAATCGTGGGTGCCGAGACTGATCTCCTACTCAGCACTTAGCACTCAGCTTTCTGCACTGCTTTTCCTTTCCGCGTGCGCCATTCCTATGGTGCCCTATCGCGCGGTCTACGAAGATCCGGTGAACTATGTTCGACTGGAGATGGATGATGCCGTTCTGCCGGAATGGCCTCCCAGCGCGCATGCGCATCCGAAGGCGATGGGTGCCGAGGACGTTGCTCGTATCCTCGGCGGCATCTCGGTCAAAGAGCATCGGATCTGGCTACAGAAATGGCTGCAGGGCGAGGCGCCGCTGATGCCGGCGTTTCGGCCTGAAGAACTCGCTCTCTTGTCTCAGCAGATCGCAGAGGCCTTCGCCCTGGCCCGACCGGACGAACGCGTGACGTTTTACCTCAGTCAACCGCAAACGTCCGTCAAGCGCGTCATCACCACGGGCGGATTATACGTTCATGGCCCTGAGCTGCATTTCATTTTGGGGAATTGGCAGATCGTCTATGGCATTCCAACCTATGGGATGATCTACGATCGGCGCTACCCTATGCGACCGACGGCCGCCAAAGGATTTAACTTGTTCTTCGATCCAGATGAGGCGACCATCACTCAACGGCATAGCCTCTGGGACACGTTGCTGGCCAACACCACTGACGAACTCGTGATCGATCTCACGAAAACCGTCTCTGGCCCTATCGCTTCTCGAGCAGGACGCTAAAAAAGTCCGCCAGCGTAATAAGACCGTTTATTGGTTGAACCAGACAGACCAGGTGAACCAGATTAAACAAAACAAACCAGTTTGAGCATCCTGCCATTCCCGCTTGTCTTGCTTGTTGTTCGTATGCGGGCGATTTCCTCATCCTGCCGAATATTGAACGTGAGAAGCAGAGAATTCCCTGTCAAGACACAGACTTAGTAGATTTCATGCGGGTGATTCGGTAAGATGACACACCAGCAGAAATGTTGCGGTTTACCCACCAAGGATGATCGATCCAGGGAGCAGGAGTGGTCCGAAGCCGTGTTGTTGTCGCCCTGATTGTCATTCTGCTGATCGGCGGTGGAGCCTTTTTCGTTTTCTCGCCCTACTTAACCGGCGATGATTATCTTAAAAATTTCTTTCTCCAGCAGCTGGAGCAGAGTATCGGACGTAAGATTGACGTCCACCGCATCAAGCTGGTCCTGTTCCCTCGCATCCGATTGGAACTGACACAGGTCGCGATTCACGATCGGAATTCCGATGACGTTTTGTTATCGGCCAAGAAGCTGGATTTGGTTTTGCGGTTTCTCCCGCTGTTGCGCAAGCAGGTGGTGGGGAAGCGGTTGCTCATCGAAGAACCGACCTTAACGCTTAGGCGCAATCGCAGCGGGTACTGGAATCTACTTGATCAGGTTGTCCAGGGGGGTTCAGCCGATCAGGATGCCGTGCAGTCGTTCAGCCGGATATTCCGTATCCGTGAAGCGACGTTGGTAAACGGAAAGCTGATCATCATCGACGATACAGGTCCAGACGGGACACGATCGATGACATGGGAGTCGGTGCAGGCGTCACTGGGCATCAGGGTGGAGCGGGGACAGGCGGATCTGCACGTCTCTGCCGGTCATGCGGGCGACAAAGGTCTCTCTACCATCTCCCTGGCCGGAACGATCAGCACCGCTCAGCGGCAGACCTTGGCGATCGACAATTCCTCTGCTTCGCAGGCCACACTCCAATTCGATGGCACACTCGAAGTGGCCAATCTGAACCTTCGAGAGGTGGCGGACTTCTTCGTGTCCCACCCGGTTCCGGAGCAAGTGCAAGGTGCCGTCAATATGCAGAGTCATGTTCGGGCTGTGCCCGGTGTCGCGGGCTATGATGTGGTCTTGTCCGATTTGTCCGCGAGTCACGAACAGCTGAAACTCACAGGCCAAGCGAGCCTCTCCGGTCTGCTGACGCCTCAGCCCACGTTTGCGATCACCTTTACGGCTCCCCCGATCCAATTAAGTCAGTTGCTCACGACCGTGCCGGCCGAGTGGGTGCATCCACGGCTGCCGGCGATCATTCAGGAGCGGGAGATCGACGGGCTGTTGGAGGTTGTCTCGGCAACCGTCACGGGATCGTCGGTGGCAGGGCCTCAGTTGTCGTTAACGGGGGAATTCCGCGTGAAACAGGGGCAAGCCCTGATTGGAGCAAACCATGTCCCTGCCAAGGATTTGGCCGCGGTGGTATCGGTCGAAGCCGGCCGCCTAAAGGTGTCGAACCTGAGTGGACTCTATGGCACGATCCACATGAATGAGAGCAAGGCGCTCGTCTCATTTTTGGAGGCGGGGCCCTGGGTTGAGTGGGATATAACCGGGACGATGACTGCCGCAGACCTGGTGCAGCATCTCGCGAAGACCGTCAAGTCGGAACAGTTATCGCGTATGTTGGTCGCCTTGCGTGACGTCGAAGGCAATGCCGCTCCCATGTTCCGTATGGTCGGACCGCTCAATCAGCCTGGTGGCGTCACCTTTGCCGGGGGAGAGATTACCGTTCAGCGTGTCAGTCTGACCCATCCGTTGTTGCCCGAGCGTCTGACGGCGCTGCAGGGCCGGTTCGTGCTGTCGGAAGGCGGGACTCTGTTCGATCAGGTGACGGGACATTTGGGAGATATGGCCTTGCAGATTAGTGGTGGCATCACGGGTGGCAGTGGCAGCACCTTTCAGGATTTCCTGATTCGAGTCAATGGCGATGCGGACCATATGGCCAAGTTGCTCCCCTCGAAAGCTATTCCCGCCGGGATGATCGAGGGTTGGGTCAACGGCGCCGTGGTTTTGACTGGGCCGACCGTGTCGCCACACATACGGGGTGAGGTCGTCCTGACCGAATCGAAAGTGACGCTTGCCGGTCTGGTCGAAAAACCGATCGGTGCCCAGGCCACGGTGGAATTTGAAGGCATGGTGCCACAGGGTTCCGGCGTCTTGCTCGATCGGCTCGAGCTGAGCGTGCCACCAATCCGACTGCCGGTCAAGGGGAGGATTCAACTGGGTGAACGATTCTCCATCGATGCGGCGCTTTCGACCGGCACGCTGTTATTGTCCCGCGTGCCGGAATGGATTGCGAAGGGAGGGTTTGAGGCGGGAAATATCGAATTGTCGCTCGACATGAAGGGTAAGGGTCTCGATTGGAAAGCCTGGAGGACGACCGGGTGGCTCGCGTTGACCAACGGTCTGATGAATGCCAAGGGAGCTGAGGGCCCCATCCAGGATCTGTATGTGCGGGTCCACTTCGTGAAGAACGGCGCGGAGATCAAGCGGTTGTCGTTTCGCCTGCTCGACAGTGACGTCGCGCTGGAAGGGACGATCCGCAACTGGGCGGCGAAACCCACGATTACCGCCAAGATCGAGTCCAATCAAATGGATCTCGACCTCCTTATTCCGAAAGGCCAACGGGCGCCGATTCGAGAATTTCTGGAAACCCTAGCAGCCACCAGCAAGGTCCAGGCAACCGCGTCGATGGAGCGCGGTCATTACAAACATCTCAAATTTGGGAGCCTCTCTGCCCGCATCATGATTCAAGACGGCGTGCTCGATCTGGATCGTGTATCCGGCCAATCGACCAATGGAGAAGTTGCCGGCCGTATCGTCGTGCAACTGCCGCGCAAGGAGCCAGCCGACGCTGAGATCTCGGTTCGGGCGACGGGTCTGTTGGTGGAAGATGTGCTGAAACTGGCGGGGGGGAAAGGAGGCGTAATTACAGGGGAAGCTCGAGTGGCGGGGACGATCCGCGGCCATGGAACGAACCCGCACGGGCTGTATCCCACGTTGAACGGCAAGGCGGATGTGCTGCTTGAAAACGGACGCATCTTCAAATCGCCGGAACGGGTGACCTGGAAAATCATCAGCATCTTGAATCTTCCGGCCGTGCTCCAAGGGAAGGTGGATTTGGAGAAAGATGGGTTGCCCTATAACAAAATTTCTGCGACAGTTCTCGCGCGGAACGGGCTCTTCGAGACCGAGAACCTGATCATCGATAGCCCGATCGTCAAGATTACCGCTGCAGGCAACTATGATCTGCCGACGGATCAAATCGACATGGTCTGGGCCGTTAGCCCGTTCGGGTCGTATTCGCAATTCCTGAAAACGATTCCACTCTTCGGACGGATCTTTGCCGGTGATCGCAAAGGCGTTGCCACTGCGTTGTTCTCCGTCAAAGGGTCAATCGAGGATCCGGAAGTGACGTATCTGCCGATGAAGTCGTTCGCCACCGGCGTGACGGGCCTGGCGCAACTTGCCTTCGACATCTTGAAGAATACGGTCATGCTGCCGATTGATCTGATGACACCTGATGAGGAAAAAGCTGCCGACAAGGACACAATACCCACGCCTGAACCGGTTCCATCCGCGCCTTGACCGACCTCCCCCCCCGTGCTAGATTCCGACCTGTATTCACTATGGCCTCATCCTCGCCGCAATCTCAACGCGCTACAGTCTTTATCGCTGCCAGCGAGACCGACGCCAATCTGTATTACGCCACAAAGTTTATTGCGCCTGACCCCTTTATCTATTTGGAAATTAAAGGGGAGCGGATTCTGGTGATGAGCGATCTCGAAATGGATCGTGCGAAAAGCCAGTCGTCCGTCGATCGGGTGCTCTCGTATTCGGAGGTCGAAGGGCGAGCCAAGACGCAAGGCATCGCCGAGCCAGGCTCGGTCGAGGTCGTCCATATCCTTCTGCGGGAAGCCGGCGTCACGCAGATCCTGGTCCCGACGAACTTTGCCTATGGCCATGCCATCAAGTTCCAGTCCTTGGGGTATCAGCTGCAACCGAAGCGGGACCCGTTCTTCGCACAGCGTGTGGTGAAGACCGCTGAAGAAGTCCGCTTTATCGAAGCAGCCCAGCGCGCGACCGAACAGGCGGTCGCTGCCGCCCACGACATGCTGCGTCAGGCCTCGATCAATAAGGATCGCCTGTGGTTCGATGGGATACCGCTGACGTCGGAGCGAGTGAAGAAGCTGATCAATGTAAATTTGATGGAATGCGACTGTGTCGCCCAGCATACCATCGTTGCCGGGGGAGAGCAGGCCTGCGATCCTCACAACGAAGGCAGTGGGCCCTTGCCGGCTCACCGTAGCATTATCTTCGACGTGTTTCCTCGTTCGGCCACCAACCGGTATTTTGCCGACATGTCCAGGACCGTGGTACGTGGGACCCCGAGTCCCGAGCTGAAGCGGCTTTACCAGACTGTCCTGGATGCACAGGAAGAGGCCATCACGAAAGTCAAAGACGGGGCGGATGGGAAGAGGATTCATCAAGGTATCTGCGCTCGGTTTGAAAAAGCCGGGTACAAGACAGGCATGGTAAACGGGCGCATGCAGGGTTACTTTCACGGCACCGGACACGGGGTAGGACTCGACATCCATGAAATGCCGCGCATCAGTCGCACCGGATCACTGCTCCAAGAAGGCCATGTCGTCACCGTCGAGCCCGGCCTGTACTATCCTGGTCTTGGGGCCGTCCGCATCGAGGACATGGTGCTCGTCACGAAAGACGGGTGTCGCAATATGACGAACTCTCCCAAGACGTTCGAGTTGGACTGACCGAAGTGCTGAGACATGAGTGCTGAGTTCCTAACAGTCCTTTCATGTCCTCAGCACTCATGACTCGGCACTAGCCCATGCGACTGACCTTTACGATCCAACGATTCAATCCCGAGGTCGATTCCATCCCCCATCTTCAAGAGACCCGGCTAGAGGTCGGCCGCGGGATGACCGTCCTCGACGCGCTCATTCGGATCAAGCAGGAGTGTGACGGGAGTCTGGCACTCCGCTATTCCTGCCGCTCCGCCATCTGCGGCTCCTGTGCTATGACGATCAACGGCAGCGAAAAACTGGCCTGCCGCACCTCCCTCCGCAAAGAACTTGAGCGACACGGGCATATCAGGGTCGCGCCGCTCCGCAACTTGCCGGTGATCAAGGACCTGGTCGTGGATATGGCGTCGTTCTGGGAGAAGATCCACGACGTGCATCCCTGGCTGGTGTCAGCGGCTCGGCCTTTGCGTGAGGGCAAGCCTGCTCAGATGCAGGCGCGGGACCATGCCAATCCGCAGTTTCACAATGTGGATGCCTGTATCATGTGCGGCGCCTGCGTCGCGGCTTGTACCGTACATGAAGTCTCGAAGGGGTTTGCCGGCCCTGCAGCCTTGGCGAAGGCCGATCGCTTCCTCTCCGACCCACGAGAATTTCGTTCATCGACAAGGGCCAGGCTTTCGGCGCTCCAAGACGAGCATGGGATTTGGGACTGCACGCGCTGCAACTTCTGCGTGGAGGTCTGCCCGAAAGATGTCAAACCCATGGAGGCGATCATCCGGTTGCGTCGGGCCTCGCTCGAACATGGGTTGACGACGACCGGCGGCGCGCGTCATGTCCTTGGCTTTACCGATCTGGTCGAACAGCAAGGGCGTTTGAACGAAGCGATCATGCCGCTAAAAGTGGTCGGGTTCGCACCGCGGGGCCTGCTGCGCATCCTGCCTTTGGGTTTCAAGATGTTATTCAAAGGGAAAATTCCCAATCCCCTCGGACATGCGCTCCCCGGGCTCAGCCACGTCCAGGCCCTCATACGACGAGTGAGACATACCACTCATCCAGCCTAACACCCATGGCCTGGACCTTTCGCTTTCTTGAAGAGATTGCCCTGGCCGATGTCGCATTCGAGGCCGAAGGGGAGTCGGTCGAGGAGGTGTTTCGTGGTGCGACACAGGCCCTCCTTGAAAGTATGGCGAACCCTGCCACGGTGTTGGGAGGATGGGAGCGCGCGATTGAACGGAGCGATGTGGACCCATCGGCGCTGTTGTCCGATTGGTTGTCGGATGTGGTCTACTGGAAAGACGCCGCAGGGGTGGTCTTCCGAGAGGCGCCGCTCACCCTGACGCAGGAGGGGGACGTCTTGCTGTTGCGAGCACATCTGATCGGCGCGCCGGTGGATCAGCAGACGCAAGAACTCCACGCTGATGTGAAAGGGGTCACGAAACATCTATTCAAGCTCAAGCAGACAGACGGTTGCTGGAAGGTACGCGTGGTGCTCGACGTCTGAAGCGGCCTGAAAGCGAGAAAGGCGCGATGAGCGAGAAGTGTGAGGTAAGGCAGCTGTCTCGAACACGTCGCGCTTGTCTCGCTCGTCCCGCAGGTCTCGCTAGGTTGGTCATGGCCACTTGATATGAAGCTCAACACTGACATGACGGTCAATCGGATTACAGACGAAATTTGGGAAATCCCTCTGTCTGAAAAACCCGATATGCTGGTGCCGGCCAGGATTTATGCAACCAGAGGGATTCTTCAGGCCATGGATTCCGGAGTGTTCGATCAGGTGACCAATGTCGCCTGTCTGCCCGGCATTCGCCGGTATGCGCTCTGTATGCCAGATGGGCATTGGGGCTATGGATTTCCGATCGGAGGTGTCGCGGCGTTCGACGTCGAGCGCGGCGTCATCTCGCCTGGCGGTATAGGATTCGATATTAATTGCGGCATGCGGTTAATTCGAACAGATTTGACGCTGGGGGATGTACAGCCATTTCTAGAGAAGCTCATGACCGAACTCTTTCGGAAAGTGCCGGCTGGTGTTGGGGCGAGTGGATTCGTTCGGCTCTCGGGGGAGGAATTTCGTCGGGTGATGATCCATGGGGCCAGGTGGTGTGTGGAGCGGGGATACGGGTGGCATCGGGATCTCGTCCGAATGGAAGAAGGGGGTTGCATCGAGGGGGCCGATCCGTCGATCGTGACCAACCACGCGATCCAACGTGGCATCAACCAGCTGGGGACATTGGGTTCGGGTAATCACTATCTTGAAGTCCAGGTTGTCTCGAACGAGCGGATATTCGATCCGGTCACGGCTGCGGCGCTCGGCATCACCGGCCACGACCAGATCGTCGTGATGGTACATTGCGGCTCGCGTGGGTTCGGCCATCAGGTGGCGAGCGACTATCTCAAGGTGTTTGAAAAGACCATGCGCCGCTATGGCATCACTGTGAAGGATCAGCAGTTGGCCTGTGCGCCGTTTCGATCTCCCGAGGGGCAGGATTATTTTTCCGCCATGAATTGTGCCGCGAACACGGCCTTTGCCAATCGCCAAGTCATCACGCATCAGATTCGCGAAGCCTTCGCAACGGTCTTCGGTCAGTCCGCCGAGTCATTGGGGATGGAGTTGGTGTATGACGTCGCGCATAACATCGCCAAGGTAGAACGGTATGCAGAAGGGGAGTTGGTGGTGCATCGCAAAGGAGCGACCAGTGCCTTTGGGCCGGGGAGTCCGGAGTTACCGGAAATGTTTCGACAGACAGGCCAGCCGGTCATCTGTGGGGGCTCGATGGAGACCGGCTCGTACCTGCTTGTGGGGACAGATCACGCGGTGCGTGACACGTTCGGGTCAACGATGCACGGGTCTGGGAGAACGATGTCCCGCGCGCAAGCAAAGAGAACGGTTCGCGGCGAGCAGCTGCAGCAGCAGATGAAAAAGCGCGGCATTTTGGTCAAGGCCGTGTCGATGTCGGGCCTCGCGGAGGAGGCCGGCCTGGCCTACAAAAATATATCTGAAGTTGTCGAATCGGTTGAGCGTGCGGGAATTATAAAAAAGGTATTGGAATTACGTCCGATCGGGAATATAAAGGGGTAGCAGTTTACCGATCTGCGAGGCGTGACGATGGAGCAACGGAAGAACCTCCGGTTTCACGTCCAATTTCGCAGTTCGTTTTCTTCCATCGCCATGGTCGGCGGAGAGGGCAGCGTCGTCGATCTCTCCATCAGGGGTTGTCGCATCGAAAGTCCCACCGACGTTCGGCCAGGAGCCTCTCTGGAGGTTCGGATCGCGGCGATAGAGCACGAACCCCCAATTCAGATTCAGCAAGCGTTAGTTCGGTGGAGCCGAGGGCGGCAATTCGGTCTTGAGTTTGAGACAATGGTTCCGGAAGAATGGGCCCGCCTCCAGCACACCGTGAAGCAGATAGAAATGGAGCCCTACGAGCAAGCGCAACAGCAAAATGAAGGCAGTACCTAGCGCATTGCGTTCCTCAACAGTCCCTCCGCAGCCATTTCGCATGTAAGCCTGTGTCGGCCTCGCTTGCGAAAAGCCCCGGCTGGCTTCGGTTCGAACGCCTCGCGAAGGCATTCGTGAATAATCCGGGCTAGACCTGGGTCAGTCTGGCGCAACCAAATACACGAGACAAACCAATCACACCAGAGCAACCTGCCGGTTCTCGCGTTCGCGTGTCGCGGTCCATGCACGGTGACTTTCCGAAAGGCGGAAGTTATACTTCGAAAGGTGTGTGCGTGTCGACGGGGTGGAGGCGATTGTTATGAAGAATTATGTCAGAGGGTTGTGGAGGATCGTGGGAATAGGGTTGCTCACCATACCCGTTGCCATAGCGGTTGGAGCGTCAGATAAGCCGGTGACGAGTAACACGGTTATCCGAGAAACGCAGGAGGCGGTGACGGCCACCAAGGACTATACGATTCAGCAGAAAGATGCATTTCGGCGAAAGGTTCAAACAGAGCTGGATGAGATGCAAGTGCTTATCACGCAGCTTCGTGGGCAAGTCACGCATACGTCGGCGGAAGCAAGAGCGGACATCCAAAAGGCGATCGAGGAATTAGAAAAGAAAAAGGACCTGGCCAATAAAAAAGCGGAGGACATTCACTCCGCAACGGCCTCTTCCTGGGAGCAGGCGAGATCGAAAACGGAAGCTATGATGAACGATCTTCGTGATTCTCTCACACGGGCCCGGTCTTATCTCCCGTCACGGTAGACCAATGAAATATGCCCTCTACCCCGGTTGTGCGGCCCAAGGGGCGACGCCGGAACTCTATCAATCGACGAGGGCGATCATCGGCCAATTGGGGATCGAGGTCGTCGAACTCACGGCCGCGGCCTGTTGCGGCGCCGGGGTTGTGACGGAGGCGAATCCCGATATGGCGCTGGCGCTTAACGCCAGGACGTTTGCGCAAGCCGAGGCGCTCGGACTGGATGTCATGACGATCTGCGGAACTTGCCAGGGTGTAATGAGTGCAGCCAATAGACGATTGAAGTCTGAGGCAGGGACCCAGAACCGCATCAATGCGCTCCTGGCTTCGGAAGGATTGGCCTACCACGGTCATGTCCAAGTCAAACATCTGTTGTGGATTGTAGTGCGAGACATCGGGCTGGCTCGCCTGGGCGCCCTGGTCTCCGTGCCGATGCGAGACTTCCGGATCGCCCCGTTTTACGGTTGCTACATCCTGCGTCCGTCTTGGGATCTGGGGTTTGACGATCCCGAGAATCCCCAATCCCTCGAGCGCGTCATCAAGGCGGTCGGTGGCGAACCGGTGGCCTATGCCGGAAGAACCAAATGCTGTGGGTTTCCCATCATCCTAGAGAAGGAAGCCATAGCCGTAGCTATGGCAGGGATGCACATGAAAGAGGCCAAGGAGCAGGGGGCGGACTTTATGGTGACGCCTTGTCCTCTCTGTCATATGAGTCTGGATATTTATCAGGATCGGGCTGGACGTGCGGTGAATCGCGATCTCCACTTACCGATCTTGCATGTGCCACAGTTACTTGGACTGGCGATGGGACTTCCGGCCAAGGACTTGGGGCTCTCGCATCATGTGATCTCGGTCGATTCCATTCTGGCGACGCTGGAGCGTCATCGAACGCCTCCGCAACCTTTCTGAAGGAGCTGGCGAATGAACGTGGTGAACCTCTCAGATTATCAGCAGTTTAGCCGTGAGAAGATGAAGAAGAATAATATGTTTCAGACGCCACGATTTTTCTGCGACATCTACTGCTTCGAGCCAGGGCAGGAACAGAAGGGGCATAGCCACAGCGAGCAGGATAAAGTCTATCTCGTGCTTGAAGGGCAGGGCACGTTCCAGGTCGGTTCAGAGAAACAGGTGCTTGGTCCAGGGCAAGGGACCATGGCGCCGGCCGGGGAAGAGCATGGCGTGAAGAATCACACAGGCCAGCGTCTCAAAGTAATAGTGTTCATGGCGCCGAATCCCTCTTGAAGACGGGATGAGAAGAGTGGCCGGGTGCCCTTCTTGCTCGCG